>Ga0070741_10000061_pt1 | contig 385279 bp, 383 predicted proteins | sample Coa_R1_4_FD_66440 | JGI IMG/M metagenome (GOLD analysis project Ga0070741, IMG submission 66440) | Surface soil microbial communities from Centralia Pennsylvania, which are recovering from an underground coalmine fire - Coalmine... | ecosystem: Environmental > Terrestrial > Soil >...
TGCCAACGGCGCTGCTGATTAGCCACGTCTGGATGGGATAACCGCTGAAAGCATCTAAGCGGGAAGCCCACCTCGAGATGAGGCTCCCCATCCCCTCGAGGGAGTAAGGGCCGTGGGAGATCACCACGTTGATAGGCGGGACGTGTACGCACAGCAATGTGTTCAGCGGACCCGTACTAATTGCCCGAGGTCTTGATTTGAACAGCGTGGAGCCGCTATGGAGTTTTGAGGGTGGCGCGCGACGCATGCGCGAAGAGCCTGCGGCGCCTGCATCCGGTGCCAGGTTTTCAACCTGGCACCGAGCAAGCCTCACAACTTGTCGGTGGTCAAAGCGGCGAGGGTACACCTCTTCCCATTCCGAACAGAGAAGTTAAGCTCGCCAGCGCCGATGGTACTCGGGGCGCAAGCCCCCGGGAGAGTAGGTCGCCGCCGACATTTTTCTCGAAAGGGCCGCGCGAGCGGCCCTTCGTCGTTTCAGCGGCGAAGGAACAGGACCTCGGAGCCGATCGGCCGGTAGCCGGCGGCGAGAAACGCACGCAACGACGCCGCGTTCCCGGGGCTGACCTGTGCGAACACCGGCTCAGCGGGCGGCGCGAGGACGAGGCCGGCGACGGCGAGCGCACGGCCGAGTCCGCCGCCGCGCGACGGCTCGTCCACCTCCACCGCGACCTCGATGCGTCCGGTAAGCCCCCGACCGATCGTCAATACGCCACCTTCCGCGGCGAACGCCTCGACGCCGTCCCGGTAACGCAGCGACCGCTCGACGCGCGCGTGGTCCACCGCGTCCGCGCGCTCGACGGGAAGCGGGGCAGCGGAGGGCCGCGCGTCGGCGGCGACCGCCAGCACTGCGTCGATCATCCCCGGCTCGGCGTCGAGCCGCTCACCGAGCCGGTGGAGGAAGCCGGCCGTCATCGGGCCGCCATACGGGTCATCCGGCGGCACGAGGGCCAGTACCTCATGGGCGGGCAACGGGCACGCGACGACGTTGTGCCCGGTGAAGGCGACCACCGCGTCTGCACGGCCGGCCGGCTCGGGCAGCACCTCGACCACGCCGTCCACCGGCGGGAACCGGCCGCACGCGGCTTCGCGGAGGAGTTCGCCGAGCCGGTCCGGCGGCCTCAAAGCGGAAGCGTCAGGCTCTCGAGGTCGCGCGGGTAGTACGTGAGGGACTCGATTCCGTCCCCGGTCACGGCGACGGTGTCCGAGTGCCGGAAGCCGCCGACGTCCGGCGCGTACAGGCCCGGCTCGACCGTGAACACCATCCCGGGCCGGATCTCCGTCGCATCGCCACGGTCGAGGAACGGCCCCTCGTGGTAGCGCAGCCCGATCGCGTGTCCCGTGTGATGGCGCCAGCAGTCCGCCAGGCCGTGCTCGTCGACGTAGGCGCGCACTGCCGAATCGACCTCCGAGCAGCGAGCGCCGGGCCGGATCGCGGCGAGGGCCGTGTCCTGCAAGTCGAGCATGTGCCCGAAGAGCCGCCGCTGCTCGTCCGACGGCGGGCCGATCACCATCGTCCGCTCGAGCTCGGCGTGGTAGCCCCACACCGGTGCGGTCGCACCGGTGACGAGCACGTCGCCTGCGCGGAACGCGATGTTCGCCGCGAGCGCGTGCGGGATCGCCGCGTTCCGGCCGATCTGACCGCGGTAGAGCGCGAGCGCGCCGCTCGCCCAGGGGCTCTGGGATCGGTAGATCGGCCCGATCGCGTCGAGCATCGCGAGCGTCGCCTCCGAGCTGGCCCGCTGCGACACGTCCGTCTCGGTCAGCCCGGGCCGCGTGTAGCGCTGCAGGAGGGCGTGTGCGAGGTTCGCCCACTTCGCGCTCTCCTCGAGCAGCGCGATCTCCGCCGGACTCTTGATCGCGAGCTGCTCCTCGACGAGGTCGGCGACGCCGACGGCCTGCACGCCCGTCACCTCGGTCACGCTGGGGCCTCGATAGCCGAAGATCCACGGGTAGCCGTCGGTGTCGGCGCCGACCGGCGGCGCCGCGCCGAGCGCCTCCAGCAGCGCGGGCAGCGAGTCGAGCGGCGGCCGCTCGCCCGGGTACTCGGCGTAGTGCTCCACCCGGTCGACCGACGCGTTCGCCTCGGCGTGCTCCAGCTCGAGCCTCGGCACGAGCAGTCCGCGCGAGCCGTCGGCGGCGACCACGAGTGCGATCGGCCGCTCGGTCGGCACGTAGGCGAAGCCCGCGTAGTAGAGGACGTAGCGAGAGTCGAAGAGGACTGCCGCCTCGACGCCGCGCTCGCGCATGCGCAGGCCGAGCGCCTGCGCGCGGGCGGCGTGCTCCTCGGTGCGGATCGCCAGCGTCATGCCGCTCGCAGCCGCTCCCGCCAGCCCGGGTCGAGCTCGCGGAGGCGTCCGACGCGTTCGGCGATCGGCGGGTGCGTCGCGAACAGCGCCGCCAGCCCTTCCTCGGCGAACGGGTTGATGGTGTAGAGCGGCTCCGTCGCGGGGCTCGCCCGGAACTCGACGAGCTCGGCCGCCTGTTCGAGCCGCACGAGCGCGTCGGCGAGCCCGTGCGGCGAGCCGCACCAACCGGCGGCCAGCCGGTCGGCCTCGAGCTCCCGTCGTGGCGACAGGAGCAGGTGGACGAACGCGGCCCCGACGGGGCCGAGCATGACGAGCAGCGCCCGCTCGAGGAACCCGCCGATCCGGCTCGCCTCCACGATCAGCGCGGCCACGACGACGGCCGTCGTCTGCACGAGGACATCGCGTGTGCGGACGTGCGCGAGCTCGTGCGCGAGAACGCCCTCGACCTCTGCAGGCGCGGGGAGGGCGACGAGTGCGGGCGTCACCGCGAGCGCGGAGCTCGCCGGGCCGCGGCCGACGACCAGGGCGAGCGGCGGCCCGTGCGGGATCAGGTAGAGCCGCGGCTTGACCACGCCCGCGATCAGCGAGAGCCGCTCGACGGTCGAGTGGAGCCCGGGCGCCTCGCCCGGGAGCAGCTCCCGCGCCCCGACCATCCCCAGCGCCGCCCGGTCCGCGTACGTGTACGCGGCCACCGCGACGAGCAGGCCGCAGAAGACGAAGATCGACGCCACCCGGTACCCGTTGAGCCAGTAGCCGACGGCCCAGAGGACGCCGCAGACCCCCAGGACGAGGAGCCACGCCTTCAGCAGGTTGCGAGCCGGGGCGAGCGGCTTCACGCCCGCCCCTACGAATCCTCGTCGCGCTCGTCCTCGGCCAGCCCACGGGGCGGCCAGTCGGGCTCGGGTGCGTCGCAGCGGCTCGAGCAGTGCAGCGAGGCGATGTTCTGGAGCGGGATCAGGATGTGGCCGTTCAGCTCGACGTGCGGGACGTCGTCGACCGAGCAGTACGCGGTCAGCACGCCGTCCTGGTAGTCGCCGCCGAAGAGCGCGACCTCGACCTGCTCGCCCTTGTACTTGCCGGTGTAGTCCTCCAACCTGGGAAGTCAGTCTATAGGCGAGAACAGGCCGCCCTGGAAGCTGACGGGGTAGACGCCGCAGTTCTCGAGCGTCGGCAGCGGCTCGCCGAGCATGTGCCGCTGCAGCGTGCGCACGCAGCCGCCGTGGGCGACGACGAGGATCCGGCGGCCGTCGTGGCCGGCGGCGAGGCGCTCCAGCGCGGAGAGGACGCGTGCGCGGAACGCGTCCACGTGCTCGCCGTCGGGACGCTCGCCGTCCGGGAATCGGACCGCGATGTCCGCCCGGGTGAGGCCCGACCACGACCCGACGTCGATCTCGCGGAGTCCGCGATCGGTCGTCACGGGGAGCCCGAGCCGACGCGCGACGATCTCCGCGGTCTGCTTCGCGCGGGCGAGGTCGCTCGAGTAGATCGCGTCGAACGCCGTGTCGACGAGCCGCTCGGCCAGAGCCTCGGCCTGCTCGCGGCCGCGCGCGTTCAGCGGCGGGTCGGCGTGGCCCTGCCAGCGGCCTTCCACGTTCCAGTCGGTCTCGCCGTGCCGGGCGAGCAAGATCGTCGTCACGGCGCGATCTAGGCTACCGCCGTGGAGCTCGGGCTCAGCGGCAGGGTGTGCGTCGTCACCGGGTCGACCGCCGGTATCGGCCGCGAGACGGCGCGGTTGCTGGCGGCGGAGGGGGCCCGGGTCGTGACGTCGGGTCGCGGCGGCGCGCCGGGCGTCGGCGAGGTGCTGCACGTCGCGGGCGACCTCGGCTCGGCCGGCGGGCCCGAGCGCGTCGTCGAGGAGGCCGTCCGCGAGCTCGGCCGCCTCGACGTGCTCGTCAACAACGTCGGCGTCGCCCGGCAGGCGCGCTTCGAGGAGGTTGCGGACGAGGAGTGGGAGGCGTACTGGCAGCTCAACGTGATGAGCTACGTGCGCGCGATCCGGGCCGCGCTCCCGCACCTGCGCTCGGGAGGCGGCGGCGCGATCGTGAACGTCGCCTCCACCGCGGCGAAGCGCCCGTCGACCGGCATGCCGCACTACTCGGTCACGAAGGCGGCGGTGCTGTCGCTGTCACGCCTGGTGGCCGACCTGTACGCGAAGGACGGAATCCGCTGCAACGCGGTCACTCCCGGGCCGACGGCGACGGGTGCGTGGCTGGACGAGGGCGGGCTCGCCGACCAGCAGGGCGGGGAGCGCGACGACGTGCTACGGAAGGTCGGCGCAGGGCGGCCGCTCGGCCGGCTGGCAGAGCCGGAGGAGATCGCCGCCGTGATCGCCTTCCTCTGCTCCGAGCGTGCGAGCTACGTCACCGGCGCGGCGTGGAGCGCCGACGGCGGCACCGTGCCGATCATCCTCTGAAGAACCTGGCACGCTCTCGGCACAGGTGGGGCCCCCGATCGCCGGGCGGCATCGGTAGCGTGCCTCACAGGGGACATCGGGGGTCCCCACGGGGTGTCCTGCGCGTGAACAAGAAGCGCAGCGCCGGGACACGTCTGAAGTGGACGAGCGCGGGCCGGGATCCGCCGCCCGCGCATCTACGCTCAGCTCGTGCACCATCCGGTCGGGCAGGTGGCGAAGGCGTTCGAGGCGGCCGTCCGCGAGCACGAGGCGAGCTGGCTCTCGCCGCTCGCGGTCCGCTCGTTCGAGACGCGCGGGCGGGTCCGGCCGGAAGAGCCATGTCCGCTGCGGACGCCGTTCCAGCGGGACCGCGACCGGATCGTCCACACGAAGTCGTTCCGCCGGCTCATGCACAAGACGCAGGTCTTCGTCGATCCGGCCGGCGACCACTACCGCACGCGGCTGACGCACACGGTCGAGACGACCGGCATCTCGCGCTCGGTCGCCCGGGCGCTCCGGCTGAACGAGGATCTCGTCGAGGCGATCGGCCTCGGGCACGACCTCGGCCACACGCCGTTCGGGCACGCCGGCGAGGACGCGCTCGACGAGGCGGTCCGCGACCACGGGGGCCCCGGCTTCCGGCACAACGAGCACTCGCTGCGCATCGTCGACGTGCTCGAGCGCGACGGCCGCGGGCTCAACCTCACGGACGAGGTCCGCGACGGGATCCTCAACCACACCGGCCCGGCCGAGCCGCGGACGCTCGAGGGGCGGATCGTCCGGCTCGTCGACCGGATCGCCTACATCAACCACGACATCGACGACGCCGTCCGGGCCGGCGTGCTCGATCCGGGCGAGCTGCCGCGTGACCAGCTCGAGCTGCTCGGCGACACTGGCTCGCGGCGGATCGACACGCTCGTCCACGACCTCGTCGAGACGTCCGCCCAGGCCGGCGACATCCGCCAGAGCGACGGCGTCGGGCAGGCCATGCTCTCCCTCCGCGAGTTCATGTTCGAGCGCGTCTACCTCGGCCCGCACGCGTCGGTCGAGCACCGGCGCGTCGGCTCGATCGTCCGCCGGATCTTCGACCACCTCGTCGACCTCGGCGAGCCGGTGCGCGCCGCCACCGACTACGTCGCCGGCATGACCGACCGCTTCGCGCTCTCGTTCTTCGACACCGTTGAGCGGTAGCGTCGGGCGATGGCGCGGCTGAAGGACGAGTGCATCGAGCAGGTGAAGGCAGCCGCCGACATCGTCGACGTCGTCTCGGCCCGCACGCCATTGAGGAAGGTCGGCGCGCGGTTCGTCGGCCGTTGCCCGTTCCACGAGGAGCGCACGCCGAGCTTCTCGGTCAACGCGGTCGAGAAGTTCTACAAGTGCTTCGGCTGCGGCGTCGGCGGCGACCTCATCAGCTTCGTCCGCGAGACGGAGCAGCTGGACTTCGTCGGCGCGATCGAGTGGCTCGCCGAGCGCTTCCGCGTCCCGCTCGAGTACGAGGAGGTGTCGCCCGAGCACGAGGCGGCGCGCACGCGCCGACAGCGGCTGCTCCGGCTGCTCGAACAGGCGGCGGCCTTCTACGAGCGCTACCTCTGGGAGGCGGCGGCGGCCGACGACGCGCGGCGGTACCTCGCGGGGCGGGGGCTCGACGAGGTCGTCTGCCGCGAGTTCCGGCTCGGCTTCGCGCCCGGCGGCCGGACGCTCGTGCAGAAGGCGCGGGAGAAGGGATTCACGCAGGACGAGCTGGCGGCGGCGGGGCTCTGGCGTCGCGGCGGCACGGACTACTTCGCGCAGCGCATCGTCTTCACGCTCGCCGACGCGCGCGGACGCGTCGTCGGCTTCCAGGCGCGGCGGCTGCGCGAGGACGACCCGATGCAGGCGAAGTACGTGAACTCGCCCGAGAGCGACCTCTTCCAGAAGGGCGCGCTCCTCTACGGGCTCGACCGGGCTCGCACGGCGATCGCGAAGCAGGATCGCGCGGTCGTGGTCGAGGGGAACACCGACGTGCTCGCGCTCCGGCAGGCCGGCCTCGAGCCCGTCGTCGCGCCGATGGGGACCGCCCTGACGCGGCCGCAGCTCGTGGAGCTCTCGCGGCTGACGAGGAACCTCTGGCTCTGCTTCGACGGCGACGCCGCGGGCGAGGCGGCGACGCTGCGCGGAATGGAGCTCGCCGCCCAGCAGGGCTTCACGGTGAAGGTCGTGCCGCTGCCGGCGGGAACGGACCCGGCGGACGATCCGGGCGGCTTCGAGGCGCGGCTCGCGGGGGCGGCGCCGTACCTCGTGCATCGCGTCCGGCTCGAGCTCGCACGATCGGCCGACCGGACGGAGGCGTTCATGCGCGTCCGCCAGCTGCTCGAAGGCGTCGACGATTCGCCCGACCGCCAGGACGCGGTCCGGCTGGCCGCCGACCGGCTCGACCTCGACCCGAGCCTGCAGGCGGGACTCGCACCGCGGGCTCGGGGCGCGGGCGGAGCGGCCGCGCTCTCGCCGAAGGTGCTCCAGAGCCGGGACCGCCTCGAGCGGGCCGTGCTCGCCGGGGCCGAGGCTCACCCGAAGCTCCGGCCGCTCCTCGGCGAGCTCTCGCCCGACCACTTCGACTCGCCGGAGCACCGCGCGCTCCAGCGGTGCGTCGTCGACGGGACGGAGCCCGGCGAGGCGCTCCTCCCGCTCTTCGCCGAGCTCCGGCTCCGGTCGGACGAGGAGGGCATCACGGAGGCGACCGGCCGCGAGCTGATCCTGCGCCTGCGCGAGCGCAAGCTCGAGCGCGACGTCCGCACGCACCCCGAGCGGCAGGACCTCCAGCTCGCGCTCGCCCGCGTCCGCGAGGCGCTGACCGAGCTCCTCTGACGGGCGCTACAGTCTCTCTGACGCGGGAGCCCCGGCCGGGGCTGAGAGGCGGCAAGCGCCGCGACCGCCGAACCTGATCTGGGTCATGCCAGCGAAGGGAGTGACGATGGACGACCAGCTTCGCATCGCCGGCCGCGAGTTCGGCTCGCGGCTGATCACGGGCACCGGCAAGTACCCCGACTTCGAGACCATGCGCGACGCCGTGCTCGCCTCCGGATGCGAGCTCGTGACGGTGGCGGTCCGCCGCATCGACTTCGACAGCCCCGGCGAGGACATCACCGCCTTCCTGCCCGAGTCGGTCATGCTGCTTCCGAACACGGCCGGCTGCGAGACCGCCGAGGAGGCGATCCGGGTCGCGAGGCTCGCGCGCGCCGGCGGGCTTCCCGACTGGGTGAAGCTCGAGGTCATCCCCGACCCGCGCTACCTCTTGCCCGATCCGGTAGAGACGCTGCGCGCGGCGGCGGCCCTCGTCGAGGACGGGTTCACGGTGCTGCCGTACGTCCTCCCCGACCCGGTGCTGCAGAAGAAGCTCGAGGAGGTCGGCTGCGCGGCCGTCATGCCGCTCGCCGCGCCGATCGGGAGCGGGCGGGGGCTGAAGCTCCGCTACACGATCGAGCTCATGGTCGAGCAGGCCGAGGTCCCCCTCGTCGTCGACGCCGGCCTCGGCGCGCCGTCGCACGCGGCGGAGGCCATGGAGCTCGGCGCCGACGCGGTGCTCGTCAACACGGCGATCGCGCGCGCAGGCGACCCGGTCGCAATGGCTCGCGCGTTCCGGCTCGGCGTCGAGGCCGGCCGCTCGGCGCACCTCGCCGGGCTCGCCGAGCAGCGCGAGGCGGCAGAGCCGTCGAGCCCGGTGGCGGGTGTCGTCCGGTGAGGGTCAACGTGAACGGCCGCGACCTCGAGCTCGCGCCGGCGGCGACCGTCGCCGACCTGCTCCGGCGGCTCGAGCTGCGCACGCAGTACGCGCTCGTCGAACGGAACGGCGAGCCGCTCGAGCGCACGCACTACGCCGTCGTCGAGCTGGGCGAGGGCGACCGGCTCGTGGTCGCGAGGCCCGTTGCCGGCGGCTAGCCTCGGCCGGCTCTACCTCGTCGCGCCCGTCCGGCCCGACCTCGAGGAGCTGCTCGAGGCGGCGGTCCGCGGCGGTGTCGACGTCGTGCAGATCCGCGAGAAGAGCCTGCCCGACGGCGAGCTCCTGCCGGCGCTCGAGCGCGCCCGCGAGGTGACGCGCCGGCTTGGCGTGCCGCTCGTCGTCAACGACCGCCCCGACCTGGCGCTGCTCGTCGAGGCCGACTTCGTCCACGTCGGTCAGGACGACCTGCCCGTCGATGCGGCGCGTCGTCTGGGCCTGGCCGTGGGCCAGTCGACGCACGCGCCGGGCGAGCTCGACGCGACGACGGCGGACTACGCCGGCGTGGGCCCGGTGCACGCGACGCCGACCAAGGAGGGGCGGCCGGCGGTCGGGCTCGAGCTCGTCCGGTACGCGGCTGCGAGCGCGCGTGTCCCCTGGTTCGCGATCGGCGGGATCGACCCCACGAACGTCGAGGACGTGGTCGCGGCGGGCGCCGAACGGATCGCGGTCGTGCGGGCGATCTGCGACGCGCCCGACCCCGAGCGGGCCGCCGCGGAGCTTCGATCCGCGCTCGGAGCCCGGTACACTGGGCCGGCCGTTCCCCGGTAGCTCAATTGGCAGAGCATCCGGCTGTTAACCGGAGGGTTGTTGGTTCGAGTCCAACCCGGGGAGCTCGGGAAGTACCTGCGTAGCGGGTAGTTCGGGGTCAGCGGCAGTAGTCGCCGCGGTCGAGTCTCGAACGGCTTCTTGTACCGGACCTGCCGCGACAGCCGAGAAGATCCGTGCCTCAGCCTTCTCGGCGGCGCCGGGGAACCTGACCGGCGGCCCGGGCGATCGTCCATGCTGGTGAGCGTTTCCAGGTGCGAAGCCGCCCCGGCTGGACACGACCCCCACCCGCTCGGGCTCAAGGCTCCCCGCCGGGCGCTCGAAGGCATCGCCTCGCCCCGCACGCTTCCGCAACGTTCGCTGGGCCTGTTGGGCGGGACTAGGGGATGGCAACATGTGTCTGCGGGCGAGCATCATCGAGAAGGGGGTTGTCATGAAGCGGGCGGTCTTCTTCAGTGTTCTCGGCGCCGCGGTCTCGACGCTGCTGCTCGGGGGAGCGTTTGCGGTGGCGTCGCAGACGAACTTCGTTCTCGGCAGTCCGAGCAACGCGCCGGACGCGATCAGCATCGTGACGGCGAAGCCCGTGGGTGGGGATCCGAACGGGCTCAACGACAGGATGATCCAGCTCGTCAACAACAGCACCGGCGCGAACGCGAGCGCCCTCGGCCTGCAGGTCGGCTCCGGGAGGCCGCCGTTCACGGTCAACTCGTCCACGAAGGTGACGAACCTGAACGCAGACCAGCTGGACAACCTCGACTCGTCGGCGTTCGCGCGCGCGAAGCCGCTCAAGTGGACTGCCGTCAAGGGCACCAGCTCCGGCACGGTGGTTCCGGGGACGTTCCGCTGCCTCACGGGCGAGGACGGCAACCCGTATTGCTGGCAAAACTACGGCGGCGGGTACACGAGCGCCGCGTTTTCGAAGGATCCGTTCGGGATCGTGCACCTGACGGGCCTTGTCTTTTGCAGGGTGTTTTCCGGAGGTGGCTTCGGTCCGTGCGTGGGGAAGTTCTCAAACTTGCACTTGCACGAGATCTTCTACCTGCCGACCGGGTACCGGCCGGCGGCGGAAGAGATCTTCACGTCGCTGAGCTACACGAGCGCGACCTCTCCCGCACAGGAGATCCTGACTCGGATCGACGTCCGTCCCGACGGCGCCGTGACGGTGCCATATGAGGGAGACTCCTACGACTACGTCAGCCTGGACGGTCTGACGTTTCCGGCGGCGTAGCGAAAGCCGTCCGATGGTGGCGCTGCAGCGTCATCGCGGGTTTGGCTGGAGCAGCGAAGGCGTCGGTCGCCTGGGAAACGCCCACTGATCGAAGTCGCCATCCCACCGGAGATACGCGAAGTCGTCGCGGCCTCGACATCGTTCGGCTCGCGCCGTTTGAAAGACGGCGCTTTGCACTCGCTATTGCACCGCTTCGCGGTGGCGCCGCCGAATGTGGGAGCCGGGGACGATTGCGGTTCTCGCCGTCGGCTGGGCCGCGTTCGTAGTCGGTCCGGCCTCGGCCGGGAGAACCGCAACCTTCTCGTCAGGATCCGGGGTCGTCCCGGAGAAGTTGCAGAGGTCGATCGTCAGGTGATCGGCGCTGGCGACGCGGTGGTAGAGGAGGATGCCGTTCTGGAGGCCGCCGTTCACCGCGATGATCGCGACCCTGCCCGACCTGGGCTCCTCCGACCGAGAGGACGGACTGGATGCAGCGTCCCGGGGCAACCGAGCCGGCGCCGTAGGAGACCGCGCCGCTGACGGTCGTGCCGGCGAGGTCGGCGGTGGCCAGCGAGTCGGTGACGACCTTCGAGCCGTCGACGGAGTTCGCCGCCAGCTCGGAGCCGGCCACGGAGCTGGGCGCGAGGTCGGCCTGCCCGAGCGAGTTGTCGACGATCTCGTGTAGTGCTGCTTTCTGCCGTCGCGCCAGCGTTTTGCCGGCGCCGCGCTCGATCCGGCCGGAGCCTCTCGACGTCGACCTGGATCTGCTCGCCCGGCCGCGAGCGCTCGTACCGCACCGGTTGCTCGAGCCCGAGCCGGCCGAGCCTCCCCATCCCGGTCCGGGCCAGGATCCCGGAGACGGTCGAGAGCGGCGTCGCGAGCGTCTCCGCGGTCTCTGCCGCAGTCATCCGCACCGGCGCAGCTGCGCGATCACCGCCACCCGCTCGCGGCTCGTCCGATTCCGGACACGCCGCGGCCGCGACGAACGATCCAGCAGCTGCCGGTCCCCGGCCCGGTAGCGGCCGAATTGCGCGCACAGCGCACGCTGACAGCCGCGTCAGCCGCCGCCGTCAGCGTCCAACCCTGATCAACAACCCGCCGCGCGAGGCCGCGCCGACCACTCCAGCTGAGAGCCGCGTTACCTGCAGATCCATCCGAGCCTCCTTCGGGTTGAGCTGCCTTCGACAGCGCTCAGCCTCCAAGGCGGCCCGGACGAACCGAACCAACGTGCTCGGGAACTACTGCTAGGGCCGCGACCGAACTGGCAGGGACCGCTGGCCGAGACGGAAGCGGCTGGCGATGGTGCTGACGACGCCGGGTCTGCTTCTGGCGCGCCTTCGCGGCGTAGGTCTTCTCGCGCGCAAGCCGCGCCTGCCCTCCGCAGCGCCGAAACGGCGTAACCATCGCGTTGAGGCAGCACGCCCCGGCACGGGCCAGAACCCGTCAGGCGGCTGGCAACCGGAGGGTTGTTGGTTCGAGTCCAACCCGGTGAGCTCGGGAGCTTCGTCGAACCACGTCGCGGGTGTCGGGCGGCCGCTCAGCCGTCGAAGCCGCTCTCGGTGACGCGCGGGATTTGCGGGCACGGTCGGGCGCCGGAAGGCGCTACCCGCCGGTGGGTGAGGCCTTCGTGGGAGCGGGCGGCTGGCCGACGGGCGGCGACAGGCTGCCGCTCACGATCGTGCCGGAGACGTCGACGTACGCCCGGCCGTCGGTGGAGGCGTCGAAGGGGCCCATGCTCGCCTTCAGGCACAGACGTGGCGCGCTGCGTCCGGCTTGAGCACGACCGGCTGTGGGAACGAGTCGAGGTGCGAGGTGCCCGGTAGTGCGGCCTCGACGGCGATCCGGGTCAGCGCTCCGCTGCAGCCGGTGACGTCGCCGGCCTGGTACCAGATCGCACCGTCCCACGGCGACGTGCCCACGTCCTCGACGGCGACTTGCAGCCGGTCGATCGCGAGCGTCGCCGTCGTCTGCACGGCTGAACGCCGGACTCGGGCTCTGCCTGAAGCTCAGGTTCCCGGAACCGTCGACCCTCGCCGCGTTGCCGACATTGACCGGGTCGACGACGTTCACGGCCTGACCGCTCGCCTTGACCGTCCCGTAGGGCAACCCCGCCGGCGCCGACGAGCAACGCCACGCAGGCGACGACGAGCGCAGGGCTCGGCGGACGCAACAACCTCATCCTCTCTCCCTTGGCGACGTGGACACCGTAGTCTCGCCGGTCCGCGCACCCTGCGAGGATGCCGAGATGAGATACGTCGTGATCGGCGCGGGGGCGATCGGCGGCACCGTCGGCGCACGGCTCGTCCGCGACGGGCACGACGTGCTGTTCTGCGACGCCGACGCAGCTCACGTCGCGGCGATGAACGAGCGCGGGCTCTCGCTCGAAGGGCCGGTCGAGGAGCTGACGGTCCGCGTGCGGGCGGTGCTCCCCGGCGAGCTCCCGGATCGGCTCGGCGCCGTGCTCCTCGCCGTGAAGAGCCAGCACACGGAGGAGGCGCTCGCGGCCGTCGCGCCGCGGCTTGCGGACGACGGCTTCGTGGTCTCGCTCCAGAACGGCGTCAACGAGCCGCTGATCTCGTCGATCGTGGGCCAGAGGCGGACGGTCGGCGCCTTCGTGAACTTCGGCGCGGACTACCTCGAGCCGGGGCGGATCTTCGTCGGCGGGCGCGGCGCGCTCTACGTCGGCGAGCTCGACGGGCGGCGCAGCGAACGGCTCGAGCGGCTGCTCGCCGACCTCCCCGACTCGAAGGCGACCGACAACATCCTCGGCTTCCTCTGGGCCAAGGAGGCGTACGGGGCCATGCTGTTCGCGACCGCCGTGTCCGACCTCTCGATCGCGGACGCGCTCGCCGAGCCACGCTATCGCGACGTCTTCGTCCAGCTCGCGCGCGAGGTGCTCGCCGTCGCGCCGGTCGCGCCCGAGCCCTTCGACGGCTTCGACGCGGACGACCTCGAGGGGTCGGTCGAGCGGCTCGTCGAGTTCAACCGGCGCTCCGCGAAGACGCACTCGGGCATCTACCGCGACCTCGCCGTCCGCAAGCGCCCGACGGAGAAGGCGATCCTCGCCGGCATCGACGGGCCGCTCCTGCGCCGCACGCTCGAGCTGATCACGGAGATCGAGGAGGGGCGGCGCGTGTGCGAGGTCGCGAACCTCGAGCTGCTCGCCGCCTACCGGCGGCTGCAGGCGCGCGGGTCGGAGCTGAACGCCGTGATCGCCGAGCTGCCGCCGCCGGCTCGCGCGGCGGCCGGACCGCTCCTCGGCCACGCCGTCGCGGTCAAGGACAACATCGACGTCGCGGGCGTCGTCACGACGAACGCGTCGACGGTCGCCGTGCCGCCGCCCGCGGACGCCGACGCGCCGGTCGTCGAGCGCGTGCGGGCCGCCGCGGGCGACGCGTTCTGCAAGGCGAACCTGCTCGAGTACGCCGCGGGGAGCGTGAACCCCGTCTACGGCAAGACGCTCAACCCGCGGGATCCGACGCGCACGTCGGGCGGGTCGAGCAGCGGCTCGACGGCGCTCGTCGCGGCCGGCGTCTGCGACTACGCGCTCGGCACCGACACGGGCGGCTCGATCCGGATCCCCGCCGCCTACTGCGGGATCGTCGGGCTGAAGCCGACCTACGGGCTCGTCCCGGTCGACGGCGTCTTCCCGCTCTCGGTAACGCTCGACCACGTCGGCACGCTCACCGCGACCGTCTCGCAGGCCGCGACGCTGCTCTCGGTGCTCGCCGCACGTCCCGTCGAGCTGCATCCCGTCCGGGGGCTGCGGATCGGCGTCCTGCGCCGCCAGGTCGACGACCCCGACGTCCACCCGGGCGTGCGCGAGCGCGTGCTCGGGGCGCTCGCGGCGCTCCGCGAGCTCGGGTTCGAGCTCGTCGACGTGGACCTGCCCGAGCTCGACCTGGCGGGCGAGGCGCTCGGGCGGATCGTGCTGCGGGAGGCGTGGGACGTCCACCGGCTGCTCTTCGAGCGCGAGGCCGGGAAGTACGGGCCGGGGACGCGCGCGCTGCTCGAGCTCGGGTCGCGGATCGAGGACGACGCCTACCGTCAGGGCCTCGCCGACCGCGACCGCGTCGCGCTCGGCTTCGCGAGCGCGTTCGAGACGGTCGACGTGCTCGCGGGCCCGACGGTCGCCTATCCGGCGCCGCCGGAGGACCCGCCGGTCGCAACGCCTGAGGGCGAGCTCGAGGCGCGCTTCACCGGCCCCTACAACCTCGCCGGCACGCCGGCGGTCTCGATCCCGTGCGGTCTCGCGGAGGGCGACCTTCCCGCCGGGCTCCAGCTCGCCGCCGCGCGCGGCGAGGACGCGCTGCTCCTGTCCGTGGCACGGGTCTACGAGGAGGCGAACGCATGAGAGTGGAGGACTGCAACTGGATGGATCTCGAGCGCTACCTCGAGCGCGACGACCGCATCGTCGTGCCGCTCGGGTCGGTCGAGCAGCACGGCTACCTGTCGCTCGGCGTCGATCGGATCCTCTCCGAGCGCGTCTCCGTCGAGGCTGCCGAGCCGCTCGGGGTGCCCGTGCTGCCGTCGCTTCCGTACGGTCTGACGCCGTACTTCGCGGCGTATCCGGGCAGCCCGACGCTGCGGGTCGAGACCTACCGCGCGCTCCTCCGCGACCTCCTCGACTCGTTCCACGAGCAGGGCTTCCGGCGCTTCCTCCTCGTCAACGGGCACGGCGGCAACGACCCGGGCCGCGAGGCGGTCGACCAGTGGGACGCCGCGCACCCGGATTCGCGGGCCCGCTGGCACAACTGGTGGGCCGGCGAGCGCGTCCGGGCCGTCGTCGACTCGATCGACCCGGAGGCGACGCACGCGTCCTGGTTCGAGAACTTCCCGTGGACGCGGCTCCCGGGCGTCGAGCTGCCGCAGGAGCGCAAGCCGGTCGCGGACATCTCGCGGATGCGCGACCTGCCGCCGGCCGACGTGCGCGACCTGCTCGGCGACGGCTCGCTCGGCGGCCTCTACGAGCGGCCGGACGAGGACGTCCTGCGTGTCTGGCAGGCCGGGGTCGAGGAGGTCCGGGCGCTCATCGCGAGTCTCGCGGATGCCTGACCTGCGCGGCCGCGTCGCGATCGTCACCGGCACGGCGCACGGGATCGGCGCCGGCATCGCCCGCGCGCTCGCCGAGCACGGCGCGGAGGTGCACGGCTGCGACCTCGACTCAGTCGACGTGTCCGACGCGGCCCAGGCGGCCGCGTTCGTCGGCGGGATCGGACGCGTCGACATCCTCGTCAACAACGCCGGCGGCGTCGTCGGGCAGGTCGGGCGGCCGCTCGAGGAGGTCTCGGACGACGACTGGCGGGCGGTCGTCGACGCGAACCTGACGAGCACGTTCGTCTGCACCCGCGCCGTCGTGCCGGGGATGAAGGCCGCCGGCTACGGCCGGATCGTCAACATCTCGTCCGGCGCCGGCCGCAGCGTCAGCCTCACGGGGATCCAGGCGTACGCGAGCGCGAAGGCCGGCCAGATCGGCTTCACGCGCCAGAGCGCCCACGAGCTCGGGCGCTTCGGGATCACCGTCAACGCGATCGCGCCGGGCTTCGTCCTCTCGAACCCGACCTCGATCGCGCAGTTCGAGCGCTACGGCGAGGAGGGCCAGCGGCGGCTGATCGAGTCGATCGCGACCCGCCGGCTCGGCACCCCGGAGGACATCGCGAACGGCGTCCTCTTCTTCGTCGCCGACGAGTCGTCGTGGGTGACGGGGCAGGTCCTCTCGATCGATGGCGGCCATGCCATCTTTTGACGAGCGCGAGCGCTACCTCCGCGAGCTCGCGGAGGTGCTCGCGATCCCGAGCGTCTCGTCGGACCCGTTCCGGGCCGGCGACATGCGGCGCGCGGCCGAATGGCACGCGCGGCAGCTTGCCTTCGGCGGCGGCCGCGTCGTGGAGACGGACGGCCAGCCGATCGTCCGCGCCGACCTGCCCGGGCCGCCGGGCGCTCCGACGCTCCTCGTCTACGGCCACTACGACGTCCAGCCGCCGGGCGACGAGCGCCTCTGGGAGATGCCGCCGTTCGAGCCGTCGGTGCGCGACGGGCGCATCTACGCGCGCGGCGCGACCGACGACAAGGGGCCGGTCTACGTCGCGCTGAAGGTCGCGGAGGCGTTCGGCCGGGAGCCGCCCGTCGGCGTCCGGTTCCTGCTCGAGGGCGAGGAGGAGATCGGGAGCCCGAGCCTGCCCGCCTTCCTCGAGCGGCACCGCGAGGAGCTGGCGGCGGACCTCGTCGTTTCCGCCGACGGCGCGATGTGGCGGCCGGGCGAGCCGTCGATCGCGATCGCGTCGAAGGGCGCGGTCGGCGTCGACCTCACCGTCACCGGCCCGGGCTCGGATCTCCACTCCGGCCGCCACGGCGGCGGCGTCCAGAACCCGAACCACGCGCTGGCGGCGATCCTCGCGAGCCTCCACGAGCCGGACGGGCTGATCGCGGTCGCCGGCTTCCACGACGACGTCGTCCCGCTGTCCGACGCAGACCGCGCCGCGATCGCCGCGGTGCCGTTCGACGAGGAGGACTACCGGCTCGAGGTCGGCGTGCCCGAGCTCTTCGGCGAGCCCGGCTTCGGCGTGCTCGAGCGCCTGTGGGCACGGCCGACGCTCGAGGTGAACTGGCTCGCCGGCGGCGGCCGGTTCACCGTCATCCCGCGCGAGGCCCGCGCGTTCGTCACCTGCCGGCTCGTCCCCGACCAGGCGCCGGAGCGGGTGGTCGCCGCGATCGACGCGCACGTGCGGCGCCGCCGACCGCCCGGCGTCGAGGCGCGCGTCGAGGCGATCCCGGGCGCCGTCCGCGCTTACTCGATCCCGCCCGACCATCCTGCCGTCAAGGCGGGAGAGGCCGCGCTCCGCGTCGTCTACCCCGACCGCGAGCCGCTGCTCGTGCGGATCGGCGGCACGCTCCCCGCGGCCGCGATCTTCGAGGACGTGCTCGGCCTGAAGACGCTGATGTTCTCGTTCTCGACGAGCGACGAACGGCTTCACGCGCCCGACGAGCACTTCCGGCTCGCACGTCTGGAGGAGGGGATGAGAGCCTGGGCCGAGCTCTGGAAGCGCCTGGCCCGGAAATGGTATTGAATACCGACCAATTCAGGCGCCGCTGCCTTTCAACCGCCGAGCAAAAGGAGTTGGGATGCGCGCACGGACAGCCTTCGGAATCCTCGCCGTGTCGGCCCTCGCCGGCGCTGCCTCGGTCGCTGCGGCGCTCGCCGCCGGCACCGCTCGCAGCGACACACCGAAGCGCGGCGGGTCGATCACGATCGCGCGGATCGAGGACTCGACGTCGTTCGACAAGACGAACGTCTTCCAGAACGAGTCGATCTGGATCACCGAGCAGATCAACGAGCCTCTCTATCTCGCCGCCAACGACGGCAAGACGCTGCGACCGTGGCTCGCGACGAGCTACACGCTCTCTCAGGACGGCAAGACGTACACCTTCAAGCTGCGGCCGGGCGTGAAGTTCTCGAACGGCCAGCCCATGACGTCGGCCGACGTCAAGTTCTCGCTCGACGACGCGCGCGCCCAGTCGAAGGGCTGGGGCTACCTCGACGCCGCCGTGAAGACCATCACGACGCCGAACCCGAGCACGGTCGTCATCCACCTCAAGTACCGCTGGGCGCCGTTCCTCGCCGACATCGGCCTGTTCGCGAACGGGATCGTCCCGAAGAACTTCGCCGGCCAGAAGCGCGCCGACTTCTACAAGCACCCGATCGGCACCGGCCCGTTCATGTGGGACAAGCGCGTCGTCGGCCAGTCCGTGACGCTGAAGCGGAACCCGTTCTACTGGCAGAAGGGCAAGCCGTACCTCGACAGCGTCACGTGGACGTACGTGACCGACGAGAACACCCGTGAGCTCCAGCTCCGCGGCGGCCAGATCCAGGTCGACGAGTTCCCGCCGTTCAACTCGATCACGAAGCTGCAGAACACCTCCGGGGTCACGATGTCGCTCTTCCCGTCGACCCGGACCGACTACCTGCTGATGAACGAGTCGTACCCGCCGCTCGCCGACGTCCACGTCCGGCGCGCGATCTCGTACGCGATCGACCGCCAGGCGCTCGTCAAGTCGATCCTGTTCGGACACGGCCAGCCCGCGAACTCCTTCCTGCCGCCGCAGGTGCCGTTCTACGACCCGAAGACGCCCGGCATCCAGTACGACATCACGAAGGCCAAGGCCGAGATGGCCAAGTCGAAGTTCCCGACCGGCTTCAAGGTCACGCTGCTCGTCGGCGCGGGCGCTCAGGTCGAGAACGCCGTCGGTCAGGTGCTCCAGCAGGCCCTCAAGCAGCTCGGGATCCAGGTCACCTTCCACCAGCAGGACACGAGCACCGAGTTCAACTCGATCCAGCAGCGCAAGTACCAGATGGGCTTCGCGTACTGGACCATGGACATCGCCGACCCGGACGAGCTCGTCACCTTCTCGGTCGACCCGGCCGGCGGGGCGCAGCAGTTCTTCACGGGATACAAGAACCCCGAGGTGATCTCGCTCTCCCACCAGGCGCAGCGCGACCCGAACCCGGCGAAGCGCAAGCTCCTCTACTCGAAGATCCAGCGGCTCGCGGCACAGGACGCCTTCATGGGCTTCCTCTACTACTCGCCGTACCGGTGGGCGTACACGAGCAAGCTGCACGGCTTCCTCGTCCAGCCGCTCGGGAACTACCACCTGGAGGACGCCTGGCTCGGCTAGAACCCGTGGGGGGAACAGCCGGCCCCCCACGAGCCCCCTTCGGTCGGGCGTCATGCGACGTTGCGCGACGTGGCGGAGGCGAGCCGAGCTCGCCTCCGCCCGGGCGCGGGGCGGGGAAGATTCGATCGTCGTGAGCGCGGGCACGTACGTGGCGCGGTGGCTTCGGGCAGGCGGCGGGGCCTGTCCCCGCGCGCTCGCCGGAAGGGACGATCGGACGCCTCGACCCGGGTGCCGTGAACCGGCTTGCCGAGCGGCCTTTCGTCCGGTTCGGGCACGTCCGGGGGCCTGGCCCCGGGAACCGCCCGAAACGGCCGTCGATCCGGGAACGACGCGAGCGTCTGCGAGGTCGGGATGAGCCTCGGCGCGTACGTGGTCCGGCGCCTGCTCGCGCTGATCCCGATCGCGCTCGGCGTGACGATCCTCGTCTTCTTCCTGATCCACCTCGTTCCCGGGGATCCGGCCCGGACGATCCTCGGGAACCAGGCGACGGCGCCGCGCGTCGCGCTCCTGCGCCACGAGTGGGGACTCGACCGGCCGCTGCCCGTCCAGTACGCGAAGTTCATGGGCCGCATCGTCCGCGGCGACCTCGGCTCGTCGCTCTTCTACAACACGGGCGCCGGCCACCTCGCGCTCGAGCGGCTGCCGGTGACGCTCTGGCTGATCGGGTTCGGGGCCGTGCTGTCGGTGCTGATCGCCGTGCCGCTCGCGACGATCGGCGCGACCTACCGCGACCGGATCCCGGACCACCTCGTCCGCGTGGTGCCGCTCGCCGGGCTCGGCTTCCCGCCGTTCTGGGTCGGGATCGTCCTCCTGCTCGTCTTCGGGCTCCACCTCGGCCGGCTCTTCCCGGTCGGCGGCTACGGCAGCGGCTTCTTCGGCCACCTGCACGCGATGTTCCTGCCGGCGCTCACGGTGGCCTTCGCGATCGCGCCGATCCTGATCAGGAGCCTGCGGGCGAGCCTGCTCGAGGTACTGGAGTCGGACTACGTCACGACCGCCCGCTCGAAGGGCCTGCCCGAGCGGCGCGTGCTCGTCAACCACGCGCTGCGGAACGCGATCGTCTCGACCGTCTCCGTCCTCGGCGTGAACATCGGCTACCTCGTGGGCGGCACGGTCGTCGTCGAGCAGGTCTACGCCATCCCCGGAGTCGGGCAGTTGATGATCAACGCGATCTTCCAGCGCGACTTCCCGATCGTCCAGGCGGTGACCCTGATCTTCTCGGTGATGGTCGTGCTCGTCTACCTGATCACCGACATCGTCCACGCGCTCCTCGACCCGCGCGTCAGGTTCGACTGATGGCGATCGCGGCGGAGGCCGTCGCCGAGGCGACGTTCGTCGAGCACAGCCGCGGCTTCCGCAGCCGCTGGTACCGGACCCCGAGCTTCGTGACCGGCGTCTCGATCCTGGGTCTGATCGTGCTGGCGGCCATCCTCGCGCCGGTGATCGCGATGCACAACCCGACCGACCAGGACCTGCTGCACACGCTCGCCGGCCCGTCCTGGTCCCACCTGCTCGGGACGGACGACCTCGGCCGCGACGTCTGGGCGCGGCTCGTCTACGGCGCGCGGACCGACCTGCAGATCGCTTTCCTCGCCGTGCTCTTCCCGTTCGCGATCGGGACGACGATCGGCCTCCTCTCCGGCTACTACGGCCGCTGGGTCGACACGATCGCGAACTGGTTCGTGAACGTCGTCGTCGCGTTCCCGTTCTACGTCCTGATCATCGCGCTCGTGTTCGCGCTCGGCTCGGGGACGCGGAACATCTACATCGCGATCACGATCGTCGGCTGGGTCTCGTACACCCGGATCGTGCGGGGCGAGGTGCTCGTCGCGAAGCGGCGCGACTACGTGCTCGCCGCGCGCTCGGCCGGCCTCTCCGACCCGCGGATCCTCGGCCGGCACCTGCTCCCGAACGTGATCACGCAGGCGATCGTGTTCGCCTGCTCGGACATCGTCCTCGACATCCTCGCGATCGTCACCCTCGGCTACCTCGGGCTGGGCGTGCAGCGGCCGAGGCCGGACTGGGGGACGATGATCGCCGACGGCCAGACGTACCTCACGACCCACTGGATGCTCTCGACGATCCCGGGCATCGCCGTCGTGATCACCGCGCTCGGGCTGTCGCTGCTCGCCGACGGGCTCGCCGACCTGCTGCGCCCCGAATGACCGAGCCGCTGCTCCGCGTCGAGGACCTCCGCGTCGAGTTCCGGCTGTCGAGCGGCCGCGTCGTGGCCGTCGACGGCGCGTCGTTCGAGGTCGGGCGCGGCGAGGCGCTCGGGCTCGTGGGCGAGTCCGGCTCGGGCAAGACGATGGCGCTGCGGGCCCTCGTCGGCCTGCTGCCGCGGACGGCGCGCGTCACGGCGGGCTCGATCGAGTACGAGGGCGTCGACCTCCTGCGCGCGAGCGAGGACGCGCGCCGCCGGCTGCGCGGTCGCTCGATCGCGATGATCTTCCAGGAGCCGATGACGGCGCTCAACCCGGTCATGCGGGTCGGGCAGCAGATCGCCGAGGTCCCGCGGGTGGTGCTCGGCGTCGGGCGACGCCGGGCCGACGAGCGGGCGCTCGAGCTGATGCGGCTCGTCGGGATCCCGGACCCCGTCCGCCGTGCCCAGGCGTACCCGCACGAGCTCTCCGGCGGCATGCGCCAGCGCGTGATGATCGCGATCGCGCTCGCCGCCGACCCGCAGCTCGTCCTCTGCGACGAGCCGACGACGGCGCTCGACGTGACGATCCAGGACCAGATCCTCCAGCTCCTCCGGGCGCTCCGCGAGGAGTTCGGCCTCAGCGTCGTCTTCGTCTCGCACGACCTCGCGGTGATCGCGCAGACCTGCCGGCGGATCGCGGTGATGTACGCCGGGCAGGTCGTCGAGACCGGCTCGGTGGAGGAGGTCTTCCGCGAGCCGCGCCACCCGTACACGCTCGGACTCCTCCGCTCGGTTCCCGACTTCGAGCTCGTCCGCGAGCGTCTGTCCGCGATTCCGGGGACGCCGCCGGACCCGGCGGCTCCGCCGTCGGGCTGCCGCTTCCACCCGCGCTGCGCGTTCTCCCGGCACGACTGCACCGGCGGTCTCTTCCCGCTGCAGCCGCTCGGCGGCGGGCGCGCGACCGCCTGCATCCACCACGAGGACTGCGCCGAGGACGCGCGGCGCGAGCCGGTGCTGGCCCGTGCCTGAACCGCTGCTCGAGGTCCGCGGGCTCGCGATGCACTTCCCGCTGCGGCGAAGCGCGGCCGCACGCGTCCGCCGCGATCCCCCCGAGCTGCTGCGCGCCGTCGACGGCGTCGACCTCGAGGTCGCGCGCGGCGAGACGCTCGGCCTCGTCGGCGAGTCCGGCTGCGGCAAGTCGACGCTCGGCCGCTGCCTCGTCGGGCTCTACGAGCCGACCGCCGGCGAGCTGCGCTTCGCCGGTCGGCCGCTCGGGACGAAGCGGGAGCGTGCCGAGCGGCGGCGGATCCAGATGGTCTTCCAGGACCCGTACTCGTCGCTCAACCCACGGATGACCGTCCGACAGACGCTCGCGGAGCTGCTGCGGGCGCACCGGATGGTGCCGAAGGAGTCGATCGACGCCCGCTGCCGCGAGCTCCTCGACCTCGTCGGCCTCGGCCCGCGGGCGCTCGACGCCTACCCGCGCCAGTTCTCGGGCGGTCAGCGGCAGCGGATCAGCATCGCGCGCGCCCTCGCGCTCGAGCCCGAGCTCCTGATCGCCGACGAGCCGGTGTCCGCCCTCGACGTGTCCGTTCAGGCGACTGTCCTCAACCTGCTCGCGGAGCTGCGCGAGAAGCTCGGGCTCGCGATGCTGCTGATCGCCCACAACCTCGCCGTCGTCCGTCACGTCTGCGACCGCGTGGCCGTCATGTACCTCGGCCGCATCGTCGAGGTCGCCGACGGGCAGGAGCTGTTCGGAAACCCCCGGCACCCGTACACGCAGGGGCTGCTGAAGGCCGTGCCGCACCTCGTCCCGGGCCGCCGCTCGACCTCCGTCGGCGTCGCCGGCGACCCGCCGAGCCCGGTCGACCTGCCGAACGGCTGCCGGTTTCATCCCCGCTGCCCGCTCGCGCAGCCGGTCTGCCACGCGGACGACCCCGAGCTCGCCTCCGGGCCGCCGCCGCTGCCGCACGTCGCCGCGTGCCACTTCGCCTGGAGCGCCGCGCCTGCCGCCCACGAGCCCGAGGTCGTGCAGCAGTCGTGATCGAGCGCCGCGTCCTCGAGTTCGACCACCCGTTGCTCCGCGGGCTCGAGCATCCGCTGTTCGAGGCGCGCGGCGAGCGGCCGGGGCCGCGGCTCTCGCTGATCGGCGGGATCCACGGCTGCGAGTACTCGTCGATCGCGGCCGTCGTGCGGGTGATCGAGGAGCTCGACACGAGCGAGCTCGCGGGCTCGATCTCGGCCGTCCCGGTCGTGAGCCTGGAGTCGTTCCGGCAGCGCTCGCCGTTCGTCGTCCCCGCCGACGGCAAGAACCTCAACCGCTGCTTTCCGGGCAGGTACGACGGCACCTACGCGGACGCGCTCGCGCGGGCGATCTTCGAGACGCTGATCGAGCCCGCCGACGTCCTCGTCGACCTGCACGGCGGCGACCTCGTGGAGAGCCTCGAGCCGTTCGTGCTCTACCAGGAGTCGTCCGTCGAGGTGGAGGCGCGCGGGCTGGCGGTCGCCTTCGGGTTGCCGTACGTCGTCCGCCAGCGCCGCGTGGGGAGCCTCGGCGGGATGACGGCGAGCGCGGCCGCCGACGCGGGCGTGCCGGCGATCATCGCCGAGGCGGGCGGCTGCGGCCTCCTCGAGGAGGAGGCCGTCGCGATGCTCGCCGCCGGCGTCCGGAACGCCCTCCGGCACCTCGAGATGCTGCCAGGGCCGGTCGAGCCGCCGCCGCGGCCGCCGCGCGAGGTGGGCGACTTCGTCTGGCTGCGCTGCGAGCACGAGGGCTGGTGGGAGGCCGCCGTCCGGGCCGGCGACGAGGTGGGGGAAGGCGCCACGCTCGGCCGTGTCCGGAACCTCTGGGGCGACGAGCTCGAGCGGATCGCGGCGCCGGCCGACGGCGTCGTCCTCTTTCTCACGACGAGCTGCGCGGTCACGGCCGACGGCCTCCTCCTCGGTCTCGGAACGGGGCTCGAGCCGATCTCCCCGTAGGCATCCGAACCGAATCCGGCGCCGCGGCGAATGTCCGCTGCGGCAAGAGGCGCCAAACGGCGGACACCGTCCGGAAAGGAGCGGAGATGCAGAGGCTGAGCCGGCGAAGGTTCTTGAAGAGTGCAGGGGTCGCGACGGGCGCGGCGGCGGCACTCGTGGCGGCCCCGGGAATGGCGAAGGCGGCTGTGGAGCGGGAGGAGGCGGTCGAGGTCACGCCGTCCGGCCCGCTGCCCGACGAGCCGCTGGTTGCATACGTGCAGGACGCCAAGCGCGGCGAGGTGACGGTCCTCCTCGGCACGCGCAGGAAGACCTACCGTGACCCCGTGCTCGTCCGGCGGCTGCTGAAAGCGGCCCGTTCGGCCCGCCCGGCGACGAGGAAGAGGTGAGCTAGATGTCGTCCCATCGCGAGGCGCCGTCGATCAGCCAGGATCCGGTCGCCGACAACACCGACGTCTATGCATTCGTGAGCCCGGACAAGCCGGACACGGTCACGATCCTCACGAACTACATCCCGCTCGAGGGGCCGCCCGGCGGCCCGAACTTCTTCGAGTTCGGCGAGGACGTCCTCTACTCGATCCACATCGACAACGACGCGGACTCCGTGCCGGAGATCACGTACGAGTTCCGGTTCGACACGCAGCTCCGGAGCGGCAAGACGTTCCTCTACAACACCGGGCCGATCGGCTCGCTCGACGACCCGAACTGGAACAAGCGCCAGTTCTACTCGGTCACGCGCGTCAACAACCTGGACGGCTCGAAGACGTTGGTCGGCGACGGGCTCGCATCGCCGCCGTGCAACATCGGGCCGCGCTCGACCCCGAACTACCAGGCGCTCGCGGATGCCGCCGTCCATGCGCTGCCGAGCGGCGAGACGGTGTTCGCGGGCCAGCGGAACGACGGCTTCTTCGTCGACCTCGGCGCGATCTTCGACCTGGGCGACCTGCGACCGTTCCAGAACCTGCACGTGATCCCGTCGGCTCCGACCGACAGCGTCGATCCGCTCCGACACCTGAACGTGCATACGATCGCGCTCCAGGTGCCGATCACGAGCCTGACGAGCGACGGCTCGAGGCCGACGGATCCGTCCAGCGGCACCGCGGTGCTCGGGATCTGGGGCGCGGCCAGCAGGCGGCAGGCGCGGCTGATCCAGAACGGCCACTCGGTCGGTTCGGGCCCGTGGGTGCAGGTCTCGCGGCTCGGGAACCCGCTGTTCAACGAGGTGATCGTCCCGCTCGGCAAGAAGGACGAGTGGAACGGGGACGATCCGTCGGGCGACCAGCAGTACCTGCGCTTCGTGAAGCAGCCCGAGCTGGCAAAGCTGCTGCCGGTGCTGTACCCGGGCGTGTTCCCGAACCTCGCGGGCCTGACCGCGGATCGCGCCGACCTCGTCGCGATCCTGCTCACGGGCCTGCCGTCGGGGATCATCCCCGGGTTCCAGAACTACACGGGCGCCACGTACGCGGACATGCTGCGGTTGAACGTCGCGATCCCGCCGGCGTCGAACCCGAACGCGCTCGGCATCCTGGGCGGCGACCTCGCGGGCTTCCCGAACGGGCGGCGCGTCGCGGACGACGTCGTCACGGTCGAGCTCCGGGCGATCGCCGGCGTCACGTATCCGCTCGTGAACCCGTCGTACACGCCCGACGGGGCGGCCTCGGTCGTCAGCGAGAAGCTGAAGCCGCGCGCGACGCGGTTCCAGCCGACGTTCCCGTACCTCGGCCTGCCGCACTCGGGCTTCGACGCCCGCTGATCCCACGGAACGGACGGGCGCCCGACCGCGGGCGCCCGTCCACGATCGGAGCCACATGAGCGACCATCATCACCATTCGGACCGGCCGCACCCGGAGGCCGTCGTGCTCGAGATCGGCGGCGAGCTCGGCGCCCTCGTCGTCTACACCGAGCACGACCTGCACGGCGTCGAGATCGAGATCAGCCCCACGGGCGCGGACGGCGACCGGAGCCACAAGGAGGTACTCGAGCGGCCGTTCGGCGGCGAAACGGTGTACGCCGCGGTCTTCGACCAGCTCGCCGAGGGCACGTACACGCTCTGGGTCGACGGCACGGCGCGAGCGCGCGACGTCGCCGTCCGCGGCGGCGTCGTCGGCGAGCTCGACTGGACGGGCCCGGCGGCGCCCCTGCATCGGGCGCACACGCACGCCTAGAATCCGGGCGCAACGCCCAGCCCGCTTCGGACAGCCGTGGGGTCGCTGGTCGGGCGCGGCGCCGAGCAGGCAGAGCTCGAGGCCGCGCTGGCCTCGGCACGCGACGGCGAGGCGGCGGCGCTCGTCGTCCTCGGCGAGGCCGGGATCGGGAAGACGTCGCTGCTCGCGTTCGCGGCGGCGCAGGCGGACGGCTTCCGCCAGCTCTCGACGAGCGGGATCGAGTCCGAGTCGGTCCTCGAGTTCGCCGGGCTGCACGACGTCTGCACGCCGCTCCTTCCGCTCGCGAGCGCGCTTCCGGATCGCCAGGCGCGGGCGCTGCACGTCGCGCTCGGATTCGAGGACGCCTCGCTGGAGCCGTTCGTCCTCGCCGCGGCGACCCTGGCGCTGCTCGCCGCGGCGGCCGAGCAGACGCCGCTCCTCGTCTGCGTCGACGACGCGCACTGGCTGGACGCGAGCTCGCTCGGCGCGCTCGCGTTCGCCGCCCGGCGTCTGGACCGCGACCGCGTCGCCGTCCTCTTCGCGGCTCGAGGCGAGACGCCGCCGCCGGAGCTCGAGGGCCAGCAGCTGCTGCGGCTCGGGCGACTCGACGCGGGCTCCGCCGCGAGCGTGCTCGACGAGGCCGCCGGGCCGCTCGACGAGGGCGCCCGCGACCGGCTGCTCGCGCTCGCGGAGGGCAACCCGATGGCGCTGCGGATGCTGCCGGCCGTCCTGCGGGACGAAGAGCGGCAGGGGCGGCTGCCGCTCGCCGAGCCGCTCCGGGTCGGGACGCCGGCCGAGCGTGCGCTCGCGGCCCGGACGTCGGCACTCGACGTCCGGGCGCGGCGCGCGCTCGTGGTGGCGGCCGCCTCGAGCCGCATCCAGGGCGCGCTCCTTCCGGCCGCGCTCGCGGAGCTCGAGCTCGGCCTCCGCGACCTCGAGCCGGCGTCGGAGTCCGGGCTCGTCGAGCCGGCAGCCGGCGGCTACCGCTTCGTCCACCCGCTCGCGCGCTCGGCCGCCTACCACGCGGCGCTGCCCGCCGACCGGCGCCGGGCCCACCTCGCGCTCGCGTCGGTCCACGCGTCGCTCGGCGAGACCGAGCGGGCCGCCTGGCACCGCGCGGCGGCCGCAGACGGCCCCGACGCGGCCGTCGCGGAGGCGCTGGCCGACGTCGCAACCCGCGCCCGTGCCCGGGGCGGCTACTCCGAGGCCGCCGCGGGCTTCGAACGCGCCGCGCAGCTCACGCCGCCGGGACCGGAGCGGCTCGCCCGCCTCACCGCGGCCGCCGACGCCGTCTGGCTCACGGGCCGCGGCGCGGAGGCGATCGGCTTGATCGAGGAGGCGCTCTCGGAGGGCCCGGAGCGGCCTGCGCGCGCAGAGCTGCTCGCACTGCGGGGCAAGATCGAGTCGAGCCTCGGCTCGTCCCACATGGCACTCGCGTTCCTCCGGGAGGCCGCAGCGCTGCACGCGCCGGAGCGGCCGGAGGAGGAGGCGTCGCTGCTCGCGCTCGCGAGCTGCTTCGTCACCGACGACACGAAGGTCGCGCTCGAGCTGGCGGAGCGCGCCTACGGGCTGACGAAGCGGGACGGGAGCCTCGCCGACTTTCAGGCGACGCTCGCGCTCGGCGACTCCTACGGTTCGCGTGGGGCACGCGCCGAGGCCAGGCCGCTGCTCGCCCGTGCGCTCGACCTGCTGGACGAGGACGGGCTCCTGCGCGGCCATCCGCGCAACCTGATCTGGGCCGCGAACGCCTGCAGTCAGGCCGGGGACCGGCAGCGCGGGCGGCTGCTCAGCACGCGTGCCGTCGAGACGATCCGGGCGGAGGGGCCGCTCGCGATGCTGCCGAACGCGCTCGCGTGGCGGACGACCTTCGACATCAACCTCGGCCAGTTCGACCAGGTCGTCGCCGACGCGCAGGAGGCGCTCGAATGGGGCTTTGCGCTCGGCGACCACCGGTCCGCCGCCGCGGCGCTCACCTCGCTGACCCAGGTCGAGGCCATCCGCGGCGAGGCCGAGAGCTGCCGAGCCCACGTCGACCAGGCGCTCGAGCTGCACCGCCGGTACGGGAGCACCTACGTCCTGATCGCCGCCGAGCGGTCGCTCGCACTGCTCGACCTCGGCGAGGATCGCTACGAGCCGGTCTGCGGGCGGGCGGAAGCGCTCGCCGCCCGCTCGGACCGGCTTCCCGTCGACGAGCCGTGGGTCTCGCTCACGCCGCTCCTCGTCGAGGCGTATGCGGCGCGCGGCCTCGTCGGCGAAGCGGAGGCGGCCGCCGAGCGCTACCGGCGAGGCGACGAGGACGACGAGGAGAGCTGGGTGCTCGCGATCGCCGCCCGCTGCGCCGCGCTGACGGCCCCCGGCGATCGCTGGGAGGCCGAGTTCGAGCGTGCGCTCGAGCTGCACGCGCGGCCGGACGCGCACGACCCGTTCCAGGAGGCCCGGACGCGCCTGCTCTTCGGCGAGCGTCTGCGCCGCGCCGGTCGCGTTCAGGCTTCGCGCGAGCACCTGCGCGCGGCGCTCGAGACCTTCGAGCAGCTCCGCGCGCGTCCCTGGGCGCGGCGGGCCCGGACCGAGCTCGCCGCGACCGGCGAGACGCGCCGGCGCCGCGGCCTTCCACTCGCGACCGAGCTGACGCCCCAGGAGCTGCAGGTCAGCCTGCTCGCGGGCGAGGGCCGGACGAACCGCGAGATCGCGGAGGCGCTCTTCCTCTCGCCGAAGACCGTCCAGTATCACCTGACGAACGCCTTCCGGAAGCTCGGCATCAAACGGCGGGCGGAGCTCGGCCGGCGGTTCGCGTCGGCGAGCCGCGACTGAGCTCAGGCGAGGAGCTGCGAGCGGGCGGCTTCCCGGAACCAGGCCTCGTACTGCGCCGGCGTCCAGCCGCGGTCCTTTACGAGCAGCCGGAACACCTGGGGGTGGTTCAGGGTCCAGAGGATGTCGGTGGCGCGCTTGACGCCGAGTCCCGGCTTCAGCGCCCGCTTGCGCTGGAGGCTGCGGACGATCGCCTGCTGGTTGTCGTGGAACTCGACCTGGATGCGTTCCCAGAGGTCGGCGGCGTCCGCGTCCGAGGCGGCGGCGCTCGCGAGGACGTGCATGAGCTCGGCGGCGCGCTCCTTCACGATCCGCGAGTTCCGCGCGTTCAGCGCGAGCTGCCGTGCCGGATCGGGTTCGTCGAGCACCTCGCGGTACCAGGCCCGCTGTCCGACCGCCTCCGGTCTCTCGTCCCCGCGGAGGAGGACGTGCCAGAGCGCGCGGAGGAGGCCGGCCTTGCTCTCGAAGGCGACGTAGACGGTCTTGAGCGCGACGCCCGCCTCGGCGGCGACCGCGTTCATCGTCGTCGCCGAATAACCCTGCGCCTCGAACAGGCGCCGCGCCGCCTCGAGGATCTTCGTCCGCGTCTGCGCCATCTGCTCGCGGCGATGCGGCGACTCGTACTTCCGCGTCGGCTTGACGGACGCCATCGAGTTGGTACTCTACCGGCGAATTCATTACATGATTATTTTCCTCAATCGAGGAAGGGAGGCGTGATGGCGTTCATCCTGACCAGGATCGGCGTCGGCGACTACGAGGCGTGGAAGCCGCTGTTCGACCTCGACGCGCCGGGAACGCGGGCGACGGCGACCGGGCACCGGCTCTTCCGCAACGTCGAGAATCCGAACGAGGTCTTCATCCAGGTGGGCTTCGACTCGGCGGACCAGGCGTTCGCCGCGCGCGAGCGGCTCGTACGCTCGGGTGTGCTCGACCGCTTCGCGGACCGCTCCGGACCCACCGTCGTCGAGGAGGCGGAGTCGATCGCCCGGGTCGGCCGCGATCCCGTGCAGGACCAGGCAAACGTCCGGGGCTAACCGGGCGGCGCGCTCGTAGCGTTGCCGGCGTGAATCGCACGCCTTATGCACTCGGCCCGGGCGAGGGGCACGCCGTCCGCCTCGTCGCCCACCGCCTGACGGTGAAGGCGCCCGGCGATGCGACCGGCGGCGCCTTCGCGCTCTTCGAGTGCGAGCTCTGCCGCGGATTCGAGCCGCCGCTCCACCTGCACACGCGCGAGGAGGAGAGCTACTACGTGCTCGACGGCGAGCTGACGTTCTCGGTCGGCGACGAGCGAGTCGAGGCACGCGCCGGTAGCTTCGTCCTGCTCCCGCGGGGGATCCCGCACACGTTCTCGGTCGGCGGCGGCGGGAGCGCGCGGGCGCTCCTGATCGTGAGCCCGGCCGCGTTCGAGGGGTTCTTCCTCGAGCTCGCGGATCCCGTCGACACGGACGACCCGGTGCGCCTCCCGGAACCGCACGTCCTCGCAGCGGTCGGCGCGCGGTTCGGCGCCAGCCTCGTCGACTCGAATCGAAAGGAGAAGCCATGAGGAACTTCGGAATCCTGCTCGCGGCCGGAGCGCTCGCGCTCGGCGCTCTCGCCGGGACCGGCACGGCCGCGCAGGCGGCCCTGCCGACGCCCTGCGGCAGGATCCTCGGCCCGACCGTCCGCTGGGACGGCCGGGCGATGAGCCACTACGTCGTCGGCGCCTTCCACGGCACGACCTGCACGTTCGCCCGCCTCTGGGTCGGCCGGATCGTCCGTGAGGTGACGCCGAACGGCTCGCTCTCGCGGCCGAAGGGGCCGCTCGGTTGGTCGTGCCTCGCGCGCGCCACCGGCCACGTTGCCTTCAACGGCGCCTGTCGGAACGGCCTCAGGAGCTTCAGCTGGGGCGCGCTCTAGACGTCCGCACGCCCAGAAAGGGGGAATCTCGATGTCTCGTCTCATCACCCTGGCCGCCGCCTGCGCGCTCGCAGCTACCGCGGCCGTCACCGCAACTGCGACGCCTCCGCTTCCGCCCGGCTACAAGAGCTGCGGGGCGGTGACCGGCCCGACGATCCGCCAGCCCTGGCGGACGAGCACGGGGATCAGGGTCGTCGCGATGCACCGCTACGGCGTCGGCGGCACGAAGGCGCTGTCGTGCACGTTCATGCGCACCTGGGTCGGGCGCATCGTCCGGGAGTCGACGCCGCCCGGCGGGCTGTTCCCGCACCCGAAGGGCCCGGCCGGCTGGCGCTGCGACGCCGCCGAGCTCTTCAAGCGCGTCGCGACCTCCGGCTTCTGCCACGACGCCGCCAACAGGAACGGCTTCAGCTGGGGAGCCGAGCCGTGAGCCACCGGTTCGTCCTCTTCGCGCTCGTCGCCCTCCTCGCCGTGACGGCGGTCGCGTCCGCCGGCTCGACGAGCGTCCCCCTCCCGCCCGCGTGCTCGCTGCTGAGCCGCGGGGAGGCCGAGCAGCTCGCGAGCATCCGGCTCCAGCCGGCAAGCGACGGCGGCGACAGCTGCATCTACAACAGCTACCCGACCGACACGAGCGCGTCGGTCCAGATCTTCGTCGGCAACGACGTGCCGCGGGCGATGCGCGTCGACCGGGCGCTCCACCACGCGTTCCGCAAGGTGTCCGGCCTCGGCGACGAGGCGTACGAGGAGCAGTGGAACGTCTTCGCCCGCAAGGGCACGGTCTGGGTGTTCATCAACCTCGTCCGGCTCGACGACTGGGCCAAGTACCGGCAGCCGCTCGAGCGGGCAGCGGCGCTCGCGCTCTCACGGGTCGGTGCGGCCGGCGCGAGCGCATCGGCGGCGCCGGCGGGGCCGCCGAAGGTGGTCGGTCGGGCGCCCGCCGGCGCAGGGAGCCCGAGCAAGCTCTGGCGGGGAAGGGAGCGGCGCTTCGGCGGCAGCATCACCCCGACGAAGGGCGTCGTCTACCAGCCGGACGTCGTCCTGATCGGGGGCGGCGCGAACGCCGTCCGGTCGGTGAGCCCCGACGGCCTCACCTGGACGATCGACGGCAGGGCGCCGGGCGTGAGCCGGCTGCGGGTCGGGAGGATCATGCTCGCGACCTCGCTCGCGGCGGGACGCGTGCTGGCGCTCTCGCACGAGGGCCCGAACGTGAAGGTGACCGTCGGCCCGGCCGGCCTGACCGACATCGTCCGCGACGGCGACTTCGAGTCGCACGGCCCCGTCGCGATCGCGCACCCGCTCTACTACAGCGCGACGATCCCGCAGGCCGCCCCGAAGGGCATGCGGACGACGCAGGGGGTCTCGGCGGCGCAGGCGGGGCCGGGCACGTTCACGACGACGCCGATCTGCTGCGACGGGATCGGCGTCCAGCTCGCCTACGACAACGGCGAGGGCCGGATGCAGACGGCGGTCTACCTCTACGTCAAGAAGCCGACCGTCTCCTTCAGCATCCGGGTCGGGGGCGGCAAGCTGCTCGAGGCGAGCGTGAAGCTCCACACCGGCGGGGGGATCCACTACCAGATCCTCGGGGCGACGAGGGAGATCTCGGGCAACGTGAACAGCGGGGAGTTGCAGGTGCCGGGCGTGCTCGTGATTCCGCTCGGCGGCGCGCTGTCGCTGTCGATCAGCCAGTCGTTCGACACCTCGATGCAGCTCTCCGGGTCGGCGTTCCTGAAGGCGGACGGGGAGTACTCGATGACGGGCGACCTCGGCTTCACGGTCGGCGGGGGCGGCGCCCGCGCCGACGCCGTCACGATGGCGACGCACTACTCGCTGCTCCGCCACGAGAAGTCGGTCGGGCTGGGGCTGAACGCGTTCAAGCTCGGGTGGAACCTGAAGGCGACGGTCGGGCTCGGACTCGGCGTCGGCAGCGCCGGGGCCTGGTACGCGCTCTCCGCCGGGCTCGCGCTCGCAGGCGACGCCAGCCCGGCGTCGCTCCATCCCGGCTGCAACCAGGAGTCGCTCGACGTGACCGGCAAGTTCGGCGTCGGATTCACGATGCCGGAGTTCGTCCGCAGCGTCGTCAACTTCATCCTCAGGGCCGTCAGGGCGAAGCCGATCCCGCCCACCATCGGCCCCTCGTGGGGTCCGCAGAACATCTGGAACCCGCCGCTCGCCGAGTACTGCCCGCCGATCGGCGGCCGCTGATCCGGGGTTGCGTGAGCGGCTCCGGCGTGGAGCCGCTCACGGCTTCACGGTGTCGTGAAGCAGCGCGAGAACGCCGACGTATCGCCGTTGGTCGTGTTCACGGCTGTCGAGGTGATCGCCTCGCCGGCGGGCTGGACGGGCACGCCGGCGCCGGCGGTGCCGAAGCCGAACCCGTCCGTGGTGAGTGAGCCGGCGGCGAGGAACCGCTGCCCCTCGCCGGCGCCGGAAACGTCGCAAACGGCGATGGCGAAGACCTCGACGCGATAGTTCGTGGCGGGCCTCCCGTCGACGGCGACGACGATCCTCGTGTGGGCGCCGCGCGTCGTCACGGACGCGATCGCCGGCGCGGGCTGGTCGTCGTTGCCGCCGCTCGCGAGCCGGATGCCGAGTCCGCCGTTCGCGAAGATCGAGTTGCGCTCGACGAGTTCGCCGTTCGTCGGTGCGCTGCCGCCGTCGACGACCACGCCGTCGCCGCGGTTGAAGGCGACGACGTTCGCCTCGTCCGCCGACGTACCGCCGAGCCTGTCGCCGCCGGCGCCGTCGAAGAACGTCGCGCCGTTGCCGCCGTTGCCCCGCGCGGCCGGTCCGTCCGGGTCGGTGCCGATGCCGTTTCCGCGCACGACGTTGCCGGTCGTTCCGGCACCCGACAGCTGGATGCCGTCGGCTTCGTTGCCGGAGATCGTGTTGCGGGCGACGACGTCGCCGTGAGCGCCGGCCCCGAGCCCGAGGCCGACACCGTTGCCGAGCGCCCTGCCTCTCCCGTCGAGTCCGATCCAGTTGCCCTCGACGACGTCACCTGTCGTGTCCGACCCCTGGATCGAGACGCCGTCCTCGCTGTTGCCGGACACAAGGTTCCGGGCGGCCGCGCTCGTCCCGCCGATCGTCGCCCGGGTCGCCCCGTCGAGGAGGATTCCGACGAAGTTCGGCAGCGCGATGGTGCCGCCGGCGTCCGTCCCGATCGCGTTGCCCTCGACGAGCGTGCCGGTCGAGCTGCCGACCGTGATCCCGGTGCCGTTCGCGGACACGACGTTGCGCGCCTTGCCGCTCGTGCCGCCGACAACCGTGCCGCTCGCCCCGGCGACGATCGAGATCCCGCTGCGGCCGTTCCCGAATGGTGCCGCACCGGTTGCGTCGGTGCCGACGAAGTTGCCCTCGACGACGTTCCCGACGGCATCCGTGCCGGCGACGACGACCCCCTCCAGCCGGTTGCCGGAGATCACGTTGCGGGCGGCGGCGCTCGTGCCGCCGATCGTGTTCCCGCCTGCCTCGAAGACCCGGACGCCGGTCCCGTTCTCGCGTCCCGTGCCGCCGCCGATCAGGTTCCCCTGGACGAGGTTCCCGGACGTGCCGGCGTCGGCGAGGTGGACGCCGTCGTCCGAGTTGCCATAGACGACGTTGCCCGCCCCGGCGGCGCTGCCGCCGACGACGTTCGCGGAGGCGCCGCCCGTGATCGCGACGCCGTTGCCGCCCCCGCTGACGTCGTTGCCCTCGACGGCGTTCGCCGTGGTTCCGGCGCCGTCGATCGCGACGCCGACGGGATTCGACCCGATCGCGTTGAGCGCGGCCCGCGTGGTCCCGCCGATCGTGTTCCGCGCCGCGCCCAATGCGACGCCGACGCCGGCGACGCCGTTCGGAGCCGGGGTGCCGTCCGCGGCCGTTCCGATCGTGTTCCCCTCGACGGCGTTGCCGCTCGTCCCGGCGTCGGAGAGGAGGACGCCGTCCCGGTCGTTCCCGGAGACGAGGTTGCCGGCCCCCGGCGCCGTGCCGCCGACGACGTTGCCGGAGGCGCCCCCGCGGATCCCGACGCCGTCGAGCTCGTTGCCGAGGCCGGAGGACGGCGCCCCGGTTCTTCCGACGCCGACATAGTTGCCGTCGACGACGGTGCCGGTCGTTCCCCGGCCGTAGATCTCGACGCCCCAGTCGGCGTTGCCGGAGATCACGTTCCGGGCGCCCGCGCTCGTACCGCCGATCGTCGTCCCCGTCGCGCCGGCGCCAACGTAGACGCCGTCCGCGCGGTTGTCGAGCGCCGCGAGGCCGGTCGCATCGGTGCCCACGTAGTCCCCTTCGACGAGCGTCGCCGACGCCGTTCCGCAGATGCAGACCCCGCTGAGGCCGTTGCCGGAGCTCACGTTCCGGGCGCCGGCCGAGGTGCCGCCGATCGTGGTCGCCGCGACGCCGTCGTGGAGGACGATGCCGTCGCCGAGGTTCGGCACGGCGTGCGTCCCGTCCGTGCTCGTCCCCACGAAGTCGCCCTCGATCCGGTTACCGGCCGTGCCGGCCCCGCGCAGCACGATCCCATCGGCGGTGTTCCCGGAGACGACGTTGCGAGCGGCGGCGCGCGTGCCGCCGATCAGGTTCGCCGAGGAGCCGCCCCGGATCTCGACGCCCGTCCCGTTCCCGCGCGCGGCGCCTCCGGTGTCGAGCCCGATCCAGTTGCCCGCGATCGTGTTCCCGCTGCCAGTCTCGAGCCGGATGCCCGTCCCGAAGCCGGTGATCGAGAGGCCTTCGACCGTGCTCGACCCGGCCGTGACGTCGAGGCCGACGGCGCCCCGCCCGCCGGCGTCGTCGAGCTGAACGAGCGGCGTCCCCGCGTATCCGCGCTGGGTTCGCGCGCCGATCTCCACCGGGGCGGCGATCGTCGCGAGCGGCGTCACGAGCGGGATCGTGTACGGGCCGGGGCCGCGGACGGCGAAGACGATCCTGTCCCGGGTCGGATTCGCGTTCGCGGCCAGGATCGCCATCCGCAAGGAGCCGGGGCCCGAGTCGTTCGTGTTCACGACCGTGAAGGTCGCCGCCCCCGCGGGCGCCGCGCCCGCCGCGCCGGCCACGGACAGCGCGCAGAGCAGGAGCGCGAGCCGGACGCTCACGCGGGGACGCGCCGCGCGAGCGCGGCGAGCTCGCGGTTGAACCGCGCCGGCGCCTCGAGGTGGGGCGCGTGGCCGCCGCCGTCGTACCAGGAGGCCTCGGCGGTCGGGCAGACGGCGAGGACGTGCTCGGCCATCGCCGGCAGGACGAGCGTGTCCTCTCGGCCGTGGCTGACGAGCAGCGGCACCTCGAGCGTGCGGAGGACGTCGTCGTAGTCGAGCTCGCGAGCGCCGAGGCTCGCACGGATGCGGGCGGGCACGGTCATGCCCGCGCAGAGCAGCGTCTCGACGTCCTCGCGCGGCAGCGGGACCGGGGAGAACGCGGCGACGAGGCCGCGCATCCCGGCGATGCTCGTCGGCAGGTCCTCCGAGGTCACGTCGGCGAAGTGGTCGAGGAAGCCGGGCCCGACCAGGGTCCCGAACGCGGCCGGGCCGAGAGCCACGGCGCCCCCGACGAGGTCGATCGCCGCGACCCGCGCCTGCCCGTGGGCGCGGACGTAGTCGCAGATGACGAAGGCGCCGTAGGACCAGCCGACGAGCACCGGGCGCTCGAGCTCGAGCTCGTCGAGGATCGCCGCGACGTCGTCCGCCCAGAGCCGCCCCTGCGTGTAGCGCTCGGGCTCGAGCGGCGCCTCCGACATGCCGTGGCCGCGCAGGTCGCACGCGACGAGCCGGAGCTCTCCCGCGAGCTCGCTCCCGTACTGCTTCGCCCAGCAGAGGTGGCTCTGCGACAAGCCGTGGAGGAACAGGATCGGCGCGCCCTCCGGGTTGCCCCACTCGCGGACGTGCAGCCGCAGACCGCCGCCGCCCGTCACCGTGTGGATCCTCGCCCGCCCCCGTGCGGGTTGCTCGACTACCGTCATCGTCGCCCCCTTTCGATTCGGAACGGCGACATCGTGGCGGCGGCCGGGCCGCGGCGCATCGGGCGGGGGGCCGTATCTTTCCCCGCCGGGCGCCGTATCTTCGGGCGCGGAGGCGCATACTTCCGTGGTGAGGGCCGGCGGGGCGGCCGTGTTCGTGGGGCGCGAACGGGAGCTCGGGGAGCTCGAGCGTCTGCTCGACGCCGTCGAGGCCGGAGCTGGCGCCGCGGTGCTCGTCGGGGGCGACGCGGGGATCGGCAAGACGCGGCTCGCGTCGGCGGCGACCCGGCGCGCTCGCGACCGCGGCTTCGAGGTGCTCGTCGGCCGCTCGATCGATCTCGTCGGCTCGGAGCTCCCGTACCAGCCGTTCGTCGAGGCGCTGCGCCCGGTCGGCGGTCTTCGGGAGCCGGCCGGATCGCAGCTCCGCGTCTTCGAGGAGACGCTTGCGCTGCTCACGGAGCGCACCGCCGCCGCGCCCGTGCTGCTCCTCCTCGAGGACGTGCACTGGGCGGACGCGTCGACCCTGGACCTGGCCGTCTTCCTCGCCCACAACGTCGAGGACCGGCGCCTCCTCCTGCTCGCCACGTACCGCAGGGACGAGCCCGCCTCCGCCGGCCGGATGCGCCGGCTCGAGGACGGCGTGCGGCGCTCCGGCGCCGGGCTCCTCCTCGAGCTCGCGCCGCTCGCCCGCGCGGAGATGATCGACCTGCTGGCGGCGCACGCCGACGGGCCGCCGCCCGCGGCGCTCGCCGATGCGATCGCCACCCGCTCGGAAGGCAATCCGTTCTTCGCCGAGGAGCTCCTCGCGGCGAGCGACCGGGGAGGCGAGCTGCCCGCCGGCCTGCGCGACCTCTTGCTCCAGCGCGTCGAGCGCCTCGACGGGCCGACGCGCGGCCTGCTCCGCGTCGCGGCGGCGGCCGGCCGCGACGTCTCGTACCGTCTGCTGCACGCCCTGGCCGAGCGGCCGGAGCGCGAGGTGCGCGACTCGCTGCGCGAGGCGGTCGAGCACGGCGTCCTCGTCGCGGATCTCGGGGCCGGCAGCTTCCGGTTCAGGCACGCTCTCCTCGCGGAGGCGGTCTACTCGACGATCCTGCCCGGCGAGCGGGAGGAGCTGCACGCCCGGCTCGCCGAGGAGCTCGGCCGGAGCGGCGCCGCGAGCGCCGCCGAGCTGGCGCCGCACTGGGCCGCTGCGGGCCGGCCGGCGGAGGCGCTGTCGGCCTCGCTGGCCGCAGCCCGCGAGTCGGAGGCCGTCTTCGGGCTCGCGGAGGCGCGCGTCCATCTCGAGCGGGCGCTCGCGCTCTGGGACGTGGTTCCGGGGGCGGCCGAGCTCGCCGGGCAAGACCTCGCCGAGCTGTGCCTGCGGACGGCCCGCCTCGCGAGCCAGGTCGGCGCCGCCGCGCCGGCGGCCGAGCTCGCGCAGCGAGCGATCGAACTCGTCGGTGACGACGATCCGTACCGGGCGGGGCGCCTCCACGTGCTCCTCGCCGAGGATCTCTACGCAACGGGCAGGGACGACGCCGCGCTCGCCGAGCTCGAGCGCGCGGTCGAGGTCGTGCCTGCGGAGCCGCCTTCGTCCGAGCGCGCGTACGCGGTGGCGTCGCTCGCGGGCGGCTTGATGATCGCCAGGCGGCGGGCCGAGTCGCTCGCCACGGCGGAGCAGGCGCTCGCGCTCGCCCGGGCTGTCGGCGCGCGCGAGGCAGAGGTCAGGGCGCTCACCGTGCTCGGCAGCGACCTCTCCTACCTCGGTAGCGCCGAAGCGGGCCTCGCCCGTTTTCAGCAGGCGCTCCGGCTCGCCGAGGAGATCGACGACCGGTGGGGGCTCGAACGGGTCTACGTCAACCTCACGGACGCGCTGACGATGCTCGGGCGGCTCAGGGAGTCGGCGCGAGTCGGGGCGGCGGGGCTCGAGGCTCTGCGCAGGTACGGGATCAACAGCGCCCTCGTGGTCGCGAACCAGGTCGAGACCCTGGTCGCGCTCGGCGATTGGGACGAGGCCGACAGGCTCAGCGCCGCGGCGCTTCGCAGCATCGCGTCGAGCTACCAGTACGGGCTCCTCATCGTCCGGGCCCTCGTCGAGTCCGAGCGGGGCGAACTCGACGCCGCGCGGGCGCACCTCGAGGCCGCGCAGTCGACGCTGCGGCGGGACCGCGGGCACGGCCTCTACGACCGCTGGGTCGCTGACGTGGCCCTCTGGGAGCGGCGCTGGACCGACGCCGACCGGGCGATCCAGGACGCCGTGGAGCAGGCGAGCCACCCCGACGCCGCGCAGATCCGCGTGCAGGTGTGCGCCACGGGACTGCGTGCGCAGGCGGAGCTGGCCGCGCTGGCACGCGTGCGCCGTGACGGCGACGACCTGCGCAACCGGTTACGCCGCGCCCGCGAGCTCCTCTCGATCGCACGGAGCGCCGCGGCCGAGGCGTCGGCGATCACGCCCGTCGCGGCCGGCTGGCTCGCCCAGGCGGAGGCCGAGCACCTCCGCGTCCGCGGCGAGGCTCGACCCGACGCGTGGTCGGAGACGGCGGCGCTCTGGGAGCGGCTCGAGCGTCCCCCGCTCGCGGCCTACTGCCGCTGGCGCCAGGTGGAGGCGCTCGTCGCGTCGGGCGCCTCGCGCGGCGCCGCGAGCGCGCCGCTCCGGGAGGCGCACGCCGTCGCGAGCCGGCTCGGGGCGAAGCCGCTCCTGCGCGAGCTCGAGCTGCTCGCGGAGCGCGCGCGTCTCGAGCTCGCGCCTTCGTCCGACTCGCTCGAAGGCGAGCCCGGTCCCGAGCGGCTGCTCGGCCTGACCCGGCGCGAGGCCGAGGTGCTGCGCCTCGTCGCCCGCGGCTACACGAACCGCGAGATCGCCGCCGAGCTCGTGATCAGCGTCAAGACGGCGGGCGTCCACGTCCAGCACATCCTCCGCAAGCTCGACGCGCCGAACCGCCGCGAGGCCGCCGCGATCGCCCATCGCCTCGCCCTGCCTGGCTGACTCGTACGCTTCGCCCGTAACGCCCGGGCACGAAGGAGGACAGGAAGGCCATGGCCGGAGCCGAGCGCGCGCGGTTGCTCGAGGTGCCGAAGGGGCGCGCGCCCTGGCGGCGCTGGGGGCCCTATCTCGGCGAGCGCGCCTGGGGCACCGTCCGCGAGGACTACAGCGCGAACGGCACAGCCTGGGACTACTTGCCGCACGACCACGCGCGGTCCCGTGCGTACCGCTGGAACGAGGACGGGCTCGCCGGGATCTGCGACGACCGGCAGTGGCTCTGTTTCGCGCTCGCGTTCTGGAACGGCCGCGACCCGATCCTGAAGGAGCGGATCTTCGGCCTCGCCGGTCCCGAGGGCAACCACGGCGAGGACGCCAAGGAGTACTGGTGGTACCTCGACTCGACGCCCACGCACTCGTGGCTGCGCTGGCGGTACATGTATTCGCAGGCCGAGTTCCCGTACGCGTGGGTCGTCGAGGAGAACCGCCGCCGCGGCCGGCTCGACCCCGAGTTCGAGCTGCTCGACACCGGGATCTTCGACGGCGGCCGCTACTGGGAGATCACCGCCGACTACGCGAAGGCCTCGCCCGAGGACGTCCTCGTCCGGGTCACGATCCGCAACGCGGGTCCCGAGGCGGCCGCGCTCGACGTCCTCCCGACCCTCTGGTTCCGCAACACGTGGTCGTGGGGCCTCGATCCTCGGCGGCCGGAGCTCCGGCTCGAGGACGGCGCGATCGTCGCCGAGCACCACGACCTGGGCACGCGCCGGCTCCACGCGTCAGGCTCGCCGGAGGCGCTCTTCTGCGAGAACGAGTCGAACCTCGAGCGCCTCTTCGGCGTCCCGGCGGCGACGCCGTTCCCGAAGGACGGAATCAACGACCACGTCGTCCACGGCGCGGCGACCGTCAACCCGGCGCAGACGGGAACGAAGGCTGCCTTCCGTTTCCACCTCGAGCTCTCGGCCGGCGAGTCGCAGACGATCGAGCTCCGCCTGACGCAGGCCGAGGGCGGGCTCGGCCCCGACTTCGCCGCCGTCATGGAGCAGCGGCAGGCGGAGGCGGACGAGTTCTACCGCGAGCTCACCCCCGCGCAGGCGACCGAGGACGAGGCGCTCGTGCTGCGCCAGGCGCTGGCGGGGATGCTCTGGTCGAAGCAGTTCTTCCACTACGACGTCCTGCGCTGGCTCGAGGGCGATCCGGCAGGTCCGCCGCCGCCCGCCGAACGCTGGAACGGCCGCAACTCCGCGTGGACGCACCTGAACAACGCGGACGTGATCTCGATGCCGGACACGTGGGAGTACCCGTGGTACGCCGCCTGGGACCTCGCGTTCCACTGCATCGCGCTCGCGCACGTCGACGCGGAGTTCGCGAAGTCGCAGCTGATCCTGCTCTGCCGCGAGTGGTACATGCACCCGAACGGCCAGCTCCCCGCCTACGAGTGGGCGTTCGGGGACGTCAACCCGCCGGTGCACGCGTGGGCGGCGCTGCGCGTGTTCGAGATCGACGGCTCGCAGGACGTCGAGTTCCTCGAGCGGGTCTTCCACAAGCTCCTCCTCAACTTCACGTGGTGGGTGAACCGGAAGGACTCGGAGGGCAACAACCTCTTCGAGGGCGGCTTCCTCGGGCTCGACAACATCGGCCCGTTCGACCGCTCGGCGCTGCCCGTCGCCGGCCGGCTCGAACAGTCCGACGGCACGTCGTGGATGGCCATGTACTGCCAGAACCTGCTCGAGATGGCGCTCGTCCTCGCCCGTCACGACGAGACCTACGAGGACCTCGCGACGAAGTTCTTCGAGCACTTCTCGCTGATCGCGTCGGCCCTCAACGCCAAGGGCCTCTGGGACGAGGAGGACGGCTTCTACCACGACCTGCTGCACCTCGCCGACGGGAGCGACGTGCCCCTGAAGGCCAGGTCGGTCGTCGGGCTGATGCCGCTCGCCGCCGTCACGACCCTCGGGCCGGAGGCGCTCGACCGGTTGCCCGACTTCGCACGGCGGCTGCGCTGGTTCAGCGCGCACCGGCCGGAGGCCACGGGTGTGATCCAGCATCTCGAGTCGCCCGAGCACGAGGGCTGGCGGATGCTCTCGATCGTCAGCGAGGAGCGGCTCCGGCGGCTGCTCTCGGCGATGCTCGACCCGGCCGAGTTCCTGTCCGACCACGGGCTGCGTGCCCTCTCGAAGCGGCACGAGGCGCATCCGTTCCAGCTGACGCTCGACGGCGTGACGGCGACGCTCGACTACGAGCCGGGCGAGTCGACGAGCGGCCTCTTCGGGGGCAACTCGAACTGGCGAGGGCCGGTCTGGATGCCGGTCAACTACCTCCTGATCGAGGTCCTGCGCGTCTACCACCGCTTCCTCGGCTCCGGCTTCACGGTCGAGTGCCCGACCGGCTCCGGCGTGCAGCTGAACCTCTCGCAGGTCGCCGACGAGCTGTCGCGCCGGCTCGTCGCGCTCTTCCTGCGCCGCGAGGACGGCACGCGCCCGGTGCTCGGCACCTATCGCCTGCCGGCGGGCGACTCCGCCTGGGAGGACCTGATCCCGTTCCACGAGTACTTCCACGGCGACACCGGCGCGGGCCTCGGCGCCTCGCACCAGACCGGCTGGACGGGGCTCGTCGCGAACCTGATCCTTCGCCTGCGCGGCTCCTGAGGCCACGGCCGGGTACGAGGCACCGCCCCGCTTTCCGGGCATGTCTCGGGCAGACGTCGGGGCCTGGCCCCGGCAACGCTCCGTGCGCGACTTCCGTCACAGTTCCACCCCGGCCGCCGAGGCCGCGTTCGGTTCAACCGCGCGGCGGATCGTCCGGTCGGGCATGTCCGGGGGCCTGGCCCCCGGACATGCCCGAAACAGCCGGTGGTGCGCGTCCCGCGCGGTCGCGTCGGGGCGGGCCCTGTCCGGTGCCAGGCGCCGGACACGGCCGGCGAGGCGGAGGGCGGGGGCGGCTCGGCGTGGCGCGCCGATACGATCCGACCGTGGGGAAGACCCTCTTCGAGCGGATCTGGGCGAGCCACGTCGTGCGCGAGGAGCCGGGCGAGCCGGCGCTCCTCTACGTCGACCTCCACCTGATCCACGAGGTCACCTCGCCGCAGGCGTTCGACGGGCTCCGGCTCGCCGGCCGCGGCGTCCGCAGGCCCGATCTCTCCGTCGCGACGATGGACCACAACGTCCCGACCACCGACGGGCCGATCACCGACCCGCTCGCGCGCGAGCAGCTCGACGCGCTGCGCCGCAACTGCGAGGAGTTCGGGATCCCGCTCTACCCCACCGGGAGCGGCCGCGAGGGGATCGTCCACGTGATCGGACCGGAGCTCGGGCTGACGCAGCCGGGGATGACGATCGTTTGCGGCGACAGCCACACCTCGACGCACGGCGCCTTCGGGACGCTCGCCTTCGGGATCGGCACCTCCGAGGTCGAGCACGTGCTCGCGACGCAGTGCATCGCGCAGCGCCGGCCGCGGACGATGCGCGTCGAGTTCGTCGGGACGCCGCCGCTCGGCGTCACCGCGAAGGACGTGATCCTCGGGGCGATCGGCCGCCTCGGCGTCGGCGGCGGCGTCGGCCACGTCCTCGAGTACGCCGGCGAGGCGGTCCGCGGCTTCTCGATGGCGAACCGCATGACGATCTGCAACATGTCGATCGAGGCCGGCGCGCGAGCGGGCATGATCGCGCCGGACGACACGACCTTCGCGTACCTCGAAGGCCGGCCCGGCGCGCCGAAGGGCGCGGACTGGGAGCAGGCGCTCGACCGCTGGCGTGCGCTCGCGTCGGACGACGACGCCGTGTTCGACGCGGAGGTCGAGATCGACGTCCGCGAGCTCGCGCCGCAGGTCACCTGGGGGACGAACCCCGGCATGGTCGTCCCTGTCGACTCGGTCGTTCCGGACCCGTCCGAGTTCGACGAGCCCGACGACCGCGCCGCCGCCGAGCGGGCGCTCACCTACATGGGCCTCGAACCGGGCACGCCGATCGCCGACATCCGGGTCGACCGCGTCTTCATCGGCTCGTGCACGAACGCGCGGATCGAGGATCTCCGCGTCGCGGCGGCCGTCGTCGACGGCAAGCGCGTCAGCGACGGCGTCCGGGCGCTGGTCGTCCCGGGCTCTGCCGCGGTGAAGCGCCAGGCCGAGGAGGAGGGGCTCGACCGGGTCTTCGAGCGCGCCGGCTTCGAGTGGCGGCGCGCGGGCTGCTCGATGTGCCTCGGGATGAATCCGGACATCCTCGCGCCCGGCGAGCGCTGCGCGTCCACGTCGAACCGGAACTTCGAGGGACGCCAGGGAAGCGGCGGCCGCACGCACCTCGTCAGCCCGGCGATGGCCGCCGCGGCCGCGATCGCAGGCCGCTTCGTCGACGTCCGCGAGCTCGAACCGGCGGCGGTCGCGTGAAGGCGGTTCGCCGTATCGAGGGCCGCGTCGCCGTCCTCGACCGGGCAGACGTCGACACCGATCAGATCATGCCGAAGCAGTTCCTGAAGCGGATCGAGCGCACCGGCTACGGCGAGTTCCTGTTCTTCGACTGGCGCAAGGACCCCGACTTCGAGCTGAACAGGCCGGAGACGAAGGGCGCCAGGGTCCTCGTCACCGGCCGGAACTTCGGCTGCGGCTCCTCGCGCGAGCACGCCGCGTGGGGCCTGCAGGACTACGGCTTCGAGGCCGTGATCGCCCCGTCGTTCGGCGACATCTTCTTCCAGAACAGCCTCAAGATCGGCCTGCTCCCGATCCGCCTGCCGCCGGGGATCGTCCGCGAGCTGGCTGGTGAGGAGGAGCTGACGATCGACCTCGAGGCCCGCCGGATCCGCACCGCCGACGGCCACGAGATCCCGTTCGAGCTCGACGAGTTCCAGCGGCACTGCCTCCTGAACGGCCTCGACGAGATCGGCCTCTCCCTCGAGCACGAGGCCGAGATCGCCGAGTTCGAACGGACGCACCCGGCGCCGGTCGCCACGACCTCGATCTGACGTAACGCCTCGCTCGCCTCCGCCCAAGAGGAGACGACAGCGAGGATCGAGGAGGTGCGCGTGGTGAAGACAGAACGGGAGGCGGGCCCGGCGCGGATCGCATCCGACCCGGACGCCTTCGAGGCCTTCTACCGGGAGCACGTGGAGGCGGTGCAGCGCTTCGTCGCCCGCCGCGTGGACGACCCGTACCTGGCCGCCGATCTGACCGCGGACGTGTTCGTCGCCGCGATCGAGTCCGCCGGCGGGTACGACGCGTCGCGCGGCTCGCCGGCTGCGTGGCTCTACGGGATCGCCCGCAACACGATCGCCGGCGAGCGGCGGCGTGCGGCCAGGGAGCTCGGCACGGCCGGCCGCGTCCGGGGCCGCGAGCTCGTAGACGCGGACGATCTCGTCGCCATCCACGAGCGGCTCGACGCGGAGGCGGCGGCCCGCTCGCTCCACAGGGAGCTCCGGCAGCTGCCGCCGTCGGAGCGTGCGGTGCTCGAGCTCGTCTCCGTCGACGGCCTGTCCATGCACGACGCCGCTCGGGCGCTCGGGATCGGCCAGGTCGCCGCGAGGGTGCGGCTCCACCGCGCCCGGAGGGCACTTCGCGGCGGCGCGATCCGCTCGGCCCTCGGACTCGACGAACTCACGGAGGTGGCTCGATGAACGGAGGCGGAAGGTTCGAGGATCGGCTGCTCGTCGAGCTCCGGCGGCTCGTGGCCGAGCGGCCGGGGCCCGCGCAGGCTGCCGCGGCGCGGCGGCGGTTCCTGCCGGCGGCGAGGCGGCGGCTCGTGCTCGTCGCGGGCACGGCGGCGGCGATCGCCTGCGCGGCGGCGCTCGTCCCGCTGCTGACGGGCGGCGGCACGGCGGCGTACGCCGTCACGACGTCCGACGACGGGACGGTGACGGTCGAGATCAACTCGCTGAGCGATGCCGCGGGACTGCAGGCGAAGCTCCGCGACGCGGGTGTGCCGGCGGTCGTGCTCTACCTGCCGCCGGGCAAGGCGTGCAGGGAGCCGATCTTCACGCCCTCTTCCGGCCAGGCGTCGGGCGCTCCGCTCGGCGGAGGCGTCAGGCACGAGGCCGACGGCTCCACGGCATTCTCGATCGATCCCGCCGGGCTCCAGCCGGGCGACACCCTCGTCATCATGACCCAGGACGTCGCCGGCCCCGACGGGGGAACGGGCTGGTCGATCGGCGTCGCGGTCGCGCACGGACCGGTCAAGACGTGCGATGTGGTCGACGCTCCCGCGGGGGCGCCGCCACTGGCGCCCGCCGGGGCGCAGCCTGCGGGCGGGACGGTCACCGACACGGGTCCGAGCCTGCACACCGAGAGGGGCCTGACGCAGAAGTAGGCCGGCGAGGGGCCGCGGGCGCCGAGGAGGCGCCCGCGGCCCCTCCTCTCTGCCCGTGCGCGGCGAGGCGGTGCGGACGCGTTTCGAAGGACGGGTGGTGCCGCGCACCGGCCACGGCCGCCCGGCACGGTGTCGTTCTAGGCCTGCTGTCCCACCTCGCGCTTCGTGATCGCGAGCAGCGCCTCGAAGAGCTCCCTCAGCCCGTCTTCCGACATCGGCCCCGGGTTCAGCTCGGCGAGCCGGCGTAGCAGCGCCTCCTCGCGCTCCGGGTCGACGAACGGGAGGCCCTGCTCCGCCTTCACCTCCCAGAGTGCCGACACGAGCTCGAGCCGCTCGTTGACCGCCTCCAGGATCGTCCGGTCGAGCTCGCTGATCCGGGCGCGGAACTCGGCGACGAGGTCGGCCACCGCGACCGAGCGCTCAGCAGCCATCGGCGGGGTAGGAGCCGAAGACCTTGAGCTGCTGCGTGCACCCTCGCAGCTCGACGAGCGTCTCGCGGATCACCGGGTCGAGTGGATGCCCTTCCAGCACCGCGTCGAAACGGTAGCGCCACCGCTCGTGCGGGATCGGCCGCGAGACGAGCTGGACGAGGTCGACGCCGTGGCGCGCGAACGACTCGAGCGCCCGGTGGAGCGCTCCGGGCCGGTGGTCGGTGACGAACGAGAACGCCGTCCGCCACGTCCCGCGCTCGCGGTCGAGACGCGTGTACGTCGCGAGCGAGACGAAGCGCGTGTACGCCTCCGGATGGTCGCCGACGTTGCCGGAGATCACCGTCAAACCGTACAGCTGCGCGGCGCGCTCGCTCGTGATCGCCGCCTCGGCCGGGTCGGCGATCTCGGCGATCTGCAGCGCGGCGTCGGCGGTCGTCGCGGCCGCGATGGCCGTCGCCCAGGGCATGGCCGAGAGCAGCCGGCGACACTGGTCGAGCGCGTGCGGGTGCGAGCGGACGACGCGGATCTCCTGGAGCGGGACCGGCTTCGGGCCGACGAGGCAGTGGCGGATCGGCAGCACCGTCTCGCCGATGATCGAGAGCGACGACCCGTAGAGCAGGTCGTGCGTCTCGGCGATCGGGCCGGCGAGCGAGTTCTCGATCGGCAGGACGCCCACGTCGACGGCGCCGGCCGCCGCCGCCTCGGCGACGGCCGAGAAGCTCGGCAGCGGCACGAGCTCGCCGTCGGGGAAGAGCCGCTCGCTCGCGGCCGCGCTGTGCGCGCCGTCGCGGCCCGGGTAGGCGACGCAGACCGTCATGCGGGCACCTGCTCGGGCTGCTTGCGGGCCGGATAGGCGATGCGGATCGGCAACTGGCGGTTGCATCGCTGGCAGTACGTCCGCGACGCGCCGCGGCGGTTCGCGCGCTCGCGGGGCACCGGCCGCTCGCAGTCGCAGTACTCGTCCTCCGGCAGCGTCAGCCCCAGGGCGGGCAGCGGCACCGGCGGGAGGGAGGGGTCGCGGGGAAGCGGGCTGTTCATGTCTGCACCTTTCGGCTCGACGGGAAAGGACGATCCGCCCGAGATCTGCGAGCTAGCCGGCGCCGAGGCGGAAGAGCGGTGGCGCGCCGGCTAGCGCGTAAACGCGAACGCGCGCGCAAAGAGGAAGCTGCGAAGCGAGAGGCGGTTCGCGGTTGCGCGCTGCATCGGTCTGCGAAGGTTATGCGCCGCGCGCTGCCGCGTCAACGGAGAGCGCGTCGAGGACGGCGTCGGTGAAGCCGGCGGTCGTCGCCGACCCGCCGAGGTCGGGCGTGGGGGCGGTCTCCAGCGCCCGGTCGACGGCCGCGTCGAGCGCGCGCGCGAGCTCGGGCCTGTCCGCGGCGTGCTCGAGCAGCAGCGAGACGGAGCGGAGCATCGCGGCCGGGTTCGCGATCCCGCGGCCGGCGATGTCGGGTGCCGAGCCGTGCACCGGCTCGAAGATCCCGGGCCCGGCGTCGCCGAGGCTCGCGGAGGCGGCGAGGCCGAGCCCGCCGGTGACGCCCGCGGCGACGTCGGAAAGGATGTCGCCGAACGTGTTCTCGGTCGCGATGACGTCGAAGCGCGCCGGCGCGAGGACGAGCTGCATCGCCGCGTTGTCCACGAGCATGTGCTCGAGGCGGACGTCCGGATACTGCGGCGCGGTCGCCGTCGCGATCTCCCGCCAGAGCCGGGACGTCTCGAGCACGTTCGCCTTGTCGACGGACGTCAGCCGGCCGCCGCGGGTCCGGGCGAGCTCGAAGCCGCGCCGGACGAGCCGCTCGATCTGGTTCGGGTGGTAGTCGCACGTGTCGAAGGCGGAGCCGTCCTCGCGGCGGCCGCGGGCGCCGTAGTAGAGGCCGCCGACGAGCTCGCGGACGATCACGAGGTCGACGTCTCCGCCGCGTGCGGGCCGCAGGTTCGCGTACACGTCGAGCTCGCGGCGCAGGCCGATCAGGCCCTGCTCCGGGCGGACCGGCGCGCCGTCGAACTCCGGCAGACCGACGGCGCCGAGCAGCACCGCGTCGGCCTCGAGGCACGCGGACAGCGTCTCCGGCGGGAGCGGCGTCCCCGTCGCGTGGATCGCGGCGCCGCCGAAGCTGCGCTCCTCCAGCTCGACCTCGAGCGGCAGCGCCTCGAGCACGCGCACGGCGGCCGCCGTCACCTCGGGGCCGATGCCGTCGCCCGGTAGGCAGACGATCCTCATCGACCGGCGATCATCGCAGCCTCGGCCGCGAGCGTGGCCGAGAGCCGGACGACGTCGCCGAGCACGATCAGCGCGGGCGGCTCGAGCTCGCCGGCGAGGCGGTCGAGCTCGGCGAGCGTCCCCGTCGCGGTCTGCTGCACACCCGTCGTTCCCGCGGACACGAGCGCGGCCGGAAGCCCCGGGTCGGCGCCGTGCCGGAGCAGCCGGCGCGCGATCTCGCCCGCGTGCGCGAGCCCCATGAAGATCACGATCGTGCCGGAGGCGCGTGCAAGCGCGCCGTAGTCGAGCGCGTCCGGGTCGTGGCCGGCGACGAGGGTCGCCTGCGAGGCGAGGCCGCGGTGCGTGACCGGGATCCCTGCCGCCGCCGGTACGGCGCTCAGCGACGAGACGCCCGGAACGACCTCGAACGGGACGCCGGCCTCGGCCAGCGCGAGCGCCTCCTCGCCGCCGCGGCCGAAGACGAACGGATCGCCGCCCTTCAACCGGACGACGACCTCGTCCCGGCGGCCGTACCAGACGAGCAGCCGGTTGATCTCGTCCTGCGAGAGCGGCTCGCGGCCGATCCGCAGCGCGTCGACGGGCGCCTCGTCGACGAGCTCCGGCGCGACGAGCCGGTCGTGGACGAGCACGTCGCAGCTGCGCACGAGCTCGAGCCCGCGAACGGTGATCAGGCCGGGGTCGCCCGGCCCGGCGCCGACGAGGAAGACCGTCACGCGAGCGCTTCCTCGACGAGCTTGCGGAAGAAGTCGCGGCGCTCCTCGTACGTCCGGTAGTGCGCCTTCACCCACGGACGCAACTCCCGCAGCCGCTCCGCGAGCTCGACGTGCTGCCGGCCGATCTGCGCGCCGAGGCGGTCGCGGAGCTCCTGCGCGAGCGCCGGCGAGGCGCCGCCGGTGGAGACGGCGAGCGCGATCGGCCCGGCGCGATGGACGGCCGGGAGGATGACGCTGCAGAGCTCGGGCACGTCGACGACGTTGCAGAAGAGCGAGCGCGCCTCGGCGTCCGCGTGGACGCGCCGGTTCAGCGACGGGTTCGAGGTGGCGGCGACGACGAGGAAGCGGCCGTCGAGGTCGGAGCGCCGGTACGTGCGGCGGACCCACTCGACGCCGAGCTCCGCGAGCTCCGGCTCCGCCTGCGGCGCGACGACGGTGACGGCGGCGCCGCACTCGACGAGCCCGCGCGCCTTCTCGACACCCGTCCGGCCGGCGCCGACGACGAGGCAGCTCCGCCCCTCGAGGTCGAGGCACGCCATGTAGTACTGCTTTCCGGCCAGCTCAGGCCCCGACCGACGCGATGCGGGCGCCCTGACGGTCGAGGCGCAGCGAGAGCTCGAGGCCGTCGGCGGCAAGCGACAGCGAGAACGCGCCCGGCCCGACCGCGGAAAGCTCGATCGCCTCGAGCGGCTTGCCGCGGAGCGCCTCGAGCGCCTCCGTTACCTCGCGGGCGCTCTCGGCGAGCGCCGCGCCGCGCGGGAGGCGGCGGTACAGCCGGAGCGCCGCCTGCTCGCCCGAGGGCCCGTAGACGGCGCGGATCCGTCCGCTCTGGAGCCCCAGCTCGAGCACCTGCTCGAGGTCCGCAGCCTCGTTCTCGAAGATCTGACCGTCCGAGACGGCGGCGACGACGTCGGCGAGCCGGTCGCGGTAGCCCTGGTCCCGGGCCATCGCCAGCACGGCCTGCGTCTCGGCGAGCGCGACCTCCGCCGCCTCGCCGGCGACGGCGACCGCGGTCACTCGTCCTCTCCCCGGATGGCCCGCAGCTCGTGCTCGAAGCCGCCGGTCTCGATCGCGCAGTGGATGCCGCACTCCTTCGGCGCGTTCTTCTCCCACCACCAGCGCCCCGCCCGCGTCGGCTCGCCGGGTGCGATCGCCCGCGTGCAGGGCGCGCAGCCGATCGACGTGTAGCCGCGGTCGTAGAGCGGGTGATAGGGAACCTCGCGCTCGCGGATGTACTCCCAGACCTCGTCCTCCGTCCACTCCGCGAGCGGGTTCAGCTTGACGATCGCGCCGTGGTCGTGGTCGATCTCGACCTTCCGGATGTCCGTGCGCGAGGCCCACTGGTCGCGCCGGAGGCCGGTGATCCACGCGTCGAGGCCGTGCAGGTACCGCGTCAGCGGCTGCACCTTGCGGACCTGGCAGCAGAGCAGCCGGTGCTCGACCTTCCGGTAGAAGAGGTTCGGCCCGAACTCCGCGACCATCCGCGAGACGTGGTCGGCGCGCGGCGAGAGCAGCTCGAGCTCGAGGCCCGGGTAGCGCTCGCGCAGCTGCTCGATCAGCTCGAACGTCTCCTGCGGCAGGCGGCCGGTGTCGACGCTGAAGACCGTGATGTTCGGGTCGAGCTCGTAGGCCATGTCGATGAGCGCCGAGCCGTCGATCTGGAACGCCGTCGAGAGCGCGATCCGCGGGGAGAACCGCTCGAGCGCCCACCCGAGCAGCTCCTGCGGCTCGGCGCCCTCGAACTCGACCGACAGCTCGCCGGCCTCCAGCTCGTCGATCAGCTCGTAGGTGCTCACGCTGCTGCAGCCTCCTCTCTCTCTGCCCGGGCCCTGGCCGGCTCGCGGCCGGCGAGGGCGCCGAGGTCGTCGTCGGTAGTCCTGTCGCAGAAGGCGCGGAAGCTCTCGGCCTCGCGCCGCCCGTCCAGCCAGCCCTGCACGAGCCCGTGGACGAGGCCGTCGAGCTCGCCGGTCGGCACACGTCGGAAGACCGGCCGTGCGATCGCCGCCTCCGGGCCGAGCCCGCCGCGCAGGTAGACGTCGTAGGCCTGCCGCCGGCGGCCCTCGTCGTCGCGGGAGGTCGTGCCCTGGAAGCCGATGTCGCCGACCCAGTGCTGTGCACACGCGTGCGGGCAGCCGTCGAGGTGGAGGCGCAGGTCGGCGATCGAGTCGCCGAACCGCTGCTCGAGCCCGACGATCAGGGCGTCCATGCGCGTCTTCGTCTCCGTCACGGAGAAGTTGCAGTGCGGCTCGCCGGTGCACGCGATCGAGACCGCGCGGACGTGGTTGGCCTCGAGCGGGAAGCCGAGCTCGCCGAGCGCGCGGACGGTCTCGTCGACCCGCGTCTCCGGCACGTTCGTCACGACGAAGTTCTGCTGGCGCGTGAGCCGGACGTCGCCGCCGAGGCTCTCGGCGAGGTCGGCGACGGCGATCATCTGGTCGCCCGACATCAGCCCGACGTGGACGGGCGCGCCGACGGAGAAGAGGCCCTGCTGCTTCTGCGCGTGGACGCCGACGTGGTCGTGGAACGGCCCGGGTGGATCGAGCTCGAAGTCAGCGAGCTGGCGGCCGAGGCGCTTCTCGAGCGCCGCCCGCATGCCCTCCGGCCCGTAGTCGTCGACCATGAACTTCATCCGCGCCTTGACGCGGGAGACGCGGTAGCGGAGGTCCTCCTTCCACGCGTCGAGCAGCGCCGCGAGCACCTCGATCGCCTCCTCCTTCGGCACGAAGACGCCGAGGTCGCGCGCGATCCGCGGCACCGACGAGAGGCCGCCGCCGACGCGCATGGCGAACCCCTCGACTCCGTCGTGGATCGCACCGATGAGCGCGATGCAGTTGATCTCCGGCGCGTTGCAGCGGTCGGCGCAGGCGGCGATCGTGATCTTGTGCTTGCGCGGGAGGTTCGAGTAGGCCGGGTTGCCGTAGAAGAACGCGGCCGCCTCGTCGACGACCGGCTGCGTGTCGAACAGCTCGTTCGCGCCGAGGCCGGCGACCGGGCAGCCCGTGATGTTGCGGACGGCGTCGCCGCAGCCGCCTGCCGAGGTCAGCCCGGCCGAGTGGAGCCGTTCGAAGACCTCGGGCAGCGCGCCGAGCTCGAGCCAGTGCAGCTGGACGTTCTGCCGCGTCGAGAGCTCGCCGTCGCCGCGGCCGAACCGGTTCGAGATCTCGCCGATCGCGCGCAGGCCGGCCGGCGAGACGCGGCCGCCGGCGAGCTTGATCCGGAGCATGAACGTCCCGACCTTCGGCTTGTCGTGGTAGAGGCCCCACCACTTCAGCCGGACGAGGTCCTCCTCGGGCACGTGCTCGTAGCCCGCCGCGATCAGCGCCGGCAGCTCGTCGAGCATTCCGAGCGGGCTCTTCTCCTGCTTCAGGCGCTCGACGGGGTTCCGCTTGAGGACGAGCTCCCACGTCGCGTCCGGCTTGCGGGTTGCGGTTGGTCTGGCCTGGGCTGCCACCGGCTCCTTTCGGTCGCTGCGGGGCGAGGGTTTCAAGCGCCGGTGAGGGGGACGAACGCCCCCTCGCCGGCGGTGCGAACCAGACGGCGCGGGCTCGCGGAGGGGAGAGGGGAAACGAGGCCGCGCACTGGCGGGCAGCCTACCGAAAGTCCTTCAAAAAGTAAAGTGGCTTCCATCTGGGAAGCCACTTTACCTCTGGAAGCCAGGTCTAAACCACGACGCCGAGCCGCTCGAGGAGCGCGTCCGCGTCAGCGTCGATCTCGACCGGTTGCAGGCACTCCGCGACCGGCTGCGGCGTCTTCAGCCCGTCGCCGGTCACGAGCAGGACGACGCGGTCGTCCGGCCCGAGCTGACCCGCCTCGACCGCGGCCCTGAGCCCGCCGAGCGTGACGCCGGCGGCCGTCTCGCCGAAGACGCCGGTCGTCCGGGCGAGGAGGGCCATGTTCGGCCCCACGTCCTCCTCCGGCACGGCGTGCACGAAGCCGTTCGTGGCGCGGGCGGTCGCGACGGCGAGGTCGCCGTCGGCCGGGTTGCCGATCGCGAGCGAGCGCGCGATGGTCGCCGGCTTCAGCGGCGTCACTCGCCGGTCCCCGGCGAAGGCCTGGGCGACGGGCGAGCAGCCTTCCGCCTGAGCGCCGAACAGCCGCGGCTGCGTGCCCTCGACGAGGCCGAGGCGGAGCAGCTCGCCGAAGCCCTGCGCGACCTTCGAGTACATCGCGCCGGAGGCGATCGGCGCGACGACCGCGTCCGGCAGCTCCCAGCCGAGCTGCTCGGCGATCTCGAAGGCGAGCGTCTTCGAGCCCTCGGCGTAGTAGGCGCGGAGGCCGACGTTGACGAACGCCCACGGCAGCTCGAACGAGAGCTCGACGGAGAGCCGGCTGCAGTCGTCGTACGTGCCGCGGACGGCGTAGATCGTGGCGCCGTAGACCGACGTCACGAGGTGCTTCTCCGGCTCGAGATCGGCCGGGCAGAAGACGGCTGCCTCCATGCCCTCGGCCGCGGCGCGGGCGGCGACCGCGTTTGCGAGGTTCCCCGTCGACGAGCACGCGAGCGTGTCGAGCCCCAGCTCCTGCGCCTTCGCGCAGGCGACGGCGACGACGCGGTCCTTGAAGGAGTGCGTCGGGTTCGCCGTGTCGAGCTTCAGGAAAAGCTCGCCGACGCCCAGGTCATCCGCGAGCCGCGGCGCCGAAACGAGGGGCGTCAAGCCCGGGGCGAGCCGCTGCTCGGCCGGCGCCTCGACCGGCAGCAGCGCCGAGTAGCGCCACAGCGAGCGCGGGCCCGACTCGATCGACGCGCGCGTGACCGTCGCGGCGAGCTCGCCCCAGTCGTAGACCGGGTCGAGCGGCCCGAAGCAGCGCGAACAGACGCCGACGGGCTCGAGACCGTGCTCGGTCTCGCAGATGCGACAACGTAGGGCGGTGGCGGGCACTGCACTCTCCTTCCTCTCGCTCGACACATCCTCCCGGGCCCGAAGGCCCGGCCGGGGTTGGCACCTTGCTCGGTCGAGCAGGTTGCCGAGGCTTCATCGGGCCGGTTCCCTCAGCCTCTCTCGATGCGGAGCGGGAGTGCTTGCCCGCGTCCGGTACTTGAATATACAAGAACCGTGGAGCTGAGAGAGCAGGTGGAGGCGGAGGCGCTTGCCGCCGGGCGGGCCGCGGCGCGGCTGAGCGACGAGCCGGTCGCGGAGGCGCTGCGTGTGGCGGCGGCGCTCGCGCGCGAGCGGCGTGGGTCGGTGCTGGCGGCCAACTCGGCCGATTGGGAGGCGGCGCGTTCGACGCTCGACGAGGGCGCGCTCGACCGGCTCCTCCTCGACGACGGACGTCTGGAAGGGCTCGCGCGGCAGGTCGAGGCCGTCGCGGCGCTGCCGCCGCTCGAGCGCGAGGTCGCGAGCCGGACGCTCGAGAACGGCCTCGTCGTGAGCGAGCGGCGCGTGCCGATCGGCGTCGTCGGCGCGAACTTCGAGGCGCGGCCGAACGTGGCGCTGGACGTCGCCGGCCAGCTGTTGAAGGGGCTGAACGCGGCCGTGCTGCGGACAGGGAGCGCCGCGTTGCGGACGGTGACGGCGCTCGTCGACGACGTTCTCCGGCCGGCGCTCGAACGGGCCGGGCTCCCGGGCGACGCGGTCGGGCTCGTGCGATCGGCCGACCGCGAGGGCGCGAGGGTGCTGGTGTCGTCGCCCGGGCGGATCCCGCTCGTCATCCTCCGCGGCAGCGGTCCCTCGACGGCGGAGCTGGCGCGGCTCGCGGCCGAGCACGGGACGGCGACGCTGGCGCACGCCGAGGGCGGCGGCGTGCTCTACGTCCATGCGGCCGCGTCGCGCGAGCAGACGCTCGCGATCGCGGCCGCGAGCGTCGACCGGCTCGGCGTCTGCAACCGGCTGAACCTGGCGCTCGTCGACCGTGCGGCGGCCGGTCTCGTCCCCCAGCTGCTGGCGCTGTTCGCCGAGCGAGGGCTCGAGGTGCGGGGCGACGTCGACGGAGCGCTCCCGCTCGACCGGCCGCTCGGCCACGAGTGGGCGAGCGACCCCGAACGGGTCTCGACGGTGACCGTCGCGCTCGTCGACGGCCTCGACGAGGCGGTGCGGATCGCGCACGAGGAGACGTCGGGGCTCGCGGCCGGGATCGTCACGCAGGACGAGGCGGCGGCCCGGCGCTTCCTGGACGCGTATCGCGGCACGGCCGCGTTCTGGCACGCGCCGACGCGCTTCGCGGACGGCTTCGAGCTGACGGGTGCGCCGGAGACGGGCATCAACGTCGGCTGGGCCCCTGGCCCGCGCGGCCCGGTGACCTATCGCGATCTCTGGCTGCGCCAGTACCGCGTCGTCGGCGACGGCTCGCAGAGCCGCTGATCCGTGGCGCCGTTCGGGCATGGCCGCAAGGCGGGGTGGTGCCTGGCACCGGCCGCGGCTCCCCCGGCCACGGCCGGACCCGGCATGGCCGCCTCACCGCAGGGGCGGGCGGGGCGGCTGTTTCGGGCACGGCCCGGGGCCAGGCCCCGGGCCGTGCCCGAAACCGACGGTTCGTGGCTCGGGACGGCGCGATTCCCCGCGCCCGGGCTCTGGACGGGCCTCGTTTCCGGCCGTGGCCGGGGGCCTGGCCCCTTGTCCACAGCGTCCGCCGATCCGGGACACGGCCGAACCGGAGAGTCGTGCGTGGCACCCGACGCTTCGCGGGCGAGCCCCGGCAGGCGTACGCGGTGACCGTCGTTGTCAAGTTCGGGACGAGCCTCATCGCCGGCGTCGGCGGGCGCGTGCGGCGGTCGCTCGTGCGCGCGCGGGCGGGGGAGATCGCGGAGCTCGTGCGCGGTGGCGAGCCGGTCTGCGTCGTGTCGTCGGGTGCGATCGCGCTCGGACTGCCGCGGCTCGGGCTCGAGCGGCGGCCACGCAGCGTCCCTCGGCTGCAGGCGGCGTCGGCGCTCGGCCAGGGCCGGCTGCAGGCGCTCTGGGACGCGGAGCTGTCGCGCGCCGGCGTGCCCGCGGCGCAGATCCTGCTGACGGGTACGGACGTGGCCGACCGGACCGCGTACGTGAACGCGCGGAACGCGCTGCAGGCGCTCTTCCGGCTCGGCGCCGTTCCGGTCGTGAACGAGAACGACGCGACCGCGACGGACGAGATCGCGTTCGGCGACAACGACGTGCTCGCCGCCCAGGTGGCGATCCTGCTCCGCGCCCGGCTGCTCGTGCTGCTGACCGAGGTGGAGGGCGTCTACACGCGGACGCCGGGCGAACCGGGCGCCGAGCTCCTGCGGGAGGGGAGTCTCGCCCGCGACGCCGTCTTCGGGAGCGGAAGCGCGCTCGGGCGCGGCGGGATGCGCAGCAAGGTGATCGCGGCCGAGATCGCGTCCGCGGCGGGGATCCCGACCGTCATCGCGGCCGGCGCGGCCGGGTCGGTGCTCGGCCCGATCGTCGCGGGCGAGCCGCGCGGGACGCGGTTCGCGCCGAGCGCCGAGCCGTCGTCGGCCTTCAAGCTCTGGCTGCGGTTCGCGAAGCCCGCCGCCGGCCGGCTCGTCGTCGACGAGGGTGCGCGGCGGGCGGTCGCCGAGCAGGGCGCGACGCTGCTCGCCGTCGGCGTCGTCTCGTGCGACGGGCGCTTCGAGCTGGGCGATGCCGTCGAGCTCGCAGGGCCGGACGGCGCCGTCTTCGCGAAGGGGATCGCGGGTGCCTCGGCGGCGGAGCTCGCGGGGCGGCCGCGTGGCGTCGAGGCGGTCCACCGTGACCGGCTCGTCCTCTACTGACCATGGCCCGCTACGACGAGGTGGCGGACTGGTACGACCGCTACCTGACGGAGCACGCCGCCGCGGTGACGGCGCTCGTGCGGCAGACGCTCGCGAAGCTGCTCGGGCGCGGTCCGGGCAGGTGCCTCGACCTCGGGTGCGGCGGCGGCGTCCACATCGGGTCGCTGGCGGAGCTCGGCTGGTCGGTGGTCGGCGTCGACGTCTCGGCCGGGCAGCTGCGCATTGCGCAGGAGCGCGCGGGCGCTGTCGCAGAAGCACTCGTGGAGGCCGACGCCACGGCGGTGCCGTTCGACGACGCATCCTTCGACGCCGTCGTCTCTCTCTTGACGCACACGGACGTCGACGATCCGGCTGCCCTCTGTGCAGAGGCCGCGCGCGTGCTGCGGCCGGGCGGCCGCTTCGTCCTCGTCGGGGCGCATCCCTGCTTCGTGAACCCGTTCGTGGAGCGCGCCGGCGAGGTGCACGTCGTCCATCCCGGCTACCGGCGGGCCGGCTGGCACCGCGAGGGGCCGGGCATGGGCGACGGGATCCGGCGGCGCGTCGGCGTGCGCCACGTCCCGCTCGCCGAGCTCGTCGGCTCCGTCCTCGACGCCGGGCTCGTGCTCCAGCGGCTCGACGAGCCGGGCGACGCAGACCCGCCCCTGCTGCTGGGGCTCGCCGCCCGCCGGGCCTGATCAGTTCGGAGAGGCCCGCTCGCCGACGATCGCCCAGCCGCAGACGGGGCAGGCCGTCCAGCCGGTGTCGTCCCCCACGGCGAGGCGGCCGAGACCCTCGGGGAGCTCGAAGCCGTGCACGGTGTGCTGGCAGTCCCGGCGGATCTGGTCGCGCCGGATGATCCAGAGATCGCTTCCGCAGTGGGAGCACGGCCCGTGGTACTCGAGATCGTCCATCGTGTCACGAGGAGTTCGGCGGTGGAGCGCGGTCGGTTTCACGGTGTGGGCAGCCGTACTCCGGGACGCCTGGCAGCCGTACGGCCCGGGCGCGCCTCCGGCCCGACGATTCGGTCGTCCACGACGAGGGAGGCTGACGATGGAGCGGACGGCAACCGGAACCAGGCGCATGGTCGCCCTCGCGGCCATCCTCTGCCTCGCAGGCGCCGGCGCGGCCGTGAACGGGCAGCTCCAGCATCGCCCGCACGCCCGGGCAGCGGCCCCGGCGGCGGCCGGCCCGCTCTCGCCGAGCGGCGGGCGCGCCGGGGGCCGCGTCCACGGCGGCGCGGGCGTCAGCTCGACCCCGGTCGTCGAGTACGCCTCGAGGCACGACGTCTCGCCGCCGCTGCGCGAGCTCGCGGCGCTGCGACCGACAACCGGCGAGGCGGAGGACCCCGATCAGCAGCAGCCCCGCCCGGCCCGGACCGCACCGAGCGCGACCGGCCCCGACGCTGCGCTCCAGACGACGCCGGGGGCGGCCGGCCTGCTCGACGCCGGCGCGAGCTTCGACGGCCTGGCGAGCCCGGACGCCGGCGGCTGGAAGGTTCCCGACACGAACGGCGACGTCAGCCCGACGCAGTACGTCGAGTGGGTGAACGCCGCGTTCGCGGTGTACTCGAAGAACGGCACGCGCCTCTACGGGCCGGCGGCCGGCAATACGCTGTGGGCCGGCTTCGGCGGGCCGTGCGAGACGCTCGACGACGGCGATCCCGTCGTCCAGTACGACCAGCTCGCGAACCGCTGGCTCCTGAGCCAGTTCGCGATCGTCGGCTCGAGCGGCCCGTACTGGCAGTGCATCGCCGTCTCGACGACGGGCGACGCGACGGGCTCCTACTACCGTTACGCCTACCTCTACAGCGACACGATCTTCAACGACTACCCGAAGTTCGGGGTCTGGCCCGACGGTTACTACATGAGCGTCCGGGAGTTCCCGAACCTCAGCCTCGACGTCCACGGCGGGGTCGTGGCCTTCGACCGGGCGAAGATGCTGGCCGGACAGGACGCGGCGATGATCCGGTTCCAGACGCCCGAGCAGAACCTGCTCCCGGGCGACCTCGACGGCACAGTGCCGCCGCCGAGCGGCGCGCCGGACACGTTCGTCGGCCCCGAGCCCGGCTCGACGAACCTCGTCGTCTACGCGCTCCACGCCGACTGGGCGAACCCCGCGGCCTCGTCGCTGACGGGGCCCGCGCACGTCCCCGTCGCCGGCTACGGCGGCTGTGACTACGCGTGCATCCCGCAGCCCGGTACGGCGATCAAGCTCGACGCCTTCACCGACCTGCCGATGTACCGGCTCGCCTACCGGAACCTCGGCCCCGTTCAGGCGCTCGTGCTGAACCTCTCGGTGAACGTCGCGGGGCCGCCCGTGCGAATGGGCGTTCGCTGGTACGAGCTCCGCCGCCACGGCACCGGGCCCTGGAGCCTCTTCCAGCAGGGAACCTACTCGCCGGACACCGACGGGCGGTTCATGGGCAGCGTCGCGATGGACCGCGACGGAGATCTCGGCGCCGGCTACTCGGTCTCCGGCGCGGCGACGTACCCGTCCCTTCGCTACACCGGACGGCTGACCGGCGACCCGGCCGGCACGCTCCAGGCCGAGGCGACGCTGATCGCCGGCGGCGGCTCGGAGACTCACGCCGAGGGCCGCTGGGGCGACTACAGCTCGCTCAGCGTCGACCCCGCCGACGACTGCACGTTCTGGTACGTCGGCGAGTACTACCCGCAGACGAGCGAGCGCGGCTGGCACACCCGGATCGGCTCCTTCAGGTTCCCGGGCTGCAAGAAGGCGCCGGCGATCCTCGACTTCTCGCCGGCGAGCGCGCCCGTCGGCGCGACGATCTCGATCCTCGGCCACAACCTCGGCGGTACGACCGCGGTCGCGTTCGGCGGCATCCCGGCGAGCTTCCGCCAGGTCTCGTCGACGAAGGTGACGGCGACCATCCCCGCCGGTGCGACCACGAGCGGCGTCGTCTCGGTCACGACGGGCAACGGCACCGCCTCGAGCCCGTACACGTACCCGATCTCGCCCACCGTTTCCAGCTTCTCGCCGACGAGCGGGCCGGCGGGGACGCGCGTGACGATCACCGGCCTCAACCTCGCCGGCGCGACCGAGGTCGACTTCAACGGCCTGCGCACGATCTACTACACGGTCGACTCGCCGGCGCAGATCTCCGCGACCGTCCCGACGAACGCGAGCACGGGCCCCGTCACGATCACGACGCCCGCCGGCTCGGGGACGAGCGCCGGCGCGTTCACCGTCACCTCGCCGTTCATCACCGGGCTGACCCCGGCGAGCGCGGCTGCGGGACAGGTCGTCACGATCGACGGCGCGAACTTCACGGGCACGACGCTGGTCAGGTTCGGGAACCTGACGGGCGCCTTCACCGTCGTCTCGCCCACCCGGATCAGCGCGACCGTGCCGGCGAACGCCGTGAGCGCGCCCGTCACGGTCACGACGCCGCTCGGCACGGGGACGGGCCAGAAGCTGACGATCACCTCGCCCGCGCTGACGAGCGCGTCGCCGCCCTCGGCCCCGACCGGAGCCGCAGTCACGCTCGTCGGCGCGAACCTCGCGGGCGTCACGTCCGTCACGTTCAACGGCGCTTCGGCAAGCTTCACCGTCAAGAGCGCGACGCAGATCGCGACGACCGTGCCCGCCGGCGCCACCTCGGGAGCCGTCGCGGTCGTCGCTCCCGCCGGCTCGACGACGAGCGGGTTCGTGTTCCGCGTCTCGCCCGCGGTGACCGGCTTCTCGCCCGCGAGCGGCGGGGCCGGCGCGAGCGTGACGATCACCGGCACGAGCTTCGTCGGGATCACGGGCGTCCGGTTCAACAACGTCGTCGCCGCGTACCACGTCGACTCGGCGACGCAGATCACCGCGACCGTGCCCGCGAACGCGACGACCGGGAAGATCCTCGTCCAGGGCACGGAGGGCCTCGGCACGAGCGCCGCCGCATTTGCGGTGACGTCGCCGGCGATCACCGGCGTCACGCCGTCGCTCGGCCCTGTCGGCACGGCGGTGACGATCACCGGCGCGAACTTCACGGGCGCGACCGCCGTCGCCTTCAACGGCGTCCCGGCGTCCTTCACCGTCGCGTCGCCGACGAAGCTCACGACGACGGCGCCCTCCGGGGCGACGACGGGCTTCGTCACGGTCACGACGCCCGGCGGCACCGCGACCGGCGCGACGAGGTTCACCGTCGTCCCCGGGATCACGGGCTTCACGCCCGCGAGCGGTCCGGCCGGCGGCACGGTGACGATCACCGGCACGAGCTTCACCGGCGCCGGCGCCGTCCGCTTCAACGGCCTCGCCGCGACGAGCTTCTCGGTCGACTCCGACGCCCAGATCACGGCGACCGTGCCGGCGAACGCCACGAGCGGGAAGCTCACGGTGACGACCCCCGCCGGAACCGGCACGAGCGTCGCGTCCTTCACCGTGACGACACCGTCGGTCTCGTCGTTCTCGCCCTCGATCGGCCCGGTGGGCACGCTCGTCACGATCAACGGCGCGAACCTCGCGGGCGCGACCGGCGTCTCGTTCGGTGGCGTCGCGGCGGCGAGCTTCAGCGTCGTCTCGGCCGTGAAGATGACGGCGACGGTGCCGGCCGGCGCGGCCACGGGTCCGATCGCGGTGGCGAACGGGGCGGGCACGACGGTGTCCGCGGCCACGTTCCGCGTCACACCGACGATCTCGAGCTTCAGCCCCGCGAGCGGGCCGGTCGGGACGAGCGTCGCCATCGTCGGCACGGGCCTCACCGGCGTGACCGGCGTGCGGTTCAACGGCGCCGCCGCCACGTTCACGCCGGCCTCGCCGACCGAGGTCGACGCCGTCGTCCCCACGGGCGCTCGCACGGGCACGATCTCCGTCACGACGCCGGGTGGTACCGCGACGAGCGCGGCGTCGTTCACGGTGGGCTAGCCTCCCCTGCGAGCCAGGCGACGCGCGCTGCGGCCCGCCCGGTCGCGGCCGTGTGGACAGAGATTTGCGATATCGGCACGATCCGCGGCGCCAGCGCGATCGAGCAGGCGCTACCGTCTTCGCCGGGTGGCGGGTGGATCTTCTTCCCCACCCAGGGTGGGGAGTTGCGCGGGAGGGCAGGCAGGCTCGGCTGGGTGGCCGGTCGGCCGGCGGGCGCTGTTCTACTCGTCCAGCCGGACGGACTAGTCTCCGGGCAATGAGGCGTCCCGAATTCCGGCGCGTCCCGGACCTGCCGCCGTACGTCTTCGCGGCCACCGACCAGCTGAAGCGCGACCTGCGCCGGGCCGGGGAGGACGTGATCGACCTCGGCTTCGGCAACCCGGACATCGCCTCGCCGGACGTGGCCGTGGAGAAGCTCGCCGAGGCCGTGCGCAACGCGCGGAACCACCGCTACTCGGCGAGCCGCGGGATCCCGAACCTCCGGCGGGCGGTCTGCGACCTCTACCGGCGCCGCTTTGGCGTCGAGCTCGATCCGGAGACGCAGGCGATCACGACGATCGGCGCGAAGGAGGGGCTGGCGCACCTGATGTGGGTGCTCGTCGAGCCCGGCGACGTCGCGGTCGTGCCAAGCCCGAGCTACCCGATCCACCTGTTCGCGCCCGCGTTCGCGGGCGCCGCGATCGCGCAGGTACCGATGGCGGACGAGGGCGACCTCTTCGAGAGCGTCGTCGAGACCTTCGAGCGCTCGCGGCCGCGGCCGCGCGTCATCCTGATCTCGTTCCCGCACAACCCGACGACCGCGGTCGTCGACGCGGCGTTCATGCAGCGCATTGTCGACTTCGCGCGCGAGCAGGGCGTCGTGGTCGTGCACGATTTCGCGTACGCGGACATCGCCTTCGACGGGCACGAGCCGCCGTCGCTCCTGCAGGCCGACGGTGCCGCGGAGGTCGGCGTCGAGCTGTACTCGCTGACGAAGGGCTTCTCGATGCCCGGCTGGCGCGTCGGCTTCCTCGTCGGGAACGCCGACGTCGTGCGCGCGCTCGGGCGCCTGAAGTCGTACCTCGACTACGGGACGTTCCAGCCGATCCAGATCGCGTCGATCGTCGCGATGAACGAGGCGCCGGAGTACCCGCAGGCCGTATGCGAGCTCTACCGCTCGCGGCGCGATGCGCTCTGCGACGGTCTCGCGCGGATCGGCTGGGAGGTCGAGCGCCCGAAGGGGACGATGTTCGTCTGGGGCCCGGTGCCAGGGCCGTTCCGCGAGCTCGGCTCGCTCGAGTTCGCGCTGAAGCTGATCCGCGAGGCGAAGGTCGCGGTCAGCCCGGGGAGCGGCTTCGGCCCGGGCGGCGACGGCCATGTCCGTTTCGCGCTCGTCGAGAACGAGCACCGGATCGGCCAGGCGATCCGCGGGCTCAGGGCAGCGCTGCCCGAGCTGGTGCGCGTCTGAGTGCTTCGGACGGCCGGGCACCGCCACGGGCGGCAGACACGGGGCCTGATACGACTCCTTCGGACCTGCCTGAGGGCCTCGCACCGGGGCGTGCCAGCGACGAGCTGTCGCCGCAGTACTCGGACGCGCGTGCTATGCGTGGAAGCGGACCGACCGGCCGCGCGGGACGACGAGGACCGGGCAGCGCACGGTCTCGATCAGGTACTCGGCTGCCGCGCTGATCGTCACGCGGCCGGTCACGATGCCCGGGCGAGAACCCACGACGAGTAGGTCGGCCTTCCCGTCGCCCGGTCGCGGCGAGACCGTCGCCCCGAGGCTCCGGGCGACCGACTCCGCTGTCTCGCGGGCACTCGGGTCGCCCGGCTCGTCGACGGCGCCGATCGTCTCGATCTTCAGGTCCCGCTGCCCTTGCAGGCCGGCAGGTGCGATCGCCACCGCGAGCGGTCCGCCCTCGAGAAGCCGCCGGGCGGAGGTTCCGGGCAAGACGTGGCCTGGCGTCGTGCGGTACTCGGAACCGAAGACGACCGCCTCGGCGCCCTCCCGCTCGGCGAGGTCGCGGAGCCCTTCCGGCGTGGAGGGGCTCATCACGACGAAGCGCGGCACATCGGGCTCGCCGAGCCACTTCGCGCCCGCCTCGAGCAGCGCCTCGGCCTCCTTCCGGGCGACCTCCTCCCGGTGCTCGTCCTGCTCGTGGCTGTGGCGCACGTAGGCGAGCGCAAGCTCGGCGCCGGCGGACGAGAGCAGGCCGCCGAGCGCGAGCGCGTCGTCGTCGGCGTCCGTGCCGTCGTAGGAGACGATGATCTTCGCTGCCATGTTGTCCTCTCGGATTCTCCGCGATCCTCGCTGGGTCGGGCCCGGCGGCGGCTTCCTCGCCACCGCCGCCGGGCCGGCTTCGGGGGTATAGCGCTTCCGGTCTCTCTACGTGGCCGGCTCTGCCGTCGGCGTCGGACCTCCGGCCGCCATCGTCGTGGCCGGTGCCGGAACCCAGCCCGGGACGCCGGACGGATAGCCGAGCGACGGGATGTCGGACGGGTACACCTCGTGACCGTGCTCGGCGAGGTCGCCCATCTCCATGTCCTCCTCCTTCATCCGCAGCGGGATGAGGAGGCCGACGGCCTTCAGCAGGACGAAGGTCGCACCGCCGGAGAAGAGGATGACCCAGACGCCGGCGTAGAACTGCATCTTCAACTGATGGAGGCCCCCGACCGCGGCGATGCTCGAGTCGTTGCCGAGGCCGATGTAGACGATCATGTTCGAGTCGGCGAGGAGTCCGACGAGGAGGCCGCCGACGAGGCCGGCGATGCCGTGGGTGTACACGACGCCGAGCGTGTCGTCGACGACGCGGAACGGCCACACGCGGCTGAGGTAGTTGTAGGCGACGTAGACGATGCTCGCGCCGATCGCGCCGATCGCGATCGCGCCGTAGCCGTTCACGAAACCGGCCGCGGGGGTGATCGCAACGAGGCCGACGATCATCCCGTTGACGCTCCCGATCAGCGACGGCTTGCGGCCCGTCAGGTAATCCCAGATCACCCACACCATGAACGCGACCGCGGTCGCGAGGTTCGTGTTCAGGACCGCGGCCGCTGCGTCGGCGCTCGCGTAGTACGGGTCGCCGCCGTTGAAGCCGTTCCAGCCGAGCCAGAGGAGGCCGGCGCCGGCCGCGACCATCAGCAGGTTGTTCGGCGCGTCTATCTCGCGGTCGCGCGCGAGCCGGGGCCCGATCACCGCAGCGGCAACGAAGCCGGAGACACCTGCGGCGAGATGGATGACGTAGCCGCCGCTGTAGTCCCAGACGCCCTTCGATGCCCAGAAGCCGCCGCCCCAGATCAGGAACGCGTTGACGACGTAGACGCACGACGTCCAGAGCGGCACGAAGACGAGCCAGGCCTTGAAGTTCACGCGGCCGAGCACCGAGCCGAGCATCAGGATCGGCGTGATCGCCGCGAACACGAACTGGAAGTAGACGAGCGTCGACTGGGGGAAGTGGAACGGCGGGCCCGAGGTGATCGAGGGAATCACCGCCTGGCCCTGCTCGGCCGCGTGCTTCAGGACGGGTCCCGGCTGCCCGATGAAGCTGCCGAAGAACTTGCCGAGGTCGGATCCGGTCCCGTTCGAGAGACCGTGCCACGCGTTTCCGAAGCCCATGTCGAAGGCGTAGAGCACCCACACGATCAGGACGCCGGCGAAGGCCGAGAACGACAGCATCATGCTGTTGACCGACCAGCGCTTCTGCATCACCCCGCCGTAGAGGACGACGAGTCCCGGCACGCTCATCAGCCCGACGAGCGTCGCGGCAGTCATCTGCCAGGCGTTGTCCCCGGGGTTCAGCCACGGGGGGTACGCGAGCCACGTCGCAAACATCGATCTCCTTTCGCCCTTCTTGGTCCAACAAAAAAAGCCCCGAGAGCCATTGCTCTCGAGGCGCCCTTGCCTCCTCCGCCGGCTACCGCGCCGGCGAGGGCCGGACTATAGACGAGCGGCTGGACGGACGCAACCGCGAGCGCGTCAGGGCTCGGTGACGGCGAATCCCTTCCGGTGGCATTCCGCAGCGACCGGACGGTCGCGCGAGGCGCGCGACCGGCAGTAGCGAGCGGCATCGGCGCCGCACCTCCGGATCGTCGCACCACCCATCGTCGAGGCCAGCGTCAGCTCGATGCAGCGTGTGCCCGACCGCCGATGAGTGCCGCCAGTCGTAAAGAGGACGCCGAGCGCGATCGCGACGGCCCCACCGGCGCCGAGGCCGGCGAGCAACCACCGATCGCGCCGGCCGAGCGCCCGGCGGGCCTGTCCCTCGACCGGCATCGTCCTACGGCCTCGTCACCGCCCCTTCGCTCGCCGACGAGACGAGCGCCGCGTACTTCGCGAGCACGCCGGTCTCGTAGCGCGGGTTCGGCTGCTTCCAGTCGCTGCGGCGCGCGGAGAGCTCGTCGTCGGAGAGCTCGACCCGGAGCTGGCCGCCCTTGACGTCGATCACGACGGTGTCGCCGTCCTGGAGGAACGCGATCGGCCCGCCGTGGAAGGCTTCCGGCGCGACGTGGCCGACCATGAACCCGTGCGTCGCGCCCGAGAAGCGGCCGTCCGTGATCAGCGCGACGTCGTTGCCGAGCCCCTCGCCGATGATCGCGCCGGTGACCTGCAGCATCTCGGGCATCCCGGGCCCGCCGGCCGGGCCCTCGTAGCGGATCACGACGACGTCGCCCGCCTCGATCGAGCCCGCCTTGACCGCGGCGAACGCGTCCTGCTCGGTGTCGAAGACGCGAGCGGGGCCGCGGTGGAGGTCGCGGTCGACCGTCAGCTTCACGACGCAGCCGTCGGGAGCGAGGTTCCCGCGCAGGATCCGCAGGCTGCCGCTCGGCTTGATCGGGCTCTCCGCGGGGAGGACGACATCCTGGCCGGGCCGCTCGACGACGGCCGACGCGATCTCCGCGAGGGTGCGGCCGTCCACGTTCGGCGAGTCGGCATAGACGACCCCGACCTTCCGCAGCTCGCGCGCGACCAGCGCGACGCCGCCGGCGCGGTGGACGTCCGTCGCGTGGTAGCGGCCCCACGGCTTCATGTCCGCGAGCACCGGCGTCTTCGCCGCGATCCGGTCGAAGTCGTCGATCTCGAACGGGATCCCGAACTCGCGGGCGATCGCGAGCAGGTGGAGGACGCCGTTCGTGGAGCCGCCCGTCGCGACGACCGACGCGGCCGCGTTCTCGAGGGCCTCGCGCGTCACGATCGAGCTCGGCCGGACGTCGCGCCGAACGAGGTCCATCACGAGCTTCCCGCACTCGTGGGCCGCATCGTTCTTGCGCTTCGAGAGCGCAGGGATCCCGTTCAGGCCGGCCGGGCTGAGCCCCAGGAACTCGAGGACCGTCGACATCGTGTTCGCCGTGAACTGGCCGCCGCAGGCGCCGGCGCCCGGGCACGCGACGGACTCGAGCTCGTGCAGCTCCTCGGCCGTCACCTTGCCGGCCGCGTAGCCGCCGATCGCCTCGTAGACGTCCGCGACCGTGACGTCGCGGCCCCGGAACTTGCCGGGCGCGATCGAGCCCGTGTAGAGCACGACCGACGGCAGGTCGAGCCGCCCGAGCGCCATGACCGCCGCCGGGTTCGTCTTGTCGCAGGCGACGAGGCAGACGAGGCCGTCGAAGAGATGACCGCGGGCCACGAGTTCGATCGAGTCGGCGATCACCTCGCGCGAGACGAGCGACGCGCGCATGCCCTCGGTGCCCATGGAGACGCCGTCCGAGACCGAGATCGTGTTGAACTCGAGCGGCGTGCCGCCGGCCTCGCGGATGCCGCGCTTGACGTCCTGTGCGAGCTCGCGCTGGTTGAGGTTGCACGGCATCGTCTCGATCCAGGTCGTCGCGACGCCGATCAGCGGGCGCGCGAGATCCTCGTCGGTGAACCCGACGGCCTTCAGCATCGACCGCGCGCCGGCGCGGTCGGGGCCGTCGGTGATCGTCGCGCTGTGCCGCTTCGCGGGGTCGGAGGGGGCGTCGTAGGGCGTCGGGGTCATCGGGCTTCGGCTCCTCTCGGGCTGATCGCCAGCCTCGTCACGTGCTCGGTGGGAAAGCGCTTGCGCACCTGATCCTCGCAGGCGGCCGCGTCCTCGCGTCGGGCCCAGACGATGACGGTCGGGCCGGAGCCGGAGAGCGTCGCGCCGAGCGCCCCGGCCGGGAGGGAGGCGCGCACCTCGGCGAGGAACGGCGAGCGGTACGGCTCGTGGAGACGGTCGTCGAGGGCGGCCCCGAAGAGCACGGTCGAGCCGGAGGCGAGCGCCGCGCCGAGGAGCGCGGCACGGGCGGCGGTGTAGGCGGCGTCGGCGTGCGGGACGGCAGCCGGGAGCGCGGCGCGCGACTCGGCGGTGCTCTGCCGCGCCTCCGGGACGATCGCGATCGGGACCGCGGGCGGGCTGTCGGCGATCCGCGAGATGCGCCCGTCCCAGGTCAGGCAGACGCCGCCGGCGAGCGCGGCCGCGAGGTTGTCCGCGTGGCCCTCGAGCCCGACGCCGAGCGCGAGGAGCCGCTCCGGGTCGAGCGGCTCGTCGCGCACGAAGAACGCCGCCGCGAGGCCGAGCGCGATCACCGAAGCGCTCGACCCGAGCCCGCGCTCGCGCGGGATCCGGTCGACGAAGCTGAACCCGAACGGCGCGGGGTCGGCGAGCAGCGAGAACGCGCGGACGCCGAGATGGTCGGCGTCCGGAGGCGGCCTGTCGCCGGCGTCCGTCAGCTCGAGCTCGTTCCAGAGCTCGAGCGCCGCGGCCGCGCAGTCGAAGCCGGCCCCGAGGTTCGCCGTCGACGCCGGGGCGCGGACGCGGCAGACCACGCTCATCTCGGCGGTTTCGGGCAACAGTGGGGGCCAGGCCCCCGGACGCGTCCGAAGCGGACGAGAAAGCCGATGGTTGAGACGTTCGCGAGCCGGCCGACGGGGCCGCCGATCGTCTCCTCCGGACGTATGGCGGGGCCAGGCCCCGACGATTCTGCCAGCCGCGCGCGCGTCACGCCGGGGGGTCCTTCAGGCCATGGCCGGTGACGACGCAGACGACCAGGCCCTGCGGCCGCTCGCGCTTCGCGGCCGCGATCCCCGCCGCGGATGCGGGCTCGCAGAAAACGCCCTCGAGCTCGGCGAGCTCGTGCCGCGCCTCGAGGATCTCCTCGTCCGGAAGCGACACGACCCTTCCGCCCGACTCGGCGATCCGCCGCTCGGCCTCGGCGCGGTGCGCGGGCTCGACGATGCGGATCGCGGACGCCGCCGTCACCGGCCGCTTCTCGGCCTCGGCCGCGAGCAGGCGCGGCACCGTGACGCCCCCCTCCGCGAAGCCGCGCGCGTACGCGCACGTGTTGCCGCCGCCACCGTACGGGAGGGCGAGCACGTCCGGTGCCCGACCGAGCGACTCGAGAAGCTCGAACGCGGCCGTCTTCTGGCCCTCCAGCCGGTGGGGATTGAGCGAGTTCACGAGGGTCCAGCCGTCCTGCGAGCCGAGCTCGGCCGCCGCTGCCAGCGCGTCGTCGAACGTCCCGTCGATCTCCCGCAGTTCCGCACCCACGGCGAGCGCCTGCGAGAGCTTTCCCCGCGCGACCGCGCCCCGTGGCAGCACCACGACCGCGCGCAGCCCCGCCCGGGCGGCGTAGGCCGCCGCGGACGCGGCGGTGTTGCCGGTCGACGCGCACACGACGCCTCGTGCGCCCGCCTCGAGCGCCTTCGAGACGGCGACCGTCATGCCGCGGTCCTTGAAGCTCCCCGTCGGGTTTCCGCCCTCCCACTTGACGAAGAGCTCGAGCCCGAGCCGCTCGGAGAGCCGCGGCACCGCAAGGAGCGGCGTCGAGCCCTCGCCGAGCGACACGACCGGCGTCGCGTCGGAGACGGGCAGGCGGGAACGGAAGCGCTCGATGAGGGCGACAGGCATCGGTCAACCCTAATGGAGTGGCCGAGCCTGGCTCGACCGCCTTTTCACGCGGCGACGCGCGTGACTTGGAAGAAGGGGGCCAACGGGGGAAACATGGTTTCCCCCGTTATCGCCAGCCCAGGCCGGCCACGCCTCGATCGGACACCACCGGCAGCACCGTCGGCCGCGCGTGCGCCTCGGGCAGCGCCGCGATCTCCGCGAGCGCCGCCTTCACCTGTCCCTCCGGCGCCTCGTGGAGCACGACGTGGAGCGCCGCGCCGGCGTCGGTCGGAACCTGGATCAACCGCGCCACCGAGACCTCGTGCGCGGCGAGCCGCTTCGCCACGTGGGCGAGCACGCCCGGCCGGTCGTCCACCTCGAAGTGCGCGTAGAACGGCGAGCGGAACTCGCCGGGCGGCAGCCGCTCGAGCGTCCGCCAGCACGCGTCGTTCTGGAGGAAGCCGTTGCCGGTCGTCCCGATCACGCTGACCATGTCGGCCACGACCGCGGAAGCCGTCTCGACGCCGCCGGCTCCGGGGCCCTCGAGCGTGATCTCGCGGATCGCGTCGCCCTGGAGCATCACCGCGTTGAACGGCCCCTCGACTGCGGCGAGCGGGTGGTGGCGGTCGACGAGCGACGGGCGCACGCGGACGTCGAGCCGGCCGTCGACGAGCGTCGCCGAGCCGACGAGCCGGACGGCCATCTCGAGCTCGCGCGCGGCCTCGTGGTGCGCGAGCGACACCTCCTCGATCCCGACCGCGTCGACCTCCTCGGGCGTGACGCGCGAGCCGAACGCGACGGTCGCGAGGATCGCCATCTTCGCGGCCGCGTCGGCGCCGGTGACGTCGTCGGTCGGGTCGGCCTCCGCGTAGCCGAGGCGCTGCGCCTCCGCGAGCGCCTCCGCGTACGAGCGGCCGCCCTCCATCTCCGTGAGGATGAAGTTCGTCGTCCCGTTCACGATCCCGAGCACGCGGTGGACGTTCGTGACGACGAGCGACTCGCGGAGCACCTTGATCACCGGGATCGCGGCGCACACGCTCGCCTCGAAGCGCAGCTGGACACCCGCCGCCGACGCGGCCGCGAACAGCTCCGCGCCACGGCGCGCGACCAGCTGCTTGTTCGCCGACACGACCGGCTTCCCCGCGCGGAGCAGCTCGAGGACGTACGGCCCCGCCGGCTCGAGCCCGCCCATCACCTCGGCGACGACGGCGACCTGCGGGTCGTCGCGAATCGCCGCGAAGTCGGTCGTCAACACACCCGGCTCGGGCCAGAAGCCCCGCTCCCGAGCGGGATCCCGCACGAGCGCGCGCACGACCCGGAGCCGGTGCCCGATCGCGCGCTCGATCTCGTCGGCGTTCTCGCGGAGCAGCCGGTCGACGGCGGAGCCGACCGTCCCGTAGCCGAGCAGCGCGACGGGGACGTCGACCGTGCTCAAGCCGGATCCGGCGCGGGCGCCTGGACCTCCCGCTTCATCAGTCCCCGCAGCTCCTTGCCGACGGTCTCGAGCTGCTGCTCGGCCGCCTTCGCCCGCATCGCGTGGAGGTTGGCCTCGCCCGCGTCCATCTCCTTGATCCACTCGTGGGCGAAGGTGCCCTCGCGGATCTCCGAGAGGACGTTGCGCATGTTCTCGCGGACGTGGTCGTCGATCACCTTCGGGCCGCGCGTGTAGTCCCCGTACTCGGCCGTGTCCGAGATCGAGTAGCGCATCCCGGCGAGGCCGCCCTCGTACATCAGGTCGACGATCAGCTTCAGCTCGTGGAGGCATTCGTAGTAAGCGATCTCCGGCTGGTAGCCGGCGTCGACGAGCGTCTGGAAGCCGAGCCGGACGAGCTCGGTGACGCCGCCGCAGAGGACGGCCTGCTCGCCGAAGAGGTCGGTCTCCGTCTCCTCCATGAACGTCGTCTCGATCACGCCCGCGCGCGTCGCGCCGATCCCGGCCGCGTACGCGAGCGCGAGGTCGCGCGCCTGCCCGCTCGCGTCCTGCGCCACGGCGACGAGCGCCGGCGTCCCGTAGCCCTCGGTGAAGATCCGCCGGACGATGTGGCCGGGGCCCTTCGGGGCGACCATGATCACGTCGTGGCCGGCGGGCGGCTGGATCCGTCCGTAGTGGACGTTGAAGCCGTGCGCGAACAGGAGCGCGGCGCCGTCGGCGAGGTTCGGCGCGACGTGCTCGTCGTAGACCGACGGCTGCACCTGGTCGGGGAGCAGCATCGCCACGATCTGGGCGCCGCGCGTCGCGTCGGCCAGCGTCCGGACGGTCACGCCGGCCTCCTCGGCCTTCGCCCGGGACGGGCTGCCGTCGCGCAGGCCGACCTCGACCTCGACGCCGCTGTCGTGCAGGTTCAGGGCGTGGGCGTGCGCCTGGCTGCCCCAGCCCATGACGGCGACCTTGCCCGAGAGCAGGTCGAGATCGCCTTCGCGGTGGACCGTTGCCATCGATGGAGCTCCTTTCAGCGGAGGACGCGTTGCGGTCGGGGCGCCCGCGTCTTCGAGGACGCGCGCGCGAGCCCGATCCTGCCTGTTCGCGCGAGCTCGCGGATGCCGTGCGGTCGGACGAGCTCCTCGAAGGTGTCGAGCTCGCCCGGCTCGCCGACGACCTCGCAGACGACCGCGTCGTGGCCGACGTCGACGATCCGCGCGCGGAAGACCTCCGCGAGCGCGAGCAACTCGGCCCGCCGCTCCGGCGGCGCCGTCACCGTGACGAGCGCAAGCTCGCGCTCGACCGCCTCGCCCGGCTCGAGGTCGCGGACGCGCAGGACGTTCACGAGCTTGTGCATCTGCTTCTGAATCTGCTCGAGCGAGCCGTCGGTGCAGTCGACGCGCAGCGTGATCCGCGACACGTCGTGGTGCTCGGTCGGCCCGACCGCGAGGCTCTCGATGTTGTAGCCGCGGCGCGCGAACATCTGGCACACGCGGACGAGCGCGCCGGGCTTGTTCTCGAGCAGGACGGAGATCGTGTGGATCATGCGGCCGGGCTCGCGGGCTCCCGCTCCTCGTACTCGAGCAGGTCGAGCGCGGCGGCGCCCGCGGGGATCATGGGATAGCACTGCTCGACGGGGTCGACGCGGACGTCGACGACGGCCGTCCGGCCCGACGTCAACGCTTCGGCCAGAGCCGGCTCCAGCTCCTCCGGCTCGTGCACCGTGAGGCCCAGGCCGCCGTAGGCCGCCGCCAGCGCCGCGTAGTCCGGAACCGAATGCGTCAGATGGACATGAGAGAGACGTTCTTCGAAGAACATCGTCTGCCACTGCTGCACCATGCCGAGGTAGCCGTTGTTGACGATCACGACGACGATCGGCAGGTTCTCGAGCGTCGCCGTCGCGAGCTCCTGGCAGGTCATCTGGAAGCAGCCGTCGCCGTCGACGCAGACGACGGTCGCCTCCGGTCGCGCGGCCTTCGCGCCGATCGCGGCCGGAATCCCGTAGCCCATCGTCCCGAGCCCGCCCGACGTGATGAACGTCCGCGGCCGGACGCAGTGGAGGTACTGCATCGCCCACATCTGGTGCTGGCCGACGCCGGTCGTCCAGATCACGTCGTCGCGGCCGGCGGTGAGCTCGTCGAGCGTCTCGAGCACGCGCTGGGGCTTGATCAGGTCGCGCTCGACGCCGTAGCGGAGCGGGTAGAGGTCGCGCCACTCGGCGATCTGGCGCAGCCACGGCTCGGTATCGGTGCGCTCGAGGCCGCGTAGCTCGGCCTCGATGCCGGCGAGCGCGTGCTTGAGCGGGCCCACGACCGGCACGTCCGCCGAGCGCAGCTTCCCGATCTCGGCCGCGTCCATGTCGAGGTGGATGACGGTCGCGCCCTTCGCGAATTCGGAGAGCTTGCCTGTGACGCGGTCGTCGAAGCGCGCGCCGACGGCGACGAGCACGTCGCACGTGTTCATGGCGAGGTTCGACCACTTCGGGCCGTGCATCCCGGGCCAGCCGAAGTGGAGCTCGTGCGTCTCCGGAAACGCGCTCTTCGCCATCAGCGTCGTGATCACCGGGAGCCGCGCGGCCTCCGCGAGCTCGAGCAGCTCCACGCAGGCGTCGGCGTTCAGCGTGCCGCCGCCGACGTAGAGGACGGGGCGCTCGGCCCTGGCGACGACGCGGGCGGCCTCGGCGATCTGCCGCGCGTGCACGCGGGTCGGCGGCCGCCAGCCGGGCAGGTCGACCTCGTCGGGATACTCGAAGTCGAACGCGGCCTCCTGGACGTCGCGCGGCACGTCGACGAGCACGGGTCCGCAGCGGCCGGTCCGCGCGACGTGGAACGCGGCCTTGATCACGCCCGGCAGCTCCTCGACGTCCTGGACGAGCCACGAGTGCTTGACGATCGGCATCGTCACGCCGGTGATGTCGCACTCCTGGAACGCGTCCGTGCCGATCAGCGACGTCCGGACCTGGCCGGTGACGCAGACGAGCGGCGTCGAGTCCATCCACGCGTCGGCGATCGGCGTGACGAGGTTCGTCGCGCCCGGGCCCGACGTCGCGATCGCGACGCCCACCCGGCCCGACGCGCGGGCGTAGCCCTCGGCCATGTGGCCGGCGCCCTGCTCGTGGCGGGCGAGCACGTGGCGGATCGTCGTCCCGCGGGCGAACGCGTCGTAGGTCGGCAGGATCGCGCCGCCGGGCAGGCCGAAGACGACGTCGACGCCCTCCGCCTCGAGGCTCCTGAGGATCGCGTCCGACCCGAGCATCCTGGTCATGCCCTCGACTCCCGGAAGAACTCGGCGCTGGAGTGGGTCGCCGGCAAGCCGGCGAGGACGGCGTCCGTGAACTGGCGCGTCGTCGCCGCGGTGCCGCGGACGAGCCGGCGCAGCGGGCGCAGGCCGTTGTTCGAGACGTCGGTGACCGCGATCGCGAGCGTCGCGGCCGCCGCGTGCTCCCCGAGTCCCTCGCCGAGCAGCGTCGCGACGGCGAGGAGCATCGAGCTCGGATCGGCGACGCCGTGGCCGGCCAGCTCGTGCCCCTTCTCGCGGGCGGGGCTGAAGACGCCCGGCCCGTTCGCGGCGAGCCGGCCGCGCGCGACGACGAGCGGGTCGCGGTCGATCGACGTCGCGATCTCGCCGAGCGTCTCGCCGAACAGCGAGCCCGTGACGAGGACGTCGAACTGCTCGGGCTCGAAGGCGAGCGCGGGCAGCCCGGCCGCGACCGTCAGGTGCTCGACCTCGACGCCGGCGTGCCGCTCGGCCGCCGCCTCGACGAGCTCGCGCCACCGCCCGTCCTCGTCCACGGACGCGAGCGACGCGCGGCTCGAGCGGGCGATCCCGAACGCCCGCTCGACCGTCCAGTCGGCGCTGTCGGCCGAGAGCGGGTGGAGCACGCGGACGTCGCCGTCCTGGCCGAAGCGAACACGCGTGACGGCCGCGCGGAGGTCGAGCTCGGCCTCGATCTGCTCGAGGACGGGGTCGTCCTCGACCGCGACGAGCACGGCGTCCGCCTGCAGGTACGCGGCCCGCGTCGCCGGCGGCAGCGGCTGGCCCCAGCGGGACAGCGCCTCCGAGCCGAAGGGGACGTGGACGTCGTCGACCCGGAACCCGTGCAACCGGGAGACCGCGTCGAGCGCGCGGCAGGCCTCCGCCATCAGCTCCGGCCCGACGCCGTCGCCGGCCAGGCACGCGACGGTGTAGCTGGCTCTGCGTCTCATCGGCGCAACACCTCCATCCGTTTCGCCTCCGTCGCGCCATGCTCGAAGACGTCGTAGAGAGTCACCGCCCGCCGTTCGTCGGCGAGCTCCTTGAACCGTCCGAACGCGGTCCTGAGCTCCGCGTCGTCGAGCACGATCCCGGCGTCGGCGCAGGCGCGCGCGAACGCGTGCCGGCCGGAGTGCTTCCCGAGCGGGAGGGTCATCGTCAGGCCGAGCTCGGCGGGATCCATGATCTGGTAGGTGGACGTGTCCTTGAGGACGCCGTCCTGGTGGATGCCGGCCTCGTGGGCGAACGCGTTCGCGCCGACGATGGCCTTGCAGCGCTGCACCGCGTAGCCCGTCAGCCGGGCGACGAGCGCCGACGTCACGCCGATCTGCCCCGGATCGACCCCGGTCTCCACGCCGAACTCGTCCTGCCGGACGCGGAGCGCCATGGCGACCTCCTCGAGCGCCGCGTTGCCGGCACGCTCGCCGATCCCGTTCACGGTGCACTCGACCTGGGTCGCGCCCGCGCGCACGCCCGAGAGCGTGTTGGCGACGGCGAGCCCGAGGTCGTCGTGGCAGTGCACGGAGAGCGTGACGCGGGCGAGCGCCGGGCAGAGCTCGCGGACACGGACGAGAAACGCCGCGTGCTCGTCCGGCAGGCAGTAGCCGACGGTGTCCGGCAGGTTGATCGTCGTCGCGCCCGCCTCGATCGTGGCCTGGACTACACGGGCGAGGAACTCCGGCTCGGAGCGGGTTGCGTCCTCGGCCGAGAACTCGACCTCGTCGGCGCGCTCGGCGGCGTACGCCACCGCCCAGCGGGCCTGCTCGAGCACCTCCTCGGGCTCGAGCCCGAGCTTCTTCGCCATGTGCAGCGGGCTCGTCGCGATGAAGACGTGGAGCCGTGACCGGCGGGCTTCCGCGAGCGCCTCGGCGCTCGCGTCGATGTCCTCCTTCCTCGTCCTGCAGAGCGAAGCGACGGTGGTCCGCTCGACCGCGCGTGCGACCGCACGAACGCCCTCGAAGTCGCCGGGGGAGGAGACCGCGAAGCCGGCCTCGATCACGTCGACGCCGAGGCGCTCGAGCTGTCCGGCGATCTCGGCCTTCTCATCCGGCCGCAGGACGATCCCGGGCGACTGCTCCCCGTCGCGAAGCGTGGTGTCGAAGATGGTGATTCTGCGGTTGAACACTGTGGGTATTCCTCCTCGGGGCCGCCCGCCTGCGGGCGTACCGGTGGTGTGACTCGGTCGGCGTCTGCGGCCTAGTGCCGCGTGGTCGCGTCCTCCCCCTAGCGGGGGAGAATGGCGATGAGGAGGAGGAGCGAGCGAAGCGCAGAGGAGGCCGACGGAGTCGGCCCGGCTACGAGTGCGCGTGTCGTGTTCGCTCGCATCGCGGAAGGCCAGTGTTGCGGAAAGGGCGACCGGTTGTCAACCCATAGTCGTCCAAACGACTATCAATTTGACAGCGACCCTACGAGTCGCCTAACCTGCGGCGACCGATGGTACGCGCGCAGCTCACGTCGAAGTCGACGATCTTCTTCTTTGCGGCGCGCATCCTCGTGCGCTAGCCGGCGTCTCGTCCCTCCGCCTCCGCCGGCTAGCTAAGACGAAGCAGGCGGAACTCCTCCGAAGGAAAGGTGCGCATCTCCTTGCCACCGGTAGCGACCCTGTTCGACCCGACCCGTGAGCTCGACGCGTGCGGCATCGGCTTCGTCGCCGAGACGTCCGGCCGCCCGGCCCGCGAGATCGTCGACGCCCTGCTCGAGGGGCTTCGCCGCGTGCGCCACCGCGGCGCCACGGCGGCCGACCGGCGGACGGGCGACGGGGCAGGGCTGCTCCTGCCGCTCCCGCGCGCGCTGCTCCCGGTCGAGGGCTGCGGGCTCGCGATGGTCTTCCTCCGCGACGAGGCCGCGCGCGGGGCGCTGGAGGCGGCGTGCCGCGAGGAGGGGCTCGAGCCGCTCGGCTGGCGCGAGGTGCCGGTCGACCCCGACGCGCTCGGCGAGGAGGCGCGGCGGAGCCTGCCGAGGATCGAGCAGCTGCAGCTCGCCGCGCCCGGGATCGACGCGGAGGGGGCCGAGTGGCGCGCGTTCCGCGCGCGACGGCGGGCCGAGCGCGGCGGCGGCGCGTACATCGTCTCGATGTCGTTCCGCACCGTCACGTACAAGGCGCTCTGCGCGGCCGACCAGCTCGCCGCCTTCTACGCGGACCTCCGCGACCCGGAGCTCGCGGTCCCGTTCGGGATCTTCCATCAGCGCTTCTCGACGAACACGACACCGTCGTGGGAGCGCGCGCAGCCCTTCCGCCTCCTCTGCCACAACGGCGAGATCAACGCGATCCAGGGCAACGTCAACTGGATGCGCGCCCGCGAGCGGAACTTCGGCTCCGCGGACGACGAGCTCCTGCACCCGGTCGTCGACGAGTCGGGGTCGGACTCGGCGATGCTGGACAACGCGCTCGAGCTGCTCGTTCGCGAGGGGCGCGACGTCCGGCACGCGCTCGCGATGCTCGTCCCCGAGGCGTGGGAGGGGAACCCGGAGCTCGATCCCGAGGTGCGCGACTTCTACCGCTACCACGCCGGGCTCGTCGAGCCGTGGGACGGGCCGGCCGGGCTCGTCTTCAGCGACGGCCGCGTGGTCGGAGCACGGCTCGACCGGAACGGCCTGCGGCCGCTTCGCTACGCGGTCGGCGGGAGCCTCGTCGTCTGCGCGTCCGAGGCGGGTGCGCTCGACCTGCCGGAGGGAACGGTGCGCCGCGGACGCCTCGGCCCGGGGCAGATGATCGCCGTCGATCCCGAGCGCGGCTTCGAGGAGGACGCCCGGATCAAGCGACGGCTCGCCGCCCGCCGCCCGTACGGCGAGTGGCTGGCGCGCGGACTCGTCCACGCGTCGGTCGGGGAGCCGGTCGAGCCGCCGGCGGACGACCTCACGGCGCGCCAGGCGGCGTTCGGCTACACCCGCGAGGAGCTGAACGTCGTGCTCCGCCCGGTCGGCGCACACGCCCACGAGCCGACCTCGTCGATGGGCGACGACACCGCGCTGCCGCCGCTCGCCGGCCGCGCGCGGCCGCTCTACTCCTACTTCCGCCAGCGCTTCGCGCAGGTGACGAACCCGCCGATCGACCACCTGCGCGAGCGATTCGTGTTCTCGCTGAGGACGGTGCTCGGAGGCCGCTCGCCGCTCCTCGTCGAGTCCGAGGCCGCGGCGCGCGGGACCGAGTTCGACAGCTTCCTCCTCTACCCGAGCGCCCTCGCCGGCCTCGACGCGACGACCCTCGACGCGACCTTCTCCCCCTCCGAAGGCCTCGAGGCCGGCTGCTTGCGTCTCGCCGACGAGGCCGCCGCCGCCGTCCGCGCGGGGCGCGGCATGCTCCTCGTCTCGGATGCCGCAGCCGGGGCAGAGCGCGTGCCGATCCCCGCGCTGATGGCGGTCGGCACGGTCCATCACCGGCTCGTCTCGACGGGGCTCCGGACGCTCGCGACGATCGTCGTCGAGAGCGACGAGCCGCGCGAGGTGCACCACGTCGCCTGCCTGCTCGGCTACGGCGCGGAGGCGATCTGCCCGCGGCTCGCGTTCGAGACGATGGCGCAGCTCGCCGGGAAGGACAAGATCGGCGGCGACCGGCCGTCGCCGGCGGAGGCGCAGCGCCGCTTCCGGACCGCGATCGAGGACGGCGTCCTCAAGGTCATGTCGAAGATGGGTATCTGCGACGTCGCGAGCTATTGCGGCGCGCAGGTCTTCGAGACGCTCGGGCTCGCACACGAGGTCGTCGAGCGCTGCTTCCCCGGCACGCCGGCGCCCGTCGGCGGGCTCGGGTTCGCCGAGCTCGAGGCCGAGCTGGTCGAGCGCGCCGGGGCCGCCTGGGGCGCGCGACCGCAGCTCGAGAACCCGGGCTACGTGAAGTTCCGCAAGGGCGGCGAGCCGCACGCGACGAGCCCTGACGTCGTCGAGGCGCTGCAGGAGGCCGCGGCGGCGCATGCGCTCCGCAAGGCCGTGAACGGCGACGGCCGCCGGCTGTACGACCGGTTCGCCGAGCTCGTGAACGGCCGCGAGGCGATGGAGCTGCGCGACCTGCTCGAGCTCGTCCCGGCCGGCCCGCCGGTCCCGCTCGACGAGGTCGAGCCGGCCGGGTCGATCGTCCGGCGGTTCTCGAGCGGCGGCATGTCGCACGGCTCGCTCTCGGCCGAGGCGCACCAGACGGTCGCGGCCGCCTTCAACCGGCTCCACGCGCGCTCGAACTCCGGCGAGGGCGGGGAGGACCCCGAGCGGTTCCGCACCGAGCGCAACTCGAAGATCAAGCAGGTCGCCTCCGGCCGGTTCGGCGTCACGCCGGAGTACGCGGTCTTCGCCGAGGAGCTGCAGATCAAGATCGCGCAGGGCTCGAAGCCCGGCGAGGGCGGCCAGCTGCCCGGCCACAAGGTCACGACCGAGATCGCGCGGCTCCGCCACACCCAGCCCGGCATCGCGCTGATCTCGCCGCCGCCGCACCACGACATCTACTCGATCGAGGACCTCGCGCAGCTGATCTTCGACCTGCGCCAGGTCAGCCCGGACGCGGCCGTCTCGGTGAAGCTCGTCTCCGAGCACGGCGTCGGCCTCGTCGCGGCGGGCTGCGTGAAGGCGCTCGCCGACGTCGTCCACGTCGCCGGCGCCGACGGCGGCACCGGCGCGAGCCCGCTCAGCTCGATCAAGCAGGCGGGCATGCCCTGGGAGGTCGGGCTCGCCGAGACGCAGCAGGCGCTCGTCGCGAACGGGCTGCGCGGACGGGTCCGGCTGCGGATCGACGGTGGTCTCAAGACCGGCCGCGACGTCCTCGCCGCCGCGCTCCTCGGCGCGGACGAGGTCAGCTTCGGGACGGCGCTCCTGCTCGCAGAAGGCTGCCTGATGGTGCGCTCGTGCCACCTCGACACGTGCCCGGTCGGGATCGCAACCCAGCGGCCCGAGCTCCGCGCGAAGTTCGAGGCGACGCCGGAGCAGGTCGAGGCGTACCTGCTCTTCGTCGCCGAGGAGGTGCGCGGGCTGCTGGCCTCGCTCGGGCTGCGCTCGTTCGAGGAGGCCGTCGGCCGCGTCGAGTGCCTCGGCCGGCGCGAGCGCGGCGGCCGGGCCGACCTGCTCGACGTCGCGCCGCTGCTCGCCCGGGCGGGCGACGGCCCGAGCCGGTTCGCCGGCGAGGAATTGCCGCGCGCGGCCGGCGGCGAGCTCGGCGAGCGGCTCGCCGAGGACGCGCGCCCGGCGCTCGAGGGCGCCAGCATCGTCGAGCCGACGTACGCGATCAGGACGGACGACCGCACCGTCGGCGCGCGTCTCGGCGGGATCGTCGCCCGCGAGCACGGCGCCTCGCCGCCGCCCGGCCGCGTCCGCGCCCGGTTCGAGGGCTCGGCGGGCCAGAGCTTCGGCGCGTTCCTCGCGGCGGGTATCGCACTTGACCTCGTCGGCGAGGCGAACGACTACGTCGGGAAGAGCATGGGCGGCGGCCGGATCGCGATCCGCGCGCCCGAGGGCGACGCCGGCGACCCGGTGCTCGTCGGGAACACGTGCCTGTACGGCGCGACCGGCGGCGAGCTCTTCGTCGCCGGACGCGCGGGTGAGCGCTTCGCCGTCCGCAACTCGGGCGCCGTCGCCGTCGTCGAGGGTACGGGCGACCACGCCTGCGAGTACATGACGAACGGCACCGTCGTCATCCTCGGCGAGCCGGGCCGCAACCTCGGCGCCGGGATGAGCGGCGGCGAGACGTATGTCTACGACCCCCGCGGCGTCCTCGAGCTCCGGCTGAACGGCGACCTCGTCGTCGCGCTCCCGGTCGGCGTCCACGCGGACGCCCTCCGGCGTCTCGTCGAGCGTCACCACCGCTACACCGGCTCGGCGCTCGCGGCCGGGCTGCTCGAGCGCTGGCCCGAGCCGCTTTCGTCCTTCCGCCGGGTCGCGCCGAAGGCCGACGTCGCGCGCCTCGAGGACGAGCACGAGGGCACCGTCGGCGGGAAACGCCCGGAAGAGCCGGCGGCCATGCCGGCCCAGATCGGCAAGTAGCCCCGCCGCGAGTCGCGCTCGCGACCCGGGGCGTTCGATCGCCCGCTACTCGCCGATCGTCTTGTGCGGAGGCTCCGTGGGCGGCGGGATGACCGGGATCGTGTCCGTCGGGGTCGTGTCGGTCGGCGGCGCCTCGGTCGTCGTCGGCGGCGGAGGAGGCGGCTCGGTGGTGGGCGGCGCCACGGTCGTCGTCGGCGGGGGCGGGGGAGGCGGAGCCTGCGTCGTCGGCGGCGCCGCCGTGGTGGGCGGAGCCTGCGTCGTGGGCGGCACCTCGGTGACCGGCGGCGCTTCGGTCGTCGGCGGTGCCTGGGTCGTGGTCGGGGGTGCGACCGTCGTCGTCGGCGGCGCGACGGTCGTCGTCCGCGGCGGAGTCGGGACGAAGTGCCGCGGCAGGGTGGTCGGCGGGACGACGGGCGCCTGCTGCGTCGACGTCGCCGCGGTCGTGGTCGTCGCCGTAGACGTGGTCGTGGTGTCGGACGTTCCTGGCTGGAAGCTGCCTTCCGGGTACACGGTGTTCCGCGAGAAGTCGGGCTCCGGGAAGTCGCGGATCGGGAGCCGGCCGACGGCGCCCTGCATGAACGCGTGCCAGATCTCCGCGGGCAGCGTTCCGCCGACGACGCCGGGGACCCCCTCGACGTTGATCAGCGGGATCTCCGCCCGGGGGTAGCCGACCCAGACGCACGTGACGAGCTGCGGGACGTAGCCGCAGAACCACGCGTCCTGGAAGTTCTCCGCGGTGCCCGTCTTGCCGGCGACCGGCCGGTCGCCGAGGGACGCTGCGACGCCGGTGCCGAACTCGACGACACCGCGCAGCGCGTAGGTGACGAGGTCGGCGACGTTCTGCGACAGCGCGCGCTTCCCCTTCGCGAGCTGCGGATGCTCGACGCGCCCGTCCGGGAAGCGGACGGTCGTGAACGCCGCCGCCGGGTGGTGGACGCCGCGCGCCGCGAGCGTTCCGTACGCGTCGGCCATCTCGAGCGGGGACACCGCGTTCGAGCCGAGCGGGATCGAGCAGACGGGGAGGAGGGGCGAGGTGATCCCCATCCTGTGGGCGATCCTGACGACGTTGGCAGGCCCGACCCGGAGCGCGAGCTGGGCGAAGATCGTGTTGACCGAGTGGGCGGTGGCGTCCAGGAGGTCCATCGTCCCGGCCGACTCGTCGGCGAAGTTGTGGACCGTCCACGGCTGGTTGTTGGTGTAGCACTGTTTGTCCGGGATCGTCAGCTCGGGCGGGCCGTCGAAGACGGCGTGGATCGAGATGCCCTGCGCCATCGCGGTCGCGAGCACGAACGGCTTGAACGAGCTGCCCGCGGTCCGGTGGCCCTGGGACGCGAGGTTGAACTCGAGCCGGCGGCCGCTCGGGACGTCGACCGCCATCGCCTTCACCGCACCCGTCCGCGGGTCGATCGCGACGAGCGCCGCCGACGGGTCGTACTTGTGGAGGAGGATCGAGCGCGTCGCCCGCTCGGCGAGCACCTCGAGCCGCGGGTCGATGGTCGTCGTCACGCGGAGGCCGCCGGCGCGGACGGTGTCGGCGCCGTACTCCTTCACGAGCTGGCTCTCGACGTAGCCGAAGAAGTACGGGAGCTTGATCTTCGTGTAGATGCTCGTCGGCGTGAGCCGCAGCTTCTGGTGGAGCGCGAAGCGGTACTGCCGCGGCGTGATGTAGTCGGCGTCGAGCATGGCCTTCAGCACGGCGTTGCGGCGGTTGAGCGCGGCCTGCGGGTCGCGCAGCGGGTCGTACGCCGACGGCGCCTGCGGGAGCCCGGCGAGGACCGCCGCCTGGGCGAGGTTCAGCTGCGACGCCTTCTTCGAGAAGTACGTCTGCGCCGCGGCCTGGATCCCGTAGGCGTGGTTGCCGTAGTAGACCGTGTTCAGGTAGTCGGCGAGGATCTGGCGCTTCGTGTAGCGCTTCTCGAGCTTGATCGCGAGGCACGCCTCGACGATCTTGCGGTGCACCTTCTTCGTGTCGCCGCCGATGTAGAGGTTCCGCGCGAGCTGCTGCGTGATCGTCGAGCCGCCCTGGAGCGGCTTTCCGCTCAGCAGATCCTTCCAGGCGGCACGCGCGATCCCGTAGTAGTCGAGGGCGCCGTGGTCCCAGAAGCGGCGGTCCTCGATCGCGACCGTCGCCTGCGGCACCCACTTGACGACGTGCGTGAGCGCGAGCGGCTGGCGGTTCTTGCTGGACGGGATCGAGCCGAGCAGCGACCCGTTGGAGGCGAAGACGAACGTGTTCGCGCCGAGATCGATCGGACGGAGGTCCTTGAGCGAGCAGTCGGTCTCGACGTAACGTGCGGCGCCGTAGCCGCCCCCGACGACCCCGGCGACGAGCACGAGCAGCAGGACGAGGAGGAAGACGAGGATCAGCGACAGGCGCCGCGACGGCTTGCCGCGTCGGCGCCTGCGCGCAACCCTGCGCCTCGATCCGCCGAGGACCAGCTCGTCGTCGTGCCGCCGCTGCACCCGCTCAGTGTTGCTGAGGAAGCGGCCATCCGCCATCGGGCCGCACCTGCCGTGATAGATCACTCCGGTGACGCCGCTCGCACTCGGCCTCGTCCTCGCCGCGGCCTGCTGCCATGCGGCCTGGAACCTCCTGCTCAAGCGCTCCGGCGACGAGGACGGCTCGGGCGTCGTCTTCGTCTGGCTCTTCCTGACGGCGTCGTTCGTGCTCTGGGCGCCGGCCGCGGCGATCGACGCGGCGATCGAGCGGCCGCACCTGGGCGCCGCCCAGCTCCTGTTCATGGGCGGGAGCGGCGTCCTCCACCTCGCGTACTTCCTGCTGCTCCAGCGCGGCTACCGCGAGGGCGACCTGTCGGTGGTCTACCCGCTCGCCCGCGGGACCGGGCCTGCGCTCGCGCTCCTCGGCGCCATCGTGATCCTCGGCGAGCGGCCGAGCGGCGTCGCGATCGCCGGCGGCATCGTCGTCGCGCTCGGGATCGTGTCCCTGAGCGGCGGTCCGCGCTCCGCGGCGGCGGTGGGCTACGCGCTCGCGACGGGGCTCTTCATCGCCGTCTACACGCTGTGGGACAAGCACGGGGTCGACGCGCTCGCCGTGCCGCCGATCGTCTACGACTGGTCCGGTGACCTCGTCCGCTCGACGCTCCTCGCGCCCGCGGTGCTACGGCGCCGAGAGCAGGTTCGCGCCGTCTGGGTCCGCCGCCGCCGCGAGGTGATCGCCGTCGCGGTGCTCTCGCCCGGCGCCTACGTGCTCGTCCTCTTCGCGCTCACGTTCACGCCCGCGAGCTACGTGGCACCCGCCCGGGAGGTGAGCATCGCGCTCGGCGCCGCGCTCGGCGTCTTCGTCCTCGGCGAAGGGCACGCCCGCCGGAGGCTGACCGCGGCGGGCGTGATCATTGCAGGCGTGATCGCACTCGCCATAGGATGAGCCCGTTGGGCAGGTTCAAGCTGCGCCTGAGGCCGCTCTCGGAAGCGGAGGCCTACGCCCGTTGCCACGGACGCCGCGAGAGCGAGGTCCGCGTCGTCCAGCTCCCGCCGCGGCCGCCGCGCTACGAGACGCGCGTGAGCGGGGAGGACCTCCGCCGGCTCTTCGAGGCGAAGCTCGACTCCCGCGAGCCGCTACTTGGCGGTCCAGCCGCCGTCGACGGGGAGGACGACGCCGGTGACGAAGCGGGAGGCGGGGCCGGCGAGGTAGCGGACGGCGCCGGCGACGTCCTCGGGCAATCCGGGCTCGCCGGTGAGGGGCTGGAGGTCGCGCAGCCGGGCGCGGATGCGCGGGTCGCCGGCTGACCGCTTCGCCATCGGCGTGTCGATCACGGCGGGGCAGACGACGTTGCAGCGGACGCCGCGCGGCGCGTAGAAGACTGCGATCGCGCGCGTCAGCGCGACGACACCGCCCTTGCTCGCCGCGTACGCGTGCGTCGCGAAGTCCTCGTCGCCGCCGACGAGGCCCGAGATCGACGAGATGTTGACGATCGACCCGCCGGCGGCCCCGAGCAGGTGCGGGATCGTGTGCTTGCAGACGAGGAAGACCGCCTTCAGGTTCGCGTCGAGCACCCGGTCCCACGCGTCCTCCGTGCACTCGTGCGCGGGCCCGTCGCCGTAGCGCCGGCCGCTGATCCCGTGCGCGTTGACGACGACGTCGAGCCGGCCGAACCTCGCGACCGCTGCCGCGACGGCTCGCTCGACCTCGGCCGGCTTCGTCAGGTCGGCGCGGTGGCAGCCGCCGCCCTCGACGGCGTCCACGCCGAAGGTCGCGGCGCCCGCCTCCGCGAGCGCCCGCACGCACGCGGAGCCGATCCCGCCGGCCGCGCCCGTGACCAGGCAGACCTGCCCGTCCAGCTCGCCCATGGGTGCGAGCCTAGTTCGAGCAGGTGCAGACGCGCTCGCCGAGCGACCGCCGTTCGAACGGAAGCCCGCAGCGTGCGCACATCGGCGGCAGCACGCGCGCCCGCACGAGCAATCCCCGGAAGAGCGCCATCCAGAGCATGGCGTACACCGGGAGGAAGCCGGCCGACATACCCCGTGTATCGGACGTTGCGAGCACCGGTTTAATCTGCGGGGTGGAGCGGGTGCGGGTCGACAAGTGGCTCTGGGCGGCGCGCTTCTTCAAGACGCGGAGCGCCGCGACCGAGGCCGTGCTCGGCGGGCACGTGCAGGTGAACGGCGCGCGCGTGAAGCCTGCACGGGAGCTCGTCGTCGGCGACCGGCTGGAGGTTCGCGTCGGCTCGCAGCGCTTCACGCTCACGGTCAGCGGCCTCGCCGACCGTCGCGGGCCGGCGAGCCTCGCCGCGACGCTGTACGAGGAGACCCCCGAATCGACCGCCGAACGGGAGCGCCTGCGCGCCGAGCGGCGGCTCGCACGGCCGCTCGGGGCCGATCTGGGCGTCCGCCCGACGAAGCGCGACCGCCGCCGGCTCGACGATCTCCGTCGACGTTCGCCCGGTCCTCGATAGCGGCAGCGCAGCGGTAGAATCGCTGGCGTGAGCTGGCTCTACATCGCCTTGCTCGCCGGCGCCGTCGCCGTCCTGGTCGGCGCTGAATGGCCGCGGCTCGCGGAGCGGGCCGGCTTCCAGTCGCGGGAGCGACGGAGCCGAGCCCGCCGCAAGCAGCATCTCCGCGTCGTGCGCAAGGAGAGCGACGACTTCGCGGCGAGCGTCCAGCGCGACCTCGAGCGGCTCCCGACCACGAAGGAGCGCGACACCCGCAGGCGGTAGGCGCTAGCGGACGGTGAAGGCCGTCCGGAGCGTCGTCGTGTTCGGGAGGATGCCCACGACGTCCTCCATGTTCTTCTCCTCCTGGTAGTCGGACACCACGAAGGTGAGCTGGTGCCGGCCGGGGACGACGCGTGAGGAGAGATCGACCTTCGCCTGTCCGGTCGCCGGGTCGTAGCTCGCGTCGACCGCGCGGCCGTCGATCGTCACGGAGAGCGTCGCCGTGTCGACGCCCGAGCCGGCGTCGGTCACGGAGAGCGTGAGCGCGGTGGCGGGCTCGACGCTCTGCGTGAGCAGCCGCACGCTGGGCGGCGTCCGGTCGTCGACCCAGAAGCGGAAGCTGAACGGGCCGGCGGAGGCCGCGGAGGTCGTGTCGAAGACCACGTCGTAGGTCCCGGTGCCGGGGAGGACGGCGCCGGCCACCGCCTCGGGCTGCCCGAACGTCGTCAGGTACGGGTTGATGTCGAGCGGGAGCCCCGGATAGCCGGTGAGCCGGTTCTCGTCGCCGTCCGCGACGACGCGCGGCGTCACGTGGACGCGATTCCCCTGCGACAGGAGGACGACGCCGAAGTTGGCGACCTTGCGCGTCAGCCGGAAGCTGAAGACCTGCTCGGGGCCGCGCAGCGTGTTCGTCAGGCCGGAGCCGCGCGGGTCGTCCGGATAGCGGTACGAGATGACGCGCGATGGCTGCCCGCGCGTGGTACCGGCGTAGATGCCGGGCTTCGTCAGCGTCTGCTTCGCGGGCGCGAGCCGCGGCCGCTCGACCCGCAGCCAGTACGGGATCCGTCGCGTGTCCGTGCCGCGCTGGAGCACGATGAAGCCCGTCGCATCGACCTCGGGTGCGTTCGCAGCCAGGGTCGCGACCACCGCGATCGTTCCCGGAACGGTCACCGTGGCCGCGGCCGAGACGCTCACGCCGCCGAAGCCCTGCTGCGGCTGGACCGCGACCGTCCAGTCGCCCGCGCCGCCGCCCGCGTCCGTGAGCGCGATCGGCTCCGTCGCCGTCGTGCCCGGCTTCATCAGGCCGAACGACAGCCCGGTCGGGTCGGCGAACACGAGCGGGTTGTCGGCCTTCGGCAGGTCGATCATGCCCCCGCCCTCGCGCGTCGTCGGCGCCTCGGTCGTGTGGCTCGGGTCGATGTACACCGGGTCGCCCGTGAGCACGAGCGCGGACTTGATCTGCTCCGCCGTCCACGTCGGATGTCGCTCGCGCAGGAGCGCGGCCCCGCCCGCGACGTGCGGCGCCGCCATGCTCGTCCCGCTCTCCGTGCCCCAGGTGCCCTCGCGCGGCGGCAGCGCGGACAGGATCGACACGCCCGGCGCCGTCACGTCCGGCTTCATCAGGAGCCCGATCGGCGTTGGCCCGCTCGAGGAGAAGTAGGCCATCAGGTCGGTCTTGCTCGCCGCCGCGGCGGCGATCGCGGCGGGCGCGTTCGCGGGCGAGTTGATCGAGCCGCGGCCCATCTGGTCGAAGTCGTTCCCGGCCGCGACCGTGGTGACGACGCCGGCCTGGGCGGCCGCGCCGATCGCCGCGTCGACGACGTCCCGGCTGGGCTGGATCTCGGCTTCGCCGATCGAGAGGTTGATCACGTCCATGCCGTCGGCGACCGCCGCCTCGATCGCCGCGGCGATCTCGGGGTTGTTCCCGTCGATGCCGTCGCCGGGCGTCGGGACGGTGAGCACCTTGTAGTTGCCGAGGTAGGCCTTCGGCGCGACGCCCTTCAGCGGCCCGCGGCCCGCGACGGCGCCGGGGGTGAAGTCGCCGGCGGCGATCCCCGCCACGTGGTCGCCGTGGTCGGAGTTGACCGGATCGTAGGGCAGCGGCGCGAACTTCCAGGTCGCGCCGGGAGGCGCGAACGCGCGCGCGGCGACGATCTTCGGCGTCGTGTACCTCGGGTCGCCCTTCGGGTAGCCGGCCGGATAGACGTACCCGCTCGCGCTGAAGAACGGGTGCTGCGGGTTGATGCCCTCGTCGAGGATGGCGATCTTCACACCCTGCCCGGCGGTCGACATGTCCGGGCCCCAGAGCGTGTCGGCGCCGATCTGCTCCGGGCTCGTGTCGAGCAGCGGCCGGTAGCTCACGTTCGGGTAGACCTCGGCGACGCCTGGGATCGACGAGACCTCGCCGAGCCGGTCGCGCGGGACGACGACCGCGATCGCGTCGAGGACGACGCGGTAGCGCCAGCGGACGGAGGCGCCGGGGATCGAACGGACGATCCGGGTCGCCAGCGCATCCTGGAGACGCGCGAGGCGGGCGACGTACGCGGTGCTCGTCGCGCTCGCCAGGTCGAGCTTCCCGGCCTTCGCCGCCGGCCGGAGGGCGAGGCTCCGGTGCATCGCCGTCGCGAGCGGCGGCGGCTCGAGCCCGACGACGACCTCGACCGGATCGCGCGAGGAGGCCACGGCCGCCGGGGCCAGGAAAACGGCGGCCAGCGCCGCCGCGAAGAGCACCGAACCCCGTCGCAGACCCCAATCGTAGCCGCGAGCGTCGCGCTACCGGCCGTCTACCCGGCGCGCTACCGGGGCCTGGGGTACTCCCGACAGGCGGGGCCGTCGGGCCCACACCGACGAGCCTCGTCGAGCTCGTGCTGCCGCTCCACATCCGGGACGCCCTCGCGGCGGCCGGCGCGCCACCCTCGTTCGCCAACGACGCGAGCCTCGGGATTCCGCCCGCGATCGGCTTCTTCGGCTACGACGCGGCGAGCGACTCCGCGACGCTGAGCTGGCCCGGCACCGATCCGCGCCTCGCCTCTTCGGCCGGGGCAGGGGGCGGGCCGAGCCTCTACGTGGTCGACGGCTCCCTCATCGAGGGCTCGCCCGGGCTCGCCAATCCGTCGCTCACGATTGCCGCCCTCGCAGAGCGGTGCCTCGCGATCGTCCCTCGCCTGCAGGGCCGCGGCTGAATCGCGGCGGCGAGGCCCCGCTACAATGCCGCCGCCCGCGGATGTGGCGGAATTGGTAGACGCGCACGGTTCAGGTCCGTGTGGGGGTAACCCCGTGGAGGTTCAAGTCCTCTCATCCGCATCGCCGCACCGGGGCACGCCATGGCTGGTCCGACCGTGCGTCCCTCCGCCCAGGTCTGAGGCAGATGTTGCAAAGTCCATTTCGGTGATCTAGGATCCCCGCCCACCGGGCCGCGAGGAGCCGTAATCCTGGATCGTCGTTCGCATGGCAGGCGGACGTACGGGAGACACCTGGCGCTCGTCGCTGCCGTCGCTACGGTGGGGCTTCTCGGTCACGCCCCGTCGGCCGGCGCCTCGACGCACGAGGACGTGATCGACCGCTCCGCCTCGCTCAGCGCTTACAGTGGGGCGGCGACGGTCGGTGGCTCGGACGGCTCGGTCTCGTACTCGTACCCGTTCAGCTTGCCCGCAGCTCGCGGGCGTTACCAGCCGGAGCTCGCGCTCGACTACTCGAGCAACGGCACGGGCGGCCCCTACGGCGTCGGATGGTCGCTCTCGCTGCCGTACGTCGAGTCGTCGCGCCGCGGCTCGCCGACGGGCGCGAGTGGGGAGCCGCGCGAGGAGTTCTGGCTGACGCTGAACGGGTCGTCGCAGCTGCTGAAGCAGGCGGGAACGGATGGTACCGCCCGTCTGTTCAGGCCGACGACGCACGACGGGTTCCTCGAGCTGCGGTTCGAGGGTGGCTTCTGGACCGGGCTGGACGGGCTGGGCAACCGCTATGAGTTCAGCTTCGGGCGCGCGCCGAACGGCGTTCCGTTCGACGGCTGCAGCCGGAGCGCGTGCACTCGTTGGTACCTGACGCGAGCGGTCGACGTCGACGGCAACGCGACCGTCTACAGCTGGACGCCTGAGGGCGGGCCGAGCGCGCTTCTCACGGAGATCGACTACAACCTCCGCGACGGAGCAGGAGCGCAGACCCGTGTGCTCCTGAGCTACGAGCCGACGCCGGATCCACAGTCGGCGGCTGTCGCAGGCGGCTTCTCGGTCCACTCGCAGCGGCTGGCGTCGGTGACGGTGCAGAACCTCGGCTCGTCGGGCTACGTGACGCTGCTCACCTACGCTATGCGGTACACGGCGAGCCGCGAGACCAGGCGAGACGAGCTGATCGCGATCGCCGTCACTGGTCTCCGCGGCAAGAGCGGGCCGGCGTCGACGCTGTTCAGCTACGAGGGCCGCGCCGACGACGGCGTCACGCCGTTTCCCGGTCTGGGCGAAGCCGCGTCGATCGCCGCGCCCGGTCCCGACCCCTCGTCGATCGACTGCCGAGCCTGGCTCGCGGACGCCTACAGCAGCCCCGACGGGCCGCTCGATCCGGCCTGCACGATCTCGGCGATCGCGGCCTGGGTCGACGTCGACGGCGACCGGCGTCCGGACCTCGTGTGGGGCGGCGCGAAGCACGGGATCTACTGGGCGCGGAACCTGACAGTCGCAGCTTCGGGCCCGCTCGGCTTCGCGCCGGCCGTGCCGCTCGCGGGGAGCGGGGGCTTCGCCGGCGTCGTCACCTCGTACCACCCGACCGGCGAGCACCTACCCGGCTACAAGCGTTTCCCCGGCTGGGAGGTGACGACAAGTCGCGTCCTCGATGTCAACGCGGACGGACGGCCGGACCTCCTCTCGAGCAGCGGCTATTGCGGCAGCTCCACGAGCCCGCCCACGCTCTCGGTGCAGTTCGGCAAGGATGCAGGCGCCGGTCCCGGTTTCGCGGCGCCGGCCGCGATCGACGTCTCGAGCGTTCTCGGCGACTTCTGCTCGCTGGTTCTCGACAGCCGTCGAACGTTCGGCGTCGGCGTCTCCGGCGGCTGCAACCTGATCGCGAAGGACGAGCGGACGACGGCCGACATGCTCGACCTGACCGGCGACGGGTTGCCCGACCTCGTGCTGAGTCTCTCCGGGCAGTGGGAGGTGTTCCCGCTCGTCCACGACGCCGCGACCGGCGCCTGGGAGTTCGGCTCGCCGCGGGTGTTCGCGAGCCCGACGGCGAACGGCGCGCTGCGGACCGTCAACTGCGCGCTCGGCGAGTCGGGCGACACCACCACCGACCTCGTCGACCTGAACGGCGACGGGATCCCCGACTCGGTGACGTCCACGAGCGGGCCCGGCTCGACGTGGACGGTCGCATTCGCAACCGGCTTCGGGTACACGTCGGCGACGACGTGGACGACGGGCGACGCGAACGTCGGCCCGATCGGCCAGAGCCTGAAGAGCTCGTCGTCGTACGACGAGAACAGCAACGTCTACCAGGGACAGCTCGTCGACGTGAACGGCGACGGCCTCGTCGACTACGTGCACAAGGCCGGCGCGGGCACTTCGAACCAGTGGGTGATCTCCTGGAACACGGGCTCCGGGTTCGCGGGCGGCGGCGAGACGGCGTTCTCGACTCCCGACGAGCCCGACCTCGGCGGGACGCCGCAGCCGGTCGACCTCTTCCCGCAGCGCTCCGCCTGGGACGAGCAGTCAGGCCAGTTCGTCGACGTGAACGGCGACGGCGTCCCGGACTACGTCCACGTCACCTGCACGTACGGGTGCACGGCGAGCGATCCGGTCCGGTTCTTCTTCTTCCCGGGCCGTAGCAGCCATGCATCGCGGCCGGATCTGCTCGCCTCGACCGTCTCGCCGTTGGGCGAGGTCGAACGCTTCACCTACGCGCCCTCGACGGCGTTCGGGTTCACGCCGCAGGCGGGGGCGATCAGCCCGGTCGCGGTCGACCAGGACGTGTTCGGGCTCGGCCTCGTCGACGAGGACACCCGCTACTGGTACGCCGACGAGCTCGTGCAGCCGTCGTGGTACGACCCGGCGGCGCCGGCCTACCTCGGCTTCGAGAGCATCTGGCGCCAGGACTCGGCGACGAAGGTCGTCGTCCATCGCGTGAACTCGAACCAGCAGGCGTTCGTCGGCGAGCCGGTGCTGGTCGAGCGCGGCGTGCCGACCGGCCCGGGCACCGCGGCCGCGCCGCCGCCCTTCGACGCCTTCGAGCGGACGATGAGCGCGCTCTCGGGCCGCGGTGTCGTCGGCACGGGGTGCACGTCGGCTCCGTCGCCGGCGGACTTCCCGCTCATCCCCTTCACGGCGCAGTCGACGCACACGACGATCGAGGACGGCAGGTCGTTCACGAGCTCCGACACGATTCCGTGCTCGGCCGTCGACCGGCAGGGGATGATCGAGAAGGCGACGACCGACCCGGACCTGGGCATCTCGGGCGATGAGCACACCACGACGACCGCGTACGACGCCGCCGCTGCGTGCAAGAGCTGCCCGGTCCGGGCGAGCGACATCGCCGGCGGACAGCTGCTCACCGACGCGTACTTCCGCTACGACCCGCCGACCGGTCAGTTCGATTCGCCACTGCCGCGCGGCCGCGCCGGAAACGGCCATCTCGGCTACGTCGAGCGGCTGACGAAGAGCGGGAACTACGTCGCCGCGGCGAAGACGGCGTACAACGCCGACGGGACCCTGGCGGCCGCGCTCGATCTCGTCGGCGGATCGAACCCGAACGTCACCACGTCGTACACGTACGACCCGTCCGGGCTGCACGTGACGGGCACGGTACGGAGCGATCACTCGACCTCGCTTGCGACCGACCGCACGTACGACCCGGAGACCGGTCAACTGACGAGCTACGTCGGCCCGTACCTGCTGCCGGCGTCCGGGCCGCCGCCGGAGACGCAGCGCCGGTACTACGGCTACGACGCCTTCGGCCGGCTGCTCGCGATTGCCCGGCAGCCGATCGGCGCCGGGCTCGTGAGGGAAGGGATCGCAGCATTCGCGTACGACGACAACCCGCCCGGGATCGCGATGCCCCGCTCGCAGACGGCCTGGACGTTCGCCGCTCCGACCGACTTCACGCTCGGGAGCGCGCCGGACACGGATACGGCGATGATGCGGATCACCTACTACGACGGGCTCGGCCGTCCGCTGCAGACGCGCAGGCGGCTCGGGGGCGCCTCCGATGCCGCCGCCGAGGCGGCCGCCCATCTCTCGATGCGGCTCGACGGCGGCCGGTGGCTCGTGACCGACGCCACGCTCCGCGACGGCGCCGGCCGCACGGTCCTCTCGTTCGAACCCTTCTACAGCAGCACGGGCGGCTACGTCGACTACTGGAGCCACGGCGAGCGCGGCGTCTCGGATCTGCACGCGACCGTGCTCCGTTACGACGGCGAGAGCCGCCCAAGCTGCAGCTTCACGCGGCTCGTCCCCTGGCCGACGCCGCTCGACCCCGACGACGGCCCCTGCGCGTCGAGCTTCGCCCCGAACAGCCAGTACCGGCTCGCAACACGGACGACCTACGACACCGGCACGCTGCACGGCAACACCCTCCTGGCCGTGGCCAGCTCGCCGCCGCGCGAGACCGCCCCGGGCGCCGAGGGACGCGCCGCGACCGAGTTCCTCGACGCCTCGGCACGCACGCTCGGCAGCGAGGACCTCTACGGCAACCTCGTGGAGCAGGCGCTCGACCCGCTCGGACGCGTGACCGCCTCGAGCCGGGTTCCCGCGTCCGGGGCCGGCACGCCCATCGTCGACAGGCTCGCCTACGACGGCCTCGGTCGCGTGCTCGGCGAGACCGATCCCAGCTTCGGCACGCGCACGTACACCTACCTCGGCTCCGGCCGTGTCGCGCGCGTCTCGAACCCGGTCGACGGCCACCCGGAGCACGTCGACTACCGGTACGGGAGCCTCGGCCGCCTCACCCGTACCGACCAGACCGTTTCGAGGCTCGTCGGCGGCAGCTGGCAGACGACGACCAGCACCTCGACGCTCGCGTACGACACGGCGTACGTCGGCGCGCCGGGCTCCGGCCCGTACGCGTTCACGGCCGGTCAGCTCGCGTCGGCGTGGAACGCCACGACCACGATCGCCCTCGGCTACGACCAGGACGGCAACGTCAACCGGCGCGACCAGTGGTTCGCCGACAAGCCCGGCGTCCACGCCGTCACGCGGTCGTTCGGGAACGACGGCCGCCTGCTCTCGACCGCCGTCACGCTGCCGGAGCTGCCCGCGGCGGTCGTCTACGACACGGAGTACGACAGCCTAGGCCGGACGGTCGCGGTGCACGGCGCGCACGGCTACTGGAGCGCCCTCCGCTCGCTCGGAGGCGCGGGCGCATACGACGCGCTCGGGCGCGTCCGCTCCGCGGAGGAGGACGACGGCAACGTGAGCGTCGACTGGACGTTCGCGCCGCAGAGCTCGCTGCCGACTGAGGAGAAGATCACTGTCGGCACAACCACTCTGTACGACCTCGCTTCGATGCACTACCAGGCCGCCCAGCTCACGTCGGCATCCGAGGCCGTCTCCGGCACCGACCTCGGCTATACCTACGACCACGACGACCGGCTCGTCCGGGCGACCGCAAGCGCCGGCTCCTCGCGGCTCGGACAGAGTTACGACGAGCGGTATAGCTTCGCGCTCGACAAGACGGAGGATCCGACGCAATCGGCCGAGCCGAGCCTCGGCAACCTCGAACGCGTCACCACCGCCTTGGCCGACCGCACGTACCGGTACGGAAGCTCCGATCGGGTCCTGACGGTCACGGGCTCGACCCCGGACACGTACTCCTACGACTCGCGCGGGATGCCGACGGGCCACATCGGCGCCTCGACGGACGAGTACGAGTACGACGCGCTGGGCCACCTCGTCTCGATCGCGAACACCGTGGGCGGCGACACGACGCGCGAGACGCTTGCCTACGACGCCGCCGACGCGCTGGCGCAGCGCACGATCACGGACGCCGCCGGCACCACGACCCTCGACTACGTCGGCGCAGACGCGGTGGTCGCAACAGGCAAGGCGAGGCCGCGTGCGTTCGTCCTCGCCGGCGGGGTCCGGCTGGCCGCGATCGACGCCCGCGGCCGCGTCCTCTACTACCACCGCGACCGGCAGGGCAGCGTCGTCGCGACCTCGCTCGGCGGTGGGACGCCCGGTGCCGACTACCGTTACGACCCGTACGGCCGTCTCGCAGCCTCAGCCGGCGTGACTGCGGCGACGGCCTCCGACCTCGGCTACGAGGATGCGCTGACGTTGACGGGCGGGCTGCTCCACCTCAACGCGCGCGATTACGACCCTGCGCTGCGCCGCTTCCTCCAGCCCGACACCGTCGACCCGCTCCGCTACACGTACGTCGAGGGCGACCCCGCGAATCGGGTTGACCCGAGCGGTCTCTACTACGAATCCGGCGCCTCGATTCGGCTCGCCGAACGCTACGGCCTCATCGACGAGGCCGACCTCTGGGGCGCGATCGGGCGAACGCTCGAGTGGGAGAGCTGGCATGAGAGGGAGCTCGAGCGCTGGCAGTACTTCCTGAATCTGGGCAACAGCACGCATCTGTACGCCGTCGCGCATGGGCAAGCAGCACCGTACGCACCCGCGAGCATGAATCCCGACGTCCGTCAGGCGGAGACCGAAAACCAGCTTCGCCTCGTCATGGAAACGTACGCCGACTGGGGTGCAAGGTTCGGGCCAACCGGTTGCGGTCCCGCAGTAGCCGACGATCCGCCGTCGTGCCCACCTGCGAAGAGCTCGGGGGCAAGCGTGCTGGACTGGCTCAAGTCGCTGTTCGCCGCGAAGGCGAAGATCGAAGACGCGAAGAAGAAGGTCGACAAAGTCGTGGACACGGCCGAGGACGCGCAGACGATTGCGGATGCCAACCAGGTCGTTCCGGCGGGACCGTGCCGAGTCGCCGTCCAAATCATCTGCGGCGAGAAGGCGGCCGGGCGCTGGCTCGGCGACTACCTCCCGTTCGGAGGCGCGCAATTCGACCTCGGGCGAGAGACCCTCCAGAAAGGGATCGACTACCTGAACGAGGGCGCATCTCGCTACCCGTCAGGCGGCGGGCCCCCTCAATGCAACATCAGCTACTACACGCAGCTTTGTCCGTGACGGGCGATTGGTCTGCTGCGGGACGCATCCTCGCCGGTGTCGGAACATGGCGGCCGGGCCTGCGCTCCGCCGAGTCGCGGCGTCCGCTCAGCCCCGCCACACGCCCATCGTGAGCGTTCCTGCGTAGCCCCACCGCTCTTCCGCAGTGCGAGCAACCCGGCACGGCCGCCTTGCCGGAGGATCGAGTCGGCGGTGTTCCGGGCGTCGCGGCCTGGCCGCCGGCTGTACGGCGCCTGCCGGTAGATGGCGTCGGTCAGTCCACCGCGGCGCTCGCGATCGGCAGGCGGGTCGTGGCGTCGACGACGCGCAGCCGGAGCGTCAGCAGCACGCCCGGCTTCCCCTCGGTGATGTTGCGGCGGATGCGCTCGTTCGCGATGGAGTACGGCCCCTCCGTCCAGTGAACCCTGTGTTTCTGCTGTGGGCTTCCTCCGTAGGCCACACGGCCCGCGAAGTTGGGCCGGTCGGCCCATTTCGCCCGGCGCGTGCTGCCGCCAGAATGCCGAGGTGACCCGGGTCGAGATCCTCGCGTCGTGCGTCGGGCTGATCGTGCTCGAGCTCAACCACCTGAAGTGGATCTGGTGGGAGTTCTGGGACTGCAGGCGCTGCGGCGTGAAGAACCGGGAGTGCGGCTGCCGCTCCAAGTGGATGATGTACCTGTGACGGCGTAGCGGCCGCGACCGGACCCGCGGCTACGCTTCCCCGGCCGTGAGATCGCCGTTCGCCCGGATGAACCCGACGCTGCGAGGGTTCCTGATCATCACGGCGATCGCGGCCGTCGTCTTCGTCCTGCAGCTCGAGCAGACGCTCGTTGCGATCTCGGTGCTCCTCCAGATCGCGTTCCTGCTGGCGATCGCGTTCTTCGTCTACATGGTCTGGCGCGACAACCGCCACGAGATCTCGATGTGGCCGGCGCGCGTCCAGGTGACGTTCTACGGCGCCGCGCTCCTGATCGTCGCCGACATCGGCGCCTACTGGTACGACCGCCCGAGCGGGCTCGACGCCGTCGCGTTCCTGTTCGTCCTCGCTGCCTGCGCCTTCGCGCTGTGGCGCGCGTGGCGCGACATGCGGACCTATACCTAGGCGCCGACGCGAGCCGACGCGCCGTCGAGGGCGTCGAGCGCCGCGCGGATCTCCACGTGCTTGCCGACGAAGATCGGCGTGTCGCGCTCCGTGTAGCGGCTCGCCTCCGACTCGCGCAGCGTCAGCATCAGGTGCATGAAGTCGGCCGGCTCGTCGCACTCGAACGCCGTCATGAACTCCTGGTCGTCGATCCCGAACGAGTACGTCGTGTGGTTGTGGATCGACGCGAACTCGGCGCCGACGCGAATGTGCTCGTCCATCGCGCGCTGGCGGTCCTCCTGCGGCAGCGAGTACCACGGCCGCACCTTCACGAACGGGTAGACGACCAGGTACGGCGAGCCCTTCGGGACGATCTTCCTGGCCCGGCGCGCCTGCGTGTACTGCGAGGCCTTCGTCGTCGCGAGGTACGAGTACGGCGTCTCGAGCCAGCCGGCGAGCGGCGTGGCGTTCAGATCCGTCCCGAGCTCGCCGAGGTCGTCGTAGCGGGTCGTGATCTTCCAGAGGAAGAAGTCCGCATCCGGCCGGACGCCGGTGACCGAGTAGACGCGGAGGTGGTCGAAGCGGGCGGCCCACTCCTCGACGACGTCTGCGAACGCGTCCTTGCCGGCCGCGCGCTCCTCGACCGGAAGCCGGCGCCACGCCCTGTCGACGCGGTAGAAGGTGTAGGCGACGTACTGGCCCTCCACCTGGCCAATGCTAGACGGGCGGCGTACCATGACCGGCGATGAAGCTCGGGCTCGCGCTCGCCGTCGGCGCCGCCTGCGGCCTCGCCGCCACCGCTACGGCGGCAACGCCGCGACCGACCGCGCTGCCCGACTGCCTCGGCAAGCCGAAGGTGCGGCCGCTGACGGTCGTCCTCACATGCGCCGACGCGAACTTCGGCGTCCGCAAGCTCCGGTGGACCGGCTGGGGTCAGTCGTTCGCCGCCGCGCTCGGGACCGCGTACGCGAACGACTGCACCCCGACCTGCGTCGCGGGCAAGGTCCACCAGTACCAGGCGGTGCTCGTGGCGAGCGGCTCGCAACGCTGCAGCGGCGGGATCGTCGCCTACAGCCGGGTCACCGTGGCCTTCGTCGGGCCGTCGCCCTTCCCGCAGGAGAAGGCGACCGACCTGGTCTACCCGTTCCGCTGCAGGTAGGCGCTACCTGCAGCTGGTGAGCAGGTCGGCCCGCGCGGCGAGCGCGGCGTTGCGGATCGCCGGCAGGCTCGACTTCGGCGCGTCGTCCGCGTAGTAGACGCCGGACTGCCAGGCGGCGAGGCTGCGCTCGTCGCTCACGTGGAGGAAGAGGAGCCCGAGCACGTTCCGCTGGCACGACGCGAGCTCGAGGGCCTCGCGGTACGTCTGCGCCTGGATCGCCTCCGGCACGGCGTCCGGGTGCTGCGTGACCTTGCTCATCCCCTTCCGCATCGCCGTGTACGCGGCGAGGCGCGCGACGCCGATCCGAGTCTGGACGCCGAACTCGCCGTAGAGGATCGGCAGCGTCGAGCCAGGCTGCGCGGTGCCGTCGAACGCCGTCCTGAGCACCGATTCGAGCTTCGCGTAGTCGGCGATGCCGATCGTCGTCGAGTGCGGGTGCCGGAACGTGGGCGACTGGCGGGACGAGTCGAGGTACGGATGGAGCACGAGCGCGTCCATGATCGGCCGCGCGCGCCCGGTTCGCCGGTACGCGACGCCGAGATCGAGGAGGAACTGCACCGGCGAATGCGTCGGACGGAGGCCGCGGGGATCGTCGCTGCCGCGGGCGGAGACGGCACCGCCGATGACGCGCACGTCGGCCGAGACGTCCTTCAGAGCGTCGTACGTCTTCGCGAGCAGCAGCTCGTAGGCCGACGCGGCGTAGTCCGTGCCCCGGCGCGTGAACTGCGGGAGCCAGAAGCGGTTCAGGTTCGGCTCGTTGCCGATCACGAAGTCCTGGACGGTCGGCAGCGCCTCCGCGACCGACGACGCGTACGCGGCGAAGTCGGAGCGGTCGCGGTCGGAGAGCGGCGTCTGGCTGCTTCCGCTCGGGTAGATCGCGACGATCAGCCGGATCCCGTCGGCGGCGGCGGCGACGGCGGCGTTCCCGAGGGTGATCCGGTCGTAGTCGCCGATCTCGCGCTCGCCGAGCTGCCACTGGGCGGTGAGCCGGATCGCGTCGAAGCCCGCGAGTGCGGCGAGGTCCATCTTGGCCTTGGCCATCGCGGGATCCAGCTGCTTCGCGCCGTCCTCCGCGGCCCCGACGAGGAACGGCGTCCCGGCGAGCGCGGTCCCGCAGAACGCCAGGCACGCGAGCGTGCAGAGGAGGATGGTGATCGTTCGCCGCAAGGAATCGAGTGGGGGAGGCTCGACCGCTTCACCTTAGAAGATTCAGCGGCTGGTGCCTACCCCCTTCAACGGATCGTTACTACCCCGCTGGTAACGACCGCCGGGAGCCCGACGTTAAGGGGCGCGGTGAGCCGCAGCGTGAACCGGTAGCGGCCGGGACGGACGCGGCGGGCCGGCAGATCGATGGGCGTCTTCACGCCGGCCTGGGCGTGGCCGCTCACCGCGAGCGTCGTCGAGTGCGTCGGCCAGCGCTCGAGGCGCGCGTAGACGTTGCAGTCGATGTCGCAGGTGACGGAGAGCCGGAGCGGGACCTTCGTCAGCGCGCCGCCTCGCGGGTACGCCCACTGCACGCGGGGCGTGAGCTGCAGGTCGGGGCAGCGGGCGATCACGCCGCCGTGCGAGTCGCGGGCCGCCTGGGCGACCGCCTGCAGGCTCGTCTTCGGCGTTGCGTCCGCGTAGTAGACGCCGGACTGCCACTGCGGGAGCCCGGTCTCGTCGAACGCGTGCAGGATCATGATCCCGCGCACGTTCGGCTGGCAGAACGCGAGCGCGATCGCCTGCCGGTAGAAGCTCGCCTGCGTCGGCTCGTCCACCGGCTTCGTCGTCGCCGGCTCGGCTCCCGTGTAGAGCGACGCCTTCGCCTCGGGGATCTGCGTTTCGACGCCGAACTCGCCGTAGAGGATCGGCAGCGTCGACCCCGGCTGCGCCGTGCCGTCGAACGCCTGGCCGAGCAGCGACACGAGCTTGCCGTAGTCGGCGATCGAGATCGTCGTGTTGTCGGGGTGGCCGTAGGTCGGCGGCGTGCTCGAGTTGTCCTCGTACGGGTGGATCGAGAGCTCGTCCATGATCGGCGCCGTCCGTCCGCTCGCGCGGTAGGCGGCGCCGAGATCGGCGATGAAGACCGTCGGCGAGTGCGTGTCGCGGCCGGTGCCGGGCCGGTCGCCGCCGCGCGGGGAGAGGCCGACGCCGATGACGGTGATCCCGGGGGCGACCGCCTTCACCGCGTCGTAGGTCTGGCCGAGGAGCGTCTCGAACGCGGGCGCCGCGGCGTCGCTGCCGTCGGCGTTGAACTGCGGGAGCCAGAAGCGGTTCAGGTTCGGCTCGTTGCCGATGATGACGTTGGCGAGGCCGGGGAGGCCCCGCACGACGGTCGCGGCGAAGCCCGCGAACGTCGCGCGATCCTGGTCCGTGAGCGGCGTCTGGCTGCTGCCGAACGGGAAGACGGCGACGAAGACCTCCATCGCGTCGAGCTTCGCCGCAGCGAGCACGTTCGCGAGGCCCTGGAGCTCCGACTCCGGCGGGGCCGCCTCGCCGCGCGTCCACGTCTCCGTCAGGCGGATCGCGTTGAACCCTGCGAGGCGCAGCAGGTCGAGCTTCGCCTTCGCCGCCTGCTCGGTCGGCTGCTTCACCGCGTCCTCCGCGGTGCCCACGAGCATCGCCGGACCACCGGCGTGCGCCGCAGGCGCGAGCGCCAGCGCGGCGAGCACGATCAGGAGGACCCGGCCCAACTGCTTCAACGATAGCCGGGAGTTACGCTGGAATCCATCCATGAACGAGCGGCTCGAGACGGCGTTGAAGCGGCTTCCGGCGAAGCCAGGCGTCTACGTCTTCAAGACCGCCGCCGGCGAGGTGCTGTACATCGGAAAGGCGAAGTCGCTGCGGTCGCGCGTGCGCAGCTACTTCCAGCGCGGCGGCGACGTCCGGCCGGGCATCCCGCAGCTGGCCGCGCGCGTGGACGACGTCGAGCTGATCGTCACGGGAACGGAGGTGGAGGCGCTCCACCTCGAACAGAACCTGGTCAAGCGTCACCGGCCTCCCTTCAACGTGCGCCTCCGGGACGACAAGTCCTTCCCGTACATCGCGGTGACGGTCGGCGACGAGTACCCCCGCGTGATGTTCACGCGCGAGCGTCACCGGCGCGGGATCGTCTACTTCGGCCCGTACGCGAACGCGAAGAAGGTGCGCGAGACGCTCGACGTCCTGAACCGCGTCTTCCAGTTCCGCCCGTGCGAGGGCCCTCAGCCCGGACGCCGGTCCGGGATCCCCTGCCTCGACTACCACATCGAGCGCTGCCGGGCGCCCTGCGTCGGCTACGTGTCGAAGGACGAGTACCGGGAGCTGATCGACCGCGTCGTCGAGTTCCTCTCCGGCGAGACGCGGCCGATCCTTCGCGAGCTCGAGCGGAAGATGAAGGAGGCGGCCTCGGCCGAGCGGTTCGAGGAGGCGGCGCGCTACCGCAACCGGCTGTTCGCTATCCGCCACCTGGCGGAGCGGCAGGCGGCCGACAAGCGCGCGGTCGGGACGGTCGACGTGCTCGGGATCGCGATCGACGGCGACCGCGCCGCGGTCCAGATCTTCCCGCTGCGCGACGGCAAGCTGATCGACCGCTACAGCTTCCACCTCGAGAACGTGGCCGGCCAGGACACGGCCACGGTCGTCGAGGCGTTCTGCCTCGAGTACTACGGCTCGGCGCCGAGCGTGCCGCCCGAGATCCTCGTTCCGCCCGAGGCCGGCGACACCGAGGCGCTCGCGGAGTTCCTCTCGGAGCGGCGAGGCTCGCGCGTCGAGGTGCGCGCGCCGGCGCGCGGCGAGAAGCGCCGGTTGCAGGTGCTCGCCCAGCAGAACGCGCAGCTCGCGCTCGAGTCGGACGTCGCGCAGAGCGAGCGCAAGCGGCTGCGACGGGTCGAGGCGCTCGAGGAGCTCCGCGAGGCGCTGAACCTCGAGAGCCTGCCGATCCGGATCGAGTGCTTCGACATCTCGACGATCCAGGGCGAGGCGTCGGTCGGCTCGCTCGTCGTCTTCGAGGACGCCGTGCCGAAGAAGGCGCACTACCGGAAGTTCGGGGTGCGGAGCCTGAACGGCGGCCAGGACGACTTCGCGGCGATGGGCGAGGTCGTCTCGCGGCGGTTCGCGCGGCTCGGCGACGTCACCGGCGAGGAGTACGACGAGTCGTTCGCGTCGGCGCCGAACCTCGTCGTGATCGACGGCGGCAAGGGTCAGCTCTCCGCCGCGCTGGCCGCGATGGAGGCGTACGACCTGCCCCGCGTCGCCGTGATCGGCCTCGCGAAGCGCGAGGAGGAGGTCTTCCTGCCGGACCGCAGCGACTCGATCGTGCTCGACCGGAGCTCGGCCGGCCTCCAGCTCCTGCAGCGGATCCGCGACGAGGCGCACCGGTTCGCGCTCGGCTTCCACCGGCAGCGCCGCGACGCGCAGGCGCGCGAGTCGATCTTCGACGAGCTACAGGGCGTCGGGCCGGCGCGGCGGCGGGCGCTGATCCGCCACTTCGGCTCGGCCGAACGGTTCCTCGCGGCGACGCAGGAGGAGCTCGAGGGCGTGCCGGGGATGCCGCCCCGGACGGCGCGTGCGATCTACGCCCAGCTGCACAAGGCGGGGCGCGGGTGAGGCGCGCCGCGCCGCTCTGCGCCGTCGCGGTGACGGCGGCGCTCGCCGCCGGCTGCGGCGGCGGCAGCGGCAAGAAGCCGGCGGCCGACCCGGGGCGCGGCTTCGTCGACAGGCTCGTGCGGGCCGCGGCCGACCGGGACGCCGCCCGGCTGTGGGAGCTGATGACCGATCCGACGAAGCAGAAGCTCGGGCCGACGATCTCGGCGTTCGCACGGCGCGAGGCGCCGGTGCTCGAGCGCCAGCTCGCGCCGTTCAGGCACGGCGCCTACCGCACGGTCGTCTCCGAGCTCGTCACCGGCAGCCGGGGGATCGTCGCCATCGCGAACGACTCGGCCGCGTTCGCCGTGGCGGTGTCCCGCTCGGGCTCCGGCTCGCTCCACGCGACGCTCGGGAGCCCGATGACCGTCGAGGTGCTCGGGCCGAAGCCGGGATCTCACGGAACGGTCGGGCAGGTCGCCGTCCGCGTGCGGAACGCCGGCGGCCCGCTCAGCTCCGACCTCTGGCTCGACGGCCAGAAGCTGCCGGGCAACGCGTCCGGAACGCCCGCGGACGCGACCGTCTACGCGAACCTGCGCTCGAAGCTCGACCCGGGCGTGCACGTGGCGGTCGCGCTCGCGCACGAGCCGGCGAGCTCCCAGCCCGCCGCGGCGGCGCTCGCCTGGACGTTCCGTACGCCGTGACGGCGGGTAGAAACGCGTCGTGAGCCGCGCCATCGCAGGAGTGTCCGCAGCCGCCGTCGGCCTCGGCGCGCTGGCGGTCGCGGTCGCCTTCCGGTCGAGCGCGCCGCTGACCTCCGCGAAGGCGCTCGAGGCGCAGTACGTGCGCGTCGTCCACCGCGTCTCGCCGTCGGTCGTGCAGATCGAGACGGAGGCGGGGCTCGGCTCGGGCGTCGCCTTCGACGCGAAGGGCGACATCGTCACGAACGCCCACGTCGTCGAGGGCGCGAGGAGGTTCACCGTCACGCTCCAGGGCGGCCGCCGGCTGACCGCCAGGCTCGTCGGCGCGTTCAAGCCGGACGACCTGGCCGTGGTCCGCGTCGGCTCCGGGCTGCTGAAGCCGGCGTCGTTCTCGGCGGCGAAGCTCCGGGTCGGCGACATCGTCCTCGCCGTCGGCAACCCGCTCGGCCTGCGCAGCTCGGTCACGGACGGGATCGTCAGCGCGCTCGGCCGGACCGTGAGCGAGCAGACGGGCGCCGTCCTCCCGGACGTGATCCAGACGAGCGCGGCGATCAACCCGGGCAACAGCGGCGGCGCGCTCGTGAACCTCGACGGTCAGGTCGTCGGGATCCCGACGCTCGCCGCGCTCGATCCGAGCCTCGGCGGCAGCCAGGCGGTCGGGATCGGCTTCGCCATCCCGAGCGAGACCGTGCGCGACATCGCGTCGCAGCTGATCCGCCTCGGCCGCGTCGTCAACTCGCACCGGGCCTACCTCGGCGTGAAGCTGACGGACGACGGCGCCGGCCAGGGCGTGCTCGTCGCCGAGGTCGTGGCGCGCGGGCCGGCGGCGAAGGCCGGCATGCGGGTCGGCGACGTGATCGTCTCGCTCGACGGCAAGCCGGTCGCCGGCTACGAGGACCTGGCGTCGATCATGGCCGACCTGAAGCCCGGTCGGCGCGTCCGCGTCGGCGTCGTGCGCCGGGACGGGAACCGGGCGACCCTCACGGTCACGCTCGGCTCGCTGCCGGGGTCGTAGGACTCGCCCCACCGGCGAGGATCGCCAGCGAACGCCTGAGCCTGCGGACGAGCGCGACGCGCCTGGCGCGCCGCCCGGCGGGGATCGTGAGGCGCTCGCGAGGCTCGGGCGGCACGACGGTCGGATCCCAGTGCACCACGCAGTCGGAGTTCGCCTCCCGGCCGTGGCGCCCTCCCGAACGTTGCGGATTTCCCCTTTCCGAGCTAGGCCGAAGGCGCCCGGGCTATGGGTCTCGGCGTCTCGGCGCCGGTATGCGCGGCAGCAGCCGCGGCCGGGCGAGCCAGGCGGAGCGCAGCCGCTGACCCGGCGTCCTGCGGCGCCCGCGCTCCGGGTCGAGCGCCGCGCCGCAGACCCACAGCCGGCGGCGAACGGGCTGACGTGCTCGCCGCAGCTCGGGCAGCGGTTCGGTTTCGCCATCGCCGCGAGTAAAGCAGCTCCGTCCGCGCGCCGTGCATCATTGCGCGCACTGCCGGGAGAGGCTCGGCTCGAACGAAGGGGGAACAGGTGAAGGGCCACGCGAGGACGGCCGCGATCGCGGGCGTCGTCGGCGCGCTCGCCGCGACGGCGACGAGCGCGCTGGCGGGCAGCGGAGTGGGAGGGATCTTCAACCTCGGTCAGTCGAACTCGGTCAACGCGACGACGGAACTGACGGGGCACAGCCCGGCGCAGCTGAGCGTGGTGAACAGCTCCGGGAACACCGCTGCGACGGCCGTGCAGGGGCAGATCACCTCGAGCTCGCCGGGCCCGCAGTCCACGGCGGTGCGCGGCTCGAACGCCGCGACGACGGCCGCGGGCTTCGGCGTCTGGGGCTCGCACGCCGGCAGCGGCGCGGGCGTCTACGGAACGAGCGTGGCGGGGCTGGGCGTCCTCGGGAACGCGTCCAACGGCGTCGGGGTGTGGGGCACCGGCGGCAAGGGCGGCGGGGTTTTCGTCGGCGACGGCGCGGACGGCGTCGACGGCTCGACGAATGGATCGGCCGCGTCGGCCGTTGCGGGACGCCATACGGGCGGCAGCTCGGGCTGGGGCGTGTACGGCGCGGCGAAGGTCGGCACCGGCGTCGAGGGCGTCTCGACGGGCGGCGACGGCGTCCGCGGCGGAACCAACGCCCTCAAGGGGGCGGGCGTCTACGGCCACCACGACGGCTCCGCCGCCGGCCCGGGCGTGGCGGCGTCGAGCGCAAACGGGCCGGCGCTCGCGCTCAGCCAGGCGGACGCGAACACGGCGGCTCCCGAGACGCTGAACGGGACGCCGTTCCCGAACGCGGCCGTGGCCGACAAGCAGAACGTGGACGTCCCCAACGACAGCCACGGGCACACCGTGGGGACGATGTCGCTTCCGGCGGGCAGCTACGCCCTCGTCGTCAAGATCTGGATGGAGGACTTCGACGAGGCCGCCTTCCCCGGCTCGGCGTTCTGGAGCTGTGAGCTCCAGGCGGACTCCGACAGCGACCTCGCGCTCGGCACGCTGGCGGGGATCGACGACGAGACGATGAGCCTCGAGCTCTTCCACCAGTTCTCGTCGCCCGGCTCCGCGACGCTCGTCTGCGGCGACTCGGGCGGGCCGGATCACCTCACGATCAGGGATCTGAGGATCATGGCGATCCGCGTCGCGGGAGGTGCGAACACGACGCTGCCGTGAGCCTCAGGCGGCACGCTCGGCGGCAAGCTGGCCGCACGCCGCAGCGATGTCGCGGCCGCGCGTCAGCCGGACCGTCGCCGGGAGCCCGGCGCGGTCGAGCACGGTCTTGAAGGCCTCGATCGCCCGCCGCGACGAGCCCTCGAAGCGGCCGGTCGGGTTGTACGGGATCAGGTTCACCTTGAAGGCGGAAGGATCGAGCAGGCTCGCGAGCTCCCGGGCCTGCTCGACGCGGTCGTTGACGCCGGCGAGCAGCACGTACTCGACGAAGACGCGGCGGCGGCGGAGCTCGAAGTAGCGGCGGCATTCGGCGACCGCGTCCGCGAGCGGATAGCGGTCGTTCACCGGCATCAGCTGCGAGCGCAGCCCGGGGTGGGCGGCATGCAGCGAGAGGGCGAGCCGGATCGGCTCCTCGACCTCGTCGACGAAGCGGCGAAGGCCGGGCAGCCAGCCGACGGTCGAAATCGTCGTCCGCCGGTGCGTGATCCCGACGTCGGGGAGCAGGCGCGCGGCCTCGAGGACGGCGTCGAGGTTCAGCATCGGCTCGCCCATGCCCATGAAGACGGCGTGGTCGACGGGCTCGAGCCGGCGGAAGTGGAGCGCCTGGTCGACGATCTCGGAGGCGCTCAGGTTGCGTCCGAAGCGCATCGAGCCCGTCGCGCAGAACGTGCAGGTGAGCGGGCAGCCCGACTGGCTCGAGACGCAGATCGAGCGGCGGCCGTCCCGGTAGCGCATCAGCACCGCTTCGACCGGATGGCCGTCGTGCGTCCGGAAGAGCGTCTTCACGGTGCCGTCGCGCGCCTCGGCCTCGGTCACGACCTCGAGCGTCGAGAACGGCACCTCCGCCGCGAGCATCGTCCGGAGCGCGGCCGGGACGTTCGTCATCTCCTCGTAGCCCGGCGCGCCGCCGGCTGTCCAGCGCCAGATCTGGCGTGCGCGGTACGCGGGCTCGCCACGCTCCGCCAGCACCTCGCCGAGCCGGTTCACGTCCATGCTCCGGACAGTGTTCCCGAGATCGTCTCCGACCAGGGCCGGGCTCCCCCTGCCGGCGCTGCTCGGGACGCGTTTCCCTCGATCCGGGTGCGCTCGCGATAATGGCCGCGTGACGCGCACGTACCCGGAGGCGGAGGTGCTCGCGCTCGCGCGAGACGGCTACGAGCGCGGCTGCGCGAGCTTCGACGTCGACCAGGACGACTGCGCGCTCCTCGTGATCGACATGCAGGACGAGTTCGTCCGGCCCGGATGGACGCCCTACTGGGTTCCGGGGGCGACGCGGGCCGTCCCGCGCGTTCTTCGGCTGATCGACGCGTGCCGCGACGCCGGCGTCCCCGTGATCTACACGGCGTTTGCGGCGACGCACGAAGGCCTCGACCGGCCACGGAGCGGCGCCGCGATGCCGAACCGCATCCCGGGGGCCGAGCTCGACCCGGAGTGGTTCCACGACGGGCGGATCTGGGACGAGCTCGCGCCGCTGCCCGGCGAGGTCGTGATCCAGAAGCCGTCGTACGGCGCCTTCTACGACACGCCGCTCGAGACGATCCTGAAGAACCTCGGCCGCGGCACCGTCATCGTCTCCGGCACGCTCACGAACTTCTGCTGCGGCACGACCGCCCGCCAGGCCTACGAGCGCGGCTTCCGGGTCGTGTTCGGCAGCGACGTGACGGCGACGGACGACGCGGAGCTGCACGAGGCCGAGCTGAAGGTGCTCCGGCGCGGCTTCGCGCTCGTCCTGACGTGCGACGAGATCCTCGAGCGGCTCGTGCGCGAGGCGGCGGCGGTGTGATCGACCTGCGCTCGGACACCGCCACGCTGCCCACCCCGGGGATGCGCCAGGCGATCGCGAACGCCGCCCTCGGCGACGAGCAGAAGCGCGAGGATCCGACGGTGAACGAGCTCGAGGCGCGCGTCGCCGAGCTGCTCGGTCACGAGGAGGCCGTGTTCCTGCCGACGGCGACGATGGCGAACCAGATCGCCCTGCGGCTGCTCACCGAGCCGGGCGACGAGCTGCTCGGCGACCCGCACGCGCACATCTTCATCAGCGAGCTCGGCGGGCCGGCCGTTCACGCCGGCCTCGCCATGCGGCCGCTGCCGGCCCGGAACGGCCGCTTCGCCGGCGACGACGTCCGCGAGACGGCGTGGGCCCCGGGCGACGTGCACCGGCCGCTGACGCGCATCGTCGCGGTCGAGAACACGAACAACAGCGCGGGCGGCCGCGTCTGGCCGGTCGACGAGCTCGACTCCGTCGTCGACGCCTGCCGCGAGCTCGACCTCGTCGTCCATCTCGACGGCTCGCGGCTGCTGAACGCCGCCGTCGCGAGCGGGCTGCCGGCGGCGCGCCTCGCCGAGCGCTTCGACACCGTCACGATCTGCCTCTCTAAGGGGCTCGGCTGCCCGCTCGGCGCGCTCGTCGCCGGCTCGGCCGAGCGGATGCGCAAGGCGCGGCGGCTCAAGCACCTCTTCGGCGGCGCGATGCGCCAGGCGGGCATCGTCGCCGCGGCCGGCGTCTACGCGCTCGAGCACCACGTCGGCCGGCTCGCCGACGACCACGCACGTGCCCGCCGACTCGCCGTGGCGCTCGCGGCCGCGGGGCTGCCCGTCGACCTCGACCAGGTCGAGACGAACTTCGTCCAGCTCGACGTCGGCGCGCTCGGGCTCTCGGCCCCGGAGGGAATCGCGCTGCTGCGGGATGCCGGCGTCGGGCTCTCGTCGACCGTCCACGACGGCGTCCTGCGCGCCGTCACCCATCTCGGGATCGGCGACGACGACATCGATGCCGCCGCCGAGCGGATCCCCGCCGCGCTCAGCGCGCTCGTCCGTTCGTGACGTCCTTCCAGTAGAACTCCGTCGCCGTCAGGCTCCCGTCCGGGTTCATCGCGTAGGCCGGAACGACCCCGGCCGAGCTCCAGCCGAGCCGCACGTAGAGCCTGGCCGCCTCGGGCGTCGCCGTGTCGAGCGTGAGGAGCCAGCGGCCGGCTGCCAGGGCGGCGTCCTCGACGGCTCGCATCAGCGCCTCGCCGATGCCCTGCCGGCGGGCGGACGAGTGGACGAGCAGCTTGCACACCGTTCCGCGGTGGGGCGCGTTCGGGAGCGTGTCCAGGTCGAGCTGGACGGTGCCGGCGACGGCGCCGTCCGCGAGCGCGGCGGCGAGCAGGAGGGACCGGCCCTCGCCGACGGCGAGCTCGACCCTGCGCCAGTAGCCATCCGCGTCCGCCGCCGTGAGCGGCGCGAGGAAGCCGACGGAGGCCCCGTTCTCGACGCTGTCGATCAGGAGCTCGCCGAGCCGGTGCCGGAGGCCCGCGATCGACGCCGCGTCGACGGCCCAGATCCGCGCGGCCGTCATCGGCCTGCCCGCTCGACGACGATGAGGTACTCGGCCGGCTCGCCGCCGAGAGCCTCGAGTCGCGTCGGCCGGTCGATCCTCGCGGTCACGCAGTCGCCCGGGCCGACGTCGAAGCTCGTTCCGCCGAGCGTGAAGCGAACGCGGCCCGTAACGCCGACGAGGTGCTGCGCGTACGCGACGCTCGGCGGCGTCGGGTACTCGACCGCCGCGCCTGCGGGCAGCCGCAGCCGGGCGACCTCGACCGAGCCGAACGACGTCCGCGGGGAGACCGCGACGCGCTCGAGGCCGGTCTCCGGGTCGTGCCAGACCGGCTGATCGGAGGCCGGGAGCAGGGCGGCGTCCTCGCTCTCGACGGCGGCCATCAGCGCCGACATCGTGATCCCGAGCCCTGCGCAGAGCCGGCCGAGCACGCCCGCCGTCGGGCTCGCCGCGCTCGCCTCGACCTTGGCGATCATCGCCTTCGAGACGCCGCTCGCCTCCGCGAGCTCGCCGAGCGAGAGCCCGAGCTCGGCCCGGCGCGCACGAAGCCGCTCGGCCATCCGCGCCTCGATCCCGTCTGCGACGATAGTCACCGATCGAACACTATCGGAGACGAGGCGGGGCCGGCCGGAGACGGCCGGCCCCGCCGAGCTGCTCAGTCCTGCGAGACGAACGCGTCGCCCGACTCGACGAGCGTCTTCAGCCCGCTCAGGACGAACATCCAGCCCGGGCCGGCGACGCTCGCAGCGGTCTTCGGCGAATCCTCGAGCCGGTCGTGGACGACGGTCAGCAGGCAGAGACCGCCCTCCTGCGGCTCGAGCTCCCACGTGACGCGGCTGTCGCCCTCGGCCGCGAGCTCCGGGTCGTAGAACGCGTTCCAGCCGTGGACGAGCCGTCGCGGAGGGTCGTATTCGAGCACCTCCGCGACATTCGCGAGCTCGCCGCGCATGAACGTCCGGCGCCGCTCGCGATCGGTATCGATCGTGGCCCCGTGGAAGTACTTCGACGTGAACTCCGGCTTCGTGATCGCCTCCCAGATCGCCTCGGGGCTGGCCTTGATGAACACCTGGTAGACCTGCGTCGCAGTCGCATTCGTGATCGTCGTGGTCGTCATCGCTCGTTCCTCCTGGTCACGCGTCGATCAGGCGAGGCCGAGCGGCTCGCCCGTCTCGAGCAGGGTCTTCAAGCCGCTGAGGACGTGCATCCAGCCGGTGCCGGAGACGCTCTCGGCCGTCTTCGGCGAGTTCTCGAGCTGGTCGTGGACGACGCGAAGCAGGCAGACGCCCTCGCCTGCGGGCTCGATCTCCCACGTCACCCGGCTGTGCGGCTCCTCCGCAGTCTCCTCGCTGTAGAGGGCGCGCCACGTGTGCTGCAGCCGGCGCGGGGGGTCCGCCTCGACCACCGTGCCGTCCACCCAGAGCATGGAGCGATCGGTCGACCAGCCCTCGTAGGCCGAGCCGGGCACGAGGGTCAGCTCGACCCTGGAAGCGTGGAAGTACTTCATCGTGAACTCCGGCTTCGTGATCGCCTCCCAGATCGCCTCCGGGCTCGACTTGATGTACACCTGGTAGACCTGCGTCGTGGCCGTTTCGGTCATGGTCGTCATCCCGTCTCCTCCTCGAGTTCGCGCTTGAGGTCCGCGAGCGCCGACACGCGGCGCTCGGTGTACTTGTCGATCCACCGGTCGTGGATCAGCCGGATCGGCACGGGGTTGAGGAAATGGAGCTTCTCCCGGCCTGACCGGCGAGTGACGACGAGACCCGCGTCCTCCAGCACGCGGAGGTGCTTCATCGCGCCGAATCGAGTCATGTCGAGCTGGGACTCGAGCTCCGTCAGCGTGCGGCCGTCACGCTCGAAGAGGAGGTCGAGAAGCAGCCGGCGGCTCGGGTCGGCGAGTGCCCTGAACACGCGGTCGTCGTCCACGTCCGGGAGAATAGGTGACCAAAAGGTCACATGTCAAGCTCAGCGGTCGCCGGAGAGGCCGTACGCGAGGACGGCGGCCGCGTAGACCGCGACGAGGACGACGCCCTCCCAGCGCTTGCCCTTGGCGTCGGCCATGATCCAGGCGGCGACGAGCGCCGCGGCGCCCATCGTGGCGATCTCCACGGGACGGAACGAGAGCGAGAGGGCGGGGCTGACCGCCCACGAGAGCAGGGCGACGGCCGGCGCGACGAGCAGCCCGACCTGCGCGCTCGACGTGATCGCGATCTCGCTCGCGAGCCGGATCTTGCCCCGGCGGGCGATCACGATCGCGCCGCCGTGCTCCGACGCGTTCCCGACGAGGGCGACGATCACGACGGAGACGAAGAACGTGGACAGGCCGGCCGACTCGGCGAACGCGTCGAGCGAGTGGACGAGGATCTCGCTGACGATCGCGGTCGCGCCCGTCGCGACAGCCAGGACGGCGAGCGCGGCCCGCAGAGACCAGCCCTGCGCCGGCGCGGCGTGCTCTCCCTGGAGGTGGCGGCGGCGGTGACGGCGCAGGCCGTAGATCGTGTAGCCGACGTAGAGGGCGAGGAGCGTCGCCGCGACCGGGATCGACGCGAGCTGCAGCGAGTGGCGGTCGGGATCCCCGTGCCAGCCGGGGATCGACGGGATCAGGAAGAGGAGCGTCGCCGCGAGCACGAGCCCGAGCTGCGACTCGAGCGACGCCCGGTCGATGTTCTCCTCCTTCGTCAGCGCGATCGCGAAGCCGGTGACGAGCAGGATGTTCGAGACGACGCTGCCGGTGATCGAGCCGCGGACGACGTCGGGTAGCGAGTCGCTGACGGCGAAGAGGGCGATGATCAGCTCTGGCGCGTTGCCGAAGCTCGCGTTCAGGAAGCCGCCGATCCCGGGGCCGGTGTGCTCCGCGGCGTGCTCGGTCGCCTCGCCGATCAGCCATGCGAGCGGCAGCAGCGCCGCGGCCGAGATCGCGAAGAGGACGACGTCGCCCGCGTGGACGGCGAAGCGGAGCACGACTGCGAGCGGCGCGAGGGCGAAGGACGCCCACAGCAGTTTCCGCCACATCGCGCCGTACCCTAGCGAGCGGCTGCCGCGGCGAGACCCGCCGTGCGGCGGCGCGCGCCGGCGCCGGGCGGGCGGGCGTCGGTCGCCTCCTGGGGACGAAGATTCACGAAATCGGCACGGCCGCGAGCGGTCCGGCGGCTGCCGGGGCGCTACCGTGCCAGGCGGGTGGCGGGTGGTGCTGACTCCCCACCCAGGGTGGGGCCGTTGGGGGAGGGGGCGCTCGGGGCACGTCCCGGGCGGGCAGGTCGCGCGAAGCGCCCGCCGCGCCCCGCTGCCGGAGCCTGCCCCGGTCGAGACGAGGCCGGGCCGAGTACCCTGCCCGGGTGCTCGAGGCGGTGCTGTTCGACTGGGGCGACACGCTCATGCAGTTCGTCTACGACGAGGCGCTCCTCGGCGCGGGGCACCGCGCGGGCCTGGTCGCCATCGGGCGCGACCGGCTCCCCGAGGCCGACGCCCTCACCGAGCACTTTCGCGAACGCTACGAGCCGCTCCTGTGGGTGCCGGGGACGCTGGAGGAGATCGAGTACCCCGGCCTCGTACGCGACTGCCTCGGCGACTTCGGGATCGACGTCACGCAGAGCGACCTCGACCGCTTCCTCGAGGCGGAGCACGCGGCCTGGGAGCCGGCCCGGCGGCTCGGCTCCACGACCCATGCGCTCCTGGACTCGCTCCGGGGGCTCGGCCTGAAGCTCGGGCTCGTCTCGAACGCGTTCGACCCGGGCTGGCTCCTGCACCGCGACCTCGACCGCATGGGCATCGGCGATCGCCTCGACTTCGCCGTCTTCTCGTCGGAGGTCGGCGTGCGGAAGCCGCACCCGGCGATCTTCGAGCGCGCGCTCGAGGTGCTCGGCGTCGAGCCGGGCCACTCCGTCTTCGTCGGCGACCGGCTCTACGAGGACGTTCGCGGCGCCGGCGAGCTCGGGCTGACGACCGTCCAGGCGGTCTGGTTTCGCGCGGACGAGCATCCGGAGGGCGGCGAGCCGGATTTCCAGGCGTTCACGCAGATGGACGTGCTCAACGTCGCGCGGCGGCTCGGTGCCGGGGCGCATGCCTGAAAGCCGGGCGAATGTCAAGTCTTGCGGAGCCCGTTGCGGCTGCACCACAATGGCTGGATGAAAGCCCACCCCGCAGGCGCGGAGACCAATCTCCCGCTCCATCCGCAGGACGAGACGGAGTGCCGGCGGTGCGGCGTCCACTGCGACAAGGTCGTCTACCCGGCCGCCTGCGTCGAGCGCTCGTGCCCGTTCGTCTACGCGTTCGAGGAGTTCGGCCACACCTACATCGGGTGCCTGCAGAAGGTGTACGAGGTCGAGATCGACCTCCGCCTCCTGAGCGCCGCCGCCCGCCGGCGCGGCGGCTTCGGCGCCGTGAAGGCGAAGCGCCGGCCTCTGCCGATGTGTCACGTGGAGGTCGAGGGCTGCTACGAGAACCGGCGCGACGAGCTCGGCTGTATCAATCCCGAGTTCAACGAGCTGCCGGCCGGCCGACCGACGTTCCGCGTCTTCGCAGAGATCCCGTCGCGGGACTGACCGCTTCCGCGCCTTCCGCGAGGAGCCGGCCGGCGTCGGTGGTATAAGAGCGCGACGACGTCGGATCCGCATGCGGCGCGGGTCCTCGGGCGAAAGGTGGGCATGCCTCGGGAGCCGGAGCCGCAGAGCCTGGACGACCAGTTCGACGCTGCCGTCGCGTCGGGTCTCGCGGCGATCTGCGTGGCCGCGGAGGCGGCCGCGAGCCTGCCGGCGGGCGTGCTGCTCGCGATCTGCTCCCGCGAGACCGGCTGCCTCGACCGCGCGAGCGAGGGAGCACGGCGCCGCGGTGTGTTCGGGCTCGACGAGCGGGCGCACGCCGAGTGGCTCGCACGCATCGGCGCGGAGGCTCCCGGGTCCGCTCCCGACGCGAGCGAGGCGGCGGCGTACGTCGCGTCGTTGCTCGCCGCGAACGTCGGCTTCGCCCGTGCGAACGGGGTGCGGCAGCGGGACCTGCTCCGCTTCGCGCTGGCGGCGTTCGACGCCGGGCCCGCGCCGGCCCTCGACGCCTACCGCCGCGTCGGCGATCCCGACGCGGCCACGGCGACGGGCGACTACGCGCGGGACGTGCTCGAGCGGCTGGCCGCCGTGCGGCGCTGGCGCGTCCGCCGCGGCCGGAGTCTTGCGGCGCTGCCCCGCCTCGAGCCCGGGTCCAGCGACCCCGCCGTCGTCGAGCTGAAGCGCCGGCTGCGCGCCTGGTACGTGAACTCGGGCCGCCAGCCGCCGCGACGGATGCGCGGGCCGGCCTACGGGACCGGGGCGGTCGAGGCGGTCAAGGAGTTCCAGCGGGCTGCAGGGCTCGACGCGAGCGGGATCGTCGGCCCCGAGACGTGGGCCGCGCTCGGCAGGGCCGCCGACGGGCCGGGCCTCGGTTCGAGCACGGCAGCCTGACCGCTCGTGGAAGGCCACCGAGGTGGTCCCGATCCGGCCCGGCGTGCTCCCGGGGATCCGTGCGGCCCGATCGTCGAGGGCTACCTGAGGCCGGCCGCGTGGGCCGAGGCGACCGAATGGATCACCGTCGGCCCGATGGTCGGCGCGGGAAACGCTCGGGAACCCGCGCTCGTCTCGAAGACCGTGACGACGCGCACCACCCGCCGCCGGTGCAGCCGAGGCTGCCCCTGCTGGCCGGCGGCGGCGGCGAGCGGAGGACACTCGCGACGGTCGCGCGGTACGCCGACGCCTGGGACGGCGAGGCCGAGATCGAGCGCGTCTACGGCTCGGGCCCGGTCGTCGTCAGGGGACTAGCGCTTCCTCCGCGCCGGCTTGCGCTTCGCCCAGCGGGCGTGGAGCTCCCGGAGCTTGGCCAGCTCGGCGGCGTCCGGGCCGTGGCCGTCGGCGCCCGGCACCTCGAGCACGGCCGGCAACCGCTGCAGCTTCGGGTGGCCGAGGAAGACGCCGAGCTCCTCGCCGAGCAGCCCGTCGCCGATGTTCTCGTGGCGGTCACGGTTCGAACCGAGCGGAGCCTTCGAGTCGTTCACGTGCAGCGCGCGGAGCCGGTCGAGGCCCATCGTCCGGTCGACCTCCTGGAGGGCGGCGTCGAGCGCCTTCCGGTCGGAGACGTCGTAGCCGGACGCGTACAGGTGGCACGAGTCGAGGCAGACGCCGAGGCGCGGGTGGGCGTCGAGGCGATCGAGGAGCACCCCGAGCTCGTCGAGCGAGCGTCCGATCGTGCCGCCGGTGCCGGCCGAGTTCTCCATCAGGAGCCACGTGGTGTCGTCGCAGCGTTCGAGCGCCTGCGCGATCGCCGGCACGACGCGCTCGAGCCCGGCCTCGAAGCCCGCGCCCTGGTGCGAGCCGACGTGGAACACGACGCCCTCCGCGCCGATCGCGCACGACGCGTCGACGGTCAGGCGAAGCGTCTCGACGCTCTTCTCGTAGAGCTCGTCGTTCGGCGACGCGAGGTTGATGAGGTAGATGCCGTGGACGAGGACGCCGCCGAGCCCGAGCGCCTCGCGCCGCTCGCGGAACGCGTGGAGGTCGGCAGGGTCGTGGTCGGGGAACCGCCAGGCGCGCGGGCTCTGGACGAACAGCTGGACGGCGTCGGCGCCGATCTCCTCGCACCGGTCGAGCGCCCGCTTGACGCCGCCTGAGCAGTGGGCGCCGAGGATCACGCGCCTACGATACGCGGATGCCGGTTCGCGTCCGCATGGCACCGAGCCCGACGGGCTTCCTCCACATCGGGAACGTCCACACGGCGCTCTTCAACTGGCTGTTCGCGCGCCACGAGGGCGGCGAGTTCCGGCTGCGGATCGAGAACACGGACACGAGTCGCGAGGTCGCCGCGGCGGTCGAGCAGATCCAGGAGTCGCTGCGCTGGCTCGGGCTCGTCTGGGACGGGCCGGTGACGTTCCAGCTCGACCGGATCGAACGCTGCCAGGCCGAGGGGCGCCGCCTCGTCGAGGAAGGAAAGGCGTACGAGGACGAGGGCGCGATCCGGATCCGGATGCCGGACGAGGGCGCGACGGAGTGGGTCGACCTGATCCGCGGCCGGATCGAGGTGCCGAACGAGAAGCTCGAGGACCTCGTCGCGATCCGCTCCGACGGCCGCCCGACCTACAACTTCGCATCGCCGATCGAGGACTGGCTCGACGGGATCACCCACGTGCTCCGCGGCGAGGACCACATCTCGAACACGCCGAAGCAGATCAGGATCCTCGACGCGCTCGGCGCGCCGCTGCCGAGCTACGGGCATCTGTCGCACATCTTCGGGGCGGACGGCCAGAAGCTCTCGAAGCGCCACGGCGCGGTCACGGTCGACGAGTTTCGGGCGGCGGGCTACCTGCCGGAGGCGCTCGTCAACTACCTCGCCCTCCTCGGCTGGAGCTACGACGACCGGACGGAGCTGATGACGGTCGACGAGCTGATCGAGCGCTTCACGCTGGAGCGCGTCGGCGCGAGCGCGGCGGTGTTCGACTACCGGAAGCTCGAGCACTTCAACGGCCTCTACCTCCGCGCGCTCTCCCCGGACGAGTACGCCGATCGGCTCGTGGCGTTCCTGCGCGAGCGCGGCCTCGGCTGGGACGAGGATCTCGTCCGCCGGGCGGCGCCGCTCGTGCAGGTGAAGATCGCGACGCTCGGCGAATTTCCGAGCTACGCCGGCTTCCTCTTCGAGCGGCCCGAGCCCGCGCAGCTCGACCGGCAGGGGTTGGAGATCGTGGGAGCCGCGCGCGACGCGCTCGCCGGCGTCGAGCCGTTCGACGCGCCGTCGATCGAGGCGTCCTTGCGCGTGCTCGCCGAGTCCGACGGTCTCACGGTGCGCAAGGCCCTCCAGCCGATCCGGGTCGCGCTGACCGGCTCGACCGTCTCGCCCGGGCTGTTCGAGAGCCTCGAGCTGCTCGGGCGCGACGAGTCCCTTTCGCGGCTGGCCGCGGCCCGCGGCGCGTAGCATGCGCCGGCTCCGGGCCGGGAGCCGTGGAAGACGAGCGCGCAAATCGGCACAGAATCGGCACAGACCCGACCGAGAATCGACGGTAGGCTCGGGCCCAGAGGGACAGAGGGTCGACTCCCCCACCCAGGGTGGGGGTGTGGGTTGCCGCCGCCGCTCGAACCGCGAAAGCGGCGCCCGCGGTACGTCCGCCGGGGCGCGGCGCTACGGCCGGTAGACGAAGAAGCCGAGTCCCACGAGGGCGAGGCCGGCGGCCCACAGAGGCCACGCGGCGACGATCGCGCCCGAGGCGAACGCCACGCAGCCGCTCGCGACGAGGATCGTCGCCAGGAACGGCTGCCACGGCACGGTCGGCTGCTCGCGCGGCGCGGCTGCGTGCACGGACGGGCGCGCACCCAGGCGGTGGCGCGCGAGCCGCACGCGGAAGAGGGCGCCTCGCCACTCGTGCAGCAGGGCGGCAGCGGCGGCGGCGCCGTCGGTCTCGAACGCCTCGATCACGTCCGCCGTCGCGTCGCGAGCCTCCGCCAGCGCGGCGCCGAGCTCGGCGTGCGCAGCCTCGGCGCCCGACGGCGGCGAGATCCCGACGGCGAGCTCGCTCGCGCGGTGGAGCGAGTACTGGAGCACGGGGAGCGACTGGAGCACCGTGTCGTCGAGCTCGTCCAGCGGCCGGCCAGCGATCTCCTCGAGCCTCGTCAGCGTGGCTCCGAGCCCGCTCCACAACCCCGCAAGGGCGCTTGCGTACCCATACCGACGGCCGGTGTCGGCGCCCTGCTTCACCCCGGCCCGATCATAACCGGGAACCTCATCGCTAGTGTTGCGCGCGTGAGCGTCCGGACGATCCGAACGCCGGCCGAGTTCGAGGAGCGCCTGCGGAGCTTCCTCGTCGACCGGATGGAGGAGTCCCGCGCAGTCCGCGTGGGGGAGAAGGAGGTCTCCGAGCAGGCTGCGATCTTCGAGCGCTACCGCGATCTCTTCTCGCGCGAGCAGCTCGACGCCCTGCAAGAGGCCGAGGACGCGACGGACGCAGCCGGCGAGCGGGAGCGGATCTTCCGCCTCCGCAAGACGTGTGAGGGCGGCATCGTGTCGGAGCAGCTCGTCGAGCAGCAGGATGCGCTCGAGAACGCCGAGCTCGCGATCCGCATCGACTTCCGCGGCGAGGAGCTGCCGCTGCGGAGCGCCCAGGCGCAGCTGGCGCTCCTCCCGGCCTACGGGGATCGGGAGGAGCTCGGCGATCTCGCCGGCGACGCGTCGGCGACGCTGAACGGTGAGCGGCTCGTGCTGCTGCGCGCGGGCGAGGAACTGTCGGCAGACCTTTCCGGAATCGAAGATCCCGTCGCTCGCAGCGAGGACGAGAAGGGGATCTCGCTGCGCGACCTCGAACGGGCGCTCGCCGCGGCGAGCGCGGGTCTCGACGAGCGATTCGGCGAGCTGCGGCAGCGCTGGTTCGACCGGCTGCTCGGACCCGAGCGCGACGACCGCCCACGCCAGTACCACATGGCCTACGTCCGCCGTCTGTCGCCGCTCGAGAGCACCTACACGAAGGAACGCGCCACCGAGATCTGCCTCGACACGCTGCGCGAGCTCGGCTTCGACCTCGCCACCCTGCCGAACATCCGCCAGGACCTCGAGGACCGCCCGCAGAAATCGCCGCGGGCCTGCGTCATCCCGGCGGATCCGCCCGCCGTCGTCCACCTGATCACGCGCGCACAGGGCGGGCTCCACGACTACCAGGCGTTCCTGCACGAGGCCGGGCACGCGCTTCACTTCGCCGGCGTGGACGCGTCGCTCCCGTACGCGTTCCGGCTTCTCTCGCGCGACCACGCCCTGACCGAGATCTACTCGTACATCTGCGAGAAGGTCACCGGCGAGCCCGGCTGGCACGAGCGCTACTTCGGCCTTTCCGAAGAGCAGGCCCGCGAGAACGCCGAGGCCGTCGCCTTCCTCGAAGCCCTTCTCTATCGCCGCTACGTCGCGAAGCTGCAGTACGAGCTCGACTTCTGGTCGCGGTTCTCCACCGACGGCGGCAAGCCGGAGGGATATGCCGAGCGGCTCGGCGCAGCGACGGGCGTCGTCTATCGCAGCGACAACTACCTCGCGGACATGGACTCCGGCTTCTACTCCGCCGACTACCTCCGCGCGTGGATCCGGTCGGCGCAGCTCCGCGCGTACCTCGTGGCCGAGGTCGGGGACGACTGGTGGCGCAGCCCGCGCACGGGCGAGTACCTTCGCGGCCTGTTCGCCGAGGGGACGCGCCCGTCGAGCGAGGAGATCGCCGCGCGGATCGGCTACGACCCGCTCGACACGCGTCCCCTGCTCGCGGAGCTCGGCGCGTAGGGGCGCTCGAGCTCGGCGTCGACCTCCTCGAGGAGCTCGTCGAAGCTCCGGCCGCGGCGGACTCCCTCCGGCATCCAGGCGCGCCGCTCGCCGCAGCGGTGACACACCTGGACCGCGTCCTCGCCGAGGTGCAGATAGAAGAGATGCCCCTTGCGGCGGCAGCGGAAGCGCCGTCGCAGGAACGAGCGTTGACCTCTCATACGAACCTCCCAGGCTCCCGTTCTCGATCTCAGAGAACATCAGCTCGCGGCGGCTGACAAGAGGCCGGCGAAAGTCGCCCGTCTCGCTGCCGATTACCGGTCCGAGCGTCCCGCGCGGGACGCTGCGTTCCCGATGTCGCTCGACACGACCCTCTCACGCGTCTCGCAGCTCGAGCAGCTGCTCGCGCCGCCGACCCCGGCGCCCACAGCCGCTCCGGCGACGGCGCCGACCGCGGACTCGATCGCGCCTGGCAGCTTCGCCGAGAAGCTCCAGCTCGCGTCCGAGCAGACTCCGATCGCCGCCGCCTTCGCTAGCCCGACGTCGGCGCCGAGCGGGGCCGTCTCCGGCGGCACGGCGGGACAGCGGATCGTGTCGGTCGCGGCCGGCGAGGTCGGCCAGGCGGAGTACCCGCCCGGGTCGAACGACGGCCCGCGGATCGCCGTCTACCGCACGGCCGCCGCCGGCGCGAAGCCGGGCGACCGCTGGTGCGTGGAGTTCGCCTCCTGGGTCGCGCGCCAGGCGGGCGTGCCGATGGGCGACGAGGGGCAGGGGTTCACGAACGTCGACGACGTGCGCGCGTGGGCGCAGCGGACGGGGCGGTGGCTCGACGGCGGCGAGCGGCCGCAGCCGGGCGACCTGATCCTCTTCGGGAGCCACCACATCGGGATCGTCGACACCGTCAACCCCGACGGGTCGATCGAGACGATCGAGGGCAACTCGTCCGATCGCGTCAGCCGCCGTCACCGGGAGCCGGGCGAGGCGACCGACTTCGTCCGCCTCGGCTGAGCCGCTACTCCCAGAAGCCTTCGCGCACGACCTCGCCGTCGCCCTCCGTTCGCGGCCCGAACGCCAGCAGCTCGAGCCCGTCGGCGTCGGCCTCGAACGCGCGGGTCACCGGCGGGGCGATGCGGATCGCGTCGAACGGCCCGATGTCGCAGATCTCGTCGTCGAGCTTGACGCGTCCGGAGCCGGACAGGACGACGTAGATCTCCTCGGCGTTCTCGTGCCGGTGCGCGAACGCCTGCCGGCGGCGCGGCTTGACCCGGTGGAACGCAAGCCCGATCGTGGCCGCCGAAAGATCCTGGCGAGGGAAGCGGGCCTCCTGCACCTCGGCGAAGCCGAACTTCGCCGCCTGGTCCTCCACCTCGCGCAGGTTGACGATCGAATAGTCGCCCACCGGCCGATCGTACCCGGCGCGGCTACCCCGTAAGCGTGCGCCCGAGGAAAGCCTCGACCGTCTCCCACGTGGGCGGCGGCGCGCCCTCGACGACGCGCTCCTCGCCGCCGCGCGTCTCGCGGACGACGTAGCCCGGGGCGAGCGACGCGTCCGTGACGTACGGATGCTCGTGCCGACCGCCGGGCAGCGAGTAGAAGGTCGCGTCGTTGCGGTTCGCCTTCAGCGCGGCGAAGAGCAGCTCGCTCTGGTGGTGCGGGACGAACTGGTCGGCCTGGCCGTGGAGGATCAGCATCGGCGGCGCGCCCGGCCGCACGTACGTGATCGGGTTCGCGCGCTCGCATTCCTCGCGGTGCTCCCCGATCGGCCCGCCGACGAGGCGCGACTCGGGCGAGCCCTGGTGCGCGTGGCCGCCGCGGATCCCCAGGAAGGCGTCGAACTCGGCGCCGCCGTCGAGCATGTGCGCGTCCATCTGGAGGAAGTCGGTCGGCCCGTAGAAGTCGACGACCGCCCGCACGCCCGCGTGGAGGCCGGCCATGACCGCGACCCAGCCGCCGGACGAGTTCCCCATCGCGGCGATCCGCCCCGCGTCCAGGCCGTGCTCGGGCGCGTGCTCGCGGAGCCACCCGACCGCCGCGCGGACGTCCTCGAGCTGTGCCGGGAAGGTCGCCTGCGCGCTCGAGCGGACGGACACGCCCGCGACGGCGTACCCGCGCTCGACGAAGAACGGCGCGACGAGCGCCGCTCCCTCCTTCCCGTTGTCGGCCAGCCACCCCGAGCCGCTCGACCAGATGACGACCGGGGCCGGCCCGTCTCCGGGCTCCGGCAGGTGGAGGTCGAGCAGGTTGCCGGCCGTCGCCGGCCCGTAGCGCAGGTTCGCCAGCGTACGCACGCCGCGCATCATCGCCTACCGTCAGGGCGTGCGGGCCCACATCTTCGACATGGACGGGACGCTCCTCCGCGAGACGAGTGCGCCGGTGCTCGTGGCGGCCGCGCTCGGGCGCTCGGACTCGCTCGAGGCGTTGGAGGAGCGGTTCGCGTCGGGCTCCGCCACCGCGGTCGAGTTCGCGAGGGCGATCCACGAGCTGTGGGGCGTCGTCACTCCCGACGTCGCGCGGCGGGCGTTCGCGGCGGCGCCGGTCCTGGAGAACGTCCGCGAGGTGCTCTCGGACATCCGCCGCCGCGGCGAGCGCTCCTGCCTGATCACCATGTCGCCCGACTACTTCGCCGAGCTGTTCCTCGACTTCGGCTTCGACGCCGTCTTCGCGTCGCGCTTCCCGCGGTCCGCGGACGTCCTGCTCGACGAGTCGGCGATCCTGAACCCGGAGGACAAGCCGCGCCTCGCCGCCCGCTTCTGCGCCGAGCACGGCCTGAGGCTGCGCGACGCGATCGCCTACGGCGACTCGGCGTCGGACGTGTACCTCTTCGACGAGGTCCGCATCCGCATCTCGGTGAACGGCGACCACCACCTGGCCGACCGCGCGGACGCCGCGGTCGAGTGCGCCGACCTGCTGGTCGCGTACCGGGCGGCGCGCGAGCTCTGCGACCGAGCCTAGGCCGCGGCCGCGACCGCGTCGAGCGCCGCGCCGAGCCGCTCGGCGAGCTCGTCCAGCTCCGCACGCTCGATCACGAGCGCCGGCGAGATCTGCAGCGCGCCGCCGAGCACCGCCCGCGTCAGCACGCCGTGCTCGCGGGCCGCCGCCACGACCGCGTCGGCCTGCCCGGGCTCGACGAGCTGGATCGCCGCGAGGACGCCGGTGCCTGAGCGGATCTCGCTCACGAGCGCATGCGCCCCGAGCGGCGCGAGCGCGTCGGCGAGCTCGCGCTCGAGGCCCAGAGCCCGCTCGACGATCCGCTCCCGCTCCAGAACGTCGATGTTCGCCAGCGACGCGGCCGCGACGGTGGCGTGGCCGGAGTACGTGTAGCCGTGGCGCCAGAGGCCGGCGCGGCTCCAGACGGGCTCCCACACGCGAGGCGCCGCGACGACGCCGCCGAGCGGCAGGTAGCCCGACGTGCGTCCCTTCGCGAAGACGATCAGGTCGGGCTCGAGCGCGAACCGCTCGCTCGCGAACCAGTGGCCGAGCCGGCCGAAGCCGGTGATCACCTCGTCGGCGACGAAGAGGACGCCCGAGTCGCGGCAGATCCGCCGCACCTCCTCCAGGTAGCCGGGCGGTGGGGCGAGCACGCCGCCCGCGCCGATCACGGGCTCGCAGAAGAACGCCGCCGTCCGCTCGTCGATCGCGTCGCGCAGCGCCGCGGCGGAGTCCCACGGCACGTGCACGACCTCCGGCACGAGCGTCCCGATCCCCTCGCTGAACGCGGGTGCGCCGGCGAGGCTCGTGCCGTACGCGTTCATCCCGTGGTAGGCGCGCTCGCGCGCGATCACGACCGTGCGCTGCGGCTGGCCTTCGACGTGCCAGTGGAAGCGCGCCATCTTCGCGGCGGTGTCGATCGCCTCTCCGCCGCCGCTCGTGAAGAAGACGACGGAGTCCGGGACCGGCGCGAGCGCGGCGATCCGCTCGGCGAGCTCGGAGGTCGGTCCGGCCGAGATGTCGGCGTAGCAGGAGTAGGACGCGAGCGCACGTAGCTGCTCGGCGGCGGCCGCGGCGATCTCCTCGCGGCCGTAGCCGACCATGCAGTACCAGAGCGCCGCCGTCGAGTCGAGGTACTCGCGGCCGTGCTCGTCGTAGACCCTGACCCCCTGGCCGCGCACGAGCCGCAGCTCGCCCTGCGCGGCGACCTTCGCCATGTCCGCGAACGGGTGCCAGAACCGCGTCACGAGTCGCGCAAGAGCTCCGCGGCCAGCGGCGCTTCGTAGAGGCCCGCGATCACGTCGATGTCGGTCTGGCTCACCGTCTGCTCCTTCGTCGCGAGGATCCCACAATCCCGCGACGCTCGCCGCAGTCGGCGGAAAGGCTCAGCCCGCGCGTTCGAGCAGCGCGCGGACACGCCTCGCGTCCCTGACCGCCGTCGGCGGCACGCCGAACTCCCTTCTGAAGCTCGCCGCGAAGTGGCTGTGGCTCGAGAAGCCGAGCTCGAAGGCGAGCGCGCTGAGGTCGCGGCTGCCCACCGGCAGGCGCTCGAGCGCCGCGCGCAGGCGAAGCGACCGGCGGTAGTGCGCGAGCGTGAACCCCGTCTCGGCGCGAAACACCCGTGCCAGGTGGAACGGGGAGGTGTGGAGCCGCGCCGCCAGCCGGCCGAGCGTCGTGCGCGCCGCCGGGTCGGCGGCCAGCTCGGCCTTCGCCGCCTCGGCGAGCCGGCGGTGAGCCGACGTCGTCGTGCGGCGACTCGGGCGCCGGCTCGACGGCGCGCGCCGCAGGGCGGCGAGCGCGAGCCGCGCGGTCAGGTCCTCCGCGAACAGCACGTCGCGCGGCTCCTCCCGGAGCTGGCGGACGAGCAGGTGCTGGAGCAGGTACGTCTGCCGGTCGATCGCAGCGTGCGTGGCGCGGAGCCGGCCGTCCTCGGCCACGAGCGACGCGCCCTCCTCCGCCAGCGCGGCGAGCGACTCGGCCGGCAGCTCGACGAAGACGCAGTCGTCGCCGGCGGCGCTCCTCAGCTCGCGCTCGTAGCGCTGGTGCGCGTCGTAGAGCATCGCGTGGTTCGCGGTTGCGAGCACCGGCTCACGCCCCGCGTGGCGGATGACGACCGGAGTCCGCGGGAAGACGACGTGGGCGCGGTCGCCGATCACGTTCGCCTCCCGCCAGGCCCGGTCGTCCGGCGGACACCGGAACTCGCCGACGGCCGCGAACGGCGTCGCCAGGAGCATGCTGACCCGTCGGGTGACGGTGGCCACGTCTGCTGCGACGTGGCCACCATCCCACGGGTTAGTGCGCCGCGCCCGCGATCACGTAGACGTGGTCGCCGTTCGCCGCCGAGACGATCTCGTCGGGGACGCCGTCGAGGTTCACGTCGCCGAGGGCGACCGCGTCGAAGCCGAGGTTCTCGCCGGCCGTCGTGCTCGTGATCGTCCGCAGGAGCGAGCCGTTCGCGCCGGAGAAGATCTGCACCTTCCCGGCCTGCGGCGCGCCGCTGCCCGACAGGTACGAGCCGACGATCAGATCGGGGTGGCCGTCGCCGTCGACGTCGCCGGCGGAGCGCCCGGGGCCGAGGCCGGCGCCGGCCGCGTCGCCGAGCCAGGCGAGCAGCCGCCGCCCGCTCCGTCCGGAGTAGACCGCCGCCCGGCCCGAGCCGTTGCCGGCCGCGTCGACGCCGTTCGTCGTGTCGCCGTAGTCGGCCGCGTAGAGGTCGGGCGTGCCGTCGCCGTTGACGTCGCCGACGCCCGCGACGAAGAACGAGCCGAAGTCGTGGCCGTGCCGGGTGGCGTCGATCGCGAACAGCTGCGCGCCCGTCCTGCCGGAGAAGACGTACACCCTGCCGCGATCGCCCGGCCCCGCGTCCCGCGCACCGACGATCTGGTCCGGGATCCCGTCCCGGTCGACGTCGTGCGTCCAGCCTGCGCCGGAGCCGAACTGGTCGCCGTTCTCCTCGCCGTCGAGCTTCCGGATCGGCCTGTACGTCCTCCCGGACTCGATCACCGCGTAGCCGGTTCCGGCTCCGGCGATCAGCTGCGTCGCGCCGATCAGCACGTCGGCGTGCCCGTCGTGGTCGACGTCGCCCGCGCTCGAGACGCTCCAGCCGAACGAGTCGCCCGCCTGCGCGCCCTTGAAGCGGTGGAGCAGCAGGCCCGTGTGCCCCGAGTAGAGGTCGACGTGGCCCCGTCCGTTGTGGGGCGAGCCGACGAGGATGTCGTCGACGCCGTCGCCGTCGGTGTCGCCGGCGTCGGCCATCGCGAAGCCGTTCCAGTCGCCGGGAGCGCCGTCGAAGCGGTAGAGCAGGCGCCCGGTGTGACCGGAGAAGACGTAGGTCGAGCCGCTGTCGTTGTTCGGGCCGTTGAACGGCTCCCCGACGATCGCCTCCCCGACGTGATCGCCGTCGACGTCTCCCAGCTCGCTGACCGCCCAGCCGAAGAACGCGGTCCCGGCCGGTCCCGCCCCGTCGAACTGGTGCAGCACGTGGACGCCCGGCTCGACGAAGGTGCCGCCGGCGCCGCTCGCGCCCACCGCGAATGCGGCGGCGAGCACGCCCAGCCCGCCGACGGCCCGTACCAACGATTTCAGCCTCATTCCAGCCTCCTCCCTGACGATGGACGGATCCACCGTAGGAAGGCCCTGCCGCGGGCGCTTTCACGTTCGTGCTCGTTTTCGCGTAGGCGTCGTCCGCTTTTCGCGTAGGTCTCGCTCGCTGCAAGATGGGCCTTGTCTCCTATGAAAACACCGGCCGGGGGGTCGATCAACTCGGGCAGTGGAGGTCTTCCCCGTGGACTCTCCGCGCTCGCTTCGGCGTGCGCCTGCCCTGCCCGAGCCCGACGGGCTCGTCGTCGTGGCGCTCGTCGCCGCGCACGACGAGGAGGCGAGCATCGGCGACACCGTCCGCGCGCTCGTCGACCAGGAGCGGCGGCCCGATCGCGTCGTCGTGATGGCCGACAACTGCTCCGACCGGACGGCCGAGCTCGCGCGAGCGGCCGGCGCCGAGGTCGTCGAGCTGACCGAGAACCGGCACCGCAAGTCGGGTGCCCTCAACACGGGCTTCGCGATGCTCGAGCACGAGGCCGACCTGCTCGTGACGGTCGACGCCGACACCGTGCTCCCGCCGGACGCCGTCGGCGGCTGGATCGCCGAGTTCCGGGAGAACGGCCGCCTCGCCGGGTGCTCGGCGAAGTTCACGATGCGGCTTCCGGAGAGCGGCCGCTGGGCACGCCTCCTCACGCGCCTCCAGCGCGCGGAGTTCGCGAAGTGGACCGACACGGCGCTCCACCGGCGGGATCGCTCGACGACAGTCCTCGCCGGGACGGCCTGCTGCCTGCGCGTCTCCGCGCTGCGCGAGGTCGCGAGCGGCGACGACCGCGAGGGCCCGTGGACGTACACGAGCCTCGTCGAGGACTTCGAGCTGACCTACCGCCTCCGCGAGCGCGAGTGGGAGACGAAGGTGTCCGCGGACGTGCGGGCCTACACGGACGCGATGCACACGGTCCGCTCGCTCTGGGCGCAGCGGATGAAGTGGCAGTCGGGCACCGTCGCCGACCTCAAGTCGTTCGGGTTCAACCGGCTGACGCGCAGGGACTGGGGCCAGCAGGCGCTCGGCGTCCTCGCCGCGCTCAACCGCGCCGCCTACTGCGCGCTCCTCACCGTCGGTCTCGCGCTCCACGCCCTCCAGTTCCGCTGGTTGTGGCTCCTGCCGACGGCCGTCTTCGTCGCCAACGACGCGAAGCAGGCGCTGCGGATCCCCGACCGGGACAGGGTCGACGTCGTGCTCGCGGCGACGCTCGTCGGCCAGGAGTTGTTCGCCTGGCTGCGGGCCGGCTGGTTCTTCGCCGCCTGGGCCGAGGTGCTCGCGGGACGCACGAAAGATCGTTGGGCAGTCCAGTACGCGATGGAGCGGGCAGGGTAGAGATGCACTACGGGGGGACGACTGCGATGGGCGCGACGGGCGCCGGCGCTGCCTACCTCGGGCTGTCCGTCGGCTGGTGGGCGATGGCGATCGTGCTCGGGGTGTTCCTCGCCTCGGCGCTGCGCCAGCTGCTCAGGGTCGAGCGGGGCGCGCGGCCGTGACCGCGTGCCGGCACGCCGTCGCGATCGCCGCGCTGGCGTTCGCGGCGACGGCCGCTCCGGCCGTGCACGCGGGCGAACCCGCCCAGAGGGTGCTCGGCGTGACGGTCGCCGCGAGCGAGCAAACCGACGCGAACGGAATCGCCACCGACACGGTGCCGAGCCTGCAGCCCTGGGAGGCGGCGACCCGCGCCAGGATCGGCGTCGCCGCGACCTTCATCGCGTGGGGGAGCGGCGCCGACCCGGTCGCGTTCGCCCGCGCGGCCCTCGAGAGCGGCGAGACGCCGCTGATCACCTGGGAGTCCTGGGTGCCGGGAACCGGCGGCGCCGCCCGGCCCGGGTTCGCGAATGCCGAGATCGCGCAGGGTCGCTGGGACGGCTACGTCCGCCGCGTCGCGGACGGGCTGCAGGACCTGTCCGGCACGATCTACATCCGCTTCGACCACGAGATGAACGGCGACTGGTACCCGTGGCACGACGACCCGACCGGCTACGTCGCGGCGTGGCGGCACGTCGTCGACGTCTTCCGCGCCGAGGGCGCCGGCAACGTCCAGTGGGTGTGGGCGCCGAACGCCGGCTGGACGACGGCCGGCTGGCTCGCGTCCGTCCGACCGTACTGGCCGGGCTCGTCGTACGTGAACTGGGTCGGGTTGACGACCCAGGAGCGCTACGAGCCGATGGCCGTGTACGCCCGGCACCTCGACCTGATCAACGCCGTCTGGACGGCGAAGCCGGTGATGCTGCCGGAGACGAACGTGATGACCCTGCCGTACATGCGCGCCTTCGTGGGCTTCGTCCTGCCGAGGCCCTGGATCCGGCTCGTCACGTGGTACGAGCGGCCCGGGTTCGGGACGTTGCTCGCTCGGCCGCTGCTGGCGGCCGCGTTCGGTCGGCTCAGCGCGCGCTGAAGTACGCGCTCTGCGCGAGCGTCCGGAACGCGGCGAGCGCGGAGGTGGACGACTCGACCCGCCAGTCGGTCTCCTTCGAGACCTCGAACCAGAGGAAGGCGCGGACGGCCGGGAAGTCACGCGCGAGCGAACTCGCGGCCGCCTGGATCCACGCGGCCTTGTCGCCTCCGGCCTCGGCCGACGCGGTCTCCGCGACCATGATCGGCTTCTTCGCCGCGTAGTCGCGGTAGACCGGCCCGACGATGTCCGCCAGCGACTGCCAGCTCGACCAGCTCTGCGAGGTCCCCCAGTTGTAGCCGTCGATCCCGACCCAGTCGACGTAGGCGTCGCCCGGGTAGTAGCTCCGCCACGAGTTCCAGGGCTCGTCGGGCACGCTCGCGGCGTTCGGCGACCACACCCAGACGGCGTTCGTGGCGCCCGCGGCGTCGAAGAGCTTGTGGATCCGCCGCCACGCCGTGACGAACTTCGACGGGCCGTTCGGCATGTTCGCCGCGCCGGAGTGCGGGAACCAGTTGCCGTTCATCTCCCAGCCGAAGCGGAGGAACACCGGCACGGCGAGCTGCCTGATCCCGGCGGCGCGCTGCCGGATCAGCGAGTCGTACCGGCCGCTGTTGATGTCGGCCAGGCTCGTGCCCTGCCACGTCACGAGCGGGATCCGCCCGCCGGCGACGTCCCACTGCTCGAGGCCGCTCGGGAAGACGTCCGTCCAGCCGTAGTAGTGCAGATCGACCGCGAGCGGCCGCCCGATCAGCGTCTCGAACGCCGCCACCTTCGCGAACGCGTCGTCGTTGCCGCGCCAGGCGTTGTCCTGGTTCACGTAGGCGCCGAGCAGGGCGCCCGTCTTCGGGACGAGGCTCGCGCTCGCCCGCACGTCGGACGCCGACGAGGCGGACCCGGCTGGGAGGAGCAGCGACGCCGCGGCGGTCACGGCGGCGAACACGACGGCGAGGCGGTGGACCATGCCCTTCCGACGTCGGCCGTCGGGAAGGACGTGGCACCCTCGCCTGAGGGATCCCGTGCGGAATCCCTCGAATGAGATCGACCGCGGCACGCGGAAATTGAGCGCATCTCGAGGCCGACTCCGCGATTCCCCCGTCGTGTCCATCGGTCGCTCGATCCAGGGGTTCGCGCAGCAGCCCGGCGGGTTTCCGCCCCCCGCAGGGGACAGGTGCGGTCCCCGGCCGAGCGCCGCCGCGGAGTCGCGCGACCTTGACGACCCGGCTCGTTCGCGAGATGGTCTTCTTGCCGGTGCCAGCCTGGAAGGTGAAGATCGAGTCGGCTCGTGGCGGCGAGGCCGGCGAGGAGGAGCTTGCCCGGTTCACCGACGCCGTTCGCGAGCAGCGGTCGGCGCTCGATCCGTCCTGCGGCCTCGACCTCGAAACGGGCGCACTCTTCTCGACGTTCCGGGTGCTGGCCGCGAACTTCGCCTCGGTCGCGCTCGTCGCGCGGGACGTCCTCGCGGCTGCGAGCGCGGCCGCGGGCGTGAATCCCGGCCGGATCGCGATCGACGTCGAACCGATCTCCCCGTGAGGACGCAGCTTGACGCGTGTCAGGTAGGCGGCGGGCGGGCGACCCGAGAGAGCTGAGAAGGCGCATACGGGATTCGAACCCGTGCCGCCGCCGTGAGAGGGCGGTGTCCTAGGCCCCTAGACGAATGCGCCGGGAAGCTGGATTAGTCTAGCGGCGGCCGGGTAGGCCCGGGGCATGTTCGGACGTTGGCGGAAGCGTGGCGAGCGGCGTCGCGCGGCGAAGCAGCAGGGGGACGTGCACGCCCTCGACCGCGAGGGCGATCCGCGCGGCGGCGTGCAGAGCCACGCCTACCGGCATGCGGATCCGCGCGAGCTCGTCGAAGAGGACGGCGTCGTGATGGGCGGCCCCGGCGGTGCACCGCAGGAGGGCGAGACGCCGGAGGAGCGCCGCCGCCGCGACCGCGTTTCGCGTTAGTCGATCACGAAGCCGACGATCACGCGCGTGACCCGGCCCGCGCGGAGAAAGAAGTCGGTCACCCGGGCGCCCGGGACGAAGCGGCCGACGTGGCAGTGGCCGGTGGAGAGCGGGCCCTCGCAGCGCACGCCGGGGACGTGGGCACGGACGGCGGCGCGCGTCGAGCCGACGCCGATCCCGGTGGACGTCCGCTCGCGCGGCAGCGTCGTCTCGACCGCAGTCGCGGTCGCGTTTCCCTGGAAGACCACCCGGTACCCCGTGTAGCGGAGCTCCGTGTAGGGCCCGAAGTCGTTCCGCCCGTGGATGACGCGCGCCGGCCGGCCGAGGACGGCCCGGACGCCGGCCTGAGTCATCCCGAGCCGCACGCCGCCGATGCCCTGCTGGAGCACGATCGCCGCGCCGGCGCTTCCCGGAGCGGCCGCGAGGAGCACCAGGACGACCGCGAGCCTTCTCATCGCAGGAGTCGCCTCGGCGTGCTGTCCGGGTAACGATCGGTGAGGAGGAGCGCATACGCGCCCACCTGGCCACCGTAGCCGACTGCGTACGCGCCGCAGTTCCGCAACCCCGGCGGCATTCTCCCGAGGGCGAGCGACGCGAACCAGCCGAGGAGTCCCGCCACGACGAGCAGGCCCTGGGCGGCGCTCGTGAAGAGGAGCGCCGGAACGGCCAGGAGGAGGCGGAAGCCGGTCGCCCAGCGGCTCTGCCTTCCCGGCGGCTCGATCCGGAGATCGATCGGGTAGCTCCCGGCCTTGCCGACGAACCCTGGAAACGGGCTTGCGACGAGGTAGAGGAACGCCGTGAGATGCGCGTTGTAGCGCACGTACGCACCGAGGAACCGGGTGAACGGAGCCGGCGGCGTGCCCGTCACGAGCGTCGCGAGCCAGTTGACGATCGCGGCGAGCCAGGCGAGCACGCTCCAGAGGACGAGCCAGACGAGGTGCGGGAGGGCGAGCAGGAGCCGGAAGAACACGGTCAGCCGCGAGCGGCGGAGGTCGTCGGCGACCGTGAGCGTCACCGGGTGCGGCGCCGCCTCGTCGTCCTCGATCGGCGGCAGGTGCGCCTCGGGCCCGCTGTAGGGGTAGCGGTCGGTGAGGAGGAAGACGTAGGCCGTCGCCTGGGCGGAGTAGGCGAGACCCCAGGCGACGACGTCGCGCAGCCCGCGCGGCGCGCGCCCGCGGAAGAGGGCCGCCCACCAGATCAGGAAGGCCGCGGTTCCCGCCGCGCCGCCGCCGCCGAAGTAGCTCGTCCGGCCGCCGCCGACGCTGCCGACGAAGGTCAGCGCGAGGATCGCCGCCGGAATGAAGAGCGGCAGCCGGAAGACCGTGACCCAGCGGCTCTGGCGTTCGGGCGGGTCGATCTCGAGGTCGAACGGATACCCGCCCTCGTCGAACGGGTAGAAGCCGGGGAACGGGTTCGCGGCGAGGAAGAGGTAGGCCTCGACGCGCATGACGTACCGGACGAAGCCGGCGATGAAGTCGTGGAGCCCGTGCGGCGTCTGGCCGCGCACGAGCACGATGAACCAGTTCGCGAACACCGCGACGGAGACGGCCGAGCCGATCAGCGCCGCCCAGATGACGTGGGGGATGACGAGCAGGAGGCGGAAGAAGACGGTCAGGCGTGAGCGCACGAGGTCGTCGGCGAGGACGAGCCGGACCGGATGCGACTTCATCGGCCCTGAGCATAGGCCCTCTCCTCCTCGGGCCGGACGACGCGGCGCCAGCGCAGCGTCCGCAGCATCACGAGGATCGCCGCGAATCCGACGACGAGGTTGAGGACGGTCGTCGCGACGTACATCCCGATGCTGAAGCTGAGGATGCTCGTCTGCGGGATGTGCGGCGCCGCGTTCCGGAACACGTAGACGAGGAAGCCCTGCTGTGTCCCGACGCCGCCGGGCGTGAACGGGAGCAACGTCGAGATGCTCTGAACGGCGAGGACGAGCAGCACGTTGTGCGCCGACGCGGGCACGTGGAAGGCCCGGAGGAACTCGTACACGCTCCCACCCCGGAGCGCCCAGCTCGCGAGCTGCCAGGTCACGACCTCGTAGAGGAAGCGCGGCCGGTTGCCGAGGATCGCGAACCCCTGCCGGACGCGCGCCCGGAACTCGCGCACGCGACGGACGCCGATGATCGTGGCGATCGTCAGGATCCCGATCCAGACTGCCGCGATGAAGCCGGCCGCGACCGGATGCCGCAGCGGCCAGGTCCAGTCGATCTGCGGCAGGCTGATCTTCTGGAAGTGCAGGCTCGGGAGGACGCCGATCGAGAGCGCCCACGCGAGGATCCCGGCCGCGAGGACCGAGTCGAAGAGCGTCTCGACGATCAGCGTCGCGCCGAGCGTCGGATAGGTCGCACCGTCGATCCGCCGCCGCACGATGTAGAGCTTCAGCAGGTCGCCGCCCCGGGCCGGCAGCACCGAGTTCACGCCTACGCCGGCGAGATAGCCGCCGAAGACGCTGTGCAGCGGTACGCGCGAATCGGGGTAGGAGGCACGTAGGATGTTGCGCCACGCCGGGACGCGCGCCGAAAGCCGCAGGAAGTGGCAGCCGAGCGCGAGCCCGAGCGCCGTCCAGCCGACGGAGGTCAGGTTGTGGAAGAACGTGCCGGCCGCGTGGAAGAAGCCGCCCAGGAGGTAGACGATAGGGAAGTCGGGGGCGGGTTCCTCGAGCTCTCGGTGGACGGGTTCCTCGACCGGCTCGCGGCGCTCCACGACACGCCCGGGGCCGGAGCGGCGACGGCCGTCGTCGTCGCGGCGGCGGCAGGGCTCGTGACGATGGTCGCCCGGCGCTCGCGCGGGTCCTGGCGGGACGCCGCCGGCGCCGCCGCGCAGGCTCGGGCGCTCCAGGAACGGCTGAAGCCGCTCGTCGAGGAGAACCCCGACCTGTGGCAGGAGGCGCTCGAGGCGCTCCGCGATCCCGGCGAGGAACTCGCCGACAAGGTCGCGCGGGCGGCGGAGATCCCACTCCTGATCGCGGAGCTCGCAGCCGACGTCGCGTCCCTCGCCGCCCTGACGGCGGAGCTCGGCGACGGCACCTACCGCAGCGACGCCGCCGTGGCCGCCGTCCTCGCGGAGGCGGGGGCACGCGCCGCCGAGGCGCTCGTCGCCGTCAACCTCGTGATCCCGCGCGACGACGAGCGCCGCCTCGCCGCGCACGCGCACACGGAGGCGGCACGCGCAGCTGCGCAGCGTGCGCTCCAGGCGGGGCCGTGACGGTGGAGCTGACCGACGCGCAGCTGGTCGGACGCTGCCGGGCGGGCGACGACGACGCCTGGGAGGAGCTCGTCGAGCGGTTCTCGCGCTACGTCTATGCGATTGCGTCGCAGGGCTTCCGGCTCCGGGAGCACGACGCGGAGGACGTGTTCCAGGACGTCTTCGCGCGGGTCTACAGCCGGCTCGACACGCTTCGCGACGACGCCGCGATCCGGCCGTGGATCGCGCAGCTCACGCGCCGGCTCTGCCTCGACCGGCTCGCCGCCGCGGCGCGGGAGGAGCCGTCGGACGAGCTGGCGGTCGCGCCGGCCGATGCGAGGCTGACCGAGCTCGACGAGGCGTTCGCCGTACACGAGGCGCTCGCGCAGCTTCCCGAGCCGTGCCGCGAGGTGCTCGACCGCTTCTTCACCCGCGACGAGAGCTACCGGACGATCGGCGAGGCGCTCGGCCTGCCGGCCGGGACGATCGCGAGCCGGATCTCCCGCTGCCTCCGGAAGCTTCGTGAGCAGCTCGAGGGAAGAAATCCGTCGGCTGCGCCGTCCGGTGGCTAGGCGATGAGGCAAGTGGATCGATACGACGAGGAGCGGCTCGCCAGGCTGCTGGCGCTTCTAGGCCCAGCGCCGCCCGGATTCGTCCAGGCGGCGAAGGAGCTGCCGGCCGCGCGGGGAGAGCTGGACGAGATCGCTGCGCGCGCCACGGACGACGCTTCGTTCCGTGCGGCGCTCGACGCGGACCTCGAAACGACGCTTGCCGAAGCCGGCTACGAGCCGCGTGCTCCGCTCGTACACGCCCTGCGCAGGCGCCTCTCCGGTGACCGAGCTCGCGGGGGGTGAGCCGCACCGGAGAGCGCCTGAGCCGGGCAGCGACGGCTGAGGCTCGAAGCGACTGAGGGGGAGGTGCGCACGGGGGAAACGGTTGTTTCCCCCGCGGCGCTTCTGCGGGGCAGGGATTCGAACCCCAACTTCCCGGTCCAGAGCCGGGCGTCCTACCGTTAGACGACCCCGCAACGGGCCGCCGGCATTGTAGCCCCGCCGGGGCGGCGGTCCGGCCGTGCGGCTCGGGCCGGCCGGAGCCCGTCGGGCGGTGGTCCGAAGGCGGGACGGTCGCGGCACCGGCCATGGCCCCGCCAGCCATCGCCCGACGGCCGCCGACCCCCGTCTGTTTCGGGCAGGTCCAGGGGCCAGGCCCCCGGACCTGCCCGAAACGGTCGAGAGCCGGCTCGGCGAGCGGCATGGCGTTCGTGGACGTTCTCGCAACTGTGTGTCGAAAGAGAACGCCGGGGCCAGGCCCGGCGACTGCGGTGGACACGGCCGGACCGGCGGGCGGGGGCCGGCGCCGGCCGTGTCCAAGTGGGACGTGCCGCACCCGGATCGGGACGCTAGATCTCGAGGCGGTAGAGCGGGACGAGGCGCTTCTCGGCCTCGGTGTCGATGTGGGCGATCACCTCGACGTACGGCTCGAGCCCCGAGCCGCGCAGCTTTGCCTTCAGGAGCCCGTCGACCTGGTAGATGCCCGACGAGTTGTTCATGAGGATCTCGATCTTGATCGGGCGCTCGTCGCCGTCCGTGATCGACACGTCCTCGATCGCCGCGGCCGACAGCGAATGGATGGACACGCGGCCGTGCTCGAAGGGGATCCGCGACCGGCCCTTCGCCATGTCGAGCGCGTCGGCGACCCGGACGATCCCGGCCTCGAGCGTCAGCGGCTCGCCGTAATCGCGGTGGCTCGTGATCGCGCTCAGCACCTCCGCCGCGATCACCGTCAGCTCCGGCTCGTCGTACAGGCCGGCGAGCAGCTGGCGGATCTTCGGCTCGGCGAGGAAGAGGCTGAAGTCCTCATGCCCCTCGCGGTGGACGGCCATGCCGACGCAGTGGAGGAACGCGCCCAGCGCGACGGCGACCTCGGAGTCGTCGCGGCTCATCGAGTAGTCGCGGACGAGGGACGGCTCGACGCCGTGCTTCGTCAGCTGCCGCAGGAGCTTCAGGGCGATGTTGGCGACGATCTGGATGTGCACCCACGAGTGGTCGTTGATCTCGAGCCGCACGACGGCGTTCACGTTCGCGACGTGCCACCACGCCTTCAGCTGCCGGTCGCCGTTCACCCGGTCGATCAGCTCGCGGAGCTTGCGGTTCCCGCGCGCCGGCACCCGGATCCGCATCTGTGCCACGGCCTCCGCCGGCGTCAGACGCGTCTCGCGCTCGGCCTCCGCCGAAACCGGTTGCTCGATCCGCTCCTCGGTCTCCCTGTCCAGCTCCACCGGCGTGGACTCTAGAAGACGGGCTCTCTCCTACGCCGCCCAGTCCCCGTAGAGCGAGGTGTAGAGGCCGCGCCGGGCGATCAGCTCCACGTGCGACCCCTGCTCGACGACGCGCCCGTGCTCGAGGACGACGATCAGGTCGGCATCGCGGATCGTCGAGAGGCGGTGGGCGATGATGAACGCCGTCCGCCCGACGAGGAGACGGCGGAGCGCGCGCTCGATCCGCCGTTCGGTGCCGATGTCGACGGAGCTCGTCGCCTCGTCGAGGATCAGGATCCGCGGGTCGGCGAGGAGCGCGCGTGCGAAGGCGACGAGCTGGCGCTGCCCGAGCGAAAGCCGCGCGCCGCGTTCGCCCACCTCGGTGTCGTAGCCGTGCTCGAGCCGGCGCACGAACTCGTCCGCGCCGACGGCCTGGGCCGCCGCGACGACGTCGTCGAGCGCCGCCTCCGGGCGCGCGAAGGCGACGTTGTCGCGGACGGTGCCGGCGAAGAGGAAGCCCTCCTGCGGCACGATCCCGAGCTGCCGGCGAAGCGACGACTGCGTCACGTCGCGGAGGTCCGCGCCGTCGATCCGGATGCCGCCCGCGCGCGGGTCGTAGAGGCGCGCAAGGAGCTTTGCGATCGTCGACTTGCCGGCGCCGGTGTGGCCGACGAGAGCCACCGTCGTGCCGGCCGGGACGTCGAGGTCGAGCCCGTGCAGCACCTCGGGTCCGCTGCGGTAGCCGAAGCGGACGTGGTCGAAGCGAACATGGCCTTCGATGCGGCCGAGATCCCGCGCGCCGGCGTGGTCGACGACCTCGGGCTGCTCGTCGAGGACGTCCATGATCTTGTCGAGCGCCGCCGTCGCCGAGAGGAACGTGTTGTAGAGCTGCGAGAGCTGCTGGACCGGGTCGAAGAAGTTCGCGAGGTAGAGGAGGAACGCGAACAGCGTCCCGACCGTCAGCGAGCCGTCGAAGACGCGATAGCCGCCGTAGCCGAGGACGACCGCCGTCGCGACGGACGAGAGGAAGTCGACGAAGGGGAAGTAGAGCGCGTTCTGGACGACCGTGCGGTAGTTCGCCTCGCGGTAGCGGTCGTTGACCTCGCGGAAGCGAGCCTCGTTCCGGCGCTCGCGCGCGTACGCCTGGACGACGCGCATGCCGGCGATGTCCTCGGCGAGCGTCGCGGTGACGAGCGCGAGCCGTTCGCGCACGGCCCGGTAGGCGCGCGAGGAGCGGATCCGGAAGAGGACGGTCGCCCAGCCCATCGCGGGCATGACGGCGAGCGTGGCGAGGCCGAGCCGCCAGTCGAGCACGAAGAGGAGGATCGACGTGCCGGCGAGGGTGAGCGTGTTCTGGACGAGGCTCGTGACACCGTCGGTCACGAGCTGGTCGAGCGCCTCGACGTCGTTCGTCAGCCGGCTGATCAGCACGCCGGCGCGGTTGCGCTCGTAGAAGCCGAGCGAGAGCCGCTGGAGATGACCGAAGAGCGTCGTGCGGAGGTCGGCCAGGATCCGCTCGCCGGTCCAGCCGGTGAAGTAGGTCTGCGCCGCGCTCGTTCCCCACGTCGCGACGCCGGCCGCGAGGAAAGCGGCGACGAGCCAGGTCAGCCGCGGGAGGTCGTGGTGGCGGATGCCGTCGTCGATCGCGAGCTTGGCGAGGTACGGCGGAGCAAGCGCGGTGGCGGTGGCCGCGAGGAGCGACGCGACGGAAAGGGCGGTGCGGCCCTTGTAGGGCGCTGTGAGCGCGGCGAGCGCACGGACGCGCCGCGCCGTCTGCCTCCACGACCAGTCGGCGACATTCGTGCCGCGCTCCATCGTGAGGTGCGAGCCCGGCTGCCAGACCCTCACTGCGGGCGCCTTTCAACCGGCGCGGCCCGTTGCCCGCGCCCGCCGCAGGCCGCTTGAGGTTCACGCGCGGATCTGTGCCCCCGGGGGACCCCCTCGAGGTTCCCCCTGCAAATGAGCATATCGCCGAAAGTCGCACCAATGGTGACGACTTCGTGCCGAAACTGTGTCGAGCGCTCCCCAGGGGCCGCGCCCGGCCGATCGGCTGCCTGCGACGCCGCCGAACGCATCACGCGCGCGCCTCGACGGCGTCCATGAACTCGCGCTCGAGCAGCCCGTGCTCGTAGATGTCCCGGTAGACGGCGCTCGTCTCGAGGAGCTCGTCGTGCGACCCCCGGGCGGCGACCCGCCCGCGGTCGAGGACGACGAGCTCGTCCGCGAGCGCGAGCGTCGAGAGCCGGTGCGCGATGATCAGCGTCGTCCGACCCTTCATCGCCTCGCGGAGCCCCAGACGGATCCTCGCCTCCGTGCTCGCATCCACCGACGCCGTCGCGTCGTCGAGGATCAGGATCCTCGGATCGACGATCAGCGCCCGGGCGATCGCGATCCGCTGCCGCTGCCCGCCCGAGAGCGTGATCCCACGCTCGCCGATCACCGTCTCGTAGCCGTCGGGCAGCTCCTCGATGAACTCGTGCGCCTGCGCGAGCCGCGCCGCGCGCTCGACGTCCTCGTCCGTGGCGCCGGCGACCCCGAACGCGATGTTCTCGCGCACGGTCGTCGAGAAGAGGAACGGGTCCTGCGCGATCACGCCCACCGCGCGCCGCAAGTCCGTCAGCTTCACGTCGCGGACGTCGACGCCGTCCAGCTCGACCCGGCCCGCGGCGACGTCGTAGAAGCGAGGAACGAGCGATGCGAGCGTCGTCTTGCCCGAACCGGTGTGGCCGATCAGCGCAACGGTGCGCCCCGCGTCGATGTCGAGCTCGATCTCCTCCAGCACGGGCCGCCCGGGTTCGTACTCGAACGACACGCCGGCGAACCGGACGCTGCCGTCGCCCGGCGGCAGCGCGACGGCATCCGGCCGGTCGGCCACCTCCTCCGGCTCGTCCATCACCTCGAAGATCCGCTCGCCGGAGGCCGTCGCGCGCTGTGCCTGACCGATCCACATGCCGAGCATCCGCAGCGGACCGACGAGCATGGCGACGTAGAGGTTCGCGCTGACGAACGACCCGATCGAGAGCGAGCCGTGCGCGACCATCCGGCCGCCGGCGAGGAGCACCGCCGCCTGGACGACGAGCGGGATGAACGAGATCACCGGCACGTAGAGCGCCCGCTGCCGGTTCGCCGCCAGGCTCTGCTCGAACACGGCGTCGGACGCGGCCGCGAACGCCTGCTGGCGCTGGCGCTCCTGGGCGAAGGCCTTGACGACGTGGACGCCGACGATCGTCTCCTCGGCCACCGTGGCGACGTCCGCCATCCGCTGCTGGACGTCGCGGAGCGTCGGGTGCGAGACGTGGCTGTAGCGGTAGGCCAGGCCGATCAGCACCGGCGTCGCCGCGAGCGCCATGACCGCGAGCCGCCAGTCGATCCAGAGGAGCACGGCGAGTGCGCCGACGACCGTCAGCACGTGCTGGAAGAAGAAGATCAGCCCGTAGCCGAGGAAGAACCGCACCGTCTGCAGGTCGACGGTCGCCCGCGACATCAGCTGCCCCGTCTGGTGCCGGTCGAAGAAGCCGAACGAGAGCCGCAGCAGCCGTGCGTACAGGGCGTTCCGGAGGTCGAACTCGACGCCGAGCGCCTGCCTGCCGGAGATCAGCCGCCGGCCGACGAGGACGACCGCCTTCGCCGCGCCGATCCCGACGATCGCGCCGATGAAGATCCACAGGAGATGCGTGTCGCGCGGGACGATCGCGTGGTCGATGACCGCCTTGCCCGAAAGGGCGACCAGCGCGAGCTGGGCAGCCTGCCCGGCCGCGGCGAGGACGACTGCGACCGCGAGCGAGGCCCGGTAGGGCCCGAGGAAGCCGAGCAGCCGGAAGAACGTCTGTCTGTACGCCGGGCGAGATGCCACGGCGCCAAATCTAGCCGTGGCCCCTCGCCCCGCCCTCAGGCGCGGCCGAGCCCGAACGGGCTCCCCTCGGAGTCGCGGCAGACAGCCCATCGCTCGCCGGGGTGGACGACGTCGCCGCCGAGCTCGACGACGCGCTCGAGCGCCGAGGCGAGGTCGGGCACGAGGAAGTAGGGCAACGACGCGCGGTCGCCGGGGCCGGCTCCGCGCGGGTGCAGCCCGAACCAGGTCTCCGCGTGCTCGCGCGCCTGGAGGCCCGTTCCCTCGCCCGGCCGTCGGTCCTCGAGGGCGAGCCCGAGCACGCCTTCCCAGAACCGCCGCGCCCGCTCGAGGTCGTCGGCCGGAAACTCGAAGAGGGCTCCGCGCGTCATCGGGGACACCCTATCCCGGCGAGCTCCGCCCGCACGGCGACGATCGCCCGTTCGAGCCGCAGCCGGTTCGCGGGGTCGTTCAGCCACCCGCTCGCGCCGGACGGGTGGGGGAGTGGCACGACGGGCACCCGCTCGAACTCGAACCGCTCGCCCACGCACGCGAGGAGGCTGAGCGGGCCGAGGACCTGCCGGACGGCGAGCCCGCCAACGGGGACGATCAGCCGCGGCCGGAGCAGGCGGAGCTCCCACTCGCGCCAGAACGAGCACAGCCGCTGCTCGGCCGGCGCCGGCGTCCGGTCGCCCCGGCCGGAAGGCGCCCGGCCGGGGTAGCAGCGCGTGATCGAGGCGCAGTAGAACGTCTCGTAGAACGCGGCCTCGTCGAGGTCGAGCCAGCGCCGGAGCGTCCGGCCCGCGCGGCCGCGCCACGGCCGACGCTCGACGCCCTCGAGCAGACCGGGCGCCTGGCCGACGAGGTACGCGAGCTGCCCCGGGCGCCCCTCGAAGACAGGCAGCGACTCGAGCGGGTAGCCGGCCTCGGCGCACGCCCGGCACCCGCGGTTGTCGCGCTGGAGCGAGGTGAGCGAGCGGTAGCTCGAGCGGCGCCGCGTCACGCCGCGACGAGCACGAACCAGCGGCCCTCGTGGAGCACGCGGCCGCCGCCGAGCTCGGCGAGGAGCCCGCCCGCGGTGAAGAACCGCTTGAACACGAGCCAGGTGGAACCGTCCTGCAGGGCTCGCTCCTGCCACTCGTCGCGCGGCCCGCCCTCGTGAAGCGCCGCGTCGAAGACGACGAGCTCCGGTGCCACCCGCCGCGCCTCGGCCAGGAATCGCTCCCGATCGGCCTCCTCGAGATGGCCGTAGAAATGGCTCGTGAAGACGCGGTCGAACGAGCCGTCGCGGAACGGCAGCTCGAGCGCGTCCGCGTGGACGAACTCCGCGGCCGGCGCCTGCCCGCGCGCGACCTCGAGCATCGCCTCGCTCTGGTCGAGGCCGACGACCTCGCCGGGGAGGAGCCGCGTCACGAAGCCGGTGCCGCACGCGACGTCGAGCGTCCGCCCCGGCGGTAGCGCCGCGACAGCCTCCAGCACGCGGTCGCGCTCGTCGCGCCAGTCGGGCCGGATCCGCTTCGCGTAGAGCCCGCGCTGGAGCCACCAGTCGTCGTACTCCGGGGCGCGCGCGTGGTAGTAGGTCTTCACGCCGACCCTAGAGTACGCGCGTGCTCCCGCTCGAATCGGTGCCGAATTTCTCGGAGGGGCGGGACCGCGGGGTGATCGACGCGATCGGCTCGGCGCTCGGACGGCACGCCCGCCTGCTCGACGTCCACGTCGACGCCGACCACAACCGGTCGGTGTTCACGCTCGTCGGGCCGGAGGCCGGGCTCGAGGCGGCCCTGCTGGCCGGGATCGAGTGCGCGCGTGAGCGGATCGACCTCCGCCGTCACTACGGCGCGCATCCGTGCATCGGCGCCGCGGACGTCGTCCCGATCGTTCCGATCCGGCCGTCGGACCTGCCGCGTGCACGGGCGGCCGCGCTGTCGCTCGCCCGCCGGATCGGCGCGGAGGCCCGCCTGCCGGTCTTCCTCTACGGCGAGCTCGCGCCGGGCCGCGGCCCGGCGTTCTTCCGGCGCGGCGGCATCGCGGGCCTGGCCGCGCGGCTCGCGGCCGGCGAGCTCGCGCCGGACTTCGGGCCGCCGCAGCTCGACCCGGCGGCCGGCGGTGTGATCGTCGGTGCGCGCCGGCCCCTGATCGCCTTCAACGTCGACCTCCGCGGCGCCGGCATCGAGGTCGCGCGCGAGATCGCCGCGGTCGTCCGCGAGACGGGCGGCGGGTTTCCCGGCGTGCGCGCGCTCGGTCTCGACCTCCCGCGGGCCGGACGCGTCCAGGTGAGCATGAACGTCGAGGACTGGAAGGCGTCGGCGCTCCACGACATCGTGGCGCGGATCGAGCGCGAGGCCGCCGCACGCGGCGCGGAGGTCGCGGGCGCCGAGCTCGTGGGCCTGATGCCGGCGGGGGCGGCGGCCGCCGCAGCCGGCGCGCAGCTGCGGATCGACGGCTTCGACGAGTCGCGCCTGCTCGAGGTCAGGCTGCTCGAGGACTAGACTCGTCCCGATGATCGCGACGCGCTCCCTGAACGGGGAGGATCTCGGTGTCGCCGACGTCTGGGCGGTCGCCGTCGAGCGCGCGCCCGTCGCGCTCGACGAGCGTGCACGCGAGCACATGCGCGCGGCCCGCGCCCTCGTGGAACGCGCGGCGCACGGCGCGAGCGAGCACACGTACGGCGTCAACACGGGGTTCGGGCGCTTCGTCAACCGCGCGATCCCCGAGGAGCTGACGGAGGAGCTCCAGGTCCGGCTCCTGCGCAGCCATGCCTGCGGCGTCGGCGAGCGGTACGCGGACGAGATCGTCCGCGCGGCGATGCTCCTGCGCGCGAACACCCTCGCGAAGGGCTACTCCGGGGCCCGCGTGGAGACCGTCGAGCTGCTCCTCGAGTGCCTGAACCGCGGGCTCGTTCCCGCCGTGCCGGCTCGCGGCTCCGTCGGGGCGAGCGGCGACCTCGCACCGCTCGCGCACCTGGCGCTGCCGCTGATCGGCGAGGGGGAAGCGTGGGTGGACGGCGAGCGGCTGACCGGCGCCGAGGCGCTCTCGCGTGTCGGTCTCGCGCCGACCCGCCTCGCCGCGAAGGAGGGGCTCTCGCTCGTCAACGGGACGCAGTTCATGGCGGCCGTCGGCGCGCTCGGCCTCGTGCGCGCCCGCCGGCTCGCGAAGACCGCCGACCTCGCGTGCGCGCTCTCGCTCGAGGCGCTGCAGGGCTCACGCACGAGCTTCCTCCCGCAGATCCAGGCGCTGCGGCCGCTCCGTGGCCAGGCCGCGGCGGCCGCGAACGTCCTCCGTCTGCTCGAGGGCTCGGCGATCATCGAATCGCACCGTTGGTGCGACAAGGTGCAGGACGCGTACTCGCTGCGCTGCGCCCCGCAGGTGCACGGAGCCGCGCGCGACCTCCTCGACTACGTCGACTACACCGTCTCCACCGAGCTCAACGCCGCGACGGACAATCCGCTCGTGCTCGTCGAGGAGGAGCTCCTCGTCTCGAACGGCAACTTCCACGGCCAGCCGCTCGCATTCGCGCTCGACGCGCTGGCGATGGCCGTCAGCGAGCTCGCGAGCATCTCGGAGCGCCGTGTCGAGCGCCTCGTCAACCCGAACCTCTCCGACGGCCTGCCGGCGTTCCTCACCGCCGACGGCGGGCTCAACTCGGGGTTCATGATCCCGCAGTACGTGGCCGCCGCCCTCGTGAGCGAGAACAAGGTGCTCTGTCATCCGGCGAGCGTGGACTCGATCCCGACGAGCGCCGGCCAGGAGGATCACGTGTCGATGGGAAACGCGGCGGGCCTGAAGGCGTTGCAGGTGCTCGGGAACGCCGAACGTGCGCTCGCGATCGAGCTTCTCGCCGGCGCGCAAGCCGTCGAGTTCCTCGCGCCGCTCGAGCCCGGCGCGGGAGTCGCGGCGGTGCGCCGCTTCGTCCGTTCGCTCTCGCCGCGGCTCGGCGACGACCGGTCCCTCGCCGCCGACATCGAGGCGGTCGCGTCGGCGATCCGGGACGGTTCGGCCGTGGCCGCGGTCGAGGCCGAGGTCGGGGAGCTCGAGTGAGGGCCGCGCGTTGACGATCGCCGGTTCGCTCGAGGCGACGGTCGAGGCGCTGTGCGGCGACCTCTCCCGGGTCCGGGCGCCTCGAGGGACCGAGCTGAACGCCCGCTCGTGGTCGACCGAGGCGCCGCTCCGGATGCTGCTCAACAACCTCGACCGCGAGGTCGCGGAGCGGCCCGAGGAGCTCGTCGTCTACGGCGGCTCGGGCCGGGCGGCGAGGTCACACGACGCGCTTCGGGCGCTCGTCCGGACGCTGCTGCGGCTCGGCGCCGACGAGACGCTCCTCGTCCAGAGCGGGAAGCCGGTCGGCGTCTTCCGGACTCACCCTGGTGCGCCGCGGGTGCTGATCGCGAACTCGTTGCTCGTCCCGCGCTGGGCCACCTGGGACGAGTTCCGGCGCCTCGAGGCGCTCGGGCTGACGATGTTCGGCCAGATGACGGCCGGATCGTGGATCTACATCGGCACGCAGGGGATCCTCCAGGGCACGTATCAGACGTTCGCGGCGGCTGCCGAGCGCCACTTCGGGGCCACCGACCTCGCCGGGCGGATGATCCTCACCGCCGGCCTCGGCGGGATGGGTGGCGCGCAGCCGCTCGCGGGCGCCCTCCTGCGGGCGGCGACGCTGTGCGTCGAGGTCGACCCGGCGCGGATTCGCCGCCGGCTCGAGACCCGGTACCTCGACGAGGCGACGGAGTCGCTGGACGACGCGCTGGCTCGCGTGCGCCGGGCGGCCGCCGAGGGTCGTGGACTCTCCGTGGGGCTGCTGGGCAACGCAGCGGACGTCGTGCCGGAACTCGCCCGCCGCGGCGAGCACTTCGACCTCGTCACCGACCAGACGGCGGCCCACGATCCGCTCAACGGCTACGTGCCGCAGGGTCTCGACGTCGAAGGGGCGGCTGCGCTGAGGGCGTCCGATCCGGACGAGTACCTGCGCCGCGCACGTGCGTCGATTGCGTGTCATGTCGAGGGGCTCCTCGACTACGTCCGCCGCGGGAGCTATGTTTTCGACTATGGCAACAACCTACGAGGAGAGGCCTATGAGGCGGGCGTAACGGAGGCCTTCTCATACCCGGGCTTCGTCCCGGCCTATATCCGACCGCTCTTCTGTCGGGGCATCGGTCCGTTCCGCTGGGCCGCACTCTCGGGTGAACCGGGCGATATCGAGGCGATCGACGAGGCGCTGAAGGAGCTGTTTCCGGAGGATGGCATCCTCCAGCGCTGGCTTGCGCTCGCACCCGAGCGCTTCGCCTTCCAGGGGCTCCCTGCGCGGATCTGCTGGCTCGGCTACGGCGATCGCGCGAGGGCGGGCCTCGCGATCAACGAACTCGTCCGCGCCGGCCGCGTCCAGGCGCCCGTCGTGATCGGGCGCGACCACCTGGACTCCGGGTCCGTTGCGTCCCCGTACCGGGAGACGGAGGCGATGCTGGACGGCTCCGACGCCATCGCGGACTGGCCGATCCTCAACGCGCTCCTGAACGTGGCCGCAGGCGCGACGTGGGTCAGCGTCCACCACGGAGGTGGCGTCGGCATCGGCAACTCGATCCATGCCGGCATGGTGGTCGTCGCCGACGGCACCTCAGACGCGGCCGAGCGGCTCGAGCGGGTGCTGACGACCGATCCCGGCACCGGTGTCCTGCGGCACGCGGACGCGGGCTACGCCGACGCGATCGAGCACGCCGCGAGCCACGGGCTCGAGCTCCCGGTGCCGCCGGTCTCGCGGGAGTGATCCGCCCGGCAAGGCGGGCGCCCCGGCTGCTCGTCCGCGACCTGGCGCAGCTCGTCACGCCCGCGGGTCGTGGGGCTCCGCTTCGAGGCTCGGCGTTGGCCGAGGTCGAGGTCGTCGAGGATGCCTACCTCCTCTGCGACGGCGACTCCATCGCAGCCGTCGGCCGGATGAGAGACCTCGGGCCGCTCGGCGACGAGGTCATCGAGCTCGACGGCCGGGGTCGATCCGCCATCCCGGGGCTCGTCGACTGCCATACGCACGCCTGCTTCGCCGGCGACCGGGTCGACGAGTTCGCGCGGCGCGCGGCGGGGGCGAGCTACGAGGAGCTGCACGCCGCCGGCGGTGGGATCCTCTCCACGGTCCGCGCCACGCGCGCTGCCGGTGAGACGGGGCTCGCCGAGGCCGTCGAGCGTCACCGACGCTGGATGCTCGCCGCGGGAACGACGTCCTTCGAGGCGAAGTCGGGCTATGGACTCGATCGCGAGACCGAGCTCACGTCGCTCCGCGTCATCCGGGCGGCGGGCGGCGTCCCGACCTGGCTCGGTGCGCACACCGTGCCGCCGGAGTTCGCGGACGCCGACGCCTACCTCGACTTCGCGCTCGCCGAGGTGCTGCCGAGCGCCGCGCAGCTCGCCGAGGCGGCCGACGTGTTCCTCGAGCGCGGAGCCTTCGACGCGCGCCAGGCGCGCCGCTACCTCGAGGCGTGCCGCGACGCCGGACTCGCCCTGCGGCTGCACGGCGATCAGTTCACCGAGTCCGGCGCGATCCCGCTCGCCGTCGAGCTCGGCGCGAGGTCGGTCGACCATCTCGAGGCGACCGGACCGGATGGCGTACGCGCGCTCGCGGCGAGCGACGTCGTCGGGGTGCTCCTGCCTGCGAGCGCACTCTTCCTGGGGCGGCCGATGCCGCCCGGGCGGGCGCTTGTGGACGCGGGCGCGGCGATCGCGCTCGCTACCGACTTCAATCCGGGCAGCGCGTTCTGCGAGAGCCTTCCGCTCGTCTGCTCCCTGGCGGCGACGCAGCTCAAGCTGGCGCCGGCGGAGGCGCTGGCGGCCTGCACCGTCAACGCGGCGCACGTGCTCGGGCGAGCCGGCCGGCTCGGTCGTCTGGCGCCGGGCCATGCAGCCGACGCCGTCCTCCTCGACGCGCCGGACTGGCGCTACCTCGCGTACCACCTGGGCGGCCAGCTCGTCGCCGACGTCGTCGTCGGTGGGGAACGCGTCTGGGCTCGCTAGGCTAGTTCCGATGCCGACGAAGAAGCAGCGTCGACGCCAGGAGAAGCTCCGCCGTCACGAGTGGGAGGAGGTCTGGGTCGACGAGGAGGGGCAGGAGGTCGACGCTCCGCCGGATGCCGCCGGCGAGACGGCGGCGGCGAGGCCGGCGCGGCAGGCGGCGACGAAGTCCACCGCCCGGAAGGGCAGCTCGGGACGGTCGACACGGAAGCCCCCGACGCCGCCATCCTGGGAGCGGGTGGCGAGGCGAGGCGCCATCTTCGCGCCGCTGATGTTCGTCGTCGTCTACTACCTCCAGAAAGGATCCCACCGGAGCTTCGCGGCCGCGCTCTACCAGACGGCGATCCTCATGCTGTTCTTCGTTCCGTTCAGCTACCTGATGGACCGGGCGATGTACCGCACCTACCTCAAGCGCACGGGCGCCGCGCCGCCGCCCGCGAAGAAGAAATCGGGCGACTGACTGACTACCCGCCGGTGCGGGGCGCGTCCGCACCGCCGCCCCGGTAGTGGCCCGGCGCCGGCCACGGCGCGAGCACGAGCAGCAGGCGGGCTCCGGATTCGCTGGAGACGGCATGGCGCTCCTCCGGCGCGAAGACGAGCAGCGTCCCGGCCGCAGCGTCCGCGCTCGTCCCGTCGGCGTCGACCCGGACCGTCCCTTCGACCACGAGGACGAACGCTTGCTCCTTGACCTGGTGGTCGCCGAGCTCCTGCCCCGGCTGGAGCCCGATCACGACCGCGCGGCCTCCGCTTTCCGAATGCAGGACGACCGGGGAGAGCGTCCCTCCCGGCGTGTCGATCTCCGCCAGCTGCCAGCGCCGCACGAAGGGCGTCTTACCCCGCCTCGTTAGACTCAATCGCCTGGTGAGCCTCGCCGTCGATACCTACGAGCTGGGCCCGATCGGCACGAACTGCTACCTCGTCCGGGCAAGTCGCGGCACGCCGGAGGCCGTCGTCATCGATCCGGGCGGTGACGCTACCCGGCTCCGGCTCGAGCTGGCGCGAATGGGCTCGCGGTGCGCGGCGATCCTCGTGACCCACACGCACTGGGATCACCTGGGCGCAGTTGCGGATCTCGCGGAGGGAACGGGGGCTCCGGTGTATGCACCCGAGGCCGAGCGAGCCGTGCTCGAGCGCCCGTCCGACTTCTACCCGGAAGTCTCGATCCGCGGGTGGACCCTCGAGGTCGGGCTCGAAGGCGGGGAGGAGGTCGAGGTCGCCGGGATCAACTTCGAGACGGTGGCCGTTCCCGGCCATTCACCCGGGCACCTCGCGTTCTACGCCGACGGCTGCCTGTTCTCAGGGGACGTCCTCTTCGCCGGCTCGGTCGGGCGAACCGATCTTCCGTTCTCGAGCTGGGAAACGCTCGTCGAGTCGATCCGGACGCTCGTCGACCGGCTTCCGCCGGAGACGACCGTCTATCCCGGTCACGGCCCGCCGACCACGCTCGGCGCCGAGTTGGCACGAAACCCGTTCCTGGCCGAGCTCCGTGCCTCGTGACGTGCCTCAGCTCGAGCGCCAGTGCGGCCCCGACGCGGCCGGCCGCCCTACGCGGAGGCCGACGCAGGTGAGGTTCGAGGCGCCGAGGGGAACCCACGACATCCTCCCGGCCGAGCAGTCGCGCTGGCAGCAGGTCGTGAGCGAGTTCGAGGGCCTCTGCCGCCTGTACGGCTACCGCCGGATCGACACGCCCGTCTTCGAGGACACGAACCTGTTCGTCCGCACGTCAGGCATCGGCTCGGACGTCGTGACGAAGGAGATGTACACCTTCACCGACCGCGGCGGTCGCTCGCTCACGCTGCGCGCGGAGGCGACCGCGCCGATCGTCCGCGCCTATCTCGAGCACGGCCTCCACCGCCAGCCGCAGCCCCAGAAGCTCTACGCAATCGAGACGATCTACCGGTACGGCCGCCCGCAGAAGGGGCGCTACCGCGAGCACTGGCAGCTCGATCTCGAGGCCGTCGGCTCGAGCGACCCCGCGGTCGACGCCGAGGTGATCCAGCTCTACGACACGCTGCTCCGGCGACTCGGCATCGCGAACTACCGGCTCGAGCTCAACTCGATCGGCGACGCGGCCTGCCGTCCGACCTACCTCGACCGACTCCGGCCGTGGCTCGAGGAGCATGCGGCTCAGCTCGACGACGAGACCCGCGACCAGGCGCGGCGCAACCCGCTGCGCGCGCTCGACAACATCGCTGCGAAGCCGCAGGCAGTGCGGGAGATCATGCAGAGGGCGCCGACGATCGGAGATTCCCTCTGCGAGGCCTGCCGCGAGCACTTCGCCGAGGTGCGCCGCCACCTCGACGCCTACGGCGTGGGCTACGTGCTCGTGCCGACGCTCGTCCGCGGCCTCGACTACTACACGCGGACGACCTGGGAGTTCGTCGGACCCGAGGGGACGTCGACGAGCACGATCTCGGGCGGCGGCCGGTACGACGGCCTGGCGGAGGAGCTCGGCGGCGCTCCCACGCCCGGCGTCGGCTTCGGCGCGGGGATCGAGCGGCTCCTGCTGGCCCTGTCTGGGGCCGGTACACCCGAACCGCCCGACGAAGGCGTCGACGTGTTCCTGGTGTGCGAGGAGGGGGCAGACCGCCCCGCGGCGCTCGCGGCGATGATGGAGCTCCGGGCCGCCGGCCTGCGCTGCGACGCCGACTACGCCGCGCGGTCGCGCAAGGGGCAACTCACGCAGGCGAAGCGCCTCGGCGCGCGCCGGACGATCGTCGTCGACTCCACCACCGACCTCTCCGCCGTCGTGCGGGAGCTCCTCCCCGACACGCGCGAATGACCGCCGTCGAGCCCGGCGATTGCGGCCATGTCCGTGCGCGTGCGCTGTCACAGTTCCGGCACGAAGTCGTCACCATGGGCGCGTTTTTCAGCGATAGGCTGACCTGCAGGGGGAACCTCGAGGGGGTCCCCCGGGGGTTCCGATGGCGCGTGAACCCGGAGCCCGCGCCGCGCCGCCGGCGGGCGGACGGGAGCGGCGAGTCGCGATGAAGTGGCGCGACCTGATGTGCGGCGAGGTGCGGGAGGAGCACGTCGGCCGCCGGGTCGCACTCGCCGGCTGGGCGGCGCGGCGCCGCGACCACGGCGGGCTGATCTTCGTCGACCTTCGCGACCGGAGCGGGATCTGCCAGCTCGTCGTCAACCCCGAGCGGGCCGCCGATGCCACCCGCGCCGCCCACACGGTCCGCAACGAGTTCGTCCTCCGCGTCGAGGGCGAGGTCGTCGCGCGTGCCCCGGAGGCCGTCAACCCGAACCTCTCGACGGGCGGGGTCGAGCTCCAGGTCGACACGCTCGAGATCGTCTCGCGCTGCCCGCCGCTGCCCTTCCAGCTCGACGAGGAGAACGTCGACGAGACGCTGCGCCTGCGCTACCGCTGGCTCGACCTCCGCCGCGACCGGCTCCAGCGCAACATCCGCCTCCGCGCGCAGATGGTCGGGACGATCCGCCGCGTGATGGAGCGCGCCGGCTTCCTCGACATCCAGACCCCGATCCTGTTCAAGCCGACGCCGGAGGGCGCGCGCGACTTCGTCGTGCCGAGCCGGCTGCAGCCGGGCCGCTTCTACGCGCTGCCGCAGTCGCCGCAGATCCTCAAGCAGCTGCTCGTGATCGCCGGCTTCGACCGCTACTACCAGATCGCGATCTGCTTCCGCGACGAGGACCTGCGCGCCGACCGCGTCCAGGAGATCACGCAGCTCGACGTCGAGATGGCCTTCCCGGACCGCGAGTTCATCCTCGGGCTGATGGAGGAGATGTGCGCCGAGGTGTGGCGCGAGTGCCTCGGAGTGGAGCTGACGCCGCCGTTCAGACGGCTGACGCACGAGGAGGCGATGCGCCGCTTCGGCACCGACAAGCCCGACCTCCGCTTCGGCCTCGAGATCGAAGACGCGACCGAGCTGACCCGCGGCTCGCAGTTCGGCGTCTTCGCGAACGCGCCGGTCGTCCGCTACCTGACGGTTCCGCAGGAGTTCTCGCGCGCCGAGCTCGAACGGCTCGAGACGCTCGCGCGCGAGTGGGGGGCCAAGGGCCTCGCGTACCTGGTCTACGACGAGGAGGGCCAGGTGCGCTCGCCGATCGGGAAGTTCCTCTCCGACGAGGAGCTCGCGGCCTTCCGCGCGGCCCCCGCGTCGACCGTCCTCTTCGCGGCCGGCGAGCGGCCGATGGTCGAGCGCGTCCTCGGGGCGCTCCGGACGCACCTCGGCGAGACGCTCGGGCTGATCGACGAGCAGGCGTTCGAGTTCGCGTGGATCCTCGACTTCCCGATGTTCGAGTGGTCGGAGGAGGACGGGCGCTGGACGGCCGTCCACCATCCGTTCACCCGGCCGACGACCGACTGGGAGCGGACGTTCGACGCCGACCCTGGCGCCGCGACCGCGCTCGCGTACGACCTCGTCGCCAACGGCAACGAGATCGGCGGAGGCTCGTTCCGGATCCACGAGCCCGAGCTCCAATCGCGCGTCTTCGACCTGCTCCAGCTGACGCCGGATGAGCAGCGGACGAAGTTCGGCTTCCTGCTCGACGCGCTCGCGATGGGCGCGCCGCCGCACGGCGGGATCGCGTTCGGCATCGACCGGATGGTGATGGTGCTCGCGAGCGAGCGGAACCTGCGCGACACGATCGCCTTCCCGAAGAACCAGGCCGGCATCGATCCGATGAGCGGTGCGCCCTCGGAGGTGACGCCCGCGCAGCTCGACGAGCTCCGGATCCGCCTCGTTCCTCTGCCGGATGCCTGACGGCTCCGGCCGGCGGTTCGCCCTCGAGGCGCTCTTCCTCGTCCTCCTGGCGCTCGGCGCAGGACTTGCCGACCTGCGCCCGCTGCTGATCGCCGCCGTCATGGCGGCCGGCTGGGTCCTCGTCGCGCTGATCGAGGCGATCGCCTGGCGGGCCCGGGCGCGCCGGTCGGCCTTCGCCCCGGACCTCGCGGGACCCGCGCCCGTCCGCCGGTGGGACGTGGCCGAGATCATCGCGCCACAGGCCGAGGAGCCCGAGCCGGAGGACGCCGAGGTCGAGCCCGTGCCCGAGCCGGAACCGGTCGCCGAGGCGGCGGACGAGGCCGAACCGGAGGAGGCCGCGGTCACGACGATCCTCCCGCCCGAGCCGGACGGGCCGGTCGACGTGCCGAAGCCCGGTTGGCGAACTCGCTTTCGCCGCTCACAATGAGCGCGGTGACCTCGTGCAGCCTCGTCCGGCTTCTCCAGGGCGCCCTGCTCGTCGCGGCGGCGGCGGCCGGCGCCGGCTACTTCGGCTTCGGCGCCTTCGAGATCGCCGTCGCGCTGCTCGGCGCCGCAGCGCTCGGCGTCTCCGGCGAGCTTGCGCTCGCCCCGGCGGCCTGCACGACCCGCAGGTCGCGGCAACCCGCGCCGGAGCCGGTGTCCGAGCCGGTGGCCGAGCACGCCTGGAACGTCCACGATCTCGAGCGCTGGTTCACGTCGAACCGCGGGGAGGATCCCGTTCGCGACTCGCAGCTGATGCGGCTGCTGCAACGGCTGCGGCCGCTCGCCGACGAGCACGGCCTGCTGCCGCCGGATCTCGACGGGCTGATTCGCCAGACGTTCCGAGGGCTCGAGAGCCGGTGACTGCCGCCCTGGCGCAGCGCCAGCTCGGGCTCGGCGCGGTCGCCCTCCTCGGCGCGATGCTGGCGCTCGCGGTCGGGCACCGCGTGCGTCGGGAGCCGCCGGCGACGACGATTCAGGCGCCGGTGGCGCCGCCGGTCTCGCAGTGGACTCCGGCGCTCGCCACCGTCCGGCCAGAGCCGCGCACGCGCTCGGCTTGCGGCTGGCTGCTGAGGAAGGACACGTTCGGCGTCGGCCACCCGGTGCTGCCGTGCGGCGCGCGGATCCTCCTCGCCTTCCGCGGCAGGCGGATACTGACGCAGGTGGTCGATCGCGTCACCGGGTCCGGCGCGGCCTTCGAGCTGACGCCGGCGCTCGCGAAGGCGCTCGGCTTTCGCGGGACGCAGCCGATCCGGTGGACGTTCGCGAGCGCGCCCGCCGCCCGCTAGAGTGGTCGTCGTGCTCGACCCTGCGCGTGCGTTCGCGCGACATTGTTGAACCAACGCCATATGCAAGGGAGCCCGGGTCGGGTCTAGGCGCGAGAGCGCTGACGATCCGCACGGCACCCACCTGGTTCGTCCAGGTTCGCATAGCGTGGGCGTATCGGCAGGGTGGAGCACGTTCCCTTGCCCGTGCTCGAGATCTACGGTGACTCGACGCGCGGCGGCGACTGGGCCGCCGTCCGCCTGCGGCTGGCCGCCGGCCGGATCGTCGACGCCGACGCGGACGGGCTCGCCGAGCCGCTTCGCGGCCTGACGCTCCTCGAGGCCGCGGCGGTCGGCGGCGAGACGCTCGCGGTCGACGCGCTCGCACATGCGCTCGGGCCGGTGTTCGGCGCTCCTCCGTCGCCCGGCCGGGTCGCGGTGGCGATGAGCGGCGGCGTCGACTCCGCCGTCGCGCTCCTCCGCGCGGGCCGCGAGGCGATCGGCGTCACGCTGCGGCTCTGGGTCGACCCGGCCGGCCCCGACACCGAGCGCGCGTGCTGCTCGCCGGAGGCGGTTCTCCAAGCGCGGGCGGCGTGCCACGCCCTCGGGCTCCCGCACGTCACGCTCGACCTCCGGGAGGAGTTCCGGCGCGCCGTCGTCGACCCGTTCGTGCGCGGCTACGCCCGCGGTGAGACGCCGAACCCGTGCACGCGCTGCAACGGCGGTTTCCGGTTCGGGCAGCTGCTCGCGTTCGCGCGCCGCGCCGGCGCGGCCCGGCTCGCGACCGGCCACTACGCGCGGACCGCGGAGCATCGCGGCCGGCTGCTCCTCGCGCGCGGCGCCGCCGCCGCGAAGGATCAGTCGTACATGCTCGGCCGGCTCGACCCGCGGCGCCTCGACCGGATCTGGTTCCCGCTCGGCGAGCAGGGCAAGGAGGAGACGCGCGCCGAGGCGGAGCGCGCCGGCCTCGCCGCCGCCCGGCGGCCGGAGAGCCAGGAGGCGTGCTTCCTCGGTGGCGACGACTACCGGGCCTTTCTCGAGCGGCAGGGCCTGCGGCCCGTGCCCGGCCCGATCGCCGACGAGTCGGGCCGCGTCGTCGGCCGGCACGACGGCGTCTGGCGGTTCACGCCGGGACAGCGCCGGGGCATCGGCGTGTCCGCGGGCGAACCGGTCTACGCGCTGCGGGCGGACGCGAGGACGAGCACACTCGTGATCGGGCCGCGCTCGAGCCTCGCCCGGCGCCGCGTCGACGTCCGCGGCCGGCTGTTCGTCCCCGTCGACCGGGCTCACGCCAAGCTCCGCTACCGCTCGCCGGCCCTCGAGGCGCGAGTCCAGACGACGACCGGAGGCTTCAGGCTCGAGCTCGCCGAGCCGGCGTACGCCGTCGCACCCGGCCAGACGGCCGTCCTCTACGAAGACGAGGCGGTCGTCGGCGCCGGGGTGATCGTGGCGGCCACCTGACCCACTAAGATCGCGAGTCCATGCCGCTGCTCTTCACCTGGGGGAACCTCGCGGATCTCGCGCTCGCCGTGTTCCTGTTCGCGGTCGGCCTGACGCTGGCGTACGTCTTCCTGCGACTGGCCGGAACCTTCTCGCGGCTCTCCACGTTTGTACAGAGAACCGAGAAGGAGCTTCTGCCGGTGCTCGGCAAGGTCGGAGGGACGGTCGATCGCGTGAACACGCAGCTCGACAAGGTGGACCGAATGACGGACAGCGCCGTCGACGCGGTCGCAAGCGTCGACTCGACTGTCCGGACGGTCAGTGGCGCCGTGAAGCGGCCGGTGCAGAAGCTGGCCGGGTTCGCGACCGGCGTCTCGTACGGAACGTCGTCGCTCGTCGCCACGCGGGACTGGCGCGGGGCCGTGCAGGCCGGCAAGGAAGCCGCCGCGCGCAGGGAGCGCGATCTCGACGAGGAGCTCCGGGAGGGCGGCACGTGACCGACGAGATCGTCTTGACACTCCCGGACGAGCAGGACTTCCACGACGTCGCCCATCTCGTCGTCGGGGGCCTCGCCGTCCGGCTGAACCTCACGTTCGACAACCTCGAGGACGTCCAGGTCGCGCTCGAGGGGCTGCTCGCGGGGACCGGTGGCGACGTGACGGTCGCGATCAGGCTCGGCGGCGACGACGGACTCGTCCTCAGCGTCGGGCCGTTCGACTGCGAGCGGCTTCGGGCCGAGCTCGAGGACGACGCGCACCTCGGCCTCGGGCGTGTGCTCGCGACGGTGACGGATGGGGTCGAGGTCGAGGAGCGCGGCGACGGCTGCTGGGTCGAGCTGCGGAAACGGGTGGAGCGGATTCCGAGGTAAGGCAGCCGGTGCGGGGGGACAAGCGAGACAGGGAGCTGCTGCGGCGGTACCACGAGCGCGGCGATCTCGCGGCGCGCGAGCGGCTGATCGAGGAGCACATGACGCTCGTCCGCTCGCTCGCGCGGCGCTACTCGTACCGCGGCGAGCAGCTCGACGACCTGATCCAGATCGGCGCGATCGGCCTGATCAAGGCGATCGACCGCTTCGACCTGTCCCGCGGCGTCGAGCTGACGACCTACGCGACGCCGAACATCATCGGCGAGATCAAGCGGCACTTCCGCGACCGCGGCTGGTCCGTGCGCGTCCCGCGCGGCCTCCAGGAGCTGAACGTCCAGCTGTCGCGTCTGATGGAACAGCTGACCGTGCAGCTGGGGCGCTCGCCGACGATCTCGGAGCTCGCGACTGCGGCGTCGGTCGAGGAGGAGGAGGTCCTGGAGGCGCTCGAGAGCGGGCGCGCGTACAGCTCGCTGTCGCTGTCCTCCGGACTTGGCGGCGGGGAGGACGAGGAGGTCGACCCGCTCGAGACGATCGGCGTCGAGGAGCACGCCTACGAGGTCTCCGAGGACCGCGCCGTCCTGGCGCCGGGCTTCCGGGTGCTGGACGACCGCGAGCGCACGATCCTGCGCCTCCGGTTCTTCGACGGGCTGACGCAATCGCAGATCGCGGCGCAGATCGGGATCTCGCAGATGCACGTCTCGCGGCTGATCCGGCGCTCGCTCGAGAAGATCCGCCAGGAGATCGCCGCCGAGGAGCCGAGCCCTCCGCGGCGAGCGGCAGCCGGCAGCCGGCGCAGCTGAGCCTGCTCCGACGGGCGCGCGGCCTCTCCACGCATTGCGCTTGGGCGCTTCCGACCAGGGCCGGAACGGATGTGGCCGCTCGGGGCGGTCCTCCGGTAGGTGCTCCCGGCCTCCTCCCCACTGCGAGCATATCGTCGAAACCGTTACGCGTGTGGAACGCGAATGTGAAAAGACACGCGCAGCCGGCTTGCCCGACGGCCGCACCTACAATCTTCCGGATGCGTTCGACGCCGGAGTTGCGCGAGGCGTTTCTCTCCTTCTTCGAGTCGAAGGGCCACCTGCGCGTGCCGTCGGCGCCGCTGATCCCGCGCGCGGACGATCGCTCGACCCTGCTCACGACCGCCGGGATGCAACCGCAGATGCCGTACTTCCTCGGGCGCGAGCCGCCGCCCGCGCCGAGGACGACCACCGTGCAGAAGTGCTTCCGCACGCCGGACATCGACGAGGTCGGGCTCGACGGCTACCACTGCACGTTCTTCGAGATGCTCGGCAACTTCTCGTTCGGGCAGTACTTCAAGGACGGCGCCGTCGAGTTCGCGTGGGAGTTCGTGTTCGAGCACCTGAAGATCGAGCCGGAGCGGTTCTGGGTGAGCGTCTTCGCCGGCGATCCCGAGCTCGGGCTCGACGAGGACGAGGTCGCGGTGCGCGCGTGGGAGCGGCTCGGCCAGCCGCCGGAGCGAATCGTGCGCCTGCCCGCGTCGGAGAACTTCTGGTCTGTGGGCGGTCCGGGGCCCTGCGGGCCCGACTCCGAGATGTACTACGACCGGGGCGAGGAGACCGGCTGCGGGCGTCCGGACTGCGCACCTGGCTGCGCGTGCGAGCGCTTTCTCGAGTTCTGGAACCTCGTCTTCATGGAGTTCGAGCTCCATCCGGACGGCAAGCTGACGCCGCTGCCGAAGCAGAACATCGACACCGGGCTCGGCCTCGAGCGGACGGCTTCGATTCTGCAGGGCGTGATCTCGGTGTACGAGACCGACGGCTATCAGGAGCTCATGCGCTGGATCGCCGACGCGAGCGGCGTCGCCTACGGCGACAGCCCCGACGCGACGAAGGCGCACCGCGTGCTCGCCGACCACGGGCGCGGGATGACGTTCCTCGTCGCCGACGGCGTCACGCCTTCGAACGAGGGCCGTGGCTACGTGTTGCGGCGGGTGATCAGGCGCGCGCTGCAGCACGCGGGCCGGATCGGCCTCGACTCGCCCTTCCTGCCCGAGCTCGCCGACGTCGTCGTCACCCAGTTAGGCAACGCATACCCGGAGCTCCGCGACAACCGGTCGCACATCGGCCGTGTCCTGGCGGCCGAGGAGGAACGGTTTTCGCAGACGCTCGCGCGCGGAATGCGGCTCTTCGACGAGGTCGCCGGCGCCGGGTCGATCTCCGGCGAGAATGCGTTCCGCCTCCACGACACCTACGGCTTTCCGCTCGAGCTCACGCAGGAGCTCGCTCGCGAGCGTGGGCTCGCCGTCGACGAGGACGAGTTCGCGCGCCTGATGGAGGAGCAGCGGCGACGGTCGCGGCGGGCGGTGTCGTCGAGCGACGACCTTCGCCTCGCCTCGGCGCCTCGGTCGACGTTCGTCGGGTACGAGAAAACCGACGTCTTGACTGCCATCCTCGCACTCGCCCACCTGGGCGACGGCACCTTCCAGGCGAAGCTCGAGGATTCGCCGTTCTACCCCGAGGGCGGCGGACAGGTCACCGACCGAGGCTTCATCGAGAGCGCGGAGAGCGGTGTCCGGGCGGAGCTCGTGCGTGCTACGCGTCTCGGCGACGATCAGATCCTCACCTTCCGCGGCGACGGCTTCCACGCCGGCGAGCGGGTTCGGGCGTTCGTTCCCTGGAACGTTCGCTTCCCGACGATGGCGAACCACACGGCGACGCATCTTCTCCACCAGGCGCTCCGCGACGTCCTCGGCGCGCATGTCCAGCAGGCTGGCTCGAAGGTGGCACCGGACAAGCTGCGGTTCGACTTCACCCATCCGCAGGCGCTGACGGCCGACGAGCGCGTCGAGGTCGAGCGTCGGGTGAACGAGAAGGTCTTCGAGGGCCTCCCGGTGCTCGACTACGTCACCACGATCGACGAGGCACGTCGTCTCGGAGCGACGATGCTCTTCGGTGAGAAGTACGGGGACGAGGTGCGCGTGATCGAGGTGCCGGAGTACTCGCTCGAGCTCTGCGGAGGGACGCACGCGCGCTCGACCGCCGAGGTGGGACCGTTCGTGATCCTCTCCGAGCGCGCCTCGGCTGCGGGCGTTCGACGCATCGAGGCGGTCACCTCGGGCGAGGCGTACGCATATCTGCGCGGGCGAGGGCACGAGGCGGAGGAGTTGAGGGAGCGGCTGCGTCACGCACCCTCGGCGCCGGCGGCCGAGCCTGCCGCGCGCTCCGCAGGCGCGCCCGTCGTCGAGCCCGAGGTCCGGAAGGTCGACGGCGTCAGCGTCATCGCCCAGGAGGTCGACGGCGTCGGGGCCGACTTGCTGCTGGACCTGTCCGACCGCTTCAAACAGCGCGAGGCGCCGGCCGCCGTCGTGCTCGGCTCGCGCGAGGACGGGAAGGTGCACCTCGTCGCGAACTTCGACGCGTCGGTCGCCGAGCGGGTGAGCGCGTCCGACGTCGTCCGCGCGGCGGCTGCGATCGTCGGCGGCGGGGGAGGGGGACGCGCGACGATGGCCCGCGCGGGTGGGAAGGATCCCGACAGGCTCACGGACGCGCTCGCGGAGGCAGAGCGGCTGATCCTCGGCGCCCTCACGTCCGCGTGAAGGTGCTCGCGCTCGACTTCGGCGCCGCCCGGACCGGCGTGGCCGTCTCCGACCCGACCGGAACGCTCGCCAGGCCTCTGGGCGTCGTCGAGCGCGCAGCCACCGATGCGGGTCTCGCCCGCGTGGCGGAGATCGTCCGCTCCGAGGCGGTCGAGCGGGTCGTCGTCGGGCTGCCGCTTACCCTGCGCGGCGTGCGTGGCGAGCAGGCTCGCGAGACGGAGCAGTTCGCCGACGCGCTACGGGCGAAGGTTCCCGTCCCCGTCGAGCTGTACGACGAGCGGTTCACCACCGGCCTCGCCGCAGGCGGTGGTGCGGCGCCCGAGGACGCGCGAGCTGCCGCCCACCTGCTGACGAGCTACCTCACATGGTCGAGCCGCCCGAGCTGAGCAACGTCCCGCGCGGCACCGTGCCACCGCCGCCGGAGCCACCCGCGCGACGGATCCACGTAGCGCGACGGCGCTTCGTCGCCCTCGCAGTGATCGCAGCCGCGGTCGCCGTGGGCGCCTGGGCCGCGGTCGCCGCCATCGATAAAGGGTCGAAGCAGAAGCCCGCGGCGGCCCCGCGGCGGACCACGGGAGTGCGCGCGCTCAAGACCTTTCGGATCATCTTCCCGGAGGGATTCACGCGGCTCCAGATGGCGCAGCGGATCAAGGCGGTCGACGCGATCGCGCGGCGCAAGCGCCACTTCAATCCGAAGCTCACGGCGCGTACGTACGAGGCGGCGACGGCCTCGTCGAGACTGCCCGCGCGCCTGGCCGGGGACAAGAAGCGGCGTAACCTCGAGGGGATGCTCTTCCCCGCCGAGTACGAGCTGTATCAGAACGACGTCGCGAAGACGCTCGTTGCCAAGCAACTTGCGGCCTTTCGCGACGCGTGGTCGCACGTACGCCTTGGCTACGCGCGCTCGAAGAACCTCAGCGGCTACGACGTCCTGACCATCGCGTCGATGATCGAGAAGGAAGCGGTTGTCGACAGCGAGCGGCCGCTGATCGCGGCCGTCATCTACAACCGTCTCCACGCCCGGATGCCGCTGGGGATCGACGCGACTCTCCGGTATGGCCTGAACGTCCCGGGCACGAAGCCGCTCACGAAGTCCGACCTCGCAAACCCGACCCCCTACAACACGCGGCTTCACCTCGGGCTGCCTCCGACCCCGATCAGCAATCCGGGACTGCCTTCGCTGGTTGCCGCCGCGCATCCCGCCAAGGTCAACTACCTGTACTTCGTCGCGAAGCCCGACAAGAAGCACCACTTCTTCACCGCGAGCGCACGAGAGTTCGAGCAGTACCTCGCGTCGCACGGCTACGGACCCCATCCGTAGCGCAGGGACAGACGGTTTCCCGATGAGCCTCCTTCCCTGCAGGGACACGCCGCTCGGGGCGATCGCGCTCCCGCGAGTGAAGCCGGCGTTGGCCGGCGTCGTCCGTCCGAGCGCTTCGTGATCAGCGGCCGGACCCGCCTCGTGGGCCTGATCGGCAACCCTTTGGCCGGGTCGCTCTCGCCGCGCATGCAGAACGCGGGCTTCGCCGCGCGAGCGCTGGACTGGGTCTACGTGCCGCTGCCGGTCGAGCGGCACCGGGTCGAGGCGGCGCTCCGCGGCCTCGTCGGGCTCGGCTTCGCCGGCGCGAATGTTACGGCGCCGTACAAGACCGACGTCGTTCCCTTCTGCGACGAGGCCGATGCGGACTCGGTGAACCTGCTCCTCGTCCGGAACGGGCGCGTGCTCGGATCGAGCACCGACGCGGCCGCGCTCGACGGCGTGACGGCGACACGTGCCGCAGTTCTCGGCGCAGGGGGCGCGGCCCTGGCGTGGATCGCGGCCCTCGAGCGACGGGGGATTCCCGTCGTCCCGTTCTGCCGGCGAGCAGACTGGCCGCCGCGGGTCGACGCCTGTGACCTCGTCGTCAACGCGACCCCCGTCAAGGACGAGCTCCTGTTCGAGCCGGCTCCCGAGCAGGCGGTCATCGACCTTCCCTACAACGCCGACGGGTCGCCGACCGCACTGGTCGAGGCGGCGCGCGCAGCCAGGTGTCGCACCGTCGTCGACGGGCCGGAGGTCCTCGTCCGCCAAGGCGCGGCGTCGTTCGAAGCCTGGACGGGGGTGTCCGCTCCGCTCGACGTGATGCGTGCGGCGCTCCGTCCGTAGGCTTTCCCCGATGTCGCTCGACGTCGTCGTCGCAGGGGAGTCGCACGGGCCGGCCCTCGTCGCCGTCGTCACGGGTCTGCCCGCCGGGCTCCTGCTCGAGAAGGCGGCGATCGACAGCGATCTCCGCCGGCGCCAGCAGGGATACGGTCGGAGCCCGCGCCAGCAGATCGAGACGGATGAGGTCGAGGTGCTCGCAGGGCTTCGCCACGGGCGCACGCTCGGGACGCCGCTCGCGCTCGTCGTGCGCAACCGCGACCACCGGAACTGGACCTGGGGGATGAGTCCGTGGCCGCCGGAGGGTGAACCCTCCGGCAAGGGGACGAAGCCGGTGACGCTACCGCGGCCTGGCCACGCCGATCTCGCAGGCGTCCTGAAGTACGGGCTCGGTGACGTGCGTGATGCGCTCGAGCACGCGAGCGCGCGGCACACCGCCGCCTCGGTGGCCGCTGGTGCCGTCGCGAAGGCGCTCCTGAGCACGATCGACGTCGCGGTCGAGGGGACCGTCGTAACCGGCGGGCTCGAGGCGCGCGTGGACGCCGCTCGCGCGGAACGTGACACGATCGGCGGCATCGTCGAGGTGCGAGCCCGCGGGATTCCGCCCGGTCTCGGCTCGTATGCGACGAAGGAGGAGCGGCTCGACGCGCGGCTCGCGGCGGCGCTCATGGGGATCCAGGCCGTGAAGGGCGTCGAGGTCGGCGAAGGGTTCGCGCTCGCGGAGAAGCGCGGCTCCGACGCGCACGACGAGATCCTTCGCGACGACGGCGGGCTGTACCGCGAGACGAACCGGGCGGGCGGGGTCGAGGCCGGTGTGTCGAACGGGGAGGAGCTCGTCGTCCGCGCGGCCATGAAGCCGCTGCCCACGCTGATGCGGCCGCTGCGGTCGGTCGACCTCGAGACGGGCGAGCCTTCCGATGCGCTCGTCGAGCGTAGCGACACGGCCGCCGTCGAGGCGCTTGCGGTCGTCGCGGAGAGCGCCGTCGCGTTCGAGCTCGCGCGCGCCGCCCGCGAGAAGTTCGGAGGTGACTCACTCGGCGACTTCGTCGCCGCCTGGCGCGCATACCTCGAACGGATCGACTGGACGCCGCGACGGCGGTGAGCGGGCCACTCGAGCGACACGTCGCGCTCGTCGGCTTCATGGGTGCGGGGAAGTCGACGCTCGGTACCGCGCTCGCGGAGCGGCTCGCGCTGCCGTTCGTCGACGTCGACTGCGAGATCGAGGCGGCGGCGGGCGCCACGATCCCCGAGCTCTTCCGCGAACGCGGCGAGGCGGACTTCCGGCGGCTCGAGCGCGAGACGACGGCGCGCGCGCTCGGCCGGCGCGAACGAGCGGTGATCGCGCTCGGCGGCGGTGCGGTCGAAGCCGACGAGACGCGTGCTCTCCTGGCGGCACGAGCGGTCACCGTCTGGCTCGAGGTCGGCATTGAGGACGCCTGGGCCCGCGCAGACGAGCGACCACTCGCGCGCGACCCCGAGCAGTTCCGCCAGCTGTACGAGCGACGCCTGCCGATCTACGAGCGGGTCGCCGACTTTCGGGCACGCGACATCGAGGACGCAGTGCTCGCGGCGGGTGGCATCCTCGTCGAGACCGACGCGCTCGAGCTCCTCGGCCAGGTTCTGCCCGCGGAGGCCCCTGCCGCGCTCGTCGCCGACTCGCATGTCGCCGGTATCCACGGAGCCGACGCTCAGCTCGCCCTCGGGTCTCGCCTCGGCTCGACGCACGAGATCCCGGCTGGAGAGGAGGCAAAGACCGCATCGGTCGTCGAGCGGCTCTGGCAGGAGCTGACGCTTGATCGGCGCGGAACCGTCGTCGGTCTCGGCGGCGGCTCCACGACCGACGTCGCCGGCTTCGCGGCCGCGACCTACCTGCGGGGCGTGCGCTGGGCGGCGGTGCCGACGACGCTCGTCGGGCAGGTCGACGCTGCCATCGGGGGAAAGACTGGGATCGACCTGCCTGCGGGAAAGAACCTCGTCGGAGCGTTCCACTGGCCGTTCCGCACGGTGATCGACCCAACGCTGCTGGCGACCCTTCCCGAGCGCGAGCGTCGTGGGGGCATGGCCGAGGTCGTGAAGACCGGCCTGCTCGCGGGGGAGTCCCTCTGGGACCTCCCCGACGCGGAGCTCGTGCGGCGCTGCGCCGCATTCAAGGCTTCGGTCTGCCTGCGCGACCCCCAGGAGCGTGGCGAGCGTGCCATCCTGAATCTCGGCCACACGTTCGCCCACGCCCTCGAGGCGGCAGCGGGGTATGCCGGCGTGTCGCACGGCGAGGCGGTGGCGCTCGGGTTGCTGGCGGCGCTTCGGTTGTCCGGGATCGACACCTCCGTGGTGGAGGAGGTGCTCCGGCCGAGGCCGGTCCGCGTGGAGCCCGAGCGTGCGTGGGCGGCGCTCACGCGCGACAAGAAAGGGGTCGCCGGGCGACCGCGGCTCGTGCTCCTCGAGCGGCCCGGGCGGCCCGTGACGGGCGTCGAGCTGCCCGAGCGCGAAGTCAGGCGGGCGCTGGCCGATCTGATCGCGCCCTAGCGCCGGGCCGGGGTCGAAGACACGCCGCGGCGTCGCAAGAAGGAGCAGAAGGTGCCCGATCCATCGTCGCATCCGTCCCGAGCAGATCATGTTGGCAGAGTAGACAACGAGTCGGACGGAGTGAGTCGTCCGTCGCCGCGGGTTAGCATCGCGGCGTGCGCGTCGAGGTTCTGAACGGCGTCAACCTGGACGTGCTCGGCCGGCGCGATCCCAAGCTCTACGGCGGCCTCGGGCTGCACGAGCTCGAGACGCGGATCTACGACTGGGCGATCGAGCTCGACGTCCGCGTCCGCTGCCGGCAGACGAACAGCGAGGGCGAGTACGTGAACTGGCTCCACGAGACGCTCGACGCCGTCGACGGGCTGATCCTGAACCCGGCCGCCTGGACGCACTACAGCTACGCGATCCGGGACGCCGTCGAGCTCCAGACGGCACCGGTCGTCGAGGTGCACCTTTCCAACGTCGACCAGCGCGAGGAGTGGCGGCGCTTCTCCGTGATCGCCGACCTCGCGGCGCACCGCGTCATCGGCAAGGGGCCCGACGGCTACCGGGAGGCGCTCGAGTTCCTCGCGCGCAAGGCGTCGTGACGCGACTCCGGCGTCTTCGCGGCTCGCTCGACGTGCCGCTCCTCGTGTCGAACCCGGTCAACATCCGGTACCTGACCGGGTTCGAGAGCTCGAACGCGGCCCTCCTCGTCGGGCTCGACGACGTGCGCCTCTTCGCAGACTTTCGCTACGCGAACGCGGCGCGTGCGGTCGCCGATGTCGACTTCGTCGAGACCGGCCGTGACCTCTACCGCGATCTGGCCCGGCTGCTCGACGGCCGGATCGGGTTCGAGCCGGACCACCTGACGGTCGCGCGCCACGGGCAACTCGCCGAGGGTCGGCTGGACCTCGTCCCGACGGGCGGGCTCGTCGAGCGGTTACGTGCCCTGAAGGACGAGCAGGAGCTCGAGGCGATCCGTCGCGCGGCCACGATCACCAGCGAGGCGTTCGCGCGGCTCTCCGAGGAACGCTTCGTCGGCCGGAGCGAGCGCGAGCTGGCCCGCCTGCTCGAGCGCACCTGGATCGACCTCGGCGCGGACGGCCCCGCGTTCACCGTCATCGTCGCGGCTGGTCGGAACGGCGCGAACCCCCACGCGAGGCCGGGGGACCGACCGATCGAGCCGGGCACGCTCGTCGTCGTCGACTTCGGCGCGCGTCTCGACGGCTACCAGTCGGACTGCACGCGCACGTTCGCGACGGGGCCGCTGCCCGACGACCTCCACGGCGTGTACGACCTCTGCCTGCAGGCCCAGCAGCGGGCACTCTCGGCCGTGCGGGCGGGAGCTGCGTGCGCGGATGTCGACGGCGTCGCGCGAGACGTGATCTCGGCGGCGGGCTACGGCGAGCGCTTCGGGCACGGCCTCGGGCACGGACTCGGCCTCGAGGTGCACGAAGCGCCCTATCTGCGCCAGGAATCGACGGAGACGCTCGCCGCCGGGAACGTCGTCACCGTCGAGCCCGGGATCTACCTCGGCGGGAGGGCCGGCGTCCGGATCGAGGATCTGGCGATCGTGACCGACGACGGGCCGGAGGTGCTGACGACGTTCACGAAGGAGCTCGTGGTCGTGGGCTAGACTGGCCCGCCGATGGCGGAGACGGTCAGCACGAACCAGTTCAAGAACGGCATGCACATCGACGTCGAGGGCGACGTCTGGCGGATCGTCGAGTTCCAGCACGTCAAGCCGGGCAAGGGCGGCGCGTTCGTCCGGACGAGGCTGAAGAAGCTCGAAACCGGGGCTGTCGTCGACCGGACGTTCCGTGCAGGCGAGAAGTTCCCGCGGGTGCACACGGAGGTCAAGAACGTCCAGTACCTCTACGACTCGGGCGACGAGGTCGTGTTCATGGACGAGGAGACATACGACCAGTTCAGCCTGCCCCGGTCGTCGGTCGCGGACGAGATCCAGTTTCTCGCGCCGTCGAGCAGCGTCCAGATGCTGGCGGTCGACGGCCGGCCGGCCGGGATCCAGCTGCCCGGGTCGCTCGAGCTGGCCGTCACCGAGACGGAGCCGGGGGTGCGCGGCGACACCGTCTCAAACGTGACGAAACCGGCGACGCTCGAGACGGGCGCCGTCGTCCAGGTGCCGCTCTTCGTCAACGTGGGCGATCGCGTCAAGGTCGACCCGCGCGAGGGTCGGTACATCTCGCGCGCGTAGCCGCCTCCGGCGGGTCGCCCGCCGTGGAAGAATCGGCACGCTTTCGGCGCATTCGCGTCACACACGCGTCGCGAGTTCGCGGCTACGCTCTCGCTATGGGGCGGGAGGCGGGGACTCCCGATTACTGACGCGTGAACCTAACGGCGCAGGGCGCTAGACTCCGGGCGGAGCTACGGCTCCCTCTATGCGGGCGCACTGACCGACACCCAGCCGTTTCCTTCCGTCCTCGGTCAGGAGGTGCCTGTCGTGCAGCGCCCGCTCGGCACGCTCGCCGCGCGCTCCGTCACCATCCATCATGGGCCGCAGCTCGTCCTCGACAGCGTGTCCGTCACCGTGGCGCCCGGCAGCCGAACCGGCGTCGTCGGGCCGAACGGCATCGGCAAGTCGACGCTCCTTCGCGTCCTGGCGGGGCTCGAGCAGCCTGATTCCGGGACCCTCGCACGCGCGCCCGCCACCACCACCGTCGGGTACCTGCCGCAGGAGCCCGACTCCCGGCCGGCGGAGACGCTCCTCGGCTACCTTGCACGCCGCACCGGCGTCGCCGCAGCCGGCCACGAGCTCGACGAGCTCGCGGGCCGGCTCGAGCGGGAGCCGGCGCTCGCAGTCGCGTATTCCGACGCGCTCGAGCGGCTCCTGGCGCTCGGGGGCGACGATTTCGAGGCTCGCGCCCGGGAGGTCAGCGCTGCGGTCGGGCTCGGTGCCGCCAGGCTCGATCGGCCGCACGGGCAGCTCTCCGGAGGTGAGGCGGCGCGGGCATCGCTCGCGGCGATCCTGCTCTCTCGCTTCGACGTGCTCCTGCTCGACGAACCGACGAACAACCTCGACTTCGACGGCCTCGGCCGGCTCGAGCGCTTCGTCGACGGCTTCGCGGGCGGCCTCGTCGTCGTCTCGCACGATCGCGCGTTCCTCGACCGGACGGTCACGCGGATCCTGGAGCTCGAGGAGGGCACGCGCCATGCTCGCGAGTTCCCCGGCGGCTGGAGCGAGTACGAGCAGGCGCGCGCGCACGTACGCGCGCGGCACTACGCGGCCTTCGACGGCTACGTCGCCGAGCGCGAGCGCATCCGCGAGCAGGCCCGGCGCATGCGCGAGTGGGAGGAGCGTGGGTACGGGCAGGCCCGCGGGAAGAAGAAGTCGAAGGACGTCAAGAAGGCGTTCGAGAAGAAGCTCGAGCGGCTCGAGCGCGTCGACAAGCCGTACGAGCCGTGGGAGCTCCGACTCGAGCTCGCCGCGACCGAGCAGCGCGCCGAGGTGGTCGCTCGCCTGGATCGCGGCGTCGTCCGTCGAGGGCTTTTCTCGCTCGGCCCGACCTCGCTCGAGCTCCGGCGCGGCGATCGATTGGCGATCGTCGGTCCGAACGGGAGCGGCAAGACGACGCTCCTCGGGGCGCTGACGGGCGACCTGCCGCTCGCCGGGGGGACGCGCTGGGCGCGTCCCGGCCTCGCGTTCGGCGTGCTGCCGCAGGGCCCCGGCGAGTTCGCCGATCGCTCCCGGCTGCTCGACGCGTTCGTGGCGCGCTCGCGGCAGGGCCCGGAGGCCGCACGAACGCTCCTGGCGAAGTTCAGGCTCGGGGCGGAGCACGTTCTCCGCCGCGGCGAGACGCTCTCGCCGGGCGAGCGGAGCCGCGCCGCGCTCGCCCTCCTGGCGGCACGCGGGACCGACGTCCTCGTGCTCGACGAGCCGACGAATCACCTCGACCTGCCCGCGATCGAGGAGCTCGAAGCTGCGCTCGAGCGCTTCGGGGGCACCGTCGTCCTCGTGACCCACGACCGACGCCTGCTCGAACGGTTCGCCCCGACGGCGACGATCGAGCTGGGCACGTCCGAGCGGGCCCGGGCGCCGGTCTGAGGGAAGATACGCTCAGCTGATGCCGCGGCTCGTCGACACGACCATCCGCCTCCTCGGACAGGAACCGCTCGCCGGCCACATGCCGACCGCCGGCCTGCTCCGGCTCGCCGAGCTCCTCGACGGCGCAGGCTTCGCGTACCTCGAGGTGTCGGGGGGCGGCTGCTTCGACGCTGCGGTGCGACGCGGCGTCGAGAGTCCCTGGGAGCGGATCCGGGCGCTCAAGGCGCGCACGCGGACGCCGCTCGCCCTCGCGCTGCGCGGCCGCTTCCTGGTCGGGTCCCGGCCGGTCGGGGGCGACTTCGCACGCCGCTTCGTCGCATCCGCCGCGGACAGCGGCATCGACGTGTTCCGGCTCCACGACCCGCTGAACGACGTGACCAACCTCCGTGAGGCCGCCGAGGCGATCACCGCCGCGGGGCGTGAGTTCGACGCCGGGCTCGTCTACGGCTCGGGACAGACCGGAGAGACCGAGACGCTCGTCGAGCATGCGCGCCGGCTGCCTGAGCTCGGCGCTGCCCGCGTCCTGATCCACGACCCGTCCGGCGCGCTCGATCCGGGCCGCGCGGCGGAGCTCGTCGCCGCCGTGCGGGACGAGAGCGGACTCCCGGTCGGCCTCTACTGCCAGGGTGCGGCCGGCAATGCGCTCGCCGCCGCGCTCGAGGCGGCTCGGGCCGGAGCCGATCTCATCGCGTGCGCCGTCTATCCCGTCGCGTTAACGCTGCACCGGGTCTCCGGGGAGGCGCTCGCCGGTGCGCTCGCCGGCCTCGGCCTGGGAAGCGGCGTCGACGTGGAGAGACTCTGGCGAGCAGCCGATCTCGTCGACGAGCACATCGGCGATCAGCCGGTGACGCCGCTCGCGCCGAGCGTCTCCACGCGCGCCGCGCAGCACAGCCTTCCCGCCGGACTCGTGGCTGCGCTCGACCAGAACCTGCGTGCCCACGCGTCGGCCGATCGCATCGACGAGGTGCTCGAGGAGCTCGCGCGCATCCGACACGAGGCGGGCTGGCCGCCGCTCGCCGCGCCCGTCGGCCAGATCCTCGCCTCGCAGGCCCTCCTCCACGTGCTCTCCGCGAGCCGCTACGAGTACGTCGTCGACGAGCTCCGCGCGCTCCTCAGCGGGCGTTACGGGACGCCGCCCGCACCGATCGACCCGACCGCGCGCCGGGCCGTCGAGCTGCTCGGCGCGCCGGCCGAGGATGCTCCGCTCGACCTCGAGGGGTTCCGCGAGCGCTTCGCCGGCCTCGCGTCGAGCGAGGAGGAGCTGCTCCTCCTCGCCCTTTTCGGCGAGCGGGCCGAGCGGCTGCTCGAGCAGATCCGCGGCCGGACGAACCGCGGCGAGGACGGGCTGCCCGAGGCGGTCGAGGAGTCGCGTGCCGAGCGCATCCGGGAGATCGTTCGAATCGTCCAGGAATCCGGGGTTGCCGAGGTGACGATCGAGGACGAGGGGATGCGCGTGACCGTCCGCCGGAGCGAGGAGCGCGCCCAGCCGGTGCCGGTCGTCCCCGCTGCGCCCGACGGGGAGCTCGTGCCGAAGCCGCTGGCGCCGCCGACGGCGTCGCTGATCCGGATCGAAGCTCCGATGGTCGGCACGTTCTACCGGGCGCCGGAGCCAGGCGCTGCGCCGTTCGTCCAGGAGGGCGATCCGGTCGAGCCCGGGCAGACGCTCTGCATCCTCGAGGCGATGAAGCTCATGAACGAGGTGAAGGCGGAGGCGGAGGGGATCGTTCACGCCATCCACGTCCAGAACGCTCAGGCCGTCGAGTTCGGTCAGCTCCTCTTCGAGCTCGAGCCGCTGAACGGCCGGCCGATCGACGTGCTGTAGGCCCGCGCGGGCGGGCCGCGCGAAGGCGGAGAGCCCGTCACGGAGTTGGCACGGAATTGGCACAGACGTGTGCGGGTTTCGGCGATAGAGTCAGCACGGGGTGGTGGGAGGAAGCCCGTCTTCCCCACCCAGGGTGGGGATGTGGGGGAGGGGGCGGCGTCCGCGGGCGGTGACGGGCGGGGTGGGACACCGGCGGTGGCTAGGCTGCCACGATGTTCGGCCGCGTACTCGTGGCGAACCGCGGCGAGATCGCGGTGCGCGTCATCCGGGCGCTTCACGAGCTCGGGATCGAGGCGGTCGCCGTGTACTCGACTGCCGACCGCGGCGCGCTTCACACCCGACTCGCGGACCGCGCCGTCTGCATCGGTCCGCCGCCCGCGGCGGAGAGCTATCTGCGGATCGCGTCGGTCGTGGCCGCCGCGGAGACGACGAGCTGCGAGGCCGTCCACCCGGGGTACGGCTTCCTCGCAGAGAACCCCGCTTTCGTCAGGGCATGCGAGGACAACGATCTCGTCTTCATCGGCCCCGACGCGGACGTCATGGCGCGCATGGGCGACAAGGTCCAGGCAAAGCTCGAGCTCGGCGCAGCGGGAGTACCGCTCGTGCCGGGCACCGACCATCCCACCGACGTCGAGGAGGCCCGGGCGGTTGCGAGCGAGCTCGGTTACCCGATCCTGCTGAAGGCGTCGGCCGGCGGCGGCGGGAAGGGGATGCGGCTCGTCCGCGAGCCGGACGAACTCCAGGCGGCATTCTCGACCGCGTCCGCGGAGGCGCAGGCCGCATTCGGCGACCGCAGCCTGTACGTCGAGAAGGCGCTCGTTCCGGCGAGGCACGTCGAGATCCAGGTGCTTGCCGACGCGCACGGCGGCGTCCTCACGCTCGGAGAACGCGAGTGCTCGATCCAGCGGCGCCACCAGAAGCTGGTCGAGGAATCGCCGTCGCCGGCGCTCACGCCCGAGCTCCGGGAGGAGATGGAGGCCGCCGCGGAGCGGGCCGCGCGGACGATCGGGTACCGGAACGCAGGCACGTTCGAGTTCCTGGTCGGCCCGGACCTCTCGTTCCACTTCATCGAGCTGAACGCGCGCCTACAGGTCGAGCACCCGGTGAGCGAGCTCGTCACGCGTCTCGACATCGTGCGGGAGCAGCTCAGGATCGCCGCCGGCGAGCCGTTGGCGGTCACCGGCCGCGCTCCGCGCGCGGGCCACGCGATCGAGGTGCGCGTGAACGCCGAGGACCCCGCCCGCGACTTCGTCCCCGCGCCGGGGCGGATCGAACGCTTCCGGCCGCCGCTGGGGCCGTTCGTCCGGATCGACACGCACGTGGAGGACGGCACGGTCGTGCCGCCCTTCTACGACTCCCTGCTCGCGAAGCTGATCGTCTGGGACGAGGATCGGACGGGCGCGATCGCTCGTGCGGTACGGGCGCTCGAGGAGCTCGAGATCGCCGGGATCCCGACCACGCGCGAGTTCGCGCTCGACGTGCTGCGCAGCGAAGCCTTCATCAGCGGCCGCTACTCCACGAGCTTCCTCGCCGAGCTGCGCGCCGGACCGGCCGTGCTCTCACGCGCGTGACCGACGGCGGTACAGGCAGCCGCGTCAGGCGGTCGGGCCGCCGGACGGCACGACGTACGGCGCTCGTCCTCCTCTACCAGTCCGACCTGACCGGCCGGCCGCTGGCGTCGCTCTACGAGGGCGAGATCGACCCGTTCGCACGTGACCTGGCCGAAGCCGTGCTGGCCGAGGCGCCCCGCCTCGACGAGCAGATCAGCGCGGTTTCCGAGGGCTGGCCGGCCGAGCGGCTCGGCGTCGTCGAGCGGAACATCCTCCGCATTGGCGTGCACGAGCTCACGCGAGGTACGGTCCCGCTCGAGGTGGCGATCGACGAGGCTGTTCGGCTGGCGAAGCGGTACGCGTCGGAGGACGCGGCCCGGCTCGTGAACGGCGTGCTCGGCCGGATCGCGCGCGAGCGGGGGCGAGCCGGATGAGCCAGGCCGAGGAGGCGCTGGCCCGGGCCGAGGCGCTCCTCGAGCGGCTCGAGGCGACGCGCTCGCGGCTCGAGCGGACGCAGAAGCCGGACGAGGCGATCGACGTGCTGGGCGAGCTCGCCGACATCGCGAAGCAGGTGCAAGCCGAACTCGAGCGGGCGAAGCGGGAGGCCGATGCGGGCTCCTGACGAGCTCCGCGAGCTGGTCGAGACGTATCTGGCCGACCTCGCGCTGACGCCGGAGCTCGGCGGGCTCGCGGAGTCGATGCACTACGCGCTCGAGGGCGGCGGCAAGCGGATCCGTCCGGTGATCTGCCTCGCGACCGGCGAAGCCGCCGGCGCCGAGCCGGAGGTCGTCCTGCCGGCGGCCGTGGCGATCGAGCTCGTCCACAACTTCTCGCTCGTCCACGACGACCTCCCGTCGCTCGACAACGACGAGCTCCGCCGCGGACGGCCGAGCACGTGGGCGCAGTTCGGCGAGGCGATCGCGGTGCTCGCCGGGGACGCGCTCCTGACGGAGGCGGTCAGGCTCGCCCTCTCGTATCCGTCGACCGCGGTCGCGCGCGAGCTCGCGCAGGCAACGGCCGGGATGATCGGCGGCCAGTACCTCGACATCCGCGGCGAGCCCGACGACCTCGCGGCGCTCCACCGGCTGAAGACCGGGTGCCTGTTCGCCGCGTCGGTCGGGATGGCGCTGTGGGCCGCCGGTGTTCCGGAGGGCGAGCAGGCGCCGTGGCGGGGGTTCGGCGACGAGCTCGGGCTGCTCTTCCAGATCGTCGACGACATCCTCGACTCGGACGGGTACGTCCTCTCGCACGGCGCGGACGGCGCGCGTTCGCTCGCCGACGAGGCGGCCGTGCGGGCGCACGCGCGGCTCGCGGCGATCCAGGCGGACACGTCCGTGCTGTCCGAGATCGTGTCGGGCCTGGCCGCCCGCACGGCCTAGCGGCCTCGGCTCGCCCAGCAGCCGGACGGAACTCGACGTTCGGCGGCGAACGTAGGCCCAACCGGCGGCCGGTCGCGATTGTCACCCCACACCCCCAACCCGGGGTGGGGGAAGGACCCCTTTCCCTCTGGGCTCGAGCCTACCGTCGAATCTGCAACGTGGTTGCAACGATTCCGCACCGAGTCTGTGCCGCGCCGTCCACAGGGGGCCGGGCGCGTGGCTTAGCGTACGCGGCGATGAAGAAGCGGCTCGACGTCCTGCTCGTCGAGCGCGGGCTGGCCGAGACTCGAACGCAGGCGCAGGCGCTCGTGCTCGCCGGCCTCGTCCCCGGCTACGAAAAGCCGGGGACGGCGATCGACGAGGCGACCGAGCTCGTCGTGGAGCGCCCGCCGCGCTTCGTCTCCCGGGGCGGGGAGAAGCTCGACCACGCCCTCGACGCATTCGGGATCGACGTCACAGGGCGGCTCTGCCTTGACGTCGGCGCGTCGACGGGCGGCTTCACGGACGTTCTGCTCCAGCGCGGCGCGCGGCACGTGATCGCGCTCGACGTCGGCTACGGCCAGCTGCATCCGCGCCTGCGCGGGGACCCCCGAGTGACGGTCCACGAGCGGACGAACGTGCGCGGGCTCGACGCGGACGCGCTGCTCTACGCACCCGACCTCGTCACGTGCGACGTCTCGTTCATCTCGGTCCGCAAGGCGCTTCCGCCGGCGCTCCAGCTGGCAGCGCCGGGCTGGCAGGCGCTCGTCCTCGTCAAGCCGCAGTTCGAAGCCGGCCGCGAAGACGTCCCGCGCGGCGGCGTCGTCCGCGACCCGGACGTGCACCGCCGCGTGCTGCATGAGGTCGCCGGCGCGGCCCTCGCATGGGGTGCGCGCACGGCCGGCGTCGTAGACTCCGGCCTTCCGGGCCCGAAGGGCAACCGGGAGTTCTTCCTCCACCTGGCCGACGACCCAAGCCCGCACTTTCCCGATGAGCTTCCTCGCTGGATCGATGTCGCCGTCGGCTAGCCCGGTGCGTCGGGCCGCTGTCGTCACGCACGGACGGCCGGAGGTGATCGGGCCGGCGATCGCGCGGCTCGAGCGGATCGCTGCGCCCGCCGGGGTCGAGCTGCTGTTCCCGCCGGACGAGGCCGAGAAGCACGGGCGCGAGCCGAGCGAGGACGCGGAGCGGGCCGACCTCGCGGTCGTGCTCGGCGGCGACGGAACGATGCTCCGGGCACTGCAGCGGTTCCTCGGGACCGAGGTGGCCGCGATCGGCGTCAACTTCGGCCGCGTCGGCTTCCTCGCGGCGATCGCGCCGGAGCGGCTCGAGGAGCTCCTGCCGGGCGTCTTCGCCGGCGACTACCGCGTCCTCGAGCTGCCGACGCTCGAGCTCGAGCTCGACGGGACACGAGCGGTCGCGGTGAACGACGTCGTCGCCGCGAGCTCGATCGTCGGCCGGATGGTCGAGCTGTCGTGGACGATCGGCGGCGAGGACCTGGGGCAGCTCGCCTGCGACGGGATCATCTGCTCGACGCCTCCGGGATCGACTGCGTACAACCTCTCGAACGGCGGGCCGGTGCTCGTGTGGGGACTCGACGCGATGGCGGTCACGTTCATCGCGCCGCACTCGTTGCACGCCCGGCCGCTCGTCGTCCCGCGCGGTCTCGAGCTGGCCGTGACGAACCGGACGCCCGACGTGCCCGTGTCCGTGCTGACCGACGGGCACAGCGTCGGAGAGGTGCCCCCCGCCGGTCTGGCGCGAGTCGCGCTCGGACCGCAGCGCAGCCTCCTCGCGACGCTCGCCGATTCGACCTTCCTGCGGCGCTACCGCGAGACCTTCTCGGCCTGAGCCGCCGCGCCGTGGACGACCGTCCGGTCGCGGCCCGCGCGCTTGGCCTCGTACAGGGCCGCGTCGGCGGCCCGGACGAGCGCGTGCAGGTCCTCCGGCCCGTCGGCCGCCGCGACGCCCGCGCTCGCCGTGACGCGCGGTATGCCGCTCGCCGCGAGCGCCGCGCGGACCCGCTCGGCGTAGGCGTACGCCCCGGCCGCGTCGGCAAGCGGCAGCACGGCCACGAACTCCTCTCCGCCGAGCCGCGCGATGACGTCGACGGGGCGCGCCTGCTCGCGGAGGACGACGCCGAGGCGGACGAGGACCCGGTCGCCCGCGTCGTGCCCGAGCTGGTCGTTCACCCGTTTGAAGTGGTCGAGGTCGAGGCAGACGGCAGCGATCGGCGCCGCTGCCCGTGCAGCTCGCGCCTTCTCGAGTGCGAGCTGCTCCTCGAAGCCACGCCGGTTGAGGACGCCCGTGAGCTTGTCGACGCGCGCGTCGGCGACGAGCCGGGCGACGAGCTCGTCGTTGCGGCGTGAGAGGAGCGAGACGACGGCCGCGACGATGCTGACGGACGCCATCAGGTCGAGCCACCGATCGAAGAAGCCGAGCTTGCCGGGGAGCTCGATCAGCGCGATCCCGTGGACGATTCCGACCCAGACGACGATCACCGCCGCCGCCCGCGCGCCGAAGAAGTACGAAACCCAGAGCACCGGGAGGACGTAGAGCGCCGCGCCGTCGCCGACGGCGTTGGTCGTCGCGATCGAGTACGCGATCAGCGCAGCGCCGATCGGGCCGAGGCACGCGAGCGCGGCCTGGGGCAACCTCGGCCCGCCGAGGGCGAGCAGGAGGCCCACGCCCACGGCGACGAGCGGCGGGACGATCGAGAACGGCGGCCCGCCCGGCGTCGCCGCCTCGATCAGCGAGACGACGCCGGCGGTGCCGTACATCCCGGCGGCGCTGAAGGCCATCAGGCGCGCGCGGGCAGGCTGCTGCTCGAGCGTCATGGAACGGAAATCGGCTTCGCGAGGCCCCGCCTTGATCCGCGCCCCGCCGAAACAGTCGATGGCCGCGGGCGCCGCAGCGTTCTAGCATCCCCGAGGTGCTGCGCAGCCTGCGGATCGAAAACCTCGTCCTGATCCGGAGCGCCGAGCTCGAGCTGGCGCCCGGGCTGAACGCGATCACCGGCGAGACGGGCGCCGGGAAGACGATCCTGGCGCAGGCGATCGGTCTGCTGCTCGGCGGGGCGGGCGACGCGTCCTTCGTCGGCCCCGGCGCCAGCGACGCCTACGTCGAGGCGGAGCTCGACTTCCCCGACGGCCTGCTCGACGACGACGGCTTCGAGTCGCTCGCGGAGCTCCGGCCGAACGGCGAGGACGGGCTCGTGCTCGCGCGGCGCGTGTTCGCGGACGGGCGCACGCGCGCATACGCGTGGGGGAGGAGCGCGGCGCGCGAGGACGTGGCGGCGGCGGCCGAGCGGCTGATCGCGATGTCCGGCCAGTTCGAGCAGCGCCGCCTCGCGCGGCCGGCGTACCAGCTCGACGTGCTGGACGCCTTCGCCGGCGAGGAGCAGGTGCGCCGGCGTGGCGAGGCGCGGCGTGCGTGGCGCGAGCTGGCGGCCGCGCGGCGGCGGCACTCGGAGCTTGCCCGCGGCGCGGCCGCGGCCGGGGAGCGGCGGGCGGAGCTGCGAGCGCTCGCCGGGGCCACGGAGGGCTTCGAGCCTGGACTCGAGGACTCGCTCCGGGCCGAGCGTGAGCGCCTTCGTCACGTGACGGAGCTCGCCGAGGCCGCGGCGGCGGCGGCGGAGGCGATCGATCGGGAGGACGGCGACGGCGCGGCGGCGCTCGTCGCGACTGCGGAACGCGCCGTTGCGGGCGCTGAACGGCTGGCGCCGGAGCTCGCCCGGGCGGGCGACGAGCTGCGCGACGCCGAGCTCCGGCTGCGCGAGACGGCGAGCGCCCTGCGCGGCTTCCTCGCCTCGCTCGAGGCCGATCCGGGGCGCCTCGAGCACGTCGAGGGCGAGCTCGAGCGGATCGCCTTCGCGCGCCGGCGGTTCGGCTGCGCGACCTACGACGAGCTGCTCGCGCGCGGCGACGAGGCGCGCGCCGAGCTCGCGTCGATCGAGAGCGGCGTCGACCCCGCGGAGGCCGCGGCCCGGGCCCTGCGCTCCGCCGAGGCGCGGGTCGAGGAGCTCGCCGCCGCGCTGCGGGCGGCCCGACGCAAAGCGGCCGGAGCGTTCGCCGAAGCCGTCACCCTGGAGCTGCAGGGAATCGGGCTTGGCGACGGCGAGCTGCGGGTCGAGCTCCGCGACCGCGACCCCGGCCCGGCCGGCGCCGACGAGGCCGTCTTCCTGATCCGGCCGAACCGCGGCCTGCCGTTCGCCCCGGCGGCGGAGACCGCGTCGGGCGGCGAGCTCTCGCGGATCGCACTCGCGATCGCGGCCGTCGGCGGCGGGGAGACGATGGTGTTCGACGAGATCGACGCTGGCATCGGCGGCGAGACGGCGCACGCGGTCGCGGGGACCCTCGTGCGGCTCGCGGAGCGGGCGCAGGTGGTCACGATCACCCACCTCCCGCAGATCGCGAGCCGGGCCGAACGGCACTTCCGCGTCGAGAAGGTGCCGGGCGATCCGACGCATACCCGCATCGAGCCGCTCGGGGAAGCGGAGCGCCGCGACGAGATCGAGCGTATGCTCGGCGGCCGCGACTTCCTCGCGGCAGTCGCCGAGCGCCGGAACGGTTGACGGAGGGGGACGACGCGATGTCGATGACGAGGCCGCGGCAGAGAGCCTTCAACCGGCTCCGCCGTGCCCGGGACTCGTTCGTCGAGTACACGGGCCCCGCGCGGCTCGACCGCCGGACGAAGCACCTCGTCGGTCGCCTCACGCCCGACGACATCGCGATCGTCGACCATCTCGACCTCGACCGCGTCTCTGCCGAGGAGCTGCTCGAGGCGGGCGTCCGGGTCGTCGTCAACGTCTCGCGCTCGCAGAGCGGGCGCTTCCCGAACCCGGGCCCGCTTCTGCTCGTCCGGGGCGGAGTCCGGCTGATCGACGCGCCCGGCGCGCCGCTGTTCGAGCAGGTCGCGGAGGGCGAGCCGCTGACGGTGCGCGGCGCGAGCGTCTTCCGCAACGGGACGCGGCTCGCAACCGGGCAGATCCTCGCCGAGGCCGACCTCGAGGAGGCGCTCCACGAGCAGCTCAGCCGCGTGACCGAGGCGCTCGAGTCGTTCGCCGAGAACACCCTGCGCTACCTGCGCGAAGAGGGCCGCCTGCTCGCCGAGGGGATCGACTTCCCGCCGCTCGAGACCCGGATCCGCGACCGGCACGTGCTCGTCGTCGCGCGCGGCCCCGGCCACAAGCGCGACCTGCAGATCGTCAAGCCGTACATCCGCGAGTTCAAGCCGGTGCTCGTCGGCGTCGACGGCGGCGCGGACGCGCTGATCGAGGCGGGCTACGCGCCCGATGTGATCGTCGGCGACATGGACTCGGTCACGGACGACGCGCTGCGGTCGGGCGCGGAGCTCGTGGTGCACGGCTATCCCGAGAGCGGCGACGCGCCCGGAGCCGAGCGCTGCGAACGGCTCGAGCTTCCCTACCACGTCGTCCCCGCGGTCGGGATCAGCGAGGACGTCGCCCTGCTGCTGGCCTACGAGAAGGGCGCGGAGCTGATCGTCGCCGTCGGCACGCACTTCAACCTCACCGAGTTCCTCGAGCGGAACCGGGCCGGCATGTCGTCGACGTTCTTCACGCGGCTGAAGGTGGGGGAGATCCTGATCGACGCCAAGGGCATGTCGCGGCTCGTCAGCCACAAGGTCGGCCTCTGGCCGTTCGTCGCGTTCGCGTCGACGGGTCTCGGAGCGATCGTCGTTGCCGTCGTCGCCTCACCGGGGCTCCGGCACCTGATCGACCTGCTCGTGCTGCGGATCAAGGAGCTGCTCGGGCTCGGGTGAGCCCGAGCAGCTCCCACGGCTCACGACGTGACTGCCGCGCAGACCACGTAGACCTGGATCGAGGTGCCGCCGCCGCTCGGCGTGCTGACGGAGACGGCCCAGGTGCTGCCGTCCGCCGACGGGTACGAGGCGTAGACGCGCGCGTTGCTCTGCGTCGACGTCGCTCCGCCTCCGAGCACGCGCTTGCCGGTCGGGCAGCTCGCGGTCGCCGTGCCCGAGCTGTTCGAGCCGACGGAGACCGCCGTGCCGCTGACGATCTGGTAGCCGGTCGCGCCGGACGGGCCAGTCGGCCCCGTAGGCCCGGCGGGCCCCGTCGTTCCGATCGGACCAGCGGGGCCCGCGGGTCCGGCCGGTCCGGCGGGACCGGCGGGCCCGGCGAGACCGCGGAGTCCGCGGAGCCCGCGCGGCCCGATCGTGCCGAGCGACGCAGACAGCTTGCCGAAGCGGTTGACGACCGGGATCTGACCCGCCTTCGGGAAGACGGACGAGAGGTGGCCGTTCAGCCTGCCCGCGTTCGTGGCGAAGCCAGCCCGTTTCGCGAACGGCGGGATCGCGGAGATCACCGACCGGGCTCCCTGCCCGACCGGCGTCGAACCGAGGACCGCGACGACGAGCGCAGTCGCAGACAGCACAAGCGGCAGACGCTGGCGCATGCTTCCCCCTTTTTCTTGGCGAGTGGAACGCTTCGCGAACCTCGGGAGCGTACTGGACCGCCCGGAGCGCGCCGGACAGGCGGCGCCGCGTGCCGCCGGCAGCCTTCGCCGTTCCCGGCCCGACCGGCGGTGGCGCTTTCGGACACGTCCGGACCGGCCGCCGGTAGGTGCTCCCGGCCTCCTCCCCACTGCGATCATATGTCGGAAAGGCGCACGAATGGGAAACACGTCTGTGCCGAATGTGCGCCGGCTTCTCCCGTGAGGGTGGAGGCGGCGCGTGAGCTGCTCGCGCCGCGCGAGGACGTCTGGGCGCTGCTCGCGGAGCCCTTCCACCTCTCGGACTGGTGGCCCGGCGTCCACGGCGTGCGGCCCGATCGCCGCGGGCTTGCGGCCGGGGCCCGGTGGGAGGTGATCGGGCCGCCGCAGCCGACGCTGTTCCGCCGTGCGCATGCCAAGGGGCTGCTGCTCGTGACGCAGGTCGACCTCCACGAGGGAGTCGCGTTCCGGCTGCTCGCCGACCGGCTCGACGTGGAGGTGCGACTCCGCGCGACGGCGCCCGACCGCACGCTCGCGAAAGTCGCGATCGAGGGCCCGTGGCGGCCGGAGATCCTCGGGCGCCCGCGCCGGCTCCCGAAGGAAGCGCTCCGCCGGCTGCACGCGCTGTGCCAGACGGCCGAATCCCTGAGAGCGGAATCGGGTTAGGGTGTCCCCGGCCGAGAGGCCGCAGAACCGCCATGTTCGATCTCCGTTACCACGTCGCCTCGCTGGCGGCCGTCTTCCTCGCCCTGGTCATCGGCATCCTCGTCGGGGTCGGCATCTCGAGCGGCGGCTTCATCAAGAAGAGTGAGCGGTCACTGCTCACCACGCAGATCGGCGACCTCCAGCGGCGCCTCGACGCCGCGACGCGCCGCGCCGACGAGCTCGCGGCGCAGCAGGAGGCCGCGCAAACGTTCATCGAGGACTCGTACCCGGCGCTCATGGCGGAGCGCCTGAGCGCGAAACGGGTGGCGCTCGTCTTCGTCGGGTCGGTCGACCAGCGGCTGCGGACGCTGATCGAGCGGACGCTCGCCGACGCCGGAGCGCCCGCCTCGCTGCGGATCCGCGCGCTGAAGGTTCCGATCGACATGCACGCGATCGACGCGATCGTCGGCGAGCGTCCCGGGCTCGCCGTGCAGACGGCCGGCCTGCGCCCCGAGCAGATCGGCCGCCAGCTCGCGTACGAGTTCGTCACCGGTGGCGAGACGCCGCTCTGGGACGCGCTCGCGGGCCAGGTCGTCGCCGAGCGGTTCGGCGCCGGAAGCGAACCGGCAGACGCCGTCGTCGTCTTCCGCAACGTCCCGCCGCAGGGCCTCGCAACGGGCCGTTTCCTCGCGGGCTTCTACTCCGAGCTCGCGAACGGCGACGTGCCCGCGGTCGGCGTCGAGACCGCCGGCTCGCAGCTGACCGCCGTCGACGCGTTCACCCGCGCGCACCTGTCGACCGTCGACGACCTCGACACGCCAGCCGGCAAGCTCGCGCTCGCGGTGCTGCTCGCGGGCGGAAAGCGCGGCCACTACGGCCTGAAGAAGAGCGCGGCGGACGGCCTGCTCCCTCCGGTCCCGCCGGTCCAGCTCACGACGACGCCCTGACGACCGCCGAGCCGCTCACCGTCGTCGTCGCGGCGCGCGACGAGCAGGACGCGATCGGCCGTACGGTCGCAGCGCTCCGCGAAGCCTTTCCGGCTGCCGAGATCCTCGTCGCCGACGACGGCTCGCGTGACGCGACAGCGCCCGAGGCCGAGCGGGCGGGCGCGCGCGTCCTTCGCCTCCGGCGCCGCGGCAAGGGCCAGGCGCTCACGGCAGCCGAGCGGGAGGCCCGACCGGGCCGGATCCTCCTCTGCGACGCGGACCTCCGCGGCGATCTCCGTCCGCTCGTCGACTCCGCCGCCGATGTCGCCGTCGCCGCGTTCGCCGTCCGCCACGGCGGCGGCTTCGGGATCGCGAAGGGCGTGGCGCGTGCGCTCGTCCGCCTCCGGACGGGGGTCGCGGTCCGCGAGCCGCTCTCCGGCCAGCGCGCGCTGACCGCCGCCGCGCGCGCAGCCTGCTTCCCGCTCGCCGCCGGCTTCGGTTGCGAGACGCGGATGACCGTCGATGCGTTGCGGGCAGGCCTGGACTACGCCGAGCTCGAGCTCTCCCTCGAGCATCGTGCGACCGCGCGCGACGTCCGTGGTTTCGCCCACCGCGGCCGCCAACTCGTCGACGCACTGCTCGCCGCCGGTCCGACGGGCGTCAGCTACCGGGGTCTCCGGCTTCCGCTCGTCGGCTGGCTCGCCGCCGCCGGACAGCGTCCGGCCGTCGCAGCCGTCGCGGCGATCGGGCTTGCGGACGACGTCCTCGGCGGCCGCGAGCGCGGCGTTCGCCAGCATCTCCGGCGCCGTCGGACGACCGGCGTCCTCAAGCTCGCCGGCATCCCCGCGGTCGGCCTGGTCGCGACCCGGCAGGTCTCCGGGGCGCTGCTCGTCGGCCTCGCCGCGAACGCCCTCAACCAGCTCGACACCCGCCCGGGCCGCGCCCTCAAGGCCTACCTGCTCGCCGCGACCCCGCTCCGCGCGCCGTTCCCGGGCGCCGTCCTCCTCGCTCCCTACGATCTTCGCGAGATGGTCATGCTCGGCGACGCGGGATCGAACGCCCTCGGGGCGCTGCTAGGCTTGAAGTCCGTGGAGCTGCTCACGGGACGCAGCCGCTGGCTCGCGATCGGGGCGCTGGCCGGGCTCAACCTCGTCGGGGAAGCGCGCTCGCTCGGCGCGCTGATCGAGCGCACGCCCGGGCTGCGGGACCTCGATCGGTTCGGGAGGATCCGGTGAGCGGCCGCCCGCCGAAGTTCGTCTTCGTGACCGGCGGCGTCGTATCGTCGCTCGGCAAGGGAATCACTGCGGCGTCGCTCGGCCGGCTTCTGAAGGCCCGCGGCTTCAAGGTGGAGGTCCAGAAGTTCGACCCGTACCTGAACGTCGACCCCGGGACGATGAGCCCGTTCCAGCACGGCGAGGTCTTCGTGACCGAGGACGAGGGGGAGACCGACCTCGACATCGGCCACTACGAGCGCTTCCTCGACCAGAACCTGTCGAAGCGCTCGAACCACACCGCCGGCGCGATCTGGGAGCGCGTTCTTCGCCGCGAGCGCAAGGGCGAGTATCTCGGCTCGACCGTCCAGGTGATCCCGCACATCACGAACGAGATCAAGGCGCGCATCCGCCGCGCGGCCGAGACGTCCGACACGGACGTCGTCGTGACCGAGGTGGGGGGGACGGTCGGCGACATCGAGTCGCTGCCGTTCCTCGAGGCGATCCGCCAGTTCCGCCGCGAGGCGGGGCCGGAGAACGTCCTCTACATCCACGTCACGCTCGTGCCGTTCGTCGACTCCGCGGGCGAGCTGAAGACGAAGCCGACGCAGCACTCCGTGAACGAGCTGCGGCGCATCGGTATCCACCCGGACATCGTCGTCTGCCGCTCGAAGGAGCCGCTTTCGCCCGACATCCGCGACAAGATCGCGCTCTTCGCCGACGTCGCGCCCGAGGCGGTGATCTCGAACGAGGACGTCCCGGACGTCTACCTCGTTCCGGAGGCGCTGCAGGCGCAGGGGCTCGATCGGCTCGTCTGCGAGCAGCTCGGCCTGCCGAGCGGCCCGGCGGATCTCGGCGAGTGGGCGGAGCTTCGGCGCCGAATCGGCGAGCGCGAGGGCGTCGTCGAGATCGGGCTCGTCGGCAAGTACGTGAAGCTCCACGACGCGTACCTCTCGGTGCACGAGGCGCTGAAGCACGCGGGAATCCACCACGGCTGCCACGTGAAGGTGCGCTGGGTCGACGCGGAGGGCATGTCGCTCGCGGAGGCCGAGCGGGAGCTCGAGCAGGTCGACGGCGTCCTCGTCCCGGGGGGCTTCGGCTCGCGCGGCTGGGAGGGCAAGATCCTCGCCTGCCGCGTCGCCCGCGAGCGCGGGATCCCGTACCTCGGGATCTGCCTCGGGATGCACGTCGCCGTGTCCGAGTTCGCCCGCCACGTCGTGGGGCTCGACGGCGCGAACTCGACGGAGATGGACCCCGAGACACCGTACCCGGTGATCGACCTGCTGCCCGAGCAGAAGGAGGTCGAGAACCTCGGCGGCACGATGCGGCTCGGCGCGCAGGCGGTCGCGCTGGCCGAGGGTACGCGCGCCAGGGAGCTGTACGGAAGCGGCGTCGTCCACGAGCGCCACCGGCACCGCTACGAGGTGAACAACTACTTCCGGCCAAGGCTCGTCGAGCGCGGCCTCGTCGTCTCCGGGACGGTCTACGAGGGCCGGCTCGTCGAGATCGTCGAGCTGCCTGACCACCCGTGGTTCGTCGCGAGCCAGTTCCACCCGGAGTTCAAGTCACGCCCGACGCGCCCGGCGCCGCTCTTCCGCGAGTTCGTCCGCGCGGCGTTGGCTCGCGCGCGCGAGCGATCCCCGTTCGCGGCCGCCGCCTCGTAGTGGTTCCGGAGGCACCGCTCGAGCGGGACGAGAACGGCCTCGTCCGGAAGGGCGAGGGCTGGTATGTCCTGAACGCGCGCGACGCGGGCTGGCGCGAGCGGGAAGGCCTCGGCCGCTGGTGCAACCTCGAGGGCGACCCGGAGTGGCCCCAGCTGGGCTTTCAGCTCGTCGTCCTCGATCCCGGCAAGCCCGCCTGCATGTACCACGGCGAGTCCGACCCGGAGGCGTTCCTGGTCGTGTCCGGCGAATGCGTCCTGGTCGTCGAAGGCGAGGAGCGGCGGCTTGGAGAGTGGGACTTCCTGTACTGCCCGCCCTGGACGGAGCACGTGTTCGTCGGCGCCGGCGAAGAGCCGTGCGTCGTGGTGATGGTCGGGGCGCGTGTTCCCGACGGCGGCGTCCGCTATCCGGTCTCCGACGTGGCCGCGCGGCACGGCGCGAGCGTCGAGGTCGAGACGCCGCATCCGTCCGAGGCGTATGCGCGCTTCGTCCGCAGCGTCGCTCCGTACCGCGACGGCGACCTGCCCGGCTGAAGCCCGGGCCCGACCCGGACAACCGGACGGCGGGTTCGGCGGGTCGCGTCCCGGCCACACCCCCACCCTTGGGTGGGGGAAGAGACCCCTTTCCCTCGGGAACGAGCCTACCGTCGATTTTCCAACGGCGATGTGACGATTCCGTGCCGATTTGCAGGCGTGCTCCGCGTGTGGCCACGGCCTTTCCAGGCAGAGCGACCGCGACGGCGACGCGGGCGTTGGCGTGTCCCTAGCCGCTGACGCTCGCAGGCTCGCCTAAGATCGACGCCGTGCCCGGGGTGCTCGACCTCTTTCTCGAGCTCGCGTCGATCGCAAGCCCGTCCGGCGACGAGCGCGCCGTCACGGACCGCGTCGCCGACGAGCTGCGCGACCTCGGCCTCGAGGTCGTCGAGGACGACGCCGGCGGGCGGATCGGCTCGAACGCCGGCAACCTCTATGCGCGGCTCGATCCGACCGGCGAGGACGGAACGCCGCTCTTCCTCTGCGCGCACCTCGACACTGTGCCGCCGGACGCCTCGCTCGAGCCGGTGGTCGACGAGGGCATCGTCCGGAACGCCGGGGGGACGATCCTCGGCGCCGACAACAAGGCCGCGGTCGCCGTGATGCTCGAGGCGTCACGCCGGCTTCGCGACGAGGGGCGCCGGCACGCCGGCGTCGAGCTCGTGTTCACGCAGAAGGAGGAGGTCGGTCTCCAGGGCGCCGCGGCGTTCGACCATAGTCGGCTCGCGGCCCGGGTCGGCTACGTCTACGACCAGGCGGCGCCGATCGGCGAGATCGTCCTCGGCGCGCCGCACGGCGCGACGCTCGACGTGACGTTTCGCGGCCGCTCGGCCCACGCCGGGATCGTCCCGGAGGAGGGCCGCTCCGCGATCGCCGCCGCGGCCCGCGCGATCGCGGACCTCCGCCTCGGCCGGCTCGACGAGGAGACCACGGCGAACGTCGGCGTCATCGAGGGCGGCACCGCCCGGAACATCGTCCCCGAACGCTGCGTCCTGCGCGCCGAGGCGCGCAGCCACGACGAGTCGAAGCTCGCCGAGCTCGTCAAGGAGATGAACGAGACGCTCGCGTTCGCCGCCGCACTCGCCGACTGCGAGGTGGACGTGAGGCTCGCCCCGAGCTACCACGGGTACCGGTTCCGGCGAGACGACCTGCCGGTTCGGCTCGCCGCCGATGCGCTCAGCCGCGTCGGCTACGAGCCCACGTACGGGCTCACCGGCGGGGGGGCCGACGCCAACGTGTTCAACCGGCACGGGCTCCGCTGCGTGAATCTCGCAAACGGCATGGCCGAGATCCACACCGCGGACGAGCACATCGCTGTGGCCGACCTCGAGGGGATGGTCGAGGTGACCCTCGCCCTCGTGGATGCGGCGCGCGATGCCGCTTAGCCTCCACCGAGGCACCGTCACGGCAGTCGTCGACGCCTTCGAGGAGCTCCTCCGCCTCGAGGTCGATGGCTCTCCCTGCGTCGCCTATCCGCGGCTCACGGGACCCGTCGAGGTCGGCGACGACGTGCTCGTGAACGTCCAGGCCCGCGCGCTCGGCCTCGGCTCCGGCGGGTTCGACGTGCTCCACGCGAACTTGACCCGTGGGCTCGGCATGCCGCCTGAGCCCGGCGCGCACGTCATGAAGCTGCCGTACATGCCCGTCCAGGCTGCCATCCGACATGCGGAGGAGTCGGAGCCGTTGGCCGATTCGCTCGCCGGCCGGCCCGTCGTCTGCTGCAGCCTCCACAGCCAGGTCGCCCCCGTCTGCGCGGGCCTCGGCGCCGGCCTCCGCGTCGCCTACGTGCAGCTTCCCGGCGGCGCGCTTCCCGTCTCGCTCTCCGATTCGGTGCGTGCGCTGCGGAGGCTGGGGTTGCTCGGCGCGGCGGCGGCCGCCGGCGCCTGCCTCGACGGCGACGTCCACTGCGTCTCGACACACTCGGCGCTCGCCTGGGCAGCCGCGGCCGGATTCGACGCGATCGTCTGCGGCATCGGCCCAGGCGTCGTCGGGACGGGCACGAAGCTCGGCCACGGCGGCCTCGCGGCGGCGGAGGCGGCGAACGCCGCCGCAGCCCTCGGCGGCCACCCGATCGTCGCCGCCCGCGTGTCCGACGCGGACGCGCGCGAGCGGCATCGCGGCGTCTCCCACCACACTCGCGCGATCGTCGAAACCTGCCTCGCCCCGGTGCCCGTCGCCTGGCCGGCGGGCCGACCCGCGCCCGACTGGCTCGACGGCCGGCGGGTCGACGTCGACGTGGCCGGGTGGGAAGACGCCTGCGCCAGCCTCGGTGTACGGCTCGAGCACATGGGACGCGGCCCGGCCGACGATCCATGGTTCTTCGCGACGGCTTTCGCCGCGGGCCGGCTGGCGCGCGTGCACACTGAGCGGCGATGAGACCTGACGCGAGCGAGACCGTCTACGCAGGCCGGCTGCTCAGCCTGACGGTCGAGCGCTGGGGCCCGAACCGGCGGGAGATCGTCGAACATCCGGGTGCGGTCGCAATCGTCGCCGTCGACACCGAGGGACGGGTGACGCTCGTCCGGCAGCTCCGCGAGGCGACGCGCAAGCGTCTGCTGGAGCTGCCCGCGGGCACCGCGGAGCCGGGCGAGGCGCCGCTCTCGACGGCCCGGCGCGAGCTCGCGGAGGAGACCGGTCTCAGCGGCGGCGTCTGGCGGCAGGCGGCCGCGTTCTACACGACGCCCGGCTTCTGCAGAGAGCGGATGACGCTCTTCTTCGCCGAGGGCGTCGAGGCGGGCGCTGCGACGCCCGATGCGGACGAGGAGCTCGAGCTCGTTCGTTGGCCCGTCGCCGAGATCGCGGCGCGGCTCGACGAGATCGAGGACGCGAAGACGCTCGTCGGCCTCCTGCTCTACCTCGCGCACGGGGCGGGCGCCTGAGATCGGTCATGATCACGTGTTAGCACGTCATCATGGCAACACGTCTCGCCCTGAGTCGCCCGGGGGGTGCGAGCGTCTGTAAGGTTCCGCGGTCGTGCGGATCGGGGTCGTCAGGGAGCTCAAATCCGACGAATACCGCGTCGCGCTGACGCCGGCCGGCGCGCGGGAGCTAACGCAGCTGGGCCACGAGGTACTCGTCGAGGCCGGCGCCGGCGACGGCAGCGCCTTCCCGGACGCCGCGTACGAGGCGGTCGGCGCGCGGCTGCGGCCGGCCGCGGAGGTCTGGGCGGAGTCCGATCTCCTGCTCAAGGTCAAGGAGCCGCTGCCGGAGGAGTACGGCCTGATCCGGCAGGAGCTCGTGCTCTTCACGTACCTCCATCTCGCCGCGAGCGCCGAGCTGACGCGCGCGCTCGTCGACAGCGGCGCCGCGTGTGTCGCCTACGAGACCGTCGAGACCGACCGCGGCGGCCTGCCCCTGCTCGCGCCGATGAGCGAGATCGCCGGCAGGCTCGCCGCGCAGGCCGGCGCGTACTTCCTCGAGAAGCCGCTCGGCGGACGCGGCCTGCTGCTCGGCGGCGTCGCCGGCGTCGCGCCGGGCAAGGTGGTCGTCATCGGGGGCGGCATCGTCGGCTACAACGCCGCCGTCATCGCACTCGGGCTCGGTGCGAACGTGTCGATCCTCGAACGGTCGGTCGACCGGATGCGTCACCTCGAGGAAATCCTCTCCGGACGGGTCTCGCTCCTGATGTCGTCGTCGCTGCAGGTCGAGGAGTCGGTCGCCGAAGCGGACGTCGTCATCGGCGCCGTCCTCATTCCCGGCGCGCTCGCGCCGAAGCTCGTGACGCGTGAGATGGTGCGCGGGATGAAGGCCGGCTCGGTTCTCTGCGACGTCGCGATCGACCAGGGCGGATCGGCCGAGACGTCCCGGCCCACGACCCACAGCGAGCCCGTCTACACCGTCGACGGCGTCACCCACTACTGCGTCGCGAACATGCCGGGCGCGGTGCCGATCACGTCCACGAAGGCGTTGACGAACGTCACTCTGCCGTACGTCGAGGCGATCGCCGAAAACGGTCTGGCAGGTGCCGTCGCGCGAGATCCGGCGCTCGCCCGCGGGGTGAACGTCTACCGGGGGTCGATCACGTACGAGGCCGTGGCCGCCGCTCACGGGCTCGAATTCCGGCCGCTCGCGGACGTGTTGCCCGCCGCGGCTCCGTAGCTACGGCGACTCCTGCCCCGGACGTTCGGGGTTCGGCGCGGGAGAGATCTTCACGACGGCCCACGTGACCGCCGCCGCGAGCGCGACGATGCACGGGATGAACACAGCCACGCCGAGGAGTCCGAGGACGGTTCCCACGGCTCGTAGAATAGCCCCATGCCCCGTGCGTGCGTCATCGTCCTCGACGCCGTCGGGGCGGGGGAGTTGCCGGACGCGGCGGAGTTCGGGGACGAGGGGTCGGACACTCTTGGCAACGTCGCGAAGGCCGTCGGCGGACTTGACCTGCCGACGCTTCAGGCGCTCGGGCTCGGCAACGTCGAGCCACTCGAGGGTTGTCCGCCGGAGCCCGGCGCACCCGCGGTCGCCGGCCGGCTGATCGAGCGCTCGAAGGGAAAGGACACGACGCTCGGTCACTGGGAGCTGATGGGGGTCGTCACGCCGCAGCCGCTGCCGACCTACCCGCACGGCTTTCCGTTCGAGGTGATCGACCCGTTCATGCACCGGACGGGCCGCGGCGTCATCGGAAACCGGCCCGCGTCGGGAACGGAGATCATCCAGGAGCTCGGCGAAGAGCACCAGCGGACCGGCAAATGGATCGTGTACACGTCGGCGGACTCGGTCTTCCAGGTCGCGGCGCACGAGGCGACGATCCCGCTCGAGGAGCTCTACGACGCCTGCCGCGCGGCCCGCGAGATCATGACGGGGAAGCACGCCGTCGGCCGCGTGATCGCCAGGCCGTTCGTCGGCGAGCCGGGGAACTACGAGCGGACGGCGAACCGGCACGACTTCTCGCTCGAGCCGCGCCGGCCGAACTACCTAACGCTGCTGCGCGAGACCGGCGTCCGCGTCCACGGGGTGGGGAAGATCCACGACATCTTCGCCGGTCAGGACGTCGACGAGCAGTACCGGACGAAGTCGAACGTCGATGGGATCACGCAGACCGAGCGGCTGCTCCACGAGCTCGACGAAGGCTTCGTCTTCACGAACCTCGTCGAGACCGACATGCTCTGGGGGCATCGAAACGACCCGGTCAACTTCCATCGGTGCCTGCAGGATTTCGACCGGCGGCTCCCCGACCTCCTCGACGCGCTCCGGCCCGGCGACCTCCTGATCATCACGTCCGACCACGGCTGCGATCCGACGACGCCATCGACGGATCACTCCCGCGAGCACGCGCTCCTGCTGGCGTACGCGCAGGGGAAGAACGCCGCCGGGCGGATCCACTCGGGCGAGTTCGCCGACGTCGGCGCGACCGTCAACGCGTGGCTCGGGGGCAAAGCCTCGCCGCGCGGCGTCGCGGGTCAACCCATCGTCGAGCCGTGACGCTGGACGATCCGGTCGTCGTCCGCGACGAGTGGGCGCGGCCCGAGCGGCTGGCGGAGCCGGTCCGCGGTGAGCCGTGCGTGGCGGTCGTCGCGCTCGGCCCGTCGCCGGCGATGGTCGACCTCGGATATGAGGAGCCTCACGTCGCGAGCCACACCTACGGCCGCGTGAACGGGGAGGCGTCGTTCGCCGGCCGATTCCGCCGCGTCGAGCGACCGGACGTCGACACGGCCGTCGTGTTCCCGCACGGCGAAAGCGTGCGGGCGGACGCGGCCTCCTTGGTGACGCGCGCGCGGCTGGCCGACTCCGCCCCCGCCCTGCACGGGACGGTGCCCGCGACCCGGCCCGTCAGCGTCTTCGTCGCGGACACGGCATGATCCGTCCCGCCGAGCTCATCCAGCGCAAACGCGACGGCCAGCAGCTCGCGGCCGCGGAGATCCGGGAGCTCATCCTCGGCTACGCCCGCGGCGAGATCCCGGACTATCAGCTCGCGGCCTTCTGCATGGCCGTCTACTTCCGCGGTCTTTCGAGCGCCGAGACGTTCGCCCTCACCGAGGCGATGATCGAGAGCGGAGACACGATCGCGCTCGGCGCCGCACTCGGGCGGAAGGCCGTCGACAAGCACTCGACCGGCGGCGTCGGGGATAAGACGTCGATCGCGGTCGGCCCGATCGTCGCGGCCTGCGGCGTCCCGTTCGCGAAGATGAGCGGCCGCGGTCTCGGTCACACGGGGGGGACGGTCGACAAGCTCGAGTCGATCCCGGGCTTCCGCTCGGAGCTTTCGGTCGACGACTTCATCTCCCAGGTCCGCGAGGTAGGGCTCGCGATCGTCGGTCAGAGCGATCGGCTCGTCCCCGCCGACAAGCTGCTCTACGCGCTGCGGGACGTCACCGCCACGGTCGAGAACCTGTCGCTGATCGCCGCGAGCATCATGTCGAAGAAGCTCGCCGCCGGCGCCGAGGCGATCGTCCTCGACGTCAAGGTCGGCGACGGGGCGTTCATGAAGACGCTCGCAGACGCGCAGGCGCTCGCCGAGACGATGATCGTGCTCGGCGCCCAGGCCGGACGGCAGATCGTCTGCCTCCTGACCGACATGGACCAGCCGCTCGGATACGCGGTCGGGAACGCGCTCGAGGTCCGCGAAGCCGTCGCCACCGTCCGCGGCGAAGGGCCCCCCGACTTCACGGCGCTCGTGCACACGGCAGCCGCCCACCTGCTGGCCGTCTCCGACCTGGGCGTCGACGAGGCGGAGGCGCGCCGCCGCGTCGAGCAGGCGGTCGCCGACGGCTCGGCCCTCGCCGCCTACGAGCGCTGGATCCAGGCACAGGGCGGCGATCCGGCGGACGACGCCTTGCCATCGGCGCCGGTGGTCGTGCCGGTCCTTGCGCCACGGGACGGCGTCGTCACCTCGCTCGCGGCCACGCGCGTGGGCGTCGCCGCGCTCCGGCTCGGCGCGGGGCGGAGCACGAAGGCGGACCGCATCGATCCCGCGGTCGGCATCGTCTGCCGCCGGAAGCGCGGCGACGAGGTGGCGGCAGGCGACGTGCTCGCGGAGATCCACGCTCGCGACGCGGCGTCGGCGGACGAGGCGGCTCGGGACGTGCTCGCGTCGTACGAGCTGGGCGAGTCGGTGCCCACGAGGCGATCGATCGTCCTCGAGACGATCTCCGGCTGACCGTCGGAGACCAGGGCCAGGCTAGGCTTGTCCCGTGCCCGAGCTTCCCGAGGTCGAGACGGTCCGGAGCCGCCTCGAGCCTCAGCTTCTGGGACGCACGTTCAGCAACGTGACGATCCTCGACGAGCGCCTCACGCGTCCGTTCGAGCCGCAGCCCGTGGCCGCCGCGCTCGCCGGGGAGCGCGTCGCGTCGGTCGACCGGCGCGGCAAGTATTTGATTGTTCGGTTCGAGAGCGGTCGCGTACTCCTGATTCACCTCCGGATGACGGGTAGCCTCCTCTTCGCTCGCGGTGGGGAGCTCCCGGCCGACCCCCATCGACGTGCTGTTGTCAGTCTAGACGACGGATCGGACGTCGCGTACCGCGACGTGCGCCGGTTCGGAACGTGGCTTCTGCTGGAGCCCGACGAAGTGGACACGTATCTCGAGGCGCGGCTCGGCACCGAGCCGCTCGGTCCGGCGTTCACTGCCCGGGCGCTGGGAGCCGCTGTCGCCGGCCGCCGCGCGCCGATCAAGGCCGCCCTGCTCGACCAGCGCGTCGTCGCCGGTGTGGGGAACATCTACGCCGACGAGGCGCTCTGGTACGCGCGCGTCCACCCGCTCAAGCCGGCCGGCGAGCTGACCGAGACCGAGCTGCGCGCCGTCCACCGCGGTGTCCGGCGGGCACTTGCGATCGGGATCGGCCGCCAGGGAGCGACGCTTCGCGACTACCGGACGCCTGACGGGGACGCCGGGGGGATGCAGGACGAGTTCCGCGTCTACGGCCGCGGCGGCGAACCGTGCAACCGCTGCGGGACCGCGCTCGAGAAGACCCGGGTCGCCGGGCGCGGCACCTGGTACTGCCCGACCTGCCAGCCGCTTGACGCGGCTTGACCAGACCGCTCAGGCAGCCTCGAGCAGCGCTGCCAGCTCGCCGCTCCGGTCGAGCTGCCAGAGCTCCGTGTAACCGCCGATCGGCCGGCCGTCGACCAGGATCTGCGGAACCGTCCAGCCGCCCGTGAGCTCGAGGAGCCGCTCGCGGAAGCGTGCGTCGTCGTCGAGCTCGACCTCCTCGAACTCGAGGCCGCGTGACTGGAGCAGGGCCTTCGCTCGCACGCAGTAGCCGCACCAGCGCGTCGTGTACATCGTGATTCGACTCATCCCCAGGTGAAACGAACGGCAACGCTCCGGAGTTCCGTACAGGGGCCACCTAGACTTCGGACGTGGCCGGGCGGACGTACACGACCGAGGCGGTCGTCCTCCGATCGATCCGGTTCGGCGAGGCCGATTGCGTCCTTCACGCATACACGCTCGCGCGCGGACGCGTCGGAATCGTCGCGAAGGGGATCCGGCGGACGAAGTCGCGCTTCGGCGGTCGGCTCGAGCCGCTGAGCCATGTGGAGGTGCTGCTCCACCAGGGGAGCGGCGAGCTCCAGACGGTGACCGGCGTCGACCTGATCCGCTCGCATCGGCAGGTGCGCGAGGAGCCGTACCGGCTCGGCGTCGGGCTCGTCGGCGCCGAGGCGATGCTGCGGCTCTTCCCCGAGCAGGAGGGCAACCCGCGAGCGTTCCATGCCCTGACGCGGTTCCTCGATCTGCTCGACGAGCTGCCGAGCCTGGCGCCGCGGCGGCCCGCGCTCGACCCGCTCGGGCTCTCGCTGCAACTGAAGTTGCTGTGGCTGTCGGGGTACCTGCCGCACATCGGCAGTTGCGCCGAGTGCGGCTCGGGCGGCCCCTTCGTCGGCTACTCGGCTCGGGCGGGCGGCGCAGTCTGTCGCGCCTGTTCGGAGGGCGCGCTCGCGCTCTCCGCGGAGGGACTGGCCGGCATCGAGGCGCTCCTGCGCCGGCCTCTCGCGGAGGCAGGGGAGGCCGGGCTCGGGGAGCGCGCGGCGCGCGAGGTGCTCGCCGTCGTGTCGCAGTCGTACGAGCACCACGGCGGCTTCCGGCTACGCACGCTCTCCGCCTGATCGGGACCGCGGCCGCGCTCGTCGCGACCCTGGCGGGCTGCGGCGACCACGTCGAGCCGATCGGCCACGTCACGCCGATCCGCGGCGTCTGCACCGGGGCCCGGCCGCCCACGCGCTACGACCATGTCGTCTGGATCTGGCTCGAGAACAAGCCCTACACGCACGTGATCGGCAATTCACCCGCGCGCTACGAGAACGAGCTCGCCGCGGGCTGCGGGCTCGCCACGAACTACAGGGCGATCACGCATCCGTCGCTGCCGAACTACCTCGCCGCGACGTCCGGCGAGACGTGGGGCGTGCGCGACGACGGCAGCCCGTCGGCCCACCCGATCACCGCACGGAGCGTCTTCGAGCAGGCAGGGAGCTGGCGCGAGTACGTCGAGAGCGCGCCCGGGACGTGCCCGACGCGCTCGACCCCGCTCTATGCGCAGAAGCACGATCCGGCGCTTTACTACACACGGCTGCGCGGCGTCTGCCGGCAGCGGGTCGTCTCGCTCGGCGAGCTCGGGCGGGACCTCGCTGGCGGGACTCTGCCGAGGTTTGCCTCGGTCGTCCCCGATCTGTGCCACGACACGCATGACTGCGGCGTCCGCGCCGGGGACGACTGGCTACGCCGCTGGGTGCCTCGCATCGCTGGCAGCGCCGCCTATCGGAGCGGCCGCGCGGCCGTCTTCCTCGTCTGGGACGAGGGTGAGGGAGCCGATCAGCACGTCGCTCTGATCGCGATCGCGCGCTCGATCCGGCCGGGAACGAAGGCGGCGCGGCGATTCGACCACTACTCGCTGCTGCGAACGACGGAGGAGCTCCTTGGCCTGCCGTACCTTGGCCGCGCCCGATCCGCCCTGAGCATGGCCGGATCGCTCGGGCTGCTCGCGTCGGGTTGATCGTCCGCGGTGTCGGTTTGCACGGCCGGTCGCGTGTCTCTGGACGGATCCGAACCCCGGCGACCGGTTGCTCGCGATCTGGTCACGTCGTCGGGCGCCTCCCGCGTCGGCGAGCGGTCCCCGCCCGGGCAGCCGCGCCGGCCGCCAGTCGGCGTTCGAGCCGCTGCCGGAATCCCGTCGTGCCCGGCACTCGCGTCGCGCTGGGTGCCGGCTCCAAGTCGAGCTCGGCTTTGCCGGCCCCCGCGACCCGCCCGCCGCACCGGCCCCCCACAGCCCCACTGCTTAGCTCTGGGTGTGGTTCTGTCCGGTGGTTTGGGCAGAGTGCGGCGCCGTGGCGGGATGACTCTCAGCCCCATTGGCGTGGTGCCTTTCCAGGGAGCTGTCTCCCGCCGCGGCGTCGTTGGCTGCCGCAGTGACTTGATAGAAGCTTGCCTCTGGCTGGAAGCAGTGCTGTCCGCGGCCGCCGTCTTGTTTCTGTTCGGGGGAGGTTAGGCGATGAGCTGGACGGTTGCTGTCGGGGTTGACTCGCACAAGCACGCGCACGCCGTCGTCGTGCTCGACCGGCTCGGCCGTGAGCTCGGCCGCAGGTTGCTGGCGGTGTCGGCGTCGGGGTATCTGGAGTTGCTGGAGTGGGCGCGCTCGCTGGGTGTGCCGGCGTTCGCGGTCGAGGGAACCGGGAGTTACGGTGCCGGCCTGACCCGGTTTCTGCTCGCCGAGGGGCTGGTCGTGTTCGAGGTCGAGCGGCCGCGCCGGCAGGAGCGGCGCAGGGGCAAGAGCGACCTGCTCGACGCCGAGCGGGCGGCCAGGAGGCTGCTTGCCGGTGACGGGCTCGCGGTTCCGCGCGCGAGCGGCGGGAGCTGTTGCGCGCGCTTCTGGTCGAGCGCTCAGGTGCCGAGCGCGCCCGCACCGCCGCCCTCAACCAGCTGCCGGCGCTGGTCGTGACCGCGCCGGCCGGGCTACGCGAACGCCTCGAGCGGCTCCGCGGCCAGCAACTCGCGGCCGGGGCGGCCCGGCTGCGCGGCAGCGAGCGGCTCGCGCCCGTGCTGCGCCGGCTGGGCAAGCGCGCCAGGCAATTGAGCGACGAGCTCGCGCGGGTCGACCGGGAACTGGCCGCGATCCTGGCCGGGCTGGCGCCGGAACTGCTCGCCGAATACGGCGTCGGCCCCTTCGTCGCAGCGCAACTGATCGTCTCCAGCGCCGACCCGGCCCGGATGCGCAGCGAAGCCGGCTTCGCCTCGCTCGCCGGCACCAGCCCGATCCCCGCCAGCAGCGGCCAACACCAACGACACCGGCTCAACCCCGGCGGCGATCGCCAGCTCAACCGCGCCCTGCACGTGATCGCGCTCAACCGCATCCGCGGCCACCAGGAAACCCGCGACTACTACCAACGCCTCCAAGACCGCGGCAAAAACAAACGCGAAGCGATCCGCTGCATCAAACGCTTCCTCGCCCGCCGCTTCTACCGACTCCTGAAAGCGAATCCCCAGCTCGCCCATGCCGGCACTTGACAAACATAGAAGCGTCCCTGGGTGGGGAAGAAGCTTTCCACCCGCCACCCGGGATCGACGGTACCCGAGAAATGCGCACATGTGTGTGACGCTTTGTGCCAACTTCGCAAAAACTGGTGCGCTAGACCCGTGGAGCGACGCGCTTCCCGCCGACGGAGTCCGATCAAGGAGTCGCGTAGGCTGGCCCGCGTGCGAAGGGACCTGACGGGCGGCTTCGAGCTCGACGACGACCGGTCGCGAATCGACGTCCGCGAGGTGCACCGCTACCTCTCCGAGGAGTCCTACTGGGCCGCAGGACGGCCGTTCGGGACAGTGGAGCGGCTCGTGCGGGAGTCCTACCGCGTCGTCGGCCTCTACCACGACGGCCGCCAGGTCGGGTTCACGCGCACGGTCTCCGACGGCGTCGCGCTCGCGTACCTCGCCGACGTCTACGTGCTGGCCGAGTTCCGGGGTCGGGGCCTCGGCCTCGAGCTCGTCCGGTGGACGATCGAGACGAGCGACCTCGCCGGGCGGAAATGGCTGCTCCACACGCGGGACATGCACCGGCTGTACGCGAAGCTCGGCTTCGGGCCGCCGAGCGAGCGCGTCATGGAGCGAGACGCTCGGCCAGGTACCTGAGCGACAGGGGGTAGCGCCACGTGATCCCGCCGTGCTTGCCCTCGAAGAGCTCGAAGAAGACGTCCTTCGCGCCGAGCTCCTCGCACACGCGGCGGAAGGCCTCGGCGCCGAGATCGAGGAAGTACTCGTCCGACTTGCCAGAGTCGATGTAGACGGCTCGGAGCCCGCGCACGGCGTCCGGCCGCGCTTGCGCGAGTCGCACGGGATCCCAGCGAAGCCACCGTTCCCAGACGTCCGGCCGGAGCTCGCCGCTCGCGAGGTCGAACGGCACCTGCACCGTCCCGTCCTCGTCGGCCGAGTACGCGGCGGCCATGCCCCAGGTGTTGATGAGCTCGAAGTCGCCCGGCTTCGTGATCCCGGGACGAGCGCGGAAGTCCTCCCAGAAGCGTTCGAACGACCCGTCGTACCGGTCGCGCAGGGCGCGGCGGGCCGAGCGGAAGTCCGGCAGGTAGCAGTGCTCGAAGAGCGCGTCGCCGGCGTGCGTCGCGAGCGCGCCGAACAGGTCGGGGCGCAGCAGCGGCGTCACCATCGCCCCGTAGCCCCCGCTCGACTTGCCCTGAATGCCGCGGTGCGCGGGCGCGGCGAGCGTCCGGTAGCGCGCGTCGACCCAGGGCACGACCTCGTCGCAGAGGTACGTGTGGTAGCGGCCGATCGCGGGCGAGTCGATGAACTGGCTGCCGCCGATCGCCGTCCACGCGTCGACCCAGACGACCAGGGCCGGCGGTACGTCGCCGGCGGCGAAGAGCTCGTCCGTCAGCTCCGGGAAGGTCTTCGCGCCGAACGGCGGCCGGTTGCGCCACATGTCGAGCTGGCCCGTGTAGCCCTGGATGACGTAGATCGACGGGTAGCGCCGGTCGGGCTCGGCGTCGTAGCCGGGTGGCACGTAGATCCAGAGCGGCCGCTCGTGCGGGTCGCCAAGCGGGTTCACGCGCAGCGCGTCGCTGACGAGGACGTGCTCGTCGAAGCGACCCGCGGACTCGTACGACCATGGATACATTCCGTGAATGCCCCCGAATTTCCAGCAGATGATCGCGAGGCTCGAAGGCTACTGGGCGGACTACGGCTGCGTCGTCATGCAGCCGTACCACACCGAGGTGGGCGCCGGCACCTTCAATCCGGCGACAGCCCTGCGCTGCCTCGGCCCGCAGCCCTGGAAGGCCGCCTACGTCGAGCCGTCGATCCGGCCGACCGACGGCCGCTACGGCGAGAACCCTTTCCGGTTCCAGCAGTACTTCCAGTACCAGGTGATCCTGAAGCCGGCCCCGCCGGACGTGCTCGACCTCTACTTCGGGTCGCTCGCGGCTCTCGGGATCGACCTCGTCGCGCACGACATGCGGCTCGTGGAGGACGACTGGGAGGGGCCGACGCTCGGCGCGTGGGGGCTCGGCTGGGAGGTCTGGTGCGACGGTATGGAGATCACCCAGTTCACGTACTTCCAGCAGTTCGGCGGGCTCGAGCTCGACCTGATCCCCGCCGAGATCACCTACGGCACGGAGCGGCTCGCGATGTTCCTCCAGGGGAAGCGCTCGGCGTTCGAGCTCGAGTGGGCGCCGGGTATGACCTGGGGCGACGTCTACCGCGAGAACGAGCGCCAGTGGTCGGCCTACAACTTCGAGGAGGCGCCCGTCGAGGTGCTCATGCGGCGGTTCGAGGAGCACGAGGCCGAGTGCCGGCACCTCGTCGAGCGCGGATTGCCGTTCCCCGCCTACGACCAGGTGCTGAAGGCGTCGCACACGTTCAACCTGCTCGACGCGCGCGGAGCGATCTCGGTGACGGAGCGCGCCGCCTACATCGGACGCGTCCGGAACCTCGCACGGCGCGTCGCCCAGCTCTACGTCGAGTCGCTCGATGCCTGACCTGCTGCTCGAGATCGGCTGCGAGGAGCTGCCCGCGTCGGCGTGCCGGGAGGCCGAGGCGCAGCTGCCGGCACTAGCGCGGCAGCACCTCGGCGCGGAGGCCACGCGCGTCTTCGTCGGGCCGCGCCGGCTCGTCGTGATCGTCGAGGCGCTGCCGGATCCGTCCGCGCCGCAATGGCTGAAGGGGCCGCCGGTGACGGCGCCGCCGCAGGCGCGGGAGGGCTTCGCGCGCCGGCACGGAGTCTCCCCGGACGAGCTCGAGGAGCGGGACGGCTTCCTTGGCGCGAACGTTCCGGGGCCGGCGCTCGAGGCGCGGCTCGAGGCGCTGGTTGGCGGCCTCTCCCTCGGGAAGTCGATGGCGTGGGTCGCCGGCGGTTGGCGGTTCGCGCGGCCGGTCCGCTGGCTGCTCGCGAAGCTCGACAGCGAGACGGTTCCCGTCTCGCTCGGCGGCCTTGCGGCCGCTGGAACGACACGCGGACACCGCTTCACCCACGATCTCGAGATCGAGGTTCCGGACGCCGGCGCCTATCTCGGCCTCGTCCGGAACGCGTCGGTCGAGCCCGATCAGGCCGCGCGCCGACGGCTGATCGTCGAGGCGCTCGACGCGATCGGCGGCTGGAGCGACCCGGCCGGGAAGCTCGACGAGGTCGTTCACCTCGTCGAGTGGCCGCTCGTCCTCGCCGGCGGCTTCGACGAGCGCTACCTCTCGCTGCCCGAGCGCGTCATCCAGACCGCGATGCAGTCGCACCAGCGCTACTTCCCGCTCGGCGGCAACCGGTTCGCGGTCGTGGCGAACGGCGGCGACCCCGACCTCGTCCGCGCGGGGCACGAGAACGTGCTCGAGAACCGGCTGGCGGACGCCGCGTTCACGTTCGAGCGCGACGTCGCGCAGCGGATCGACGGGCTTGCGCAGCGGCTCGGCTCGATCACGTTCTTCGCGGGCGCCGGGTCCTTCGCGGACAAGACCGAACGGCTGCTGCGGATCGTGTCGCAGCTCGGCGGCGGCGAGGCCGCGCGTGAGGCGGCACGGCTCGCGAAGGCGGATCAGGCGGCGGAGCTCGTCCGCGAGTTCCCCGACCTCGAGGGCTACATCGGCGCGGAATACGCGCGACTCGCCGGCTATCCGGAGGCCGTGTGCAAGGCGATCGAGGAGCAGTACCTCCCGGACTCGGCCGGCGGGCCGCTCCCCGCGACCGAGGCCGGAAAGGTCGTGGCCGCGGCGGACAAGCTCGACACGCTGACGGTGTCGTTCGAGCTGGGCCACAAGCCGAGCGGGTCGCGCGACCCGTACGGGCTCCGGCGGGCGGCGATCGGGCTCTGCCGCCTTGCGGTCGAGGGCGGCCTGACAATCGACCGCGCGCTGCTTCCCGCCGAGGTGCGCGAGTTCGTCGAGGAACGGCTCGAGACGCTGCTCGACGACCTTCCCGTCGAGGTCGTGCGCGCCGCCCGGCGGTCCGCGGCGCCGGACCTGGCGGGCGTGGCGGCCCGCGCGCGAGCGCTTGCGGATCTGACGGACGACCGGCTCGCGGCCATCCACGAGGTGTACACCCGGGCCGACCGGATCGCCGGGAAGACGCCGGCGGGCGACTGGGAGGCATCGCTGCTGGCCGAGCCTGCCGAGCACGAGCTCGCGGCGGCTCTCGAAGCCGCGCGGCCGGCGTTGTCCGACTCGGACCTGGCCGCGGCGTTCGCGGCCGCCGAGTCGCTGGCGCCGATCGTCGAGCGGTTCTTCGACGAGGTGCTCGTGATGGCGGAGGATCCGGCCGTCCGCGCGAACCGGCTACGCCTGCTCCTCGACCTCCGAGACGCCGTCGGCGCGCTCGGCGACTTCTCGCAGATCCCGCTGTGAACTGGGACGACTGCGCACGGCGAAAACGGGCCGTTTCCCCCGTAGACCCGTTCCCCCAACTACTTCGCCGGCGCCTGGCGGCGGAGCTCGAGGCGGCCGCCCAGTGAGCGGGTTCGTCACGCCCGAGCTCGAGCAGCAGGCGATCTCGTGGCGGCGGCACCTTCACTCGCACCCCGAGCTCTCGTTCCAGGAAGTCGAGACGGCGGCCTTCGTCGAGGAGACGTTGCGCTCGTTCGACGGGCTCGAGCTCGAGCGGCCGACGCGGACGAGCGTCGTCGCGCGTCTCCGCGGCGCGCGGCCCGGGCGAGTGCTCGCGCTGCGTGCGGACATGGACGCGCTTCCGATCGACGAGGCCACGGGGCTCGAGTTCGCCTCGCGCCGGCCCGGGGTCATGCACGCGTGCGGCCACGACGCGCACACGGCCATGCTGCTCGCGGCGGCGCGCACGCTGGCCGCCAGGCGTGACGTGCTCGCCGGGGAGGTGCGCTTCGTCTTCCAGCATGCGGAGGAGACGCCGCCGGGTGGCGCGCGGGAGCTCGTCGAGGCCGGCGTGATGGACGGCGTCGACCTCGTGATCGGCGGGCATGTCGCCTCCGACAAGCCGGTCGGGCGGATCGGTGCGCATGCGGGCCCGTTCGCGGCCGCCGCCGATTCGTTCTCGGCCGTCGTGCGCGGCCGCGGCGGGCACGCCGCGCTTCCGCACGAGACGATCGATCCCGTCGTCGTCGCGGCGCACGTCGTGACCGGGCTCCAGTCGCTCGTGTCGCGGACGGTCGACCCGATGAAGAACGCCGTCGTCTCGGTGACCCGCATCCACGGCGGCACGGCCGACAACATCGTCCCGGAGGCGGTCGAGCTCGGCGGGACCGTGCGGACGTTCGACGAGGAGTTGCGGGCGGCGATGGCCGAGCGGCTCGAGCGCGTGCTGCGGGGCGTCACCGGGGCGCACGGCGCGACGTACGAGCTCGACTACCGCTACGGGTATGCGCCGGTGATCAACGACGCGGATGCGGCCGCCGTCGTGCGCGCCGCGGCGAGCGCGGAGTTGGGTGAGGACGCGTTGATCGACGTGGAGCCGATCATGGGCGGCGAGGACTTCTCCGCGTACCTCGCGAGGGCGCCCGGCGCGTTCTTCTGGGTCGGCGCGGGCGGCGCGGGAGCGATCCCGCACCACCATCCGCAGTTCGTGATCGACGAGTCGGCGCTTCGCGCGGGCATCGCGGTGTTCGTGCGGACGGCGCTCGACTTCCTCGCGTAGCGCGCCGCCGGAGCCCTTTCAGGTTCACGCGCGGAGAAGGTGCCCCCGGGGGACCCCCTCGAGGTTCCCCCTGCAGGTCAGCATATCGCCGGAAAACGCACGCATGGTGACGGCTTCGTGCCGAAACTGTGACGACTACGCTGCGCCCGGTGAAGACGCCCGTCGAGCTGCACATCGTCTCGGACGCGACCGGCGAGACCGCCACGCGGCTCGTCGCGGCGCTCGAGGCGCAGTTCCCGGATCAGCCGTTCGAGGAGATCCGCCACCCGCGGATCGAGTCGGTCGACGACCTGCAACTCGCGGTCGCGCGCGCCCGCGGGCGGCCGGCCGTCGTCGTCTACACGATCGTCAAGCCCGAGCTGAGAGAGGCGATGGAGGAGCTCTGCAAGGAGGCGGAGCTCCACTACTGCGACATCCTCGGCCCGCCGCTCACGGAGATCGCCAAGGTCTCCGGCGTGGCGGCTCGGATGACGCCGGGCGCCCGGCCGCCGCTCAACTCGGCCTACTTCAAGCGGATGGCCGCGATCGAGTTCGCCGTCAAGTACGACGACGGCATCGGCGGCGGCCTGCACGAGGCCGACATCGTCCTCGTCGGCGTCTCGCGGACATCGAAGACGCCGCTCTCCATGTACCTCGGCTACCTCGGCTACCGCACCGCGAACGTGCCGATCGTGCGCGGCATCTCGCCGCCGCCCGCGCTCTTCGAGATCGACGGCTCGAAGATCGTCGGGCTGACCATCGACGCCTCGCGGCTGCTCGAGATCCGCCAGGAACGCGTCCGCCAGATGCGCGCGACCAAGCGCGCGTACGCGGAGGTCGTCGAGATCTACGCCGAGCTCGAGCAGGCGGAGGCGATGCACCGCCGGCTCGGCTGCCCGGTGCTCGACATCACGGAGCTGTCGATCGAGGAGACCGCGTCGCGGATCGTCAGGCTCGTCGCGCAGCGGCAGGCCGCCGTCGAAGCCCCGAGGTGAGGGCGCTTCAGCCGAAGCCGCCGGTTCCGCTCTGGCGCTGGGCGACGTGGTGGATCCAGCTTTCGATCGCCCTCGTGCTCTTCTACGTCGTCTCGACGCCGCTCTGGATGGGTCTGCGCGCCGCCGCCTGGGTCGCGGAGTTCCGCGCGCGCCGGCGCCGCGCCTGAGCCGGAATCACCCGGTTTGGGGAGGGCGGCACCCCTCCGCCCGACTTACGTGCGACCAGTCGCCCGGTCCCCAACCACGAAGGAGGTTCGGATGATCCGCTGGAACTCGACCCTCGTCAGGGTCGCACTCGCCCTCGGAACGCTCGCTGCGCTTGCGATCGCGAGCGGCGCCGGAGCGCGCTGGTAGCAGCGTTGCCGCTCCGGCACGCGTGGCGGTCGCTCACGGCGGCCGTTTCGGCTCAGCCGCCCCTGCTGCGCTTCGTCGTCGCGACGAGCGCAGTCGGCTGCCCGGTGGCAGCCGGGGCGGCTGCCGTCGCGCTGTCCGGCCATGCCCTGACCGTCGAGAGCGCGTTCGGCGTGGCCGTCTTCTTCGTCTCCGCGCTCCTCGCCGAGCTGCGACCCGTCCCGATCGACGTCGAGGGACGCCGGCTGATCTCCCTCGCGTTCGTCTTCATCGTCTCGGGGCAGCTGCTCTTCGGCTGGGAATGGTCGGTGCTGCTCGGCACCGCGTCGATCGCGGTCGCGCAACTGCCGCACAGGGTCGGCGGGCTGCGACTCGCCTTCAACTCGGCCGTCTACGCGATCGCCGCGGGCCTCGCTTCCGTCCCGGATGCGATCGCCGGGTGGCACGCCGGCGACGTCGGATATGCGCGCCTGACGGCGATCGTCTTCGCGGCCGGCGCCGTCTTCGTGCTGACGAACGTGACGCTCGTCTGCGTCGCGATCGCGTTGTCGAGCGGGAGCAAGGTGCGCGGCGTCCTCGTCGACCACCTCCGCCACTCGGGGCCGCCCTTCCTGATCATGGCCTTCATCGCGGCGCAGGCGGTGATCTTCTGGAGCCTCTCGCCCTTCCTGCTCCTCCTCGTCAGCGCGCCGCTCTTCACCCTCAACCTCTACCAGTGGTCGGCCGTTCGGAGCCGCGCGGCGCTGCTCGCTGCGGCCACCGACAGCCTCACGGGCCTGAAGAACCATCGAGCGTACGAGGAGGAGATCGACGGGCTCTCGGAGGACGACGCCGCGCGCAGACTGACGCTCTGCCTCGTCGACGTCGACCGGTTCAAGCAGGTCAACGACCGCTACGGCCATCCCGCCGGCGACGCCGTCCTGCGGGTGCTCGGCGCGCTGATCGAGGAGCTCGCGCCGGGTTGCGGCTACCGGCTGGGCGGCGACGAGTTCGCAGTCCTCCTGCGCGGGACGGCCGGCCAGGGTCTCGACCTGATGGACGAGCTCCAGGGCCGGATCGCGCGGACGCCGCTCGAGCCGACGGAGCCGCTCAGCATCTCGGCCGGCATCGCGAGCTTCCCGGAGCACGCCGGCGACGCGGGCGAGCTGAAGAAGCGCGCCGACCTCGCCCTCTACCACAGCAAGCGCAACGGCAAGGGCCGCGCGAGCGTCTACGAGCCGGACGCCCAGTTCGCGCCCGAGCCGATCCCGTGGCTCCTGAACGACCCGCGGCTGCGCGCGGCCGAGCGGCTCGTGGCCGTCGTCGACGCCCGGGACGTCTACGTCGGCGAGCACTCGAGCGCCGTCGCTCGGCTCGTGGAGGCGATGGGGCGCGTCCTCGGGCTCGACGACGAGAACCTGGCCCAGCTCCGCCTCGCCGGGCGCCTGCACGACCTCGGGAAGATCGCGATCCCGGACTCGATCCTCAACAAGCCGGGTCCGCTCGACGCCGAGGAGACGAAGCTGATGCGGACGCACCCGCAGGTCGCCTACGAGCTGCTCGACGGCCTCGACCTGACGCCGGTCGACTCGTGGGTGCGCCATCACCACGAGCACTGGGACGGAAGCGGCTACCCGGACGGCCTTGCGGGCGTGCAGATCCCGTTCGGCTCCCGGATGATCCTCGTCGCGGACGCGTTCGAGGCGATGACGACGCAGCGCAGCTACCGGCGCGCGATCTCGGTCGAGGCGGCGGTCGCCGAGCTCCGCGAGCAGGCGGGAAAGCAGTTCGACCCGCTCGTCGTCGCCGCGCTCGAGACGTACCTGGCGAGCTCCGGCCCGCCGCAGGCGTCCGCGGCCGACCTCGCGCTCGCGAGCTGGTCCGGGACATAGCTGCCACGCGCGTCCCCCGGACGGTGGACGCGGCTGGCGGAATCCCTCGGAACAGGGGGTGCCGGCGCGCTCCCGGCTGCCGACACGGATGCCAAGCCGACCTGTTCGGCGGCTTCGAAGCGAAGGAGGTTCGACATGATCCGTTGGAGCTCTCCGCTCGTGCGCGTCGCCATCGCGCTGGGCTCGCTCCTTGCGCTCGCGATCGCGAGCGGTGCGGGAGCCCGCTGGTAGCAGGGCTCGGCTTGGCGGGATCCCGTACCGGGCGGTCGCTGCAGGCGGCTGCCAAGGACCATCCGCCCCGGCTGCTGCGCTTCGTCCTCCTGACGAGCGCGGTCGGTTGCCCCCTGGCGGCCGGGGCGGCCGTCCTCTCGCTCTCGTCCCTTCCGCTCGGGCTGCGCGACACGGCCGGAATCGCCGTCTTCTTCGTCTCGACGCTGCTCGCCGAGCTGCGGCCGGTGCCGATCGACGTCGACGGCAAGCGGCTGATCTCGCTCGCCTTCGTCTTCATCGTCTCGAGCCAGCTGCTGTTCGGCTGGGAGTGGTCGGTCGTCCTCGGCACGGCGTCGATCGCCGCCGCCCAGCTCCCGCAGCGGGTCGGCTGGCTGCGCCTGACCTTCAACTCGGCCGTCTACGCGATCGCCGCGGCGCTCGCCGCGCTGCCGGACCTCGTCGCGAGCACCCACGGGTATGCCCGGCTCACGGCGGTCGTGTTCGCGTCAGGTGCGCTCTTCGTCCTGACGAACGTGACGCTCGTCTGCGTCGCGATCGCGCTCTCGAGTGGGAGCCGGATCCGCGCGGTGCTCGTCGACCACCTGCGCCACTCCGGCCCCGCCTTCCTGATCATGGCCTTCATCGCGGCGCAGGCGGTGATCTTCTGGAGCCTGTCGCCGTTCCTGCTGGCGCTCGTCAGCGCGCCGCTCTTCAGCCTGAACCTCTACCAGCGGTCGATCGTGCGCAGCCGGGCCGCGCAGCGCGACGCGACGACCGACAGCCTGACCGGCCTGAAGAACCACCGGGCGTACGAGGCCGAGGTCGGCGAGCTGCTGGCGACGGCCGGGGCCGACGCGCGCACGATGACGCTCTGCCTCGTCGACGTCGACCGGTTCAAGCAGGTCAACGATCGCTACGGACACCCGGCCGGGGACGCCGTCCTGCGCGTGCTCGGCGGGTTGATCGAGGAGCTGGCGCCGGGCTGCGGCTACCGGCTCGGCGGCGACGAGTTCGCCGTGCTCGTGCCGGCCGCGACCGCCGTCGGGACGAGGCTGATGGACGACGTCCAGCGGCGGCTCTCGGCCGTGACGCCGAAGCTGCCGGACCGGGTGACGGTGTCGAGCGGGATCGCGAGCTTCCCGGACCACGCCGCCGAGCCGGGCGAGCTGAAGAAGCGCGCCGACCTCGCCCTCTACCACAGCAAGCGCAACGGCAAGGGGCGGTCGAGCGTGCACGAGCCCGAGCCGGAGGGCGAGCGCGTGGAGTCGTGGCTGCCGGACGACCCGCGCCTGCGCGCCGCCGAGCGTCTCGTCGCGGCGGTCGATGCTCGCGACGCCTACGTCGGCCAGCACTCGATCGCGGTCGCGACGCTCGCCGAAGGGATGGGCCGCGCGCTGGCGTTCGACGACGAGACCGTCGCGCGGCTGCGGCTCGCCGGCCTCCTCCACGACCTCGGGAAGATCGCGATCCCGGACGGCATTCTCCGCAAACCCGGGCCGCTCGACGAGGCGGAGATCGAGATCATGCGGACGCATCCGGGAGTCGCGTTCGAGCTGCTCGGCGGCCTCGACCTCGACCCGGTCGACTCGTGGGTCCTCCACCATCACGAGCACTGGGACGGGAGCGGCTACCCCGACGGGCTCGCCGGCGTGCAGATCCCGTTCGGCTCGCGGCTGATCCTCGTCGCGGACGCGTTCGACGCCATGACGACGCGGCGGAGCTACCGGCAGGAGATCTCCGTGGAGGCGGCGCTCGCCGAGCTTCGCGAGCAGGCGGGGCGTCAGTTCGACCCGTTCGCGGTTGAGGCGCTCGAGACCTTCCTTGCCGGCGGCGGGCCGCTGACCGGCGTGGCCCACGAGGTCGGGGTGACGACGTGGTCTTCCTAGACTTCGCCGTGCTCGGCGTCCTCGTCGGGCTCGCCCTCGACGGAAAGCTGTCGGCGCTCGCGTCCGTGCGGATCCGCCGGCTGCCGCTCGCGTACGCGGCGCTCGCGCTCCAGGTCGTCGCCTTCCCGTCCGAGCGGCTTCCCTGGTCGACGCCGACCTCGATCGCACGCGTCCTCTGGCTCGTCTCCTACCTGCTGCAGATCGCGCTGATCCTCTCGAATGTGAACCTGCGCGGGATCGAGCTCGTCGGGCTCGGGCTCGCCTGCAACCTCCTCGCGATCCTGGCGAACGGAGGGCTCATGCCCGTCGAGCCGCATGCGCTACGCGCGGCCGGCCTCGCCTACCGGATCCACAACAACAGCATCTCGAGGGCGAAGCCGCACCTCTCCTGGCTCGTCGACCGCTGGGCGGCGCCGCACGCGCTGCCGCTCGGCAACGTGTTCTCGGTCGGCGACGTCCTGATTGCGCTCGGCCTCGTCGTGACGATCGTCGTCGCGATGCAGCCGGAGTCGCGCCGGGTCGTCTTCCGTGGCGGGTTGCGCGGGAGGCTCGGCCTCTCGCGTGCGCGGCCCTTGCCGGAGGTCCGCGCGGAGACGCTCGACGTCGCGGGTCTGCAGGCGGAGGCCGCGGCGCTGGCCGCGCGCTTCGACGTGACGCTCCGCGAACTCGGCCTGCCGGCGCGCCGGTAGGGCTGTCACACCCGAGACGCTCCGCCGCTGTGTGACCATCTCCCTCGATGGGTCGGCGGAGCATCGTCGGCCGCGACGCCGAGCTCGCCGAGGTCGAGTCCTTCCTCGACAGCGGCCGAGGCACGCTCGTCGTCGTCGGCGAGCCGGGGATCGGCAAGACGAGCCTGTGGCTGCAGGCGGTCGCGTCGGCACGCCAGCGTGGGCTCCGGGTGCTCGCCGCGCGGCCGAGCGGGGCGGAGGTCGAGCTCACGCACGCGGGGCTCTCCGATCTGCTCGACGGCGTCGACCTCGGCGCGCTCGGGCTGCCGGCGCCGCAGCGGCGCGCGCTCGAGATCGCGATCCTGCGGGCGGAGCCGGAAGGCGACCCGCCGCAGCCGCACGCGATCGCGCTCGGCTTCCTCGGCGTGCTGCGCGCGCTCTCGTCCGAACGGCCGGTGCTCGTCACGATCGACGATCTGCAGTGGCTCGACGCTCCCACCGCCGACACGCTCGCCTTCGCGGCGCGCCGGCTCGAGCAGGAGGCCGTCGCCTTCCTCGTGACGCGGCGGCCCTCGATTCCCACCGCCCTCGGGCGGGTGCTCGAGCAGCGGGCGATCGAGCGCATCGAGGTCGGCCCGCTCAGCCGGGGCGCGCTCCGCGAGCTCCTCTCCGCCAGGCTCGGGCTCAACACGACGAGGCACCTCCTCCACCGCATCGCGGACACGACGTTCGGCAACCCGCTGTTCGCGCTCGAGGTCGGTCGCCAGCTCGTCGCGCGCGGCCTGCCGGGGCTCGCCGACGAGCTGCCGGTGCCGGCCGCGGTCGACGACCTGCTCGACGCTCGCGTCGGGCTGCTCTCGGCCGAGGCGCGCCGGCTGCTGCTCGCCGCGGCTCTCGGCGGTGACCTGCGGCTGTCCGAGCTCGCGCGGCTGGCCGCGCCGGAGACGCTCGACGAGGCCGTCGAGGCGGGGCTGCTCGTGGTCGAGGGGGAACGCGTGCGCGCCTCGCACCCGCTGCTCGCCGCCGCCGCGCGCAAGCGCTCGCGGGCGCAGGAGCGCCGCGCGCTCCACCTCGAGCTCGCGCGTGCGGCCGGGGACGAGGAGCGCCGGGCACGTCACCTCGCTCGCGCGGCGGCGGGCGCGGACGAGGAGGTCGCCGCGACGGTGGCCGCGGCCGCCGCCGGCGCGGCGGCTCGAGGCGCGCGCGGAGCCGCGGTCGAGCTCGCCGAGCACGCGCTCCGGCTCACGCCCGCCGCTTCACCGCTTCGCAGCGAGCGCGTGCTTCTGCTCGGCGCGCAGATGGAGACCGCCGGCGAGATCGACCGGCTGAGCGACCTCCTGACGAGGGAGCTCGACTCGATCCCTCCGGGTTCGCCGCGCGCACGGGCCTGGCTCCTGCTCGCGGAGGGCGGGCACGTCCGGCACGTCGACCAGTACCGCGACCACCTGGAGCGAGCGGTCGAGGAGGCCCGGGACGATCCCGCCCTCCGCGCACGCGCACTGGCGAAGATGTCGAGCGCCGTGATCGCGGTCGAGCGGATCCGCGAGGCGGAGCAGCTCGCAGTCGACGTCCTGCCGGTGGCGGCGCGCGCGGGAGCGAGCGTCGAGCGCACGGTGCTCTTCGCGCTCGCGTGGGCGCGAGGGCTGCTCGGGCTTCCGGTCGACGACATCTGTGCGCGCTGGAATGCCGCATCGCGCTCGCCCGGCTACCTCGCCGAATCGCCGGAGCGGATCGCCGGCCAGCGGCTCGTCTGGCGCGGCGAGCTCGAGCAGGCCAGGCGGCGGCTCGAGCGCCTGCTCGCCCTCGCCGACGAGCGAGGCGAGACGCCCTCCTACGCCTGGGCGCAGCTCCACCTCTGCGAGCTCGAGCTCCGGGCGGGCGACTGGCCGGCGGCCGCCCGCCGGATCGACGATGCCGAGCACGGGCCGGAGGGCGAGCTCATCGTCTCGCCCGTCTTCCCGCGCTGCCGTGCGCTCCTCGCCGCCGGGCTCGGCGACGCCGACGAGGCGGAGCGTCTGGCGGCCGACGCGATCGAGCGGGCCTCGGCGGTCGGGATCCAGTGGGACTGGCTCGAGGCGTTGCGGGCGCGCGGGGTCGCCGCCGTGCTCGCCCACGACCCCGCCCGTGCGGCGGACAGCCTTCGCACCGTGTGGGAGCACGCGGCGCGGGAGGGCGTCGGGGAGCCGGGGGTCTTCCCGGTAGCACCCGAGCTCGTCGAGTCGCTCGTGGAGCTCGAGGAGCTCGACGAGGCGCGAACGGTCGTCGACCGTCTTCGCCGGCTCGCCGAGGAGCACGACCATCCCTGGGGGCTCGCGAGCGCGCGCCGGTGCGAGGCGCTCGTCCGACTCGCGGCCGGCCACGACGACGAAGCGGCCGCGGAGCTCGAGGCCGCGGCGGACGTCTACGGGCGGCTCGGCCTGCGCTTCGACCGGGCGCGGACGCTGCTCGTCGCCGGCCGGGTCCAGCGCCGCAGCCGGAAATGGGCGGCCGCGCGGCGCCTGCTCGGCGAGGCGGTCGCCGCGTTCGAGGAGCTCGGCTCGTCCGGCTGGGCCGCCGACGCGCGCGCGGAGCTCGCCCGGATCGGCGGGCGGCGGGCCGCCGGCGAGGGCGCGCTGACGGCCGGCGAGCGACGCGTCGCCGAGCTCGCCGCACAGGGCCGGTCGAACAAGGAGATCGCCCAGGCCCTCTTCGTGAGCGTGAACACGGTCGAGCGCCAGCTCGGCCGCGTGTACGCGAAGCTCGGCATCCGGTCGCGCTCGCAGCTCGCCGGCCGTCTCTAAAAGAGTCCGGTTTTCCGCCATTGAAGCGGGCGTTGCGCTCCGCCTAGCCTCGACGAGCCAGCCGTGCAACAACAAGGGGGTGTCGTATGAGCAGGGGCTTCGTAAAGGGAGTCGTCGTCGGCAGCATCGTCGCGGTGGGAGTAGCGTCCGCCGCGATCGCCGTCGCGGGAACCGGAGTGGGGGGAGTCTTCAACCTCGGTCAGACGAACTCGGTCGGCGCGACGAGCACGCTGACCGGGAGCACGGGGGGCCGGATGCTGGTCGTCACCAACACCCGCACCGGCTCCGGCAAGGCCTCGGCGATCCTCGGCAACGCCGCCGGGACGTCGAACCCGGCCGTCGAGGGCGCGAACTCGTCGAGCGGGCCGGGCGTGGAGGCCACCTCGGTCAGCGGTACTGGCGTCGTCGCGCAGAGCCAGTCGAACATCGGCACCGATTCGACCGGAGGCTCGATCGGCGTGCTCGGCACGAGCAACGCGCGGGGCATCGTCGGCCGGCTCGGGGTGATCTCGTGCCCCGGCACCTACGCCGTGGGCGGCTGCGGCGCGGCCGCCGGCATCGGCGTCCTCGGCGACAGCACCTCGCGGGGCGTCGTCGGGACGCTGAACAACGGGAGCTGCCCGGGCACCTACGCCGTCGGCGGATGCGCGGGAGCCGGCAGCACCGGCGTCTTCGGCACCTCGCCGACGAAGGGGGTCTTCGGAACCTCGTCCGGAGGCATCGGCGTGCACGGCGACAGCACCGCGCGCGGCGTCGTCGGGACGCTCAACGGCGGCAGCTGCAGTGACCCCTTCGGGTCGGGAACGTACGGCACGGGCGGCTGCGGCGGGAGCGCCGGCGACGGGCTCTTCGGACTCAGCGACGTCGGCGCCAACTCGTTCGACGCGGCCGCCATCCGCGGGCTCAACACCACGGGCGGTGACATCTTCATCGGCGACATCGGGAATCCCGGCGACCTCACCCGCGTCGTGCGCATCGACGGGTCGGGCAAGGGGTTCTTCGACGGCGGCACGCAGTCCGGCGGGGCCGACTACGCCGACTCGATGCCGGCGAGCGGCACGCTCCGGCCCGGCGACGTGCTCGCGATCGACCCGCGCCATCCCGGTCGCGTCGCGCGTTCGACCGGCCCGAGCTCGACGCTCGTCGCGGGCGTCTACTCGACGAAGCCTGCCGTCCTCGGCGTCGGCGCCCATCACCTCGGCCAGTCGCTGGCGGGCGAGGCGCCCGTCGCGCTCGTCGGCATCGTCCCGACGAGGGTCAGCGCCGAGAACGGTGCCGTGCGGACGGGCGACCTGCTCGTCACGGCGCGGACGCCCGGCTACGCGATGAAGGCTCCGGCGAGGCCGGCGACCGGCACCGTGCTCGGCAAGGCGCTCCAGCCGCTGAAGCGCGGCAGGGCGCTGGTTCTCGTCCTCGTGACGTTGCGGTAGCCGGGCGGCGGACGGATGCCGGAGTTCCTGCTCGAGTTCTACGTCTCGCGCCTCGATCGTTCGGCGATCGACTGGGGCGAGCGAGCATGGCGCGCGGCCGACGAGCTGGCGCGCGAGGGAACTCCGGTGCGCTTCGTCCGCTCGATCCTGCTGCCGGAAGAGGAGACCTGCCTGCTGCTCTACGAGGCGGGCTCCGCGGTCGACGTGCAGGCTGCCGCGAAGCGTGCTGCGCTGCCGTTCGAGCGGGTCACCGAGGCGATCTCGGAACAGGGGGGTGGCCGGTGGGGACACGCGTCCCCACCGGCCCCGGGCCCGACCTCGTCGCGCTGAGACGGGCGGCCTCGGGCGGCGAAGGCGTAGGGTGCTGGGGCGTTCCCGGATCCCGACGTCCGCTGGTGGGCCTTCCGCCGCGCGCAGAGCCTGCGGCCCGCGACGTATCGCTGCCCGTTCTGCGACGAGCTGCTCCACGCGATGAGCGACCACGTGCTGCTCGCGCCGGAGGGAGACTCCGCCCGTCGGCGCCATGCCCACACCGAGTGCGTCCGCCGCGCCCGCGAGACGGGCGACCTGCAGACGCGCGACGAGTGGCGCCGCTCGGCCGGCGGGTGAGCCGCCTGCCGCCGGCCACCCCCACATCCCCACCCAGGGTGGGGAAGTCAGAGCCACCCGCCACCCGGCGAAGACGGTAGCGACGCCGCACGGCTCGCGGATGCCCGAGCTCGTGCCGATCCCGCAAATCTGTTTCCACAACGCGCTCGAGCCCGGAGCGGACCGCCGCGCCGGAAGCCGCCGGCCCTACGGGAGGACGCGCGCCTCGAGCGTCGTCTCCGACCCCGCGTCGACGCGGTACGCGGCCGCGCCGCGCCGCGCCGTCACGACCTCCGCCAGCTCGCGGCCGGCGAACCGCAGCGCGACGCCGTCGTCCGCCGCGTAGCCCGGGGCGAGCCCCTCCGCGACGAGCCGGCGGTAGACGGGGCGGCGCAGCTCCTCCCCGTCGTAGTGCGGGCACGCGCTCCCGGGCAGGAACCCCAACCCGTCCAGCGCGGCGAGCGCCGGCCCGAACGAGTCGGTCACGCCGCACTCGAACCAGCAGATCATCCCCGCCGACCAGCCCGCGAGGACGACGCCTTCCTGCCACGCCTCCCGGAGCACGTCGTCGAACCCGTGGGCGCGCCAGATCGCCAGCAGGTTCGCCGTGTTGCCGCCGCCCACGAGGATGACGTCCTGCGCGAGCGCGAGCTCGAGCAGGTCGGCCGGCGGCCACGGATGGAACCTCAGGTGCGCGAACTCGACCCGCCCGGCGAGGCGCTCCTGCAGCTCGAGCGTCCGCTCGGCGCTCTCCATCGCGGCCGTGCCGACCCACAGCAGCCGCGGCCGGTCAGCGTCCGCGAGTCCGAGCACGTAGTCGGCGAGCGCGTCGTCCCACCCGCCGATCCCGACGATCTGCGGCCCTGCCATGCCCGGAGCATGCCAGGAGGTCGCTTCAGGATGAGCGACCGAGCCGCACTGGCGCGCTGCGTCATTCCGAAACGACCTCCAGCCGCGTGTGGGAAGATGCCGCCCTTGACCGCCGCGCGGTACGTCTTCGACTTCGACGAGCGCTCCGAGGGCGGGCGCGAGCTCCTCGGCGGGAAGGGCGTCGGGCTCGCCGAGATGACGCAGCTCGGCATCCCCGTGCCCGCCGGGTTCACGATCACGACCGAGGCCTGCCGGGCCTACATGCGGGCCGGGAAGGAGGTGCCGGAGGGGCTCGACTCGGAGGTCGAGCGGCACCTCGAGCGGCTCGAGGAGCGCGTCGGCAAGCGGTTCGGCGACCCGGGCGACCCGCTCCTCGTCTCGGTGCGATCCGGCGCCGCGGTCTCGATGCCGGGGATGATGGACACGATCCTCAACGTCGGCCTGAACGACGAGTCCGTGCGCGGCCTGGCCCAGTCGACGGGCAACCCGCGCTTCGCCTACGACTCGTACCGGCGGCTGATCCAGATGTACGGCGAGACCGTCGACGGCGTGGACGGGCACCGCTTCGAGCAGGACCTCTCGCGGCTGAAGGGTGTGCGCGGCGTGAAGCTCGACGTCGAGCTGCCCGCCGACGACCTGGCCGCGCTCGTCGACAGCTTCAAGCGGATCTACGGCGACGAGACGGGCCGCGACTTCCCGCAGGAGCCGCGGGAGCAGCTCGCCAGGGCCGTGCGCGCGGTGTTCGAGTCGTGGGACACGCCGCGGGCGCAGGTCTACCGGCGCGCGCACGACATCCCCGAGGACCTCGGGACGGCCGTGAACGTCGTCCAGATGGTGTTCGGCAACCGCGGCGACCGTTCGGGGACAGGGGTCGCCTTCACGCGCGACCCGTCGACCGGCGAGAGCGGTCTCTACGGCGAGTTCCTCGTCAACGCGCAGGGCGAGGACGTGGTCGCCGGCATCCGCACGCCGGAGCCGCTCGAACGCATGCGCGAGCGGCTCCCGGAGGCGTTCGACGAGCTCCTCGACACGATGCGCCGCCTGGAGGAGCACTACCGGGACGTCCAGGACATCGAGTACACCGTCGAGGAGGGCAAGCTCTACCTGCTGCAGACGCGGAGCGCGAAGCGGACGGCGGCGGCCGCGCTCAAGGCCGCGACCTCGATGGTCGAGGAGGGGCTGATCTCGCACGAGGAGGCCGTCGCGCGGATCGAGCCGGGGCAGCTCGAGCAGCTGCTCCATCCGATGCTCGACCCGCACGCGCAGTACGAGCTTGCCGCACAGGGGCTGAACGCCTCGCCCGGGGCCGCGTCCGGGAAGGTCGTGTTCGACGCGGCCACGGCCGAGGAGCGCGGGTCGGCGGGCGACGCCGTGATCCTCGTCCGCTGGGAGACGACGCCGGACGACTACTACGGCATGCGCCACGCGCGCGGGATCCTCACCGCGCACGGCGGGCTGACCTCGCACGCCGCCGTCGTCGCCCGGGGCGAGGGCATTCCGTGCGTGACGGGCTGCGAGCAGCTCGTGATGGACCCGGGCGGCCGCTCGGCGGTCCTCGGCGGAGAGCCGCTCGCGGAGGGCGACGTCATCACGATCGACGGCGGCACCGGCCAGGTGATCCTCGGCGAGGTCCGGCTCGTGCCGCCGCAGATCAACGAGGACTTCCAGACGATCCTCGAGTGGGCGGACGAGCTGCGTGCGCTCGGCGTCCGGGCGAACGCCGACACGCCGGAGGACGCGGCCAAGGCGCGCGAGCTCGGTGCGGAGGGCATCGGCCTCTGCCGGACCGAGCACATGTTCAACGCGGAGGAGCGCCTGCCGGTCGTCCGCGAGATGATCATGGCTTCCGGGGAGGCGGAGCGCCGCGCGGCGCTCGATCGGCTGCTGCCGATGCAGCAGTCCGACTTCGAGGGCATCTTCGAGGCGATGGCCGGGCTGCCGGTGACGATCCGGCTGCTCGACCCGCCGCTGCACGAGTTCCTGCCGCCGCTCGAGAAGGCCGCCGACGAGCGGATGCGGGAACGGATCAAGCAGCTGCAGGAGGCGAACCCGATGCTCGGCACGCGCGGCTGCCGGCTCGGCCTCCTCTGGCCGGAGATCTACGAGATGCAGGTGCGGGCGATCGTGCGGGCGGCGATCGCGGTGCGCGAGCGGACGGGCGACGCCCCGCTCGTCGAGGTCATGCACCCGCTCGTCGGCTTCGCCGAGGAGCTGCGCCGGCTCCGGGAGCTGACGGTCGACGTGGCGGCAGAGGAGGGCGAGCTCGACTACCGCGTCGGAACGATGATCGAGCTGCCGCGCGCGTGCATCCGCGCCGACGAGATCGCCGCCCAGGCCGACTTCTTCTCCTTCGGGACGAACGACCTGACGCAGACGGCGCTCGGGTTCTCGCGCGACGACGCGGAGGGCAAGTTCCTGACGCGCTACCTCGAGGACGGCGTGCTCGAGCGGAACCCGTTCGAGGTGCTCGACGTCGACGGCGTCGGCGACCTGATGCGGATCGCCGTCGAGCGCGGCCGCGGCGTCAAGCCGGAGCTCAAGCTCGGGATCTGCGGCGAGCACGGCGGCGAGCCGAGGTCGGTCGCCTTCTGCCACACGCTCGGCCTCGACTACGTCTCGTGCTCGCCCTACCGGGTGCCGCTCGCCCGGCTCGCGGCCGCCCAGGCGGCGCTCGAGGGCGCCGGCGCCCGTTACGTCGCCGCCGGCGGCTGAGCGCTAGCCTCGGGGCGTGCGCGTGCTCGCCGCGTCGTTCGCGTTGACGAGCGTCTTCGCCTCCGGCCATCCGATCCCGAAGGCGTACACCTGCGAGGGCAGCAGCCTCTCGCCGCCGCTCCGCTGGACCGCGCCGCCGCGCGGCACCCGCTCGTTCGCGATCTCCGTGATCGACGTCGACGCCGGCGGATTCCGGCACTGGCTCGGCTGGGCCATCCCCGCGGCAGCGCGGCGGCTCGCGGCCGGCCACCGGCCCGCGCGGGAAGCCCGGAACAGCGCCGGCACCCCTGGCTACACCGGCCCCTGCCCGCCGCCCGGGAGCGGCGTGCACCACTACGTCTTCCGGCTCTACGCGTTGGACACGGCCGCGGGGCCGGCGTTCGCGGGCCACGTCCTCGCGGTCGCGCGCCTCGTCGGCACGTTCGAACGCTGAGGCGGGAGACCTACCGAGCAGGGCCCCGCACGTACTCGGCTATGCGCTGAGCCCGCGGACCTTGAGGTACGCGATCACGACGCTGAGGGCGCCGACGGCGACGACCCCGGCGACCGTCGGGATGTCCCAGCCGGCGCGAAAGCGCCCCCGGAGCAGGATCACGCCGGTCGCGAGGATCCCCCCGATCAGGCCGCCGACGTGGCCGCCGACCGAGATGCTCGATGCGAACGCGAACGTGATGATCAGATTGATGACGATCATCGACATGAAGTTGCCGGCGAGCTGTCCGGTCGCCCGCCACTCGAGCAGCAGCCCGGCGCCGAGGATCCCGAAGATCGCGCCGGAGGCGCCGACCACGGGCGTGTGCGGGCTCCAGACGAGGGCTCCCGCCGAGCCCGCGAGTCCGGAGACGAAGTAGAGGAGCAGGAACCGCCACGCTCCGAGGGCGTTCTCCACGGCCGCCCCCAGCCACCAGAGCGCCCACATGTTGAAGACGATGTGCCAGATCGAGGCGTGGAGGAAGGCAGCCGTGATCAGCCGCCACCAGTCGCCGTTCGAGACGAACGGGCCGTAGAGGATCCACTTGATGTAGAGGTTCCCGCCGGGCGAGTCGATCCCGGCGCCCTGGGCGACGGTGATCAGGTAGACGACGACGTTGACGAGCACGAGGACCTTCGTGACGAGCGCCTGCCCGCTCACGACGACCCCCCGGCGCGCGAGCGGTCGCTGAACGGAGCGGATCGGCCGCGGAGCCCCACGCGGCTTGCTGCCCGCATGCTCGGGGCAGCGGATGCCGACCGGTGCGACGGTCATGCAGTCGACGCAGATCGGCCTGCCGCAGTCCGAACACGAGAGGCCCGTCTCCCGGTTGGGGTGCCGGTAGCACGTTGCCACGCGGGTTAGCGTACCGGCGTGCGTGTCCACGTCGCCTTCACGCCCGAGGAGGACGCCCGCGCCGACGTCGGGATCGTCGTCGACGTCGTCCGCGCCAGCTCGACGATCGCGCAGGCGCTTGCCGCCGGCTACCGCCGCGTCCTCTGCTGCCGCGAGATCGACGAGGCGCGGGCGCTCCGGGCCGCGATTCCCGACTCGCTCGTCGGGGGCGAGCGCAACGCCGTCCGCATCGACGGGTTCGACGTCGGAGCCTCGCCGCGCGAGTTCCTCGAGGCCCGTGCGGAGACGCTGATCCTGTCCACGACGAACGGCACCAGCGCGATCCTCGCGACGGCCGCGCGCTGCGGCGAGGTCTACCTCGGAAGCCTCCTCAACCTCGCCGCCGTCGCCGAGGCCGCGCGCGGGAGCGGGGGAGACGTCGTCGTCGTCTGCGCCGGCTTCAAGGGCACGTTCGCCCTCGACGACGCCTACTGCGCGGGCCGGATCGTGGAGCTGCTCGGCGGCGAGCGGACGGACGCGGCGATCGCGGCGGCGCTCGTCGCGGGCTCCTTCCCGAACTCGCTCGCGGGGATCACGGCGCGCACGTACGGCCCGCCGGGCCTCGACGACGACATCGCCTTCTGCGTCCGCGAGAACGCGCTCGAGGCGGTGCCGCGCTTCAGCGGGATGCTCGACGGCGCGGCGGAGATCGCGTTGTGACGGGTCTTCGATCCGCGGAGGCGAGCTTGCCTCGCCGCAGCCACGCCTGATGCCCATGCCTCACCGAACCCAGCTGCAGGTCATCAAGCGCCGTCTCGTCGGCAAGGAGGGCGCCGACCGGATCCGCGAGCTGCGCGCGATCCTCGCCGACCTGCCGAACTACAGGAACGGCCCGTACGCCGACATCCGCAAGTGGGTCAACGACCAGATCTCGGAGAGCCGCGTCCGGGCGCGGGCCGTTCATCGCGACTCGATCGCCGTCCGTCGCGAAGGCGCCGCGCAGATCGCGCTCGTCGGGCCGCCGAACGCCGGCAAGTCGTCACTCCTGCAGGCGCTCTCGAGCATCCAGATCCGGACGGGCGACTACGCCTTCACGACGACGCGGCCGGTGCCTGCCGTGACGCGGATCGGCGGCGTCCTCGTCCAGCTCGTCGAGATCCCGGGCCTGCTCGAGGGCGCGGCCGAGGGTCGCGGCGGCGGCCGCGCGCTCCTCGGGGTCCTCCGCGGCGCCGACGCGATCGTCCTCTGCCACGACGTCTCGGCGCCGACCTCGGTGCTCGACGCGATCCGGCGCGAGCTGGAGGCGGCCGGGATCGAGCGGCCGGCGCTCGTCGCGGGGACGAAGGCGGACGAGGCCGATCCGGGCGCGCTGGAGCGCCTCGAGCGGGCGCTGCCGGCGTTCGAGGTCGTCGGAGTCTCGGTGCTCGACGAGGCGAGCCTCGACCGGCTGCGCGATGCGCTCTGGCGGCTGACGGGGCTCGTCCGCGTCTTCCTCCGCCATGCCGGCTCGGTCGAGCCGGATCCGATCGCGCTGCACCCGCCGGTGACGGTCTCGGACGTGGCCGATCAGGTCCACCACGAGCTCGCCGCAACGTGCCGCGGCGCGCGCGTCTGGGGGCCGTCGGCGCGCTTCGAGGGTCAGCGGGTCGGCCGCGAGCACGAGCTCGCGGACGGCGACGTCGTCGAGATCGTCGCGTGATCCTCGCGATCGACCAGGGCACGACCGGGACGACGTGCCTCGTCGTCGACGAGGAGCTGCGCATCCGCGGGCGCGGTTACCGCGAGCTGTCGCAGTCGTTCCCGCAGCCGGGCTGGGTCGAGCACGATCCCGAGGAGATCGTCACGACCGTTCTCGCCGCCGCGCGCGACGCCCTCGTGGGGCTCGACGCCTCGGCGCTCGCGGCCGTCGGGATCACGAATCAGCGCGAGACGACCGTCGTCTGGGACCGCGTCTCGGGCCGGCCGGTCGCCCCCGCGATCGTCTGGCAGGACCGGCGCACGGCCGACCGCTGCCGGAAGCTGCCCGCGGACCTGATCCGCGAGCGGACGGGTCTCGTCCCCGACCCGTACTTCTCGGCGACGAAGCTCGAGTGGCTGCTCGCCAGGGCCGGCCGACCGGCCTCGGAGCTCGCGTTCGGCACGGTCGACGCCTGGCTCGCCTGCCGCCTCGCCGGCGAGCACGCGACCGACCGCACGAACGCCTCGCGGACGATGCTCTTCTCGCTCGCCGCGGATGCGTGGGACGACGAGCTGCTCGGGCTCTTCGGCGTCGACCGGGCGCTGCTGCCGCGCGTCGTCTCCCCGGCGGGGCAGGTGGGGGAGTGCGAGCTCCTCGGCGCGCGCGTGCCGCTGACCGGCATGGCCGGCGACCAGCAGGCCGCCCTCGTCGGCCAGGGCTGCTTCGCGCCAGGCTCGGTGAAGGCGACGTACGGCACCGGGAGCTTCGTGCTCGGTCGGATCGACCGCCTGGACGCGCCGCCCGGCCTGCTGCTCACGGCCGCGGCGCCCGAGGGCTTCGCGCTCGAGGGCGCGGTGCTCACGAGCGGGGCGGCGGTGCAGTGGCTGCGCGACGGGCTCGGGCTCGTCGCCGACGCGGCCGAGACCGACGAGCTCGCCCGTTCGGTCGACTCGGCGGACGGCGTGGTCTTCGTCCCGGCGCTGACGGGGCTCGGCTCGCCGCACTGGGACGCGGACGCGCGCGGGCTGATCGCCGGCCTGACGCGAGGGACCGGTCGCGCTCAGCTCGTGCGCGCGACGCTGGAGGCGATCGCGTTCCAGGTCGCCGACATCGTCGACGCGCTGCCGTTCGAGCTGCGCTCGCTGCGCGCCGACGGCGGAGCGGCGGCGAACGGCTTCCTCATGCAGTTCCAGGCCGACCTGCTCGGCGTGCCGGTGGAGGTGGCGGCCGAGCGAGAGGCGACGGCGCTCGGCGCGGCCGTTCTCGCGGGCCTCGGCGCCGGGGTGTGGAGCGGGCCCCAGGAGGTCGCCTCGCTCCTGCGGCCGGCGGCGGTCTACGAGCCTGGGATGAGCCGCGACGAGGTCGAGGCGAGGCGCGGCGCGTGGCGGCTCGCCGTTCGGCGGGCGCTGCTGCGCTGAGCTTGACACGAACACGTGTTCGTGCTAGAACACGTGTTCCCGATGATCGCCTGCATCCTCATTCCCGGGTTCGAGCTGAGGGCCGCGCTGCGTCGGCGGCCGCGCCTCGCGCTCGAGCCGGCCGCGCTCGCGCCGCTCCCCGGGACACTGCCGCTGATCGGGCCGGTCACGGCCACGGCCGAGAACGTGGGCGTGCGACCCGGCATGCGTCTGGGCGAGGCCCTCGCCACGTGCCCGTCACTCGTCCTCGTCGAGCAGGACCCCGCCGAGGCGGAGCAGGCGTGGGAGGAGATCGTGCGCCGGCTCGAGGACGATGGCTTCGCCGTCGAGCCCGTCGAGCCCGGCTGCCTCTACTTCGAGACGCGGGGGGTCGAGCGTCTCTACGGCGGAGTCGAGCGCTGCCTGAAGCGTGCGCTCGCCGCCGTCGGCTCTGCCTGGGATCCACGCGCGGGCGTTGCCGAGCGCCGGTTCGCCGCCCTCGCGGCGGCGAGCGTCGCGCGTCCCGGGCAGCTTTGCGTCGTCTCCGACGAACGCACTCGGCAGTTCCTCGCGCCGCTTCCGCTCTCGCTCCTCCCGCTCGCCGAGGAGCGGAAAGAGGAGCTCGAGGAGCTCGGCGTGCGGCGGCTCGGCGAGCTCGCCGAGCTTCCGGGCGCCGCGGTCGCCGAACGGCTCGGGCCGGACGGCACGCGCGCCTGGAGCCAGGCGCGCGGCGAGGAGGGCGGGCGCGTTCGGGCGAGGCGGCCGCCGGCGGAGCTCTCCGAGCGGCTCGAGTTCCCGGAGGCCGTCGGCAGCGAGCTCACGCTGCGGCGCGCGCTCGGCGTCCTCCTCGACCGGGTGCTGGCGCGCCCCGACCGCGGAGGAAGGGCAATCCGGAAGGTGGCGGTGTCGGCGAGGCTCGTCGGCGGCGGCTCCTGGCGGCGGACGCTGACGCTGCGCGAGCCGATGGGCGAGGCGAGACGGATCCGCGTCGCCCTCGGACCGAAGCTCGCGGAGCTGCCGGCGCCGGCGACCGCGCTCGCGGTCGAGCTCGTCGAGCTGTCGGAGTCGACGGGCCGTCAGCTCGAGCTGCTTCAGCCCGAAGGCGCCGAGCTGCACGAGCGGCTCAAGGAGGGCCTCCGACAGGTCCGCTCGAGCACGGGCGGAGGCGGGGTCTTCAGCATCGTCGAGGTCGCGCCGTGGTCGCGAATCCCCGAGCAGCGGGCGCTCCTCGTGCCCAGGGACGAGTGAAGCCGGCTGAGCGCGGACGAGTCGAGACGGGCGGTGGCGAGTTCGGACCGGCAGCAGCCGTCGGGCGCGGCGCTCCGCGGCGTGTAAACGAGCCGCAGCCGGCCCTCGTCGAACCGCGGTTCGACGGCTCGCCGGCGCAGGTCAACAGGCAGGTCGTGGCGATCGTCCGCGAGGAGTGGCGGGTCGTCGATCGGTGGTGGACCGAGGAGCCCGTGAGCCGCCGCTACTTCGACATCGTCCTCGAGAGCGGCCAGCAGGTCGTGGTGTTCAACGACGAGGATCAGCGCCTCTGGTTCAGCCAGCGCGGCGTCTAGTCGTCGTTCCGCCGAGTGGCCCGGCCGCGCCAGCCCTGCCGAAAGGGACAAGACCCCCGGGGCCGGCCGCTCGCCTCCCTCCGGTCCGGACCCTATCGACGAAATTCGCACACATGGTGACGGGACCGTGACGAAAGCGTGTCGATTGCTCCACAGCCGAGGCGGGACGACGCCCGCGTCAGTCCCGATGCAATCGAAGCCGGAGCGCCTCCGACGCGAGCGCCTGCCACTCGCCGGCATGAGGCGGCGGCACGACGACCCACTCCCGCATCGGCCGCCCGCCGGCCGGGTCGAACAGCTCCGCGCCCTCGAGCGCCAGCACCTGGTCGCGCAACGCGGGATCCGGCAGCTTGAACACCATCGCCCCCGCGCCTCGCGAGAAGCCGGCGATCAGCTTTCCGTCGGCCTTGATCGCCGGCATTCCCATCATCTGCGTCAGCTCGACCTCTGGGTTGCGGGCGACGAGATCGTCCGCGATCTCGTCGAAACGAGCCCGAGCGTCCACCTACGAGGCCGGCCGGAAGTCGTAGCGCGACGCGATCCGCGCCATGACGGCCGGATGCGGCGCCTCCCCGGGAACGAGCGCGACAGCGAGTTCCTTCAGGTACTGCTCGAACCCGCCGGGCGCCATCAGGTTGAGCATGCGCACCGGCTCGTCCGCCCGGTTCGCGAACGAATGGACGACGCCGGGCGGCACGAACGCGTACGACCCCGGCCCGGCCTCGCGCTCGTCGTCCCCGAGACGCACGGTCAACGTGCCCTCGAGGACGTAGAAGCTGTCGACCGTCCGCTCGTGCCGGTGGAGAACCGGGCCCGGGAACCCCGGCTCGAGCGTCGATTCGACCAAGGAGAGCGTGCCGTCTCCGTCCGAGATCTCCGCCTTGAAGAGCGCACTGCTCCCGCCCATCGACACCGTCTCGCCCTCGCCCGGCCCGCGCACGACGACGTCGGAGATCGGCCGCCCGCCGTCGGCCGGCGGGTCGAACGAGTCGAACAGGGTCTGGTCGTACTCGCGGCCGTCGCGCCGCACCCGCAGCGACTCCGCGAAGCCCCGGCTCGGCGCGTGGACGTTGAGGTACCTGGCCGCCGCGCCGCTCTCGTTGAAGAACGAATGGACGACGTTCGCCGGCACGAGGACGAGCGTTCCAGCCGGCGCGACGAGCTCCCGCCCCTCGGCGCCTATCCGGAAGCCGAGCTCGCCCTCGAGCACGTAGAACGCGTCCGCATGCCGCCGGTGGACGTGCGGCGCCGGCCCCTCCTCGCCGTCCGCGTAGCGCGACTCCGTCAGATCGAGCAACTCGTGCGCCGCCTTGATCACGACCGAGCGCTCGGGACGAATCGTGATCGTCTCGCCCTCGCCGGGCCGGAGCACGACCGCGTCGGTCATGGCTCAGCGGGACAGGAGCTCGAAGTCGTACCGGGCCGTCAGCTTCCCGATCTCGCCCGGATCGAGCGGCCCCCGGCCGAGCGCCCGGAGCAGGTCGCGAAAGTACTGCTCGAAACCGCCCGGCGACGTCAGGCTCAGGAAGCGCGCCGGCGACTCGCCCGGGTTCGAGAACGTGTGCGGCGTGCCCGGCGCGGCGAGCGCGAACGCACCGGCCGGCGCCGCCACCGTTTCGCCGTCGAGCTGCAAAGCCAGCTCGCCGTCGAGCACGAAGAACATGTCCGCGGTCTCACGGTGGACGTGCAGCGGCGGCCCGGCGAAGCCCGGCGAGGCCGTGTACTCGACGAGCCCGAACGCACCGCCGGTATCGGCCGCCTCGGCCTTGAACACGATCGTGTTGCCGGCGATCGTCAGCGTCTCGCCTTCGCCGGGAGCGACCACTTTCGTCGGCGGCCCGTCGGGGATCTCGTCGCGGACCGGGGCGGTGTCGTGCTCCGCGAGCAGCTTGCCGAACGCCTGCAGGTCCGGCGGCCCCGGCCGGCCGAAGATCTCGCCCATGCCCTTGAGGAACCGGTCGAGCCCGCCTGGCGCACCGAAGCCGAAGATCCGCGCCCGCCCCGGCCCCGGGTTCGAGAACGTGTGCGGCGAGCCGGCCGGCGCGAGCACGAACGAACCCGCCGGAGCGACGATCGTGTCCCGTCCGGACTCGACCTCGAGCGTCCCCTCGACCACGTACTGCGCCTCGACGTGCTGGCGGTGGAGGTGCATCTGCGGGCCGGCGCCGGGGCCGAGCTCCGCCTCGAGCACGTAGAAGCGCTCGTCGCAGTCCTCGCTCGACGCCTTGATCCGGGCCGGATGGCCCTCGATGGGCCGGCTCTCGCCGGGCCCGAGAACGATCGTCTTCACGGGCGCGGAGCATGACGTACTGCGAGCTCCACTGCCACTCGGCGTACTCGTTCCTCGACGGCGCCTCGCAGCCGGAGGAGCTCGCCGCACGTGCCGCCGAGCTCGGCTATACGGCGTTAGCACTCAATGACCACGACGGCGTCTCGGGCTCGCTCGAGTTCGCCCACGCGGCGAAGGCCTTCGACGTCCGGCCGATCACCGGCGCCGAGGTCACGCTCGAGGGCGGCACCCACGCGACGCTGCTCGTCGAGACCCAGCGGGGCTACTCGAACCTCTGCCGGCTCCTCACTGCGGCTCACTCGAAGACAAGGCCGAAGGAGGGAGGCGACCCGCTTCCGCCGGCCCTGCCGCTCGAGCTGCTGCTCGAGCTGAACGACGGCCTCGTCTGCCTCTCCGGCTGTGCCCGGGATGGCGTCGGCGTGCGCGCGCCGAACTCTGCCGTCCGGATCGCCGCCGCCTTCGGCCGCGACCGCTTCTACGTCGAGCTCCAGCGGCCGTTCGAGCGCGGCGATTCACGCCGGAACGCCCGCCTGCGCGAGCTTGCCGCCGAGCTCGGCGTCGCGACCGTCGCGACCGGCGACGTCCACGCGCACCACCCGCGCCGGGCGAAGCTCCAGGACGCGCTCGTCGCGATCCGACACCGGACGTCGCTCGACGGCTGCGAGCAGGAGCGCCGCGGCAACCACGAGTCGGTCCTGCTCCCGCCCGCCGAGGTTGCCGAGCGCTTTCCGCTCGACCCGGACGCGGTCGCGCAGACGACCGAGCTCGCCGACCGGCTCCGCTTCGACCTGACGCAGGAGCTCGGCTACCGCTACCCCGACTTCGCGGACGGCCCGGAGCCCGCGATCCGGCAGCTCGCCGCTGTCTGCAGCCGCGCGTTCGCCCGGCGTTATGCGGGCGCGAACGGCCACAAGAAGAAGGCCAGAGCCCGCCTCGAGGACGAGCTGAAGCTGATCGACCACCTCGGCCTCGCCGGCTTCTTCCTCCTCCACTGGGAGGTGCTCGAGCTCGCACGCGAGGTCGCGCTCGACGTGCGCGGCCCCGGCTCGCCCCGCCACGCGCTGCCGCCCGGCCGCGGGCGCGGCAGCTCCGTCGGCTCGATCGTCTGCTACCTGACCGGCCTCTCGCACGTCGACCCCGTCGAGGCCGGCCTCTCGCTCGGCCGCTTCCTCAACCGCGAGCTCGCGGCCGCGCCGGACATCGACCTCGACTTCCCGCGCGACATCCGCGAGCAGCTGATCGTCCGCGTGATCGAGAAGTACGGGATCGAGCACGCGGCGCTCGTCGCGAGCTTCTCGACCTACCACTCTCGCGGCGCGATCCGCGACCTCGGCAAGGCGCTCGGGCTGCCGTTCGGCGAGCTCGAGCGCCTCGCGAAGCTCTCCGAGGGGAACCCGTACCGCGTCGCCGAGGAGATCGAGCGGCTGCCGGGCTCGCACGACTCGGCCCGCTGGCGGGCGCTCGGGGAGCTCTCGAAGGAGATCGCCGGGCTGCCGCGCCACATCTCGCAGCACCCCGGCGGGATGGTGATCTCGAGCCGGCCGCTCGTCGAGCTCGTGCCGGTGCAGCCGGCCGCGATGGAGGGCCGGCGGATCTGCCAGTGGGACAAGGACTCGTGCGCCGACGCCGGCTTCCTGAAGATCGACCTGCTCGGGCTCGGGATGCTCTCGGCGGTCGAGGACTGCGTCGACCGGATCGCGCGCGGCCGCGGCGAGACGATCGACCTCTCGCGGATCCGGCTCGACGACAGGGCGGTCTACGACGAGATCCAGGCGGCAGACACCGTCGGCGTCTTCCAGATCGAGAGCCGCGCGCAGATGCAGATGCTCCTGCGCACGAGGCCGGAGAACCTCGACGACCTGACGATCGAGGTCGCGCTCGTCCGGCCCGGCCCGATTCAGGGCGGTGCCGTCCACCCGTACATCGAGCGCCGGCAGAAGCTCCGCGATGACCCGTCGTACCCGGTGCCGTACGACCATCCCTCGCTCGAGGAGCCGCTTCGCGAGACGCTCGGCGTCGTCGTCTTCCAGGACCAGGTGCTCGAGGTCGCGATGGCGCTCGCCGGCTTCTCCGTCGGCGAGGCGGAGGGTCTGCGGCGCGCGATGAGCCGCAAGCGCTCGGCCGACGCGATCGAGCGGCACCGCGAGCGGTTCATGGCCGGCGCGGCCGCGAACGAGGTCGACCTGGAGACCGCCGAACGCGTCTTCCAGAAGCTGACCGGCTTCGCGTCGTTCGGCTTCCCGAAGTCGCACTCGGCCGCGTTCGCGCTGCTCGCGTACCAGTCGGCGTGGCTGCGGCACCACTACCCGGCCGAGTTCCTCTGCTCGCTCCTGAACGCGCAGCCGATGGGCTTCTACCCGCCGGCGAGCCTCGTCCGGGACGGCCAGCGGCGCGGGGTGCGCGTGCTTCCGCCGGACGTGAACACGAGCGAGGCGAAGTGCTCGCTCGAAGGCGACGCAGTTCGCATCGGCCTCGGTTACGTGCAGTCGGTGGGGGAGGGCGACGCCGGGGCGGTGGCCGACGGTGCGCCGTACGCAGACCTCCGCGACCTCGTGCAGCGCGCGCCGGTCGGGTTTCCCGTACTCGAGGCGCTGGTGTCCTCGGGCGCGTGCGACGGGTTCGGCGAGCCGCGGCGGATGCTCCGCTGGCGGCTCGGGCTCGTCCCGCGCTCGCTGAGCGTGCCGGGCTCGCGAGGCGAGGAGCGCCAGCTCGCCCTGCCGTTGGAGCCGACGGCGGAGATCCCCGAGCTGCCCGAGCAGACGACCTGGGAGCGGATGCTCGCCGACTACCGGACGACGAGCGTCTCCGTCGGCCCGCATCCGCTCGAGCTGCTCCGCCCGCACCTGCCGGGCGACGTCCTCGCGAGCCCCGAGCTCCTCGAGCAGCCGAATCGCGCCCGCGTCGCGTTCGCGGGCCTCGCGGTCGCGCGCCAGCGGCCGTCCACGGCGAACGGCGTCGTCTTCATGCTCCTCGAGGACGAGCACGGGCAGATCAACCTGATCGTCCCGCCGGCGGTCTACGAGCGCTTCCGTCCGCTCGTCCGCGGCGAGCCGCTCCTCGTCGCCCGCGGCGTCTTCGAGCGGTCGGGCAGGAACCGCAACCTCGTCGTCGAGCGGTTCGAGTCGCTCTCCCAGCTCGCCCGCGAGGTGTCGAGCGACGCCGAGGTCGTCTCCTCGTTGCCCCGCGCCCACCACTTCGGCCATCGTTGAACCGGGCGAGGAGGCGTCCTTTTCGGGCACCCGCTGGGGCCAGGCCCCCAGACGTGCCCAGGGAAGACGATCGCCCGCTCGCAGAGTCGAATTCCGCTGAGAGCCGGCTGTGACGATCGTCTGTTTCGGGCAATCGGTGGGGCCAGGCCCCACCGACGGCCGAGGGAGACGTGGCCGGGCCAGGTCGTTTTCTGCCGCGTTGGCTGGGGATAACCGCTGCGTGCCAGAGGTCGTCGTCGTCACCGGGGCGTCCGCGGGCGTCGGGCGGGCCGTCGCGCAGCGCTTCGCGCGCCGCGGCGCAGCTGTCGGCCTGATCGCCCGCGGCCGCGAGCGGCTCGACGCGGCCGCGCTGGAGGTCGAGAAATCCGGCGGCCGGGCGCTTGCGATCCCGACCGACGTCGCCGACGCCGACGCGCTCGACGAGGCGGCCGCGAGGATCGAGGCCGAGCTCGGCCCCATCGACGTCTGGATCAACAACGCGATGGCGACGATCTTCGCTCCGCTCCATGACATCCGGCCCGACGAGTTCCGCCGCGCGACCGAGACGACCTACTTCGGCACGGTGTGGGGCACGATGGCCGCGCTGCACCGCATGCGCGAGCGGAACCGCGGGACGATCGTCCTGGTCGGCTCCGCTCTCGCGTACCGCGGCATCCCGCTGCAGGCGCCGTACTGCGGCGCGAAGCACGCGATCAAGGGCTTCTTCGAGTCCCTCCGCACCGAGCTCCTCCACGAGCAGAGCGGCATCCGGGTGACGATGGTGCAGCTGCCGGCCCACAACACGCCCCAGTTCAGCTGGGGCCGGACCCGCATGCCCCGCCACCCGCAGCCCGTGCCGCCGATCTTCCAGCCGGAGCTCGCCGCGCGCGCGATCGAGTACGCCGCCGACCACGCGCCACGGCAGCTCTGCGTCGCCTGGCCGACGCTCAAGACGATCCTGAGCAGCACGCTCGCGCCCGGGCTCGTCGACCGTTACCTCGCCCGCAAGGGCTACGAGGCCCAGCAGACGGGGGAGCCCGTCGATCCGGACCGGCCCGACAACCTCTTCGAGCCCGCGCCCGGCGACTACGCCGCCCACGGCGTCTTCGACGCCGAGGCGCGCCGCACGAGCATCGCGCTCGCGCTCCGGCTCGCCGCGGGCCGCCTGCTTCCCGACTGAGCCGGACGAGCGGTGCAGCGGAAGGACGGATACGCGGCGATCCGCGACTATGCCGCGATCGGGGACGGCCGGACCGTCGCGCTCGTCGCGCGCGACGGCTCCGTCGACTGGCTCTGCCTGCCGAACGTCGACTCGCCGTCGGTCTTCGCGAGGATCCTCGACGCCGACCGCGGCGGGTCGTTCCAGATCGTCCCGGAGGAGCCGTTCGAGACCGAACGCGAGTACGAGAACGGCACGAACGTCCTCTGCACGACCTTCCGGACGGCTTCCGGTGTCGTGCGAGTGACCGACGCGATGACGCTCACCGACCGCCCCCGGCTGTCGCCGCTGCGCGAGCTCGCCCGGACCGTCGAAGGGCTGTCCGGACGGGTTCGGATGCGCTGGCGTCTCGACCCGCGCTTCGACTACGGCCGCCGGCCGACGCGGATCGAGCGACGCGGCGAGCGCCTCGTCGCGACCTGCGGTCGCGATGCACTCGCTCTCGAGACGTGGGACACGTGCGACCCGGCCGTCGAGGACGACACGCTCGCGGGGAGCTTCGTCGCCGAGCCCGGCCGCGTCGCGCTGATCTCGCTCGCGGCGGCGCACTCCGACCCGCTGGTGTTCTCGCCGCGGGGAGAGATCGAGACGAGGCTCGACGAGACGCGTCGGTTCTGGCGGCGCTGGAGCGGTGCCGCCGGCTACGACGGCCCGTGGCGCGATGCTGTCCTCCGGAGCGCGCTGACGCTCAAGCTGCTGGTCTTCGCGCCGTCGGGTGCGATCGTCGCCGCGCCGACGACCTCGCTCCCCGAGCGTCTCGGCGGCGACCGCAACTGGGATTACCGCTTCACCTGGCTCAGGGACGCGAGCTTCACGCTCGAGGCCCTGCTCCGGCTCGGCTACCGCGACGAGGCGCACGCCTTCTTCTGGTGGCTGATGCACGCGGGGCGGCTGCATCATCCGGAGCTGCGCACGCTCTACCGCGTGAACGGCGACCCGCACTCGAGCGAGCGCGTGGTCGACGGGCTGCGAGGCTACCGCGGCTCCGCCCCCGTCCGGATCGGCAACGCCGCGAGCAACCAGCTGCAACTCGACGTCTTCGGCGACGTGCTCGACGCGATCTGGCTCTACTGCTCGGCAGTCGGCGAACTCGACACGGCCACCGGCAAAGAGGTCGCGGCGATCGCCGACCACGTGGCGGGGAACTGGACGCAGCCGGACTCCGGCATCTGGGAGGCCCGCGACAGCCAGCGCCAGTTCACCCAGTCGAAGGCGATGTGCTGGGTCGCGCTCGACCGAGCGTGCCGCCTCGCGGAGCAGGGCCACATTCCCGACCGGCGCGTGTCCTGGGGCGCGGCCGCCTCCGCCGCGCGTCGGTTCCTCGAGGACGCCTGCTTCGATCCCGGCCGCGGCAGCTACGTCCAGGCTCCGGGCGTCCCCGCGATCGACGCGAGCCTCCTGCTCCTGTCGCTGATGGAGTGCGAGGCGGCCGCCGGCCCGCGGATGCTCGGGACGATCGAGGCCGTCCGCCGGGAGCTCGGCGCCGGGCCGTTCCTCTACCGCTACGTGAACGGCGCGGCGGCTGGTGGCCCGGGTGAGGAGGGCGCTTTCCTCGCGTGCTCGTTCTGGCTCGTCTCGGCACTCGCGCGTGCCGGGCGCGTCGACGAGGCGGGCGAACTGATGGAGGCGCTGCTCTCTGCGGCGAACGACGTGGGCCTCTACTCGGAGGAGATCGACCCAGAGACCGGCGAGTTGCTCGGCAACTTCCCGCAGGGGCTGACGCACCTGGCGCTCGTGAACGCCGCGGTCGCGGTGACCGACGCCGACCGGGGGTGATCCTCTGGGGCTCGCTGGCCGGCGGTGCCGTGGGCACCGTCGTCGTGACGGGCGGGCTCCGCCTAGCCCTCGAGCTCGGCCTGACGCGAATGGACCTGCCGCTCCTGCTGGGGACGATCTTCAGCGACGACCGCCGGCGCGCAAGTCTCATCGGCTTCGGGCTCAACCACGCGATCGGGGTTCTGTTCGCGCTCCTCTACGCGGCGATCTTCGCGGGCGTGGGGCGGGCCGGCTGGGAGCTCGGCCTCGCCCTCGGGGCCGTTCACGCGGTCTTCATCGGGAGCGGCCTCGTGACCGTGCTGCTCCCGGCCGTGAACCCGCGGATGGGCTCGCAGTGGTCGGACGCCGGCGAGACGCCGCTCCTGGAGCCGCCCGGCTTCATGCTCTTCAACTACGGCCGCCGAACCGTCGTCGTGACCGTTGTCCTCCACCTGGCCTACGGCACGATCGTCGGCGCCTTCGCCGCGGGTCTCTGACCGCCGCGACGCAGCAAGGCGGGTCAGGATCGCCCGCAGGGGCTGCCTCGCTCCGCGACCGAAACGCTGCTGTTGGCGAACGCGGGCTGGATTGGCGCAGAATCGGCACACGCCCGTCACAGGTTGGGCGGTACCGTTCGTGGTGGGCGCTTCTCCCCACCCTTTGGGAGGGGTGAACGCGCGCGCGGGCGCGTGTGACTATTCGGCCGATCGGAGCGGGATCGAGGTCGAGCGGAAAGCTAATCGAGCTCGAGCGCGAACCGCCGTAGCCGCTTCGCGACGGCGCGGTTGAACGCCGCCTCGTACTCCTCCGCGGCCGGCTCGTCGAGCGTCGACGCGTACCGGTCTCGCATCCCGGCCAGGACCTGCGTGCCCTCGGCGACGAGGTCGAGGTAATCGCCATACCGCTCCTCCGCCTCGTCCCGCGGCGCACCGTCGTACGCCGCTTCCGCACGCGCGCAGTCGTCGAGGAGCGACGCGTTGTCCCGTTCGAACAGGTCGAGCTGGGCCGCCACGACCGACGCGAACCGGTTCCTGAACCTCATCCGAGCTCGCGGTAGACGGCGAGATGCGCGGCCGCGGCCGCGTCCCACGTGAGCTCTGCCCGCGCACGGCGTGCGCCCTCGCGTGCAGCGGCGAGGGCCGCCCCGTCGGCGAGCAGCTCCGAGACGGCTGCCGCGAACGCGTCGAGCTCGCCGGCGGGGACGACGCGGCCTGCGCCGAACGCCCGGACCGGCTCCGCGATCCCGCCGACGTCGTAGACCACGGCCGGGACGCCCGCGCCGAGGGCCCGGAGGACGGCGCCGCTCTGGTCGAGCTGCGCGAGTTCCGCCCGGTACGGGAACAGCGCCAGCGTCGACTCGGCGAGTGCGCGGTCGAGCTCCTCCTCGGGCAGGTAGCCGAGCCGCCACTCGGCGACGGGGCCGGCCGCCCGGCGGTATGGCTCGACGGGCTCCAAAGGATCCCCCGCCACGAGCAGCCGCGCGCCGACCCGCCGCGCGACCTCGATCGCGTCGCCGAGGCCCTTGTACGGCCGGATGACGCCGAGCGCCAGGAGCGTGCGCCCGTCGTCTGCGCGCTCGACGTCGCTCCCGAACGCCGGATGCCGGATCAGCCGCACGCGCGCACCGTCGACGCCGAGCGAGGCCAGTCGCGTGCGACCCCAGTCGCTGTGCACGACGAGACGGTCGAACCGATCGAGGTAGGCGGCCCAGCGCCGAGGCTGCGATCGCATCCGCTGCGGGAGCGGGTCGTGAGCCGTGAACACCGCCGGCCGCCGCACACGGACGACGAGCCCGTCGAGGAGCGGCACCGGCAGCCACTGCACGTGGAGCACGTCGGCCGGCCGCCCCAGCAGCCGCGCGACGCCGAGCGGGTGCTCGAGCGCCTTCACCGGCAGCCGCAAGCGCGAGCGCCCGAACAGGCGAGAACTCACGGGATAGAACAGCTCCGAGCGCCGGTAGCCGTCCGCGACCGGCGCCTCGCCGAACCGGAACCGCGTCGTGACGAGCTCGACGTCGGCGCCTGCACGCGCGAGCGCGGCCGAGAGCTCGTGGTCGTACTGCGCGGTGAAGCCGGCCGGGTCGGCGATCACGACGCGCACGCCGCCTACACTAGAGGCCTGTCCGGGGAGGTGGATGCGATGGACGAGACACGCCAGGTGGTGCGATACCGGCCCGAGCCGGAAGCTCCTGCCGAGAAGTTGGCCCGCCCAGCCCGCGTGGGTACGCGAACAGATTGGGGCGACCGAGGACGCGGCAGCGCGCCGCGTGCCGTGGGTCGGGCGCCCGGCGCGACCTTCCGGACCGGCCTCTAGCCCCTGGCTTGGGCCTCCTCGTCCGCACCTGGAACGTCTTCCACGGCAACACGAGCCCGCCGGGAAGGAGGGCGCAGCTCGAGGCGATGGTGCGTCTCGCCTGCGCCGACCGGCCAGACGTGCTCTGCCTGCAGGAGGTGCCGGTCTGGGCCCTCGGGCGACTCGAGGCGTGGAGCGGCGCGACGGCCGTCGGCGCCGTCGCAGCACGCCCGATGATCGGCCCGCTGCCGATCCCGGCAGAGCTCGGGCGACGGCTGACGGAGCTCGACAACGGCCTTCTGCGGTCGGCGTTCACGGGTCAGGCGAACGCGATCCTGCTCGCCCCCGGGCTCCGCGTCCTCGCGCGACATGTCCTCGTGCTCAACGACCGCGCCTTCCGCCGGGCGCAGGCACGCGCCCTCCGCCTCGACCCGGTGATCCGGCTCGCCTGGGCGAAGGAACGGCGCGTCTGCGTCGCCGTGCGCGTCGGATTGGCCGACGCGACCACCGCCGTCGTCACGAACCTCCACGCGTCGAAGAGCGCCGACGAGCGGCTCCCCGACGCGGAGCTCCTGCGCGCGGCCGTGTTCGCCGACGCGCTCGCCCGCCCGGACGAGCTCGTCGTCCTCGCCGGCGACTTCAACGTCCGCCGCGAGCGCTCGCGGTCGCTGGCCGAGCTGACCGGCCCGGATTGGGGGTTCTCGGAGGCCGGCGCCGGGATCGACCACGTGCTCGTGCGGGGCGCGGGATCCGCGCCGGCAGACGTCTGGCCCGAGGAGCGCCGCCGGTTCGGCGGCCGGCTCCTCTCCGACCACGCGCCGGTGGAGGTGGCCGTCGGATGACGTTCGAGGAGGCTCGCGCCGCCTTCCCGGTGCTCGCGCGGGTCGCGTACCTGAACGCCGGCACCTTCGGGCCCCTCTCGCGGCCCACCCTCGGGGCGATGCGTCGCTACGAGGGAGAGGAGCTCGCCGGCGGCCGCGGCGGCCCGCCCTACTACGAGCGAATGCGCGAGCTGCGCTCCGGCGCCCGCGCCGCCGTCGCCGGCGTCCTTGGCGTCGAGCCGGAATCCCTGGCGCTCACCTACTCGACGAGCTTCGCCTGCAACCTCGTGCTCGCCGGCCTCGACCTCGGCCCCGGCGACGAGATCGTGACGACGGACTGCGAGCACTTCGGCCTGCTCGGCGCGCTCGGGGCGTCGCCCGCGACCGTGCGCGTGGCGCGGATCCGCGACCTCTCCGCGGCGCGCGCAGGCGAGGCAGTCATCGCCGAGGTCGGCCCACGGACGCGCCTGCTCGCACTCTCACACGTCTCGTGGCTGACCGGCAACCTGCTGCCGGTCGCCGAGCTCAAGGCGGAGACCGGTCTGCCGATGCTCGTCGACGGCGCTCAGTCGGCAGGGGCGATCCCCGTCGACCCGCGGCCGTTCGACTTCTACACGGTGTCCGGGCAGAAGTGGCTGTGCGGCCCGGACGCGACCGGCGCGCTCTACGTCGCCGACCCCGAGCGCCTTCGCGTCTCGCTCCCGACGTTCTACTCGCTCGGCGCCTACGAGCCGGACGGCTCGTTCACCGTCTGCGACGGCGCGCGGAGGTTCGACGGCGGCGCGATCCCGCAGCCGTCGCTCGCCGGTCTCGCCGCCGCGATCGAGACGGCGCCCGCGTGGCGGTTCGACCGGGCCCGCGAGACCGCAGCGCGCTGCCGGGAGCTCCTGGCGAGGCGCTACGCCCTCGTCACGGAGGCGGATCAGTCCACGCTCGTCGTCTTCCGCACGGGCGCCGACTCGGCCGAGCTCTCGGCCCGCCTCCACGACCGCGGCGTCCTCGTCCGCAGCCTTCCCGGCACCGACTGGCTTCGCGTCTCGGTCGGGTACTGGACGAGCGACGACGACCTCGACCGCCTCCTCGCCGCCCTCGAGGCCGGCTAGGGGCCGGGCGCCTCGGTGCGAAGCCCGAGTTCGCCGGCGATCGGCCGCATCGCCGCGATCACGTTCGCGATGTGCTCGTCGAGCTCGAGCCCGAGCAGCTCCGCACCCGCGTAGACCTCGTCCCGGTGGACGCCGGCCGCGAACGACGGCTGCTTCAGCTTCTTGCGCACCGACTTCGGCTCGAGCGTCGCGATCCCGTCCGGGCGGACGAGCCCGCACGCGTGGACGAAGCCGGCGAGCTCGTCACAGGCGAAGAGCGTCCGTTTCAGCGGCCTGTCGCGGGGGACGTGCAGATGCTCGGCGTGGGACAGCACGGCCTCGACGACCTCCTCCGGCCAGCCCTCGTCGCGGAGGATCGGCGCGCCGTCCTGCGGGTGCTTGTCGAGCGTCGGATGCATCTCATAATCAAAGTCATGGAGCAACGCCGCCGCCCGCCACAGCCCCTCGTCCGCGCCGTCCTGGCGGGCATACCAACCGACGCACGCCTCGACGGCCAGCGCGTGGCGCAGCAGCGCCTCGCTCTTCGTGTAGCGAGTCAGGGTCTCCCAGGCGCGCTCGCGATTGACCTCCACGGGACGGGGTAGGATAGCCAGCCGCCGATGACGAACATTGCCGTCGCAGATGCCGTGATGCAGGCCTTCGTCATCGAGGGAGGCGCGCCCGTCTCAGGACGCGTCAAGGCAGCGGGGAACAAGAACGGCGCGCTGCCGATCCTCGCCGCGTGCCTGCTCACCGACGAGCCGGTGCTGCTGGGGAACGTGCCGAGGATCCGCGACGTCGAGACGATGGTCGAGCTGCTCGAGGACGTCGGCGCCGACGTCGACTGGGTCGGCCGCAACGAGCTGCGCGTCCACGCGGCGGACATCGCGAAGGTCGAGCTCGACGAGGAGCTCTGCAGCCGCATCCGGGCGTCGTTCCTGCTCGCGGGCCCGCTGCTCGCCCGCGCCGGCCGCGCGATCGTGCCGCCGCCGGGCGGCGACGTCATCGGCCGCCGCCGGCTCGACCCGCACATCCACGCGCTCCGCGAGCTGGGCGCGGAGATCGAGGCCGACCGCGGCTACGACATGCGCACCGACGGCCTCCGCGGCACGCGCGTCTTCCTCGACGAGGCGAGCGTGATGGCGACCGAGAACACCGTCATGGCCGCCGTGCTCGCACCCGGCGAGACCGTCCTCGCCAACGCGGCCTGCGAGCCGCACGTCCAGGATCTCTGTCGCTTCCTGGTCTCGCTCGGCGCCCGGATCGACGGGATCGAGTCGAACCTGCTGCGGATCGAGGGCGTCGAGCGGCTCTCGGGCGGCGACTGGCGGATCGGGCCCGAGCACATCGAGGTCGGCAGCTTCATCGGACTGGCGGCCGTGACCGGCGGCGACCTGACGATCGAGGACGTGAACCCGTACGACCTCGTCTCGATCCTGCCCGCGTTCGCGCGGCTCGGCGTCCGCGTCGAGGTGGGGGAGACGTGGGTGCGCGTCCCGGCGGGACAGGACCTCGTCGTCCGGAACGACCTCGGGGAGCAAATCCCGAAGATCGAGGACGGCCCCTGGCCGGCGTTCCCGGCCGATCTCGTCTCGATCGCAGTCACCGTCGCCACGCAGGCTGCCGGCACCGTGCTCTTCTTCGAGAAGATGTTCGAGAGCAGGCTGTTCTTTGTCGACAAGCTTGTTGCGATGGGCGCGCGGATCGTCCTCTGCGACCCGCACCGCGCGCTCGTGAGCGGGCCCGCGCAGCTCTACGGCGAGCGGATGGAGAGCCCCGACATCCGCGCCGGCATGGCCATGCTCATCGCCGGGCTCTGCGCCGAGGGCACCTCGACGATCGGCAACATCAGCCAGATCGACCGCGGCTACGAGCGCATCGACGAGCGGCTCAGGGCACTCGGCGCGCGCATCGAACGGGTCGACGTCTAGTCGCACGGGGGAAACAGACGTTTCCCCCGTGAGCCCCCTTCTGAGCACGGGGGAAACAGACGTTTCCCCCGTGAGCCCCCTTCCCTTCAGAGTGACGCGACTTCGCGCGACGTGGCTGCGCGGGGCGGAGCCCCGCTCCGCCGATTTGAGGGCCTGCCCTCACGCAGAGCTCAGCTCAATCCGCTGATCAGCCGGTCGATCTCGTCGGCGGTCAGCGGCCCGAAGATCGGCTCCTCCAGCTCCCTTAGAGAGAACAGCGCGTCGGCCATTGCCCTCGTCGTCCTCCGGGCGGACGGCCCACGGAAACTCGATTGCCTCCGCTCGCGATTCGAGGCTGCCGTAGGACATGAACTCCGCCCAGACCCGTGCCGCATGCAGGCGCGTCGGGTCGCGCCGGAGCTCCTCGACGGCGCCGAGCTCGCCCCGCAGCAGCGCCCGGACGAGGTCGCGCGTTTCGCTCAACCGGCCGGCTGCGGAACGCGGATCGCGAGCGGCTTGCTCGTGACCGGCGCGAGGTCCTCGCCGCCGAAGTAGCGCACCCGCAGCCGGTAGAGCCCGGGCACCGTCAGCTGCCAGCTCGTCCGGCCGGCCGAATCCGCGAGCGCCGTCGACGCGCGGCGCCACGCGCCGCCGGCGAACGACTGCAGGACGAGCGTCCGGTCGGCCAGGAGGACGCCGGCGACCTTCGACGAGAGCCGCGCCGAGACTGCGGTCCGCCCGTCGACCAGGCGGCGCGACACGAGCGTCAGCACGGAGGCCGCCTTCGGCAGCGCCACCGTGTACGGAGGGGCCTTCGCCACGGAGGCGCCGGTCGCGTCGATCGCCTCGACGGTGAAGACGTAGCGGTGCCCGAGCGTCAGCGTGAACGCGGCCGACGTGCGCGTCGTCGACGGGATCACGACCTGCGCCGCGCCGCCGTCGCGGCTCTGCGAGACGCGGAAGGCCGACGCGCCCTCGCCGCTCCACGTCAGCGTCACCTTCGCACCGGCGCGGCGGCCCGTCAGTGCGACGCGCGGCGCCGCCGGCGCCGCCGGCGCAGTCGCCCCGGGCGCCGCCGCCGCCACCGCCGCGGCGACGTCGATCACGCCGTAGCCGAGCTGCTCGCTCCAGATCCCCTTGCCGGACGCCGTCTGCTTCAGGATCCCCGCGACCTGCGAGGCCGTCAGGCTCGGGTTCGCGGCCCAGACGAGCGCGGCCGCGCCCGCAACCTCGGGCGCCGCGAACGAGGTGCCGGAGCCGTAGCCGTAGACGCCGGCGGTGGCGCCCGGCAGCGAGACCGGCGAGAAGTCCTGGTCGGCGCCGGGCGTCGAGGAGAGCGCGCTGAACACCTGCACACCCGGTGCCGCGAGCGAGATCCACGAGCCCGTGCTCGAGAAGCCCGACCACGCGCCGCCGTAGTCCGAGGCGCCGACGGAGAGGCCGATCCCGCCCTGTCCGTTCGAGTCGGGCGGCTGGAGGAGCGCCGCCGGGTACTCGACCGGATTGCCCGTGTTGTAGTCGTTTCCGGCCGCGGCCACGACGAGCACGCCGTGGTCGGCGGCGTACTGGATCGCGTTCTGCTCGGTCTCCGACGTGTCAGGGCCGCCCACGCTCAGGTTGACGATCCGCGCGCCGTGGTCGACGGCCCAGACGATCCCGCTCGCCTCGTCCAGGTCGCTGAACTCGCCGCTGGAGCTTCCCGACTGGACGACGAGCAGCCGCGCCTCCCCGCCGAAGCCGGCGATGCCGTCGCCGTTGCTCGGCGAGCCTGCCGCCAGCGCCGCGACGAACGTGCCGTGGCCGTTGCCGTCCGTGACGTCGCCCGTGCTCGTGATGACGCTGTACGCGGTCGGCGTCTTGGCGGCCAGGTCCGGAGCGCTCAGGTCGGCGCCGGTGTCGACGACGGCGATCGTGATCGCGCTCGCCGCCTGCGAGACCGACGCGGGAACGAGATCCTCGTGAGTCGCGGCGAACTGCCACTCGTACGAGCCGCCGGGCACGCTCGCCTTCACGAGCGCCGGCTCCGTCTCGCGACTCCGTGGGACGAGCGGCTCCGCGTAGGCGATGCCCGGCGCGCCGCGAAGCGAGGCGCTGAACCCGGCGGGATCGCGAGCCGGCCGGAGCTCGACCGCGCGGAGCTGCGGAAGGCGTCTCACGATGCGAGCCGGGCGGCCGGCGAGCGCGGCGCGCAGATCCGAAGCCGCCCGGTAGCCGACGACGACGTCGCCACCTGGCCACGGTCGTGCCGCCGGAGCGGCCGTGCGGGCCGGCGTCGCGAGCAGCGCTGCCGCTGCTCCTGCCGCTGTGAGCGCTCGCAGGAACTGCATCCTGGCCGCCTCTCAGAGTAGACGGTCTCGCACGGGGCGGCATCCCTCGAGCGAGGCGTGCTCCGCTACGCTCACCGCGGATGGCGAGGAGCGGCGAGACGAGGGCGCATCCGCGGCTGCGCGTCCGCGTCGCGGTCGGCGGGTCGGCCCGGGCCCAGGTGGCGACCGGCCTCTCCGTCCTCGACCACCTGCTGTCGCTGCTTGCCGAGTACGGCGACTTCGAGCTCTCGCTCGAGGTGGAGCCGGGCTCGGCGGCGGACGAGGTCACCGCCGCCGGGCGGGCGCTCGGCGAGGCGTTCGCGGACCGGATCCGCCGCGAGGGCGCCCGCGGCCACGGGTCGGCGGCCGTCCCCGCCGACGAGGCGCTCGCGCACGTCGCGCTCGAGGCGTCGGCGAGCCCGCTCGTCGTCTCGAACGCGGACCTCTCCGCCGCCCACGTCGCCGGCCTCGGCACCGACGTCGTCCGCGACTTCCTGCAGGAGCTCGCCGAGGGCGCCGGGCTCACGCTGCACGTCCGGCTGATCGAGGGCAGCGACCCGCAGCACGTCCTCGCCGCGATCTTCAAGGCGCTCGGCGTCGCGCTCGCGCAGGCGTGCCGGCCGCGGAGCAGGAGGGAGGAGCATGGCTGAGAAGTCCGCTGTCCGGACGGAGGCGGCGCCTGCGCCGTTCCAGGGGGCGCCGTACTCGCAGGCGATCGTGGCGGGCGGGTTCGTCTTCGTGTCGGGACAGGTCGCGCTACGGCCCGGCTCGCACGAGCTCGTGGCCGGCGACATTCGCGGGCAGACCGAGCAGGTCTTCGCAAACCTCGGCGCGATCCTGGAGGAGGCCGGTAGCGGCCTCGACCGGCTCGTGAAGACCACCGTCTTCCTGCGCAGCTTCGCCGACTTCGCGGCGATGAACGACGTCTATCGACAGCACGTCGGCGACGTCCCGCCGGCACGCGCGACCGTCGAGGTCTCCGAGCTTCCCTCTGGCGCGCTCGTCGAGATCGAGGCGATCGCCCTCCTTCCGTAGTCACGGCACGAGCCGCGTCAGGTCACGCGGGAAGAGCGTCGTCTCGCGGACGTTCGCGGAGCCGACGAGCCGGGCGACGAAGTGCTCGAGCCCGATCGCGAAGCCTCCGTGCTGCGGCATGCCGTGCCTGAAGGCCTCGAGGTAGCTCTCGTACCTCCGCCGGCAGGCCGCGTTCTGCAGGCGCGGCGAGAAAGTCGGCGTAGCGACGGAGCCTCTGGCTGCCCGTCATCAGCTCGAGCCCGCGGAAGAGCAGGTCGGAGCTGTTCGATCGATCCCGCTCCTGTCGCGAAGGAGCAGGAAAGTGAACCTCGACAGCCGGCGCCGGCGCTGGAGCCGGCCGGCGACGCGGACGCGCTCGCCCGCGTGGGCGGCCAGCTCGTGGACATGGATGCGTCGCACGGATCGCACCTCCTCTCGCAGTCGCCCGGAGGTGCGGGCGGGAGGCGCTCCCGGCGGGTTCTACTGGGCCGTCACCGGCTGTTCTTCCCGCAGCTCGGGAGTGTCGTTCACGAGGGGCCGGAGACCGCCTTCACAGCTCCCGGCGGCTCTCTCGGCTCCGGCCGATCTCGCTACTCGTCTCCGTCGTCGCTTTCCGGGGACGATAGCGCCCGCCGTCGCGGCGGCACAATGCGGGCGAGATGCGGGCCGAGGAGGTCATCGCGACGCATGCGAACACGGACTTCGACGCGTTCGCCTCGATGCTCGCCGCACGGCGGCTGTACCCCGCTGCCGTCGTCTCGCTCGGCGGCTCGCTGAACCGCAACGTCCGCGAGTTCTACCGGCTGCACGCGGACGACCTCGACGCCGTCGACGCCGCGCGGCTGGAGCTCGACGCGATCCGGCGGCTGATCGTCGTCGAGACCGTCCACGCGGGCCGGCTGGCCGAGCTCGAGGCCGTCGCGCTCGACCCGGGCGTCGAGACGGTCGTCTTCGACCACCACGCGACCGAGCTGCCGGGCTGGGTCGATCCGGACACGGCCGTCGTCTCGCAGGACGGCGCGTTGACGACGACGCTGGTCGGCATCCTCGCCGAGCGCGAGCTCGCCGTCTCGCCGCTCGAGGCCACCGTCTTCGCGCTCGGGATCCACGAGGACACGGGCTCGCTCACCTACCCCTCGGCCACGCAGCGGGACGCCGAGGCGCTCGCGTGGTGCCTCCGCCACGGCGCGAGCCAGGAGGTGATCGCGTCCTTCCTGCACACGCCGCTTTCGGACGAGGATCGCCGGCTCCTGAACCTCCTGCTCGACTCGCTGCGCACGCTCGACGTCGACGGAGTCGAGGTGCTCCTCGCGGCTGTGAGCTGGCCGGTCTACGTCGACGGGATCTCGAACCTCGCGCACAAGCTCGTCGACCTGACCGACTGCCGCGGCCTCGTCCTGCTCGTCGAGATGGACGGCCGCGTGTTCGGCGTCGCCCGCAGCCGCACGCCGTTCCTGGACGCCGGCGCGGTCGCGACGGCGCTCGGCGGCGGCGGGCATCCGCAGGCGGCCTCGGCCATCTTCAGGGGCAGCCTGGCCGACGCGGAGGAGCGCGTCGTCGAGGCGCTGCCGTCGGCGCTCCGGGCGCCGCTGCGCGCGCGCGACGTGATGTCGCGGCCCGCGCGCTCGGTCGCCCCCGACGACACGGTCGCCGCGGCGATGGTCGCCTGCCAGCGCTACGACCAGAGCGGGATCCTCGTCGTCGACGGCGGGCGGCTCGTGGGTTCGGTCTCGCGCGAGGATCTCGACAAGGCGATCGGCCACGAGCTCGCGCACGCGCCGGTCAAGGCGATCATGAGCGGCCGCGTCCCGACCGGCGGCGCCGAGACGCCGCTCGCGGAGCTGCAGCGCGTGCTCGCCGTCGCGCGCGAGGGCCGCGTCGCCGTCCTCGAGGGCGACCGCGTCGTCGGCGTCGTCACGCGAAGCGACCTCCTGCGCGCGCTCGGCGAGCCGGAGCCGGCGAAGGAGCCGCACGAGTCGATCGCCGACCGGCTCGCCGCGCTCGACCGGCTGGCGCCGGTGTTCGACGCGGTCGCAGCCGCGAGCGAGCCGTTCGACGGCGTCTACCTCGTGGGCGGCACCGTCCGCGACATCCTGCTCGGCGAACCGGGCTTCGACGTCGACATCGCCGTCGAGGGCGACGCGATCGCCCTCGCACGCCGCCTCGCCGCCGAGCTCGGCGGCCGCGCGATCCCGCACCACAAGTTCGGAACCGCGGTCGTGCGCTACGAGCAGGACCGCGAGCACGTCGACGTCGTCACGACGCGGACCGAGTTCTACGACGCGCCGGCGGCGCTGCCCACCGTGGAGCACGCGACGATCCGCGAGGACCTGCGGCGCCGCGACTTCACGATCAACGCGATGGCGGCGTCGCTGAAGGGCGGCGACTTCGGCCGCCTCGTCGACCCGTTCGGCGGCCGGCGCGACCTGTCGGAGGGCACGCTGCGCGTGCTCCACAACCTGTCGTTCATCGACGACCCGACCCGGATCTTCCGCGCGCTCCGCTACGAGAACCGCCACGGGTTCCGGATGGACGGCCACACCGAGCGCCTTGCGCGAAGCTGCATCGAGATGGGCCTCGTCGGCGACCTCTCGTCCGCGCGGCTGCGCGATGAGCTCGTCGCGCTCCTCGAGGAGGGTTCCGTCCGGCACTCGATCCTCCGGCTCGCCGAGCTCGGCGCCGACCGCGCGATCCACCCGCGGCTGGCCGCGGACGACGAGGCCGCCGACCTGATCGAGCGCCTCCGCGCGCTCGCCGCGGAGCTCCGCGCCGACGTGCCGGCCTGGCGGCTCGGCCTGACCGTGCTCGCGCGCCGGATGGCCTCGACCGAGCTCGAGGACTGGCTCGAGCGGCTCCACGTGCGCCGGGAGGACGCCGAGCTGATCGAGCACGCCGTCGCCGTCGGACCGAGGCTCGTCGACCGGCTCGCCGCCGAGCCGCCCGAGCCCGCGGAGCTCGCCGGGCTCGCGTCCCGTCACACCCCCGACCTGGCGCTCTACGCGCTCGCGCTCGCGGAGCGTCTCGGCCAGGCCGCAGCCGCGTCGGCCCTGCGCGCCTACTTCGAGCGGCTCCGCTTCGTCCGGCTCGAGATCTCCGGCCGCGACCTGGCGCAGCTCGGCGTCCCCGAGTCGCCGCGCGTGGGGGAGATCCTCGGCGAGGTGCTCCGCCGCAAGCTGAACGGGGAGCTCGACGGACGCGACTCCGAGCTCGCCGCGGCGCGCGAGCTGATCGGAGCGGCGTGATCGACCTCGTCCGCTGGGATGCGCCCGGCCCGTACGCGGTCGCCTTCACGAGACGTGCGGGCGGGGTCAGCGAGGGGCCGTACGAGTCGCTCAACCTCGGCTTCCTGACGGGCGACGACCGCGAGCGGGTCGCGGAGAACCGCCGCCGCCTCTACGCCGCGGTGGGCGCCGACCCGGCGCGCGTCGCCTGGCCGCGCCAGGTGCACGGCGCGACGGTCGTGCGGGCGAACGGGACGCACCCCGAGGCGGACGCGATCTTCACGGACGAGCCGGGCCTCGCCATGACGGTCGTGACCGCCGACTGCCTGCCCGTCGCGCTCGCGCGCCTGGACGGCCGGCCGGCGCTCGCACTCGTCCACGTCGGCTGGCGCGGGCTCCTCGAAGGCGTGCTCGCCGCCGCGCGCGCGGCGCTCGGGAGCGGCCCGGCGGCCGCCGCGATCGGCCCCGGGATCGGCCCGTGCTGCTACGACGTGCGGGAGGACGTCGCCGGGCCCGTCCGGCGCGTCCTCGGCCCCGGCCTCGTCCGAAGCGGCCGCCTCGACCTGCCGGGCGCGGCCGAGCGCGCCCTCCACGCGGCGGGCGTCGACCGCGTCGACCGACTCGACGAGTGCACCTCCTGCCATCGGGAGCGCTTCTTCTCCCATCGCCGCGACGCCGGCGTCACCGGCCGTCAGGGGGCGATCGGCTATGTCGCCTGACGACGTCCGCGCCGCCTACGAGCGCGTCCAGGCCGAGGTCGGCGCGGACGTTACGATCGTCGCGGCCACGAAGTACGTTTCCCTCGAGGACATGGCCGTCCTCGCCGAGGCGGAAATCCCGGTCGTCGGCGAGAACCGGGCGCAGGACCTCGAGGCCAAGCACGCGAAGTACGGCGGCGTGTTCCGCTGGCACTTCATCGGCCACCTGCAGAGCCGCAAGGCGAAGGACGTGAGCCGCATCTGCGAGCTCGTCCACTCGCTCGACTCCGAGTCCGCCGCGCGCCGGCTCGAGGCACCCGCGCTCGTCCAGGTGAACCTCTCGGGCGAGTCGACGAAGTCGGGAATCGACCCGCGCGACCTCGAGCGGTTCCTCGACCTCGGCGTCGAGGTGCGCGGGCTCTCGACGATGCCGCCCGCGACCGGCGATCCCGAGGATTCGCGTGCGTTCTTCCGCCGCCTCGCCGAGCTCGCGCACGCCCACGGACTCACGGAGCTGTCCATGGGAACGACGCAGGATTATCGCGTCGCCGCCGAAGAAGGAGCGACGCTTGTGAGAGTAGGATCGATTCTCTTCCGGCGTTACGATTCGAGGGAGTGAGCATCGGCGATCTCTGGAACCGGACGCTCGTCTACTTCGGCATCGCCGAGGAGGACGACGACTACTGGGACGAGGACGGCTACGCCACGAACGAGGAGCTCGAGCGCTCCTACAGCGAGCGGCAGAACCCGAGCGTCCGCCGCGTCGGCGCGCGCCGACGGCGCGAGGAGCTCGACGACTGGACGGACGCGGCGGAGCCCGCGCGTCCGGGCCGCGCCACCGTGGTCGAGCATGCGTCGCGCCGCCGCGGCCACCTCGAGGCGCTCCCGAGCCCGTCCGTCCGCGTGCACCTCGTGATCCCCCGCAGCTTCAACGACGCGCAGCAGATCGCCGACAAGTTCAAGGAGGGGATCCCCGTCATCCTCAACCTCCAGAACAACGACCAGGATCTCTCGAAGCGGCTGATCGACTTCACGAGCGGCCTCACGTACGCGCTCAACGGCGGCATGCAGCGCGTCGCCGACAAGGTCTTCCTGCTGACGCCGCGCAACGTCGAGGTGTCGGCCGAGGAACGCGCCCGGATGCTCGAGCGCGGCGGCTTCTTCAACCAGGCCTGATCAGTCGAGGCCGGCGAGGAACCCGAGCGCCAGCGCGTCGAACGCGGCCGGCTGCTCGAGGTTCGGCACGTGCGCGGCGCCCGGGATCGACTCGAGCCTCGCGCCGGGGAGCTCGCGCGCCAGCCGGCGCGCGATGGCGTGGATGTCCTCGACGTCCTCCTCGCCGTAGAGGACGAGCGCCGGCACCCGCACCTCGCCGAGCCGCGCGCCGACGTCCGGCACGAGCAGCTCCTCGTCGAGCTCGTCCCAGTGCGGCACCTGGAGCTCGAGCGCGCGGCGCACCATGCCGGCGACGGCGGTCCGCACGGCCGGATCGACGCCCGCCGCCGGCCGCCGCGGCCCGTCGACCCACATCCGCAGGTTGATCTCGACCGCCGCGTCGAGGTCGCCCCGCCGCACGGCCTCCTCCTCCGCCTGTCCGTAGGCCTCCACCGTCTTCGACCACTCGTGGTCCGGGAGCCCGGCGCCGACGAGGACGAGCGCCCGGACGAGCTCCGGCCGGGCCAGCGCGACCTCGAGCGCGACCCGTCCGCCCATGGACGCCCCGACGAGCGTGGCCGGCCCGAACGCCAGCTCGTCGAGCAGCGCGGCGACGTCCTGCGCGTTGCCGAGCGGCAGCCGCCCGATCGGCGTCCGCCCGAACCCGGCGAGGTCGCAGCGCAGCAGCCGGTACCGCGCCGCGAACGACGACCACTGCGGCTCCCACATCCGGGAGTCGGCGATCCCCTCGTGGAGGAAGACGACGGGCGGCCCGTCGCCGGCGAGCTCGTGGTGCAGGCGCACGCCCGGACCGTAGCGGCTCATAGACTTCCCCAGGAACCGGGCCGTGCGGCCCGAACTTCACGCCATGGGCGCAGCCGTCGCCATCTTCGGGCTACTCCTCGACGCCGTGAGCGCGATCCAGACGTTCGTGACGGTGTTCATCAGCGTCTACGGGATCCTGATCTTCGCCTACGTGCTGGCGTCGTGGTTCCCGCGGCTGCCCTACTCGCTGCAACCCGTCCTGCGGTTCCTGTACGACGTCTGCGACCCGTACCTGCGGCTGTTCCGGCGCTTCGTCCCGGCGATCGGCGCGATCGACTTCTCGCCGTTCATCGCCGTGCTGAGCCTCTACGCCCTCGACCGGATCGTCAACGACGTCATCCTGGACCGCCTGCACTGAGGAGGTCACCATGGCGTACACGCCAGTCGAGATCCGTCACGTCAAGCCGCAGCGCGGCGCGCTCGGCTATCGCCGCCGCGTCGTCGACCGGCTGCTGCTCGAGGTCGCGGACAGCTTCGAGGAGGTCTGGCGCGAGCGGGCCGACCTCTCCGACCGGGTCGAGCAGCTCGACACGGAGCTCGCGCGCTACCGGGAGCTCGAGCAGCTGCTCCGCGCGACGCTCGTCTCCGCCGAGCGGGCCGCGCACGAGCTGCGCGACGGCGCGAAGCGCGAGGCCGAGCTCGTCGTCGCCGAGGCGCAGGCCGAGGCCCGCGCGATCACGCGCCGGGCACGCGCCGAGGTCGACGAGCTCGCGCGCGAGGCCGGCCGGATCCGGCTGATCCTGCACTCCGCGCTCGACGCGCTCGACGAGGCCGGCGAGCTCGATCCGCAGGCCGAAGACGTCGACGAGGACGAGGTATTCCCGGCCGAGGCGGCCTGACAGCGCCGACCTATACTTCGAGGATGGAGGAGCAGACGACGCGGCTGCGTGTTCGCGTCGCGCCCGGAGCAGGCAGGCAGGGAGTCGTCGGGCGTCTCGGCGACGCCTGGAAGCTCCGCGTGACAGCCGCTCCCGAGCGCGGTCGCGCCAACGACGCCGTCGTCCGGCTCCTCGCCGAGAAGCTCCGGCTCCCGCCGGGGTCGGTCAACCTCGTCGCAGGCCACACGAGCCGCGAGAAGGTCGTCGAGGTGGAGGGTCTCGACGGCGAGGAGGCTGCGCGGCGGCTGGAAGGAGCGAGTTCATGAGCGCGCTCGACACCGATCTGTTCCGGCAGCGCCTGCTCGACGAGCGCAAGCGCGTCGCCGACGCAATCGAGTACCTGCACCACGAGAACCCCGGCTCCCTCGAGGACGAGAGCGAGGAGACGCCGATCGACAACCACCTGGCCGAGACCGCCACGATCACGCTCGATCGCGAGATCGACTACTCGCTCGAGGAGAGCGCGACGCGGGCGCTGTCCGCGATCGACGCCGCGCTCGAGCGGATCGAGGAGGGGTCGTACGGGCTCTGCCGCTCGTGCGGCCGGCAGATCGCGCCCGAGCGCCTCGAGGCGATTCCGTACGCCACGCTCTGCATCGAGTGCAAGCGGAAGGAAGAGCGGAGCTGAGCTCGACCCCCGAACCGATCCACGGGCTCCGGACGCCGCTCGGCGCGCGGACCGACGGGCTCGCGCCCGTCTCGGCGGCGCGGCGCTCGCTTGCCGCGAGCGGGCTGCAGTGGCTCGGCCTCGGCCTCGTCGCGGCCGTCGCGGTCCTCGCCGACCAGGTGACGAAGCAGGTCGTCACGAGCACCCTCGCGATCGACGAGGCCGTGCAGGTCGCCGGTCCGTTCTCGATCCACCACGTCCAGAACTCCGGCATCGCGTTCGGGCTGTTCTCGAGCGCGACGCCGGTCGTCATCGTCCTGACGACGATCGCCGTCTTCTGGATGCTCGCGTTCTTCGCCCGGTCGGGCGCCCGGCACCCGATCCTCCCGGTCGCGCTCGGGCTGCTGATCGGCGGCAGCGTCTCGAACCTCCTCGACCGCGTCCGGCTCGGCCACGTCACCGACTTCATCGACCTGCGCCACTGGCCTGCCTTCAACCTCGCGGACAGCTTCATCGTCATCGGCGTCGGGATCCTGCTCGTGGCGCTCGTGTCGGCCGACCGCGACCCTCGCCGGCCCCGGCGCACCGGAAACGCAGCAGCGCGTCCCTGAGTCCGCCGCGGGGCTGCGGCTCGATCGCTTCCTCGCCGGGCTCGAGGAGGTGGGCTCGCGCGCCGTCGCCGAGCGGCTGCTCGAGGGCGGCGCGGTGCTGGTCGACGGTGCGCGGCGGCCGAAGAGCCACCGGCTGAACGGCGGCGAGGTCGTCGAGCTCGGGCCGCAGCCCGCCGGCGCGGCTCCGGAGCGCGACCTCCCTCCGCTTCGAATCGCCCACGAGGACGACGAGTTCCTCGTGGTGGACAAGCCCGCAGGCCTCACCGTCCATCCGGGCGCCGGTCAGGCCGGCGGCACGCTCGTCGACGCGCTCGCGGGTCGGATCGCGGGCGGCCCGCCGGAGCGGCCCGGGATCGTGCACCGGCTCGACCGCGACACCTCCGGGCTGCTCGTCGTGGCGCGCAGCGACGAGGCGCACCGGCGGCTCTCTGCGCTCGTCGGGCGACGCGCGCTCGAACGCTCGTACCTGGCGCTCGTCCGCGGCCGCCCGAGGTCGCGGCGGGGCCGGATCGAGGCGGCGATCGGCCGTGACCGGACCGACCCGACGCGGCGCTCGCTCGAGACCGACACGCCGCGCGACGCCGTCACCGAGTTCGAGCTCGTCGAGCTCCTGCCGGAGCACGCGCTCCTGGCGGTCCGCCTGGAGACGGGCCGGACGCATCAGATCCGCGTCCACCTCGCCGCGATCGACCTGCCCGTCGTCGGCGACCCCGTCTACGGCGTCCCCGGCCTCGGCCTCGAGCGGCAGTTCCTTCACGCCGCGCGGCTCGCCTTTCCGCACCCGTTCACCGGCGAGCGCGTCGAGGCCGAGTCGCCGCTGCCGCCGGAGCTCGTCGCGGCGCTCGACCTCGCTCGAGGCGACGCGGGGGTCTGACCCTGCTCTTGCCAGGGTCGGACCCCCGCGTCAGCTCTGTCCTCGGCAGGGCCGGGGTCAGAACGTTCGATCAGCGCGAGACCGCGCAGCCGTCCTTGCCGGCGTCGAACGCCTCGTTGCTCCACATCGGCTGCACGGCGAACAGGTGCTTGCCGAGCTTGATGTTCTGCGTCTCGATCCAGGCGCACTTGTCGCCGTTCTCGCTCCCGGAGGCGTCGTTCCAGCCGTCCTGGTCGGAGAAGAAGTTGTCCGGATCGGTCACGGCCTCGGAGTACTCGTGGCCGGTGACGATGCTGTAGCCGTCGAAGATGCCGTTGCCGAACGAGTCGCTCTTCGCGTTCACGTTGTGCATCCCGCAGCCGCCCGTGCCGATGCCCGGCCAGTCGGTGTTGAGGAACGGGATGAAGGCGTACTCGATCCGGTACGGGTTGCCGTAGCCGTTGATGCTGGTCGTCTGCGTGTGGTAGCCGCAGTAGACGGGCTGCCCGGTCGCGACCGGCGTCGGCGGCGTCAGGATCATGTAGGTCGCGTTCGGGTCGTACTTGAAGTGCGCCGACGCGCGCTGCGCCTCGGACGCGAGCGGGTCGTCGACGAGGTTCTCGGCGAGCCCGAGCGTGATGATGTTCGACGGCACCGGCGTCGGATCCGTCCAGACGCCCTTCAGCTGGCCGGCCGGGTTCGTGATGAAGTCGGCGCCGTCGACGCCGGCGCAGCTCGTCGAGCCGGCGGGGACGTTCCGGCAGTACTGCGTCTGGACGCCCGCCCAGGGGCTGCCGCCGACGTTGTTGAAGAACCCCTTCACGTAGCTCTGGAGCGTCTTGCTCGAGAACGTCTTGCCGTCGGAGTCCGGGGTCGTGAAGCCGTTCGCCCACTCGGTGCCCCAGAAGATCAGGTAGATCGCCGGGGTCTTCTGGATGCCGATCGCGCCGTCGCCGGCGTTGCCGCCGTGGTAGATGATGTCGTTCTGCAGCTGGTTCGGGTCGGTCGATGCTGGGTCGACCGCGTAGAAGAAGTGCTTCGGGTTCGTGATCGTGGTCGACGTCGCCGACCGGCCGGCCGACGACGCGCCTGCCGCGAGCACCAGCGAGGCCAGCGCCGCGCAAACGACCAGGAACGAGATCCGTCTGTTCACTGCTCTCCTCCCTTGACGTGGCTTTCAGGCGTTGAGACCACCGACGAGGCGAAAACCTGCATCCCGAAGAGCGAGGCGGCTACCATGCCGCGAGTTCGTCACCCGACCCGGCGGAACGGGCGCGGGGGGCGGTGCCGGTCCGTTTCGGGCCGGTTCCCTCCGGGCGCCGCCGGCAGTACGCACCGACAAACCACAGAAGGGAGCACCACCGTGCCCGTCGTCTCCATGAAGGAGCTGCTGGAGGCCGGCGTCCATTTCGGCCACCAGACCCGCCGCTGGAACCCGAAGATGAAGCGGTTCATCTTCGCCGAGCGCGGCGGCATCTACATCATCGACCTGAAGCAGACGCAGGACCGCCTCGACGAGGCGTACGAGTTCGCCCGCAACCTCGCCTCCCGGAACGGCGTGATGCTCTTCGTCGGCACGAAGAAGCAGGCGCAGGACGCGGTCGAGGAGCAGGCGAAGCGCGTCGGGATGCCGTACGTCAGCCACCGCTGGCTCGGCGGCCTGCTCACGAACTGGCGGACGATCTCCGACCGGATCAGCCGCCTGCACGAGCTGCGCCGCCTCAAGGACGAGGGCCAGCTCGAGCTGCTGCCGCCGAAGGAGCGCATCTCGATGGAGGGCGAGCTCGAGAAGCTGAACGCGAACCTCGGCGGCGTCATCGACATGCGCCGCCAGCCGGACGCGATCCTGATCGTCGACCTGCGCAAGGAGCAGCTCGCCGTGCGCGAGGCGAAGCGGCTCGGGATCCCCGTCGTCGCGCTCGTCGACACGAACTGCGACCCGGACGAGGCCGACTACGTCGTCCCCGGGAACGACGACGCGATCCGGTCGTGCAGCCTGATCGTCCGCGCGATCGCCGCCGGAATCGAGGCGGGACGCCAGCAGGTCCGGCCCCAGGAGTTCGAGCGGCGGCCCGCACAGCCTGCACCTGCGGCGGAGCCGGCCCCGGAGGCACCCCAGGCGCCGGCTGAGGAGCCGGTCGCGCCCGAAGGCTCGCACGAGGTGCTCTCGCAGGCCGAGAGCGCCCAGGCCACGGCCGAGGCCGAGGAGCCGCCCGCGCAGCCCGAGCAGACGGAGGTGGAGGCGCGATGACGGTCGTTTCCGCGAGCCTCGTCAAGGAGCTCCGCGACCAGACCGGCGCGGGGATGATGGACTGCAAGCGCGCCCTCGAGGAGTCCGGCGGCGACCTCGACGCCGCGCGCCGGATCCTCCGCGAGAAGGGCATGGCATCCGCGGCGAAGCGAGCCGAGCGCGGCACACCGGAGGGCGTCGTCCTGGCAGCGATCGACGGCGACGTCGGCGCGCTCGTCGCCGTCGGCTGCGAGACGGAGCCGGTCTCGAAGAACGACGAGTTCCGCGCGTTCGCCGAGCGGGTGCTGCGCGCGGTCGAGGAGGGAGGGCCCGAGGCGCTGGCCGGCCTCGAGACCGCGCGCCAGGAGCTCGTCGCGAAGCTCGGCGAGAACATCCAGGTCGCCGGCGCGACGCGGATGCAGGCGGGACCCGGCGAGTCGCTCGTCGCGTACGTGCACCCGCCCGCGAACAAGATCGGCGTCCTCGTCCGCGCGGCGGGCCACGCGAGCCAGGCGCGCGACCTCGCGATGCACATCGCCTTCGCGAAGCCGCGCTACCTGAAGCGCGACGAGGTGCCCGCGAGCGAGGCGGACGCCGAGCGCGAGGTGCTCGCGAGCACGGAGGACGTCCTCTCGAAGCCGGAAAACGTCCGCGACAGGATCGTCGAGGGCCGGCTGCAGAAGTGGTTCGCGGACTCGGTGCTGCTCGAGCAGCCGTGGTTCCGCGACGCGGGCACGACGGTGCAGAAGGAGCTCGGCGGCATGGAAGTCCTCGAGTTCGCCGTCTACGCTCTGGGTTCGTGACGACGGAGCAGTTGCAGGAGGCGCCGTCCGCGACGGGGACGCGGTTCAGCCGTGTCCTCCTGAAGCTCTCCGGCGAGGCGCTGATGGGCGAGCGCGACCACGGCGTCGACCCGGACCGGATCGCCGCGATCGCCGAGGAGGTCGTCGAGGTGCACGCGGCCGGGCTCCAGCTCGCGATCGTGATCGGCGCCGGGAACATCGTCCGCGGCATGGAGGCCGCCGCGGCCGGGATGGAGCGGGCGACGGCGGACTACGCCGGCATGCTCGCGACGCTGCTCAACGCGCTGACCGTCCAGGACGCGCTCGAGCGGCGCGGCGCGCAGACGCGCGTGCTCTCCGCGATCACGGTCGCCGAGGTCGCCGAGCCGTACATCCGCCGGCGGGCGATCCGGCATCTCGAGAAGGACCGGATCGTGATCTTCGCGGCCGGCACCGGCAACCCGTTCTTCACCACGGACACCGCTGCCGCCCTGCGCGCTCTCGAGATCGGGGCGGAGGCGATCCTGATGGCGAAGAACAAGGTGGAGGGCGTCTACGACGGCGATCCGCGGCGCGACCCGACGGCGCGGTTCATCCCGGAGCTCACGCACCTGCAGGCGATCGAGCGCGGCCTGCGCGTGATGGACACGACGGCGCTGTCGCTCTGCATGGACAACCACCTGCCGATCCACGTGTTCGCCCTATCGGATGGCAACATCCGGCGGATCGTCTCCGGCGAGCGCGTCGGCACGATCATCACCACCCCCAGCGACCCCGGAGGAACACGGTGATCGAGGATCTGCTCCAGGATGCCGCCCGGCGCATGGACAAGACGATCGAGAACGTGGTCGGCGAGTTCAACGGCGTCCGCACCGGGCGGGCGTCGGCCGCGCTGCTCGACCGGATCCACATCGACTACTACGGCACGCGGACGCCGCTCAAGCAGCTCGCGACGATCAACGTGCCCGAGCCCCGGATGCTGACGATCCAGCCGTTCGACCCCGGCTCGCTGCGGACGATCGAGAAGGCGATCATGGAGTCCGACCTCGGCCTGCAGCCATCCAACGACGGCAAGATCGTCCGCCTGCCGATCCCGCAGCTGACGGAGGAGCGGCGGAAGGAGCTCGTCAAGGTCGTCCGCCACCTCGCCGAGGAGGGCCGCGTCGCCGTCCGGAACGTCCGCCGCGACGTGATGCACGACCTCAAGCAGCTCGTCGACGACGGCGACGTCGGCGCCGACGAGGAGCACCGGGCCGAGGAGCGCGCGCAGAAGCTGACGGACGACCACGTCCACAAGATCGACGAGCTGCTGAAGCGCAAGGAAGCCGAGATCCTCGAGGTCTGATCGGCCCTGACACGAGCTTGAGACTCCTCACGAGGATCTGGTCGCTGCGAGGGATCGCGCCGGCGCGCGAGCCCGAGCTGCCGGAGGTCGCCCGCTCGGTCGCGATCATCATGGACGGAAACGGACGCTGGGCGCGGCGCCGAGCCCTGCCGGTGGCGGCGGGCCACCGGGCCGGCTCGCGCGCGCTCCGGCCGGTCGTCGAGGCGGCGATCGACCTCGGCGTCGAGACGCTGACGGTCTACGCGTTCTCGACCGAGAACTGGTCCCGGCCGCGCGACGAGATCGACGCGCTGATGGAGATCTTCTCGGACACGATCGACCGCGAGCTCGCCGACCTCGTGAAGCAGGGCGTCCGCGTCCGCTTCCTCGGCCGGCGCGACCGCGCGCCGGAGGCGCTGCGGCGGAAGATGGCCGCGCTCGAGCGCCAGACGGCGGAGAACGACCGGCTCGAGCTCTGGATCGCGTTCGACTACGGCGGACGGGCCGAGATCGTCCAGGCCGCTCGCCGGCTCGCGGAGTCGGGAATCGACCCGCGCGAGATCGACGAGAACACGTTCGCCGCGAACCTCTACGCGCCCGAGCTGCCGGATCCCGACCTGCTGATCCGGACGTCCGGCGAGCTCCGAATCTCGAACTTCCTGCTCTGGCAGCTCGCGTACGCCGAGCTCGTCTTCGTCGACACGCTGTGGCCGGAGTTCGGGCCCCGCCAGCTGCGCGACGCGCTCGCGACGTACGCGCGGCGCCGGCGCCGCTTCGGCGGAAGATGACCGCGCGGGAAGGCCTGCGCGGGCGAGGCTCGCGTTCGGCCATGAGTCCCTTTCTCTCGAGGCTCGCCGTCGCGGCAGTGGGGCTGCCGCTCGTGCTCGGACTCGTCTACCTCGGCGGCTGGTGGCTGTTCGCGCTCGTCGCCGTCGCGGGTGTCCTCGCCCTCCACGAGTTCTACGCGATGACGCGCCCGCTCCGGCCGCTCGCGATCGCAGGGTTCGCGGGGCTGTTCGCGATCCTGTTCGGGATCAAGCTCGGCGGGCTCGGGTGGGGCGCGGGCGGCGTGCTCCTGACGCTCGCGCTGTCCTTCCTGCTCAAGGGCATCGCGGACACGAGACAGTCGGCGACGGTCTCGGTCGGGACGACGGTGCTCGGCGCCGGCTGGATCGGCTTCGGGCTCGGCTACCTGCTGCTCGTGCGCGGGATCCCGGTCAGCGGGCGGCTGGCGGCGCTCACGCTCCTGCTCGCCGTCTTCGCCGGCGACACGGCCGCGTACGCCGTCGGCCGGATCGCAGGCCGGCACAAGCTGGCGCCGGTCGTGTCGCCGGGGAAGACGTGGGAGGGCTTCGTCGCCGGCACGATCGCGACCGTCTTCGTCGCGTGGGTCGCGCTGTACAAGAACAAGCACGGCTTTCTCCTGCACGGGCGCCAGTTCGCGTTCGGCTTCGCGCTCGCGGCCGCGGGCCCGCTCGGCGATCTCTTCGAGTCGCTGCTGAAGCGGGACATGAACGTCAAGGACACCGGCCGCCTGCTCGCCGGCCACGGCGGCGTCCTCGACCGGATCGACGCGCTGCTGTTCGCGTCTGTCACGGCGTTCTACGTCGTCGCGGCGTTCGGCGAGACCTAACTCGGGCGGTCGGCGCCGGCGGTCGGGCAGCCCTGCGTGGCACTTCCGGCCGTGTCCTTTCCAGGCGATGGGCGAAGGTGCTCCCGGCCTCCTCCCCACTGCGATCGTATCGGGGAAATCCATACAGGTGTGAAACGCGAACGTGTCGAGAGTGCAAGAACTCATCCACCGCTGGTCATACTGATTGCGGATGAAGCGGGTCGCCCTCCTCGGAGCAACCGGCTCGATCGGCCGGCAGGCGCTCGAGATCATCCACGCCCACCCCGAACTCGAGCTTGTCGCCGCAACGTCGGGGACGACTCCGATCGACGGGCTGGCGCCGCTCACGCAGGTGGGCGGAGACCCGACGGAGCTCCTCGAGCGCGCCGAGCCCGACGTCGTCCTCAACGCGGTCGTCGGCTTCGCCGGCCTTGGGGCGACGCTCTGGGCACTCGAGCGAGGCACGGACCTCGCGCTCGCCAACAAGGAGAGCCTCGTCGCCGCCGGCGAGCTCGCGCTCGCCGCCTGGGAGCGGGGAGGAGGGCGGCTCCTGCCGGTCGACAGCGAGCACTCGGCCGCGTTCCAGTGTCTCGAGGGCCGCTCGCCGGAGACCGTGGACTCCATCGTCCTGACCGCGTCGGGCGGACCGTTCCGGGGCAGGACCCGCGACGAGCTCCGCGACGTCACGCCTGCCGAGGCGCTCGCACATCCGACGTGGAACATGGGTCCGAAGATCACGATCGACTCGGCGACGCTGGCGAACAAGGGCCTCGAGCTGATCGAGGCGCACTTCCTCTTCGGGCTCCCGTACGAGCGGCTCGAGGTCGTCGTCCACCCGACGTCGATCGTCCACGCGCTCGTCCGCTTCCGCGACGGTGCGACGCTCGCCCACCTCGGCTACCCGGACATGCGCGTTCCGATCTCGTACGCGCTGACGTATCCGGAGCGCGCCGCGACGCCGATCCCGCGGCTCGACCTGGCCGCGGGCCTGACGCTCCAGTTCGCGGCCCCGGACCTGGAGACGTTCCCCGTCCTCGCGCTCGGCCGACGGGCCGGGGAGCTCGGCGGGACCTACCCGTGCGCGTTCAACGCCGCGAACGAGGTCGCCGTCGCCGCCTTCCTCGCCGGCCACCTGCCGTTCCTCGCGATCGCCGAGGCCGTCGAGGAGACGCTCGCACGCGTCGACGGCGCTCCCGCGCGCGACCTCGCCGAGCTGATCGAGGCCGACGCGGAGGCCCGCCGGCTGACGGAGCTGCAGCCCGCACTCGCATGAGCGTCGTCATCGCGATCCTGGGTCTCGCCGCGCTCGTGCTGCTCCACGAGGCGGGCCACTTCGTCTCGGCGCGGCTCGTCGGGATGCGGCCTCGGCGGTTCTACATCGGCTTTCCGCCGCCGATCGCGAAGGTCACCCGGAACGGGATCGAGTACGGGATCGGCGCGATCCCGCTCGGCGGCTACGTGAAGATCCCGGGCATGCACCGGCCCGGGCCGGCGGACGTCGACGTCCATTTCGGGCGGGCCCTGCACGACGAGCCTCGCCTCGTCGGCCCGCTCGAACGGGTCAAGCGCGCGCTCGCCGCGGGCGAGCTCGACGCCGCCAGGGCGAAGCTGCCCCAGCTCGAAGAGGCGGTCGCGGAAGCCGAGCTGACTCCGGAGGCCGCGCGGGCGGCCGAGCGCGGGCTCACGGAGCTCGGTGACGCGCTCTCGTCCGACGCCTACTGGGCGCAGCGCGTCTGGAAGCGAATCCTCGTGATCTTCGCCGGCCCGGGGACGAACCTGCTCGTCGCGATCGTGATCTTCACGCTCCTCTTCGTCATCGCCACCGGCGCGTATCGACTCGGCTTCGTGCTCCAGGCGAACGGCACCCGGACGACGGCGGTCGTCGACTCGGTGCTCGACGGCCAGCCTGCGCAGCGGGCAGGTCTGAAGCCGAAGGACCGGATCGTCGCGATCGACGGCCGCCCGGTCGTACCCGCGAACATCCGCAAGGTCATCCGTGAGTCGCACGGGAGACCGCTGACCCTGACGGTCGTCCGCCACGGTCGCCGGATCACGCTGAAGCCCGTGAGCGCGCGCAAGGACACCGGAGACAGCCTGCCGACCGCCTTCTGGAAGTCGATCAGGCTGACGGGAGTGGCGACGCGGGACACCGCGACGTCGCTGGCCGGCCTCGTCCACGGCAAGCGCAAGGAGGTCTCGAGCACCGTCGGGATCGTCCGGGCCGAGTCGAACGCGGTTCGCGAAGGCTGGCGCGACTACCTGGCGATCCTCGGCCTGATCAGCCTGTCGCTCGCCCTGCTGAACCTCTTGCCGCTGCTCCCGCTCGACGGCGGCCACATCGCCTTCTCCGTGATCGAGGGCATCCGCGGCCGCGCGGTCGCGCGCGAGGTCTACGAGCGCGTCTCGGCCGTCGGCCTCGCGCTCGTGTTACTGCTCTTCTTCGTCGGCCTCTCGAACGACATCGGCGGTCACACGGGCGGCGGTTAAGCTAGGGCGGGTGGCGAGCCAGCGGCAGATCCGGGTCGGCGGCGTCCCGATCGGCGGGGGCGAGCCGGTCGTCGTCCAGTCGATGACGCTGACGAAGACGTGGGACGTCGAGGCGACGGTCGGGCAGATCGCCGCGCTCGCGTCGGCCGGCTGCGAGGTCGTCCGCTGCGCCGTGCCGAAGACCGAGGACGCGCTCGCGCTCGCCCGGATCGTCCGGCTCTCGCCGATCCCGGTGATCGCGGACATCCACTTCAACGCGTCGCTCGCGCTGAAGGCGATCGAGTCCGGCGTCGCGGCCGTCCGAATCAACCCCGGCAACATCGGTGGGGCCGACAAGGTCGAGCAGGTCGTCCGCGCCGCCCGGAAGGCCGGGATCCCGATGCGGATCGGCGCGAACTCCGGCTCGCTGCCGAAGCACCTCTCGGGGCTCGCCCAGAAGGACCAGGCGGAGGCGCTCGTCGAGGCCGCGCTCGAGGAGGTTCGCCTGCTCGAGCAACTCGACTTCCACGACTTCAAGATCTCGGTCAAGTCGAGCCACGTGCCGACGATGATCCGCGCCTACCGGATGCTCTCGGCGAAGGTGCCGTACCCGCTCCACCTCGGCGTGACCGAGGCCGGGACGCCGTTCTCCGGCTCGCTCAAGAGCGCCGTCGGGATGGGCGCGCTCCTCGTCGACGGGATCGGCGACACGCTGCGCGTCTCGCTGACGGCGGATCCGGTCGAGGAGGTCAAGGTCGCGTACGAGATCCTCAAGTCGCTCGGCCTGCGCGAGCGGGGCCCGATCCTGATCGCCTGCCCGTCCTGCGGTCGCGACAACGTCGGCGTCGAGAGGCTCGCGGCGCAGGTCGAGGAGCGGCTGCAGGGCTACGCCGAGCACTTCGAGGTCGCCGTGCTCGGCTGCGCGGTCAACGGCCCGGGCGAGGCCGGCGACGCCGACTTCGGGATCGCCGGCGGCCGCGACGTCGGCTTCGTCTACGCCCACGGACGGACGCTCAAGAAGGTCTCGTCGGACATCCTGATCGACGAGCTCTTCTTCGAGATCGACCGCTGGATCGAGGGCGGGATGAAGCGCCCGAAACGCCTGAAGATGGCGAAGCCGGCGGCCCTCGCGATGGCCGAGGCGTCGCTGATCCCGCTCGGCGACTAACGTCCCGGGGAACAGTTGACTCACCGGGCATCACAACTCTTCCTCCCGACGCTGCGCGACGACCCCGCCGACGCCGAGGCGGCGAGCCACAAGCTCCTCGTCCGCGGCGGCTACATCCGCCAGGTCTCGGCCGGCGTCTGGTCGTTCCTGCCGCTCGGCTGGCGCGTGCACCAGAAGATCGTGCAGGTCATCCGTGAGGAGATGAACGCGATCGGCGGGCAGGAGATGCTGATGCCCGTCCTGACGCCCGCGGAGCTCTGGGAGACGAGCGGCAGGATCTCGATCCCGGAGATCTTCCACGTCGAGGACCGCAGCGGCCGCAAGTTCGTGCTCCCGCTGACCCACGAGGAGACCGCGACCTTCCACGGACGCGAGCTCCAGTCGTACCGGCAGCTGCCGCAGCTCTGGTACCACTTCGCGATCAAGGACCGCGACGAGCCGCGCCCGCGCGGCGGCCTCCTGCGCGTCCGCGAGTTCATCATGAAGGACGGCTACTCGTTCGACCGCGACGACGAGGGCGTGCGGCGGAGCTTCGAGGCGAACCGGGAGGCCTACAAGAAGATCTTCGCCCGCTGCGAGCTCGAGACGTACGACGTGCTGGCGGAGAGCGGGATCATGGGCGGCAAGCTCAGCTTCGACTTCCTGGCGCCGTCGAGCTCCGGCGAGAACACGCTCGTCACCTGCGAGAACGGCGACTACGCGGCCGACCTCGAGGTGGCGCTCGCCGTCCCGCGATCGGCGACGTTCCCGCCGCGCCTCGACGCGCCGGAGGAGGTCGAGACGCCGGGCGTGACGACGATCGAGGGGCTGGCGCAGTTCCTCGCGATCGACGAGGCGGCGACGTCGAAGGCGATGCCGGTCCTCCGCGAGGACGGAACGGTGGTCCTCGCGCTCGTCCGCGGCGACGACCGGCTCAGCGAGCCGAAGCTTTTCGACGCCCTCGGCGGATCGTCTCGGCCGGCGACGGACGAGGAGATCCGACGGGCCTTCGGCGCCGGCGGCGGCTCGCTCGGCCCCGTCGGCTTCGGCGGGGAGATCGTCGCCGACGAGCAGCTCCGCCAGGGGCAGTACGTGGCAGGCGCGAATCGCGACGGCTGGCACCTCCGCGGCGTCGAGGCCGGTCGCGACTTCGAGCCGCGCTTCGCAGACCTCCGCGAGCCGCGCGAGGGCGACCGGTGCCCCGAGTGCGGCGGCGCGCTCAGCTTCCGGACGGCGATCGAGGTCGGCCACATCTTCAGCTTCGGCTCCTTCTACTCGGGACCGCTCGAGGCGACGTTCCTCGACGAGGACGGCCGCGAAAAGCCCCTGCTCGGCGGGTCGTACGGGATCGGGCCCGGCCGGGTGCTCGCGGCGATCGTCGAGCAGCACCACGAGGGGAACGCGATCGTCTGGCCGGCGTCGGTGTCGCCCTACGACGTGCACGTCATCGCGCTACCCGGTGCCGAGAGCATCGCGGACGCGGCGGCGGACGCGCTCTCCGCGGCGGGACGCGACGTCCTCCTCGACGACCGCGACCTGCGCGCAGGCGAGAAGTTCGCGGATGCCGACCTGATCGGCTGCCCGCTCCGCGTCACCGCGGGAAAACGCTCGCTCGAGGACGGCAAGGTCGACCTCCGCGACCGCCGGACGGGCGAGGAGCGACGTGTAGACGTTTCCGACTTGGGCAAGACTGCGTGACATGGCACGAAGACGGAGATACAGCGAGGAGCCGTTCGGCCCGACGATGCAGCGGTTGATGGACGAGGCCGGGATCACGTACCGCGGCCTCGCGACCAAGACGAACCTCTCGGCGGGCTACCTGAACCACGTCGTCCACGGCAACCGGCCGGTGCCCTCCAACGAGATCATCGAGCGGCTCGCGGATGCCCTCGCCGTCGAGCCGGCGCACTTCCTCGAGTACCGCCTGCGCGTGATCACCGAACGGCTCGAGAGGCTCCCGGATCTGATCGACCGGCTCTACAAGCGCCTCGAAGCCGGTGTCTGACCCGAGCCGCTAAGGTGGAGCGCACGGGGCGTGGCGCAGCCTGGTTAGCGCGCTAGTCTGGGGGACTAGAGGTCCCGAGTTCAAATCTCGGCGCCCCGATCGAGGAATTGCCTGCAAACAGGCGCTTCCGTGGCTGACGGCACGCTAGCCGTGCGTTCACGTCGGGTCGATCGTGATCGCTCGGCGGCGAGCCGCGAGCGCGGCGGAGTCTTCCGGCTAGGGCCCTCCGAAGGGGTTGACGTGGCGGTCGGGCGGCACCTTCAGCGAGAAGGGCAGGGCGGTGTAGGCCGGCGCCCGCCCGACGAGTCGGGCACGGACGTAGGGGCCGCCCGTGCCCTCGAGCGTGGCCTCGAAGATCCCTGCCCGGTCCGTCTGCAACGTGCCGATCGGGGTCCAGGCGGAATTCGCGCCCTGCTCGACCACGACCGAGCCCGGCTTGCCCCGGGGCGTTCGGCCCCAGACGGCGATCTTGCCCTGCTCGCGGAAGGCGACGAAGGGGAAGCGGAAGGCGGCGAGCGCCGGCTTCGGCGTGTCCTGCGCGAGGGTCGCGCCGCGGAAGTAGAGGCCGCTCTGCAGGGTCTGGCCGTCGAGGTCCCTGCCGCGAGAGACCTGGTCGCGGAGGTCGAACCAGGCGACGAGGCTAACGCCGGCCTGCCACATCCGGTAGAGGGCTTCGGCTACCCAGCGCGCGTGGAGCTGGAGCGGGACCGCGCAGCAGTCGGGCGGGGTCGTGTCCCAGCCGAACTCGGTCACCCAGATCCGAACGGGGCCGTCCGAGAGGACGTGCCCTGCGGCGACGGCCGCGTCGAGCAGGGTCGTCATCTTCGGCAGGGCGGCGATCGGGACGTCGTCGGGCAAATCCGGGGGGTGGGTCGGCCCGCCGGAGGTGTACGGGTGCGTCGACCAGACGTCGAAGTGCACCGCTGTTCGGCAGGTCGGCTTCGGATTCGGAGCGTCGGACATGCAGAGGAGCTTCCGCATGAAGAGGAGCGGGCCGAGCGCGACGACGCCGCTGACGCCGGCCGAGGGACTGGTGCCGCCCGCGATCACGACGTTGTCCGGGTGCACGCCGTGGATCGCGGCGTAGACCGCGTTGGTGAGTCCGCGGTACAGATCGGCCGAGACGACGTCGGCTGGGTTGAACGGGAGGCTGGGCCGCGTGGTCAGCTGGTCGCGTAGCTGCGGGTTGAGGAACGTGCTCAGGTTCGGCTCGTTCCAGACCTGCCAGTAGCGGACGCGCGGAAGGCCCTCGACGCCGCCTCCGTAGCGCTCCGCCGCGGCGGTGACGAAGGCGGCGAGCGCTGCGGCGCTCGGGCGCCAGAAGTCACGGAAGCCGAAGTTGATCGCCCACTGGCCCACGCTCGCGTCGTCCGGCGCCGCCGCCTGAGCCCACGTGGGCGAGTCCTGGATGACGACGATCGGCTGGAGCCCGTTGCGCACCGCGAGCCGAACCTGGGGGTCGAAGCCGGACCAGTCGTAGCCCGCCCACTCGGGATCGGCAGCCTCATCCGCGGGCGGCTCCGCCGGCGCGACGTTGCGCCAGCGGAGCGTCAGGCAGGCGAAGGTCGCGCCCGCGCCGGCGGTGCGCTCGAACGCGAGCGCGGCCTCGTTCCCGCGGAACGCCTTCGGCTCGTCGACGGCGGTGAAGAGCGGCTGCGGCGAGGCGTCCGGCACGGCCGTCGGGCGGCCCGAGGCCCCCGCTGCGGTCGCGACGGCAGCCGCCGCCACGAGAACCAGGACCCGACCGACCGCCCGGATCCGGCGCTCCGATCGGCGCGGCCGTAGCGCACCCGTTGACAGTTCTTCTTCCGTTGGCATTCGGGCCGCCGGAGTGATTGTCGCCGATCTCGTCGCCGCCGGGTGCGTTCCTCGGCGGCCGAGCGGGTTACTGTCCGCACGAAGGCTCTGTCCAAGGCTGACAGCCGGCTTCGGCGAACGCCTCGACGCTGTTCAGGAGACCACTCCTTCATCGCCGGTGCGAGGACCGGGATCCTCGCGCTTTCCTCGGCGGGCGGGTCGACGATCGTCGGGATCAACAACTCAACGTCTGCGAGGCGACTCCGGCAGCGTGTTCCTCCAGACGGGGGCGCGCTGTCATCACACACAACGTCTTCGCGGGCCTCTCACACGGCGCCGCCTCCGCGATCGACTCGGGCGGCAACGACGTCCTGATCGCCAACACCACGGACGGGAGCTTCAGCGGCTCGATCCCGCTCAAGGAGCGGAGGTCGGGCCGGGACTGGAAAACGGCGCGCAGCCGAGTACGGTGCGTCTATGGCAACGGTCGAGGAGGGCACGTTCGTCGACGTGTTCGAGGCGTGGGCCGCGTCGCTGCAGGAGCTGCGGCGCACGATGGATCGGGCCTACGACCAGCTGCGCCTCTACGGCGACGGGCTCGTCCGCGACCTCGGCCGGGAGTCGGATCCCGAGGTCGAGCACCTGCTCGTCGACGACGACGAGCGCGATTCGATCGAGCAGCGCGCGCTCGGTCGCACGCTCGAGGAGATCGACGCGCTGCCCGTGCACCCGGCGGACGATCCGGGCTAGGCGCCGCCCGGCCGGTCAGCCGGTGAGCGGGTTGAAGTTCGCGTGGGCGGCGAGCTGCCACCGCTGCCCGTTCCAGGAGAAGACCGAGAGGCGCGGCGCCGGGCCGGGCGTGTACGGCTTGCCGTTCACGAGGCCCTCGACCCGCGCGAGGTACCGGACGACGAGGACCGCGTTCGCCTGCGTGGCGGCGAGGTTCGAGAGGTAGAACCTGTCGACCGTCGGCAGGTTCGCGAGGTAGGCGGCCTTGTCGCTCGAGCTGCCGTCGGCGCGCTGCACCTGGAAGGCGGGGGAGAGGAACTGGTCGAGTCCGGCCGCGTCCTTGCGGGCGATCAGGACGAAGAAGCGGATGACGAGCGGCTTCGCGGCGGCGGTCGGATCCGCGAGCGTCGGCGCCGGCCGGTCGGCCGTTCGGGTCGCGGGAGCGGCGGACGGCAGGATCAGTGCGGCGGCGGCGAGCAGGACGGCGGCAGCGGTGCGCATGAGGGGCTCCTCGGCTGGAGGACGGGCCGAAAGCATCCGCGCATTCGCGCGGCGCCGCACCGCCCGGCCGGGGGATTCGCCGACGCGCGGTTTCGTAGAGTTCAGTGCTTCGGGGCGGGCACGCGCGAAAGGGGGAGGTTTGGCCAGCGGTCATCTGAAGAGCGCCGCCGTGGGCGCCGTCGTCGGCGCGTTCGTCGCGGCGGGGACGACGGCACTCGCGACGACTCAGGTGTTCAACCTGGGGGCGACGAACGACGTCGACGCTGCGAGCACCGTCGAGGTGCAGGCCGGGAAGACGGTTGCAGCGCCGCTCCTCGAGCTCACGAACACCGGCACGGGCTCGGGAACGACGGCGCTCTCCCTCAACACCTCGGGTCAGCAGCCGCCGCTCAAGGTCAGCTCGAACAAGAAGGTCGTCCACCTGAACGCGGATCTGCTCGACGGGCTCGACTCGGCGGCGTTCCTCGGTGCGACGGCGAAGGCTGCCGACTCCGACCTGCTCGACGGCCAGGACTCCGCGGCGTTCCAGCGCTCGTGCCAGATCGGGACGGTGCTCGGTGCCACCCGCGTCACGGGAACGGTGGTCGGGAGCTCGTTCGGAACCACCGGGATCGTCTTCGCGCACTCCTGCACGGGGGGTGCCGTCACGGCCCGGCGCACCGCCGCCGGCGAGTACCAGGTGTGCTTCGCGGGCTTCCCGGCGGCGTTCGACCGGATGGTGGTCGGCAACGTCGTGTCGCAACCGGGCGACTCGCGGGTCAACGACTTCCTGACCACGAACTCGGTGAACCTTCCGGGCGAGTGCACCGGGGATGCGTTCGACGTGCAGACGACCGCGCGCGGCACCGCCGGGCTCCGCGACGACGCGTTCTGGCTTGCGCTCATTCTCGATTGACGACGTGACCGAGAGCTTCCGGACCTCCGACGGACGCCGGCTCGCCTACCGGCGGGTCGGCGCCGGCCCGCTCCTCGTCTGCCACGGCGGCGGGCCCGGCTACTCGAGCCGCTACCTCGGCGACCTGGCCGGGCTCGGCGAGTCGCTCGAGCTCGTGCTGCTCGATCCGCGCGGCACGGGCGGCTCCGACCGGCCCGCCGATTCCCGTGCGTACCGGACCGGGGACTACGCCTCCGACGTCGACGAGCTCCGCAGACACCTCGGGCGCGAACGGATCGACCTGCTGGGCCACTCGCACGGCGGCGTCGTCGCGATCGAGTACGCGGCGACGTTCCCCGAGCGCGTCGGGAAGCTCGTCCTCGCGAGCACGCTCGCCCGCTTCCACGCCGAGCAGGAGGAGGCGATGGCGGCGGCCATCCAGGCGCACGCCCACGAGCCCTGGTTCGCCGACGCGACCGCGGCCCTCCAGGCCGAGCAGGAAGGGCAGTTCGAGACGGACGAGGAGCTCGGAGCGCTCGCCGCCCGTGAGCTTCCCCTCTACTTCGCCCGCTTCGGGGACCCCGAGCGAGCGTACGTCGAGTCGCTCGACAACCCCAACGCCGACGCGCTCCGCCTCTTCAACGCGGAGATCTTCGCCACGTTCGATCTGCGCCCCAGGCTCGCGTCGATCCGGGCCGAGACGCTCGTGATCACGGGCTCCGAGGACGTCATCACCGGACCGGTTTGCGCCCGCGAGCTCTCGGACGGGATCCCCGGCGCCCTCGAGGTCGTGATCGAGGGCGCCGGCCACTTCGTGTTCATCGAGGCGCGGGAGCGCTTCGCCGCCGAGGTCGGCGCCTTCGTGCGGCGTTGAGGACCTGTCCGAAGGTCAGGAGACGCGCCTGAGCGAGCGGCAGCCGCGCAGCCTGCGCTTGCGCTCCGCCGAGAGCCGGTACTGGCGGTTCTCCTCGAGGATCTCCTCCGCGTCGAGCTCGTCGCTGCAGCGGTCGATCTTCTCCCGCAGCCGCGCCAGCTCGCGTTCTCGTGCCCAATCGCCGAGGTCGATGATCATTCCCATGCCCTCACCGTCTTCAGGCGTGCACCTCCCGGCATCCCCCTTCCGAGGGAGGTGACGCTAGGGTGGCTGCGTGGCCACGAGGTACGACGACGCGGTCGAGCGGCTCCGCCTCGCGGCACGGCCCGACCGGGCCGCACCGGCGGGGATGGAGGGATACCTCCGCAGGGTTCGCGAGCGGGCGTACGACGTGACCGACGGCGACGTCGACGAGCTGCGCGAGGCGGGCTTCTCGGAGGACGAGATCTTCGAGCAGACGGTCGCGGCCGCCGTCGGCGAGGGGCTCCGGCGGCTCGACGCGGCGCTCCGGGTCCTCGGGTGAGGCTCCAGGTCGTCGAGAACGGCCACGCGCCGGAGCAGGCGGCAGCGCTCGACATGATGCGCGAACGCTTGGGCGCGGAGCCGATGGGAGTCCAGAAGACGCTGCGCTACCGGCCGGAGCTGTTCGGCGCGCCGTTCTCGGACGCGCTCCAGCTCGTGCTCCGGGGCCCGTCGGACTGGTCGCCGGGCGAGCGCGAGCTCTTCGCCGCCTTCACCTCGCTGCTCAACCGCTGCCACTTCTGAACGGGCGCCCACGGCGCGGTCGCGTCGTACGCGCTCGGCGAGGAGGTCTGGCAGGCGGTCGCCGACGACTGGCGGGCCGCGCCCGTCTCGCCGCAACTCCGCGCCACGCTGGGCTTCCTCGAGCGGATGACCCTTCGCCCCGACGAGCTCACCCGGGCCGACGCGGACGCCGTGCTCGCCGCGGGCGTGAGCCGCGAGGCGCTCGTCGACGCGATCCACGTCTGCGCGCTCTTCGGCATGATCGTCCGCCTCGCGGACTCGCTCGGCTGGGACGTCCCGCCGCCGGAGGCGTTCGCGGCCCGCGGCAGGGTCCTCCTCGAGTCGGGCTATCGCCTGCGGACGGCGGACGAGATCAGCGCGCTCGAGCCGGCTGCGCCGCCTGCCGCTCGAGGAGCTCCGCGAGCCCGCTGACGACGACGTCCGCGCCGGCTCGACGCAGTCCGTTCGCCTCGCCGGCGGGGTGGACCCCGACGACGAGCTCGAACGCCGCCGCCCGCCCGGCCTCGACGCCCGCGCGCGTCGTCTCGAAGACCGCCGTCCGCGAGGGCTCCGCCCCGAGCCGCCGGCAGGCGGCGAGCAGCGCGTCCGGCGCCGGCCGGGGCCGCAGGCGCTCGGCGACGATCGCGGTCCCGTCGACGCACTCCTGCACGAGCTGTGCGAGGCCCGCGCGCTCCAGGAGGACGCGCGCGTGCGCGCTCGCCGAGACGACGGCGCGCGCGACGCCCGCCTCGCGCGCGATCTCGAGGTAGCGGCGCGAACCCTCGAAGGCCGCGACGCCGTGCTCCTCCAGGCGGCGAGCGAGCGCCTCGTTCTTCCGGTTGGCGAGGCCGTGGACGGTCTCCGCTCCGGCCGGATCCGCCGGGTTGCCGTCCGGCAGGCTCATGCCGCGGCTCGCGAGGAAGGCCCGGACGCCGTCGAGCCGCGGCCTGCCGTGGACGTGCTCGTAGTAGTCGGTGCGCGGGTTGAACGGCGCGACCGCGTCGAACGGTGCGAAGCGGCCGCGCGCCCGTTCCGCGCGGGCGGCCAGGAACGAGTCGAAGGTCTCGGCCCAGGCGGCGATGTGGAGGTCTGCGCTGCCGATCAGGACGCCGTCGAGGTTGAAGACGCAGGCTCCGACCCGCGACGGGAGCCCGAGCAGGCGCCGGAGCCCGGTTCGGGGCGTGGCGAGCCGCCCGAAGCTCGCCCGCAGGCCGTGCAGCCGGGCGATCTCGTCGAGCAGCACCACGGTCGACTGCCGCTCGCGCCCCAGGCGGACGCCGCGCTCTCGCAGCTCGTCGGGCGGAAGCACGCCGCCGGCTGCGAAGAGCGCGCCGTCGGCGGAATCGAACGCGTCCCACCAGCGTGCGCCGAGCGCTTCGAGCGCGAGCGGGTCGGTGACCACGGCTCGAGACTCGCCGATGGCGGCGGCCGCCGCATCAGGGCCGACCCGGCGGCCGGCTCCGGGAAAGCCCGCGTCAGTAGGGCCAGGTCCAGTCGCGCACGTCAGGGTGGTCCTCGCCGCGCTCGCGCGTCCACGCGCGGGCGCGCAGCCGCGCGTCGACCATCTCCTGCCGCAGGCGGGCGACGCTGCCCGGCAGCCCGGGAACGCGATCGATCACGTCGATCACGAGGTGGTAGCGGTCGAGGTCGTTGAGCATGACCATGTCGAACGGCGTCGTCGTCGTGCCCTCCTCCTTGTAGCCGCGCACGTGGAGGTTCGCGTGGTTCGTCCGCCGGTACGTGAGCCGGTGGATCAGCCACGGGTAGCCGTGGTACGCGAGGACGACCGGCCGGTCGGCCGTGAAGAGCGAGTCGAACTCGCGGTCCGAGAGGCCGTGCGGGTGCTCCTCCTCCGGCTGCAGGCGCATCAGGTCGACGACGTTGACGAAGCGCACCTTGAGCGCCGGGAGGCGGTCGCGCAGGATCGCGGCCGCCGCGAGCGTCTCGAGCGTCGGCACGTCGCCGCAGCAGGCGAGGACGACGTCCGGATCGCCCTCGTCGTCGGTCGAGGCCCAGTCCCAGATCCCGATCCCGCGCGTGCAGTGGAGGATCGCGTCGTCCATCCGCAGGTAGTTCAGGGCCGGCTGCTTGCCGGCGACGATCACGTTCACGTAGTGCCGCGAGCGCAGGCAGTGGTCGGCGACCGAAAGCAAGGTGTTCGCGTCCGGAGGCAGGTAGACGCGGATGATCTCCGCCTTCTTGTTGACGACGTGGTCGATGAAGCCGGGATCCTGGTGCGAGAAGCCGTTGTGGTCCTGGCGCCACACGTGCGACGAGAGCAGGTAGTTGAGCGACGCGATCGGCCGGCGCCAGGGGATGTCGCGGGTCACCTTCAGCCACTTCGCGTGCTGGTTGAACATCGAGTCGACGATGTGGATGAACGCCTCGTAGCAGTTGAAGAGGCCGTGCCTGCCGGTCAGGAGGTAGCCCTCGAGCCAGCCCTGGCAGAGGTGCTCCGAGAGGACCTCCATCACCCGGCCGTCCGGCGCGAGCCCCTCGTCGGTCGGCGCAGTCCCGGCGTCCCAGGCGCGCGAGGTCACCGAGAACACGTCGCCGAGGCGGTTCGACGCCGTCTCGTCCGGCCCGAACAGCCGGAAGTTCCGCGGGTTGCGCGCGACGACGTCGCGGAGGAAGCCGCCGAGGACGCGCGTCGCCTCGCTCGACGTCGTCGCCGGGCTCGAGACGTGGACGGCGTAGTCGCGGAAGTCCGGCAGCGAGAGGTCACGGAGCAGGAGGCCGCCGTTCGCGTGCGGGTTCGCGCTCATCCTCGAGTCGCCCGCGGGCGGCAGCGCGGCGAGCTCCGGCACGAGCCGACCCTCGCCGTCGAAGAGCTCCTCCGGGCGGTAGCTGCGCAGCCAGTCGTCGAGGATCCGCAGGTGCGCCGGGTTCTCGCGCACGTCCGCCACCGGCACCTGGTGCGAGCGCCACGTGCCCTCGACCGGCAGGCCGTCGACCTCGCGCGGCCCCGTCCAGCCCTTCGGCGTGCGCAGGACGATCATCGGCCAGCGCGGCCGGTCCGGTGACGCACCGTCCGCCCGCGCGTGCCGCTGGATCGCCGCGATGTCGTCGAGCGCCTCCGCGAGCGCGGCGGCGAAGCGCTGGTGGACGGCGGCGGGCTCCTCGCCGTCGAAGCCGCCGGTGACGAGCAGCGGTCGGTGGCCGTAGCCCTCGAAGAGCGCGACGAGCTCGTCCTCCGGAATCCTGGCGAGCACCGTCGGGTTCGCGATCTTGTAGCCGTTCAGGTGGAGGATCGGGAGGACGCAGCCGTCCGTCCGCGGGTTCAGGAGCTTGTTCGAGTGCCAGCTCGTCGCGAGCGGGCCGGTCTCGGCCTCTCCGTCGCCGACGACGCAGCAGACGAGCAGGTCCGGGTTGTCGAACGCCGCGCCGTACGCGTGCGCGAGCGCGTAGCCGAGCTCGCCGCCCTCGTGGATCGAGCCCGGCGTCTCCGGCGCCGCGTGGCTCGGGATCCCCCCGGGGAACGAGAACTGGCGGAAGAGCTCCAGGAGACCGGCCTCGTCGCGGCCGACGTGCGGGTAGAGCTCCGTGTACGTGCCTTCGAGGTACGCGTTCGCGACGACGCCCGGGCCGCCGTGGCCGGGGCCGGTCACGTAGATCGCGGCCAGGCCGCGCCGCCGGATCTCCCGGTTCAGATGGACGTAGATCAGGTTCAGGCCGGGGACGGTCCCGAAGTGGCCGAGCAGGCGCGGCTTCACGTGTCCGGCCTCGAGGGGCTCGCGCAGGAGCGGGTTCGCGAGCAGGTAGATCTGGCCGACCGAGAGGTAGTTCGCGGCCCGCCAGTAGGCGTCGACGAGGCGCAGCTCGTCCGCGGCCAGCGGCTGTTCGACGGTCATGGTCTCGGTCATCTCGTACCTCCAGGCTCGGCGTGCTCGGGTTCTCCGTCCTTGCCGCGACGTGCGGGCGCGCGGCCGGGTGGCTGATGCGGCGCCGGCCGCTCGGGCGCCTCGGGGATCTCCTTCACGGCAGGCGTCTCGGCGGTGACCGTGAACGGCTCGCCGTGATGGCGGAGCTCCAGCCGCTCGCCGGACCGGAGGGTATACGTCGCGTGCGTCCGCTCGACCTCCACCTGCAGGCGACAGTCGCGGAAGACGAGCCGGAACGCGAGGCGTCCGAGCCGCGTCGGCAGCCTCGGGGCGAACGAGAGGCCACCGTCGTAGTCGCGGAGGCCGCCGAAGCCGGCGACGGCGGCGATCCAGGCGCCTGCGAGCGACGCGATGTGGACGCCGTCGCGCGTGTTGTGCTCGAGGTCGCGCAGGTCCATCAGCGCGGCCTCCCCGAAGTAGTCGTATGCGAGCTCGAGGTGGCCGACCTCGGCGGCGACCACCGCCTGCGTGCAGGCGGAGAGCGACGAGTCGCGAACGGTCAAGGCCTCGTAGTAGGCGAAGTCCCGCGCCTTCTGCTCGGCCGTGAAGGCGTCGCCGCGGACGTGCAGCGCGAGGACGAGGTCGGCCTGTTTCACGACCTGCTTGCGGTAGAGCTCGAAGTACGGGAAGTGCAGGAGCAGCGGGTACTGGTCGGGCAGCGTGCGCTCGAAGTTCCACCGCTCGTGGCTCGTGAAGCCTTCGGACTGCGGGTGGACGCCGAGCGCGTCGTCCCACGGGATCACCATCGCGCGGGCGGCGTCGCGCCACGTCGCCGCCTCCTCGAAGTCGGCGCCGAGCTTCGCGGCGTGGCGGGGATGCCGGGCGACCGCGTCGGCGGCGTCGAGCAGGTTCTTCTGCGCCGCGAGGTTCGTGTAGACGTTGTTGTCGACGAGGGCGCTGTACTCGTCCGGCCCGGTGATGCCGTCGATCCGGAACCGGCCTTTCGGGTCGTGGTGGCCGAGCGAGCGCCATAGCCTGGCGGTCTCGACGAGCAGCTCCAGCCCGACCTCCCGCTCGAAGTCGGCGTCGCCGGTCGCAGCTTGGTAGCGGGCGACCGCGTCCGCGATCGCCGCCGCGATGTGGAAGGCGGCCGTCCCGGCCGGCCAGTAGCCGGAGCACTCCTGGCCGCGGATCGTCCGCCACGGGAAGGCGGCGCCCTCGTGCCCGAGTTGGCGCGCCCGCTCCCGCGCGAGGTCGAGCGTCGCGTGGCGCCAGCGCAGCGCGTGCGCCGCGGCCTGCGGCGCCGTGTACGTGAGCACCGGCAGGACGAAGCGCTCGGTGTCCCAGAAGGTGTGGCCGTCGTAGCCGGGCCCGGTGAGGCCCTTCGCCGCGATCGCGCGCCCCTCCGCGCGAGCTCCCGACTGCAGCGTGTGGAAGAGGCCGAAGCGGACCGCCTGCTGGAGCTCCATGTCGCCCTCGAGCTCCACGTCCGCGCGCGCCCAGAAATCGTCGAGGTACTCCTTCTGCGCCCCAACGAGGCCGTCCCAGCCGGTGTGCCGCGCCTCCGCGAGAGCCGCGACGACCTGGTCCCGGACAGCGGGCAGCGAGCGCTGGCTCGACCAGCCGTACGCGAGCAGCTTGACCATGCGAAGCCTCTGACCCTCGTCGAGGTCGGCCGCAACCGTCACCCGTCCGACCTCCGGACCGCTCTCCGACGCCGCGTCGGTGCCGTCCGGGCCGTCGATGAAGTGGTCCATACCGGCCGCCATGCGCAGGAGGCTCCGGTTCGTCGAGTGGACGAGCACGACCCGCGTGTCGTGGTGGTAGTGATCTTCCGGCCGGAGCGGCGACTCGAGCACGGCCGCAGCGCGCGGATCGGCCGCCGCGGGTGGCGCCGGCTCGTTCGCGACGAGCTCCGACTGGACGACGACGCGTACCGGGCCGTCGAGCGGCTCGACCTCGTAGAGGATCGCCGCCGCCGAACGCTGGACGAACGAGACGAGCCGAGTCGAGCGGACCCGTACCGCGGCCCCGGCCGGCGAGCGCCACTCCGCCCGGCGGTGGAGGAGCCCTGCGCGCAGGTCGAGGACGCGCTCGTGGTCGAGCAGCTGTCCGTAGCGCACGTCGAACGGCTCGTCGTCGACGAGCAGGCGGATGATCTTCCCGTTCGTCACGTTGACGATCGTCTGACCGGACTCCGGGTAGCCGTAGCCGGCCTCCGCGTACGGCAGCGGCCGGAGCTCGTAGAACGAGTTGAGGTAGGTCCCCGGCAGGCCGTACGGCTCGCCCTCGTCGAGGTTCGCGCGCAGCCCGATGTGGCCGTTCGCGAGCGCGAACACCGACTCGGTCTGCGCGAGCACGTCGAGGTCGAGGCTGGACTCGCGAACGCACCAGGGGTCGACGCCGAAGGCGGGGTGGCTGATCATCGGCTGCCGAGAAGCTCCTCGAGGTCGTCGACGACGACGTCGGCGCCGTGGCGGCGAAGGGCGTCGGCCTGGCCCGCCCGGTCGATGCCGACGACGAAGCCGAAGCGACCCGCACGGCCGGCCTCGACGCCCGCGAGCGCGTCTTCGAAGACGGCTGCCTCCGCCGCGTCGACGCCGAGCTTCCGCGCGGCGGCCAGGAAGGTATCCGGCGCCGGCTTGCCCGCGAGGTGCTCCTGCTCGGCGACGATCCCGTCGATCCGCACCTCGAACAGCTCCTCGATCCCGGCGGCGACGAGCACGTCCCGGCAGTTTGCGCTCGACGAGACGACCGCGCGCCGGAGCCCGGCGTCGCGCGCGGCGCGGACGTAGCGCACCGAGCTGTCGTACGCCTCGACGCCGCGACTGCGGATCAGCCCCAGCACGAGCTCGTTCTTCCTGTCGCCGAGCGAGCGCACCGTCTCGGCGCCGGCGGGATCTCCGGGCCCGCCTTCCGGCAGCCGGATGCCGCGCGAGGCGAGGAACGAGCGGACGCCGTCGTAGCGCGGCTTCCCGTCGACGTACTCGTCGTAGTCGAGGACGGCATCGAAGGGGACGAACGGCGTGCCGCTGCCGGCCGAGTGTCTCGCGAGGAACTCGTCGAACATCTGCTTCCAGGCGGCGGCGTGGACGACCTGCGTCTTCGTCAGCACGCCGTCGAGGTCGAACAGGCACGCCCGGATCCCGTCCGGGAGGCCGAGCCGGCTCACGCGGGGCGGAGGGAGGACGAGTCCACGAAAGGGGAATCCCCGGCTCGGGCCGCTGTCGAACCAGGCAACCGGCTTCGCGCTGCCACGGGACGATCCTCGCGGGGCGCCGGAGCCGCCTCATCGGGGGATGCCCGGAGCGGCGTACGACCTTCTCCGCAGCCGCTCGTGGAGCCGCCATCATCGCGTTCGTGGAGACGACCTGGAGCCTCGAGCCGGCGCCGATCGTCCTGTGCGGGGTCGCCGCCGTGCTCTACGCGCAGGCGTTCGCGCGGCTGCGCCGGCGGGCGCCTGCCCATGCGACCGTCAGCCGCGCGGCGCTCTTCGGCGCAGGGCTCGCCGCGACGCTGCTCGCGCTCGTCTCGCCGGTCGACGCGGTGGGGGAGGATCAGCTGCTCTCGGCGCACATGCTTCAGCACCTCCTGCTGGGCGATCTCGGGCCGTTGCTGCTCGTCCTCGGCACGCGGGGCCCGATCGGCGTCTTCCTGCTCCCGGCGCCGGTCCTCCAGGCGGTCGCGCGCGGGCCGCTGCGACGGCTCCTCTCGACCCTGCTGCGTCCGCGCGTCTCGCTCGCGATCTGGCTCGCCTCGATCGGCGCGTGGCACGTCCCGGCGGCGTACGACGCGGCGCTCGCGCACCCGGCGCTTCACGCCGCCGAGCACGCGTGCTTCGCGCTCGCGGGCCTGCTCGCGTGGACGCAGATCGTCGACCCGTTGCGCCGAAGGCGGCTCTCGGTCGGGCAGCGGGCGCTGTTCGCGTTCTCGCTCCTCGTCGCGAGCGGCCTGCTGTCGGAGGCCCTCGTCGCGCTGCACCCGATCTATCCGCACTACGCGGCCCTTGCCGACCGCCCGTTCGGGTGGAGCGCCGGGCAGGACCAGAGCCGGGCGGCGCTGCTGATGATGGCCGAGCAGATCGCGACGCTCGGCACCGCGGTGACCTTCCTCGTCCGCGCCCACGTCGAGCGCGTCGCGCCCGAGCTGCCGCAGGGCTGACGCCGGCGCGGCCGCCGTGTCTGTGGATCAAGTTTTTCGAGATCGGCACGCCCGGGAGCGGCCGGCAGGGCCGCCCGGCGCTACCGTCGTCACGGGTGGCGGGTGGACTTGACTTCCCCACCCAGGGTGGGGAAGTTGCGGGCGGGCGCGCGGCGCGGATGTGGGCGCGTGCTGGGGACTACCTCGTCGCCGCGACGACGAACGCCGCGACGTCCCGGATCTGCTTCGCCGTCAGCTGCCCCGTGAACGCCGGCATCGCGCCCCTACCGTTCGTGACCCGATCGATCACGAGCGCGAGCGAGGGCTTCGCCTGGTCGAGGTTCGGCCCGACGGTGCCGTTCGCCCCGGCTGCCTTCAGCGTGTGACAGCCACCGCAGCCGGCCGATGCGAACACGGCCTTGCCCGCTGCGGCGGCCGCTCCACCGCCGGTCGACGCTGGCGGAGTCGACGGGGCTGTGACGGTCACCGTCGGCGTCCCGCCGTGACGGCCCGAGTAGTGCCCGACGGCCCAGCCCGTGACGGCGCCGGCGGCGACGAGCCCGAGGACGATCACCACGACCGCGCCCTCGGCCGTCGCGGCCGCCCAGTCCCGCGGCCTCGCCCGCGGCACGGCGACCTTGCCGCGAACCGTCTGCAGGACGTTCCAGAAGAACGGGAGCTGGAAGACGCCGAGCGCGATCGCCATCCCAGTACCGACCTGGGACAGCGTGTCGTACCGGTGCGGTAGCACGGCGAACCGCCGGGGCGCGCCCTCCAGCCCGGCGATCAGCCAGACGACGGAGTTCGCCGTCGCGAAGACGAACGTACCCCAGATGTGGAACTTCGCGAGCGGCTCGCTGTACAGCGGCCGTCCGAGCCAGTCCGGGAGCCACGCGTAGACCGCGGCGAAGGCGACGAAGCCGATGTTCAGGAGCGCCATCTGGTGGAAGTGGCCGACGATCCAGAGCGTGTTGTGCACGACCTGGTCGAACGCGATCGTCGCGTTGACGACGCCGGACAGGCCCGACGAGAGCCACGACACGAGTCCGAGGAAGAGCGCCGTCCCGGCCGCGTTCCACGTGTATTTCGACTTGTAGATCGTGAAGAACAGGCTGTAGAGCGACAGCGCCGAGACGATCGTCAGGGCGAACGTCAGCGGCTGCATCGCGGTGTCGATCGCCGCCTGCGGCGAGTTCACCGGGTAGTCGATGTAGACGTGGTGCGCCCAGACGATGACGTTCGCGACGATCGCGATCGTCCACCCGACCGTGATCACGTTGCCCGACACGAGCGGGCGGCCCGCGAAACGCGGCACGAGCACGTAGTAGACCGCGACCGCGGGGAAGAGCAGCAGGTAGACGACCGGGTGGCCGAACCACCAGAGGACGTTCTTCGCGAGCAGCGGGTCGACGTGCCACGCCGGAACGAACGCCTGCACGACCATCTCGACGAGGAGCGCGGCGAGCGGCAGCGTCGCGATGATCATGTCGACGCCGATCACCGTCAGCGGGATCACCGGGTACGGCACGGGCCGGGGATTCGTCGCGAATCGCTTCGGCCAGAGGAAGCCGAAGCCGAGCGCGAGCCCGAACCTGTTGAACCAGCTCTTGGAGACGCCGTGCAGCGCCGGACTGATGGCCGTGTCGAGCACCGCGAGGCACCACGTGACGATCGCGAGCCCGACCGAGAGCACCGAGGAGAGGAACATGCCCGTCGCCACCTCGCCCCACTGGCCGGCCGAGTGGTACGGGAGCGGGTAGAGGAAGACCCACGAGCCGCCGAAGTGGAGCGCGAGCGTCGAGACGACGATCCCGCCGACGCCGACGACCATCAGCCAGTAGGTCGCCTCGGCCATCGCCTTCCCGAACCTGCGCACCGGGAAGCCGACCTGCGCGAAGACCCAGAACGCGACTCCCATCACGGAGAAGCCCGCCCAGCCGACGAACGCGCCGAGGCCGTGCGCGGTCATCAGCGCGTAGAACCACGTCCGGTCGAGGCGGCCGACGCCGGCCTGGCTGTCGCGCAGGAGGATCCCGAGCACGCCGGAGACGGCGAGGATCGCCTGCGCGGTGAGGACGTACCGGAGCGTCAGCCGCTTCGCGACCGCGAGCTCGGGGCCGACGAGCGGCTCGTTCATCTCGTCACGGTGAAGGTGGCCTTCATCGCGTCGTGGTCGAGGCCGCAGTACTCGAAGCACTCGACGCTGTACGTCCCGGGCCGGTGGAAGGTGTAGCGGTAGAGCTGCGTCCTCCCCGGCATCACCTGCACCTGGAACAGGAAGACGTGCTTCGGGCTGAAGACGGCGAAGCCGTGGTTGACGTCGGTCGCCCTCAGCCGGAACTCGACCGGCTTTCCCGCCTTCAGCGGCGCGCCCGGCATGACGAACGCGAACTGCTGCGCGGTCACGTCGACGACCTGCAGGTTCGGATCGCTCGAGCTCGAGCCGCGCCCGTACGGCGTGAAGAAGATCGTGCCGAAGAGGAGCGCGACGAGGACGACGACGACGGTCGCGAACCAGGTCTTCTCGCGCTCGCCGAGCTTCTTCGCGTCGATCTGACGGCGGCCGCCGAGCGTCGAGGTGAGGACGGCGCCCGCGACGAGGAGGACGACGAGGCCGCCGAGGATCCCGTACGAGACGGCGATGATGATCGCGGTGCGGCCCACCCGGGCGGTTCTACAAGCGCACCGATGGCGGCGGCTCCGTACTTTCTACGGGTCGGGCCGGTGGCACGATGCGGATATGCGTGCCGTCCTCAGGCGACCACGCGTGCTCCTGATCGCGCTCGCGCTGCTCGTCGGTGCGGGCCTGGGCACGGCCTTCGTTGCGCGTGGCGCTCGCTCGCACCCGAAGATCACCGGGATCGAGCTGAACCGGCCGGTTCCGGACGTGCCGCTGCTCGACGCGTCCGGCCGTCGCGTCCGGCTCTCGGACTTCCGCGGCAAGGTCGTCGTGCTGAGCCCGACGCTCACGCTGTGCCACGAGGTCTGCCCGCTGACGACCGGCGCGTTCATCGCGATGCGCCAGGCGGTCGACCGGGCGGGCCTCGGCGACCGTGTCGTCTTCGCCGAGATCAGCGTCGACCCGTGGCGCGACTCGCCGGCCCGCCTGCGCGCCTTCACGCGCTCCACCGGGATTCGCTTCCCGATCCTGACCGGCACGCTGACGAACCTGCACCTCTTCTGGAAGTTCTTCGGCGTCGGCTTCCTGCGGACGCCCCAGGGCAGGCCGCCGGACGTCGACTGGTGGACCCATCGCCCGGAGACGTTCGACGTCGGCCACACGGACGGCCTCTTCTTCGTCGACGAGCGCGGCCGCGAGCGCATCGCCCTGCTCGGGATGCCTGACGTGGGCGGGAAGCTCGAGGCGCGGCTCCGGGGCCTGCTGAGCGGCGCCGGGCTCGCGAATCTCGCCCATCCGCAGGCTCCGTGGACGGAGGAGCAGGCCCTCGCCGACCTCGGCTCCCTGCTGGGAAAGCGGATCCCGCCGCCGCCCTGAGGCCGGCGGCGGCCCGGCCACGTCCGCCCCGGACAACGTCTGTTCTAGCGCGAGCTGGCGGCCTTCTTCGCCGGCGGTTGGCCGACGCGGAACGGCGCGCTGACGAACGTCTGCGAGCGCGCCGGGTTCGCCTCCGAGACGAGCCGCACGGCGTAGACGTAGAGCCCGGCCCTGAGCTTGCCGCGGAGCTCGAAGCGCGGCGTGTAGCCGGCCTTGACCTCCTTCTGGACGCTCAGGACGGGCTTCGTCGCGACGCTGCCGGCGAGCGAGCGGGTGATCGCGTCGACCTGCGGACGCACCGTCTGGCTCGCGATCCGGAAGATCCCGGCGGTTCCCTCTGCCGGCTCGGCGGAGGTCGCGGAGAGCCCGTAGACGGCGCGCTGCACCGGGGCGTTGCGGACGTCGAACGTCGGCTGGGCACCTACCACGCCGGACGCGTGCGTCCACAGGTGCGGCAGCGGGCACGAGCCCGCGGCGGCGATGGCGTTCTTCACCGCGTCGAAGGCCGGCCGCGGGCTGCTGTCGGCGCGGAAGATGCCGCTCTGGAACCGGTCGAGGTCGCCTTCGTCGACGAGGTGGAAGACGAGCAGGTCCGAAACGGTCGGGTCGCAGGAGAGCATGCCGATCAGCTGGGAGTAGTCCTGCGCCTGCTGGTCCTCGCTGACCGCGTCGACGTTCTCGCTTCCGAAATAGGCGCCGGCGTGGCCCGGATCCACCGCCGCCTGCCACCCGAACTCGTCGATCGTGAACGTGAGCGTGCCCGGCGCGCCGGCGGAGGCGCCCTCGCCGAACGTCGGCTGGCCGGTGCCGTTGAAGGCGTCCCAGACCGCCTGCTTCAGCCGGTCGAGGTCGGCCGCGCCGGCGTGCGGCCAGGCGTAGCTCCGGTCCGGCGGGTCGGAGTTCTGCTGCGGGTAGATGTGGAACGCCAGCCGGTCCATGATCGGCGTCGTGCGGCCGCTCGCCCGGTAGGCGGCGCCGAGCGCCTGGAGGAAGTAGACGGGGGCGGACGACGTCTGCCCGTTGCCGCTCCCGGAGGGGCCGCCGGCGATGACGGTGATCCCCGGATTCACGGCCTTCAGCGCGTCGTACGCCGCCGCGAGCATCCGCTCGTAGACCGCGGCGGAGACGACCTCGCCGTTCGGCCCGAACTGCGGCTGCAGGAAGTAGGGCTGGTTCGGCTCGTTCCCGACGATGAAGTCCCTCACCTGCGGGTACGTCCGCGCGAGCTCCTGGAGGTAGGCGGCGAACTGTCCGATCCGCAGGTCCGGGTTGTCCGAAAGCGCCCACGCCCCGAGCGGGTAGACGGCCATCATGACCTGGATGCCGCGCGCGGCCGCGACCGGCATCATCCGGTCGAGGTACTGCCGCTCGGGGATCGTGTCCGGCTGCGCCGGATCCCAGCGGACGGTGATCCGGTTGACGCTCATGCCGAGCGTGTTCATCGCCCAGTAGAGCGAGTTCCCGCCGTCCCAGACGTACTTCGGCGCGTCCTCGGCGGCGCCGAACCTCGGCGTCGCGCCCGCAGGGAGGGCGCTCGCTGCAAGCGCTCCGGCGCACGCGACCACGAGGAAGGCTCGCTTCACCCGTCATTCCTCGGCCGGGCGGGAGCGAGGTTGAGCACCCGCACGAGGGCTCCGGCGCGAGAACCCCCGAACGGGGGAGGACTACGGTCTAGGGGGTGGGCGTGACGACCGCGCTCATCGTCTCGCGCGCGGCGACCCTGTTCAGCGCCGGCTCGAGCTCGTCGAGCCGGACGTGTCCGCCGACGAGCGGTCCCGCGCGCACCTCCCCGCGCTCGAGCAGGCGGATCAGGCGTGCGAGGTCGCGGACGATGTTGATGTGTCCCCACTGGCAGCTGTGGATCGTCTTGCCGAAGATCGCGAGCGGCACGGCCGGCAGCGAGACGCTCGCGGCGAGGTTCCACGGCACGCTCGCGAGCACGACGTGCCCCGCCGACCGCGTCACGGCGAACGCCTGCTCGATCGCCCGCTCGTCCCCGCTCGCCTCGAACGCGTACTCGACGCCGCGCGGGTACATGCCTCCCCGGTCCGGCGTCGCCCCGAGGATCGTCTCGACGACGTCGCCCGCGCTCGGATCGAGCGCATCGGTCGCGCCGAGCTCGACCGCGAGCTGCCGTCGCGACTCGATCGGGTCGACCGCGAAGATCCGCTCGGCGCCGCGGAGGCGCGCGCCCTGGACGTAGCCGAGCCCGCACGCGCCGCAGCCGAAGACGGCGACGTTCGAGCCGAAGTCGACCGGCGAGACGAGGAGCGCCCCGCCGAGCCCGCCGCCGAGGCCGTCGGCGAGCAGCGCGAGCTCGTCGTCCGGCACCTCCGTCTCCACCGGCGTCACGTGGATCTCGGGGACGATGGCGTGCTCCGCGTAACCGCCGATGTTCGCGTTCGGGAAGACCTCGGCGCCGTCGGCGGTGCGGCCGAGGACCGGGCCGGAGAGGACGATGCCGACGCACTGGTCGGGACGCCCTTGCGAGCAGTACCAGCACGTGCGGCAGAGCGGGTTGCCCGTGGCCACGACGCGGTCGCCCGTCCTCGTCCAGCGAACGCCCTCGCCGACGGCCTCGACGACGCCGACCGCGCCGTGGCCCATGATCTGCGGCATCGGGAGCGGGAACGGCAGCGGGTGCTCCGCCGAGGCGCCGAGGCCCATGAACATCGCGTCCGTCACGCAGGCGTTCGCCGCCGTGACGCGGATGAGGACGTCGATCGGCCCCAGCGGCCGGAGCTCGACCTCCTCAACTTCGACGGGCACGTGCCGTTCTCTCCAGACGGCCGCCTTCACTCGTCGGATTCTGACGAGTCGGGGGACGCCGCGTCCCTCCGTCGAGGGTCGCGCCTCGCCTGTGCGCCGCCGAAGCCGGTGCGCATGGCCGTGCTGCGCGTCGCCCTCTCAGCCCTGGCCGCCGCCTGCCTGCTCGCGGCGGGGCCCCCGCCCGGCGCCCGCGCGGCCGGCGTCGAGACGGGGCCGATGCTCGGCGCCGTCCCGCCGCGGTCCGCCCACCGGCCCGCCTCCGCGCAGGGGAGCGGGCCGCTCACCTACCACGGCGGCAGCGTCCTCCGGACGAACCGCGTCTACGCGATCTACTGGATCCCCTCGGGCTACACCGTCAGCGCCGGCTACCGCAGCCTGATCGACGGCTACTTCGGGAACGTCGCGGCCGCGAGCGGGAAGCAGTTCAACGTCTACACGAGCGACACGCAGTACTCGGACGGCAGCGGCCCGATCGCGTACAGCACGACCTTCGGCGGCTCGTTCCTCGACACGCAGACGTTCCCGGCGAGCGGCTGTACGAACACGAACCCCGACACCGGCTCCGCGTTCCCCGTCTGCCTCACGAACGCGCAGCTCGCTTCCGAGATCTCGCGCATCGTGACGAGCCGCTCGTGGACGCGCGCCGGCTCGATCGTCTTCCTGTTCACGCCGCGCAACGTCGGCAGCTGCTTCAGCGCCGGGAGCTCGTGCTTCGCCTCGTCGTTCTGCGCCTACCACAGCTACTCGACCGACTCGGGCGGAACGTTCGCCTTCGCGAACATGCCCTACGCCGCCTACGTCAGCGGGTGCGGGAAAGGCTGGCTCAACTCGCCCAACCACGACGACGCGGACGCGACGATCAACGTCACGAGCCACGAGCACAACGAGACGATCACGGATCCGTACTTCGGCGGCTGGTGGGACGCGGCCGGCTACGAGAACGGCGACAAGTGCGCCTGGGACTTCGGGACACAGCTCGGCGGCACGTCCGGCGCACGGTTCAACCAGAAGATCGGCGGCGGCGTCTACGAGCTCCAGCAGGAGTACTCGAACCGCGACTCCGACTGCATCCTCCGCAGCGCCTGGCCGGTGCCCGCCCTCACCGGCTTCAGCCCGGCGAGCGGCGCCGTGGGCGCCACGGTCACGATCAACGGCTCGGGCCTCGGCGGGGCGACCGCGGTCTCGATCGCCGGACGGTCGATGTCGTTCGCCGTCCTGAGCGACTCGAGCATCACCGCGACCGTCCCGGCCGGCTCGGCGGGCGGGACGATCTCGGTGACGACGCCCGGTGGAACGGCGACGAGTGCGAGCGGCTTCGCCGTCACCGGCGTCTCACGGGCCTACTCGGCCGCCGTGCTGCAGGACACGCCGAGCCTCTACTGGCCGCTCGACGAGTCGGGCGGGACGCTGGCCTACGACGTCTCGGCGGGCGCGCGAAACGGGACGTACCGGGCGGGCTCCGGCTGCCGGTCGGGGACGAGGCCGCTTCCGACCTTCGGCGCGGCAGGCGCGACGGCGGACGCCGACACGGCGGTCACGCTGGCCGGAAACGACACCAACGTCAGCTGGGATGCCGGCTCGAGCCAGGCGCTCGCGTTCGCGGGTCGCGCGGCGTTCACCCTCGAGGCGTGGGTGAAGCCGACCGGGGTGGAGGGGACGTCGCGGATCGTCTCGGACGAGGGCAGCTCCGGAACGGGCTACTACCTCGGCCTCTACCAGTCAGGCCCGACGGCGCGCGGGATCGTCTTCGCGCGCGGCGGCGACGTGCTCACCGAGCTCGCCCCGTGGAGCCTGCCGAGCGGCACCTGGCTGCACCTCGTCGCGACCTACGACGGGACGACGATGTCGCTCTACGTGAACGGTCAGCTGCGAAAGCAGCTCCCCTCGACCGCGAGCCTCACCTTCGCCGCCGGCTGCGCGGCCGGCGGCACGTTCACGGCCGGCGCGAACGGGCGGCCGAGCTCCGGCACCGACCGCGACTCGAACAGCCTGGTCGGCTCGCTCGACGAGGTCGCGGTCTACCCCCGCGCGCTCCCGGGCGCCCGCGTCCAGGCGCACCACGACCTGCTGTACGGCGGCCGCTCGGTCGCGCCGACGATCGTCGGCGGGACGCCCTGGATCTGGTCGCCTTCGGCAGCGCCGCTCGCGGGGACGACGGTCTGCGCGGTCGCCGCCGTGGCGAACGGGTCGGCGCCGGTCGTGACGACGTTCCAGTGGCAGGGCTCGGCCGACGACGGCGCGACGTGGACGAACGTGCCGGGCGCCGGGTCGCGCTGCTACGCGATCGGAGCCGCCGACGAGCTGCTGCGCGCGACGGAGACGGCGACGAACGGCGCCGGCTCGGCGACCGCGACGACCTCCTCGCTCGCCGTCGGCTACTACGCCACGGTGCTGGCGGACGCGCCCGCCGCCTACTACCGGCTCGCGGAGTCCGGCGGCTCGAGGCTCGCCGACAGCTCGGCCAACGCACGCTCGGGCTCGTATGCCGCCGGCTTCACGCCCGTCGCCCCGGCCGGCACGGCGATCGGCGCGGACGGTGCGGCGTCCTTCGACGGGGCGAGCCAGTACGCGACGGTTCCCCATGCCGCCGCGCTCGACCCGGCGGCGTTCACGGTCGAGGCCTGGGTCGACCCGACCGACGTTTCGGTGCCGCACGGCGTCGTGAGCAGCCGCTCCGGGCCGTCGAACGGCTACTTCCTGTTCGCGAACGGCGCGGTGCCGACGTGCCGCCTCTCGAACGGCAGCGGAAACGTCGACGCCGCCGGCGGCACGCTCTCGACGGACACGTGGACGTTCCTCGCCTGCACGTACGACGGCTCGATGGTCCGCCTCTACGTGAATGGAGCGGAGCTCGCCGCCACGCCGCTCACCGGCTTCGTCCCGAACACGACGCAGGACTTCCGGATCGGCGCCTCGGGCGGGCCGGCTCCGGCCGCGTTCTTCCCGGGCGCGGTCGACGACGTGGCGGTCTATCCCGCGGCGCTCGACGCGACGCGGGTCGCGGCGCACTACGCGGCCCGCTAGCCCCTCGCCCGCGTCGCGGGCCCGAGCACGCGGAAGGCTGCGCTCACGATCGTCTGCGTGCGCGCGGGGTTCATCTGCGCGGCGAGCCGCACGGCGTAGACGTAGTAGCCCGGCCGAAGCCTGCCGCGGAACTCGAAACGCGGCGTGTAGCCCGCCCGGACGAGCTTCGCCGCCGAGAGCACCGGCCTCGAGGTCGACAGCCCCGCGAGCGAGCGGCCGATCGCGTCGCTCGAGAGGCGGGCCGCGGGGCCGGGAACGTGGAAGATCCCCGCCCGTCCGTCGGCGGGCTCCGAGGCCGTGACCGAGAGGCCGTAGAGGGTCCGGCGGGGCGACGACGTCCGCAGGTCGAAGGTCGCGCGCGCCCCGACGACGCCGGCCGCGTGCGTCCAGAGGTCCGGCAGCGGACACGAGCCCGCGCCGGCGATCGCGTTCCTGAGCGCGTCGAACGACGGCCGCTCGCTCCAGTCGGCGCGCAGGACGCCGCTCTGGAAGCGCTCGAGCTCCCGCTCGTCGGCGAGGTGGAAGAGCAGCGCGTCCGAGACCGTCGGGTCGCACGAGAAGATCCCCACGAGGTCGCCGTAGTAGCGCGCCTGCGTGTCCTCGTCGATCGTCGGCACGTTCTCGGCGCCCGTGTACCGGCCCGCGAGCGTCGGGTCCTCGGCGACCTGCCAGCCGAACTCGTCGACGTCGAGCGAGAGCGTGCCGGGGGCGCCGGCCGAGGCGCCCTCGCCGAACACCGGCTGGCCCGTACCGGCGAACGCGTCCCAGACGGCCTGCTTGAGGCGGTCGAGGTCGGAGGCGCCGACGTGCGGCCACGCGTAGCTGCGCGCCGGCGGGTCGGTGTTCGTCAGCGGGTAGACGTGGAAGCCGAGCCGGTCCATGATCGGCGCCGTCCGGCCGCTGCCGCGGTACGCGGCGCCGAGCGCCTGGACGAACCGGACGGGGTCGCTCGAGGTTTCGTCGTTCCCGCTTCCCGACGGCCCCGCCGCGACGACCGCGATCCCCGGGTTCACGGCCTTCAGCGCGTCGTACGAGGCCGCCAGCAGACGCTCGAACACGGCCGCCGACGCGACGGAGCCGTCGGAGCCGAACTGGGGCTGGAGGAACCGAGGCTGGTTCGGCTCGTTGCCGACGACGAAGGTCGTCACCTGCGGATACGTCCGCGCCAGCTGCTGCAGAAACGCAGCGAACTGGCCGATCCGGAGGTCGGGGTCGTCCGCGAGCGCCCAGGCGCCGGCCGGGTAGACCGCGAGGACGACGGAGATCCCGGCCGCGGCCGACACCGGCATCATCCGGTCGAGGTACTGCCGCTCCTCGATGACGGCCGGCTGCGCGGGATCCCAGGTCACCGTGACCCGGTTCTCGGTCATCCCGAGCGCACGCATCTGGAGGTCGAGCCACCTGCCGCCGTCCCAGACGTACTTCGCCGCGTCCTCCGCAGCGCCGAAGCGGAGCGCGGCGCCGCCGGACGCGGCGGTCGCGAGACCGGCGCAGAGGGTCGCGAGCAGAAGCGCGCAGCGCGTGAGCGCGCTCGCGCGCGGGCGAGGCTCGTGCGGGTTCTCGGCGTGCGTGGGTCCGAGTGGTGGGGACGTGCCCGTCGGCGGCCGCGGGATTATGCGCGAGCGAGCGGACCGCACGCAATCCCTCGTTCTGTGCGCATCGCCACGATGCGGCCGGACGGAGTTCTTCAGCCGGTTGCGACCGTGTGCGTCCCGCCGGCGAGGACGGCGAGCAGGCAGAGGAAGATCGAGACCCCGATCGCGTACATCGCCCAGCGGATCAGCGTGTACTTCCGGTGGACGATCTGGCTGATCACCATCAGGTGCGCCAGCATCCGGCGGTCGGCGTCGGTATCGGCGAGCGCCCTCACGAGCTCGGCCTCGTCCGCGAGGGAGACGATGTGCCCGTAGTAGGTCGGCGGCCCCTGCGCCTTCCCCTTCGCGGCGCGCGGATAGACCGCGGCGCACAGGAAGGACGTGCCGAGCGCCGAGAAGGCGAAGCCGAGCCACCAGAACGCCTTCCAGAGGTCGCCGATGACGTCGATCCGCTGGCCGCCGGTGAAGAGCACCGCCAGGATCGTCCCGAGCGCGACGCCGAGGGCCGCGAGCAGGAGCGACGCCTTGCCGTCCGCGCGGACGAGCTCCTCCCGCGTCTCGAGCAGGAGCGTCTTCGCGACGTCGCGCTGCGCGCGGGTGAGCCGGAGCCCGCCTCCGTCGCCCTCCGGCTCCGGCCCGGCCTCGGTCTCCTCCTCCTCGAGCTCCGCCGCCGCCGGGCTTCCGGACGGAAAGCCGAGCGCCCCCCAGTCGATCGCCATGCCGCCTTGGTAATCGCTGCGCCTGCGGATGTCAAGCGCGGATCGCCGTCGACGTCACTCGAACGGGGGACGCGCTACCGCTCGCCGACGTCTTGGGTCAGGTCGTGCTCCGGCTCGGATCGGTCGTGGTGACTGCGATCTGCGCGTCGACCGCCGCCGCCCTCGCGGCGCGTGTGCTGAGGCACCTGGCGTCGCCGCGGGACGCCGATCACGCCTTCGTCTGGCGCAGCTGACGGGCCGCTCGGGCCCGGCCGGCCGGGGCCATGGCCGGCAGCGACGGGGGCAGAGGACCAAGCGGCCGGGCATTGTCGCCGGCGGGCGGCGGTGCGATGATTCGTGGCGCCTCTCCGTCCGATGCGCCGCCTCACGCTCATGCTCGCGCTCCTGCTCGTCGCTCCGGCGTCGACGGCGTCGACAGCCGCGCGGCCGGCACCCCAGATCTCGATCTTCTACTACCCCTGGTACGGGACCCCGGCCCGCGACGGCTCCTACGAGCACTGGGCGCAGGGCGGCCACCTGCCGCCGGGCGACATCTCGTCGAACTACTACCCGGCCCGCGGCCTCTACTCGAGCGACGACCCGGCCGTCCTCGACGCGCAGATGGCGGAGATCGCCGCGGCCGGCGTCGGCGAGGTCGTCAGCTCGTGGTGGGGGAGGTGGGGCGTGGGGGCGGTGACGGACGAGCGGCTGCCCCTGATCATCCAGACGGCCCGTGCGCACGGCCTCTCGGTCGCGGTCCAGATCGAGCCCTACGACGCCGGGCGGACGCGCCAGAGCCTCGAGGACGACTTCGTCCGGCTGAAGAGCCTCGGAATCACGCGCTTCTACGTCTACCGGCCGTTCGACCTGACCGACGCGGACTGGACCGCGCTGAACGCCGAGGAGAAGGGCCCGGGCGTCGAGGTGCTCGCGCAGACCGCGAACGTCGCCCGGGCCGCTGCCGACGGCTTCACCGGCGTCTACACGTACGACATCTACCGCTACGGCCCCGGCTCGTTCCAGCGCCTCTGCCGGCGGGCGCGAGCGGCGAGGCTCACCTGCGCACCGTCCGTCGGCCCCGGCTACGTCGCGCGCCGCGCCACCGGCGACCCGCGCGTCAAGCTCCGCCGCGACGGCGCGGTCTACGACGCGATGTGGAGCGCGGCGATCCGCGCGCACCCCGATCGCGTCACGATCACGAGCTACAACGAATGGCACGAGGGCACGCAGATCGAGCCCGCCCGCCCGACTCCGACGCGCACGCTCGCGATGTCGCCGACGCTCCGCCTCCGGTACGAGTCGTACGACGGCGCCTACGGCCTCCACGGCTCCGAGGCCGAGGACGCGTACCTCCGGCGGACCGCCTACTGGACCGCGCGGCTGAGGGCGACGGCCTCCTCGCGGCCGTAGCTTCGGGCCGGCAGGAGCGGCGGCTCCGGCTCCGGCGTCGCGGCGGCGGTCACCACGGCGCCGGTGAGCGACCAGAGGACGTAGACGAGCCACGGGACGCCCCAGATCTCCGTCTGGAGGGCGATTGCGAAGATCGCGGCCTGGGCGCAGAGGAGGGCTGCCGCGGCGGTGCCGAGCCCGACGAGCCGTGACCGGCGCGCGATCGTCGCGAGCTCGGCGAGCGTCGCGGCCACGAGCGCGACGAGCGCGACGAGCCCCGCGACGCCCGTCTCGACCGCGACCGTCAGGTACAGGCTCTCGCCGGCCGCGACGTCGCCGCCGAAGCGCTGGGCGATCTGCCCGCCGCTGCCGAGGCCGAAGCCGCCCGGGTGATGCTCGAAGTTGCGGAAGCTGCGGCGCAGCTCGGCGAAGTGCTCGCGCGAGGAGCTGTCCGAGAACGTGCCAGTCGTCGAGAGCGGAGTGCCGTTCGAGAGGCCGCCGTGCTTCTTCGCGTTCTCGCGCTGCCAGGCCAGGTCCTCCGGGAAGAAGTGCGTTCGCGGTGCGACGTGCGTGAAGCCGGCGGCGACGCCCAGGCTGACGGCGGCGACGACGACGGCCGCGGCTGCCGGCAGCCTGCGCCGCTGCACGAGCGCGAGCAGGAGGAGCGCGGCGACGAGGGCGACGGCGGCCGCGCGGCTCAGGGCGAGCGCGAACGCGGCCAGGATGACGACGGACACCGCCGCGACGAGCGCCCGGCGCCGGTTCTGCCAGGCCGCGGCGGCGATCAGCGCGACCGCCAGCATGTACGCGGTCCCGAGAGGGCTCAGGTACGTCGAGGCGAGGCGCCGGAAGATGCCGCTCGACGTGTTGAGCGCGATGTTCTCCGGCAGCCCCGCCGGCCCGTGGAACTCCGGGAAGTGGAGCTGCTCGCGGAAGTAGCGCGCCGCTCCGGCGTGCCGCCAGACGGAGAGCGGGATCGCGTAGTCCTCGACGAGGCCGACGACCGCCACCGCGGCGGAGGCGGCGAGCACGAGCGTCGCGACCCGCCGCCAGTCCTCGCGCCGCAGCACGAGGCCGCGGCCGACGGCGTACGCGGCCACCGGCAGCAGGAGCTCGCGCAGGCCGTAGAGGCGGGACCGCAGCCCGGGCGAGCCGGCGAGCACCGCGTCCGGGAGGACCAGGTAGACGAGGGCGACGAGCGCGAGCGCCGCAACCGCGACGTCGAGCCGTCGCAGGCGGGACGGCAGCCGGCGCCGGACGAGGGCCTGCCAGGCGACCGAGGCGAGGGCGGAGGCGAGCAGCACCTCCTTCCACGACTGGAGGACCGTCAGCTGCCACCCGTGCGCGCCGGCGAGCCAGAGCCCCAGGAAGACGGCGTTGTGGAAGGCGAGCCCGACGACGAAGGCGTAGACGGCGAGGAGGGGCCGCTTCCAGACCGCCAGGGCGCCCGCCGCGACGAGCGGCAGGCCGATCCCGAGCACGACCCAGCTCACTGCCAGAGGGTACCTCCGGGCGTGGGAGACTCTCCCGCGTGCGCGGCCGCGGCCAGCAGCGGGACTGGGACGAGCTCGCGGCCGTCGATCCGCTCTGGGCGATCCTCTCCGACCCGGACCGGCGCGGCGGCGGCTGGCGCGTCGACGAGTTCCTCCGGACGGGCGAGGCGGACGCCGCACGAGCGCTGGCCGTCGCGGCCGAGCTCGGACGGCCGGCGCGTCACGAGCGCGCCGTCGACTTCGGCTGCGGCGTCGGCCGGGTGACGCGCGCGCTCGCCAGCCGCTTCGCGGAGGCGGTCGGCGTCGACGTCTCGCCCCGCATGGTCGAGCAGGCCGGCCGACTCAACGACGACGTCGAGAACGTGCGCTTCCTCGTGAACTCGGGCCCCGATCTCGGCCAGCTGGCCGATGCCTCCGCCGACCTCGTCTACTCCCGGATCGTGCTGCAGCACCTCCGCCGCCGCCGCGACGCGCTTCGCTACGTCGAGGAGTTCCTCCGGGTCGTCCGGTCGGACGGGCTCGTCGTCTTCCAGCTCCCGGGAGCCATTCCGCTGCGGCGGCGGCTCCACCTCCGCCGGCGCAGCTGGACCGCCCTCCGCGCGCTCGGCCTCGCCCCGGCCCGCCTGCACGCGTGGGGCCTCTCGCCGATCCGGGTGATCGGCATCTCACGCGAGGACGTCGGCCGCTTCCTCGGCGAGCGCGGGGCGACGATCGCACGGGCCGAGCCGGACGACGCCGTCGCCGGGCTCGAGAGCTTCCAGTACTACGTCACGCCCGAGAGCACGTCGGCCGAGCAGCCGTAGACGAGCGCGGCGAGCGCCTCCGCCTCGTCGATGCCGCGCAGCGACGGGTGGTCGAGGTTCACCGCGCAGTCGGGCCAGCGGTCGATCCCGAGCGCGGCCGCGCCCTCGTCGGAGCCGAACGCGAGCAGCGCGTCGAGCGAGACGACGCCGCGGCGCCCTGCCGCGCGCCGCGCGATCCCGTCGAGCTCGCGGAGCTCCTCGAGCGGGTCGATGCGGACGTTCGAGTCGGAGCCGGTGCAGACGCCGATCCCGCGTTCGCAGAGCCGCCCGATCGGCGCGAAGCCGTCCCCGAGGCTCGCCTCCGTCGTCGGGCAGAGACAGACGCGCGCGCCGGCCTCGGCGAGCAGGTCGAGCTCCGCGTCCGTCGCATGCGTGGCGTGGACGACGGTCGTGCGCGGCCCGAGGCAACCCGTCCGGGCGAGCAGCTCGATCGGCGCGAGCCCGTGCTCCGCGCGGCACTCCTCGATCTCCCGCGGCTGCTCGTCCGCGTGGACGTGGAGGACGAGGCCCTCGCGCGCGGCGTACGCGCCGAGCTCCTCGAGCCAGTCGGCGGGGCACGCGCGGACGGAGTGGGGGGCGAGGCCGACCCGCGCGCCCGTCTCGCGGAGCGACTCGACCTGGTCGAGGTAGGCGGCGACCGACGGCTGGCGGAACCGCGCCAGCCCGCCGCGCCCGTAGGCGGCGAGCAGCAGGACGAGCTCGATCCCGGCCTCCCGCGCGGCGTCGAGCGCCGCGACCGCCTCCGCGTAGCCGAGATAGTGGAACTCGCCGACGGCCGTGTAACCGGCGGCGACCATCTCCCGGTAGACGTCGGCGTACGAGGCCCGGACGAGGTCGGGCGTCTGCCGCTCCGCCTCGGCGAGCATCCGGTCGCGCCAGCCCCAGAAGTCGTCCCCCGCCGACGAGCCGCGCAGCGCGCGCTGGAACGCGTGCGAGTGGGCGTTGACGAAACCGGGCAGCGCGAGCGTCGCAGGCAGGCACCGATTCTCCCCGATCCTGCGGGAGCCGGTCAGCCGGCGGCGCCGAGCGCCGCCTCGACACGGCGGCGGAAGGCCCGCGGATCGATCGCCGGAAATCTGAAGAGCTCCGGCTCGATCTCGGCGTAGTAGCGCCACGCACGCTCGCGGTCGATCAGACCGCGCTCGAGCATCGCCCCGACGTCGGCCAGGTCCTGGCGGTGCGCGCGCTCGAGCTTGGCGAGCGCCTGCGCGTAGAGGTCGAAGTGGTGGAAGGACAACCGTCCCTCCCGCCCGATCGACGGGCTCCGCTCCTCCCAGCCCGCCGGCACGGGAACGAACTCCGCGGGAGACGCGAGCTCGACGTTGACGTCCAGGTCCTCCTTCGCCCGCTGGATCGCGCGGAGGAGCGTGTCCGTCTCCGGCAGGAGCTTCACGTCGACGTCGAGCGTCGATGCGCGCCAGCCGACGAGGACGGCCGTGGCACCGCCCGTCAGGTAGCAGGCGCCGTCGACGTCGGCCGCGCGACCGAGGGTGCGCATGAAGGCCCGGATCCGGGCCTCGTCGGCTAGCTCGCGCACTCGAGCGCGCGTTCGAAGCTGACGAGGCGCCCGACGAGCGCGTTGTAGCGCGAGTGAGCCGAATCCGGGTCGTCCCGCGCGAGCCGGCCGTAGAGGCGATGCTCGGGGTCGGTGAGCGGCGCCGACACGCGGAGCCCGGCCGCCCGGAGACGCACCGCGCCGATCGAGACGAGCAGCGCCTCCACCGTCTCGAGGCCGGCGTCCAGATCCGCGAGCCCGCGCGCCACGAGCTCCCCGCCGGGGAACGCTGCGAGCGAAGCCTCGTCCTGCCTCATCGCGGGTCCGAGCATAGACCGGCACCGGTCTATGCTTGCCCACATGGCGGCCACGCGGGCCATGCCGACGGTGCCTGCGCCGCTCGCGCGGCTGCCGAACGCCCTCACCATCGGCCGCCTCGCGGTCATCCCGGTCTACGTCGTGCTGCTCGCCCGCGCGGACGGCGGCCACAGCTGGGCGGCCGGCATCCTCTTCGGCGCCGCCGGCGTGACCGACCAGATCGACGGCTGGCTCGCGCGCCGCTGGCGCGTCCAGTCCGAGTTCGGGAAGTACGCGGACCCGCTCGCCGACCGGCTGCTGATCGACGCCGCGGTCGTGCTGCTCTTCGTCGAGGACCGGCTTCCGTGGGCGGCGCTCGTCGCGATCATCGCGCGCGACCTGCTCCTGATCGGCGGCGCGCGGTTCGTGATGCCGCGCGGCTACGACTTCTCGGTGAGCCTGCTCGGCAAGGCCGCGACGTGGGTGCTCTACGCGGCGGTCGGCTTCGTCACCGTGACGCACCCGAGCACCGAGTGGCCGCGCGACCTCTTCTGGGCGGGCCTCGGCCTCGCCTGCCTCGCCGCGGTCGTTTACTGCCTCTCCGCCTGGAAAGCGGTACGGAGATGAGGGCCGTCGTCATGGCCGGCGGGGAGGGGACGCGCCTCCGGCCGCTCACCTCGAACCAGCCGAAGCCGATGGTGCCGATCGTCGGCAAGCCGTGCATGGAGCACATCCTCGAGCTGCTGCGCCGGCACGGCTTCGACGAGGTCGTCGTGACGGTGGCGTTCCTGCCGCAGGCGATCCGCACGTACTTCGGCGACGGCGACTGGCTCGGCCTGAGCGTCGAGTACTCGGTCGAGGAGTCGCCGCTCGGCACGGCAGGCTCGGTCCGCCTCGCCTCCGACCGGCTCGACGAGACGTTCGTCGTGATCTCCGGCGACGCGCTGTGCGACATCGACCTGACGAAGCTCCTCGAGTTCCACCGGGAGAAGGGCGCCGCGGTCACGATCGGCCTCAAGTCGGTCGAGAACCCGCTCGAGTTCGGCATCGTCGTCACCGACGAGGACGGCCGGATCGAGCGGTTCCTCGAGAAGCCCTCCTGGGGCCAGGTCTTCTCGGACACGATCAACACGGGCATCTACGTGATCGAGCCCGAGGTGCTCCGGCACGTCCCGACCGACCGGCCGTACGACTTCTCGAAGGAGCTCTTCCCGCTGCTGCTCGAGATGGGGCGGCCGCTGTACGGCTACGTCTGCGACGGCTACTGGCAGGACATCGGGAACCTCGACCAGTACCGGCAGGCGAACTTCGACGCGCTCGAGCGGCGCGTCGAGCTCGAGATCCCGGGCATCCGGATCCGCGGCAACGTCTGGATCGGCGAGGGCGTGGAGATCGACGACCTCGAGGGCGTGGAGGGGCCGGCGTTCATCGGCAACTACTGCCGGATCTCGCCGCACGCCTTCGTCGGCCCGTACTCGGTGCTGTCTGCGAGCGTGACGCTCCGCGAGCGGGCGCGCACCGTGCGCTCCGTGATCGACCAGTCGACGTACATCGGCCGGAGCTCCGTCGTCGAGGGTGCGATCCTCGGCCGCTCGTGCGACGTCCGCGCGCACGTGCGCATCCACGAGGGCGCCGCAATCGGCGACGAGGTCGTGCTCGGCGCGGAGAGCCTCGTCATGCCGGGCGTCCGCATCTACCCGTTCAAGGAGGTCGAGTCGGGCGCGCAGATCCACGAGAGCCTGATCTGGGAGTCGCGCGCCTCGTCCCGCCTCTTCGGCAAGGACGGGGTCACCGGCCTCGTGAACGTCGACCTGACGCCTGAATCGGCGGTTCGCCTCGCCGCGTCCCTCGGGACGGCGCTGAAGCGCGGCGCGCGCGTCGTCGCGAGCCGCGAGTCGCCGTCGGCGTGCCGGCTGATCAAACGCGCGATGATCTCGGGCCTCAACTCGACCGGCGTCCACGTCGCCGACCTTCGCGTCCTCCCGGCGACCGTCAGCCGCCATCTGCTGAAGACCCACGGCTACGACGCCGGCTTCCACGTCGGGACGAGCGCCACCGACCCCGAGGTCATCCAGATCCGCTTCTTCGAGGAGCACGGCGTCCAGCTCGGCCCGGAGCTCCAGCGCGAGATCGAGAAGCACTTCACGCGGCGCGAGCTCCGGCGCGCGGCGTACGGCGACGTCGGCGGCGTCAACTACCCCGCCCGCGTGCGCGAGAGCTACGCGCAGGACCTGCTCGACAACGTCGACGTCGAGGCGATCAGCGCTCGCGGCTTCCGGATCGTCCTCGACTTCGGCTACTCGGCCGCGTCGTTCGTGATGCCGCTCCTGCTCGGCCGGCTCGGCGTCGAGGCCGTCTCCGCGCACCAGTTCGTCGGCGACGCGGCCGCGACCGGCGCCACGCTGCGCGAGTCGATGGGGCAGGCGAAACGGCTCGTGAAGGCCGTCGGCGCCGACCTGGGCGCCGTCTTCGACCGCTCGGCCGAGCGCCTCTACGTGATCGACGAGCAGGGAGTCGAGATCCCGGTCGAGCAGGTGCTGCTCCTCTTCCTGCGCCTGATCGGCTCCGACGGCCGCCGCGGGAAGATCGCCTTCCCCGTCACGGTGACGCACCGGGTCGAGGAGCTCGCCGCCGGCACGGGGCTCGAGGTCGTGCGAACGCCCGCGAACCTCGCGGAGCTCACCCGCGCCGCCTCGCAGGGCGACGTCGTCTTCGCCGGCGCCGTCGGCGGCGGCTACGTCTTCCCCGAGTTCCTGCCGGCCTACGACGCGATGGCGAGCCTGTGCAAGCTGCTCGAGCTGCTCGCGCCCGTCCGCGAGCCGATCTCGTCGCTCGTCGCGGGCCTGCCGCCCTCGAAGGTCGTCCACCGCCAGCTGCCCTGCCCGTGGTCGATGAAGGGGCTCGTGATGCGCGTACTGACCGAGCGCCTCAAGGGCCGTGAGCTCGACCTCACCGACGGGATCAAGGTGATCGAGGAGGACGGCTGGGTGCAGGTCCTGCCCGATCCGGACGAGCCGCTGATCCACATCTACGCCGAGGGCCGCGACGAGGAGGCCTCGGCCGAGCTCGAGGTCGAGCTGCGCTCGCTCGTCGAGGAGATCATGCGGACGCAGGAAACGGGGCTGGAAGCTCAAATCTCAACTTGAGGTTGACCCTTCGCCGGGCTGCTGGTTTACTGGAAACCGACTGCCCTGACCGAAGAGAGGTGCGATGGAGCCGCTTCCCGACCTGGCGACGCTGTCCGACGACGAGCTCGACCGGCTGATCAAGGAGCTCACGCAGAAGGAGGACGAGATCTCGTACGAGCGCCGGCTGCTCCACGGGCGGCTCGATATCCTCCGGGCGGAGAAGACAGCCCGCCTGAAGCAGAAGGGCGAGAGCGGCGTCCACGTCGACGTCGACAAGCTGACCGACATCCTCGCCGCAAAGGCGCCTCCACCCGACGAGGACGCCTGACCCCGACCTCGCGCCTTGAGCCACGTCTACTGCACCGAGTGCGGGTTCCAGAACCCCGAGAGCGCGAACTACTGCGCGAAGTGCGGCGCGCTGCTCGAGCACGAAGAGCCGGGTAGCGAGACGACGTTGGCGCTGACGCCAGACGAGATCGAGGAGGACGGCAGCCTGCTGGTCGAGGGGCTCGAGGGGCCGGCGCTCGTCGTGCGCGCGGGCGGGGGCCGCGCCGGCGAGCATTTCGTGCCGAGCGGCGAGCGAACGACGATCGGCCGTTCGCCCGACTGCGACATCTTCCTCGACGACGTGACCGTCTCCAGGAATCACGCCGTCCTCGTGGTCGAGGGCGACCGGTTCGTGATCGAGGACCAGGGCAGCCTGAACGGCACCTACGTCAACCGGCGGCGCGTCGAATCCGCGGAGCTCGAGGACGGCGACGAGCTCCAGATCGGCAAGTACCGCCTGACCTTCCTCTCGAAATGAGCGCGACGACCGAGGGCCGCAGGCCGACGGGCGCCCAGCGGCTCCACACGATCGGCGCCGTCTGCCATCACCTGAAGGACGAGTTCCCGGACATCTCGATCTCGAAGATCCGCTACCTCGAGGACCAGGGCCTGCTGACGCCGCGGCGGACACGCGGCGGCTACCGGCTGTTCAGCGAGGAGGACGTCGAGCGTCTGGAGACGATCCTGCGCCTCCAGCGCGACGAGTTCCTCCCGCTTCGCGTGATCCGGCAAGAGCTGGCGGCGCCGAGCCCGCCGTCGTCGCGCAACCGCCGCCGCCGGCCGGTGGGACTCGGCTCGGACGAGGCCGAACTCTCGCTCGGCGAGCTCTGCGAGCGGGCCGGCATCACCGCGCAGCTCGCGCGCGAGCTCGAGGAGTTCGGCCTGCTGTCGGCGCGTGACGGCGTGGGGGAAAGGCGCTTCGCACTGGTGGACGCCGACGTCGCGCAGGCCTGTCTGCGGCTCTCGAAGTACGGGCTCTCGCCGCGGCACCTGCGGTCGTTCCGGACGAGCGCCGATCGGGAGGCCGGCCTGCTCGAGCAGGTGGTGGCGCCGTCGCTCCGCTCGCGCAACCCCGAGCGCCGCCAGGAGGGCCTGGAGGACCTGCAGGCGCTCGGCGAGCTCGCACAGGAGCTGATGCAGCTCCTCTTCTGGCGCGAGCTGCGCGGCTTCGCGTCGGCGTAGCGGCCGCCTCGCCCGGGTCGCGCCGGCGGCTGGGGAACAAGGATTTGCAGAATCGGCACGAAGGCGTCACACCTGTGCGCGCGTTCGACCGTTAGCGTTCGCCGCGGGTGGCGGGTGGAACAGACTCCCCACCCAGGGTGGGGAGGTGGGGGACTGGCCGCTTGCCCGCGGCGGCCGCGGCCGCAGCAGTCCGGTAGATTCGCGGGGTGTCCAGCTCCGACGCGGTCGAGCGGCTGAAGGCGAAGATCCGCGACGTCCCGGACTTCCCGAAGCCGGGGATCGTCTTCAAGGACATCATGCCGCTGATCGGCGATCCGGGGGCCCTTCGGGACACCGTGGAGCTCCTGGCGGACTGGTGCGAGCCGCGCCGGCCGGACGTCATCCTCGGCGCCGAGGCGCGCGGCTACATCACCGGCGGCGCGCTCGCCTGCCGGCTCGGCTGCGGCTTCGTCGCCGCGCGCAAGCCCGGGAAGCTGCCGTGGCGGACGGTGGCGGCCAAGTACGCGCTCGAGTACGGCTTCGACACGCTCGAGGTGCACGCCGACTCGATCGTCGCCGGCCAGCGGGTCCTGATCCACGACGACGTCCTCGCGACCGGCGGCACCGCGAAGGCGACGATCGACCTCGTCGAGCAGCTCGGCGGCGAGGTCGTCGGCCTGCCGTTCATCATCGAGCTGACGTTCCTCGACGGCCGCGAGCGCCTCCAGGGCTACGACGTCTTCTCGCTGATCGAGTACTGAGCCTCGGGCGGCACGAGCCGGGGCCCCTCGTCCCGTCGTTTAGTTTTGCGACCCTATGCCGATCACGCGGAGAACAAGGCCATGTACGACGCTCTGACGACGCGCTACACCTTCGCCTGCCCCGCGAGGGGCGAGACGAGCGTGAAGCTGTCGGCCTTCCGCGAGCTCGACCGCCTGCCCGGGGCATCGCATCCGGCCGTCTTCCGCGTCCGTTTCGCCTGCCCGTGCGGCGACGAGCATCCGGGCCTCGTCTCCCACGAGGAGCTCGACTGGGCGCCGCTCGGCCTCCAGGGCCGCACCTTCGTGAACCTGATGACGGCCCGTGTCGAGCAGCTCGACTCGGAGTTCGGCGATCTCGCGATCCACCGGATCAGGGCCGGCGGCTGGCCGTGGACGTTCTTCTGCTACCCCGAGGAGCGGCCGCGACCCGTCTTCCCCTCGTTCTTCCGGCTGCTCGCGCCGAGCGAGGAGGGCAGCTCGATCGGGCTCGCCGTCCTCTGCCCGGCGTGCCTGCGGGTCTCGATCAACCTCGTCTCGGCCGAGCACGTCGACCTGCCGTTCCACAACGACGCCGAGATCCGCGTCGTCGAACACGTGTTCGCGGCCGACGCGCACCGGACGGTCGAGGAGTTCCACGCGCGCCTGTACTCGTCGGAGTTCGACGCCAGCCGCCGCTCGCTCGCCGCGTAGGTTCGTTTCCCGCGGGCGCGGGTACCAGGACCGCATGACTGGTTCGACACGCGGGCCGATCACGCTCCTCGCGGCAGGTGCCGCGGGCGCGCTGATCTGGGCCGCAACACAGATCGGAGACGGGACGCTCGGCGGTTACTGGGCCGTGTACTCGATCGTCGCGGCCGCAGGGTTCGTGATGGCGGCGTCGCAGCTCGCCGGCGGCTGGACGAAGGGGGGAGGCCTCCGGGTCTCGCCGCTCGTCCTCCTGCTCGCCTTCGCGCCGGCGCTGATCGCGATCGGCTGGATCGTCGTCGCGGGCCAGCCGGGCCGGCCGACGACGCGCTCGCACGTGCTCACCTGGTCGGACGATCTCGCCATCGGCGGCATCGTCCGCGACCTGCTCGACTACGTCGGCGTGCTCGCGTTCGGCCTCGGGCTGCTGCTCGGCTTCTCGTTCGACACCACCGGACCGATCGTCGAGACGCGACCCTCCGCGGAGCTCCGCGACTGGCGGCACGAGACCGCCGTCACCTCGATCGCGCCGCCGCCGGCAGCCTACGACGGCGACCGTGAGCCGGTCGCGGTGGGCCCGCCGGAGCGCGCCGTACCGCGGTAGCCGAGCGGGTCCCCTCGGGCTAGGGATCCGGCCCGCCGCCGCGCCTGTCGATGCCTTCAGCGGCGATGGACGACGAGATCAAGGCAACCACGGTGGCGGCTCGGCCGGCGGCCGCGCTCAGGCTCGCGGCGAAGGTCGGGGAGCCGCTGGCGCGGTTCCTGCTCTTCGCGCTCGCGGCGGATCAGCGCGCCCGGCCGCGGCGCACCGGCCGCCGCGGCTCGTCCTCGCCGTAGAGGCGCACCGCGAGGAAGATCGCGCAGCCCGCGACGACGGCGACGATCGCGGCGGTCGGCCTCGAGATGCCGATCGCGAGCAGCCCGGCCCAGATGAAGGCGCCGAGCGCCAGGCCCCAGACGAACGAGATGATCCCGTGGTCGATGCTCGGCGGCTTCGGCGGATGCATCATCGCGACGGATCCTAACGGGAGCGCCAGCCGGTGTTGGACCAAAGATTTCGCCGAGCCGGTTTCGCTTTCGTCCACCGTCCCCGTTGGCCTTCCGCTTGCGCGTACCGCCCTCGGGTTCGGCTTCGACCTACTCGCGCTCCGTGCTCGGCGCAAGAGGGAATCTAGAGGCTCCGCAAGGCACCTTCAAGGCGGTGCGCGCCCGAAAAGAGCGCAAATTCCGGACGTTGCGTTATCCACATCTCCACACGCCTGTGGAGAAGCCTGTGGGGAACGGGGAGAGCACGGCCAGCTGACCGCGGCCATGGCGCTACTTGACATAACAGACGTTATCGTGCGTGGAAGAAATCGCCCGGAGGGCTAGTCAGCGCGTGCGGCGGCCGCTATCCTGCGAGCCCTCAGGGACGGTAGGCGGAACCTTCTTCGCGTTTGGACGGCCGTGAATGACGGGTAACCAACGGGGGGACGTGATGTCGGTCGAGTTCGAGACCCTCGCGTTGAGCGAGGAGTTGCAGCAACTGCTCGAGGCCGGCGAGGTCTCGGGGCTGATCCGGCACACCGACCTCAACGAGGTGCTCGAGGCGATGCAGCTCGACCCGGTCGAGGTCGACGCCGTGTACCACGAGCTCGAGAGCAGGGGCATCGAGGTCGTCGAGGCCGAGCCGGAGAGCGCGCCGACGAGCCTCCCCCCACTCTCGTACGAGACCACGACGGACGCGCTCCAGCTCTTCCTGCGCGAGACCGGCCGGCATCCGCTGCTGACGGCGGCGCAGGAGGTCGAGCTCGCGAAGGCGATCGAGCGCGGCGACATGCAGGCGAAGCAGCGGATGATCCAGTCGAACCTCCGCCTCGTCGTCTCGATCGCGAAGAACTACCGGAACCAGGGCCTGCCGTTCCTCGACCTGATCCAGGAGGGCACGCTCGGGCTGATCCGCGCCGTCGAGAAGTTCGACTGGCGTCGCGGCTACAAGTTCTCCACCTACGCGACCTGGTGGATCCGCCAGGCGGTCGCGCGGGCGCTCGCAGACAAGGCACGGACGATCCGGATGCCCGTCCACATCGTCGAGCGCCTCCAGAAGATGAACCGCGCCGAGCGCAACCTCTGGACGCAGCTCGGCCGCGAGCCGTCGCTCGAGGAGATCGCCGAGGAGGCGAGCCTGCCGATCCAGCAGGCGCGCGAGGTCAGGGCGGCCGCCCGCGCCGCGACGAGCCTCGACCAGCCGGTCGGCGACCAGGAGGACGCGGTCCTCGGCGACTTCGTCGCCGGCGAGGGCCCGCTGCCCGAGGAGCAGGTCGAGCTCTCGCTCCGCAGTCAGGCGCTCCAGCAGGCGCTCGCCGCGCTCGGCGAGCGCGAACGGCAGGTGCTCGTCCTCCGCTACGGACTCGCCGACTTCGAGCCGAAGACGCTGGAGGACATCGGCCGCCGCCTGGGCCTCACCCGCGAACGCGTCCGCCAGATCGAGGTCGAGGCGCTGCGCAGGCTCGCCAGCCTGCGCGAGATGGAGCAGGTGGCCTACTAGCCACGCGGGAGCTGCGTGGCGGCCCCCGCCTGGCCGCCACGCGTCTCGGTGCGTCGGTCAGGAGCCGCGACGCGCCCCGTCGGCCGCGACTGCGAGGGCCCTGAGGACGCCGAAGAACTCGGCCGACTGGCCGATGAAGAGGCCCCCGTCGGTCAGCGCCCTGACTGCCGCCATCGCCGCGCCGCGGGTGCGGGTCGGACGGATGACGGAGCAGACCGGGAACTTGCGGTCGAGGAAGGCAGCCGGCTCGGGCATGATGAGGTTGGTCTGAAACTCCTCGCCAAGTGAGTTCAGATCAGGGAAGACGAGGCCGGTGACAGGATCCGTGAGAGGCGGCGCGTTGCCGGCCTTGTCCTGCCACGTCTGGAAGTGCATCGTCTCGCTGGGGCCGATGCTGAGCACGATCCGCAGCACCTCCGGGTCCGTCACCCGTTGCGCGAGGGCCGGGTAGAGGCTCGTCCCGCCCTGCTCGATGAAGGCGAAGTGGAAGCCCGCGGTGTTCGCGATCGCCTGCAGGTGGTCCCTCGGCCTGAGGTCGTCGTCGGTCCGCGGAATCGCCGGGTGCTGGCCGACCGCCAGGCCGGGGATCGCCTGCGGCAGCGTGTCGCCGAGATCCGGGTTCTTCGAGTCGCTGCGATACCTCGTCCACCAGCTCGTGTCGACGGTCAGCTGCATGAGGTTCGTCAGCCGCGGGATCTGATCGGCACCGGTCGCCTGGCTGCTCGGCAGGGTGCGGAACTTGCTCAGGTCGACGGGGTCGGCCCCGTGGGCCTGGAGGTATGCGTTCAGGAACCGGAAATGGCTGTGCTCGTCGTCGGTGTTGTCGTGGATGTACTGCGCCATGTCCTCGTCCAGGACGGACAGCGCCTTGGTGTAGGCGGGGTTCCCGCTGCCGCCCGGCACCTCGCTGTCCTGGATCCCGCCGAGCTCGTTGTACTGCTGCCAGAGGTCGGTCTCGAGGATCTCGGCTGCGGCGAGGAAACGAAGGATCGCTGCGTCGCCCGGATCGAGCCCGCCGCTCGCCCACGCGCGCGCCGGGCGAGTCACGAGCCGCCCTGCAGTGAGAGCCGCTGCGCCGACCCCGGCCCCTCTGAACAGGAACGACCGGCGGCTGACGCCCCGCCCGGAAGCTTCTGGTGTCTTCATGCTCTCCTCTTTCTCGTAGGCCGCGGACGACCGCGGCCGCGGGTCGCTGGACGCAGACGTTCCGGCGGTGCCCGGGTACGGAGCATCGTCCTCGTGCTACGAGGCGTCGCGCCCGCCGGATTCGGCAGGCGTACGTGGAGCTTCGCGCGTGGCTACGTACGCAGGTAGAGCCGCAGCTCGGGTGCGGCCTGGCGGAGCTCCCGCAGGGCGCGCGACTCGAGCTGCCGGACGCGCTCGCGGGTGATACCGAGCTCCTGGCCGACCTCCTCGAGCGTCTGCGGCCGCTTGCCGCCGAGGCCGAAGCGGCGCTCGACGACGAGACGCATCCGCGGCTTCAGGCCCGCGAGCGCCTCGTCCAGCTCGGTCCTGCGGAGGTTCTCGGACGTGACCAGCTCCGGCTGGTCGACGTGCTCGTCCTCGATCAGATCGCCGTAGAGGCTCTCACCGTCGCCGACCGGCGTCTCCAGGGAGATCGGGTCCTCGACGAGCGCGAGCAGCTCCTTGATCCGCTGCTCGGGGAAGCCGCTCTCGACGACGAGCTCGTCCATCGTCGGCTCGCGGTTCAACTTCTGCGAGAGGACACGGCGCGCGCGCATGACGCGGCGCACCTGCTCTGCGACGTGGACCGGGAGCCGGATCGTCCGGCCCTGATCGGCGAGCGCCCGCGTCACCGCCTGGCGGATCCACCACGTCGCGTACGTCGAGAGCTTGTAGCCCATCCGGTAGTCGAACTTCTCGACGGCGCGGATCAGGCCGAGATTCCCCTCCTGGATCAGGTCGAGCAGCGGCACGCCCGCCTTCGTGTAGTTGCGCGTGATCGACATCACGAGCCGGAGGTTCGACTCGATCAGGCGGCGCTTGGCCGCCTCGTCGCCCTCGTCCTTGCGGCGGGCGAGCTCGCGCTCCTCGGGGGCCGTGAGCAGGCGGCCCTCGCCCAGCTGGCGGACGTACAGCTTCAGCGGATCCTGTGTGGGAGCGGCCTCCTCGGCCTCTTCCTCGGGCTCGGCCGAAGCGGCCTCGGCGTCGTCGAGCAACTCGGGCCGGGGCTCCTCCGAGACCGGTTCGCCCACGGGACCATCGGGGAGCGGCCGCTGCTCCATCGTGGGCGATATCGGCATCCCGAACGAGGGATCCCTCCCTCGAACGGGGGATGCCTCTTCTCACGCGGGCGCAACGAGCGACCCATCGGCCGCGACCGCCGCGTCTTCTTCGCGCAGCCGATCGCGCACGAGGAACTGGAACGTCGACCACGCCCCGCTGCGGGTCTCGAACATCCGGTAGACCTGCCACTCGGTGAGGAGCTCGCGGTCGGCGCGGCGCGCCTCGGCCCAGTCGGCGAAGCGCGGCAGCCGCCGGAGACGCCGGGCGAGCGCCGCACCCTGCTCGATCGCGCGCTCCAGCCGCTCCTCCCCCACCGGCACGTCGAAACCCGCCTCGCGGAGCGCGTGCGTGAGCGAGCCGAACGTCTGCCAGTAGAGCGACTTCGACGCGACGCGGCCGCGGTTCGCGTCGAGGTCCTGCGGCCGCGGCACGCGCCCGAGCGCGTCGCCGAGCTCGCGCAGCTGGCGAAGGAGCTCCTCCCGCGTCGCGAAGCGGCGGGGCACGAGGCCGGCGCGGCGTTTCGCGGCGTTCCAGCTGCCGAAGTGCTCGATCACGGTCTGCGGATGGACGGTCGTCGCCGCGTCGGCGGCGAACTCCTTCATCGTCGGCGAGCGGCCGAGACGTGCCGCGCAGTCGTGGAGCTCCCGGAGGATCTGCTCGTCGGAGTAGCGCTTTCGGATCCCGGCCTGGAAGGCCGCCAGCTCCTTCGGGTCGATCGAGGTGATCGCACGGTACGCCCGCCGTCTCGCCATGGCAAACAGAGTAGATCGACCTGGACGGAGTGCAACATGAGCCGTGCAGGCTGAACCGCTCAGGCGGTCAGGAGCGCGACGTTCGCCGGCCGCCCGTCGTCGAGGGCTGCGGGCGGCAGGATCCGCTCGAGCGCGCCGACGCAGCGCGGACAGAACTGCCGGCCGGCGAGGCCGCGGAGCTCTGCGAGCGCACGCGCCGGTGTCAGCGCCGGTCGGTACAGGCGCGGCGTGAGCATCGAGTCGAGCGCGTCCGCGACGTGGATGATCCGGGCGCCGAGCGGGATCTCCTCGCCGCCGAGCCGGTCCGGGTAGCCGGAGCCGTCGTAGCGCTCGTGATGATGGCGGATCGCGGGGACCGCGTCGTCGAGGAACCCGAGCCGGTCGATCATCCGCGCGCCCTCGTCGGAGTGGCGGCGCATCAGCCCCCACTCCTCCGCGTCGAGCCCGTCCGGCTTCAGCAGGATCGCGTCCGGGACGGCGAGCTTGCCGATGTCGTGGAAGAGCGCCGCCTGGCCGAGCACGGCGAGCTCGGGCTCCGACAGGCCGAGCTCCCGGCCGATGGCGAGCGCGAACCGCTGGACGCGCCGCGAATGTCCCGCCGTCAGCGCGTCGCGCGCGTCGAGCGTGGCCGTGAGGCCCTCCATCGCCGCCGTCGAGCGCTCCCGCAGCAGGCGGTTCGCGTGCTCGAGCGCGGCCGAGCGGGCGGCTTCCGCCGGATCCGGCGCGGGGATCGTCTCCGGATCCGGCACGGCGGGAGGCCGGCGCAGGAGGAGCGGGACGAGGGGGATGGCGAGGGCGTAGAGGCCCAGCGAGTCGTAGGCGAGGACGGACAGGCCTGCCGCGAGGCCGTGCACGGGCAGCTGCCGGGGCTCGACGCGCGCAACGAGGAGGTAGCCCGCCGACGCCACGGCGGCAGCGGCGACGACGGAGACATCCCCGCCGACCGTCCGCGAGAGCTCGAAGAGCCCGGCGGCAATCGTGCCGGCGAGCGAGAGGAGGCCGAGCTCGGTCAGGACGCGCCGCACGGGCGAGCGGCTTGCGCTCCAGCTCGCGAGTGCGACTGCCGCCGCGACGAGGAGCGCCGAGCGGAAGCCGAAGAGCCCCGCCGCCGCGATCGCTGCGCCTGTCCCGGCGGCCGTGACCTCGGGCGCAAGCGACCGCGCGACCGCCGCTGCGACGGTCGAGATCGCGAGCCCCGCGAGGTCGCGGGAGCTGCCGAGCGCCGCACCGGCCACCCCCACTCCGACGCCGACCACCGCCAGCCCGAGCTCGAACCGCGCGACCATAGCCGGCGCGCGCCGCCCGGACGGCGCCTCCGCCTCGGCTTCCGGCCGGACGTCGCGGATCCTCCGCTCCGGCGACGCCTGGCTGCCGACGCCGCGCAGGACCAGAGGCTCGTCGGTCGCGGCGACGACGCGGTTCCGGCCCTGGAGCTTCGCCCGGTAGACGGCGACGTCCGCCCGGTGGACGAGCTCGGTGCCGTCGCTCGCGTCGGCCGGAAACGACGCGACCCCCATCGACACCGTCGCGCGGAGCGGTTCCTCGACGGTCTCGACCGGGAACGGCCGCTCGGCGACGGCCCGGCGGACGCGTTCGGCGATCTCGAGCGCCTGTGCGGGCGGCGTCTCCGGCAGCATGATCGCGAACTCCTCGCCGCCGAATCGCGCAGGGACGTCGTACTCGCGGAGCTCGGCCCGGAAGACCTCGGCGACGCCGCGCAGCACCTCGTCGCCGGCGAGGTGGCCGTGGGCGTTGTTGATCTCGCGGAGCAGGTCGAGGTCGGCCATGATCACCGTGAGCGGCCGGTCGAAGCGCTCGGCCCGGGAGAGCTCCTCCGTCAGCGTGTCCGTGAAGTGGCGCGCATTGAAGAGGCCGGTCTTCGGATCCACGCGCGCCTGCTCCTCGAGCCGGGGGACGTGGAGCGACCGGTGGACGAGGGCGAGCGGAGCGATCCCGAACGGCACGAGCCACGGATTCGCGCGCCAGAGCGCCGCGAGCCCGATCCCCAGCCCTGCGAGCACGAGCTCCGTCGAGAGGTTCCGGCGGGTGAAGAGGCCCGTCTGGCGAAGCGTGTAGCCGCGCCCCAGGCGCAGCATCGCGGCGAGGAGCCCGTGGTTGAGCGCGACGAAGACGGCGCACGCGGCGAGCCCCGCGAGCGCCCGCCGGGCGTGCACGTCGTCGACGAACCCGTGGCGGAGCACGAGGTGAGCGACCGACCAGGCCCCGAGCGCGTTCAGCGTCGAGTTCGCGATGTTGAACGCCTGGATCTGCCACGGGTAGCGGAGCTTGAGCCACGCGGGGACGTGCTGAACCGCGCCCATCAGGACGACGAGCTCGGGCGGCAAGAGGAGGGCGGCCGCGATCAGGAAGACGGCGGCCGTGTGCAGGGAGTAGTCGCGGATCGTGCGGACGACGAAGAGCTGCGCGACGCCGGCGCACGCGGCGAGGACGGCGAACGTCGGCCACGCGTGCCGCTGCTCGTCGAGGCGAGCGAGCTGCGGCGCGGCCGCGAGCGCCGTCGCGGCGAGCACGGCCCACAGGAAGATCTGCGCGCGGAGCGGGTCGGGCGCGCGGCTGCCCGCGCCTGCGCCGTCCTCGCCGTCGGGCGGCACCGCCGGCACCGCGCTCATCGCCGGGCACCCCCGAGCGTCCCGGCGGGCGCCGAACCCTTTCCCTCCATCGTCCCTGTGCCTCCTCGCCGCTTCCCCTACAGCTGGGCGCACCGTAGGAGCGGCCGGGCGCCGCCTCCTCCCCCTTCCGGGGGAGGAGGCGAACTTCCCTCAGACGAGGGAGCCGGTTACGGCTCGTTGCTGCAGTTCACGATCTTGGCCGTGACGCTGGTCGAGACGCCGTACTGGCCGTAGTCCGCGTAGCCGCTGCCGTTCTTCGCGCTGGGGGGCGAGAACGAGACGTCGATCTGGCCCTCGTCCGCGTCCGCGAAGAACGTCGCGCCGTACTCTGCCGTCGCCCCGTCCTTCGTCACTTCGGCCGTGCCGAACACGGGGTCCAGACCGGCGACGCGCCCGGCGAGGTTCACGATCGCGCCGGCCGTCGTCGGCCTCGTCCCCTTGAAGCGGAAGAAGCCGAGGTCGCCGCTGAACGAGCCTCCGGTGATCTGCATGCAGTACGACGGGGTGTTGCGTGCTGCGAACTTCGCCGCCGAGAAGGCGACGATCGCCGCGAGCAGCACTCCGGCGATGAGAACCCTCCGCATACCTACCTCCCCTGTGTTGACAGCGCAGGCACCCTACTCCTCCACCTTCGGGAAGTCCATCGCCTCTACAGTGGCCATGTGAGGCTGGCGGTGGAGATCGCGCTTGCGCGAGGGGTCGGCGGCCTCTCGCGGCTCGCCGGCCGCGGCGGCGGGACGACGCTGCCGGGGAAGCTGCTCGCGGCCGCCGACCCCGGCGCGGTCGCCCGCCTCGCGCGGCGGCTCCCGCTCGGGACGGCGCTCGTCTCGGCGACGAACGGCAAGACGACCACCGCTGCGCTCTGTGCCGAGATCCTCTCCCCCGCGCGCCGCCTCGCGCACAACAGCGCGGGCGCGAACCTGCTCTCCGGCGTCACGTCGACGCTGCTCGCCGCGGACGGCGCGGAGCTCGGCCTGTTCGAGGTCGACGAGGCCGCGCTTCCCGAGGTCGCTCGCAGGGTCGAGCCCCGCGCGCTGTGCCTCGGGAACCTCTTCCGCGACCAGCTCGACCGCTACGGCGAGCTCGAGCTCGTCGCCGAGCGCTGGCGCGCGTGCGTCGACGCGCTCCCGGCGGCGACCAAGCTCGTCGTCAACGCCGACGACCCGCAGCTCGGCGAGCTCGCCGGTCGTCGGCAGGGCAGCCTCGCGTTCGGCGTCGACGACCCCGCCCACGCGCGGCCGTCGCTCCAGCACGCAGCCGACTCGAAGTACTGCGTCCGCTGCGGCCGGCCGTACGAGTACGCAGCCGCCTACGTCGGCCACCTCGGCGACTACCGTTGCCCGGCGTGCGGGAACGCCCGCCCGCCGCTCGACGTCGCCGCCCGTGAGGTCGTCCTCCGCGGGGTCGAGGCAGCCGAGTTCGATCTGGCGACACCGAGCGGCGCCCGGCGCGTGCGGCTCGCGCTGCCCGGCCTCTACAACGTCTACAACGCCCTCGCGGCCGCCTCGCTCGCGCTCGCGCTCGGTGCGTCGCTCGACGAGATCGTCGCCGGCCTCGAGCGGGCCCGGCCGGCGTTCGGCCGCTTCGAGCGCATCGCGATCGGCGACCGCTCGCTGCTCGTCCTGCTGATCAAGAACCCGGCCGGTGCGAACGAGGCCGTCCGGACGCTGCTCGAGGGCGACCCGCCCGCCGTCGCGCTGATCGCGCTCAACGACGCGATCGCCGACGGGCGCGACGTCTCGTGGATCTGGGACGTCGACTTCGAGCCGCTCCTCGCCGGGCTCCGGCTGCTCGTGGCGAGCGGCGACCGCGCGGCGGAGCTCGCATTGCGGTTCAAGTACGGCGGCCTCCCGGACGAGTCGATCGAGGTCGTGCCCGGGCTCTCCCGCGCACTCGACCGCGGGCTCGAGCTGACGCCGCCGGGCGGCGAGCTCGTCGCGCTCCCCACCTACACCGCGATGATCGCGCTGCGGCGGATCGTCGCCGAGCGCGGCTTCGTGCGGCCGTACTGGGAGCGCGCGAAATGAGGATCCTCGTCGGGCATCTGTATCCGGAGTACCTGAACATCTACGCCGACCGCGGAAATATCGCCGTCCTCGGGCAGCGCGCGGCGTGGCGCGGGCTCGAGCTCGAAGTGCGGCCGATCGGGCTGGGAGAGCCGTCCGGGCGTGAGATCGACCTCTTCTACGTCGGCGGGGGCCAGGATCGTGAGCAGGGACTGATCGCTCCCGACCTCGCGGCGCGCGGGCCGGAGCTTGCGCGGGCGGTCGCAGAAGGGGCGGCGCTGCTCGCGGTGTGCGGCGGCTACCAGCTTCTCGGCCGGTTCTACCGCGACCGGGCCGGTGTCGAGCTCGCCGGCGCCGGCGTCTTCCCGCTCCACACGGTCGCCGGCGACCGGCGGATGATCGGCGACGTCCTGCTCGAGTGCGAGCTCGAGCGCGGCGTGCGGCGAACGCTCGCCGGGTTCGAGAACCACGCGGGCCGCACGGTGCTCGATCCGGGCGCGGAGCCGCTCGGCCGGGTCGTCGCGGGGTTCGGGAACGACGGCGAGAGCGGCCACGAGGGCGTGCGTGTCGGCCGCGCCATCGGGACGTACCTGCACGGGCCGCTGCTGCCGCGCAACCCCTGGCTCGCCGACTGGTTGCTCGCCCAGGCGGCCGCGCACGCGTCTGGCGGCGAGCCGCCGGCGCTCGCGGCGCTCCCGGACGCCCTCGAGGCCGAAGCCCACGGCGTGGCAGCCGATCGGGCGCGCGCACGCGGCGGCAGGTGGTGAGCCGGTCGGACGAGGCTGCCGCGGGCCCGGAGGCGTCTCTTCGAGCCATGTCCAAAGCGCCGGGCGCTCGGTAGCCCAACCTCCTCCCCGCTGCTGATCCTATCGGCGAAGTGCGCGCGTAGGTGTGACGCGAATGCGCCGAAAGCGTGCCAATCGACCCGCTCAGGCCCTGGCCAGAGCGGGCGTGTCCGCAAGGACCGCCCGGAGCGATTCGCGCAGGATCTCGACGCCGGTGTCGAGCTCGTCCTCCGTCACGGTCAGCGGGGGAGCGATCCGCAGGCAGTTCGTGATCGAGCCGGTTCGCACGATGTTCATCGAGAGGCCGCGGCGCAGGCACTCGTCCGTCAGCGCGACGCCGAGCGCACCGGCCGGCTCCTTCGAGTCGCGGTCGACGACGAGCTCGACGCCGATCAGCAGGCCGCGCCCGCGGACCTCGCCGATCTGCTCGTGCTCGGACTGGAGCTCGCGCAGCCGCGCCGTCAGATAGTCGCCGCGCTCGCGCGCCCGCTCGACGAGCTGCTCCTCCTCGATCACGTCGAGAACAGCCAGGCCGGCCGCTGCCGGCAGCGGATCGGAGACGTGCGACGTCACGTGGAGGAAGCCCTTCGCGAAACAGTCCTCCTCGACCTCCGAGCTCGCGATCGTCGCCGCAAGCGGGATCCCGCCGCCGAGCGTCTTCGACACGGCGACGAGATCGGGGACGACGCCGTCGGCTTCGAACGCGAACATCGTCCCGACGCGAGCGAAGCCCGTCTGCGCCTCGTCGACGACGAGGAGCATTCCGCGCTCCTCGCACAGCTCCTTCGCACGCGCGAGGTAGCCGTTCGGCGGGACGATGATCCCGCCGGTCGAGAGCACCGGCTCCGCGATCAGCGCGCAGAGCGAGCCGACGGACTGCTGGTCGAGCAGCTCGAAGCCGACCTCGAGGCACGTGCAGTCGCAGGTGCCGGCGCAGTGGCGGATCGGGCAGCGGTAGGCGTACGGCGCCGGGATCGCGAACGCGCCCGGTAGGAGCGGCCCGTAGCCCGCGTGGGCGATCGAGAAGTTGACCGACGCGATCCCGCTGAGGAGCCCGTGGAAGCTCCGCGTGAGCCCGGCCACCTCGAAGCGGCCCGTGTGGAGCTTCGCGAGCTTGAGCGCGACCTCGTTCGCCTCCGAGCCGGTGTTGAGGAGCATCACCCGGTCGAGCGGCGGCGGGAACAGCGCCGCGAGCCGCTCCGCGAGCTCGAGGACCGGCTCCGACAGCATCCACGAGTTGAGGTGGACGACCTCGTCGAGCGACCGGCGGAGCGCCTCGACGATCCTCGGATGGCCATGTCCGAGCGTCGAGCAGATCTGACCCGAGGTGAAGTCGAGGACGCGCCGGCCGTCGCGGGTCTCCAGCCAGGCGCCTTCCGCCCGCTCGACGACGAACGGCGCGAACCCGCCCGCGTAGCGGATCAGGAACCGCTCGCGCGGGTCGCTCACACGCGCGAGTCTACGGGGCCCACAACGGCCCGAGGTAGACGACCGGATCGCCCGGCTGCCAGCGCGCGAGGAAGCGCTGGATCGGCGGGTGGAGGACGGTGTCCTCGAGCTCGACGATCGAGAAGAGCCGGTGCCCGCGGACGGCTGCGTCGACCGACGTCACCGTCTCGAGCGAGCGGCCGCCGAGGTCGGCGGCGAAGATGATGTGGACGACGTGCTTCGCCGCGAAGCGCTCCGGCGCGATCGAGTCGACGATCGCGACCGGCCCCTCGAACGACAACTGGTCGTGGATCCCGACCTCCTCCGCGAGCTCGCGCCGCAGCGCCTCGACGAGGCTCTCGCCCGAGTTCACGCCGCCGCCGGGCAGCAGCCAGTACTCCCTCCCCGGCTTCTCGTGACGGATCAGGAGGACGCGGCCCTGCCACCGCAGCACCGCCGAGACGCGGATGCGGGGCTCGCCGCCCAGGTCACGCTCCCGAGGAGCCGAAGCCGCCGGTGCCGCGCTCGCTCGCCGGCAGCTCGTCGACCTCGACCGGCTCGACGTGCGGGACTGGCACGACGACGAGCTGCGCGATCCGCATCCCCGGCTCGACGGTGAACCCACGCTCGCGGTCGGTGTTCAGCAGGTTGACGCGCAGCTCGCCGCGGTAGCCGGAGTCGACGAGCCCCGGGGTGTTGACGATCGAGATGCCGTGCTCCACGGCCAGCCCCGACCGCGGCTGGACGAAGCCCGCATAGCCGTCGGGAATGGCCACGGCCACCCCGGTCGGCACGAGCGCCCGCGCGCCGGGCGCGAGCTCGCAGCGCTCGCACGCGACGAGGTCGAGGCCGGCGTCGCCCGGGTAGGCGCGCGACGGCAGGGCGGCGTCGGGCCGTAGGCGGCGGACGGGAAGGTCGATCATCCCCGGCGCGAGGTCCTGGCGGCCGTGCGCGCCTCGGCGACGAGGAAGGGCGCGAACCGGCGCAGCTCGCGCTGGGGCAGCCTCGCCCTGAGGAAGACGCCGTCCGCCCGATCGACGCGTTCCTCGATCGGCGGGCCGAGGGCGTACAGCTCCGCGAGCTTCCCGCCTTCCTCGTACGGGACGAGCAGCTCGACCAGCTCGTACCGGTCCGCGAAGCGCTCCGCGATCCGCGCCTGCAGCGCGTCGAGCCCCTCCCCGGTCCGCGCGGAGATCTGGAGCGCGCCCGGGAACCGGTTCGAGAGCCGGGCGCGCCCGAGCTCGTCGACCTCGTCGATCTTGTTGAGGACGAGCTCCGTCGGCAGCTCCGCGGCGCCGATCTCCGCGAGCACGGCGCCGACCGCGGCCGTCATCTCGTCGAGCCGCTCCTCCGGCGCGGACGCATCCGCGACGTGGAGGACGAGGTCGGCGACGAGCGTCTCCTCGAGCGTCGCCGCGAACCCCTCCACGAGCTGGTGCGGCAGCCGCCTGATGAACCCGACCGTGTCGGTCACGAGATAGCGCCGCCCGTCCTGCTCGAAGCCGCGCGTCGTCGGGTCGAGCGTCTCGAACAGGCGGTCGTCGACGGAGACGTCGGAGTTTGTGAGCGCGTTCAGGAGCGTCGACTTGCCGACGTTCGTATAGCCCGCGAGCGCGATCGTCGGCGTCTGCGTCCGCCGGCGCTCGCCGCGCCGCGTCTCACGCTGGCGCGAGAGCTCACGCAGGCGGCGGCGCAGCAGGGCGACCCGGCGGCGCGCGAGCCGCCGGTCGGTCTCGAGCTGCGACTCGCCCGGGCCGCGCGTGCCGACGCCGCCGCCGAGCCGCTCGAGGTGCTGCCACAGGCCCCGCATCCGCGGCAGGTTGTACTCGAGCTGGGCGAGCTCGACCTGGAGTTTCCCCTCGGCGCTTCGGGTGTGCTGGGCGAAGATGTCGAGGATCAGCTGCGTCCGGTCGACGACGCGCGCCTCGAGCTCGTCCTCGAGGCGGCGCTGCTGCGGCGGCTCGAGCTCGTCGTCGACGAGGAGCACGTCCGCCTTCGCGTCGCCGAACGCCTGCTTCAGCTCCTCGAGCTTGCCCTTGCCGAGGTACGTGCGGCGGTCCGGGAGCTCCCGGAACTGCGTCAGCTGGCCGGCGGGCTCGACACCGGCCGTGCGGGCGAGCTCTCGCAGCTCGGCCAGCTCGTCCTCCGGGTCACGCCCCTGGGCCAGCACCGCGATGACGAACCCGCGCTCGGGCTCTGCGCCCGGCGCGGGATCCGGCTGGCGATGCGTCACGCGGCGAATTGTATGGCGGGGGCGGATCGCGGGCGGCCCGGGCCCGCGACCCGCCCCGCGCCGGGTCAGCGACGGCCGGAGACGAGCCGCGAGGCGATCTCCTCCAGGAAGCCGCGCTCGTACCCGGGGGCGCCGATGCCGAGCTCGGCCGGCGTGTCCGGCCGCGGCGCGCCGTCGGGCGGGCCGTCGACGACCTCGACCTCCTTGCCGTCCTCGGGGTGCGGGCCCTTCCAGATCTGGTTCACGTCGCGGTAGTCGTCCGGGCTGAAGCGATAGAGGACGCGGTGCAGGCCGCGCTCCTCCCACTGCCGCGTCTCCGGGAACTTCGAGTTCGGGATGTCCGGGATGTTCAGGAGCTTCGGCACCTCGACGCCCGTCAGCTCCTCGAGCGCCTTCGCGTAGGCCACCTGGTGGACGCCGCCGCGGACGAGCAGGTAGCCGAGCATCTGCCGCGCGATCGGGTGGTCGGTCATCTCGTAGACGCGGATCTTCTGCGCGCGGGCCCCGGACTCGAGAAAGAAGTTGTGGAGCAGGTCGAGGACGAGGTCGCCGGAGTTGAAGACGTAGTCGCCCTGCCACGGCTGCGCCTGCGAGTTCGCGACGAGCGCGCCGAGGCCCGACACGATGAAGTGGTGCGACAGCCGGTTCCCCTTCGCCCCGGGAAGCGTCACGCCGACCTGACCGTTCGTCTTCGACTCGTCGCTCGCCCCGGTCAGCATCCCGTTGATCGTCGCGGCGACGAGCTCGATGTGCCCGTACTCCTCGGCGCTGATGTTCGAGATCAGGTCGTAGTACGGCTTCGCCTTGTCCCGGCCGCGGAAGTTGAACGACTGGAAGGTGTAGTTCATGAGCGTCGACATCTCGCCGAAGCGGCCGCCGAGCAGCTCCTGGACCGCCGCGGCGGCGTCCGGATCGGGCTCGGTCGGCATCGGCAGCTCGACCGCGAGCCGGTCGATCTTGAGAATCATGCGCGCCTCCTCTCGGTGGGATCGGTGCCCGATGGCTCCCCCGGCCCCGGCCGATCAAACCTATGCTCGGGAGGTGGCCCACGACCTCGCCCGGCGGACGCTCGAGCTCGTCGACATCCCGTCGGTGAGCCGCGACGAGGCCGAGGCGCACGCCTACGTCGAGTCGGTCGTGCCGCTCCCGCTCGCCTACCGGAGCCCGGAGGCGCTGCTCTACTGCGCCGTGCGAACCGGCCGGCCGCTCGTCCTCTTCGCCGGGCATCTCGACACCGTCCCGGCGCAGGGGAACCTCCCGGGGCGGATCGAGGATGGCTCCGTCGTCGGGCTCGGCGCCTCCGACATGAAGGGCGGCGTCGCCGTGATGGTCGAGCTCGCCCGCTGGGTCGCGGAGGAGCGGCCGGCGCTCGCCGCCGACCCGGCGTTCCTCTTCTTCACGCGCGAGGAGGTCGCGATCGAGGAGAGCCCGCTTCCGGAGGTCTTCGCGGCGGCGCCGCTCGTCCGTGAGTCGGCGCTCGTCGTCGTGCTCGAGCCGACGGACAACGCCCTCCACCTCGGCTGCGTCGGGAGCATCAACGCGTCGCTCACGTTCGAGGGCGTCAGCGCCCACTCGGCGCGGCCCTGGCAGGGCGTGAACGCGATCGCGAAGGCGGTCGAGGGGCTCGCGCCGATCGTCGCGCTCGAGCCGCGGCGGGTCGAGGTCGCGGGCCTCGAGTTCTCCGAGGTGCTGAGCGTCACGCAGATCCGCGGCGGCGTCGCCGACAACGTCGTCCCGGCGCTGGTCGAGTGCCGGCTCAACTTCCGCTACGCACCCGGGCGGACGCCGGCGGATGCCGAGGCGCGGCTGCTGGAGCTCGCCCCGGGCGCGCGAATCGAGACGAACTCACCCGCGGCGCACGTCCCGGCCGGCTCGCCGTTGCTCGAACGGCTGCGTGAGGCGGGCGGCTTCGAGCTGCTCCCGAAGCAGGCGTGGACGCCGGTGGCGCAGTTCGCGGCCGAGGGCCTCGACGCCGTGAACCTCGGCCCGGGCGCGACCCGCTACGCGCACCAGCGGGACGAGCGCGTCGAGATCGCCGAGCTCGAGCGCACGTTCGAGGCGCTGCGCCGGTTCCTCGCCGCCTGAGGCGGCTACTCGCAGCTGGCGTCGACCGTGTCGACCGGATCGGACGTGTGCGTGTCGATGCCGGCGCCGCAGTTCAGCGCATCTGGCTGGCCGTCGGCCGCGTCGAGGGTGTCGTCGCCGTCGCCTCCGAGCAGCGTGTCCTTGCCGGCGCCTCCGACGAGGTCGTCGTTTCCGAGCCCGCCGTTGAGGACGTCCGCGCCGGGGCCGCCGGTCAGCGTGTCGTTCCCGGCCCCGCCCTGGAGGCGCGCGCCGGCGCTGCCGGCCGTCAGGTGGTCGTCTCCGGAGCCGCCGCTGACGCGCTCCACGTCGAGCTGGACGTCGTCGCCCTCGCCGGCCTCGCCGTCGTTCGCACCGTCTCCGATCGTGACGCTGACGGCGTTCGTGCGGTCGGTGTACACGGCCACGTCCGAGCCGGAGCCGCCCTGCAGCACGTCCGCGCCGGCGCCGCCGGAGAGGACGTCGTTCCCGGGACCGCCGTAGAGGACGTCGCCGCCGCCGAGCCCGTACAGCCTGTCGTTGCCGCCGAGACCGCAGATGACGTCCGGCCCGGAGGTTCCCGTCAGGACGTCGTCGCCGGGCGTACCCGTGATCGTGCACGCGGACGGAGGCGGCGCGCACTGGCCGGTCGTCGTCAGCCGGTAGACGGCGTTCGCCTGCGAGGTCGCGTAGACGCGGCCGCACCCGTCGGTCGAGAACGAGTCCGGCTGGGGGATCGGGGCAAGATCCTGGACCTCGCCGTCGTCGATCACGCCGCCGGCCGGCGTGGCCGTCACCGAGCGGAGGAAGCCGGTGCCGAAGTCGGCGTAGATGAAGTGCCCGTCGAGCGACGCGATCGTCGGATCCTGGACGACGCTGCCGCCGATGATCGCGATGTCGCCCTCGTCGTGGCGGCGGACGAGCACGGGTCCGAGGTAGTTCGGCGGCGCGTTCTCGGGCGTGACCGGCACGTCGGTCCCGCGGAGCACGTCGCCCTCGGTGATATCCCAGCCGAGGTTCGCGCCGGGATCGCGGCCGTCCGCCGCGCGCAGCAGGTTGACCTCCTCGTAGAAGTGGTTGCCGACGTCCGCGATCCACAGGTCGCCCGTCTGCGGATCGAAGGCCATCCGGAAGGCGTTGCGAACGCCGTACGCCCAGATCTCCGGCCGCGCGTCGGACTGACCCACGAAGGGGTTGTCGGCAGGGATCGTGTACGGCTGCCCGCCGGACGGATTCGGGTCGATCCGGAGGATCTTCCCGAGCGGCTCCGAGAGCACCTGCGGCGGGAACGGGTTCATCCCGCCGCCGCCGTCGCCGGTCGAGATCCAGAGGTTGCCGTCGGGGCCGAAGAGAAGCGTGCCGCCGTAGTGGTTGTGCCTCGCGGAATGCTCGATGTACATGAGCTGCCGCTCGCTCGCCGGATCGATCTTGTTCGGGTCGTTCGCGTCCATCGTCCACTCGGCGAGGACGATGTCGCCCCACTCGTCCTCCGGCGTCGCCGGGTCGTCCTTCAGCGTGTAGTAGCCGTAGACGTGGTGGCTCGTGGCGAAGTCCGGCGCGAACGCGATCGACTCGAGGCCTCCCTCGCCGTCGCCCCCGACCTTCGCGGTGAGGTTCAGCGCCGGAGTCGGCAGGAGCTGCCCGTCGACGAGGACCTTCACGACGCCGGCCCGCTCGACGACGAACACGCGGTGCAGGTCTCCGGGCGGCGACGCCACCCACATCGGCCTGATGAACCCGCTGCCGACCGGGACCCAGCGCAGGGAGTCCGGTCGCGGCGGCGCGGTCTCGTCGGCGCCGACGTCCGGAGCGGCGCCCTGGTTCCGCGGGTCGCCGTGGATGTCGAACGCTCTGTCCGGGCTGCCGGAGAGCGCGCCCTTGAGGGTGCCGCGATCGATCAGCGGCGAGCCCGGCGCGAGGTTCCCGTCCGGTGTCGTCCCGGCCGCCACGTCCAGCGGGTCGACGACGCCCAGCTGGCTGGACTGGGCACCGTCCGCGAAGACGGTCCTGCCCGGCGACTCGTCCACCGTGTGGAGCTGCGCCCTGGCGAGCGGGCCCTGGAGCTCGAGGTCGGTGCCGCTCGGCGCCGCGAACGTCGCGTTCGCAGCCTGGAGCGTCGCCGCCGCGGCGCGACCGTCGATGTGGACGCCCATCGGGTAGCCGATGAGCGTGACGCCGCGGAGGGCCGCCGTCGCGACAGCACCCTCGCCGCCGACGCGGAGCGCCTCCCCCGTCGCCGTGCGCGGCCGCACGACGACCTCGAGCACGCGGCTCGAGCCGCGCCAGGCGACGAGGCCGTCCCGGGTCGCGACGACCTCGGTCCGCACGAGCTGGGCCGCGTCGAGGCGCGCGCCGGTCATGCCGACCAGGCGGCTGTCCTCGACCCGACCCGCTCCGTCGTAGGCGACGCCCTTCGGCGCCTCGACGATCGCGTCGTCGAGGGTCGAGCCGGCCGCGGCCGCGACGCCCGTCGCCTCTGCGGCCTCGATCCGCAGACCCGCCGCGCTCGTGCCCGCGCCGAGCGTCAGCGGCGTTCCCGACGTCGGCGCGACCATCGTCCCGTTCGGCCCCCTGCCGGCCCCGGCCAGCGTCACCGGGGCAGACCCGTCGAGGACGACGTCCTCGGCGTAGGCGTCGGTCGTCCGTCCGTCGGGATTCGGGAGGACGACGACGCGCCCGCCGCCGAGCACGACCGACTTGGCGACCGCCGCGCCGATCGTCGCGCACGGCAGGGACGGGTCTGCGCACGGGCCGGCGTCGCTCGCGCCCGGGGTCGAGACGCCGACGAAGACGTCGGACGCGGCGGCCGGCGCAGCCACCTCGAGGAGGAGTGCGGCGACCACCGCCGCCAGAAGCCCCCGACCCATTCGAGTCGGAGTCTGCCACGCGAAGGGGACGGCGCGCCGTCGCTCGCCCCGGTGCTCGCACTCCCGATGTCGGGAGGCGGCCCTGTCCCCCGCGTCAGTCGTAGCGGTCGTGCCGGCGGACCCAGAACTGCGGCGGGCGGCCCTCCTCGTCACGTCCCTTCGGGACGAGGTCGAGGTAGTTGTAGGCGGCGTTGAGGAGGTCGATTCCGCGCGCGTACGCGGAGTACGTGTGGAAGACGCGGTCGGTTTCGTCGCGGTAGAAGACGCTGACGCCCTCCCGATCGGCCAGCGGGTTCGCCTGCACGCGGTAGTTGTAGACGCCCTCGCTCGCCTGCTCCTCCGGCGTGAACGAGGCGCCGTAGTCGTAGTTGAAGTCGCTTCCCGACGAGGACACCCACGGAAAGCTCCAGCCCATCCGCTCGCGGTAGCCGAGGAGCTGCTCGAGCGGCGCCCGCGAGACGGCGACGAACGTGACGTCCCGCGCCTTCAGGTGGATCACGTTCGCGTCGAAGCTGTCGGCCCAGAACGAGCAGTGCGGGCAGCCCTCGTCCCACTCCGGCGCGAACATGAAGTGGTAGACGACAAGCTGGTCCCGCCCGCCGAAGAGGTCGGCCAGCGTGGCGGGCCCCTGCGGCGCCTGGAAGGTGTAGCTCTGCTCGACCGCCTCCCAGGGGAGCTCGCGCCGGCGGCGGCTCAGCTCGTCGCGCAGGCGGGTGAACTCCTTCTCCTCGGCGAGGAGGGCCCGCCGCGCCTCCAGCCACTGCTCGTGTGGTACGACGCGGTGCTCCACGCGCATGACCCTACGTGCCGCGCGTTGGATTCTCGTTGGCGTCGACCGGACGCGCGACTGCGAGCACCTGCTCGCGCGTGAGCTCGAGCCCGTGCGCCTCGCGGGCGTGCGCCGAGCACAGCGCGACGACCTCGTCCTCCGAGCCCTGGCACCGCCAGCCGCAATCGCATTCGACGAACCGCTCCATACTTCCGTCGGTGCGAATCTACGTGCTCGGCGAGGTCGCGGTCGAGACGGACGGGCGCCTCGTCCGCGAGCGCGACCTTCCTGGACGCCAGGCCCGCACGGTCCTCGCGATGCTGGCGGTCGAGGTCCGGCACGGAGCGACGACGGAGGCGCTCGCCGACGAGCTCTGGCCCGAGCGCCTGCCGTCCTCGTGGGAGACCGCGCTGCGCGCGATCGTCAGCAAGCTCCGCCGCTCGGTCGGGCCCGGCGCGCGGATCGACGGCGCGACGGGCAGCTACCGCCTCTGCCTGCCGCCGGCGGCCTGGGTCGACGTCGACGCAGCCCGGGAGGCGCTGCACGACGCGGAGACGCGGCTCGCCTCGGCCGATCCCTCGGGCGCCGCCGCGAGCGCGCTGGTCGCGAGCCTGCTCGCCCGCCGGCCGTTCCTGCCTGGCTCGTACGGCCCGTGGACGCTCCGGCAACGGGACCGCGTCTCCGAGCTCCGGCTGCGCGCGGACGAGTGCCGCGCCGAGGCGCTCGCCGCGACCGGCGACTTCGTCCGCTCGGCGCAGGCGGCGGAGCAGGCGCTCGCGCTCGACCCCTTCCGGGAGACCCTCCATCGCCGTCTCATCCGCTCGCACGCGCTCGCCGGCGACCGTGCCGCCGCCGCCCGAGCCTTCCTCCGCTGCCGCGACCTGCTCGCCCGCGAGCTCGGGATCGACCCGATGCCGGCCACGGTCGCGGCCTACCGCGCGGCGATCGCGCGGTAGCGTTCGGGTCGGTGCACGTCTCCCCCATCCTCGCCGCGCAGTCCGCCTACCCGTTCGTACGGATCGAGCGCGCGAAGCGCGAGGCGGCCGCGGCGGGCGTCGAGATCGTCGACTTCGGCCAGGGCGACCCCCGGGAGCCGACCGACCCGATGATCCGGCAGGCGCTGATCGACGGTCTCGCCGAGCGGATGGGCTACCCGCGCGCCGAGGGCCTGCCGGAGCTGCGCGAGGCGATCGCCGGCTGGGCGCGGCGGCGCTTCGGCGTCGAGCTCGACCCCGGCAGCGAGGTGATCCCGACGCTCGGCAGCAAGGAGGCGATCTTCGGCTTCGCCCACGCCGTCCTCGACGCCGACGGCCCGAAGGACGCCGTCGTCCTCACCGACCCCGGCTACCCAGTGCCCGAGCGGGGCGCCCTCTTCGCGCGCGCACACGTGTGGAAGCTCCCGCTACACGAGGACGCCGGCTTCCTCCCCGACCTCGACGCGCTCGACGCCGACCACTGGGAGCGCGTCGCCGTGCTCTGGATCAACTACCCGAACAACCCGACGGGCGCGACGGCGCCGCTCGCGTTCTACGAGCGGCTGGCCGAGCTCGCGATCGAGCACGACTTCCTGCTCGCCTCGGACGAGGCCTACAGCGAGCTCTGGTTCGACCGGCCGCCGCCGTCGGCGCTGCAGGTCGCCGATCGCAGCCGCGTCGTCGTCTTCAACTCGCTCAGCAAGCGCTCGTCGATGACCGGCTACCGATCGGGCTTCGTCGCGGGGCCGGCCGAGGTGATCTCGGCGCTGCGCGAGTTCAGGCCGACGGTCGGGACGGCGCCGCAGGAGTTCGTCCAGCGCGCGGCGATCGCGGCGTGGAACGACGAGGCGCACGTCGACCGCGCCCGGGAGGCCTATCGCCGCAAGCGCGAGATCATGCTCGACGTCCTCCTGCGTCACGGCTTCAGGCTCGCCGAGGGCAGCCGCGCGACCATGTACCTCTGGCTCGAGGCGCCGGGCGACGACGGCTCGGAGGCGTGGGCCGAGCGGCTGCTCCGGAACGGGATCGTCGTCGCGCCCGGCGCGTACCTCGGCGAGTCGTGCGACCGCTACGTCCGCTTCGCGCTCGTGCCGACGGAGGAGGAGTGCCGCCGCGCGGCGGCGGTCCTCGACGCGGTGCTTTGAACGTCGAGGAGACGATCGCGGAGCTGGATCGCGGCGAGCGGCGCGTCGCGCGCAGGGTCGGCGACGACTGGGTCGTCGACGAGGAGGCGAAGCAGGCGATCCTCGACTTCTTCCGGCTGCGGCAGATGGAGCCGATCGAGGTCGGGCCGTTCGAGTATCGCGACAAGATCCCGCTCAAGCACGACTACGCGAGCCGCGGCGTCCGGGTCGTGCCGCCCGCGGTCGCGCGGTTCGGGTCGTTCCTCTCCGAGGACGTCGTGATGATGCCGAGCTACGTGAACATCGGCGCCTGGGTCGGGCCGCGGACGATGATCGACACGTGGGCCACCGTCGGCTCGTGCGCGCAGATCGGAGCGGACGTCCACCTCGCCGGCGGCGTCGGCATCGGCGGAGTGCTCGAGCCCGTGAACGCGCGGCCGGTGATCGTCGAGGACGGCGCCTTCATCGGGTCGCGCTGCATCGTCACCGAGGGCGTCCGGATCGGCGAGGGCGCGGTGCTGGCCCCGAACGTCTCGCTGACGGCGTCGGTGCCCGTGATCGACGTCACCGGGCCGGAGCCGGTCGAGCATCGCGGCTACGTGCCCCCGCGCTCGGTCGTCGTTCCCGGGACGCGCCCGAAGGAGTTCCCGGCGGGCGTCTACCAGGTCGCGTGCGCGCTGATCATCGGGCGGCGGAGCGAGTCGACCGACCTGAAGACGAGCCTCAATGCAGCTCTGCGCGAGTACGGCATCGGCTCGGGATAGCCGCCGCGTGCGGCTCGCGACGGAGCGGCTCGAGCTGCGCCCCCTGCCGGCCGAGGCGGCGGCCGCGCTCCCCGACGATCGCGAGACGGCATCGCGGCTGGCAGGCGCCGCCCTCGCCCCCGACTGGCCGGCGCAGGAGCTTCGCGACGTGCTGCCGCGTCAGACGCGGGCCGCGACGTTCGGCATCTGGGTCATGATCGAGCGCGAGACGACGACGATCGTCGGCGACGTCGGTTTCCACGGCCCGCCCGACGAGGCCGGGACGGTCGAGATCGGCTACAGCGTCGTCGCCGATCGCCGCCGCCGCGGCTACGCCACGGAGGCCGCGCGGGCGATGGTCGCCTGGGCCCTCGCCCAGCCGGGCGTGCGCGAGGTCGTGGCAGGCTGCGAGCGCACGAACGACGCGTCGATTCGGACACTCGAGCGACTCGGCTTCGTCCGGACCGGCGAGGCCGGCGACGAGCTTCGCTGGCGCTACAGCCCGCGGGCCTGAGCGGCGTCCCGTTCTGGGCCCAGACCGCGCTCGACGCGTCGGTCCACCGCACCCCCGACGCCTGGCGCCGGTCGGCCCCAGTTCCCCACCCTGGGTGGGGAAGGAGATCCACCCGCCGCCCGGGGCGGACGGTACCAGTCGAGCTGGCCCACGGCGGCGGCGCGATGTGCCGATTTCGGAAATTCTCGTTCACATCCCCGGGGCCGCGTGGCTCGGGAAGGCCGCGTGCCCGACACGTCGGCCGCCCTCAGTGCAGCGAGATGCGCTGCGGCGGCCAGTAGGTCAGGACGACGGGGCCGATCAGGCTCGAGCGCGGGACGGCGCCCCACGTCCGCGAGTCGCACGAGTGGATCCGGTCGTCGCCGAGGAAGAAGTAGTGGCCGCGCGGGACGGGCCAGCTCCCGCTTTCGTGGTCGCGGAACTCCCGGTCGACGTACGGCTCGACGAGCCTGCGCCCGTCGACGAAGATCGTGCCGTCCCGCTCGGTAACCCGCTCGCCCGGCAGGCCGACCAGGCGCTTGACGAACGTCCGGCTCTCGCCGCCGCCGCACCGCTCGGCGGCCGCCGGCGCGTGGAAGACGACGATCTGGCCGCGGCTGGGGCTCCCGAAGACGTACGCGAGGCGGTTTGCGAGCACGCGATCGTCGAATGAGGCCAGGCACCACTCCCCGGGCTTCGCGCAGTGCAGCGTCGGCTCCATCGAGGACGACGGGATCCTGTACGGCTTCGCGACCTCGGCCTCGAACGCGAGGACGAACGCGACCGCCAGGCCGAGCGTGACGGCCCAGTCGAGGATCGTCCGCCACGGTTGCGGGATCCGGCTCTGTGCGCGATCGAGGAGTCGCATCGGGCGCCACGATAGCGCGGTCAGCCGGTGGGGAGCTCCTCGGCAGGACCGGTGAGGAAGGCGCGGCCGCCCTCGAGGCGCACTCGCAGATCGCCGCCCGGGAAGTGGACGAGCACGTCGCCGGAGCTGTGCGTCGCCGCGGCGACGGCGACCGCGCTCGTTCCCGACGATGCGGTCTCCCCCACGCCGCGCTCCCAGACGCGCGCCGTCACCTCGCCGGGCGCATCGACGCGCACGACCTGCACGTTCGTGCGGCTCGGGAAGCGCGGGTGCGTCTCCAGGAGCGGCCCGATCCGCGGCAGGTCGGCCGGATCGCCGACGACGACGGCATGCGGATTCCCGACGGACACCGGCGTGAGCTCCAGGTCGGCGACCCGCTCCCGCGCGTGGACGTCGACCGGGCCGAGATCCTGTTCGACGAGCCCGTCCTCGAGCATCCGCGCGGCGACCTCGCGCGGGCCGACGCGGACGCGCACCCGTCGCGCACCCGTGCGGTCGGCGAGCCAGCGGGCGGCGATCCGCGTGCCGTTGCCGGACAACTCGGCCGTCGAGCCGTCGGGGTTCCAGATCACGATCTCGACCTCGTCCTCGGACGCGGAGACGACCTCGAGGATGCCGTCCGCGTCGCCGACCTCCGCCCGGACGAGCGCGGGCGTGAACCGCGCGTCAGCCGCGACGAGGTAGACGTTCCCGTGCGCTTGCCAGCGCGAGAATCGCACTCGCCACCTCCTCCGGCGGCCGGTTTCCGTCGACCGTGATCAGGCCGGGGATCCGGCGCATCCACTTCCGCTGATACGCGGCGTACTGCCGGGTGCGGAGCGCGAGCCGCTCCGCCGCCTCGCCGGGCGGGAGCTCCGCGACCTCACGCAGCCCCATGACCTTGCCCGCCGTCCGCGAGAGCGGCCGCCCGGCGGCCCGGCGCACCTCGTCGACGACGCCCCGCTCGAACATCTCGCGCGTGCGCCGCTCGATCCGGCGGGCGAGCTCCTGGCGATCGACCTCGAGCCCGAAGACGAGCGCCGGCCGCCGGTGGACGTCGGCCCAAAGCCGGTCGGTCTCTGGCCGAAGCGAGCGTCCGGCCTCGGCAAGCTCGAGCGCCCGAACGACGCGCCGGCGGTCGTTTGGATGGACGGCCGCCGCGGCGGCCGGATCCCGGGCGGCGAGGAGCTCGTGCGCGGCGGCTCCGCCCAGCCGGTCGTAGACCCCCGTCCAGCGCTCGCGCGCGCCCGCTGCCGGGGGTGGCGGCAACTCGAGCTCGCCGAGGGCGGCGCGCAGGTAGAGGCCGGTGCCGCCGACGACGACGGGCGTGCGTCCTGCGGCCGCCACGTCGTCGATGGCCCCGTGGGCGAGGCGCTGGTACTCCCCGACGGAAGCCTCGTGGTCGAGCTCCCAGATCGCGACGAGCCGTGTCGGCCGCTCGGGCTGGTTCGTGAGGATCGGCAGGCCGCGGTAGACCTGTGCCGAGTCGGCCGAGACGAGCCCGGCCGGGATGCGATCCGCGATCGTCTCGGCGACGGCGCTCTTGCCGGACGCGGTCGGCCCGAAGACGGCGATCACGGGCAACCAGGACAGGGCCGCCGGGGCCATGTCTCTTCCCGACACGCCTGGGGGATCCCCCGATTTCAACACTACCGACGAAATCCGCACGTGTCTGTGCCGATCGTGTGCCGAATGTGTGTCAGGCCGCGACGGCGACGAGCTGGGTGCCGCGCAGCGTCGTCGACGTCGCGCCGTCGATGCGGACAGGCACGAGCTCGCCGGGAACCGCCTCGCCGCTGAAGTTGACCGTGGTGTTTCGGCGAGTGCGGCCGCGAAGAAGCGACGGCTCCGTCCGGCTCGGCCCCTCGACCAGCACCTCCTCCACGCGTCCGAGCCGCTCCTCGTTGCGCTCGCGGGCCATGCGCTGGACGACGTCCACGAGCCGCTCGATGCGGTCGCGCTTCACGTCGTCCGGCACCTGCCCGTCGAGGGCGGCGGCCTCCGTTCCGCGCCGCGGGCTGAAGACGAAGGTGAACGCGCCGTCGAAGCGAACCTCCTCGACCGCCTCGAGCGTCTCTTCGAAGTCCTCTTCGGTCTCGCCGGGGAAGCCGACGATCAGGTCGGTCGTCAGCGCCAGATCCGGGATCGCGTCGCGCAGACGGTCGACGAGCGCGAGGTAGCGCGGCCGGTCGTACGTCCGGCGCATCGCCTTCAGGATCCGCGACGAGCCGGACTGAAGCGGCAGGTGGGCGTGCTCGCAGACGGCGGCGCATTCGACCATCGCGCGGATCACCGGCTCGCGGAAGTCCTTCGGGTGCGGGCTCGTGAAGCGGACGCGACCGATCCCGTCGATCGCGTCCACCGCGCGCAGCAGCTCCCCGAAGTCGGTGCGCAGCTCGGGCGCGAGGTCGCGTCCCCACGAGTTCACGTTCTGACCGAGCAACGTCACCTCGCGGACTCCGGCGGCCGCAAGAGCGGTCACCTCGGCGACGATCTCTCCCGGGCGGCGGCTCTGCTCGCGCCCGCGCACGGCGGGCACGATGCAGTAGGCGCACTTCGAGTTGCAGCCCATCGAGATCTGCACCCAGGCCTGGAACTCGCGCTCGCGCTTCGAGGGTAGGTCGCCGGCGAACGTCTGCCATTCGCCGAAGCGGCCGGGCGCGACGCCGAGGCCGCCCGCGCCGATCCAGTCGGCCAGGTGCGGGATCGAGCCCGGACCGAAGGCGACGTCGACGAACGGGTAGAGGTCGAAGAGCCGCTCGCGCTGCGCCTCGGCGTAGCAGCCGCCGACCGCGATCACCTTCTCGGGGTCGCGGTCCTTCAGAGCGCGCGCGTTCGCGAGGTGCGCGGCGAAGCGCTGGTCGGGCTTCTCGCGGATCGTGCAGGTGTTGAAGACGATCACGTCCGCGTCGGCCTGCGAGGCGGCCTCCCCGAGCCCGAGCTCCTCGAGCAGGCCCTTCATCCGCTCCGAGTCGTGGGCGTTCATCTGGCAGCCGAACGTCGTGACGTGATAGCGCTTCACGGCTGACGATGGTAGCCCGCGGCTACGCGTCGACCGTGGACGGCGCCTGCTCGCGCCGCGCCTCGGTCTTGTTCACCGCGATGTCGACCGCGCGGCTCTCCCGGATCACGGTGACCTTGACCTGGCCCGGATACTCGAGGTGGTCCTCGATCTCGCGAGCGATCTCGTGGGACAGGAGCGCCGCCTGGTCGTCGTCGATCTCGGCGGGCCTGACGATCACCCGCACCTCTCGGCCGGCCTGGAGCGCGTACACCCGCTCGACGCCGGGATGCGAGCCCGCGATCTCCTCCAGCCCCTCGAGCCGCTTGATGTACGCCTCGAGGCTTTCGCCGCGCGCGCCGGGGCGCGACGCGGAGATCGCGTCGGCGGCGATCAGGAGGACGGCCTCGACGGTCTGCGGCTGCACCTCGTAGTGGTGCGCCTCGATCGCGTGGACGACGCCTTGACTCTCGCCGTAGCGGCGGGCGTACTGCGCGGAGATGAGCGCGTGCGAGCCCTCGACCTCGTGCGTGAGCGCCTTCCCGAGATCGTGGAGGAGCGCGGCCCGCTTGCTCGTCTTCACGCTCGCCTGGAGCTCGCTGGCCATGATCCCGGACAGGTGCACGACCTCGAGCGTGTGCTTGAGGACGTTCTGGCCGTAGCTCGTCCGGTACTTCAGGCGGCCGAGGATCTTCACGATCTCCTCGTGGAACTCTCCGCAGTGCGCCTCGAAGACGGCCTGCTCGCCGGCCTGGCGGATCAGCTCGTCGAGCTCCGCCTTCGACTGGTAGTACATCTCCTCGACACGCGCCGGGTGGATGCGCCCGTCCTCGACGAGCTTCTGCAGCGTCAGCTTCGCGATCTCGCGGCGGATCCCGTCGAACGACGAGAGCACGACCGCCTGCGGCGTGTCGTCGATGATGAAGTCGACGCCCGTCAGGTGCTCCAGGGCGCGGATGTTGCGGCCCTCTTTCCCGATGATCCGACCCTTCATGTCGTCGGACGGCAACTCGACGATGGAGACCGTCGTCTCGGCCGCGTGGCTGGCGGCGACTCGCTGCAGCGCATCGGCGACGAGGTTCCGCGCGCGCCGCCTCGCCTCCTGGTGCGCCTCCTCCTCGAGCTGGCGGACGCGGCGACCGAGCTCGTGGCGGACCTGCTCCTCCGAGCGCGCGAGCACCTGCGCCTTCGCCTCGTTGACCGTCAACCCTGAGATGCGCTCGAGCTCCTTCAGCTCCTGCTCGCGGGCGAGCTTCAGCTCCTCCTGGAGCTGTCGCGCGTGCGTCTCGCGATCGGTGACGCCCTGCTCTCGGCGCTCGAGCTCGACGAGCCGCCGCTCGACCGCCTCCTCCTTCGAGCGCACTCGCTCCTGCATCTGGATCGACTCGCCGCGCCGTTCCTGCAGATCGCGCTCGAGCTCGCCGCGGAGCTGGACCGCCTCCTCCTTGGCCTCGAGCTGCGCCTCGCGCTTCAACGCCTCCGCCTCCCGGCGTGCCTCCGCGACGATCAGCTGGCGCTGGCGGCGGGCCGCGCCGAGCCTCGTGCCGACGAGCAACCGAATCGCGAGCAGCGCGGCACCGGCTCCGACCGCGAGGCCGATGAGAATGCCGATGACGATCGCCATGCGCCGCTCCTCGGTGGTCGGTTGTCCACGGCTGCGTCGCCGCGACGCCACCATCCGGCACCACGTCTGCACGGGCGCATCCCGCGAATCGGTCGAGCAGAGGCGTCCCACGGGCGCCCCGAAACAGCTGCTATCTCACCGCGCTCCCGTGCCTCCTGAGGAGTCGCCGCTTGCTTCCGTCGTCGATATCGAGTGTCGAATGTCCAGTGCCGATTCCCGAAATGTCAGCTATGCAGGAGAAATGTCGGATGTTGCGCACACCTATCCTAGCCCTCTTCGGCCATTGTGTGCAACGGACGCACGGCCGCTTCGAGCGACTCCTCGCGAAACCCCTTGCGCGCGAGCGTTCGCGCGGCGCGCGCGGCGCCACCGAGCCTCGCGGCCGCGTGGTGCGCCCGCTCGACCTCGGCATCGAGTCCGTCGAGTGCGGCCTCGATCGCGTCGCCCGCTACCCGTCGCCGCGCGAGGTCCTGCCTGATGGCAGCGTCGCCGTAGCCACGCTCCGCGAGCACACGCGCACGCTCCATGGCGAAACGACCGTCGTCGACGTAGCCCGCTCGAGCGAGCCGGGCGACCGCCAGCGCGCCAGCCTCCCGCGGGACCCCGCGTCGCGCGAGCCACTCCTCGAGCTCGTGGGCCGAGCGGTCGCGCGAGGCAAGCGCGCACACCGCCGCCTGGACGGGGTCCGGCGCCCGGCTCACGCGGCCGGCTATGCGACCGCCTCCGCGGGTTCGCGGTCTGGCGCCTGCAGCGACGACACCGCGGCCATCGTCGGCAGCAGGCGGGCCGAGACGATCTGCTCGTCGCCGGCGACGGCCTGAATGCGCGCGAGGATCTGCTGGCAGACGTCCGGGTGCTCGCGGAGGAACGCCGTCGCGTTCTGGCGGCCCTGCCCGAGCCGCTCGTCCTCGAAGCTGAAGTACGAGCCGGACTTCTGGACGATCTTGCGATCCAGCCCGGCATCGAGGACGGTGCCCTCCCAGGAGATGCCCGAGCCGTAGAGGATGTCGAACTCGGCCTGCTTGAACGGCGGCGCCACCTTGTTCTTCACGACCTTGACGCGGACGCGGTTGCCGATCGCCTCGACGCCCTCCTTCAGCGTCTCGATGCGGCGGATGTCGAGTCGCACGGACGAGTAGAACTTCAGAGCGCGCCCGCCCGGGGTCGTCTCCGGGTTCCCGAACATCACTCCGATCTTCTCGCGGAGCTGGTTCGTGAAGATCGCGATCGTCTCCGTGCGGTTGAGCGTCCCCGTCAGCTTCCGCAGGGCCTGGCTCATCAGCCGCGCCTGCAGACCGACGTGGCTGTCGCCCATCTCGCCTTCGATCTCGGCCTTCGGGACGAGGGCCGCGACCGAGTCGACGGCGACGACGTCCAGCGCACTGCTGCGGATCAGGAGCTCCATGATCTCGAGCGCCTGCTCGCCGGTGTCCGGCTGCGACACGAGCAGCTCGTCGATGTTGACGCCGATCCGGCGTGCGTACTGCGGGTCCATCGCGTGCTCCGCGTCGATGAACGCGCAGATCCCGCCCCGGCGCTGCGCCTCCGCGATCACGTGGTAGACGAGCGTCGTCTTGCCCGACGACTCCGGCCCGAAGATCTCCACGACTCGGCCGCGGGGAAGGCCGCCGATCCCGAGCGCGAGGTCGAGCGACAGCGACCCAGTGGAGACCGCGCCGACGGACACCTGCCCGCGGTCGCTCATCTTCATGACCGACCCCTTGCCGAACTGCCGCTCGATCTGGCTCAGAGCGGCGTCGAGTGCTTGCTCGCGTTCCAACGTGATCAGCCTCCTAGCGCGACTCGTTCGAGAACCTCGTACTGCGCACCGGTCGGCCGCAGCAGAGAATGGTAGACAGCGGCTCCGGACGGACTGAACGGCCCGAGCTCCGGCAGCTCCGGCCGTAGCCGCGGTGGACGTCTGAAGCGCAGCACGGTGACGTGGGGTAGCCACGGCCTCGCCTCGCGGCGGTAGAGCCCGAGCTGCTCGAGGCGATCGAACAGGTCGACCGCCAGCCGGCCCGCGCGGTCGTCCTCGTCGTCGAGAACGAGCATCCCGACGCTCCGCGTCTCGCGATAGCGGCGAGGCGTGAGCATGGGCTCGGCGGCACGGCCGGCCGCCGCTCGCAACGCCTCCGCGATCGCGGGAACCTCGGCGGCCGGGCTCGATCCGAGGAACGCGAGCGTGACGTGGAGGTGGTCGCGCGCCACCGTCCTCGCGTCGCACGCGAGGGCCCGCCGCTGCCACTCCACGAGCGCGTCGACGACGTCGTCGCCGAGGGTGAGAGCGCAGAAGAGCCGCAGACGTTCACGGCTCTCGACGGTACCGGAGGAACTCACACGTAACTGTGCCGACTCTGTGTCAAAAGACGCCGGACCAGATGCAGGAGGGCCACGGTCGAGCGCCTGCGGATCGACTCGCGGTCGGCCGGGAAATCGAAGCGGATCCCGTGGCTCCCGTCTGGCGTCTCGGCATGCAGGAACACGAGGCCGACGGGCTTCTCCGGCGTGCCGCCGCCGGGGCCTGCGATGCCCGTGACGGCGACCGCGACGTCCGCACCGAGCCGCTGCCGAACGCCCGCGGCCATGGCTGCAGCGGTCTCGGCCGAAACGGCACCGTGCTCGCGCAACACCTCCTCCGGAACGCCCAGGGCGTTCCGCTTGACGTCGTCCGCGTACGCGACGACACCTCCCAGGAAGACGTCGCTCGCTCCCGGCACCGACGTCAGCCGGGCGGCGACGAGACCGCCGGTGCACGACTCGGCTGCAGCGAGCGAGAGGCCCCGGGCGCGGCAGAGTGCGAGGACGATCTCCTCGATCCCGAGCTCGTCCTCGGCGAACAGGTACTGCTCGAGCGGCGCTCGCAACCCGGAGACGACCTCGTCCGCGCGCGCCTCCGCGCCCGGATCGACGAGGACGTCGACGTGAATCTCGAAGTCGCGCGCGCAGATCGTCGCCTCGACGCCGCCGCCGTCGCCCCCCGCCTCGGCGAGCGCCCGTGCGACCGCCGACTCGCTCGCGCCGTAGAACCGCAGGACGCGCCGGCCCGGCACCCGCGCTCGCTCGAGCACGCGACGCACCGGCTCCGTCTCGAGCGCACGCGGCCACAGGCGTTGCAGCTCGGCCGGCGGGCCCGGGAGGACGACGACGGGCCGTCCGTGCGCTTCGAGCACGAAGCCGGGCGCGGTGCCGGCGAGGCCGAGGGAGACCGCACCCTCCGGCAGCGACGCCTGCTTCGTCACGCCCCCCGCGAAGTCCGCGTACGGGCGGTGAAGGCGCTCCGCGACGGCGCGCGAGATGCCCTCGATCTCGGCCTCGAGCTCCGGGCGGACCGCGAGCTGCACGCCCGCGGCGGCCGCCACGAGCTCGGCGGTCCGGTCGTCGTGTGTTGGCCCGAGCCCGCCAGAGACCGCGCAGAGCTCGGCCTCCATCCCCTCCGCGATAGCCGCCGCGAGCTCGTCCGGCGAGTCGCCGACGATCGTGATCCGTGCCGGCTCGAGGCCGAGCGAGAGGAGCTGCTGCGCGAGAAACGGACCGTTCAGATCCGTTCGCTCGCCGCGGACGAGCTCGCTGCCTGTGACGACGATCGCGGCCCGCGGCCGCCTCAACAACTGCCCGGCCCGGCCGGTTCGACCTGCTTCGTGACGATCAGCACGCACGGCTTCGCCCCGCCGACGTGCAGCGGCCGTCCGTTCAGCGTCAGGAGGAGGTGCTCGGGCGTCCCGATGCTGAGCCAGAGCCGCTTCGCGGTGAAGTCCTGGCGCTCGCCGCGCTCGAGCGTCCCCTGGAAGACCGCCCGGCCGGAGCCGGAGCCGAGCCGGACCTGGAGGAACGAGCTCCCGCCCTTCGCGCCGCCCTTCGCCTGGACGACCAGGTGCGACGTCTTCGGCTCGGTCCGCTTCGCGCGCGTCTTCGCAGGCGGCGTGGCGGTGTGCGACGGCGACGCTCCTCCGCCGAACCGCCAGGCGGCGATGATGAGCGCGGCCACGACGCCGATGCCGACGACCGCGATCAGGATGACGTTGCGCTCGAGCCGCCGGTCGCGCTTCGGGCGGACCTCGCTCCGTCGGACCCGGCCCGCGCTCTCCTCCTCGCGATCGACGAGGAAGCGCGAGTTGTACTCGTCGACGAAGCGCTGCCCCTCGAGGCCGAGGAAGTTCGCGTACGACTTCAGGAAGCCCTTGACGTACGTCGGCGAGGGGAGCACCTCGAACTGCTCGTCCTCGAGCGCACGCAGGTACTTCGCGCGAATCTTCGTCGTCACCTCGAGCTCCGGAAAGTCGAACCCCCGCCGCTCACGCGCCTCGCGGAGGCTGTTCCCGATCTCGAACACCGCCCGATCCTAGACGATCGCCCGGCGAACGTCAGCAGGCGTTCCGCAGCAGGTTCACGGCTCGATCGACGCGCACCGCCAGCGTCGGATCCCGCCCCGAGTCGAACGACGAGAGGACGACGTTGCACACCCGCTCCTGGCGCTGGGCGTACGGCCTGCCTGCGGCATCGGCGCGCTTGGCCGCTTTTACGCTCGAGAAGCGCGTTGCGAAGAGCGGAGACCGGCGGGGATCACGCAGCGGCGGCTCGAAGATCGCGTCCTCGTCGGCCGCGTTCATCGCCAGCTCGGGGCGGTGCAGGAAGCGGGCGAGCCTCGCCGCATTCGCCCGATTCGACGTGACCCGAAGGTGTGGAAAGTCGGCGCGATGCAGCAGCTCGACGACCGTCGGCGTCGCGAGCCGCACGCTACCGCGCGAACACCACGAGCAGCCCGTAGAAGCCGAGCGAGAGCGCCGCGACGAGGCCGCCGCAGACGCCGACGAGGCCGACGACGCGGCCGAAGCTCGCCGCCGCGCCGCCGCCGCTCCGGCCGAGCGTCCGCTGGAGCTGGTCGCGGCCGCGGCGCGCCTGCTGGATCGCGAGCAGGCCGAGCAGGAAGGCGACCGGCGCCGAGCCTTCGGCCGAGTTCACGAGCGTCACCGGCTTCGAGTACCAGGAGAGGACGACGCCGCCCGGCACGGCGAGCAGCGCGAGCACCGCGAGCAGCACCGACGCGACCGCGCGCGGGTTCCCGACCGGCGGCAGCGCCGTGTCACTGTTTCTTGTAAGGACGTCCATCGGCAGCGGGCGGAATCGTCCGACCGATGATGCCTGCGACCGCGATCAGCGTGAGGATGTAGGGAAGCGTCTGGAACAGGATCGCGCCGTTCGGCGAGTAGACCGTGAGGCGACCGGACGACGCGAGCGCGGTCGAGAGCCCGAACAGGCAGGCCGCGCCGAAGGCGCCGAACGGCTTCCAGTTCCCGAAGATCATCGCCGCCAGCGCGATGAAGCCGCGGCCCGCGGTGACGTTCTCGTTGAAGACGCCGTGGACGAAGCCGTCGGTGAGGTAGACGCCGCCGAGCGCGGCGAGCATCCCGGACACGACGACGGCGCCGTAGCGGATCCCGTAGACGTTGATCCCGACCGTGTCGGCGGCCCGCGGGTGCTCGCCGCAGGCCCGGATCCGCAGCCCGAGCGGCGTCTTGAAGAGCACGACGTAGGAGAGCGGCACGCACGCGATCGCCGCCCAGATCCCGAGGTTGAGGTTCCCGATCGCCGGGCCGACGAACGACCAGTCCTTCACGTACGGGATCGAGACGTTGGGGATCTTCACGTTCGTGCTCAGGTAGCCCCCGTGCTCGAGCTGGTAGTAGAAGTAGCCGGTGATCCCGAGCGCGAGGAAGTTCATCGCCATCCCGCTGATGATCTGGTCGGCCCGGAGGTGGATCGCGAAGTAGGCGTGGACGAGCGCCATCGCCCCGCCGGAGAAGGCCGCGACGAGGACGCCGACGACCCACGAGCCGCTGACCGCGGCGCCGTAGACGCCCCAGAAGGCGCCCATCAGCATCATCCCCTCGAGCCCGACGTTCACGACGCCGCTGCGCTCCGAGACCATGCCGCCGATCGCGCCGAAGGTGAGCGGTGTCGCGAAGCTGAGCATGTCGGCGATCAGGCTCGCCGTGAAGACCTGGTTGAGGTTGCCGACGCTCGAGCGCGTCGCGACGATCCCGAGGACGAGACCGATCACGCCCGCCGCGACGGCGCCCCACCCGACGCGGCCGGCGCCGCCGCGAACCGCCCAGAAGCCGAACGCCATCGCGGCGACGCCGACGACGATCGGCCCGACGATCGAGCGGGTCGTGATCGGCGGGATGACGAGGAAGAACGCGAGGACGCCGAGGACGATCCCGGCGATCGCGATCGACTTCGGCTCGGCCGCCTTCGCTCGCAGCGCCGCGGAGTCGGGCATCGGCCGGACGCTCATGCCGCGGGCTCCGGGGTCGTCGCGGCGCGGGCTCGCCGCACCTTCTTGCGGGCGTTCCACACGTAGAGGATCAGCACGTCGGCGCCGACGAAGAGGACGACGAGCCCCTGGATCAGGTAAGTCACGTTCTGGGCGAGGGCCGTCGGGATGACGCCCGACGTCAGGCCCTGGTTCGTGCCGTAGAGCAGGCCGCCGAAGAGGAACGCCGCGACTCCCGTGCCGACCGCCGTGTTCCGCCCGAGGAGCGCGACCGCGATCCCGAGGAAGCCGATCTGGTTCGACTGCACGTCGAGGACGCCGAAGTGGTACAGGTAGCCGATCATGTCGAGGGCGCCGGCGAGGCCCGCGAACGCGCCCGAGATCGCCATCGCCCGGACGAAGTTCTTGCGGACGCTGATGCCGCCGTACGCGGCGGCGTCAGGGTTGTAGCCGACCGCCCGCACCTCGTAGCCGACCGTCGTCCGGTTGAGGACGAGCCAGTAGACGACGAGCGCGGCGAGCGCGAGGAAGAGCCCGACGTGGAGGCCCTGAAAGCCCTGGTCGCCCCAGAAGACCGGCAGCTGCGCGCCGGGCACGACGTCGCCCGAGACGGGCACGGCCGGGTTCGGACCCTGGAGCGGGCCGTTGTCGCCGAAGAGGTAGCTCGCGCCCCAGATCGCGATCCAGTTGAGCATGATCGTCGAGATCACCTCGTGCGCGCCGGCCGTTGCCTTCAGGAAGCCGGCGATCCCCGCCCAGACCGCGCCTGCGAGCGTCGCGAGGACGATGCAGAGCACGACGTGCAGGAACGAGTCGAGGTGGATGAACGAGATCCCGATCCAGTTCGCGACGACGAGCCCGACGATGTACTGGCCCTGGCCGCCGATGTTGAACATCCCGCAGCGGAAGGCGAACGCGACGGCGAGCCCCGTGAGGATCAGCGTCGTCGTCTGGAGGAGCGTCTGCGAGAGGTTGTACGGCGCCGCGGCGGCCGTGTCCGTGCTCGGGTGGAAGATCCAGTTGTAGCCCGCCCCCTCGAAGATGTCCTTGTAGGCGGTGAGCGGGTCGTGCCCCGTCGCCGCGACGACGAGGCCGGCCACGATGAACGCGAGCACCGCGGTCGCGATCGGGACGGCGAGCCCGCCGGCGCGCTGCCAGATCGCGAGCGCGGCAGCGACGGTCCCGGGCGGCGCGGCCGAGACCGGCTCGGGCGGCGTCCCGGGCGCGACGGGCTCCGTCACGCGGCGGCTTCCCGCCGCCCGCCGCCGAGCATCGCGAGCCCGAGCTCCTCCTCGGAGACGGACGGGTCGAACTCGGCCACGATCTCGCCCTCGTAGAGGACGAGGATCCGGTCCGACAGCGAGAGCACCTCGTCGAGCTCGAGCGAGATGAGCAGGATCGCGCGGCCCTTGTCGCGCTCCTCCACGAGCCGCCGGTGGAGGTACTCGATCGCGCCGACGTCGAGGCCGCGCGTCGGCTGGGCGGCGACGAGCACCTTCGGGTCGCGCGCGACCTCGCGCGCTGCGACGAGCTTCTGCTGGTTGCCGCCGGAGAGGGCGCCGGCCGGCGTGTGCGGGCCGCCGCCGCGGACGTCGAACTCGGAGATCAGCCGCCGCGCCCGCTCGACGAGACGCCCCGGGAAGAGCCAGCCCCACTTCGAGTCCGGCTCCTTCGCGTAGTCGTGCAGCGCGACGTTCTCGGCGATCGAGAACTCGAGCACGAGGCCGCGCCGCTGGCGGTCCTCCGGGATGTGGCCGACGCCGAGGTCGAGCATGAGCCGCGGCGTCGAGTGGGCGACCTCGCGTCCTGCGACGCGGATCGTTCCGCCCGCCGGCCGCCGCAGGCCGGTGATCCCGTCGATCAGCTCCGACTGGCCGTTTCCGTCGACGCCCGCGATCCCGACGATCTCGCCGGCGCGGACCTCGAACGAGACGCCGCGGACGGCGGGAAGCTGCCGGTCGTCGAGCACCTCGAGCCCCTCGACCTGGAGCAGCGGGTCGCCCGGGCTCGGGCTCTTCTTCTCGACGCGGAGCAGGACGTCGCGGCCGACCATCATCCGTGCGAGCGACGGCTCGGTTGCGCCCGCGGCGGGGACGCTGTCGATCCGCTTCCCGCGCCGGAGGACCGTGATGCGATCCGCGATCTCGAGCACCTCGCCGAGCTTGTGGCTGATGAAGATGATCGAGGTGCCCTCGCGCTTGAGCGTTTCGATGATGCCGAACAGCTCCTTCGCCTCCTGTGGCGTCAGGACGGCCGTCGGCTCGTCGAGGATCAGGATGTCCGCCTTCCGGTAGAGCGCCTTCAGGATCTCGACGCGCTGCTGCTGGCCGACCGTCAGCTTCTCGATCCGCTGGTTCGGGTCGAGCGCGAGCCCGAACGCCCGCGAGAGGTCGCGGACGCGCTCCGCCGCGCGCTTCTCGTCGATGAAGACGCGGTCGCGCGTCGGCTCGAGGCCGAGGACGATGTTCTCGGCGACCGTCATCACCGGGATCAGCATGAAGTGCTGGTGCACCATCCCGATCCCGGCCGCGATCGCGTCCTTTGCGGAGTGGAAGGTCACCGGCTGTCCGCGCACGACGATCTCGCCATCGTCCGGGCGGTACAGCCCGTAGAGGATGTTCATCAGCGTCGACTTGCCGGCGCCGTTCTCGCCGAGGAGCGCGTGCACCTCCCCGCGGCGGAGATCGAAGTCGACGTGGTCGTCCGCGACGATGCCCGGGAAGACCTTCGTGATCCCGCGCAGCTCGAGGATCGTGTCTGCCTCGGCCATCGCGCGATTCTATGACGGTCGCCGGAAGCGGGAGGGGCGGGTGTCGAGCCCGCCCCTCCTTCGAGGCCTCCGCGTTACTTGAGCGCGGTCGGGACCTTGACGGTGCCGGCGATGATCTTCACCTTGAGGGCGTTCATCTTGGCGATGTCCGCCCGGTTCACGGACGGGCTGATCTTGCCGACGCCCATGCCGCCGTTCTTCAGGTTGAAGTTCAGGTCGCTGCCGCCGAGGAACTTCCCGGCCTTCAGCTGCTTCGCGGCGTCGTAGACGCCGACGTCGACGCGCTTGATGGCGCTCGTCAGCACGTGGCCCGCGGCCGTGTACTGATCGGTGTCGACGCCGATGCCCCAGATGCCGGCCGCGTCGGCCGCCTTCAGCGTGCCGAGACCGCAGCCGCCGGCTACCTGGAAGAGCACCTGCGCGCCCTGCGTGATCTGGTTCTGCGCGACGGTTGCGCACTTGTCGGCCTGGACGAAGTCCTGCGAGTAGCCGAGCAGGAGCTTGACGTCCGGGAGCGCGAGCTTCGCGCAGTAGTCGTACCCGGCGACCCAGATGTCGACCGGCGGGATCTTGATGCCCGCGACCGCACCCATCACGTGCGGCTTGCCCTGGCGCTTGATCGTCAGGGCCGCGAGGTAGCCGACGAGGCAGCCGCTCTCGTTCGCGGCGTAGGTCAGGCCCTCGACGTTCTTGTACAGGACCTTGCCCTTCTTGTCCGCGAACGGTGCCGCCTCGACCGGGTAGTCGGTGATCGCGAAGTTCGTGCTCGGGAACTTCGCCGCGGCCTTCGCCGTCGCGTCGGCAAGCAGGAAGCCCGCGGAGATGACGAGGTTCGCGTGCTGCCGGACCGCGGCGGCGATGTTCGGGATGTAGTCGCTGACCGAGTTCGACTGCTTCGCGATCGTCTTGATGCCGAGCACCGTCTTCGCCCGGTTGAGCCCCGAGAGCTGGCTCTGGTTGAAGCCGTGGTCGTTGAAGCGGCCGATGTCGCTGATGAGCGCGACCGTGACGCTCGCCGACTGCTTCGACGGGGCCGCGGCGCCGGTTCCGACGACCGTGGCCGCGGCGATCGCCGCTGCGGCGAGAACGGCGACGGAAGCCGCCCCGAAACGCTTGCTGATCAAATCCCCTCCTTGTTTCTCGACCGGAAGACGCCTGATCCTATTCCGTTCAGCGCGCCCTGCCTAGTAGGACGCACGTTCGTTTCGCCGGTTTGCGGATCCTTACCTCCGCCTAACACTGTTCTCTCGACAGCGGGGTACCTTGGACCGTGAACGACGAGGAGGTTCCCGATGCGACTGCTTGGAGGGATTGCCGCCGCGGGCTTGCTCGGGCTCGCGGGTGCGGCACTTGCGATCGCGCAGCCCTCGAGGTCGAGCTCGCCCACGGCAGCGACGATCACCGCCCCGATCGCGACGACGGAGGGCGGCGCGACGGTCGGCGCGACGACCGTGACGGCGACCGCGTCCGGCCCGACGGGCCTGACCGGCTACGTCCGGCTCTACCCGGCCGCGCCGACGTGCCCGAGCGACGGCAGCTGTACGCGGCCGGCGAAGGTCATCCTGCTGTTCCGTCACCCCGGCCACTCGATCACGACGGGCGTGCGCGCGATGACCCACAGCACGGGCTTCTACCGCGTGCTGCTCCCCGCCGGTCTCTACTCCGTCTCGCTCACCGGTCGGGCGATGCCCCTGAGCACGCAGCTCGCCACGCGGCTCAGGCCGTCGCTCGTGCGGGTGCTCCCGCACAGGGTCCTGCACGTCGACTTCCTGCTCCAGACCGGGATCTACTGAGGTGCCGTGGGGAGCCGGGCGAGCCGGCTCCCCACGGATTCGCGGACGGCCCTACCTCTGCGAGAGGCTCGTGTAGGCGACGCGGTCGATGTGCGTCGCCCAGTCGCCGCCCACGCCCGCGTACTCGGTCGCGAACAGGAGGGTGTTCGCGTCCCAGCCCTCGAAGGCAACCGCCTCGTAGTCGCCCCAGCGGCTGTTGGTCGTGGCGTTGGCGGCCTGCTTCAGGAAGGCGCCGAGGTCGCCCCAGTCGGCTCCCGCGGGCGCCGTCGCACGCCGCGCGACGTACCGAGAGCTCGGCGAGACGTGCCCGGAGGTCGAGCCGTACTCGAAGCCCATGAACAGGTTCCCTTCCCGGTCGGGCTGGATCGCGGCGAACCAGTCGTCCGTCGTCCCCGTGAAGGTCAGGTACTCGTCCTCGACGAGCTTGGTCTTGCCGGTGATCTTCGAGCAGACGGTGCAGCCGGCGACGGCCGTCTGGTCGAGCACCGGGTGGACGATCAGCCAGTGGACGTTGGCGTTGATCGCCGTGTCGTTGTTCACGGCCGTGTCGTGCGCCGCGTAGATGTTCCCGTGCATGTACACGGGCGTCGCGGAGATGCGGTTGTCGATCGTCTCGAGGCAGTTCGTGCACGACGGGTAGTTGTCGGCCTGCGGCGGCTGCGAGTAGTTCTTCGTGCCGACCACGACGTGGCTGAGCTGCTGCGGCTTCCCGGAGCCCGAGAGCGCGTTCGAGAAGTCGAAGACGACGACCTTGCTCTCGGTGATGCTCTCGTTGAACGAGGCGATCAGGAACTCGCCGGCCGGCCCGCCGTCGCCGGAGCCGTACGAGACGACCGGCTGGACGGTGTCGAGCAGGCGCGACGCGGTGCCGTCGCTGACGGTGTAGGCCTCGAAGCCGCTGATCGACGGGATCGCCCCGCCCGCCTCTGCAGTCGCCTTCGGGATCGCGAGCGTCCAGGCCCCGTCGTACGCCGTTCCGGCCTGGTTGAACTGGTTGCCGCCGATGAAGAGCGCCTCCGAGTCGAACCCGAACTGCGTGTAGTCGGCCGCGCTCGGCGTGCCGACCAGGTTCGCCGTGTTGAAGTGATAGACCCGCCAGCCGCCGGTCGGATCCTTCCCCTTGCTGACGGCCACGTGGTACATCGAGACGAAGTCGCAGCTCGGCGACAGGCCGAATGCGCTCTCCACCTGCAGGGCGGCCGCGTACCAGCGGCCCGTCACCGGGTCGCGCATGACGCGCGGGTCGCTCAGGAACGGCTGGTTCGCGTGCGCGGCGTCGCAGCCGGCCGGAGTCGGCGCGGGAACGTTGAAGAACGCCTGCAGGCTCTTCGGGTACCCGGAGAGCACGGCGCCGGTCGTCGCGTTGTAGATGTCGATCGACGTGTTGACGAGCTGGACCGCCTTCGAGCCGTCGGAGGCGATCGCGTGGTCGGGCGGCTCGCAGCCGGCGCCGAAGTACGAGCACACCGTCGGGCTGTCGGCGAGGCCGTCCCAGCCGAAGAGCGGTGCGCCGGGCGTGCTCGGGCCCCCCTGCGGCGCGTCGACGACCGCTTCCGCATGCGGCGCCTGGGAGGGCGCGGCGGCTCGCGCCTGCGCGAGGCCGCTCGTGCCAAGCGGCGAGAGCAGCGGCATCTGGCCCTGCCCTCGTGACGCGGTGGGCCGCGCCTGCGGCAGCGACGAGACGTCGACCGACGAGACCGGTGCTGCCGCCCTCGCCGTCGCACGCTGCGCCGAGAAGCCGGGATCGGCCGCCGACGGATCGCCTGCCGCCCCGCCGGCGCCCGCGAAGACGACCGCCGCCGACGCGGCGAGGCCGGCCGTCAGCGCGATCGCGCCCCAGAGTGTCCTGCGTCGTCCGAGTCTGCGTTCCACGGTTCCCCCTTCCGGGATCGGATGAACGATTCCGGGCCTGCGCGGCCCGCGAATCCGCCCAGGACGTCGTCCGGTTGCGGCCGGCAGTCCCCCTTCGCGCTCGACGACTCCTAGTCCGTTCTGGGCGCGGCCTTTCTAGACGATCTCGGCCGCCACCGCAAGCGCGGCGTCAGCCCGCGCGCGCCCTGGCCTCGCGCACGAGCTCGTCGGCGCAGGCGCGGATCCGTGCGAGGTCGCCGGGCGTCGCCTTCGCGACGCGCGCCCTGACGAGGTCTTCGCAGCGCTCGAGCACCGCCGGCCAGCTGTCCGGATCCTCGCCGCGCAGCTCGAGCAGCCGCCTGAGCCAGCGGCGGCCGTACTCGGCGTGGATCGTCTCGTCGGCCCAGTCGAACTCGAGGTCGGACTCGCTCGTCCGGTCGCCGAGCGCGCCGAGCGCGGCCGCCCGCTCGCGTTTGCGGCCGATGTTCTTCGTCTCGAAGTAGCCGAGCATCCCGAGCCGGTAGATCGGGTCCTCGTCCCGGCAGGCCTCGTAGATGTAGCCGCCGAGCGGGACCCGCGCGGGCTCGAAGCCCCACCGCTCGAGCCGTGCCTTCCCCATCAGCATGTGCCGGCTCTCGTCGTAGAGCCAGCGGGCGGCGTCGCGGACGAACTCGGAGCCGAGCTCGTCGGCGAAGGCGCGCAGGATCGAGCCGGCGGCGTCGACCGCCCAGACCTCGTTCAGGTGGCTGACGGCAGCGCGGAGCTGGAGCGCCACGCCCTCGCCGTAGGGAAACGACGGGTCGAGCACGTCCGGCCAGTAGACGCTCGACGCGAGGTAGCGGTCGTCGCGGGCGCCGTCGTCGGGCGCGAGCTCGAGGCCGGCGAGCGCCTCGGCGTCGGCCTCGGCGTCGGCGAGCGCGGCGTCGACGACCCGCAGCGACGGCCCGTCCGCGAGCGGATCCGTCGCGTCGCGATAGGCGCGGAGGCCTGACGCGAGCTCGCGCAGCAGAGCGCGGAGCTCCCCCGGCGACGCCGGCTCGACGTCCTCGGCCCGGGCGTCGAGGAGGCGGCTCGGGTACCGGAGCTCGAAGACGCGTTCGCCGAGGGCGTCGGCGGCGAGCGCGCAGTGCCAGGCGGCCGTCGCGAGCGCAGCCTTGTCCTCCAGGCGCGCCGCGTACGGCGTGAAGCCGCCGCAGGCCACGGCGGCCGCGCGCTCGCGGTAGAAGAGGCGGGTCAGCGCGGCGGCGGCGTCGAGGCGCTCGGGGAGCTCGCGCGTCGTCGGCAGCGCCGTCACCGCAGCACGTCGATCAACATTGCGTGGAAGCGGTCGGTGTCGTAGTCCTCGACGACGCGGGCGGTGGGCTCGCGGCCGAGCGTGCCGAGGCGGTCGATCAGGCTGTAGCCGCGCGTGAGCTCGCCGCGTGTCTCGACGTCGACGAGGCAGTCGCGCGAGGCGAGCACGAGCGACGGGTCGACGATCGCCGCGCAGGCCATCGAGTCCGGGTGGGTGCTGCCGGGGACGCCGGTGGAGCGCTCGAATTCGAGCGCCTTCCGGTTCACCTGGAAGAAGAAGCGCGAGAGCGGCGTGCCGAGCGCTTCGATCGCCGCGAGCCTGGCGTCGTCGAAGACGCCGTGCGAGAGCGTCAGCGTCCAGGTGAAGAGCGTGACGCGGAAGCCGGCGGCGAGGACGATTCTCGCGGCCTCGGGGTCGACGTAGAAGTTGAACTCGGCCGCCGGCGTGATGTTGCCGACGCCGCCGCCCATGATCACGAGGTGCGCGACCTTGCGCGGCAGCTCGGGATCGAGGGCGACCGCCGCGGCGAGGTTCGTGAGCGGCGCCTGGGCCATGATCGTCAGCTCGCCCGGCCGCTCGCTCGCGAGCCGGACGATCGCGTCGACGGCGTGCTCGGGATCGGCTCGCTGGCGTGCCTTCGCGAAGAACGAGTCGCCCATCCCGTCCTTTCCGTGCACGTACTCGGCGCCGACCCACTCCGCGAGGAGCGGCTTGCGGCACCCTGGATGGACCGGGACCTGGCCGCTCCGGCCGCTCATCTCGACGGTGTAGAGCGCGTTCTCGACCTGCTGGTCGAACGGCACGTTCCCGTTGCAGATCGTGATCGCGAGCAGCTCGACCTCGGGCCGGCGCAGGGCGAGGAGGAGCGAGAAGACGTCGTCGCCGGCCGTGTCCGTATCGACGATCAGCGGGATCGGGCTCACGCTGCGACCGCCGCGAGGATTTCGTCGAGCTCCGCGCGGGTCGGGAGGCCGGGCAGGACGCCCTCGCGCTCGACCATGAACGCGCCGGCGGCACAGCCGAAGCGGACGGCGTCGAGCTCGTCGCGGCCCTCCGCGAGCGCGACCGCGAACGCCGCGTTGAACGCGTCGCCGGCGCCGGTCGTGTCGACGGCACGCGCGGCGAACGCGGGGACGGGGGTGTCGCCGAGCCTGGCTCCGCGCTCGCCGAGGGTGACGACCGTCCGCGCCCGCGCGCCGGCGACCGCTTCGGCCTCGCCCTCGTTCGGCGTCACGTAGGCACAGCGCACCGCGATCGGCCGCGAAGGAGCCGGTGCCGGATTCAGGATCGCCGGCACGCCGGCGTCGTCCGCGAGCTCGAGCGCGCGCAGGGCCCCCGCGAGCGGGATCTCGAGCTGGACGAGGAGTACGTCGGCGGTCTCGATCCGGGGCGCGAACGCCTCCACGTGCGCCGGCTCGAGCCGCGAAAGCGCCCCGGGCGCGATCACGATCCGGTTCTGACCGCTCGCCTCGACGAGGATGGCGCCGGCCATCGTCGCCTCCTCCGCCACGACCGCCTCCGTCTCGACGCCCTCCGCATCCCACAGCGTCCGCGCCGCCGCCCCGAAGGCGTCGTCGCCGACCGCGGTGAGGAACGAGACGCGAGCGCCGAGCCGGGCGCAGCCGATCGCCTGGTTCGAGCCCTTGCCGCCGTGGTCGATGCGGAACCGCTCGCCGATCCTCGTCTCACCCGCTCCCGGCGCGCGGTCGACGACGAACGTCAGCCCGACGCCGTAGCTCCCGACGACCGCGACCCGGGCCACGGCGGGAGTGTAAGCCGTCCCCCGTTCGGTGAGGCGGCCCGGCTCGTCGCCGGTCCAGGGGCTCTCACGATCGGCCTCGCGCAGCCGATAACGAAGCCGCAACCGGCCATCGACCCGAGGACTTCAATGCGCGATCACGCGAGCCACCTGACCGTCACACGCAAGCTTTTCGCCGCCTTCGCCGTGGTGCTCGTGCTGAGCGCCGTGGTGAGCATCGTCGGCATCCTCCAGATCGGCTCGACCGCGGACCCGACGAAGACGAAGTACTACGCGGCCGCGGGGGCGATCGAGCCCATCCGCGACACGAACTCGCGCCAGTTCGAGGGGGCACGCGACCAGCTGAGCGCGCTGATCGCGCTCGAAGCCGGTGACAAGGCGACCTTCCGTTCGCTGTCGAAGGACGCGATCGGGAAGCTCAACGAGGGCATCGACGACCTGTCCGCGTATGGCGCGACGGTCGCGGATCCGAAGCTCAAGGCGCAGATCGGCCGCTACCTCGACCTCTTGAAGAGCCAGCGGACGGTCCGCGAAGAGGTCAACACGTCGGCCCTCGCCGACGCCGGCGCCGGGAAGCTCACGCCGGCGCGGATCCGGAAGCTCGTCCAGCCCGCCGTCGATCTGATGGACCAGGCCGACGGGCTCTCGGACGGCCTGACCACCACGGCCGAGCAGCTGGCGAAGGCCGACGCCGGCAGGCAGAAGTCGGGCGCCGACGGCGCGAAGACGCTGATGATCGTCCTCCTCGCGCTGGCGCTCGCCCTCGGGTTCGCCGCCGCGTTCCTCATCGCCCGCAACATCCGCCGGCCGATCATGGAGGTCCTCGCCCGGCTGAAGAGCCTCAAGGACAACTGCTCCGCAGACCTCTCGAACGCGCTGAACGCGATGACGCGCGGCGATCTGAGCGTGGTCGTGACGCCGAACACGGAGAAGATCGAGCGCTGGCCGTCCGACGAGATCGGCGAGGCCGCGCAGGCGACGAACGAGATCATCGACGCGACGGCCGCCTCGGTCGTGGCGTACAACACGATGCGCGAGCAGCTGTCGACGATGATCGGCGAGCTCTCGCGCACGGCCTCGACGGTGAGCGCGGCGTCGCAGCAGATGGCGTCGAGCTCGGAAGAGACCGGCCGGGTCGTGAACGAGATCGTCTCGGCCGTCGGCGACGTGGCGCAGGGCGCCGAGCGGCAGGTGCGCATGGTCGAGTCGGCGAAGGTCTCGGCCGAGGAGACGGCGAGCGCCGCCTTCGAGACCCGCGGCGTCGCCGAGGACGGCGTCGCCGCCGCCAACGAGGCGAGCCAGGCGATGCAGGCCGTCCGCGAGTCCACGCAGTCGGTGACCCAGGCGATCCGCGACCTCGCCTCGAAGTCGGAGCAGATCGGCGGCATCGTCGAGACGATCACCGGGATCGCCGGGCAGACGAACCTGCTCGCGCTCAACGCCGCGATCGAGGCCGCACGGGCCGGCGAGCAGGGCCGCGGGTTCGCGGTCGTCGCCGAGGAGGTCCGCAAGCTGGCCGAGGAGTCGCAGCAGGCCGCCGCGACGATCGCCGGCCTGATCGAGGCGATCCAGCAGGAGACGCAGAAGACGGTCGCGATCGTCGAGGACGGCGCCCGCCGCAGCGAGGACGGCGCCGCGATCGTCGAGCGCGCACGCGAGGCGTTCCTCCTGATCGGCTCGCGCATCGAGGACGTCGGCGCCCGCGTCGCGGAGATCGTGAACGCGACGACCGAGGTCGCCGCCGTGGCCGAGCAGTCCTCCGCGTCGACCGAGCAGGTCTCGGCGTCCACCGAGCAGACCTCCGCGTCGGCAGAGGAGATCGCCGCGTCCGCGCAGGAGCTCGCCCGGACGGCGGAGCAGCTCGAGCAGCTCGTCACCCGATTCCAGCTCGCGGCCTAGAGAGGAGCAACGATGTCGACCGCCAGCACCACCGTCGAGACCACGTCGAGGAAGCTTGTCGTGTTCTCCCTGGGCGAGGAGGAGTACGCGCTCCCGATCATCCAGGTCCAGGAGATCATCCACTACACCGAGCCGCGCTCGCTCGCCTGCGACGAGGCCTGGATCCGAGGCGTCATCAGCCTCCGTGGCCGGATCATCCCCGTCTGCGACCTCGCCGCCCGGATCGGCGTGCACGCGCGTGGTGGCAAGGACGCGAAGATCGTGATCGTCGAGACCGGCAGCGCGACCGCCGGCGTCGTCGTCGACGACGTCAAGGAGGTCCTCACGGTCACGTCCGACCAGGTCGAGGGCGTTCCGGCCGGCGGCGGCGAGGCGATCGACGGGATCGCCAAGATCGACGACCGCCTCGTCGTGCTCCTGGATGCGGAGGGCCTGTTCGCCGACGTCGACCTGGCCGCGTAGGCCGGTCGGGGATCGGGTTCTGCGATGCGGATCGTCGTCGCCGACGACTCCAGCTTCTTCCTCCGCCTGCTCAGCGAGGAGCTGCGAAACCGAGGGTTCGAGATCGCGGCCGCCGTCGGGGACGGCGACGCGGCGCTCTCGGCATGCCGGACGTACCGGCCCGACGCGCTGACGCTCGACCTGGCGATGCCGGGCCTCGACGGCGTCGGCGTCCTCAAGGAGCTGCGCCGCCTGATGCTGCCGACGCCGGTCGTCGTCGTCTCGGCGTTCTCGCCGTCGCACGGCGCACGGGCGGTCGACGCGCTCGCCGAGGGTGCGCTCGAGCTCGTCTCGAAGCCGAGCGGCGGCGTCAGGATCGGCACCTTCATCGACGAGCTCGTGGAGAAGCTCCACCTGGCGGCGGTCACCCGGAGAAACGGCGTTGCGCCGCACCCGGTCGCCGTCCGGCCGCGCCCGCGCTCGGGCGGCCGCCGGACCGTCCTCGTCGCGTGCTCGACCGGCGGACCGCGCGCGCTCGCGGCGATCACGCCCCGCCTGCCATCGCCGCTCGGCAACGGCACGCTGATCATCCAGCACATGCCCTCGGGCTTCACGCACTCGCTCGCCGAGCGGCTCGACCGCGACGCGAAGCTCTCGATCCGCGAGGCCGCGGCCGGCGACGTGCTCGCGCCCGGTCTGGCGCTCCTCGCCCCCGGCGGGAAGCACGTGCGGCTGACCGACTCCGGCGCGATCCGGCTGACGGAGGAGCCGCCGATCGGCGGGCTCAGGCCGCGCGCGGACGTCACGATCGCCGACGCCGCCCGCATCTACGGCGAGCGGCTGCTGCTGGTCGTCCTGACCGGGATGGGCAAGGACGCCCTCGAGGGCGCGCGCGAGGTCAGCAAGCGCGGTGGCCGGATCCTCGCCGAGGCGGAGTCCACGTGCACCGTCTACGGGATGCCGCGGGCGGTCGTCGAGGCCCGGCTCGCCGACGAGGTCGTCGAGCTGGACGCGCTCCCCGAGGCGATCGCCGCGGAGGCGGCAGCCTGATGGCCGTCGCGATGCGACAGCCCGACGACTACGCCGCCTTCTGCGAGCGGATCGCGAAGCTGACGTCGATCGAGCTCGCCTACTACCGCCGCGAGCAGATGGAGCGGCGCATCCGCAGCTTCGCGGCCCGGCGCGACATCCACTCGCTCTACGAGTACGCCGACCTGCTCGCGCGCTCGCCCGAGGAGCTCGAGCGGTTCCTCGACCGGATGACGATCAACGTCTCGCAGCTCTGGCGGAACCCCGAGCAGTGGACGCTCCTCGCGAGCTCGATCATCCCGGAGCTCGCCCAGAGCGGACAGATCCGCGTCTGGAGCGCCGGCTGCTCCTACGGCGCGGAGGCGTACTCGCTGGCAGTCGTCTGCCTCGAGCACGCGAAGAACGCCCGGGTGCGGATCGTCGGCACGGACATCGACTCGCGGGTGCTCGAGCGCGCCCGCGCCGGCCGACTCAGCGCCGAGGACGCGCGGACGATGCCCCAGGACTCGCTCCGCCGCTGGTTCCGGCGGGACGGCGACGGCTGGACGCCCGGGCCCGAGCTGCGCGCGCTCGTCGACTTCCGCCGCGGCGATCTGCTCGTCGACCCGCCGCCCGCGGCGACGTTCGACCTCGTCCTCTGCCGGAACGTCGTCATCTACTTCACCGACCCCGTGCGGGACGAGCTCCACGCACGCCTCGCCCAGACCCTCCGACCGGGCGGCTACCTCGTGATCGGCTCGACCGAGCGCGTGTACGAGCCGCGAGCGCTCGGGCTCGTCCCGAAGCAGCCGTTCGTCTACCTGAAGGGCTGACATGGACGTCTCCGCCTACCTCTCGATGTTCCTCGCGGAGTGCCGCGAGCACCTCCAGGAGCTGAACCTCGCGCTCGTCAAGATCGAGGAGCAGCCAGACGACCGGGAGACGGTCGACTCGATCTTCCGGATCGCCCACTCGCTGAAGGGCATGAGCGGCACGATGGGCTACGTGCGCATGGTCGAGCTCACGCACGCGATGGAGGACGTGTTCGAGCTCCTACGCCAGCGGGAGCGGGCGCTGCCGCGCGAGGCGATCGACATCCTGCTGGAGTGCCTCGACACGCTCTCGGCCGCGGTGGACGCGATCGAGACCGAGGGCGAGGAGCAGCTCGAGCCGGGGCCGCTCGTGGAGCGGCTGCACGGGCTCGTGTACCGGCGGACGGCCGAGCAGGAGGCAGCGCTCCGTGGGGCGCCGCCGCCGCCGGACGACCTGTTCGAGCGTGCGGGCGCGCGGTGCGTGCTGCACGCCCGGGTCGAGCTCGACGCGAGCGTCGCGATGCCGGCCGTGCGCGCGTACATGGTCCTCTCGGCGTCGGCCGAGCACGGCGAGGTCATCGCCTCGATCCCGCCCGAGAACGGGGTCGAGATCTTCGACGGCCGCACGATCGAGGTCTGGCTCGCCTCCGACCACGAGGCCGATGCGTACGCCCGGACGCTCGCCGCGGTCGGCGACATCGCCTCGGCGGAGGTCGTCGAGCTTTCGCCCGAGCCGTGGGCGGCGGCAGCCGGACCGGTCGCCGACGCTGCGCCCGACGACGCGCCGGCCGCCGTGGGCCCGGCCGAGGCCGGGCCCGAGCTCGAGGAGGCCGCCCCGCCGCCCGTCGCGAAGCCCGTCGTGAAGCCTGTCGCGAAGCCCACGGCCGCGGAGGGAACCGCCGCCTCGCACGGCAAGAAGGCCGTTGCGACGGTGCGGGTCGACGCGGAGCGGCTCGACCAGCTCATGCACCTGATGGGCGAGGTCGTCGTGGCGCGGACACGCGTCGAGACGCTCGCCGGCGGGCTCGAGGTGCCCGGTCTCCCGCAGGCGCTGAAGGATCTCGTCCGGAGCTCGCAGTCGCTCCAGGCGATGGTGATGCAGGTACGGATGGTTCCCGTCGAGGCGGTCTTCCTGCGGATGCCGCGGCTCGTGCGCGACCTGTCCTCGAAGCTCGGCAAGCAGGTCGAGCTCGTGCTCACCGGCGCGGAGACCGAGCTCGACCGGACGGTCGTCGACACGCTCGGCGACCCGCTCGTCCACCTCGTCCGCAACGCCCTCGACCACGGCATCGAATCGCCCGACGCGCGCGTCAAGGCCGGCAAGCCCCCGACGGCGACGCTCGAGATCTCCGCGAAGCACGCCGGCGGCAGCGTCGTCATCGGCGTCCGCGACGACGGGAACGGCATCGACCCGCAGAGCGTCGGCCGGAAGGCGGTCGCGAACGGCCTGATCCCGGCAGAAGCGGTCGAGACGCTCGACATGGCGGGCGCGATCGAGCTGTTGTTCTCGCCGGGCTTCTCGACGGCGTCGGAGATGAGCGAGGTCTCCGGCCGCGGCGTCGGCATGGACGCCGTCCGGACGGCAGTCCGCGGCCTCGGCGGCGAGATCACCCTCAGTTCGGAGCTCGGCGTGGGGACGATCGCTCACATCCGGCTCCCGCTCACCCTCGCGATCCTCGCGGCGCTGCTCGTCGAGACGGGCGGCCGCTCGCTCGCGATCCCGCTCGACCGGGTCGAGCGCACGCTCCACCTCGCCGACCACGCGGTCCGCCACGTGGCCGGGCAGCCGATGCTCCTCCTCCGGGACGGCGTCCTGCGGCTGCTCGACCTCGCGACCGCGCTCGGGTACGAGTCCACCGGCAAGGGCGAGCACGTGGTGGTCGTCCCGGCCGGCGACACGCGGCTGGCGCTCCGCGTCGACCGCCTGATCGGCCAGCGCGAGCTGGTCACCCGCCCGCTGCCGCGCACGGCGACCGCCGCAGCGCTTTCGGGTGGCGCCGTCCTCTCCGACGGCGGCATCGCCCTGATCGTCGACTGCGACCGGCTCGCGGAGAAAGCCGGTGCGCGGATCCTCTCAACCGCGGCCTAGTAGGAGGGAAGCATGACGAGCTTCACCGACATGGAGCTGGACGCGCTGACCGAGCTAGCGAACATCGGCTCGGGCACCGCGGCCACGGCTCTCGCATCGCTGGTGGGGAAGGAGATCGACCTCACCGTCCCGACGGCGCGGGCGCTCGAGCTCGCTGAGGCCGTCGACGCGGCCGGCCCCCCTGACGAGCTCGTCACCGGCGTCGTGCTGCCCGTGCACGGCGACCTGCAGGCGATCGTCCTCCTGGTCTTCTCGGAGAGCGACGCACAGCTTCTCTGCTCGCTGCTCGGTCTCGAGCACGGCACCGAGATCGGCCTGTCGGCCCTCAGCGAGATCGCCAACATCCTCGGGAGCTCCTACATCGGGGCGATCGGGACGATGACCGGGCTCGCGATCGAGCCGGCTCCGCCGGAGCTCGCCCGCGACGAGCTCGCCGCCGTCGTCTCGACCGTCCTCGCCGTTGGCGCTCAAACCTCGGACGTCGCACTGATGCTCGATTCACAGCTCGTGATCGCAGGTGACGACTGCACGTTCTCCTTCATGTTCGTCCCTGCTCCCGGCGGCGCCGCGGAGCTGCTCCGTCGCCTCGGCATCGCGTGATCGGCCGCACCACCATGGTCAAGATGGGCGAGCTCCACGTCTCCTCCTCAGCGGAGGACGTTTTCGTCGCATTCGGGCTCGGGTCGTGCATCGGGCTCGCGCTGCTCGACCAGCGCGTGGGCGCGGCCGGGCTCGCCCACATCGTGCTTCCTGCCACGCTCGACTCGCAGGGCGGCCAGCCCGGCAAGTTCGCCGACACGGCCGTTCCGGCCCTGATCGACGCCCTCGTCCGGCTCGGCGCCCGCCGCACCGGGCTCGAGGCCGTGATCGCCGGGGGCGCCCGGATGTTCGACTTCGGCAGCCAGCCGTCGGCGACGTTCGACGTCGGCGCCCGGAACGTCGAGGCCGCGAAGACGGCGCTCGCCGCGGCCGGGATCCCGATCCGCGCGAGCGCCGTGCTCGGCAAGACGGGCCGGACGATGCGGCTGATCATGGCGCAGGGAGCCGTGACCGTGAAGGAGACGGGCGGCCAGGAGGAGAACCTCTTCGTCGCGAGACCCGACCGCCTGCGGAGGGCTTCTTGACGGGAGTGCTCTCCAACGAGCAGATCGACGCGCTCTTCAGCGCGGCGAACGAGGGCTCGCTGCCGCGCGCCGAGCGCGAGCGCGCGCCGCGCCGCCGCGTCCGCGAGATCGACTTCCTCCGCCCGGCGAAGCTCCAGCCGGACCAGCTGCGGCGCCTCGAGCACGGGCACGACGGCTTCTGCCGCAGCGCGGCGATCCGGCTTTCGGCCGAGCTCCGCCAGACGATCTCGCTGGAGATCCTCGGGCTGGAGCAGGTCGCGTGGTCGGCGGCGCTCGCGCAGGCGCCGCAGCCGTCGATCTTCGCGATCGCCGAGACGTCCTCCGAGACACCGGTCGTCGTGACGGCCGAGCTGCCGCTCGTCCTCCGCCTGATCGAGCGCCTCCTCGGCGGCGTCGGGCTCGCCCAGCACGAGCGGCGGGAGCTGACGGAGATCGAGGCCGCCGTCGCCCGGCGCCTCTTCGAACGGTTGATCGAGGAGCTCTCGTCGACGTGGGGCGAGCTGCTCGGCATGACGCTGAAGCTCAGGGCGATCGAGTCGCACGACCAGAACATCCGGGTCTCGCTGCCGAGCGAGCCGAGCCTCGCGCTGACGATCGAGTCGCGCATCGAGGGCGACTCCGCGACGCTTTCCATCCTCTTTCCGTACCACTCGATCGAGGCTGCCGCCGACCGGCTGTCGGGGACGACTGTCGGCCGGGACGCCGTCCAGGATCCCGAGAGCGAGGCGGCGCTCGCCCGGATGCTCCGCGAGGTGCGCGTGCCGGCCCGGGTCGAGGTGGCGTCGGTCGAGCTGCCGCTCGAGCAGGTGCTCGCCCTCCGGCAGGGCGACGTCGTCCCGCTCGGCGTCCCCGCCACCGCGGGCGTGACGATCTTCGCCGGAGACATCCCCCTCTACTGCGGGTCGCCCGGGCGCTTCGGAACGCGCCGCGCCGTCTCCGTGGAGTCGTCGCTGGAGCGCGGACGATGAGCGAGCCGGCCGTCCTCAAGATCGCACGCGCGACGGCCGACGCCGTGACGGGCGTGCTGCAGACGTTCGGCGGCGAGACGTGCCTCTTCGCCGGGCTCGACGAGAAGGCGAACGCAGAAGCGGCGCTCGAGCAGCTCAGGACGCCCCTGCTCGCGATCGACGTCAGCTACGTCGGCGACGTCACGGGCGGCAACGTGTTCGCGATCGGCGAGCCGGGCACGCGAAGGCTCGCCGCGCTGATGATGGGCGCCGACCCGTCCACCGTCGACGACTCGGCCGAGCTCTCCGAGCTCGAGATCTCCGCCGTGGCGGAGGCCGCGAACCAGATGATGGCCGCCGCCGCCGCGGCGACGAGCCAGGTCCTCGGGACGGAGGTCGAAATCGGCCCGCCGCGGACGACGACGATCGCCTCGCACGCCGAAGCCACCACCTTCCCCGCGACGCCGTACGCCACGTCGGCGCTGTTCACGGTCGCGGGCGAGCCAGCCACGCTGATCCAGCTGATCCCGCACGCATTCGTCGTGCGCATGCGCCAGGCGCTGAGCGACCTGCCGGTCGATCCCGTCGATCCGGAGCCCGTCGCGAGCGGCGCGCTCGAGGACGTGATGCTCGGCGTGCCGGTGCGGCTGAGCGTCGAGTTCGGCGGCAAATCGCTCCCGCTCGGCCGGCTCGTCGGCATGAGCGAGGGGTCCGTCCTCGTCGTGGACGAGGGAGTTGACGACCCCGTACAGATCACGGTGAACGGTCGGCCGTTCGCCCCGGGCCGCCTCGTCGTCGTCGACGGCGACTGGGCCGTCCGACTCGAAGCTGACCCGGCATGAGACTCGACTCAGGAGAAAGGAGACGGACATGGCACGTGTCCTGATCGCAGACGACACCGCGTTCATGCGGAAGATGCTCTCGGATGCACTCGCGAAGGGCGGCCACGAGATCGTCGGCGAGGCCACGAACGGCGAGGAGGCCGTGCAGGCCTTCCGCGACCACCGGCCCGAGGTGACGACGCTCGACATCACGATGCCCGAGAAGGACGGCCTGACGGCCCTCCGCGAGATCGTGGCGATCGACCCGTCGGCGAAGGTCATCATGTGCTCGGCGCTCGGGCAGGAAGCCAAGGTGCTCGAGTCGATCAAGAACGGCGCGAAGGACTTCGTCGTGAAGCCCTTCCAGCCGGAGCGGGTGCTCGAGGCGATCGCGAAAGCTCTGGGTTGACGCCTCTCCACGCGGTGAACCGGGCGGGCGCGCAGGCGACCGTGCCTCGCTGTGCGCCCGCACCGGGTCGAAGGATGACCATGAGGATCACCGGGACGAACGGCAACCGGCTCCACGCCTGCGTGGACGAGATCACCGTCTACCGCGCGGACGACGAGACGGCGGTCTGGTAGGGCTCGTCCGCGAGCGGGCGAAGTGGGTCGCTCGGGCGCGCGTGGTCCCATCCCAAACCCCCACCCACCCACGGGGTGGGAGCATGGTAGGCGCACGGTCGCGCGAAGGTGTGACGGAATCGTGCCGACTTTGCGCCAATCCGCGGATCGGATTCCACCAGCTGCACGCACCGCGGGCGCGCTGCTGCCCGGTCGGTGTTCCGACGTGAGCGGTGACGCTTCCGCATGTTCCGGCGGAGTCGGGCTTGGGGCTCGTGCGGGGAAACCGGTTTCCCCGGACGGTATCTCTACCCGGCGAGCCGGTCGAGGTCGCCCTCGCCGACGAGCACGCGGCGCGGCTTCGAGCCCTCGTACGGCGAGATGATCCCGCGCCGCTCGAGCATGTCGATCAGCCTGCCCGCCCGCGTGTAGCCGACGCGCAGGCGCCGCTGCAGCAGCGAGACGGAAGCGGTCTGCGCCTGGACGACCACCTCGATCGCCCGGTCGAGAAGCGGATCCTCGTCGGGATCGAACTCGCCGTCGGCGTCCTCGTCGTCCTCCGCGAACGCCTCGGGCAGCTCGAGCAGCGACTCGTCGAGCTCCTGCGCCCGCTGGGCGCGGCACTGCTCGACGAGCAACGCGACCTCCTCCTCCGACACGTACGCGCCCTGCAGCCGCTGCAGCCGCGACGTCCCGAGCGGCTTGAAGAGCATGTCTCCCTGCCCGAGCAGGCTCTCGGCGCCCGACTGGTCGAGGATGACGCGCGAGTCGGTCTGGCTCGACACGGCGAACGCGATCCGCGACGGCACGTTCGCCTTGATCATCCCGGTGATCACGTCGACGGACGGCCGCTGCGTCGCGAGCACGAGGTGGATCCCGACGGCGCGCGACTTCTGGGCGAGCCGGATGATCGCGTCCTCCACGTCCTGCGGCGAGATCATCATCAGGTCCGCGAGCTCGTCGATGACGACGAGCAGGTACGGGAGGGTCTGCTCCCCCCGCCGGCGCAGCAGCCGGTTCATCTCGGGCAGGTTGCGCGCGCGGATCACGGACATCCGCTCGTAGCGGCGCTCCATCTCCCCCACGACGTTCGCGAGCGCGGCCGCCGCCTGCTTCGGGCTCGTCACGACGGGAGCGAGCAGGTGCGGGATCGACTCGTAGAAGCCGAGCTCGATGCGCTTCGGGTCGATCAGGATCATCCGCACGTCGTCCGGCGTCGCGCGCAGCAGGATCGAGCTCAGGATCGTGTTGATGCAGCCGGACTTGCCCGACCCGGTCGTGCCGGCGATCAGGATGTGCGGCATCCGGGCGAGGTCGGTCCAGATCGCGTTTCCCGAGATGTCCTTGCCGAGCCAGACCGAGAGCGGACTCGCCGCCTGGGGCAGGTCGTCGAAGATGTCGCCCAGCGCGACGTAGTTCGGGCTCTCGTTCGGAACCTCGACGCCGACCGCCTGCTTGCCCGGAATGGGCGCGAGGATGCGGATCTCCGTCGTCGCGAGCGCGTACGAGAGGTCGTCCTTGAGCGCGGCGACCTTCGAGACCTTCGTGCCGGGCGCGAGCTGCAGCTCGAAGCGCGTGACGCGCGGGCCCGAGATCTCGCCGATCACGCGTGCCTCCACGCCGAAGTGGCCGAGCGCCTCGACGAGCTTCTCGGCGATGCGGGCGCCGCCGACGCCCGCCTTGGCCACGGGCGGCGAGTTGCGCAGGATCGAGCGGTCCGGCAATCGGTAGTCGTCGGTCGAGGCCGGCACGTCGAAGAGCGTCTCCTGCATGTCGGCGACCGGGACGAGCAGCGGAGCGGGCTCGACGGCCGGCGGGTCGGGGTCGACGACGTCGGGGAAGTCGTGCGCGCCGTCCACCAGGGTCGGCGGCGGTCCGGACGGCGCCGACGCCGGAGCCACGACACGGAGGCTCGGCTTCGACTCGAGGAACGCCGGAATCGCGGGCGTCCGACGCCTGGTCGCCGCGACCTGACGCGCGCGGCTGCCCGCCGTCCGCATCGCACGCCCGGAGCGGCGCAGGAGCGCGCCCGCCGACGCGCCCGTGACGAGCAGCGAGCCCGCGAGCAGGAAGACGACGCCGAGGAGGGTCGTCCCCGTCGAGCCGACGAGCGCACCGAGCGCACGCCCGAAGCCGCGGCCGAGGTAGCCGCCGTGGTCGCGGCCGAGCACGAACGTCAGGCCGAGAAAGCAGACGGCGAGGCCGGTCCGGAACGGCCGGACGTCGACGAGCGCGCTCCGGGCAACCATCAGCGAGCCGACGGCGAGGAGCGCGACCGGTGCCGCGTACGTCGTCCCGCCGACGACCGCGTGGATGCCGTCGGCGATCGCCCGGCCGACGTAGCCGCCGTTCCAGCCCGCGTAGACGACGCTCCCGAGGAAGACGCCGAGCGCCGCGAGCCCGAGGCCGATCAGCTCGGGATACTGGTGCGCCGCGGCCCGGATGCGCCGCCGCGGCGCGCGGCGCTTCTTCGCCCGCGAGGGAGTCTTCGGGCGCGGCTTTCGGACCGGCTTCTTCGCGGCCATGCTGCCCCGTTCGGGGCGCGCGGCGCGCTTCCTCCCGTTAGCCGAGGGAGGCGAGCCGCTCGCAGAGCAGGTCGAGAAACCCGTCCGAGTCGATCCCGGTCGCGATCCGTGCGTTCGGCGCGCTGTCGGTGCGGCGCCAGAGGTCGACGACCGTCCGGCCGCGGCAGAGCTCCGACTCGACTTCGACCGCGACGTGCCGCTCGAGCGTCTCGAGCAGCCCGGGCCGGAACGCGTACGCGAGCGCGACCGCGTCGTGGATCGGCGACCCGTCCCAGCCGTACTGCTCGTGGTGGTAGCGGCCGTAGAAGTCGAGCAGCTCGGCGACGACGCTGCCGATTCGGCCGGCCGTGCGCAGCCGGTTGGCCCGCTCCGGTCCGAGGAGCGCCTGATGCGTGACGTCGAGGCCGACCATCGTCACGTCGGTGCCGCTCGCGAACACGCGTGCGGCGGCCTCCGGGTCGACCCAGATGTTGAACTCGGCTGCCGGCGTGACGTTGCCGAGCCCGATCGAGCCGCCCATGAGGACGATCCGTTCGGGCACGACGCCGCGGTCGAGGAGGAGCGCCACGTTCGTCAGCGGCCCGGTCGCGACGAGGGTCACCCCCCGCCCTACGCGCTCGGCGAGGAAGTCGACGGCCGGCTCGTCGACCGCACGAGCGGTCGGCGCCGGGAGCGCGGGCCCGTCGAGACCGCTCTCCCCGTGGACGTAGGCGGCGACGAACGGCTCGCGCGAGAGGGGCCGCGCGGCGCCCGCGGCGACCGGCACGTCGGCCCGGCCCGCGAGCTCGAGCACCCTGAGCGCGTTCGCGGTCGTCTTCTCGAGCGTCTGGTTGCCGTGGACGGTCGTGACGCCGAGCAGCTCGACCTCCGGGCTCGCGAGCGCGAGCAGGAGCGCGAGCGCGTCGTCGTGGCCCGGGTCGCAGTCGAGGAGGAGCGGCAGCGGCATCCGGCGCCAGCCTAGTCGACGAGTGCGTCGACCTCGGCGCTCGTGGGGAGCGAGGGCTGCGCACCCGCGCGGGAGGCGGCGATCGCGCCGGCCGCGCACGCGCGCCGGAGGGCCTCGTCCCACGGCCGGCCCTGGAGGTGCGAGACGAGCAGGCAGGCGGTGAACGCGTCGCCGGCGGCCGTCCCGTCGACCGCGGTCACCGGAGGCGGCGTCGCGCGCTCGACCTCGCGGCCGTTCTCGAGCAGCACGGCGCCCTCGGCGCCGAGTGTCAGCGCGACGAGCCCGCGCCGCTCGCCGAGCGCCTCGAGCTCGTAGCGGTTGACGACCAGCAGGTCCGGCTCGACGGCGAGCGGCCGCGCGGGCGCCGCGTTCAGGCAGAGGAAGCGCGCCTGCCGCGCAGCCTCGGCGACGGCGGAGTCGGGGATCTCGAGCTGGCAGAGGACTGCATCCGCGCCGGAGACGTCGAAGCCGCCGACGAGCGTGTTCGCGCCGGGGGCGACGGCGATCTGGTTCTCGCCGTCGGCGGCGACGAGGATGAGGGCGACGCCGGTCGGCTCTTCGACCTCGCGGACGTCGAGCTCGACCCCGGCCTCGTGAAGCCCAGCGAGCGCGTCGGCCGCGAAGGCGTCGCGGCCGACGCAGCCGACCATCCGCACGTCGGCGCCCAGCCGCGCCGCGGCGACCGCCTGGTTCGCCCCCTTTCCGCCCGGGTAGCGGGCGAACGTCGCGCCCGTGACGGTCTCCCCCGGCCGCGGCAGCCGCTCGCAACGCGCGACAAGGTCGAGGTTGATGCTCCCGACGACGGCGATCCTGGGGGCCGTCACGCGCACTGGCCGCGACGCTCTATGTATCGCACCCGCTGGGGCCAGGCCCCCGGACGCGTCCGGAACAGACGATTGCCGGCTTGCGGAGCGGGCTCCTGCCGGCGGGCGCGGCCGAGCCGATCGTCCGTTAGGGGCAGGTCGTGGGGCCAGGCCCCGGCGAACAGCCGACATGCCCCGTACGGTCGACGTGGCGGCCGCCTAGGCTGCGAGGGCGCGCAGGTCTTCGACCGCGCGGCCGAGCAGGTTCTCGCGCAGGTCGAAGAGGCCCGCCCACAGCGACGCACGATCGACCGTCGCGCCGAAGCGGACGCCCGCCGCAAGCCCTTCGAGAGCGCGGACGAGGACGGCGAGCTCGAGGTAGGCCTGCGTCACGCGGTGCGGCGCGCAGCGGACGCCCGCCCGGCTCAGGACAGGCTCCCACTCGACGAACTCGGCGAGGCTCGGCTCGGCGTACCACGAGCGCCCCTCCGCCTGGTCGGCCTCGAGCTCGAGGAGGTACCGGCCGAGCGGCCGCTCCAGCCCGGCGAGCGCGGTCTCCGCCCGGTCGGCCGCCCGGCGCAGGGCGGCCTGGCGGCGACCGGGCGTCGACGGATCCGCGTCGCCGCGCGCCCAGCGCTCGAGCAGCCTGCAGAACGCGAGCGCCGCCGTCTCGCACGCTCGCAGCTGCGCGATCAGCCGCCGCCCGGTCCGCTCGTCCGCGGCATTCCCCGCGAGGACGTCAGCCCAGCCCTCGCTCATATCTCGACGACGACGGGCAGGATCAGCGGCCGGCGGCCGGTTCGGTCGTAGACGAGCTGGCCGACGCCGTCGTGCAGATGCTCCTGGAGCAGCTTGATCTCGTCGATCCGCTGCTCGACGCAGGCCTCGAGGATGCTCCTCGCCTCCTCGCGCATCTCGTCGAGGAGCGGCCCCGTCTCGGCGAAACCCCGGGCGATCAGCTCCGGCGGCGCGCTCACGCGCCCGTTCGAGCCGGTCAGCGTCGCGACGACGATCAGGACGCCGTCCTCGGAGAGCCGGCGGCGGTCTCGGAGCGCCACGTCGCTCAGGCTCCCGACGCTGAGGCCGTCGACGAAGGTGACGCCCGCGTCGACCCGGTCGACGATGCGCGGCGGTGCGCCCGGAGCGAGCTCGACCACAGACCCGTTCTCGGCCAGCACGATCGAGCCGGCGGGAACTCCTGCGTCCGCGGCCATCCGCGCGTGCGCGGAGAGCATCCGGAACTCGCCGTGCACCGGCATCACCGCCCGCGGGCGCACGAGCCCGAGGATCGTCCGGATCTCCTCCTGGCATCCGTGGCCCGAGACATGGACCGGCGCGATCTCGTGGTGGAGCACTTCCGCGCCCGCGCGCGCGAGCCCGTTCAGCGAGTCGTGCACGCGGAGCTCGTTCCCCGGCACGGGCTTCGCCGAGATGATCACCGTGTCCCCGCGCTCCACCTGCACGGCGGGGTGGTCGCGGTAGGCGATCCGCGTCAGCGCCGAGAGCGGCTCGCCCTGGCTGCCCGTGCAGAGGACGAGGACCTCGTGCGGCGCGTACTCGGCGAGCTCGTTCGGCCGGATCAGCGTCCCCTCGGGGACGTCGATGTAGCCGAGGTTGCGGGCGATGTTCAGGTTCTTGCGCATCGAGCGGCCGACGACGGCGACCTTCCTCCCCACCTCGACCGCGACCTGGATCGCCTGCTGCATTCGGTGGACGTTCGACGCGAACGAGGCCACGAGGATGCGCCCCTGGCGCAGCGGGATGATCTGCCGGAAGGCCTCGCCGACGAGCCGCTCGGAACCCGTGAAGCCCGGCCGCTCGGCATTCGTCGAGTCGCCGAGCAGGAGATCGACGCCGCGGTTGCCGAGCTCGGCGAGCCGGCCGACGTCGGTCTTGGCCCCGTCGACCGGGGTGTGGTCGATCTTGTAGTCGCTCGTGTGGAGGACGCGGACACCCGCGGCCTCGATCAGGACGGCCACGTTGTCCGGCACGGAGTGCGCCATCCGGACGAACTCGAGCCTGAAGGGGCCGATCTCGATCGCACCCTGCTCCGGCCGGATCTCGCAAAGCTCGACCGCGTGCAGCAGCCCGTGCTCGTCGAGCTTCGACTGGACGAGGCCGAGGGTGAGGCGCGTCGCCCAGACCTGCGGGATCGGCAACTCTCGCAGCAGATACGGGAGCCCGCCGACGTGGTCCTCGTGCGCGTGCGTGAGCACGACCGCGTGGACGGAGCCGGCGCGCTCGCGCAGGTAGGAGACGTCCGGAAGGATCAGGTCGACGCCGAGGTGCTCGTCGCGCGGGAACGCGAGCCCGGCGTCGACGACCACCGAGCCGCCTTCGGTCTCGAAGACGGTCATGTTCTTCCCGACCTCGCCGAGCCCGCCGAGCGGGACGATGCGCAGAGGTGCGCCCGGCAAGGCTCAGACCGCCGCGAGCACGCCGGCGCGCTCGAGGCAGTCGCGAACGCGCGCGACCTCGTCGTCGGTCGCCGGAAGAAGCGGCAGCCGGAGCCCGCCGGCGTCCTCGCCGATCAGGCTGAGCGCCGCCTTGATCGCGATCGGGTTCGGCGCGACGCGAAGCAGCTCGATCGCCGGGCGTAGCTCCTCGTCGATCCGGCGCGCGCCGTCGTGGTCGCCCGCCCGGTAGAGCTCGATCATCCGCTTCACGGCCGGCCCGACGACGTGCGTGTGGACGCAGACCCCGCCGACGCCGCCGAGCTCGAGGAAGGGCAGGATCAGGTCGTCGTCGCCGGCGTAGAGGGCGAGACCGAGGTCGACGATCCGGCGCGCGTGGTCGAGATCCGGATACGCCTGCTTGACGGCGCGGACGTTCTCGATCCCGGCGAGCTGCGCCATCGTCTCCGGCTCGATGTTGATCACGACGCGGCTCGGGATGTTGTAGACGACGACCGGCAGATGGGTCGCCGCGGCGACGGCCCCGAAGTGGGCGACGAGGCCGCGCTGCGGAGGCTTGTTGTAGTACGGCGTCACGACGAGGACGCCGTCCACGCCGATCTCGGTCGCCTCCTCGGTCAGGTGGATCGAGTGCGCCGTCGAGTACGTGCCCGTCCCGGCCACGATCGTGGCGCTATCGCCGACCGCGTCCACCGCAGCCCGCCAGAGCTCGAGCTTCTCGTCGTTGGAGAGGGTCGGCGACTCGCCGGTCGTCCCGCAGACGACGAGCCCGTCGGAGCCATGGTCGACGAGGTAGCGGGCGAGGCTCCGGAACCGCTCGTAGTCGACCGCGCCGTCCGAGTCGAACGGCGTGACGATCGCGGTCAGTACCTCACCGAGCACGATCCTCATTCTACGCCCGCAGGCCGGCCGTCAGAGAAGCGCGTCCAGGCCGACCGTCAAGCCGGGCGGAAGCCCGCGGACGCGTTCGAGCGCGAGGAGGACCCCGCCGACGTACGCCTCGCGGGTGAGCGCGTCGTGGCGGATCGTGAGCAGCTCGCCGACGCCGCCCAGGAGGACCTCCTGGTGCGCGTTCAGGCCGGGCAGCCGCACCGAGTGGATCGGGACGTCGCCGCCGAGGGCGGCCGCGGTCGCCCTGGCGGTTCCGGACGGCGCGTCGAGCTTCGTCTCGTGGTGCAGCTCGACGATCTCCGCGCGCGGGAGGACGCGCGCCGCCTCGGCCGCGAAGCGCATCATCAGGACGGCGCCGAGCGCGAAGTTCGGCGCGTAGAAGACAGGGACGCCGGCCTCACGGGCGCCCGCGTCGACGCGGTCCCGGTCGGTGTCCCAGCCGCTCGTGCCGACCACGACCGGCACGCGAGCCGCGATCGCGGCCTCGACGTTCGCGACGACGGCGGTCGGCGCCGTGAAGTCGACGACCGCCTCGGCCGCATCGAGCGCCGCGACGAGCTCGTGCCCGGCGCGCTCGAGCTGCGGCGCGAGCACGGAGCCGACCTTTCCGCCGCGCCCGTTGAGGAGCACCTTCATCGCCCGAGACGGGCCGTGTGACCGCCGCCGGCGCCCTTTTCAGGTTCACGCGCGAATGGAAACCCCCGGGGGACCCCCTCGAGGTTCCCCCTGCAGGTCAGCCTATCGCCGAAAAACGCAACCATGGTGACGACTTCGTGCCGGAAGCGTGACGATCGTTCCACACGGGCGCCGAGATGCGGGCGCCCGCGGCGCGGCCGCCGGCCGGCGCCGTTCACGCCGCTGCGCGCGCCGGCAGCCCCGGATGGATCCGCTCGACCGCCTCGACGAAGCGCTCCTCGCTCGGCCCGATCCCCGCGGCGGAGAGCCGCCCCGGGGCGAGCAGCAGCCCGGCGAGCGCGGCGATCCCCTCCGCCTCGACCGCGTCGATCTCGGCGATGATGCGGTCGAGCGAGAGCAGCTCCGTGTCCGTGATCAGCGCCTTCCCGAGGCGGCTCATCCGGTTCGAGGTCGACTCCATCGAGAGCATGATGCGGCCCTTCAGGTTCTCCTTCGCCCGTGCCAGCTCCGCCTCCCGCACGTTCCCGCCGGCGAGGTCGGCGATCTGCTCCGCCGCGATCTCGAGGCACGTCGAGAGATTCTCCTCGCGCGTTCCCACGTAGAGTCCGACCAGCCCGGTGTCCGTGTACTGCGAAGCGAAGCTGTAGACCGAATAGGCCATCCCGCGCTTCTCGCGGATCTCCTGGAACAGCCGCGAGGAGGCCGAGCCGCCGAGGATCGCGTCGAGGAGCGACGCCACGAACCGGCGCCGGTCGGAGCGCGGAATGCCCGTCGCGGCGACGCAGGCGTGGTACTGCTCCGTGTCCTTCCGCTGGAAGCAGAGGCTCGGCGCGGGCTCGCGGACGAGGGGTGCACGCACACGCGTTCGGCGTGCCGGCGGCTCCACGCGCTGGTGCGCGGCACGCTCGAGCAGGCCGAGCAGCCGGTCGTGGTCGAGGTTCCCCGCCGCGGCGAGGACGATGTTCCCCGCGGTGTACATCGAGCGGTGGTAGGAGGCGAGCGCCCGCCGGGTCACCGCCGAGATGACCTCCTCGGTGCCGATCACCGGACGGCCGAGCGGGTGGTCGCCGAAGACCGCCTTCGAGACGAGGTCGTGGACGAGCTCCTGCGGCGCGTCCTCGATCATCGCGATCTCCTCGAGGACGACCTCGCGCTCCGAGTCGAGGTCGGCGAACCGCGGCGCGAACACCATGTCCGCCATCACGTCGAGCGCCTCCTCGACGTGATGGTCCGGGACGCGCGCGTAGACGACCGTGTGCTCGCGCGACGTCGCGGCGTTCAGCTCGCCGCCGAGACCGTCGAAGATCTCGGCGATCTCCTGCGCGCTGTACGAGCGGGTGCCCTTGAAGAGCAGGTGCTCGATGAAGTGCGAGACGCCGGCCTTCGAGTCGGGCTCGTCCCGGCCGCCGGCGCCGATCCAGAACCCGAGCGCGACGCTGCGGACGCTCGTGACGCGCTCGGTGATCAGCCGCTCGCCGGAGTCGAGCTCGGAGAGGACGTACTCCTGCATCCGCGGATCGTAGCCCTACTCGATCTTCAGGCCCTCGATTCCCGGGTCGGGCTCCGGCAGCTTCGGGTCGACGCGCTCGAGCGTGTCCGCGAGCAGCTCGGCGCAGAGGAGCGCCTTCAGCCAGTTGCGGTCGGCCGGGACCACGTGCCATGGCGCCCACCCGGTCGACGTCTCCGAGATGACGTCCTGCCAGGCGTCGAGGTACTCGCCGTAGCGGTGATGGACGTCGAGGTCGTCCTTCCTGAACTTCCAGCGCTTCCGCGGGTCGTCGATCCGCTCCTGGACCCGGGCCGCCTGCTCGTCCTTCGAGACGTGGAGGAACACCTTGAGGATCGCCGTCCCCTCGTCGACGAGGATCCGCTCCCACTCGCGGATGTGCGCCGGCCGGCGGCGCCAGACCTCCTCCGGCGCGAGCTTCAGCATGCGCACGGCGACGACGTCCTCGTAGTGCGAGCGGTTGAAGATCCCGATCTCGCCGCGCGGCGGCAGCCGGGCGTGCACCCGCCAGAGGTAGTCGTGAGCGAGCTCCGTCGAGGTCGGCGCGCGGAACGATACGACGCGGCAACCCTGCGGGTTCAGGCCGGTGAAGACCTTGCGGATGACGCCGTCCTTGCCCGAGCCGTCGAGGCCCTGGAGGACGAGGAGCACGCTCCGCTTCGCCTCGGCGAAGAGCCGCAGGTGGAGGGCGTCGAGCCGCTCGTGCAGCTCCTCGAGCCGCTTCTCCGCGGCTGCCTTGTGCAGTCCGAGCGTGTCGCGCGGGTCGAGTCCGGCAAGCGTCAGCCGCTTGCCCGGCTCGACGCGGAGGCGTTCGGCGAGCTCAGAAGCCAAAGCGGACGTTCGTGAAGTACCAGTACGCCGAGGTCGCCCACAGGACCACGAGCACCGCGAAGAGCGTGCCGCCGACCAGCGGCAGCGTCCAGCGCGGGTGGTCGTGGTCGTGGACGAAGAACACCTTCACGCCGAACACGCCGTAGACGAACGAACCGAAGATCGAGTGCACGAGGACGCGCGCGTCGGTCGAGCGGAAGCCGAGGATGAAGATGCAGTGGAACGCGACCGGCAGCGTGCAGAGGAACGCGAGCCGGCCCGACCAGCGGTGGATGCGATTGATCCAGGGGCGACCGAACGGGATGAATCGCTTCAGCTTCCCGAAGATGCGGGCGGCCGACATCACCTGCACGAGCGCGAGCACGATCGCGGCCGTCGCGAACCACGCCTTCGCTGCGATCGCCGACGAGAAGACCGACGTCAGGATGTCGGTGTACGTCGAGTTGACGCTCGCGACCATGGAAGGCGGCGAGCCTACTCGTTACCATCGGCGTGTGGCAAGCCAGGGGCGCTCGCGGAGGCGGCTCGTCGTGATCCCGCTGGCGTTGCTCGTGTCGCTCTGGGCCGTCACCTTCGCACTCGCGAAGCTCCACCTCGCGAAGCCGGGGACGCCGAAGGCCACCGGGTCGGTCGTGCTCGGCGATCAGTACCGCGGCGAGACGATCTTCTCCCAGACGTGCGCCGGGTGCCACGGCGCCGGCGGCAAGGGCGGCGGCATCGGGCCGCGCCTGATCGGGCTGCCGCTGACGATCGCGCAGGTGAAGGCGCAGATCGACGACGGCGGCGGCTCGATGCCCCCGAAGCTCGTCACGGGCCCGAAGGAGGCGGACGTCCTGGCCTACGTGGCGACGCTGATCGCGCCTGCCAAGTAGCCCGTCCGGCCGATGTCCGTCGCGGACACGGCCGGCGCCAGGCACCACCCGCCCTCCCGGACACGTCCGGACGGGCGGAGGGGAAGCGAGCGGCGGGCCGGCCGGGCCGACCCGCCGCTCACCGCGGCTTACCGGCGCGGGCCGCGCTCGCGGTCGCGGCCGCCGCCGCGACGGCGGTCGCGGTCGCCGCGCGGGCGCTCCTCGCGCTCCTCGCGCGGCGGCGCGTTCTTCGCCCGCTCGATCAGCTCCTCGGGCTGCACGAGCGCGCCGTTCTCGTGCTTCGCGACGAGCTTCAGCCCGATCCGGCCGCGCTCCTTGTCGACCTCCTGGACGAGGACGTCGAGGACGTCGCCGCGCGTGATCACGTCCTCGATGTGACCGACCCGTCCGGGGCCGACGTTCGAGACGTGCAGCAGACCGTCGGTCCCCTTCTTGAGCTCGACGAAGGCGCCGAACTGCGTCGTCTTCACGACCTTGCCCGTGTAGTGGTCGCCGACCTCGGGCTCCTTGGTCAGCGCGTTGATGGCCGACGCGGCCGCCTCCGCCTTCGTGCCCTCGGTCGCGTAGATCAGGATCGTGCCGTCCTCCTCGATGTCGATCTGGACGTCGTGGTCGGACTCGAGCGCGCGGATCGTCTCGCCGCCCTTGCCGATGACCATCCCGATGTACTCGGGGTTGATCTTGATCGTCGAGATCCGCGGAGCGTGCTCGGCCAGCTGCGCGCGCGCCTCCGGCATCACCTCGGCCATCCTGTCGAGGATGAACTCGCGCGCCCGCTTCGCCTGCTCAAGCGCGTTGCGCATGATCTCCTGCGTGACCCCGGTGATCTTGATGTCCATCTGGAGCGCGGTGATGCCCTCGCGCGACCCGGCGACCTTGAAGTCCATGTCGCCGAGGTGGTCCTCCGCGCCCTGGATGTCGGTCAGGATCACGTAGTCGTCGCCCTCCTTGACGAGGCCCATCGCGATCCCGCCGATCGGCGCCTTGATCGGCACGCCGGCGTCCTGCAGCGCGAGCGTCGAGCCGCAGACCGAGCCCATCGACGACGAGCCGTTCGACTCGAGCGTCTCCGAGACGAGCCGGATCGTGTACGGGAACTCGTCCGGCCCCGGGATCATCGGCTCGAGCGCCCGCTGCGCGAGCGCGCCGTGGCCGATGTCGCGGCGCTTCGGGCCGCGCATGAAGCCGGTCTCCCCGACCGAGTAGGGCGGGAAGTTGTAGTGGTGCATGTAGCGCCGGTCGGACTCGAGCGAGAGGTCGTCGATCCGCTGGCCCTCCTTCGCCGTCCCGAGCGTGCAGAGCGTCATGATCTGCGTCTGTCCGCGCGTGAACAGCGCGGAGCCGTGCGTTCGCGGCGCGACGGACACCTCGCACTCGATCGGCCGGATCTCCTCCGTGCCGCGCCCGTCCGGCCGCCGTTTCTCGACGGCGATCTTCTTCCGGACGAGGTCCTTGTAGACCGCCTCCGCGGCGCGCTTCACGAACTGGCGGGTGAGCGTGTCCTTGACCAGCGTCGGCTCGCCCTCCGGTCCGAGCGGGCCGATCGGGAACGGCAGCTCGACGCCCTCGACGATGCGGTCGAAAAGGAGGCTCCGCTTCGCCGACTTCAGCTCCTTCGAGTCCTGCTCGGCCTCGGTCAGCGCCCGCAGCCCGGCTTCGAACTGCTCGCGAACGGCGGCCTCGACCGCGGCGAGCCGCTGCTTCTCGAGCACCGCGTTGAGGCTTGCGCGGACCTGGACCTGACGGACGATGTCGTCCTCCGTCGACTCCATCGTCAGCTCCGGACACAGCTCCCCGGCCAGCTCCTCGACGATCGCGCCCGCCTCGCGGAGGCCGCCGGCCTGGATCCGCTCCCAGACGGCATGGCCGTGCGCCTCCTCGAGCTCCTGCGTGAGCTCCGCGTCGTACCACTTGGACTTGCCCGCCTGACGCCGGAGCTCCTCCTGGGCCTCGCAGAGCTTCCTGATCTCGTCGTGCGCGAGCGCGAGCGCCTCGAGGAGCAGGTCCTCGGGCACCTCGTCCGCGCCGGCCTCGACCATCGTCAGCGCCTCCCTGGTGCCGACGACGATGAGGTCGAGCCGGCTCGACTCCTTCACCTCGGCCAGCGTCGGGTTCACGACGAACTGGCCGTCGATCAGCCCGATCCGGACGGCGCCGACCGGCCCGAGGAAGGGCAGCGGCGAGATCATCAGCGCCGCCGAGGCGCCGTTGATCGAGAGGATGTCGTGCGCCGTGACGAGGTCGGCCGAGAGGATCGTGCAGATCACCTGCACCTCGTTGCGGAACCCCTTCGGCCAGAGCGGCCGGATCGGCCGGTCGATCATCCGCGCCGTCAGGATCGCGCGCTCGGTCGGCCGCCCTTCCCGCTTGAAGAAACCGCCGGGGATCTTCCCGGCGGCGTACATCCGCTCCTCGACGTCGACGGTGAGCGGGAAGAAGTCCGCCCCCTCCCTGGCCTCCATCCGGCCCTGCGCCGTCGCGAGCACCATCGTGTCGCCGGAGCGAACGATCACGGCGCCGTCGGCCTGCTTGGCCAGCTTGCCGGTCTCGAACGTGATCTCCTGGGTACCGACGGTGGCTGTTATCGAAGACAGCCGCTCGGTGGCAATGCTCATGTCATTCCTCCACTTCGTACGGGAGAGTGGAGGTTTGAGTCAGCTCCTCCCCGGAGCTCGCTCAAACTTCCACCCTCCGGTGGTCCGGGCTCTCGCGGTCTAGCGCCTGAGGCCCAGCTCCTTGATCAGGGCGCGATAGCCCTCGAGGTTGTTGCGCTGCAGGTAGTTCAGCATCCGCCGGCGGCGGCCGACGAGCTTCAGCAATCCGCGCCGCGAGTGGTGGTCCTTCGGATGCGTCCGCAGGTGGTCGGTGAGCTCGTTGATGCGGGTCGTCAGCAGCGCGACCTGGACGTCGGTCGAACCCGTGTCGGACTCGTGCTTGCCGTGCTTGCCGACGATCTCCAGCTTGGCTTCCTTCGTGAGGGTCATCGCACCTCCAGGTAGACGACTCCGCAGTCCCAGCGCGCCGACGGGGAAGCACCGCGATCGGCCGGGGCTACGGTCTCGGGCAGGGTAGCAATCGCCGGGGAACGCCCGGCTACGCGCGGAAGACCGAAAGCGGCAGCAGCGCGCTGACGATGTACTGGCCCGCGTCGACGATCTCGGAGATCTTCAGGTCGGCGACGAGGCTCGCGAGCACGTACGCGTCCTCGCGCGACAGGCCGTACGTGGCGGCGACGTGGTCGACCAGCGCCCGGACGGCCTCCTGCGCGGCACGGTACAGATCCGGGCCGACCCCGGTCGTGCCGTACCAACCGGCCGTGTTCGTCCGCGGCGTGAGCGGCCCGCTCGTCTCGAACTGCGGCGCGGGGATCGACCGGCCCTTCTGGAGCTCGAACCGCAGCACGGCGCCCATCGGCGACTCGATGCCCGTGACGCAGACCTCGCCGTCGCCCTGCGCCGCGTGCGCGTCGCCGCAGCTGAAGAGCGCGCCCTCGAGTTGCACCGGCAGGTACAGCGTCGAGCCCGCGGTCAGCTGGCGGGTGTCCATGTTCCCGCCGAACGTCCCGGGCGGCATCACGGGCTGCTTGCTCGCGCCCGCCGGGCAGACGCCCATTGTCCCGAAGAACGGCTCGACGGGGATCACGACGTCGTCGCGAAGATGCGTCTCCGAGCCGCCGGTCAGGTCGAAGATCCGCAGGTACGGCTCGGAGAAGTCCTCCGGCAGCAGCCCGAGCCCCGGCAGGATCGCGGCCCAGCCCCAGCCGCGTGTCTCGAGCTCGACGATCTCGACGGCGAGCGTGTCGCCCGGTTCGGCGCCGGCGACCCGGATCGGCCCGGCGAGCGGGTAGAGGCGGCTGAAGTCCAGCGTCGGGATCGCGTCGACCGTCGAATCCGGCCCGATCTGCCCGTCCGTGACGTCGCGCGTCTCGAGGGTGACGGTGTCGCCGCTCTCGATCTCGAGGACGGGCTCGTGGCCCGCGTCCCAGGTGAAGTGGACCCGGTCGCTCGGGTACTCGTGCGTGGCCGGCATCGTCGCGACTATAAACGGGGCGAGTGAGCCTGAGCCCGAAGCGACTCCCGGCGGCCGTCGCGGCCGGCCATCCCGCGACCGCCGAGGCGGGCGCGGAGATCCTTCGCGCCGGTGGCAGCGCGGCGGACGCGGCCGTCGCGGCGTCGCTCGCCTCGTGCGTGGCCGAGACCGTCATGACGGGCCTGCTGGGCGGCGGTCACGCGATCTCCTGGGACGCCGAGTCGGGGCGCGCGCGGAACCTCGACTGCTTCGTCGCCGTCCCGAGCGGCGCCGGCGCGGAGCTGCTCGACCTCGAGGTGCAGTTCGGCGAGCAGGTCGTGCACTACGCGGTCGGGCCGGCGTCGTGCGCGGTGCCGGGGCTGCCGGCGGGGCTCGGGGCGCTGTGGCGGGAGTACGGCCGCCTGCCGTGGGCGCGGCTGTGCGAGCCGGCGCTCCGCCTCGCACGGTCGGGAGTCGACCTGCCGGCGGCCCACGCGGCGTGCCTGGCGATGCTCGAGCCGGTGATGACGATGGACGAGGGCGCTCGGATCTACGCGCCGGGCGGCCGCCTGCTCTCGACCGGGGACCGCCTCGAGCAACCCGGCCTCGTCCGCGCGCTCGAGCTCCTCGCCGACGAGGGGCCGGAGAGCGTCTACTCCGGTTCGATCGCGACGTCGCTGCTCTCGGTGATGGAGGCGCGGGGCGGCGCCGTGACCGCCGGCGACCTCGAGCGGTACGAGGCGCGCTGGAGCCCACCGGCGGTGGTCGAGTACTGCGGCACGCAGGTGCTCTGCCGCGGCGGGCTGACCGGCGTGCCCGAGGCGCTCGAGCGGCTGCCGCGGCTGCGCGGGCTGGACGAGCCCGCGCGGGTGCGCGCGTTGCTTGCCGCCCTGCGCGGGCGCGGCGCCGAGTCGCACACGACGAACCTCGTGACGGCGGACGCCGAGGGGAATGCGTGCGTCCTCACCTCGAGCCTCGGTCTCGGGTCCGGCGACTTCCTGCCCGGGCTCGACCTGCACCTGAACAGCATGCTCGGCGAGAAGGACCTGCTCGTCGGCGAGCTCGAGCCCGGCCGGCGCATGGAGAGCATGATGTGCCCCACGCTCGCGCTTGCCGGCGCCGAACCGGTCGTCGCGATCGGCTCCGCGGGCGGCACGAGGCTCCGGACCGCGCTCGTCGGCGTGCTCTCGGCGATCCTCGACGAGGGCCTCGAGCCGCAGGCTGCGGTCGATCGGCCGCGTTTCCACCGCGCAGGCGACGTCGTGAACGCCGAGCCCGGCGTGGACGAGGCCGCCCTCGAGGAGCTTCACGCACGCGGCCTCCACGTTCGCCGCTACCCCGGCCGCCACCATTACTTCGGCGGCGTCAGCCTCGTCTCGGCCCGGGGCGCCGCCGCCGACCCCCGGCGCAACGGCCGATTCGTCCTCGTCTGACCGAGCCACGGCCGTTGCCCGGCACCACCCCGCCTCGCGGCCACGGCTAGGCGGGACGGGTGGCCGACCGGGTCGCCTCGACGTCGCGGGCGATCTGGTCGACGAGGTCCGCCTCGCTCGCGAACGCGCGCTCGTCGCGGAGGCGCTGCCAGAGCTCCACGGTCAGCCGGCGCCCGTAGAGGTCGCCGGCGAAGTCGAGGAGGAACGCCTCGACGCGCCGCTCCTCGCCGCCGTAGTGCGGGTTCGTCCCGATCGAGATCGCCGCCCGCGTGCCGAGCGCCGCGCCCGCGTAGATGCCGTACCCGGGCACGAGCAGGTTCGCCGGGAGCGCCAGGTTGGCGGTCGGGAAGCCGAGCGTGCCGCCGCGGGCGTCGCCGGCGACGACCGTCCCCTCGACCTCGGCCGGCCGGCCGAGCAGGGCGGCCGCGCCGATCACGTCGCCGGCGCGGACGAGGCGGCGAGCCTCGGTGGACGACACGCCGGGCACGAGCGGGGTCTCGCGGACGTCGAGGCCGAGCCCTCGCAGGAGCCCGAGGTCTCCGCGGCGGCCGCGGCCGAACCGGAACCCGTCGTTCGCGACGATCACGCGCGTCCCGATCGCCGCCAGGAACTCGCGCGCGAACTCCTCGGGCTCGAGCCGCGCGACGTCGAGCGTGAACTCGACGACGAGCGTCTCCTCCACCCCGAGCTCGGCGAGCAGCTCGAGCCGCCGCTCGAGCGTCGAGAGCAGCTCGACGCCGTAGCCGAGCGCGAGCCGCGGGTGCGGATCGAAGGTGACGACGGTCGGCGTCGGCCCCGCCTGGAGCAACGCCTCGAGCACGCGCCGATGGCCGAGGTGGACGCCGTCGAACGAGCCGATCGCGACCGCTCGGTCGCGCCGCTCGAGCTCCGACGGCGAGCGCGCCACGTTCACGGAAGCACCGTCCCGTCGACCGCGACGAGCTCGCCCGCATGAACGAGCCGCACCGCCTCCGGCCGCCGCTCCCGGCCCTGCCGGACCGCTCGAGCCTCGTCGGCGGACACCTCGACCAGCGGCAGGAACGGGAGCGCCTCCGCCGGCGGCAGGATCCGCGCCTCGTCGGCGTCCGCGACCGAGAAGGGGCCGACCTCGAGCCGCCGCAACGAGCTGCAGTGGCCGCCGAGCGCGTCCGCGATCGAGCGCACGTAGGTCCCCGAGCTCACGACGAGCTCCAGCCTCGCGACGCCGTCCTCGTACCCGAGCAGCCGGAGCTCGTGCACCGACGACCGCCGGACCGGCATCTCGACCGCGACTCCACGACGGGCGAGCCGGTAGGCGCGCTCCCCGGCGATCTTGACCGCCGACGCGGCCGGCACGCGCAGCTCGACCTCGCCGCGGAGCTCCTCGAGCGCGGCCTCGAGCTGCCCCAACTCCGGCGCCTCGTGCCGTTCCACGAGCTCGCCCTCCACGTCGCCGGTGGCGGTCCGCGAGCGCAGATCGACCTCCGTGAGGTAGCGCTTGTCGAGCCCGACGAGGTACGGCGCAAGCCGCGTCGCCGACCCGAGCAGCACCAGGAGCAAGCCGGTCGCGAACGGGTCGAGCGTCCCCGCATGACCCGCCCGGGCGCCGGTCCGGTCGCGGAGCCGGCGGACGATCGCGAACGAGGACGGCCCCGCCTCCTTGTCGACGAGGACGAGCCCGGTCGGTCTAAGCGCCCGCGGGACCACGCATCCGCACGAACTCCGACCGGATGAACTCCGCGATCTCCTCGATCGACTCCTCGCTCGAGAAGCCGGCCGCGCGCCGATGTCCGCCCCCGCCGCGCTTGCGCGCGATCGCGGAGACGTCGACCTCGTCGCTCGAGGAGCGCATGCTCATGCGCCGCGGCGCGTCGGGCGGCTCGGGCGGCTCCCGGATCGTGAAGACCATCTCCGTGCCCTCGACCGCGCGGAGCTGGTCGATGATGCCCTCCGCGTACTCCTCCCCCACGCCGAGGTCGTTGAAGTCGCTGCGCAGGAGGTACGTGCCGATCAGGCGGCCGCCCTCGTAGATCGTCGCGCGGTCGAGCGCCTTTCCGAGCAGCTTCACGTGCGCGAACGCGACGGACTCGTAGACGCCGCGGAAGATGCGCCTGATGTCGGCGCCGGCCTCGACCAGCTCGGCGGCGAGCCGCAGCGCCTTCGGCGTCGTGTTCGTGTACTGGAAGCGGCCGGTGTCCGTGACGAGCGCGACGTAGAGCGGCTCGGCGATCTCCGGCGTCAGGGGAACGTCGAGCTCCCGCAGGACGTCGCGGACGATCTCGCCGGTCGACGACGCCTCCGGCACCACGAGGTTGACCTGTCCGAAGTGCGTGTTGTCGTGGTGGTGGTCGACGTCGAGGGAGAGCGGAAACTTGTCGACCAGCGAGACGTCGAAGCCCATCCGCTTCGCGGTCGCGCAGTCGAGCGCGACGAGCACGCGCTCGGTGGCGTCCGCGGGGAGCTCGCGCAGGAGCCCGTTCAGCGGCAGGATCGAGAGGTCGGTCGGGACGCCGGTGTCGCCTCCGAGGAACATGACGCTGTCCTTGCCGAGCGACTCGAGCGCCCGGTGGAGGCCGAGGATCGAGCCGAGCGCGTCGCCGTCGGGGTTCTCGTGGGTGACGAGGAGGAAGCGGTCGTGCGAGCGGAGCGCGTCCGCGACCGTTCTCACCTCACTCGTCTGGTGCGAGCTCATCGATCAGCTTCGTCATCCTCACCCCCCGCTCGACCGTCGGATCGTACTCGAAGGCCAGCTGGGGAGTCCGCTTCAGGCGGAGCTCGCGCGCGAGGCGCGCCTGCAGGAGCCCGTGGGCGGCCGCGAGTGCCGTCAGCGTCGCCTCGCGCTTCCGCGCCGGGCCGAGCACGCTGACGAACACGCGGGCGTGGCGGAGGTCCGGCGACGTCTTTACGCCGGTGACCGTGACGAAGCCGAGCCGCGGGTCCTTCAGCTCGAGCACGGCCTCCGAGAGCACCTGCCGCACCGACTCGTCGACGCGCCGCATCCGGTCAGTCATCGCACGGCTCCCGCTCCATCGTACGTCTCAGTCATCGAGCGCCACGACCTGTCGGTCGACGCGGATGAGCTCCCACTCCTGACCCGAGAGCCAGCGCTCTGCGCCGTCGAGGAGCTCCCCGAGCTCGCGGTGACCGCGCGCGACGCACGCGACGGCGAGCCCGGCGCGCTGCCAGAGCTCGTGGTGGTCGACCTCGGCGACGGACGCGCCGAAGCGGTTCTGCAGCTGCGCTTTCGCGGACTTCACGTGCTTGCGCTTGCCCTTCAGCGACCCGGCCTCGGGAAAGTGGAGCTCGACGCTGAGGATGCCGACGAACCCGCCGGCCACGACGCGCTAGCCGGCGGCGGGCGTCATCCCGTCGCCGAGATCGGTCCGCTCGACCTGGCGCACCTCGTACGCCTCGACCACGTCGCCTTCCTTGACGTCGTCGAAGCCGGCGAGGTGGATGCCGCACTCGAAGCCCTCCTGGACCTCGCGCACGTCCTCCTTGAAGCGCCGGAGCGAGTCGATCGACGTCTCGTAGACGACCGCGCCTTCGCGGACGATCCGCGCGCTCGCGCCGCGGCGGAGCGTCCCGCTCGTGACGTACGAGCCGGCGATCGTGCCGACGCGGGAGATGCGGATCAGCGCGCGGACCTCGGCCTCGCCGAGCGTGACCTCCTCGCTGACCGGCTTCAGCATGCCGACGAGCGCCTGCTCGATCTCCTCGGTCAGCTGGTAGATGACGCGGTAGGTGCGGATCTCGACGCCGGTGCGCTCGGCGAGCGAGCGCGCGTCGGCGCTCGGCCGGACGTTGAAGCCGACGACCATCGCGTTCGACGCGGCGGCGAGGTTGATGTCGTTCTCGGTGATCCCGCCGACGGCGGAGTGGATCACGTGGACGCGGACCTCGGGGTGCTGGATCTTCGCGAGCTCCGACACCGCCGCCTCGACCGAGCCGACGACGTCGCCCTTGAGGACGATGTTGAGATCCTGGACGGCGCCCTCCTGCATCTGGGCGAAGAGGGACTCGAGGGAGACGCCTTTCGAGCGCTGCGCGAGCTGCTCGCGGCGCATCCGCTCGCCGCGGCGCTGCGCGAGCTGCCGCGCCTCGCGCTCGTTCTCGACGACGCGGGCGTGCTCGCCGGCCGGCGGCGGCCGGTCGAAGCCGACGATCTCGACGGGATCGCCGGGGCCGGCGTCCCTGATCTTCTCGCCGCGGTAGTTGTAGAGCGCGCGGACCTTGCCCCACGCGTCGCCGGCGACGATCGCGTCGCCGACCCGCAGCGTGCCGCGGTGGACGAGCATCGTGGCGACGGGTCCCCGGCCGACGTCGAGGCGGGACTCGATGATCGGCCCGGAGGCCTCCGCCTTCGGGTTCGCCCTCAGCTCGAGCTCGGCGTCGGCGACGAGCAGCACCTTCTCGAGCAGCTCGTCGAGCCCGAGCTTCTCCCGGGCGGAGACCTGGGCGACCTGCGTCGTGCCGCCCCATTCCTCGGGCTGGAGGCCCTCGGTGGCCAGGTCGGAGAGGACGCGCTGGGGATTGGCGTCGGGAAGGTCGATCTTGTTGACGGCGACGACGATCGGCACCTCGGCCGCGCGCGCGTGCGCGATCGACTCGCGCGTCTGCGGCATGACGCCGTCGTCGGCGGCGACCACGAGCACGGCGATGTCCGTGACCTTCGCGCCGCGGGCGCGCAGCGCGGTGAACGCCTCGTGGCCCGGCGTGTCGAGGAACGTCACCCGGCGGCCGTCGATCGGCACCTGGTACGCGCCGATGTGCTGCGTGATGCCGCCGGCCTCGGTGGCCGCGACGGCGGTCTCGCGGATCGCGTCGAGCATCGTCGTCTTGCCGTGGTCGACGTGACCCATGATCGTGACCACCGGCGGCCGCGGGACGAGGTCCTCCTCGAGGTCCTCGACCTGCTCCGGCTCCTCGTCGTCGGCGAGATGACGGATCGTGATCTCGCGGCCGAACTCGGTGGCGACCAGCTCGACCTCTTCGTCGGCGAGCGACTGCGTCGCCGTCCGCATCTGGCCGAGCCCGAGCAGGAACTTCTGGATGTCGGCGCTGCGGACGCCGAGCGCCTGCGAGAGGTTCTGGACGGTGACGCCGGACTCGACCGTGACCGGACCGGTCGGCGGCGGCGCGGGCGCCTGCTTCGGCCGCCCGTCCCCCTGTGGCCGCGGCTGGCGGGAGTCCGGCCGCGGGCGTGCGGCACCGCTGTCGATGACGACGCGGCGCTTGCGCCCACCGGGTCCGACGCCTCCCTGGCGCGGCCGGAGCGGTCTGTTCGGAGGTCTCCCGTTAGCCATGTCCCTCAGTGTAGAGCCCTGCGAGCGCAGGATCGACGTTGACCGCCCGTCGGAGGGTGCGGGCGAACGCACGGCGAGAGGCTGCGCGCTCGAAGCACGCGAGCCGCCGGCACGTGTAGACCCCGCGCCCGGTCGCGCCGCGGGCGGCAGACGTCAGCCGGCCCTCCCGCTCGACGAAGCGGACGAGCTCCGCCTGCGGCGCCTTGCGCCCGCAGCCGGCACACGTCCTGATCGGCACGTGCGTCACGCAGCGCCGCCGTCCTCCTCCCCGGCCGCGGCGACGGCTTCCTCGGCCGTCTCCGTGACCGCCTGGACCACGCGCTTCGAAACATCCTCGCCCCGCGCCTCGCGCGCGGCGAGCTCCTGGTGCGCCGGGACGCCACAGAAGCGAGAGCCGGGCAGCGCCGCGTTGGGGCACCGCTTGCCGTTCGAGAGGATCGCGGTGCAGCGGCCCGTCAGCTCCTCGACGTCCGCGCCCCCGTACGCCGCGGCCGCCTCCGCCTGCGCGAACTCCGTATCCGACTGGATGTCGATCTTCCAGCCGGTGAGCCGCGCGGCGAGCCGGGCGTTGAGGCCCTCCTTCCCGATCGCGAGCGCAAGCTGGTCGTCGGGCACGACGACGGTGGCGTCGCGCGACTCGTCGTCGATGTAGACCTCGCGTACGCGCGCGGGCGAGAGCGCCTTCGCGACGAACCGCGCCGGCTCCGTGTTCCACGGGATGATGTCGATCTTCTCGCCGCGAAGCTCGGAGACGACCATGCGGACGCGAGAGCCGCGCGGGCCGACGCAGGCGCCGACGGGATCGACGCCGGCGGCGTGCGACTCGACGGCGATCTTCGAGCGGTAGCCGGGCTCGCGCGCGACGGCGCGGATCTCGACGAGCCCGTCGGCGATCTCCGGCACCTCGAGCTCGAACAGGGTCCGGATCAGCTCGGGATCGCGCCGGGAGAGGATCACCTGCGGGCCCTTCGTGCCGGAGCGGACGTCGGTGATGACGGCCTTGATCCGCGAGCCCTGCTCGTAGCGTTCGCCGTCGACCTGCTCGGACCGCGGGAGGAGCGCCTCGACCTTGCCGAGGTCGACGAGGACGTTGTTCCGGTCGCCGGCCTGCTGGACGATCCCGGTCACGACCTCGCCCTGCCGGTCCTTGTACTCCTCGTACATCATCTCGCGCTCCGCCTCCCGGATCCGCTGCAGGATCACCTGCTTCGCCGTCTGCGCGGCGATGCGGCCGAAGTTGTCCGGCGTGACGTCCTCCCGCTCGATCAGGTCCTCGGGCACGTCAGACCAGTCGAGCTCGAGGTCGTCGTCCGAGAGGAGCACGTGCGAGCGCTCGCCGTTCTCCTGCTCGACGCGCTCGAGCTCCGTGAGCGCCCGCTCGCGCGCCTCGTCGAGGAGACGCTCCTCGAGGTCGGCGGGCAGCTCGATGGCGTAGACGCGGAACTCGCCCGTATCGGTGTCGAGCTCCACGGTCGCGTGCCGGGACGCGCCCGGCGTCTTCTTGTACGCGGCCAGCAGCGCATCCTCGAGCGCGTGGATGAGGGTGTTCTCCTCGATCCCCTTCTCGCGCTCGATCGTCCGTACTGCCTCGATGATCTCTCTGCTCATCTCGCTACCCCTCGTAGATCAGGTTGCCCCGCACGATCGAGTCGTACGGGATCTCGACACCGTCTCCGTTCAGCGAGAGCCGGACGGCCGCATCGCCGGCCTCGACCACCTCGCCGCGGAAGCGCGTGCGGCCGTCAACCGGCGCGGCTGTCCGGACCGCGACCTTGCGGCCCAGGTAGGTGCGGAAGTGCGCGGGCTTGCGGAGCGGCCGCTCGAGGCCCGGCGAGGAGACGTCCACCGTGAAGCGGTCGAGGTACCCGCGCAGGAGCGTCGTGACGCGCTCGCAGAGCGCGTGGTCGACGCCCGCCGGATGGTCGACGTAGACGGTGAAGCGGTCGCGACCGGCGAGCTCCACCGCGAGCACCTCGACTCCCGGTAGACCTCGCTCGACCGTCTGCCCGATCTCCTTCGCCAATGCCTTCTCCCTGTCGTGAACCGCCGCCAACACTCGCCCCTCTCAAAAAAAACGGGCGCCGCGCGCCCATTTCGCCAAGCGGTGAAATGTGGTGCGAGGCAGGATAGCAACTGCCTCGCCGGGTCGAGAACGTCCGTGGGCCCGCCGACGGGCGGGCCCACGGACCCTTGCGAACTAGCCCCAGCCGCCCCCGCCGCCGTCGTCGGTCGTGGACGGAGCGGGCGCGGTCGTGGTCGTCGGCGCCGTCTGCGTCGTCGAGATCGGCCGCTTCACGAGCAGCCCCTTCGTGCTCACGACGTACCAGATGCCCTCGAAGCCCTGCCCCTTCAGCAACCCCGCCCTCGTATCGCCGGCGAACGTGTAGAGCGGGTAGCCGGCGTACGTGACCTGGCGCATCCCGTGCGCCGCCGCCATCGTGCCGAGGAGCGCGGCGTTCGCTCCGGTCGAGGCCGTCGGCTTCGAGCCGGCCTTCACGAGCAGAGCAGGCCAGTACTTGGCGCACACGGCGTGGCTGCTGCAGCGATTGACGCCCTTGCTGTCGGGCGTGTAGCGATACAGCGTGCGACCGCTCGAGTTCACGAGGATGACGCCGAACCTGACGCTCTTGAACCCCCTGACGGTCGCGGTCGAGTGCAGCGACGCGGTCGCCGCCATCGCAGCGCCGACGCCCGCGGCTCCGACGAGCACGAGCGGCAGCACCCAGCGGATCGGCCAGCTTCGCATGTCCCCCTCCTTCCTCGATGTCTTCCCTGGACGATACGGGCGCTTCGCCGAAACGGATTGCGAATCCGGGCCGGCGCTGGAAGGGTAGAACGGTCGTGGCCGCCGAAGCGACGCCGTCGACGCCGCCCGCGGCCATCTCTCCGGCCCTCTTCGTCGGCTTCGCGGTCGCGTCGATCGGGGGGCCGCTGGCGCTGCCGACGCTCTTTCCGGGAACTGCCGGCGACGGCGTGGACTCGGCCGGGCTCGTCGTCCTCCTCGCCGTGGCGGTCTTCGCCGCTCCGCTCGCGATCTGGCTCTCCTACTCGCGGCGGGTCGTCTCCCCCGGCGGGTTGAGCGCGTTCGTCGCGACCGCCGCAGGCCGCCGGGCCGCCCTCGTGCACGGCTGGATCTGGAGCATCGCCTACTTCCTGTACCTGCCCTACACGGTCACGTTCGTCGTCTACGACCTGCTCACGCCGGTCTTCCCGGGCATCGCCGACTACCGCCGCGCGCTCGAGCTGGTGATCCCGGTGGCGCTCGTCCTCGTCGCGCTCGCGCCGGTGCGGCTCGTCCTCGCCGGGCTCGGCCTGCTCGCAGCCGCGCAGCTCGTGCTCCTCCTCGTCCTCGCCGGCGTCGAGTTCTCGCACACGTCGACGACGCTCGCTTCGGCGCCGCCGTTCGACACGACGGCGCGGGCCACCGGCAGCACCGCCCTCCTCTTCGTCTGCGCGAGCCTGCCGCTCTACCTCGGCGCGGAGGTGCGCGGCGGTGCGCGAACCGTGCGGCGAGGCCTGACGGGCGCCGTGGCCGCGGTCGCCGTCTGCTTCCTCGTCGCGGCGATCCCGCTCGCGCGTGTACCCGAGCGGCTCCTCGATTCGGCGGTGCCGGGCGCGGCGATCGCGCAGGCGTACAGCGGCCGCGGCCTCGCCGTCGCGGTCGGCCTGCTGACCGCCGCGAGCACGCTCGCGCTGATCGTGGCGGAGTACCTCGCGCTCGCGCGGCTGCTGCACTGGCTCCACGGGCCGCCTGTCCGGCGGGCGCTCGCGTGGATCGCGGTGCCGTTCGTCGCCGCGGACGCGATCTCCCTCGCCGACCCGAAGGGCTTCTACGACAACCTGCTCCAGCCGTCCCTCGGCGCGCTCTTCGTCTCGCTCTTCATCGTCTCGGCCGTCTTCCCGCGCTTCCGCCCGGGGCCGGTCGGCGTCGTCGCAGCCGTGATCGGGTCGACGCTCGCCGGCTACGGCTTCTACACCGTCGTCGCCGGCGGGGCCGCGACCTAGGGGCCTGTCCGGGAAGGGACGCGATGGATGACGCGCGGCACGCGGTGCGATGCAAGGACGCAGGGAGCGCCAATACGAGCACGTATTGGCGCGACCGAGGACGCGGCAGCGCGCCGCGTGCCGCCGTCAGGCGGCCCCGATCTCCTTTCCGGACAGGCCCCTAGCCGGGCGCCTTGCGCTCGAGCAACACCTCGTAGGTCTCGACGGAGATCCGGCGCATGCGCGCGTCGGCCGGAGGTTCCATCTCGTCGAGCGTGGCGCTGCCGGTCCGCAGGTCGTCCTCGGACGCGAAGCGAACGACGATGCGCGCCCGGCCGTGCTCGCGGTCGGCGAGCACCGTGATCGCCTTCGCCGGGATCCCCGGGGGCGGCCCCTCGGTGGAATTGATCTCCTCGAGGACCCTCTCGACGGCGTCGCCGTCGGCCTCGAACGTGGCGATGCGGAGCCAGTCGGACATTGCGACCTCCTTGCGGGGCGTGTCGGCCGAGCCTAGCGAAGCGACCGCGGCCGCCGCCGCGCTAGGCCTCGAGCACGATCGTGACCGGCCCGTCGTTGACCAGCTCCACGGCCATCCGCGCGCCGAAGACTCCGCGTGCGACCGCGATCCCCTCCGCGGAGAGCGCCTTGCAGAACGACTCGTACAGGGGCTCCGCCTGCTCCGGCGGCGCCGCGTGGCCGAAGCTCGGACGGTTGCCCTTCGCCGTGTCGGCGATCAGCGTGAACTGGCTGACGACGAGCGCCTCGCCGCGCTCGTCGAGGAGGCTCCGGTCGAAGCGGCCGTCCTCGTTCTCGAAGATGCGCAGGCGGGCGACCTTCGCGGCGAGCCGCTCGGCCTCCGCCGGCCCGTCCTCCCGGGCGACGCCGAGGAGGACGCAGAGACCGCGGCCGATCTCGCCGGCGACCTCGCCCGCGACCGTCACGCGCGCCCGCGCGACCCGCTGGACGACGGCCCTCAGTCGAGGTTCCGGATCCGGGACGCGTAGCGCTCGCTGCCGGGCCGCAGCGACGAGGCGAGCTTGTAGTGGCCGTTCGCCTCGCGCCGCCTGCCCTGCTTCTCGAGGCAGCGGCCGAGCGCGTAGTGGGCGTAGTCGTCGACCGGCGACAGCTCGAGCATCGCCCGGAACTCGACCTCCGCCTCCTCGCAGCGACCGAGCCGGAAGTACGCGATCCCGAGCGCCTCCCTGATCGAGGCCTTGTCCGGCGCGCGCCGCTTCGCCTTCTCGAGCGGGACCGTCGCCTGCGCCGCACGGCCGCTGCGAAGGTGCGCCTGACCCTGCCGGAAGAACTCGTAGACGTCGCTCACAGACCCCTCAGGTACGGGAAGTTCTCTCGAACCAAGTCAAGCGGAGACGTCAAGTCGCGAGTCGGGCCGATCTCGACCGCCCGGATCCGGCGTCCCGCGTCGATCGCTCGCTGAAACGCCTGCGCGAGCTCGAACGGCGGCGTGTAGGGCGGCTGCCGGACGACTTCCAGCTCGGCTGCGACCTCGCGCGAGATCCGCGTCAGCGGGGCGGCCGTCAATCCGCCGTCCGCCCCGGGGTCGCTGACGCGCACGACAAGGCCGCCCGCGACGCCGATCCTCGTGTGGTCGGGGCGGCCGGGCTGGCGGCGGACGGCGATGGCGCCCTCGTCGCCCGCACCCGCGAGGAAGCGAGCGACGTCGCCGGGCGCGAAGACCGTGTCGGCCGCCACGGACAGGTACGGCGGGTCGACGGCGGCACGCCCGAGCGCGTCGGCCGAGCCGATCGGCTCGGGCTGCCGGACGAATCGAAGGTCGTGGTCGAAGCCGTCGAGCAGCCGTTCGACCTGCTCGGCGAGGTGCCCGGTGACGACGGTGACCCGTCCGACGTCCGCGGCGGCGAGCTCCCGCAGCAGCGTGACGATCACCGGCCGGCCGTCGATCGGGAGCACCGGCTTCGGATGGCGGTCGGTCAGCGGCCGCAGCCGGGTGCCGAGCCCGGCTGCCATCACCACCGCCTCGATCACGGCAGGAGCGGCTCGAGCAGATCGAGGATGCGGGCCGCGATCTCGGGCTTCGGCGCCTTCTCGAGCCGCAGCTCGCGGTCGCGCGTCACCACGACGACCTCGTTCTCGGCGGCGTCGAAGCCGATGTCGGAGCGCGACACGTCGTTGAAGACGATCGCGTCGACCGCCTTCGCGGCGAGCTTCTCGCGCGCCCGCTCGAGGCCGCGCGGCGCGCGGTCGGCCGCGAAACCGACGAGCAGCTGGCCGTCGCGGCGGCGCCGGCCGAGCTCGGCGAGGACGTCCTGCGTCGGCACGAGCTCGACGACCCACGGCTCCGCGTCCTTCGGGCGCTTGTCCTCGCGCGCCCCGGCCGGCCGGTAGTCCGCAACCGCGGCCGTCATCAGCACGAGGTCGGCGTCCGCCCGCCCGAGCGTCTCCCGCGCGAGGTCGGCCGCGGTCGGCGCGCTCACGACCTCGACGCCGGCCGGCGGCGGCACGGCGAGGTTCGCGGCGACGAGCACGACGTCGGCGCCGCGCCGACGCGCCTCCTCGGCGAGCGCGATCCCCATCCGGCCTGACGAGCGGTTGCCGACGAAGCGGACGGCGTCGATCGGCTCGCGCGTGCCGCCGGCCGTGACGAGGACGCGCCGCCCCGCGAGCGACCCGCCGGCGAGGATCGCCTGACAGCGGGCGAAGATCGCCTCCGGCTCGACCATGCGTCCGCGCCCGTGCTCGCCCTCGGCGAGCTCCCCCTCGTCGGGGCCGAGCAGCTCGACGCCGCGCTCCCGCACGAGCGCCGCGTTCGCCTGCGTCGCCGGGTGGAGCCACATCCGGACGTTCATCGCCGGCGCCGCCAGCACCGGGCCCCGGACGGCGAGCGCCGCCTGCGTGAGCACGTTGTCGGCGAGGCCCTGCGCGAGCTTCGCGAGCGTGTTCGCCGAGAGCGGCGCGATCACGAGCAGGTCGGCGTCGACGAGGTGCGGGTAGAGCTCCTTCGGCCGCTCCCGCCGGGCCAGCGCCTCGAACGTCTGCGCGGCGACGAACGTCTCGGCCGCCGGTGTCAGCAGCGGCGTGACGTCGTGCCCGGCGCGTACGAGAAGCCGGCAGAGCTCGGACGCCTTGTACGCCGCGATGCCCGCGGTAACGCCGAGCAGGACGCGAGCCATGAAGGAAGACTAAGCGGCGAAGCCGCCCAGCAGCGCGGCGTCAGCCGCGGTACTCGTACTTGATCTTGCCCTCCGCGGTCTCCTCGAGCGCCATCGTCAGGTAGTTCTTCGAGCGCGACTCCACGAGCGGCGGCAGCTCGTCGAACGTGCCCTCGCCGAGCTGGTGGTGGTAGTTGTTGATCTGCCGGGCGCGCTTCGCCGCCACGATGACGAGCGCGTAGCGCGAGTCGACGTGTTCGAGGAGCTTGTCGATGCGAGGGTGGATCAAGGCCCGGCCATGGTAGCGGCCGAGTCGACCGACCTGCGGACCAGGGCGACGAGCTCCTCGACCGCGCGGTCGACCGAGTCGTTCTGGACGACGTAGTCGAACTCGTCCTCCTGCCGGAGCTGGCTCTGCGCGAGGTCGAGCCGCTCGCCGATCTCGCCGGCGCTCTCGGTCGCCCGTTCGCGCAGCCGGCGCTCGAGCTCCTTGAGCGGCGCCTTGATGAAGATCGTGACCGCGTTCGGTATTTCCTCCTTCACGTTCAGGGCGCCCTCGGTCTCGAGCTCGAGAACGCACGTCCGGCCGGCGGCCGCGATCCGGTCGATCTCCGAGCGGAGCGTCCCGTAGCGCTGGCCGGAGACGTACGTGACGTGCTCCAGGAAGTCGCCCTCCGCGACGCGCTTGGCGAACTCCCCGTCGGACAGGAAGTAGTAGTCGCGGCCCTCCTCCTCGCCCTTGCGGCGAAGCCGGGTCGTCGCGGACACCGCGAGCTCGAGCCCGGGCATCCGCTCGACGAGCGCCTTGATCAGCGTGCCCTTGCCGGCGCCGGAGGGGCCTGTGACGACGAAGACTCGGGTCGGGGGCATCGACGGAGAAACCTAGACGAGATGCCCGCGGGTCGTGGTCTCCGCGCGGCCTGACGCGACGCCGATCAGCGGTTGAAGAGGCCGACCAGCTCGGCGCGCTGCCGCTCGGAAAGCCCGCCGACCGTCTTGGACTGACTGATCCGGCACTGGTTCAGGAACCGGGCTGCCTTGACCCGCCCGAACTTCGGGACGGCCATCAGCATGTCGAACACCTTCGCGGTCGAGACGTACTCCGGAGGATCGCGGAGGATCTCCTCGATCTGGACGCGGCCCGTCTTCAGATCCTTCTTCAGCTGCGCCCTTCTGACCCTGATGTCGTTCGCCCGCTTGAGCGCTTCCATCCGCTGATCGAGGGAGCGCAGCGGCGCCTGCGCCTGCGTCTTCATCACCATAGGGGGTCGCAGTCTAACAGGCGTTGGTCACGGGTCAAGAGCCTCATTTGCAGGCCTTTTGCCGCGGCCAGACGAGGTCATACCCTCGACCTCTAGTCGAGGGAGAGCGCATTTTCGCGCACCGTGTGTGCAGTCCCGACAACGTTTTCGACGGTCGTTCCGAGGAGAACCAGCTCAGCTTCGAGCTCTCCGCGGATCCGCTCCGGCGCGCCCGGATCGGAGAAGAGGATCGTGCCGAGTGCCACGGCGCTCGCGCCTGCGGCGAGCAGCTCGAGCGCGTCCCGGCCGGTACGGACGCCGCCCATGCCGACGATCGGCAACGCGGTCGCCTGCCTGCAGGCGTAGACGGCGGCGAGCGCGACCGGCTTCAACGCGGGTCCCGAGTAGCCGCCCGACGCGGTGCCGAGCACCGGTCGCAGCGTCTGCGGGTCGAGCGCGAGCCCGCGCATCGTGTTCACGAGCGAGAGGCCGTCGGCACCGGCGGCCTCGACCGCGCGGGCGGCGTCGGCGATGCTCCACGTCGCGGGCGAGAGCTTCGCGTAGAGCGGCTTGCGGGTCGCGGCTCGGCACGCGGCGACGATCTCGGCCGCCGATTCCGGCGCCTCGTCGACGTTCGGGCACGAGAGGTTCAGCTCGAGGACCGCCACCTCGTCGCGCTCCTGGAGGATCCGGCACGTCTCTGCGTATTCGTCGGCCGAAAAGCCACCGACCGAGACCCAGATCGGGACGCTCAGCGTCGCAAGCCGCGGGAGCGTCTCCGCGACGAAGGTCGCGCGGCCGGGGTTCGCAAGCCCGATCGAGTTCAGCATCCCCGCGTCGGTCTCGGCGATCCGCACGGGCGCGTTGCCGCCGCGCGGCAGCGGCGTCACCGTCTTCGTCACGAACGCGTCGAGCTGGGTCGCGACCTCGGGAGCCGTCAGCGCGTCGAGGCACCCGGAGGCGTTGAGGATCACGCGCGGGCCTCCGACAGCGTGCGGGCCGCGCCGAGGACCGGGCCCTCGATGCACAGGCGCTTCCACTCGCCGCCGATCTCGACCGCGCAGCCGTAGCACGCGCCGTAGCCGCACGCCATCGGCGCCTCCCAGGCCAGCTGGGCTGCCGGAGCCAGCGCGGCGACCGCGTGGAGCATCGGCTCGGGTCCGCAGGCGAGGACGTCGAAGCCGGCGGGGACGAGCTCCGTGACGAGCGTCGGCTCGAGCGCCACCTCGGCGCCAGGCAGGAGCGCGGCGGCCTCGGCGTGCCAGGCGCTGCGGAAGCCGAGGACGGCCGGCGGCCGGCGAAGCCGTTCGGACAGGTACGGCAGCGGCGCGATTCCGACGCCGCCGCCGACGAGGAGCGGCTTCGCGACGCCGAGGCGGAAGCCGCGGCCGAGCGGCCCGAACACCGTCAGCTCGTCGCCCGGGCCGAGCTCGCACAGCGCGCGGGTGCCGGGGCCGATCGGGTCGATCAGGAATCCGAGCTCCCCGTGCGGCGCGAGGCAGAGGCTCATGGGCCGTGGCAGGACGCGACCGCGCGCCTCGAGCATGAAGAACTGGCCGGGCTCGCCCGGCTCGAGTCCGCCGCGGTCGACGCGGAGGAGCACGTACGGGCCGACCCGCTCGGCCGCGAGAACGCTACGCCGTTCGCGCCTGCGCATGCTCGATCCGCTCCTGGAGCGAGAGCGCGAGCTCGGTGCGGGCGCTCGCGATCGCGTGGACGGCCGCGGCCGCGCCGGAGATCGTCGTGATGCACGGAAGCCGCGCGACGAGGGCCGCCTCGCGGATCCGGTAGCCGTCCGTGCGTGCGCCGGAGCCCGCCGGCGTGTTCACGACGAGGTCGACGCGCCGCCGCCGGATCAGGTCGACGACCTCCTGGCCCTTGCCGACAGCCCTGACCTCGAGCCCGGCGGCCGCGAGCACGTGCCTCGTCCCCTCGGTCGCGACGAGCTCGAACCCGAGGCCGGCCAGCGCGGCCGCGACCGGCACGACCGCCGGCTTGTCGTCGTCCCGCACGGACAGAAACGCGGTACCCGCCGTCGGCAGCCGGCGCCCGGCCGCACGCTCGGCCTTCGCGAGCGCCGTCGGGAGGTCGCTCGCGGTCGCCATCACCTCGCCCGTCGAGCGCATCTCGGGCCCGAGCACGGGATCCGCGCCCGGGAAGCGGGCGAACGGAAGCACGGCCGCCTTCACGGAGACGTGCCCGGAGGAGCGCCGGCTCTTCAGCGCAAGGTCGGAGAGCCGCGCGCCGGCGGCGAGACGGCAGGCCGCGTCGACGAGGTTCACGCCGATCGCCTTGCTCGCGAACGGCACGGTCCGCGACGCGCGCGGGTTCGCCTCGAGGACGAACAGCTCGCCGTCGGCGATCGCGAGCTGGACGTTCAGGAGCCCGACGACGCCGAGCGCTGGCGCGAGCCGCCGGACGACGTCGTCGATCGCGACGGCCTGGGCGGGCGTCAGCGACGGTGCCGGCAGCACGCAGGTCGAGTCGCCCGAGTGGACGCCCGCCTCCTCGACGTGCTGCATCACGGCGGCGACGTAGGTGTCCTCGCCGTCGGAGAGGCAGTCGACGTCGATCTCGACGGCGTTCTCGAGGAAGCGGTCGACGAGCGTCGGCCCGTGGACGTGCTGGAAGGCGGCGCGGACCTCGGCCGGCCGGTAGCAGACGCGCATCGCGCGCCCGCCGAGGACGTACGACGGCCGGACGAGCACCGGGTAGCCGATCCGGTGGGCGATCGCGTCGGCCTCGGTCGCCGATTCGGCGATCCCCCACTCCGGGCAGCGGATCCCGAGCTTCGCGAGCAGCGACGCGAACCTGTCGCGATCCTCCGCGAGGTCGACGGATTCGAACGGCGTGCCGAGGATCCGGTAGCCGGCACGCTCGAGCGCGCCCGCGAGCTTCAGCGGGGTCTGGCCCCCGAACTGGATGACGACGCCGGCCGGCCGCTCCCGTGCGCACACGGCGAGCACGTCCTCCTCGGCGAGCGGCTCGAAGTAGAGCCGGTCGGACGTGTCGTAGTCGGTCGAGACGGTCTCGGGGTTGCAGTTGATCATCACGGCCTCGTAGCCGAGCGCGCGGAAGCTCCCGGCGGCGTGGACGCAGCAGTAGTCGAACTCGATCCCCTGGCCGATGCGGTTCGGGCCCGAGCCCAGGATCAGGGCGACCGGCTTTCCCCGGCGGTTCGGGCTCGGGCCTTCGTCCTGCTCGTTTCCCTTCGTGGAGTAGAAGTAGTTCGATTCGCTCGGGACCTCGCCGGCGCACGAGTCGACGCGGCGGAACACGCGTTTACCGCGCGGTGGCCCGGTCCGCTTCAGCTCCTCGATTTCTCGCCGGAACCAGGGGTGGAGCCCCTCGGGGAGGTCGTCGAGGTCGCGCCACGGCGTCGCCGCGCCGGCGTCGAGCTCGCGCGAGCGGAACGCCTTCCAGAAGGCTTCCTGGAACGTCCGCCCGATGCCCATCGCCTCGCCGACCGACTTCATCTGAGTCCCGAGCGTGCGGTCGGCGCCGGCGAACTTCTCGAACGCGAAGCGTGGGAACTTGACGACGACGTAGTCGAGCGTCGGCTCGAAGCTCGCCGGCGTGGTCTTCGTCAGGTCGTTCGGGATCTCGTCGAGCGTGTAGCCCACGGCGAGCTTCGCGGCGACCTTCGCGATCGGGTAGCCCGTCGCCTTCGAAGCGAGCGCCGACGAGCGCGAGACGCGCGGGTTCATCTCGATCACACGCAGCTCGCCGGTCTCGCGCTCGCGCGCGAACTGGATGTTCGAGCCGCCGCACTCGACCCCGACGGCGCGGATGACCGCGGCCGCCGCGTCCCGGAGCTCCTGGTACGCCTCGTCCGAAAGCGTCATCTGCGGCGCGACCGTGACCGAGTCGCCCGTGTGGACGCCCATCGGGTCGAGGTTCTCGATCGAGCAGACGATCACGACGTTGTCG